>JGI12104J13512_1000012_pt1 | contig 214591 bp, 159 predicted proteins | sample TerdegcTABiofilm_FD_13512 | JGI IMG/M metagenome (IMG submission 13512)
CCACCTGCGTCCCTGGCTGAGGCCGAAAGGCCGTCCCCATGAGCGCGTCCGCTGGAAAGCCGAGGATTTCTTTACCGATCCCAAGGTGATCGAACTGTGCAAGGCGATCGAGGCCGAGGACCTGGTCGAGATCGATGAACTGGTCCAATCCGGCGTGGATGTGAACGCGCGGGGACGGGCGAATATGACGCCCCTGCTCTGGGCCTTTCCCATGGGTGAAAAGGCCTTCCGACGGCTACTTGAGCATGGGGCCGATCCCAATGTGAAGTTGACGGAAAGGATTTACCCATTTTATGCCGGTGATTCGGTGACGTTTCTCGCAGCCGGTCCCAGCCCGTCTCATGCCTGTATTTTTCACGACGTCTCGATGGACAACTACTTGAAGCTCGTCTTGGAACACGGAGGCGATGCGAACTTGCAGAATGGCCACGGGCGGACGCCGCTTTTCGCGGCGGTGACGGCCTTCGAAGACTCCGAAAGGCGCATTCGATTGTTATTGGAAGCAGGGGCCGATATCGATCATCAGGACCTGTACGGCGACACGCCGGCGATGTTCGCCGAACGCCATCGCCGCTATGATTCGTTGCTGGTGCTTCTCGAGGCCAATGCGAATCTGCGGTTGGTCAACAAGAGCGGCATCGACGTGGTGTTCATGGTCGGCCGACGGCTCAATTGGAGCACGGGCCGAGCGGAAAACGAGACTCCTGTGGTCAACTGGTTGAAGCAACGGGGCTACGATCTGGAAGCGGCCCGGCAAGCATGCGAGAGCTACTTGCCTTTGCGAGGCGTACCCATCGACCAGCGACCCTGGATGAATCGCGACCTGGCTGGTGATTCCCCAGCCGGAAAGGAGTAACCCCTGGACACCGACGAATCGCAACCGAGAAAACGGGGCGGCTGCCTGACCGCCTGGTTGGTGTTCCTGATACTTGCCAACCTCTGGGTCGCACTTCAGAATCTGGTTGCTGGCGCGATCGCGAGACAAGCGATTCCAGACCTTCCCGCGTGGGTGATGCCGCTAACGGGGTTGTGGGCCCTGGCAGATTGCGTATTCGCCATTGGCATCTGGAAGTGGAAAAGATGGGGCTTGTACGGTTTCATTGGGTCGTCTCTCGCTGCTTTCGTGGTCAACCTGATGACCACTGGATTTGTGTTGGCACTGCTGGGCCTTGTGGGTGTCGGGATTCTTGCTTTTCTGCTGCGCCCGGTCTGGCGGCACTTGGAATGAACCTCTCGTCGACGTTACCTGAGACAATCGAATCCACATGGCACGCCGACGGGAGCGGGTCACGCCAGACGGACTTCGTGTCCGACTCCGGTGCCGTCTATGTACTACGTGACTGGTGGGTCGGAACGTGTCAACCGGTTTGAGACAACCGCGGTACGGAACTAGGCCCTGTCTGAAAACCGCTCTTGCCAGGTTGGGAACAGGGCTTATCATGATGGACAGTCGAAGAGGTTGTCAATGGGGCCGAGTATGTGCAGGGAGGGGGATAGACGATGTTGCGCCGAGTATTGACGGATGAACGCTGGGATTTGATCAAGGACATGTTCGATCAGCCGGCTGCGACGAGGCGGCCGTGGACTGGGTGATCCGCCAATCGTACGACCACGAGAACCGCCTGGTGCGGCGGCGGATGGACGGCGACGGGGACTACGAACAGAAACGGGTCTTCGCCTACGACGGCAATCAGATCGTGCTGGATTTCCAGCATACGGGCGCCGGCGACGCGGCCGCCTCGGACCTTCGGTGGCGCTACCTGTGGGGCCCGGCGGTGGACCAGATCCTGGCCGAGGAAGCGGTTGACGGCGGGACGGACGACCTGGTTCAATGGACGCTGACCGATCACTTGAACACCGTGCGGGACATCGCCAAGTACGATCCGCAGACGGGGGTGACCACCGTGGTCAATCACCTGGTCTATGACGCCTTCGGCAACGTCACGTCGGAGAGCAACCCGGCGGTGGATAGTCTCTTCCTCTTCACCGCCCGACCGTTTGACCAAGATAGTCGGCTGCAATACAACCTCAACCGCTGGTACGACCCCGCCGTGGGAAGGTGGCTGAGCGAGGACCCGGTAGTGCTCTAGGGGGGAGGTTTCTCACGGATAGTTCAAGGGCGGACAACGCGGAGCGAGCGATTTCGATTCCGCTGCACTCTGCGGAGCAAACCCGGTTGAACCGCCAAAGAGGCGGGAGCCAGTCGCCGCTTGTCGGTCGCTCCGGCTCGGGGAATTCCGAAGACCGTTCGGCCCGCTGTACTTTGCCACGGTTAACACAGACCGTGCCCCAGGGTCGTATTTGCGGGGTGATGTGGTATCTCCGTGACATTCCGCTCGCGACAGCTGGAAACGACTGACGATAGACTGACGGGGTTTTGTTTGTCTTAGCGGAAAGAGTTCTTTTCCCTTGGTTGCCGCGGTTGTGTGAGTGGATATAGACCTTCACCCTGAGCCGTTCCTGTCTGGCGCCGAAAAGCTGGTGCGGGTGTTTTCCTAAGATATGTCAAGTTCTTTGCCACTGTTCCGGGAAACAACATTAAGGTGTGGACCTCCGGGTATGGACAGGTATTCCGCGAGCGTCTGCTGCAAAAAAGCCTCGGTTTGAGTATCTAGACCCGTGCGACTCCGGTCGATCAAGCCAGCCGTCAGGAACCGCTCCATGTTGTCTCAGGTACTGCGTGGTGCTCGTCTTGCGGGCGACATGGGAATTGGCGATCATAACGGGCGATTCTTTTGGGGCGATAGTGTCGAACCATTTCGCGCAGATTTGGGGTATCCCAAATTTTCTCGTGAGGATATGCAGTTATGAGAAGAGCCTCCTGTTGTGTCTGCTTGGGTCTGATTGTCTTGCTGCTCTCGTTGAACGTTTGCGGGGCGGAGTCGCTTGATTCCGGTTGGGAGTCACCACCGCGCGAGGCACGATTGCGGGCTTACTGGTGGTGGCTGAACGGTTGCGTTACTCGTGAGGCTATCACGCGCGATCTTGAAGAGATGAGAGCCAAAGGGTTCGGCGGCGCCCTTATTTGCGATGCGGATGGATCGAGCCAGGACGGAAATGAACGAGCACCTCATGGCCCAGACTTTTTTTCGGCGGAATGGAGAGACTTATTCAAGTACACCTTGCAAGAGGCCGATCGCCTGGGCCTGGAAATGAGCCTCAACATTCAAAGTGGCTGGAATCTGGGGGGGCCTGTGGTTCCTGCCGATGATGCTGGGAAGAAACTGGTCTGGTCAGAGATGCGTGTTAAAGGACCTGCAACCTTCCATGCACAGCTTCCTCAACCGGCTCACCGTGATGGGTATTACCGTGATGCAATCGTGGTTGCATATCCCGTAAAAACAGAAACTGACGACACACCCGGGGTGCGTGTTGTAGCTTCCTCCGCCCAGGCCAGTCATCCGGTTGATTATCTTATCGATGGGAACCCAGAGACGTTTTGGGCTTCGGAGGGCGCCCAGCCGGGAAAGGGGCCGTCGCCGGATCGTCCTGAATGGGTTGAGTTCAATTTCACTTCTGCCGTGAAGATTGATAAGTTGGTCTTGCGACCTCGCCCTATGTATGGGCCGCATGTGTGTCGTCTGGTCGTCTCAGAAGACGGTCGTGAGTTCCGGTCCGTTGCTGAGTTTACGTTGGCAAGTCCCCGCGATGAGTTCGTGCTCTCGATGGATGCAGTCGAAGGGCGGGTCTTTCGTCTGATGATTTTTGGGGCATATGACCGGGGAGTCCTTGAGAATCCGAGAAATGTCCAGATTTGCGAACTGCGGCTGTTTGGCCCGGAAGGAGAATGGCCACGAAAACCGGCGCGTCGGCCCATTCGCAATTGGGCGGAAAAGGCTGGTTACAGACCTTTGCATTTTTCCGCGCCGGATACGACACCGCTATTGGAGGAAGACGAACCTGTTCCCGGCGAAGAAGATGTCACACCGGACAAGGTTATAGACTTGTCCGATAAGCTGGCCCCAGAGGGGACTCTTACCTGGCAGGTTCCGGAGGGAACATGGGAGATCCTGCGTTTTGGTTACACGATCAGTGATCGCGCTTATGTGTCCACTTGCAGTCAGGGCTGGGACGGTTATGCCCTGGACGTTCTCGATGCTGGGGCGTTTCAGCGTTACTGGAACGCCGTTGTGGAACCATTGCTGGGCGACGCGGGACCTTTCAAAGGTAGGACTCTCAGATACCTTCACACCGATAGCTGGGAAATCGAACCCCTCAATTGGACGCCCACGTTACCACAGGAGTTTCAGCGACGTCGCGGGTATGCGATCACGCCCTGGATGCCTGTGCTAGCCGGGCGGATTGTCGGCGACCGTCGGGCGAGTCATCGTTTTCTTTATGATTTTCGCAAGACCCTGGGTGATTTGGCGATCGACAATCATTACCGGCCATTCCGCGACAATGCGCATAAACATGGTCTGGAAATCCATCCCGAATCCGGTGGGCCCCATGCTGTGCCAATAGATGCCCAACGATGTTTGGGGTTCAACGACGTGCCGATGTCCGAGTTCTGGGCATGGTCGTGGCGTCACCGGATCGGAGATGCCAACCGCTTCTTTGTCAAACAACCGGCCTCGGCGGCGCATACTTATGGCCGGCGTCTGGTCGCGGCGGAGGGATTTACCACGATTGGTCCTCACTGGCAGGAGACACTTTGGGACAATCTCAAGCCTTCTTTTGACAAGGCCTGTTGCGAGGGATTTAACCTACTCTTCTGGCACGCGTTCGTTTGCTCGCCCCAGGAGCACGGATTACCGGGACTTCAATACTTTGCCGGGACGCATCTTAACCCAAATGTGACCTGGTGGGCAAAATCAAGACCCTTCTTCGATTACATTAACCGCTGCCAGTTCATGCTGCAGCAGGGGCTTTTCGTGGCAGACGTGTGTTATTACTACGGCGATCACGTCCCCAACTTTGCGCAGCACAAACGCACGGATCCAGCAAAAGTTTTACCTGGCTATGATTATGATGTCATAACCGCAGAGGTCTTATTGACGCGGGCTAAGGTGGAATCAGGTCGAATCGTCTTGCCTGACGGAATGAGTTATCACATGCTCGTCTTGCCCTCGCATGGTGTGATCTCACTCCCGGTGCTTCGCAAAGTGGCGGAACTCGCCAATGCCGGCGCCACGATCGTTGGACCAAGACCAAAAGAGTCTCCGAGCCTCAGCGATGATGAGTCAGAATACCGGCGACTTGTCAGCGAACTGTGGGAAAAGGGACGAATCATTTCTGACAGGACGGCCCGAGAGGTTCTTCAGGCCGCCGGAGTACCACCGGATTGTGAATTTGCAGCGGGAGATTCCCAGACAGACTTGGATTACATTCACCGCCGGGCCGAAGATGCGGACATCTATTTCGTGGCAAACCGCAATCCAAGAGCCGAGCAGGTTACGGCAGTATTCCGTGTTTCAGGAAAAGCACCAGAGTTGTGGAACCCGGTCACCGGTGAGCGATATTTCGTCAGGGTGTACACTGAGCAGGATGGGCGGACCTCCATGCTTTTGGATTTCCCGCCGTGTGGGTCATGGTTTGTCGTATTTCGAGAGGCTGCCTCACGCCACCCACCGCAGGAAATCCCCCTTTCCTCGCGGTGGATGGTATTGCGTGAAATTTCCGGTCCATGGCAGGTGACATTCGATCCAAAGTGGGGTGGTCCGGGAACGGTGACCTTTGAGAAATTGGAGAGCTGGACGGCTCGCCCGGAGCCGGGCATCAAGTATTACTCGGGCACGGCGATCTATGAGAACGAATTCGAAGTGACGGAAGCCGAGATTGCCAAGGATCTTGGGCAACTGTGGCTCGATCTGGGGTCTGTCCGCGAACTTGCCGAAGTCTTTGTCAATGATCGGTCTTGCGGCATCGTGTGGGCGCCGCCGTTCCGAGTGGACGTGGGTGAGGCTATCCGAGCCGGAAAAAACCGTGTGCGAATTGAGGTGGTCAACTTCTGGCCAAACCGGATTATAGGTGATGCCTCATTACTCGAGGAGAAACGCCTGACGCGGACGAATATCCGCAAGTTGACGGCGGACACCGAGCTAATGCCCTCCGGACTTTTGGGACCGGTACAGATCGGGCGTGTCAAATGACCGCCCATTTCGTCCCCGTGCGACAACACAAGTACGTGGTTTGTTTGGGTCGCGTCGAGGGTCGATAGGATGAGAGCTTTGTGTAGGTTTTCATCGCAATTGGGTCACGTCCGGGCTGCGCGGGCGAATGATTCGTGGCCGGTTGGAGCCGCGTTATGAATAGCCGCGATGGTTTTCTCCCAACAGGCTCTCCGGTCTCTTGAGAGGAATAAGCGGCGGTGTGGCCGGGCCTCGTAATGGTTTCCTCGAAGGTACCTTGTCGCCTTGCATGTTGGCCATCAGAATGAACGATCAGGGTAGATTGGGCTTTCAGGATTGCGGCAACGATCAATCATAGCAAGGCAAATCGCGGACCCTAATGACCGAACCTTCTGAAATACTCGTTGTCACGGCGACTTACAACGAAATGGAGACGCTTCCCCGGCTTGTGGAGGCTATCTTCGGGTCATTGCCCGCTGTGGATATTCTCGTTGTCGATGACAATTCCCCAGACGGCACTGGCCAATGGTGTGAAAAGTATTCTCAAGCGAACGCTCGGCTCCGCTGTCTCCGGAGGTCTGGCAAACTCGGCATCGGCAGCGCAATTGCCGATGGGCTTCGCTATGCCATTGATCAGGGCTATCGGTATGTCGTCACGATGGATGCTGATTTCAGCCATCCGCCGGAGAAGATTTCTGATTTGCTGGCTGCTATTCAACAGTCGGACGGTACACCGATTGACGTGGTGATTGGCTCACGATATGTCAAAGGCGGGAACATTCAAGGGTGGCCCTGGTATCGGCACCTCATGAGCCGAGGGATCAATACCTACTCACGCTGGGTTCTTGGATTACCAGTGCGCGACTGTAGCGGAAATTTTCGATGTTATCGAGCATCAGCCCTCGCCAGTTTGAACTGGGAAGAGTTCTGCTCCAAAGGGTATTCATTTTTCGAGGAAATCCTCTTTCGATTGCACCGAGAAGGTGCAACATTTCGGGAGATCCCCATTTGCTTCGTGGAGCGACGAGGGGGCCGATCCAAGATGATGTGGCGAGAAGCTTTATCAGCAATTGCCACGATCTTACGGTTGGGAATCCTCGGTGCCTGTCATCGCGTTCGGCGAAGGCCGAAACTCCGTTAGTCCCGTTCCTCTTGGACGTCATTCAGGTGAAGGCATCCAGAACCTGCAGAATGACGGCGATAATTCCCATGAAGATGATAATCCAGATCCCCGTTCGTACGGCGTGTTTCAGAATCGCGGGCATTGTTTCCTGCCGCGTTCCGGCATAGACCAGGCTTACAGCGATCAAGAGCGGGATAAAATACCAGAGATAATTCGCTGCCATAAAACTCACTCAAGACTGTTTTCGATAGACGCCACCCGTTCGCATTCTTTCCGAAGGGATTGACTAACGTTTCGCGGCGCTCTCTTCTGTGGTGGTTCCGGATTCCTCTTGGCTTTCCGATTTCTCTTTCTTGTGCCCCGGAGACTCAGGAAAAATGGGGCCTGAGAAAGCGTCAAACACAACCAGAAGGTTCAACAGACCGGCAATGGCGGTGTAGAGACTTCCCAGGTCAAAATACGAGTGAAATTCGTAGCATAAGCGGGAAAGAGTGGGTGGCTCTCCATCATCTGTGCCCAGTCGGGGTGGTGCCATGAAGTGGTTCCAGAGGGGCGACTTTCCCTGTCGCATGCGGGCCGATTGGACCAGGGCCGGCATTGCCGGGATTCCCACTCCAAGTTGACACAGATAATACAACCGCATGTCGCCCTGTCGAAAAGAGACATAAACAACCCGGGCGTAGCCAAGGTCGCGGCGACTTCCCAGGTAACACCCGTACACAAACAGCCCCATGATGCAGACGAAGAAAAGAATGGCTTTGGCACGACGGCCCTGGTACCAGTGCCCCAGACCAGGGATGAGCCAGGCCAGGAACGCAGCGGTCCAGGGGTCTTTCAAAGCCACCCAATTACCGTATTCGTCAATAAAGCCCCGTTGTTCGGGCACCGCTGCAGGCCGCGATTTGACGTGCGACACTGTGGTCATGGTCAAGTCTTGTCGTTGATATAAACAGGGAAAGCTATCCAATCTGGGCAGGATAACGCAGGAAGATCACACCTTAGTTCACCTTTTGAGACTAACCGACGGTACGCTTTTTTGCAACCCAAGTCACAGGATTGTCGATTGTCCAAGAGTGCGTTCGCAAATCATCCAGGTCCGCACCGTAATCGGGGCCTCTTCCAACACGGGCTCGTATTGCCTACGCCAGAATTGGAGGCATTTCATGAATTGCCCCTGCGGTTCTCGGTGAGCAGGCATTCCAGTTGACTTGGGGGGTAAGAAGGCCGTGGTATTACGGGTGAGTTCCTGAGAGACGCTTATCCCTTGAGTTCCAACATTCGTTCCAGAGCAACAAGCGCGTCGGCGGCCGTTGAATCATCCACACGGATGACATTCACCGGGGTTCCCGCTGCCAAATTCTCCGCAGCCCAGCAAAGATGAGGCAGGTCGATACGGAACATGGTCGAGCACACACACACCACGGGGGCAAGGAAGTAGATTTCCTGCTCGGGATGCTTCTTCTTCAAACGATTGACGAGATGAAGTTCTGTCCCGATTGCCCATTTTGTGCCAGCGGGGGCCTCCTCGACCGCGCGAATGATCTTTCCTGTTGATCCCACCACGTCCGCCTTTTCGACAACTTCCCGCATGCATTCAGGATGCACGAGGATGCGAATCCCAGGATGGTTTGCCCGGTAATAGTCAACATGTTCCGGCAAGAAGATTTGATGGACGCTGCAATATCCCTTCCAGAGGATGATCCGGCTGTTTTCGATGGTCTCTTTCGTATTCCCGCCCAGCTCGTCAGCCTGGGGGTCCCAAAGTGGCATTTCATCTAAGGAAATGCCCATTCGCAGGGCCGTATTGCGACCCAAATGTTGATCCGGGAAAAACAGAACACGCCGTCCCCTGGAAAGTGCCCACCGCAAGGCTGCATCCGCATTGGCGGAAGTGCAGACTGTTCCTCCATGCCGACCGCAAAAGGCTTTCAGAGAAGCTGCCGAATTGACATACGTCACTGGAATCACCTCACTTAGGTCGATGACCTGGCCAAGTTGATTCCAGCAGTCTTCCACCTGATCGATGTCCGCCATATCCGCCATGGAGCATCCTGCTTTCATATCGGGGAGGATGACAGGGATTCGCTCCCCGCCACGTTCTTTCACCCGTTCCGGCCGATTGGCCAGAATGTCGGCAGTTTCCGCCATGAAATGGACGCCACAGAAGATGATAGCGCGGCAATCTTTGTTCTCGGCTGCCAGAGCGCTCAGGCGGTAGCTATCCCCCTGTAAGTCGGACAGTTCAATGACCTCATCTCGTTGATAGTGATGTCCGAGGATCAACAGCCTTGAGCCAAGTTTCTCGCGAACAGCCTGAATCCGAATGGTCAATTCCGTATTTGAAAGGATCTTATAAGGAGGAAACGGAAAGGTTCCCGTTGTTTGATTTTCCAAGGCTGTAGTCATGACTTCTCCGAAGCCCTTCTGATTACTAACGTTCGGAAACTCGATGGAACTCTACATCAATGACTTCTTCTGAGTCGCTTTGTGTGACGTCATCAGTGGCGAAAGACGCCGAATGAGACGTCCCCGCGGATCGCTCGGGAAAGGAGCCCTTATAGAAATACCACGCGACTAATGGCTTAAGAAGGTTTCGAGTTGCAGGAATGAGCAACAATAGGCCAACGAAATCGGTGATCAACCCAGGTACGATTAGCAAAATGGCCCCGAGGAATAGCATGACGGTGTCAAGAACAGCGTCCCCCAGATGGTCGCCGCGCACAAGCCTTTGACGAAAGTCAAACATCACACGGACGCCTTCCCAGCGAATAATCGCTAGCCCAAGCACCATCGTCATGATGATTTCTGCAAGGGTAAACAACCATCCCATTTGGCTTGCCAGCCAAAGGAGCACTGTCAATTCCAGAAACCCAAGGATGAATAGGACGACAAGAATTCTTGCCATCACCTGAAGATTCCTCTTATTACCTGCTTACCGAAAGGCATTGGTCGGATCAAACGGATATGCGAGCGATTTGCCCCTTGTGTATCCACTCTCAGGTATTCTATCCCATGGGAGACGTCGGGACTACCGAAAACGACTCTCCATTGCAACGTCGGAATTGATCGCCAGAATTTGCTGACGGGGCGGGCCAACCTCAATCAATGGTTCCACAGACAGTTCGGAACGCCCGTTGCCGTGAGCCGCAAGGGCAATTCATGAATTGCCCGTCCTGGCGGCGGAACCATTCAAATGGGCAATCAAGACCGTGTCAAACCCCACTTCGATTCAGACTGAGGCTGTGTGGTGGTGAACGGTGATTCTACTGCTCATCCGGCAAAATGTTATTGGCGAGCACGACGTTTGTAGCATCGCCGAGGTCAAAAGCCTTTCGGTTATCGGGTTGGGATTGGGCGACGTCACGAACGATGTTCCCTGTGATCGCAAGACGACGGCACCCACCGCGCGCCGTGACCGCGGGGTCGGCCAATCCTGAGAACGTGTTGCCCGAGATGACAATGTCGGTAGTGCCTTCGAGAACGATACCCGTTGCCAGGTTTTCCTTGTCGGTGCGGCGGGTTTGCTGGCCAATGTAACTATCAGAAAAGTTGTTTCCGGTGATTGTTATGCGTCCACTGTTGGGGCCAATCCGGATTCCAAAGATGGGGTTGATTGTGAAGGTATTGGCCGAGACCGCGCAGCCCCATGCGTCCCGGAGGTCGATCGCCCCACCAAAATCATCGGCAAGCACGTTGGAACTGAGGGTGATACCGTAGCAGTCCCGATCAAGCACGATCGCCGGTCCTTGACACTCCTCAATCATGTTACCCGAGACAACCGAGCCGTAAGTATTCTCGATGACGACACCTTCACCCAGATGGTCGTCGAGATTGTTGCCATTCATGCAGAGGTTGAAGCTATCCACGCAGACAACACCCTGCTGGTTCTCCTCCAGTTGATTGGCGTTGACAACGATGTCATGGCAGCCCTGAAGGAAAATGCCGGCACCCTTGTTGTAGGTGATAATGCAATTGCAAATCCGTGGGTCTTCGTAGCAGTCAATCATGAGAATGCCATGTCCCCCGTTGTGGTCGATGCCAACTCCATGAAGGAATAGTTCATTGACTCCTTCTGCCACCAGCCCAGGGCCACTGGTCGGTTCTGTGCTTTTTGCATCAACGGCGTTCGGATCGCCCTGGATCCTCAGATGGGCCAACTCGACCCGCCAGAGCCTTGCCCGCGGATTGCTTTCCCGATCCGCCGGTCGGATGATGATGGCGGGTTTCCCTTCCTTGTTGTGGTTGATAATCCGTGTGCCTGGCCCACCACCTACAATCCGAACCTCGGAACCCGTGACAAGCAGGGGTTCGGCGACGACATAGTCTCCCGGCGGAATGGCGAGAAGACCACCAGTCTTGGAAACGGCATCAATCGCCGCCTGAAGATTGGGATAATCCTCGGCGCTAATTGTCACTGGTTTGGGGACATTCTGTTGTGGTGCAGGCTCCGTGGCCAGTTGTTGAACTGCTGGCGGCTGGACAACTGTGGCACGCAAATCTGAGACCCGATATCCCCACCATAACGTCAGTGCCAGTAACCCGGTTGCAACAATCATACCACTAACTCGGAATGCGAACTTGGTGGAGGTCATTTCGCCCATTCTGTTGTTTCGCGAAGACAAACGCATGGCAGTCACTCCTCCCGATGATGTCTTTAAGAACATCTCCAGTTACTGTGGAAGACGATTCACCCGTGGCGTTCGCTTCCCCGCAACTCTGCCCAACATTCTAGCCAGCACAATGAATGCAGGAAAACAACCGGGCCTTGGACCACTGGCGATTCGATATGGCAGGGACATGCAACTAATGGACAGACATAGTCCAAACAGTACCACGAGCGAAAAGGACTCGCTCGATCAAACATGCGGCCCTTCGGTACGAAGAACAAGCGAAGTTGGACTGAGGACATTATGTGAACGCCGCAGCGATAACTCCCACCGACTGCGCAACGTTCCCGTCGAGCTGCGAAGCGCCGTTATCCATGGGCAGCCATTGACTATTTCTGGAGCGTCTTGAGAGCTTCAGTCCTGGCGAGGGCCAGTGCCTCAGAAAGCTTGTCGGGAAATCTGCCGCCAGCCTGCGCTAGATCAGCGCGGCCACCTCCACCGCCTCCAACCACACCAGCGACGGCGCGGACCCATTTCACCGCATCCATTCCCCGCTTGGTCAGATCACGGGAAACGCCCGCAACCATCACGACCTTGCCTTCGTCGGGCTGTTTTGCTGCGAGAAAGACGGCTACCGGTGAGTTTTTGCGGCGCAGCTCGTCAATAAGCTGGCGCATAGCATCCGGGTCCGCATTCGGGATTTCACTGACAATGATCCGTATGCCGTCCAGGTCTTCTGCCTGCGCCCAAAGCTGGTCCGCACTGACGCCCACTGTGCGGGCGCCCGAAGCCAATTGTTTTCGAAGCTGCCGGATTTCGCGCAAGGTTGCCTGAATTCGGGCGGGGACTTCTGTCGGAGGCACATTGAGTGCCACCGAAGCCTCTGACATAATTCGGGACAAATCACGCACAGACTCATACGCTTTCCATCCCGTTACGGCCGTGATCCGCCGGGTGCCCGCGGCAACGCTTTCTTCGCCCACAATTTTAAACAGGCCGATCTGTCCGGCGTGTTCCAAATGGGTTCCCCCACACAGTTCCTTGCTGTAATCGCCCACCATGACGACGCGGACAATGTCGGGGTATTTCTCGCCGAAGAGCATCATGGCACCGAGTTTGCGGGCTTCCCCAATCGGCATGAAACTGATCTGAACAGGGGCCGCCTCCAGAATTCGGCGATTCACCTCCGCCTCGATTTGCTCCAATTCATCGTGCTTGACCGCCGACGGGTTAGCAAAGTCGAATCGCAAGAGGTCATCATCGACCTTGGACCCTTGCTGCTGAGCATGTTTCCCCAGGACCTTCTGAAGTGCGTAATGGAGCAAGTGGGTTGCCGTGTGAGCACGACGAATCCCCTGGCGACGCGAGGTGTTTACCCGCGCGGTCACTTGCATTCCAAGGGCCAGTTTTCCCTCCCGAAGATGACCGTAATGGACTGTGAATCCACTTTCCACCTTAGAATCAATGACCTCGAATCGGACGCCTTCCCCGAGAAGTTCGCCCTGATCTCCGACCTGCCCGCCCATTTCGCCATAGAAGGGTGTCTTGTCCAGGACTACGGCGACGGGCTGACCATGATCTTTTTCCTCAACAGCATCCAGAAGGCGACCGGCTGCGATGAGTCCGATGATCTTCGCATTGGCCACTTCAGTGGTTTCATACCCGACGAATTGACTTTCCAGACCGGCCTTCTTGAGAGAATCGAGCGGACCGGTGTAGAAGACTTCTTTCTTCTGACCAGCCCCCGATTCGATCCCGTGTCGTTCCATTTCGCGGCGATAACCTTCCCAATCAAAGGCGTAATTTCGCTCGGCTGCCAGTGTCTCCAGAAGCTCCGGCGGAAACCCGTAGGTTTGATACAATTCCGCAGCCTCCGCGCCGGAAACCACACCCCGGCCTGTCCGCCGCATTTCCTCGAAGAGGCGTTCGATCCGGTCGAGACCCGTTTCCAGAACGCCGAAAAAGTTTTCTTCCTCCCCTTTGAGGACGGCAACAACGCGGGGAATTGTCTCCCGCAATTCCGGATAAGGATTCTTCATCATCTCGGCAACCACCGGGACGAGCTTGTGAAAGAAAGGTTCGCGCACCCCCATGCGGTGGCCGTCGAGGACGGCTCGCCGGATAAGACGGCGAATGACGTATCCCTGTTTGTTTGGGGACGGTGTCACGTTCTCATGAATGGCAAACGTGCAAGCTCGAATATGATCAGCGATCCTCCGCAGTCGCCGACCAAAATCAGAGGCCGGCTCATACTTAACACCACAAACGTCGGCGGCTGCTTCCACGATTGGGCGCATAATGTCGATGTGGAAATTGGATTCGACTCCCTGAAGGACAGCCGCCGTCCGCTCCAGCCCCATACCGGTATCGATGTTCTTGCTCGGCAAGGGCCGAAGGTTATTTGGGGGTGGCCCGACGCGATTGAATTGAGTGAACACGAGATTCCAGATTTCGACCTTACCCCAGGGGGTTTCATAGTATATTTCGCTGCACGGTCCACACACGCCGTCAGGTCCCTGGCTGGGTGCGTTTGCTGGCCAGAAGTTCTCATCCTCATCCATCCGTGTGACTCTTTCCGCCGGTAACCCGACCTCGTCAATCCAAATCTTTGCCGCTTCGTCGTCATCCAAATAAACGGTGGCGGAAATCTTTGCCGGATCGAGCCCGAGCCACTTCTTGTCCGTAAGAAATTCCCACGCCCAGAGAATGGCTTCCCGCTTGAAGTAATCGCCAAAACTGAAGTTGCCCAGCATCTCAAAAAACGTGTGGTGATAGGCCGTCCGGCCGACGTTCTCGATATCGCCCGTTCGAAGGCATTTCTGGCAGGTCGTAGCTCGTGTGAACTCCAGCTTGCATCGCCCGAGGAAATGATCTTTGAACTGATTCATCCCCGCCGGAGTGAACAACACAGAGGGGTCCCACCGTGGGACCAACACATCACTTGGACGGCGCACGCAGCCTTTGGATTCAAAAAATGTCAAGTATTTTTCTCTAAGTTCATCCGTTTTCATAAAAACCGATCGTCCTCCCACATTCTGGGGTATTAGTCCGCTGGTTTACCGGTGTATCTTCGAGCTTTCACGCTTTGCGGCGTTGAACGTCCACCCCCATTGCCCGGAAAATGCTTATCTTACCCCGTTTTTCGGGGATCGAAAAGATTGACGTCGCAGGTTACAAACGGCATCCGTGGGCGGTCGGCGAATGGGGACGTGGCAAATCACTGCTACGGGGCTACCGGATTTCTCGCCCCCGAGAATAGTAGGGGCTGTCCCTACTGCTCGGTTCTATTCTTGCACCGCGACACTTGGAAAGCGTCCCATGCTTGCCGTTAGCCAAAGATCCCGCAGGAAAGCCCGACTGATGTTCTGGACTGCAGGCAGGCCGCCATTTTCCCTCGACCAACGGTTTGCAAAACTGATGTGTGCGGGTGGCAGCGGTTTTGAAATCTGCAACATCTTTGCTGAAAATTGTGCAATGGACTCGATGATCCGGAGTATGGTACGTTAGTCTGAAAACGTTTCTTTGCCTTGCTTACGCCTGCTGGAATGGAAAATAAGGACATTTGACATGGCAAACTGTTTGGTAACAGGGGGTGCCGGGTTCATTGGTTCGCACATTGTTGAGGCCCTGGTTGAACGAGGCCATAAGGTCCGCGTCCTGGATAACCTCAGCACAGGATTTCTCAAGAATCTCGACAATGTGCGCGATCAAATTGACTTTGTCGAGGGTGATATCCTCAATACCGATCTGGTGAGCAAGATGATGCAGGGCGTCGATTGGGTTTTTCATCAGGCCGCCCTGGCAAGTGTGCCCCGAAGCGTGGAACGCCCTCTTGAAACCCATTCAGCGTGCGCGACCGGCACCCTCGTTCTTCTCGATGCTGCCCGAAAGGCCAAGGTTCGGAGATTCATTTACGCTGGTTCCAGCAGTGCCTACGGGGATCAGCCCTACAGCGCCAAGCGGGAATGCGATCTTCCTGATCCGATTTCGCCCTATGGCGCTGCAAAACTTGCGGGCGAACTTTATTGCCGGGCCTTTCACGCCACATATGGTTTGCCGACAGTGGTCATTCGCTATTTCAACGTGTTTGGTCCTCGCCAGGACCCCAACAGCCCATACTCTGCGGTGATCCCCCTTTTTATCACGGCGATTTTGAAGGGAAGACGTCCGGTGGTTTACGGTGACGGGCTTCAATCGCGCGATTTTACCTATGTTGCCAACGTCGTGCACGCAAATTTGCTTGCGGCAGAAAAGGATGGTGTCGCCGGACGTGTCTTCAACGCGGCAGGAGGCCGCAGCATCACGCTGTTGCAGCTTCTGGCTGCTCTTAATGAAGTGCTGGGAACCGCTGTAGAACCTGAATTCGCACCTCCCCGCCCAGGGGACATTCGCGAAAGCATGGCCGACATAAGTGCCGCCCGGAAACTTCTGGGCTATGAACCCCAAGTGGAATTCCTCGAAGGGTTGCGGCGTTCCGTCGCCTACTATCGGCAGATTTGTGGATGAGAGGGGACTTATGCGGGACTAGTAACGGGTTCTGCTTTTGGCAGGGACAGGTTGCGAACAGGTGTTCCAGGTATTTCAAGACCGGAAATAGACGGCTGCGCGAGCCTTTGTTCCGCGGTTACCGTTACTGGTTTCTCGGAACTGGGTTCGGATAGAACCTCATCCTCATAAGAACCAGCATTCGCTGCGGTCAAGGTGTGTGCTTCGGTAAAAGAACCTTGCTGGGCGGTTACTGGCGCGACGGCAATAGTCTGTGGGCCACGGGGCCGTTTTCGCCGATGCATCGGGGAAGCCTTGGTGGCTTTCATCGTCCCAGCGAAGTAGATCGCGAAAAGAACAAGCGTGCCAGCCATTACGAGAAACATGGTGGGGTAGCGTGGCCAGCCGAAGTCCCTAGCTAGACGCAGGGTGATGCCAGCCAGGGGACCACCCAGGAGTAAACCTGCATCAAAGGTGGCCATCATGAGTGTCGTTGCAAGCCCCCGGTGCCGTTTGGGAAACGTGCTGCTTCCCGCCGCCACAATTGCCGGGAAAAGAAGGGCCTGGGCGACCCCGAACACCAAGCCCGGAAACACCAGTTGCCATGGGCTTCGCACAGTCAGGAACAGGAGCTGACTTGCACAAAGAATGCATGTGCCAAACATGATCATGCGATCGAGCCTCAGAACTGAAGCATAACGGAGAAGAAATGCTCGAATCGCGACGGCTGTCGCCGCGTACAGAAAGAAGAATCCGCTTACCGAATGGACGCCGAATTCCGCCACATATCGTGGCAAAAACGTCGGCGGGACCGAGAGAGCCGCACCAGCCACGGTTCCTGCAACAAGGAAAGGGATGGAAGTATAGCGGATGAGAACCTGGAACATGGAAGGTTCCCGACTCGATGCCCAGGGAGTTTTGCGCAAACCGCCCTCGACGGCTTGGCCCTTCGGTCTTCGGCTGCCCTTTTCTGGGGGAACCGCCCAGGCCAGAGGGAAACTCAGCAAACAAATTCCACCCGCCACAAGGAACAGGAGTTTTGATTCCCAAATGGAAGTGATTCCTGAGGGAAACAGCAGGTCAGCCAGGGGTGCACCTAACAAGACACCTGCGAACCCGGCAGATCCGTAAATCCCGACGACTTCAGCCAGACGCTGTTTTGGAGCGCGGGACGAAATCAACGTCATTGAAGAACTGAATACTCCCGCAAGGGAGATAATGTAGAAAACCCGGGCGAGATAGATCGAGGGCCCCCGGTAGTCGCCGATTCCCAGGTGAATAAGGCATCCCAGGGTGGTGGCCAGGATCGTCAGAAGCCATATTCGTCGCGCTCCGAAACGGTCGATGCTGTGACCGAGCGCAAACCGCATGACCAAACTGCCGACCATCCCAAACCCAATAATCCACCCGAGGTGGAATTCGTCGGCTCCCAGGAAATTCACATAATCCGCATAACGGCAAAGTAATGTGTTTCCCGCGGAAACCAGGGCGTTTGAGAGATATGCCAACCAGAAAGTGAAATCGTAGATTGTTTCTTCCTGGATGGCGTCCCGACGAGTTCCCGTCGCGGCCGTGGAAGTCGAGACTGTTGGCAGAATGCTTCGAGAAAGATCGACGTTCTGTCCGTGTGGTGAACGAGCGGCGGTGTAAGACAACGACGAATGATTGCGGATCATAAAGGGGTGTGAAAAAGGACGGAAACTCAACTTCAGCACGAAAATCAAGCCCGCTCAACACGTTCGAAGAGCGGGCCAAGTAAAATGACCATGTATGCCTGACCATCGGACCGCCAACCACCGATCCAACAACAGGAGGGAAGATGGCCCCTTTTGGTTCGGTGGAAAGCCGGCACGAATGAACACGTCGTGATATCATACGCTAAGACGCCGGAAACGCCAAGCTCGTTCTTTGCGAATTTCCTGCATCGCGCACTAGCATCTTGAATATTGCCACAAGAGGTCGGAACGGCCACTATTCAATCAAAGCGGGCTAACTTCGTGAATTGTCCTACCAGTCGGTGCGATTCCTACGGCGACCTTCCCGGTTCGTCGCTTTTTGTTCATGCTATTCCCGGCGGAAGCTGAGCGTCTCGCGTGAAGGTGGGACCAAAGATCGTCCTGTAAGAGCTTGGCGTTGCAGGCATCTTTTGAAGCGACCACCTACAAGAGGGTTGTCGAATGTAGCCCCCGTTGTAGGGGCATTTGGCCAAACCAGGTGAAAAAGAAAACGCCCCGGGGGTGGGCGGTACCTGCATGTTACACCGGACCATCGAGGCGGATGCTCCGGTTGAGCAACCGCCCGGAGGCTCCAATGATCCATCGGCTCAGAGGACCACGGGATGGTCCTTCACGTGGCGCCAAGTCCTGCCCACCCCATCGGGGCATAAGGGTGAATCCTCCATGACGATTTGGCTCAAAACCAGCCCCGATCAGGTCTTGATCGGGATCCGTTTGGGTTGAGCCGTTTCGTCCTTCGGCAGCGTGATATGGAGGACGCCATCCTTGTATTCGGCCTCGATCTTCTCTGGATTGACCGCGGCCGGGAGCGGGATCACACGCTGGAACCGACCATACTGGCGTTCCACACGGTGATAGGTCTTGCCTTTTTCCTCGCTTTCCTGCCGCCGCTCGCCGGTAATCCAGAGTTGGCCCTCCTTCAATTCGACCGAGAATTCCTCCGGCTTCATCCCCGGCAGGTCCACCGTGACCTCAAACGCCTGATCCGTCTCGGCGAGGTTGACTCGTGGGGCGAACCAGAGTGCAAACTCGGTCCCGCCGTCGCTACCGAAGAATTGATCCATCAATTCGTTCATTTCACGACGCAGTGATTCAAACAACCGACTCGGAGTCGTGGTCCAGGGTACCAGTGTCCGTGTCATGGCCGCACCTCCTGCTCCCATTCACAAAGACCACCGAGCATCCCAGTCGCCTCGATCCGGCCGGTGGCTTCCCGGATCAAGGCCGCCACCAAGAGTGCCTAACGTAAGTGACGACCCGATAAGAGATTATGTTTATCTTCACCGTTGTTAAGGTAATGCAATTGGCGTGCCAGTCGTCCTATGATAGTGTGGATTACCATCACACGAGGCCGACGTAAAGCATTTCTAGTTCGTGACTTAGGGAACAGATTGGCTTGCGAAGCAGGTACGGAAATCCCCGAAATGTGATGAGAACGGACCTGTCAAAATGGCAGACTTTGCGGCGATTGCCGTCTGAGGAGCGTAAGAGGGCGGTTCGCGCCCCACCTATTTCGGAGGAGCTATCCTTCTACCGTTGCGCGGTGCCGGAATCCGACTCGGTCGTCTTGGCAAATTTTGCACTGACTTGGCGCATTGTTTGGAGATTGGCCCGGGGGACTTCAAGAGCGGAGTCTGTAAGCAACCCAAGCTGGACGGCCTTCTCCATGAGTTGAAGTCCCTCCTCCGTCAAAGACATGGCCTTTTCTCGATCCCCGGTCTCCCAATAGGAAACACCCATACTCACGAGCGTTTCTCCCAGTCGGCCCACGGAGGTTGCTGCGATATCTGTTGCAGCCTGACGGAGAAGCGGGGTGGCTTTGTCGAAATAGGTGATGGCCTGCTTGTGGTCTTTGTTCTGAATGGCGTGAACGGCGCCCAGCCGGAAGTACAGCCGCCCGACCAGATAGAGATCGCTACCTTTGGGTTGACGTCCTTCGAGACCTGTCTCCAGGGCCTGAACAGCCTTTTCGCCATACTGCTGGGCCAGGTCATGCTGGCCGAGCACCTGGAAGCACTGGACGGCATCGTAAAGGGCCACACCATAGTCCCATTTCAAACGGGCACGACGGACATTGCTTGTCTCGGCCTCGAGTCTTTCAAATGCCTGATCCATCGCCTCGATCCAGGGTGTCGGTGTGATCGTTTGAGGCATGGCCACGCTCGTCGCAAGGGCAGCCGCGGCGACACGGAACAGCTTGTCTGCCGACTGATGCTCTGAATCGATCAAATCCTGAGCCAGACCGGCGGCACGTTCGAGCCATTTAGGAACAACGGTGTCTTTTTGCTCCCAGGGGCCCCAGGCGATATCGAGCGCTGCCCCAAGGTGCGCGTCCACGAGAACCTCTTTAGCTGCGATCCTGATAGCGGGATGAGGATCGGTGCGCAAGGGTTGGGCCACTTTGACCGCCTCGAAGTGATAATCAAGGGCTTTCTTATAATCTGGTTCACTCGCGGATTGATAAATGGTTCCCAGGGTACACAAAGCCCGCGCCTTGACGTGGGGTCGCTGGTCCGAAACAGCGACGACTTGTTCGAGTTGCTGAATTGCCAGATCATCCTGACCGGCTTCATCGAGGATTTCTGCCAAGCTAAGCCGATATTGCAGATTGGCTGGGTCGAGACGCACGGCGTTTTGGGCACTGACCATTGCGTCTTTGAGGTGTCCCATTTCTTTCTGGACACGTGCTAAAAGCCACCATGCCCGATGGGCCTTCTGATCAAACTTCAGGGCTTGTTCCAGGTCTCGGGCCGCACTGTCGGGTTCGGTTTGCCAAAATGTCTCGGCACGAAGAATAAACGGCTCCGGGGTAATCTGCGCCAAAATAATCTGCGTCACAAGGTTCGATGATTTTCCGGGTTCTCCCGCCGGAGAAAAGTTGAACAGGACACCGCGTTCTGGGAACGTTTGACCAAGAACTTCGCCCTCGGGATTTGAAACCAGCACCGGGCGAATTTGGGCAAGCTCCAGATGCTCGGCAACCAGATTCGCTGGATAAGCCTTGTCCAACCGAATGATAATCGCATCCACCTTCTCATTTCGAATGTGGACTTCAATCTGGTTAAATGGGGGGATTTCGTAAAGATGGTAAACATCTGTTCCCTTGTCAACAACGCTTTTTGGAGGACCCCATTGTTGAGTCAATTCGCGTAAGCTCGAAACACCAGGCGTTATTCCATTGAAGGCCGCCGGCTCGACTGTCAGGGGCGTTACAGTGGTCTTGGGATCAGGACGCGGCGAGACGCTCCCACTCGAATCACTTGGTTGCGCGGCCGCCGAGGATTCACCTTGTGGCACGTTCGATGTTTCAATTCGGAGGGCCGTATCATTCGAAGACGCACTGCTTACCCCAGGGGTCTCCGTCTGCCCGAGTGGGAGCTGAAGCCTGCCTACTTCCGGTTGCTCAGACGGGGGTGCTGACGCTGTTGCAGTGGCGACGGGTTGTGAAGGCTGTTGGGCCACCACATGATAGTCCGGGACCGTACCTGGCACACCCAGATTGAAGAGAACCAGTGCTAAGACGACTAAAAGGATTTTTCGCATGGCGAATCGCCTCCATGAATTCGTGGCCGCAATCAAAAAAGGCCACGGGCGGTCTCCATCCGCAGACCTACGCCAGCGGTAATGTACTGCAACAGAACTGTATCAGTCTAGGGCAATTCCTGCAAAAAGAGGGACAAAAATAGCCCCTCCGTAAGACGGGTATCATTTAGTCAGAAATGCCGATACGCTGACAGCCAGAAATGAGAATGTCACGAGACATCTTTCTTGATCCAGGAGGCGACGTTCGCCATGGTCCACGGTTCGCGCTGTTTACGAGTGAGCATGGCGTTTGCCTCGTCATCTCCCTCGAACTGTTCTTTTTCGGGATTCCAACGGAGTTTTCGGCCCAGCATCATGGCGATATTACCGATGTGGGCAATCGTGATCGTACGGTGACCCACTTCGGCTGGGGCGTAGCACGGTTGCCGCGTCTTGATACAGTCAAAGAAGTTGCGGTGTTCACCGCCAATCCCCGAGTCTCGCTTGACAACCTCGCTGGGGATATAGATTCCCAGGACTTTAGGGTCGACTTCGACATCCAGCATATCCCGGCGGCTTGCCCGGAGTGTTCCGCGCCAGTTGTGCGATTCGATCCACCCCTCGGTCCCTTCAAAGCGAATCCCGGGTGAGGGAGTCCGTCCAACCAGCGGCGTGCTGGGCGTTGCCTGTTGGGGATCCAAATCGCCCTGGCCAGCAGATACTCGCATCGTGACTCCATCTGCATACTTGTAAAGAAGATCGAACGTCGGAGCCGTGTTGAAGACCGCATCGCGAGGTGGGAAATCCCCCTTACCTTCCACCTCTACCGGGCCTGTTCGTTCCGTATTGTGCCCCCATTGAGCCAGGTCAATCATGTGGGCGCCCCAGTCTGTCAGGACGCCACCAGAAAACGCCAGATTCCAGCGGAAATTCCCGTGGACTCGAGCCGGAATGTACGGCATTTGCGGAGCTTGGCCCAGCCACATCTCGTAGTCCAAATAGGAGGGAACATCTTGAGGAGCCGTTTGGCTAAACGTGTCCTTGGCTTCGCCCACCACGCGCATGTTGGTGTTCCCGATCGGAAGTCGGACTTCAATGTGCTTGAGTTTGCCGATAACGCCCGCACGGACCAGACTGACAAGCCGAATGTAAACATCAATCGAGCGGTTTTCCGACGCCGTTTGAAACACCGTCTTGTTCTTGGCGATGGTTCGGGAAAGGACCTGTCCTTCCTCAACAAAAAGGGTCAACGGCTTTTCGCAGATGACGTCCTTCCCGGATTCGGAGGCCATCAGGGCTGGCAAGACGTGCCAGTGATCCGGTGTCACGTTCATGATGGCCACGATGTCTCGCCGATTAATCAGATCGCGAAAATCACGATAGGCGGCACATTCACGATATTGTTCCCCCAAAATCGCTCGATAGTGCTCATCGACACGTTGTTTTCCAGCGGCAAGATGACGTTCATCGACATCGCAAACGGCGATGACCTGGGCGTCATTGTGGCGGAAGACCTGCGGCAGATTCCAACCGATACCATGTCCTCCACAGCCAATGAGGCCAATCGTGATTCGCTCACTGGCAGGGGCAAGCCCGGCCAATCCCAGCGCGGCCGAACGAACCAGCGTAGGAACTGCGACAGCTGAAGTTAAACCCAACAAGGCTTGACGGCGTGTGACTTTTTCTAACATTGCAGCCTCCCAGTCAGATAGCGTTTAACTCACTTCAGGATCATGACAGACTTAATCTGAGAAATGCGACAAATCAGCCCATTTATTGCTGCTGGCACACGAGAGCGAGAAACCATTCTTGAAGGACCACCATGTAATTGGGCTGACTCGCGAGTTTCGATTGCTCACCATCTCCGCAGGCAGATCAAAGCGGTCGTTTTCGCCAATCGGCTGGGCAATTCCTGAATTATTCCTACCGGATTTGCCACGCTGCTATTTGTCGTTTAGGTTCTGACATTTCTTGTTGTGATCATCTACACAGTCTCAACCTGTGGGCATTCCGATGCGTTTTCAAACACCGACGGTGGGAAGAACGTCATGACTCTTCGGGAGCGGATGAACCACCACAGCCCGAAAGGTATCATCGTGATCCCTCCAGCAAGGGCGGCAAATGCAAACGGCATCCACGGCCGTTGTTGCGTCCACCAAACCTCCAGTCGTGGCGGCATTTTACTCTCTGCAAGGGCCTTTTCCAAGGTCTCAATTTCGGTTTCCAATTGCTGGCACCTACTGTGCAACGTTTGTTCTTCGACCTCAAGGCGATTCAATTCTCTTGCAGACTGTTTCAAAGTATTGGCCGAATTCTCATATTCCGACTTTTTCGCCACCGTCATTTGGAGTCGAGCTTGCAATCGTTCCAGCTCGGCATCGAGGACCTGAACAGCGAGAGTTGCGTCCTGTCGCTTGCGCTCAAGCAATTCCTTTCGCACAAGTTCGCGAAGCATTTCGTATCGGCTTTTGTCGGTGCCGCTGGTTTCTGGACCTGCCACGTTCGCGCCGTTCGTGGTTTGGTTTCCCTGTGATTGAGACCCATCATCTTTGTTCTGGTCTGAATTTGCCGCGCCTTGATTTGGTTGAGATTCGTCTGCGGTTAACCCCTCTTTTTGAAGACGCTCGGCAAGAGCCGCCATGACCTCGACTTCTGTGAGCAACTGTTCTGGATTCTTGGCTGCAACCCGCGCTTGTTCCAGACGTTCGGTTTGAACCTTGATTTCCGCGTTTAATTGCTCGATCTCTTTCTGAGTCAAATCGGCCATTTGCATCGATTCGCTGGCTCGAAACTCGAACTGCCGAGCGTTCTCCAAACCATGTTGTTGCTTCAGTCGGGCGATCTGGTTCTGCAACTCCGTTAATTGTTGGGACTTGTCTTGCCACTCGGCTTTTGCTCTGGCCAGTGCTAAGCTGGCCCTTTGCTGGAATGATTCAGCCAAAAAGCCGACATAAAGCCTGCCCCATGTTTCGAGCACGGGCTGGGCAATCTCTGGCCGATGGGGGGATAAGCTCAGCGTGGTAAACGGAAGTCCCTCTGACCGGCTGATCCCCGCCGACGCAAGCACCTGATCCAGAGGCCTTTCTTCGAGGGAAAACAATTTTCTGATCCGTTCATCCTGCTGAAGCCGCTTGATGACCTCGGGGTGATTTGCAGCGACCGGACGCACGGATGGAGAGTGCTCACTGGACAGTCCGCGGGGCCAAGTTCCATCCCGTGCGTAGAGCAAGGGTGACGTTTCCTGGAACTCAAGTCGGCATGCTGTAAGAAACTCCCGTGGAAAGAACCACCACACAGCACAAGCGGCCAAAAGAGCCGTGCATAATCCTGCGACATAGGCGGGCGACCAACGCCAACGCCGGTGAACTCGGGCGAGTGGGATCACCGGCCACTCTTCGGTCGTGCGGGCTTTCCGAAAACGGACCGCTGGTGCAGGCGATTCCGCCTCACGTCCAGGTTCCCCGGTCACTACCGCTGCGCTGACGGATTGTGCACATTCTTCTCCGAGGGCTGCAGATTCCATCTTCGGGTGTTGATGAACCACGAATTGCGCCGGCTCGGGTTTTTCCACAAGGACTGGGTTCATTGTTTCCGACGGCGTATGATCGACTGGAGCGATGGCCGGCATTGGCGTTGTGACAAGGTTCGACTCCCGGTGCCTGAGTTCTTCCTCCCACTGCTGCAAACGCATCTGCCAATTGTCAAGTTCTGTCCTTTGCAATACAATCCTGTTTTCCGCTTCCGCAATTCGCTGATTCTGAAAAGCCAGTTCCTGCGTTCGCGAAGCAAGGAGTTGGTCCTGCTCAAGGAGTCTCCTTTCCTTCTCCTCTAGTTCCAGCTTGTGCCGAAGCAATGTCTGTTCTAGGAGAGCCAATTCGTCGGATCGTTTTTTCAAATCATGCTCACGATGGAATATCGCCTGTTGTGCCTGTTTCAGACTTGCTTCGCGTTCAGCAAGCTTTTCGGATTCTTTCTTCTCCCGGCGTGCGAAGTCTTGTTCCCTCGAATCCAGCGCGCTGGCACGCTTTTCCAATTCGCTCTGGATTGCGAGGAGCGTCTTTTCTCGTTCGGCCAATTCCTCGGCCCTATGCTTCAGAGATGCTTCCTGCTCTAAGATCGCTTGGTGTTTTTCTCGAAGCTCTTCTTCCCGCCTTTCAAGGAGTGCCTGCTCGGCCGTTAGTTTTTCAGCACGCCCCTCGCTATCCTGAAGCAATGCGCGAATGCGCTGAGCCTCTGCAGCTAAACTCTGTTCCTGGCGGGCCAAAGCCTCTTGATGTTCGCGGAGACTCTGCTCTTTTTCTTGAAACTCGCGCCGCTGTCGTTCCAGTTCCCGTTGAAGGGCGTTCAGGTTGTCGGCCCGTTGTTCCAGCTCAGTTTGCCATACCAGCAGCCGTTTCTCCTGTTCGGCCAGGAGTTGTTGCTGTTCGGCGAAGCGATCCTCCTCGGCGACCAGTTCTTCTTGCAACTTGAGAATGGCCTCAGACATTTCGTCGAGCGTCCTTGCCCAAGCTGCGAGAAGCTGCTCTTTGAAGATCAGTTCTTGTGATTTCTTCTCGAAGGATTCGTGATCGAACGGGGCACGCCCAACGGCAGAGCCGTCCTCGGGACCAAGGCTCGGCAGAGCCGTACCCGGTTCTGGTATCGGCAGTGTTTCGAGTCGTTTGTCAGGTTCCTCGGTTGCCAGTGAAGATTGAGGAGCATTGACGGATTCGTCGGCGAAGAGACAAAGCACGTAGTCCTTGGCTTGTGCTGAGAGGTGGTTATCCTGCATACCTTCCTCGACAATGATTTCCGTACCAACAAGTTCTGGATGACAACCTGGCTGTGCAAATTCATGTTGAACACCTAGGCTGTCATATGGTCCGACAAGCGACGCTGCTCTGGTAATAGACGACACACCCCCGCGATCTGTGACGACATCGGAATCGGTTCCGGTAGAAAGCTCCGACGCAAAACGCCCCGAAGGGCTTCCGTCCGGACGAGTCCACGTCGATTCCAGACTGCCATCGTCAAATGCCCTATTTTTTACAGCGCGTGATGAATCAAAAAAAGTGGGGACTGTCTCAGCCCCGGGGTGCTTGCCCTGGTGGATTTCCACGACCGGGGTATTACTGGAGGATATTCCATCCGGCGCGGCCCCAAACTTGTTGCCGTTCTGCGTTGGAGGAATGATTTGGTCGCGGGCACCATCGAGGCCTTGTTGCCCCCAGGGTAGCGTTAACTCTTCAACATCCACACGGCTCAGGCTCTTTTCCTGTGAGGTTGATGGACTTGATGCCGAAGCGGGAGAGCGCAACATTCGCGGGACAAGTGTGACTCGTCCGAGCTGGAGAGGTACCTCCGGCGGCCACAGTCCTGCGGTGGCAGATTGCCCACCCAGACGGATTCCGTTTCCGCTACACAAATCGACGGCCCAGAGGCGATCTTCTTCAGCAACAATCACGCAGTGACAGCCGGAGACGCTCCGAGACATCATCATCAAGTGACTGGGTGGATGGCGTCCAACCAGCGTCAGAATTCTGCTCAATTCGTACCGACCGACACGATGCCCATCGACGAAGATATCTAACTCCCATCGTTGTTTTGCGGTGCCTTTTTCAACAAGATCGGGAAGTTTGCCGGGTTCGGGCTGGGGAGTGTTGCGAGGATGCGAGAGACATTCCCATTGCCAGCTTATGCGATAGGGTCCCACGTGGATGGAGACTTTCGGAAGGAGCCATCCCGAGGGCAACGGCGCGAATCGTCCAAGGGCGACCAGCGGGAGTGCAAACACTCCTTCGGGCGTTCCATGGAGATAAAGAAGACGCCGAGGCATGCCCGGACCAGGGAGCCGCACGTCGGATGTATCAAGACTACCACAACGGACAAAGGGCTGGCTGAGCGTGACACAATTCCTTTGTCCAAGGCCTTCGGTGCTAAGACTTAACGTGCCGCGACACCATAACGATGACTCGACTGGATCGCCGGCCATAACGTGGTCCTCGGTTACTGAACGATGCCCCGTCGAACTCCTGCAAGCTTAAAGTGGTTACTCCGAAAGAACGCGTGTAGAGAGTGCGCGCCTGCCTCGACCCAGGAATTTGGTTGTCTCGCCTCTCGTGATTTTGACAGTCGCAACAACTTTTCGGATTTTGAGTCCCTTTCTCTCACTTTGATTTCTCACGGCACAAAAGGCAACTGCCAGGCGGACAAGGCATTAAGATCATTGTGGCTTATCCCCTTTCTTGGGGGTGCACGTGCTCAGAACCTGGGCGTTGTTTGGGGGTTAAGAGTAATAGAGTAACGAATGTGCTAAAGCGAGAGCGGAAATTGGCCACTCACTGGCTCTTGGCAGGATCTTGGCCTAGCGGGTGAACTTTTGAGGTTGGCCAAGGACTCGGCATGGGGACCGTGGCAACGGGCAGTAATAAGTGCCGATAGCTCGAGTAGGGCTGCGGTGCAAGTCAGGCGAATGAGTTTTGGAAGAACAAGCGGCTGATTTGATGGGCGGATGTGGAATCTTGCCCGATTAGATGCCATCATAGAGTGTTGATGGTAGGGTAAAATGTGGACTGTGATATGATGGACCGAGTCCCATACTCATCGGCTGGATTCCACACGAGGATAGCCTTTGGCGGAGAGTAAATCGTCCATCCAAAGGGCCGCGCTTCGCGATCCCGATGTTCGCTTGATGCTAGAAGTCCGCAACGGTAACGCAGCGGCCTTCGAGGAGCTGGTGTTGCGCTACCAGACTCGGGTGCTGGCAGTTCTCGAGAACCTGGTGGGTAACCGACATCAAGCGGAAGACCTAACCCAGGAAGTGTTCCTGAGAGTTTACCGATCGCGACACACCTACGAGCCGAATGCCAAGTTCGCAACCTGGCTTTTTAGGATTGTGAATAATGTGGCCATGAATGCCCTGCGAAGTCGGTCTCGAAGACGAGAACAAACAGTTCCGTTTCAGCCAGGCGACTCGCAGCATTTTGATGCACTTGATGAGGCCATCCAGGTTCCCAGTGGACAAATACCGGCCCGACGGCTTGACAAAATGGAGGTGCGGGAGATTGTCCGAGCGGCGATGGAAGTCTTGAACGAACGACAGCGACTGGCCGTCTTGCTGTGCAAGTTCGAGGGGATGAGTTACGCCGACATCGCCACAGCCATGAAAATGTCACCAAAAGCTGTGAAATCACTGCTCTCTCGGGCGAGAACAAGATTGCGCGAGATCCTGGAGCCATATTTCCAGTCTGGTCAGATTCCCCTCGCGCTGGGTGGATTGGATAGCCATGATGTGTCCCATGAGGAGCTGAAGGACGATTCTGAAAGCGATTCGCAGATCACAACAGGTGGAAATGGTGTTTAAGAAGAATGACAAGTGTCAACATAGAGGCACGAGTTTGACCCGGTGATTGTTCCCTAGTCGTTGGTAGTGAAAAATGTGATAAACTTTGAGAGTCCAGGGTGATGGGCGATTTACCGTCTCAACCAGGTCCGAACATCCAGATTGAGACCATCCGCGACGATCTTGTCGCCTACCTCGACGGTGAGTTGTCAGCCGAAGAGGCGGCTCGGATTGAGCGGTTGGTGGAACAGGATGCGCGGGTTCGGGAAGAGCTTCAGCGCCTCGCCGAGACATGGGATTGGCTGGATGTGCTGGACCGTCCAACGGTCGATGAAGACTTCACGCGGACAACCATCGAGATGGTTGCCCAGTCCGCAGCCTCAGAAGTCGCTTCACAATCGGAGACTGAATCCAGGGCGCGGGTGGTGCTGGCAGGGGTTGCGGTGGCTGGGACATTGCTGGCTCTTTTCGTCGGCTGGCGAGTTGCTTATTTCTTCTGGGAAAACCCCAACAAATGGCTTATTGAACATTACGCCGTGATTGAGAACCAGGATTACTATCGCCACGTCGAAAGCCTGAGTTTCTTGCGGTTGCTTCGAGACAACGGACTTTTCCGCAGCGAGGAGGAATTTTTTGTCACGGATGATGCCCAGGAAGTGGACGAGCGAAGGTTGTTTCGTCCTCCCAGCCCCCCTGACTTTGGACAAGGGCAACCGGAACCCGGGGGCGCGATGAAAAGGCCTGGCCCCAGTGAGACTCCGGTCCCAGGCAAGGTCTTGGATCAAGACGGGCGTCCTGCTCCCGAGTTCCCATCGTTGTCGGAGAGGAGTTCGGTGGGCAGCCAACGTTCATCCGGGGTTCTTACTGGGTCGATCGGGGATCAGCATGCGATAAGCACGTCGTTTGTGGTTCTTTCAGATCCCGTCGATATTCGAAAACGTATCGCTGCTTTAAGTGAGTCGGAAAAGATAGAGCTTCGTCGCAAGGTGGAAAGGTTTCAGAAGCTCTCAGCGAATGAACAGCAAAGAATGCTCGCAATCCATAAGGAATTGATGGCGGCCCCTGATCGCGATGAATTGATCGTGGTGTTACAGCGCTATTATCAGTGGTTCAAAGTGCTGACACCCAGTCAGCGGGGCGAACTGGAGGCCCTCAAGCCTGAGCAACGTGTTGCCTGGATTCAGAAGACACGTAACGATATGGTCGCTGCGGCAATCAATCGGGCGCTATTCAATTTCCCGCCCGAACGATTGCGAACACTTCTTCAGGATTCCATGAAGGTTCCACCGGAGGAGCGTTTGCCGCCAGGGGATATTATGGTCCTGGTTCGCATGGTGGAAAGCCTCGCTGCCCAGCGGGGTGAGGAGTTGTTGCGCCAACTGAGTTTGAGAGAAAAGCAGGATTTGCTTCGCCGATTGAATCAGCTTACCGATCCTCAACAGCGAAAAGACTTCCTGGCCATCACATGGCTGCAGTGGCAGTTGGACCATCCTGATCAGGTGGCGGTTTTGACACCACAGGAACTCGAGGAACTGCGAAAACAGCTATCACCGAGCACACGGGAGCGTTTGGAATCGCTCTCCGTGGATGAGCAACTGAAACGTGTTGCCCAGTGGATTCGGAGTTATGTTTTCTTCAGGTATGTCATGCCCCGTGTTTGGGCGGACATGCGGCGCCCGGTCAGTGAGCAAAAACTTGGGCGATTTGTTGAGGAAAACTTGACGCGGGAAGAACGTGAAGCATTGCTGGCGCTTCCACCTGATGAAATGCAGCGGGAGTTGACGCGTCGATATCTGCGCTGGCGATACCCCGGTTTCGATCTGATGGGACCGTGGCGCGGGCATGGAGGCGATCGCCGTGGACCACGACCCGGGCCTGGGGATCGAGAGCCACCACCGGGACCGCCGCCGGGGCAGTCATCTGATCAAAATAAGACGCAAGGGGCTCCTACTCCGCCGATTGGTCCTTTTGGCCAAATGCCTCTCTCACCCGCACCCTCTGAATCGCCATAATAGAGTGTGTGGATGGAAGTTTTCTGGCCGAGATTCTTCAGAAAACTGCCTCAATGATCCCATGTGCCGGGTATTTGTATGTGCCCGCTCGGATTGCCCTATGTATCTCGAATCATTTAACACGCGGTCGGAGGGGCGGCCAAGGAGTATGGATTTATGAAAATCGGACTTGTGGGTTATCAGGGATCCGGGAAGAGTACTCTCTTTGAGTGGCTCACGGGCGTCGCAGCAGATCCGGCTCAGACTTTTACTGGCCAATCGGCAATGGCGGTAATCCCTGATCCTCGCTTGGAACAATTGCAGAGGATTTATGATGCGAAAAAAGTAACACCTGCCGCCCTGGAGATCGTCGATACCCCGGGTTTGAGCCGCACGCATCAGGGAAACGCGGCAAAGCTGGCGATCCTTCGTGATGTGGGCTGCCTGGTCATGGTCGTGCCTGCCTTCGGGGGGTTCGATTGTGCCGCAGAATTCCAGTCGTTTCAGGAGGATCTTCTTATCGCTGACTTGGAGATCGTGACGGGGCGATTGGAACGTGTCGAAGCATCGCTGAAGAAACCCCATCCGAAGCCAGAGCGCGAGCATCTGGAGGAAGAACTTAAGATTCTCCACTGGGTAAAACAACGACTGGAAGAGAACAATCCTGTTCGAGAGTCCGAAATGACACCGGAGCAGCAGCGCGTTACGCGGGCCTTTCGGCTGCTCTGTGAGAAACCACAAATGGTCGTGATCAATACAGCGGATGATGAGCACGATTTCGCTCGTTTTCGTAACATGCTTCCAGAGAACGTTCCTTTCTTTGCTGCCCCTCTCGCATTGGAGTTGGAGCTTTCCAAAATGACCCCCGAAGAGCGGGAGCAATTCCAAGCCGAGCTTGGAGTGGGGGGCGCTGACCGGGGAGCACTTATCCAGACCATGATGGATGTGGCGGGCTTACACGTTTTTCTGACGGCAGGGCCAAAGGAAGTTCGCGCTTGGCTTCTGCGCAAGGGTGGAACTGCTGTGGAAGCAGCCGAGGCAATTCACACAGACCTGGCGAAAGGGTTCATTCGGGCTGAAGTGATGTCATGCCAGGATTTGGTTCGCTTGGGCAGCGAGCGGGAAGTGAAAGCTCAGAATCTTGTCCGTCACGAACATCGAGATTATGTCGTCAAAAGTGATGACATCCTCTTGATTCGTTTCAGTGTGGACCGATAACTGCAGCCAGACGTTAGTCACCCGACAGAACGTGGCGAGGCGCTGCCAAACCTTTTGTCAGCCAAGAGCCAACAAGCAGATCGGTCTGAAATAACTCAAGAAGCGAATAAGAAGGGCGACTGTAAGCTAAGTGTAGGAGCAATTCATGAATTGCCCCTGCGAGTGGGCGAAGAAAATCAATCGCCCATCGGTGTTCTGCTAGAAGACGATACGACTGCGATACAAACCGATAAGAGTCCGCCCAAGGGTCATGGACTTTGGGACACCTGCTGTCCGGCCTGAGCCATGCTGCGAACGCGCTGTTCGATAAGTTGCCGGGCTTTCTCCTGGGCTTGAGCGATTTCTCCTACCGTTACCCGATTCTGCTGGATCAAGGTATCGCGGGCGGTTGTCACGCGAGCCAGAGTATCTTCGACAGCTTTGAGATGATTCACCGCAAGATCGCGCTCGAATTCCGCCCGTTTCAATTCTTGCTGAAACTGTGCGATTTCCTGATCACGTGCCTGTGTCTCCCGCCGGGAGTCTGCAATCGCGGCGTCAAGACGATTCTTGTCAGCCGTAAGAGCCGCCACCTGGTCCATCAGCGCGGCACGTTTCATACAGAGGTGACGAATTGCCGACTCATAATCACGAAGTTTCCGGAAAAACGGTGGTGAGTTGGGGTTGCTGGGATCGGTCGGCTTTCCATCGCGCACATATTCGTCAACGACACTCTTCGGCAAAATTTGAGCAAGCGTATCAGCATCCAGACCGGCGAAAATCTCGTGATCATCCTTGGGCAGAAGCTCGCAGATTGTCCAACCGGCTCCGCCCTGCTGCGCTGCCTGCATCGCCCCTTGAACTCGCTGGACCTCACGATTCGTGAGATGCAGAACGGATTCCAGCTGGACCATGGCCGGTTGATCCTGCTGCCGCGGTGTGACAGCAGCGACGCGGAAGGCACCCAAAAAGGCGCCGCCTTGCCGAATATCTCGTTCATCGAAGATGTAAACAAGGGAATCGACGGGAAGCTCCTGGACGTCCTGTAGTCCTGCAAGCCCGAGGCGATCCACGGTAACGCTGACCTGAACGACAACCCCCGCCTGGGGATCCTGCCGTACGTCAACACGAACCGGTCGGCAACCGTTCCAGACACGTCCACGTTGTGAGGTGTATTTTGCCAATTCAACTTGGAGCTGCCGAATTCCTTTGGTTGTACCATCCCCATCGATTAAACGGGCATGTTCAGCTTCAAGCTGGGCAATCTCGCCTTGCAATTTCTTGGCAGCACTCCGCCATGCACGGTGGGTTGCCAAGGCCCGCATTCCCAAATACCACATCGCCAGGGACGCGAGCAAAATCAGGCAGATAAGAATCTTATTCCAAATGCTCATTGTGGTTCCACCAGCGAACGGAGATTCCTGAGTGTCCGAGGATGTTCCCAAACCAATTCCCGTCCGTGGCACCAAACGTACTCTCCCAACCCACCCAATTCACGATCCACAATCCATGCACCACCTGGCGACTCCCGTAATCGCTGAGAGCCGACACAACTCGGTTCCAAATCGTGCCAACACCAAGAAGTCGCTTTTCGAGAAAACGATCCGTTAAGCTCGATGGTATTTAGCCCCCCTCTCCGTGTCAAGCTTTAACCATTTCTCGCAACCCGTTTCAGGTTTATCCCCCACTTAAGTGGTACATCAGCCTTATGATCGTCATCCTCGGCAAAACTTAAACAATTGTTTAAGTCAGCCCATTTTGCAAGCCGAACGATTAATGGTGACCTTGTGGCTCTGAGGTCGTGTTCATGTTTGCACAAACGAGGTCAGAGAATGCTACCATTGACCCAAGTGACTATGCCCAACGGTCAGTTCAGGAACGGTTGTGGTCCGGTTTGGGTTCCAATTGGGCACCGTGACATCAGGTTATTGTGGGGGATTTTCATTGTTGCCTTCTTAACCTGCTGCGGGGTTGGTTGTCATCGAACAACATACCGGCGCCAGGCCGACGCAGAAGTCAGCACGCTGCTTCAACAAGGGCAATGCGATCCCCGTTGGCGGCTCCGGGAAACCACAGTTTATCCAAAGAAGGAATCGCGGTATTACGACCCATTTTGTCCCGATGCCGAACCGATGCCTCCTGATGATCCTGTGTCGCACCAATTGATGCATTGTGTGGACGGCAAAAAGGGATGGCCTCATTGGCATGACAACGGAGACACATACTACGTCGAAAGTCCATTCTGGAGGGCGTATCTCCCTCGGGATGAACGAGGAGTGGTTGTTCTCGATCGTGCCCGGGCTGTCGATCTCGCGTTGATTCACTCCCGGGAATATCAGCGACAGATCGAAAATCTTTATCTTTCTGCGCTAAATGTGACGGCAGAACGTTTTCGGTTCGATGTTCAATTCTTCGGGGGGCACTCGACATTCTTCACCGCAAATGGAAGCAAACGGGCAGGCGGGCCAAGAACATTGCTCGAACTTGATACGGATGCTCAGGCAAAGAAACTAGGGGCAACAGGGACCGAGTTGCTCGTTGGTTTTGCCAATTCTTTGGTTTGGCAATTCTCCGGAAGCGACAGTTACGCCTCCGCCTCACTTCTCAACTTCTCGTTGGTTCAACCTTTATTGCGTGCCGGTGGACGAGCCGTCGTTCTGGAAAGCCTGACGCAAGCCGAGCGGAATCTCCTGGCCAACATTCGGCAAATGGCACACTATCAAAGAGGTTTCTACCTCCAGGTCGTTACGGGGACGAATCCCGGCGCCGGACCCAGTTCGGGTGGCCTTACCATTGGTTCTCTTTCGCCTTCGGTCAGTCCGGGCCGGGGTGGTGTCCTGGGACTCTTGCAGAGTCAGGTCCAGATTCGTAACCAGGAGCAGAACGTTCAGGGGTTGGAGGACAGTTACGAACAGCTTTTGGCGGCTCACCAGGCCGACCGAATCGACAGATACCAGGTGGACCTGGCCTTGCAATCCCTCTATAACGCTCAAAGTCAACTTTTGTCGGCGCGGTCATCTTATCAGTCTCAATTGGACAGTTTCAAAGTCAGTTTGGGTTTACCGCCGGGATTGCCCGTCGAAATCTCGGACGATTTGCTTACTCAATTCGACTTTGTTGATCCGAAATTGCTTAATCTCCAGCGGCGAACCACGCTGTTGGTGCGCGCGCTGCGAGACCCAGCCACTCCTGACCCGGCAGACTGGGCCGATCAGATTCGATCGATCTATGACCAAACGGTCCGCCAGGTCGAGACGGTCCAGAACGACATTGCACGGCTTACGGCGGTCCTTCCGCAGAGAAAGGTCCTTCTGCAGGAGTTCTATTCAAAACCTGTCGCGGAGGATGGAGAGTCTGAAGGATTGACAAATGCTGAAAAAGCTATCGCAGACATGGAAGAACGTTATCAAGCGATCGTTGCAGATTTTGGACTGTTGCTGGAAGGAAAGTTGCCGCCAGCACGTGGGGAGGAACGAGTTCCGCGGCAACCCTTGAAACAGTTGTTGGATAATCTGAAACAGTTCATTGACAATCCAGATACCATTGCAAACCAAAAATTAGGTGAGCTGGAGAAACAACTAACCGATCTGCAAGCGCAGGCCAAAACCGCGGACGAAGAGTTGAACAAGCTATCGCAGGCCATGGCCGTGGCATCTCAGGAGGAAGCCCTGGCATTGCAGTCGAAGTACGCTGAGGTCCGCGCTCAGGCGGAGATCCTCCGGTCTCGGATTGATTCTCTGACCGGAACGTTGACTGAACTCAAGACATCGCCCAAAGAGCAGGTTGCGATGCAACTGCTTGAGCCACTCCTGCTTCAATTGTCGGACTTGTCCCTGATTCAGGCACGGGCGAGACTGGATAGTGTGTCATTGATTCCCGTGGATATTACGCCCGAAGAGGCCCTGGAAATTGCCCGGCAGAATCGTCTCGACTGGATGAATGCCCGCGCTGCTTTGATTGATCAATGGCGTCAGATTCAGATTGCCGCCAATCGGTTGCGCAGCGATCTCGATGTCACCTTTAGCGGTGATGTGGCCACGACGGGAGACAATCCTTTCAGTTTCGACAGCAATACCGGCCAATTGAGAGTTGGTTTCCGTTTTGACGCACCGTTCACTCGTCTTGTGGAGCGCAACCAGTACCGAACAGCACTGATTTCTTTCCAACGGGCCAGACGGGACTACATCGCGTTTGAGGATCAAATTGCGCAGAGTCTGCGGGACACCTTGCGCAATATTCGATTGGGTCAGAACACATTCGAGTTGCGTCGATCCGCCGTGCTGGTCTCTATCGCTCAAGTGGACCTGGCCCGAGAACGGCTACGTGCCCCACCCAAACCGGGCGAGACTTCCCAATTCGGTGTCAATACGGCCCGTGACTTGGTGACCGCTCTGTCGGGGCTGTTAAATGCGCAGAACGCATTTCTCGGAGCGTGGGTTGAATATGAAGTCCAGCGGATGGTCTTGGATTTTCAGATGGGAACCATGCAGTTGGATGAACGTGGCCAGTGGATTGACCCCGGGCCGATTCGTTCTCAAAACAGGGCGGGCGGCCAGGCCGCGCCGGAAGCAATTCCGGCTCCGGTTCCCCAGACCGGAGTTCAGCCATTACCGGCGGTCACCAGGGATATATCCAATGGCGTGGAGCAGAACACGGCCGTAAACAATGAACTCGGACGATTGGGTTCGGAGAACGAAATGCGAACCGGGTCGAGGCTGGCGGCTAACAGTTCCAGTACCTCTACCGGGATCGTGCGAACGGGGCGCAGCGAAGAGCAAATCACTCAGCAGCGATTGTCCCCCACGCTACAACGTCTCAAGGAACGATTGGAGTCACATCAGAGACTTCAAGGGGATTCCGAGGCCAGTGGGTCGCCGGTAATCACCTTCGGCGGTGAAATGAAGATGGAACAATCCGGTGCCGACAATGTACCCAGTCGGCCGGTTATTGATCGTCCCGGCCATGAACAACAGACTGGAATGCTTCAAACGATGTTCACGCCAGGTCAGGATGGCTTGCCTGAGCCATTGTTGCCGTCGATTCAGGCCCTGCTGAAACTGGAAGATGAAGGTGTCACTGTGGTTTCAGACCAGTCCGAGTGATAGACGACGGCACGATGGCCTTTTGGGACAGGTTCATCGGCGAACATAGTCGGCGGCAAAAGATCGTTTGGGAACTTCGACAGGCGTGGGCTGAATATCAAACGGGATGCCGATCAACGTCTTCGGCTTGTAGCCCAAAGTGGGCACTCCTGGGACAGGTGGGGCTGGCTCTGCCGCAAATGTGTTGATGATTTGGACAATTCGCGGATCAAGCTCGATCTTGCCGTCAGGTCGTCGGGTTCCCAGGGAATCAAAACTCCCGATCGTAACAATGCTGGCGCCACGGTCGTGGAATTCGTAAGCCTCATAGCCTTTCTGACGAAGGGCAAGTGTCAATTCGTGTGCCCTTTTTGCTGCATCGACTAAAGAGCCACGAAACGTCTTTTCACCGCGTTCGATGGCCTGGATCTCTTTCTGATCGAGGATGACTTCCCCCGTGAAGTGGGCTACCTGAACAGAGTAACGACCGGGACAGTTGAGCAAGTTATATTCGTAGCCTTCATTGAGGGCCAGAATGAACTTGTCCACACCTTTTGGGGCGAAATATTCATCGGGCAGAAGGGGGTTTGTCGTCAGAAATGCATGCCGCATGGGGCCTTTTTGCTTCTTTTCATTGTCATCCGTGAGAAGCGATTGCTGGATGGAGCGCAACGCGGCCAGCGTTAACGAGGTTGATTTCTCCGGTCGGGCTTCCAGAGCTGCCGGGCGATAACACTTGATTTTTTGCAGGATTTCTTGGGCGCGCGGATCATCGACGGCAGGAAAATCCCCGACAAGAACAGCGACCTCGCGAATTCGTTCCCCCTGTTGATAACGATAACGACGAGGACTCTTAGAGTTCTCGGACTTAAGATCGAAGGTCTTTTCATACATGTAGGCCGCGAGCTTATACCGTTTCCTCAATTCGAGGACCAATTCCCGGGCTTGCTGCTCAGCCTGATCGCCGGTAAAACTGCAGGCCATGATCATCCAGGGACCGTTGTCCTCAGAAAGCCAATAATCCTTGTTGGGGTCGGCTTCCACGCGATTGAGTGTGAAGAGATTCGGAAACGTCCCTGCCAGAACCGAGGTCTGGAGGCCAATTGTGGAGAAATGCACCAGGACCACTGCAGCGAGAGCCAGCATTAGGAAAAACGGCCGTGAAACGAGAATCGCGGTCACCCTTTTTTGAACCATCCGTGGCTCCTCCTTGATATCCTGTCCTGTGCGTTGCGCTCAGATGAAATCCCGCAACGTGAAACTTGACAATCTTCCGGAACGGCGGAGTTTAGCAACTCGTCAGTTAAGCGAAAAGAGGAGTTTTTCAGACCAAGTGGTGCAACTTTGAGTAGAGAGATGCAAAGCGGCTAAGCTTAACGGGAATCACACGCGTCATTTGCTGTTGACCATGCTGCGGGAAAGAGCTATTCTCAGCCAAAATGCAGGAGGGGTGCGCGCATAGCCCGCCGGCCACTTGTTGCGCGCAGTTGTTGTCGCATCGCGGTGACTGCCGAAGGCTATGGAATGTCCGATCCGTGCTGTTTTTCGCAAACACCTGTCCGAGTTGCGTGATGGGGACGCGTTTGTGAGGAAAAACTCCTTATTCCTTTGATGGGAAGGATTCCCATACATGATTGAATTAGCCGTCGCTTTGGCCTGTGCCGGATGTCTTGCCGCGGTTGAGACGTTTCTTATCGGAGTGCAGGCCTGGGAACATCGGCGTTTTGCAGCCAGTCGGTTGCGCTCCAGTCCACAGGTTGCCGCTGGGGCGGTTGGCCAAGCCATGGTCATTGTTCCGTGCCGGGGGCTAGAACAAGACCTAGAGGGTAACCTCGAGCGTTTTTTTCGGCAGGACTACGGCGATTACGTCCTGCGGTTTGTTGTCGAAAGCCCTGACGATCCGGCTGCCGAGGTTATTCGCCGCCTCACAGAGGAACATTCACATGTTCGCTCGGAACTTGTTGTTGCAGGTCTGGCGGACGGCGAGGCGCAGAAAATCCATAATCTCCGGGTAGCAACGGAGAATATTCCTCCCGAGGTCGAATACCTGGTTTTTGCCGACTCGGATGCGGCGCCGACAGAGCACTGGTTAACAGCAATGGTTGGTCGGCTGCGCGAATCCCGTGCATCGGCAGTTACGGGTTACCGCTGGTTCGTTCCCGAGCGGGGAAAGTTTCACGAAGCGGTCGTCTATGCGCTAAACGGCGCGTATGCCATGCTGATGAGTCGAAACACACCGAATCTGATTTGGGGCGGGTCTTGGGCCATTCGAAAGAAGACTTTCGAGCGACTGGATATTCGCACCGCTTGGCAAGGCAAGATTTGTGACGATCTCGTAGCGGCGGCCCAACTTCTGAAAAATGGTCTGCATGTGGAATATGAACCAGCCTGTTTGGTGACCACGGCTTGTCAGCCGAACATCAGAAGCGTATTCTCGTTTGCTTCGCGACAGTTCTTTCTGTTGCGGCATGTACTGCCCCACTGGTGGCTGATAGACCTGGCTATTGGTTACTTCCCGACAATTGTGTTTTGGTGTGCTCTTTCCACATTGCTGATCTTCCAGGATGGTTTCTTACGGCTGGTTTCGGCGACCGTTATCGTGGTTTTGTACGTTCTTCAGTGGGCACGGGCCGAACTGCGCGTGGCAGCTGTGAAGACGTACTTCCCGGATTTGGCGTCTCAATCGAGTTTCCGCCGCGTGTTTTGGTTTGATCGAATCTTTAGTCCCGTGATTCAATTTGTGGGTTTGCTCGCCAGCCTTAATGGTGGTTTACGCCGAAGAATTGTTTGGCGCGGAATAACGTACCATATTGGAAGGGACGGTCGCATTAGAGTCGCTCACTCGGGACAACCGGGTAACCTGAGTGCGACAGCTCCTCATGAGTCTCCGCAGACAAATCTGGCGGATCTGGGGACCAAAAGGCCGAGGAACAGCGAAGGGGAGCCGTCAATAACTCAGGAAGACAAACAGCACTCAGTCGCTGCATGATCCACTAGGCCCAGCATGCCGTGACGGCGGTGTGCACACCACCGTTTGACAAGGCGCTGCGACATCCTCATGATGAGACTTGGGGATCGACGTGGCGCCAGGTCCCGATAAGAATTCGACTTCCCTGACATTTACGGCGGAGCTTACGGTGGCTATCGGTTGAGACAACTGTGAAAGAGGATTCGGCTCTTATACAAGAAACGCTTCAAGGTTCGCCTGTTGCATTCGGACGCCTGGTCGAAAAGTACCAGGACCGATTGTACAACACGATGCTTCATTTTGTGGGTGACGCCGAAGAGACGATGGATGTGGTTCAGGAGGCCTTTGTCCACGCTTATTTGAACCTCAGCTCATTTCAGGGTGAGAGCGCGTTCTACACCTGGCTCTATCGGATCGCGTTCAACATTGCAGCTACGTACCACCGGCGAAAGAAACCTGTCCAATCCATCGACCGCCTTTATGCCGAAACAGGACAGGAAAGCCCCGATCCGGGCCACTCGCCGGCGCATCGGGTGGAACAGGAAGAAAGGTCCCAAAAGGTCCGCCAGGCAATCGCGATGCTCAGCGAAGACCATCGGGCCGTCTTAGTGTTGCGGGACTTGGATGGCTACACATATGAAGAGATTGCCCAAATCTTGGGTATTCCGATTGGCACCGTGAGAAGCCGCCTCCATCGGGCGAGGCTGGAGTTACGTGATAAACTCAAGACTTCAGAATCCGATCTTTTGTGATCGAATTGTAAGGATAAATAATTTGACAGGGAGATCGAAACGACCGTTGCCCAAAAAGGTAAAAGGCAATTCATGAATCGCCCCCAACTGGTGGGCTGAGCATTCGCATTTGGCACCGGGTTCATCCGAAATCGCGGGCCAGCCGCATCGTGGGGCCATGTGGAGCGTTGTTGGCAGAATTGCCCATCACAACATCGGTACTTTACAACCCAGTGCAAAATTGCCGGTGATGGAAGGGATGATAGGTTTTATCGAAAAGCGCTTCGGCAACATTCCGGCGGGATTTGAACTGAGAAATGTAAATTGAGAAGTCTTTTTCGGAAATTTGTGTGGAACTTTGCTATGATAAGGAGGCGTCAAATAACCGGGTTTCGGGTTCGGGGTGAAAGTGGATAAAGTTCGTGTGGGTTCCTCCGTTCGTTATCACCTCCTTATGGGGGGAATGCAATCAAGACGCACCCCGGAAAAGGCCGAAAAAACGCAGACCAAATGATGTGCGCGGTAGTTAGGATTGGTTGTCATGACGGCATGGTTCGACAATGAACGACTGAGCGCCTACCTGGATGGGGAATTAAGCCCCCAGGAGAGGCTGTCTGTCGAGAAGCTGCTGGCCAGCGATCCGGCTGCCAGGCAGCTCTTGGACGAACTCCGCGCGCAACGCGAAATGATTCGGCAGCTCCCGCGGGTCTCGATTCCGCGGGATTTGAGCCGTTCGGTTGTAGCCCTGGCCGAGCAGCGTCGTCGGGCTGAGATGGGTTCTCGGGGCCAAGATACATTGGCCTCAGCGGTTGAGGAGAAACGTGAGGCCTTGAGGCCGTTCCGGGCGCTTTTCAAACGGTTGTTGCATCCTAGGAATCTCGGTTGGGCTTTGCTGGCAGCTTCCATTGGCATCGCGATTTCGCTGATCTCGCCCCAGTTTGGGAGGCGGGCAGGCGATGTGGAAGTTGCCAAGCGAGACACCACCGAGAAAGAAACCAGGGAGAGCCAGGAGCGTCGTCCTTCCATTCCGGTGCTCCGCGCTGCACCATCCGAAAAAGCCCCAGAAGCGGCAAGGTCACAATCTGAGCCGTCGTCGATGGGAAGTTCACAAATGGCTGCTCCGGCGGCGCCGTCGACCAGAATGGCTGATACTGTCGGTTCAGCACGGGTCGCGACGCAGGAACCTTTGGCCTCGGAAAAGAAGCAGGGGATTGCGCCGGAGTCGCCCCAGGTCGTTATTGAGCGGGTTGTCCCCATGATGGGTAACCAGGGCGGAGGCCCTCGGATTGGGACGACCTCACCCGCGGATGCTCAGGTGGCTTCGTTTGAGATTGTTTGCGACGTTGCCGAATCTGCCTCTTTGCAGACTTTGGTAGGGCGTGTCATTCGCAGACATCAGGCGATTCCGGAGCAGGCGGCCCTGGATGCGGCATGGGAATTCGCTGCCAATCGGGAGGATCACCGTGAGAAAGCTCCTGCGACGGAGGGACGGGCCGCGGAGGAATCTGGTCCCGATGTCGAGGTCGCTTTTGAAGAACGTGAAGGCTTTGAAGAAGCCGTGATCGAGTTTTCGGCTACCTTGGCCCAGGTTCAGGCTGTGCTGGCTGAACTTGGGGCACAGTCTGGGCAGGTTCGCAGTATCTCTGTCCCGCGTGAATTGGCGGGAATTCTTCAAGAGAATCAGCGCGTAGATTCCGATCGACTGGCGGCGAGGGTGGGACGTGCTGAGGCCCCCGGTGCGGCCGGAGCACGGTCTTTGCGCCCTGGCCCGGTGATGCCTGAGCAAACGGCCCCACCGTCGGCAGGGATGCCTCAGGGCTTTGGGGGTGGAAAGGGCGCTCAATCAACCGCGCAGCAGTCGCTCCAAGAGGGAATGGACGCTTCGGCGACTGCTCGGCGCCAGATGGCGCCGGCGACTTCGGCGCCTCGCGATCTCTACCGGATTCGCGTTGTCTTACGTCACAAACGCAGCTCGGAGGCAGCACCGTCTGGTGGCTCGATGTCGCAGCCGCAACCGCAAGGGGCAGCGTTACCGGGATCGCCTAACCCGCAAAAGTGAATCAGCGAAGTCGTTGTCTCCTCCGAGGCTTCTTCCGGTGTGTCAATTCCAGCCGTCAGCCTTACGACCGCTTCGTTTCTTTTCTAGTGGTGTCAAACGGTCGTTCAAGGGACTGATTCGCAGTTTAATAGCCATCCTCGTGACCAGCGGCAATTTGTTGACGCCAAGTTTCTTCATCGCATTGGCCTTGTGATTATCCACCGTACTGGCGGCCAGTTTCAGAATAGCCGCTGCCTCCTTAACGGAACACCCCAGACTGATAAGACGAACGACCTGTTTCTCTCTCGCGGTGAGCGGCCGTCCTGCCCCCCTGGTCGCTTTTGCCTTGGATGCTTTTTTTGCCATGGCCATCACCTCACCACTCTGTCAAGAACCATGCGACAATTTGCAAAGGTCCACGCCATCCATAAATCATATGTCTGGAAAAATGGCTGTTTGCGATGTCAACGCGACGTGCTCTCATTACGACGTGAAGAGTCCAAAGACTCCGGAACTAAATCAGGCTCCTCGCGGGAAAAGCTCAGCGAGGAGATCATTTCGCGGATAGGCGTGCCCCCGATGTTGAACGAAGGCTTCGGCTGCGGACACCCCGATTTGCTCGCCGCGCCAGCGGGCCAGCCGACGCATGGAGTCCAGGTATTCATCCATCCCGTGGTAATCGCGAAGCCATTCCCGTTGACTTTCATGACACGCGAGCATCTGGGCCTTCTTTTCCACGTAGTTCGAGATATCCACATATGTCGTCGGTTGAATGGCGTGACCGTACGGATCCAAACCCTCTGGCGGATCACAGTAGTACAGATAAGGAACACCAGTATTCTCTTTGAGGGGGAATGCCGAGGCATTTGGCGCCCCATGGAGAAAACTCGCCGCCCGCGCGATGAGCGCAGCCATCTCATGGTCCATCATGTAGTCCCGTAAGGCATGGGTAAACACCAGGCCGGGAGCAATTCGTCGAAACAAATCAACAGCTTTTTGGATTGTGGACTTGTCGTAAACAATGAACCCGTCGCGTTCGTCAAGGCAATGATAAGTTGCCCCGATAACTCGGGCTGCTGCAGCGGCTTCGCGTGTTCGTCGGCTGGAGATGTCCCAGCGGTTCTCGATCATTGTACCACAATCGCCTGGCGCGAGGCTGGCAATATGGACATCCCAGCCCAACTCTCGCAGACGAGCCAGCGTCCCACCGCAGCAAAACTCTGCATCATCAGGATGGGCCATCAGCGTCAGGACCACCCGGTTGATTTGATTGATTTGATGCGACATAAGTCGCCTCCCGATTTGAAAGCAAGGAGAACCGTTAACAGAGTTAAGCTTGGAAAACAGCCATTACGTTAGCGTAAAGACACCCCTTACGGCAAGTCCCGCCATTGGGGTGAATCGCTGGTTTGAAGAAAATCCATCGCTTCAAGCATCGACTAATGGCGGGGCCGGGAAATTCTGACTCTTCTCTCCGATGAACAAGTAATAGGGCGCTCGAACAAGTGGCAAATACGGCACCTTGGCGCGCCGTTCCTCCAAAAAAATCTGTTGAAAACGTCGCTGCAAATACGGGATGTGATCCGGAGAAGGAAAAACGTCATCGTAATTAAACCAAAAGGTCCAGAAGAGGCGAGCACACGTACCATGACGTTTTAGGCCCGCTGTGGGGTGTTTGCGGGAAACATAAAAGTCAACGACGCCAATCTTGCCACCATGTTTGAGCATTCGCCAGGCATTGTCGATCGCAGCAAACCAATCGGGAATCATCGTCAAAGAATATGAAAAAGTGACAACGTCCGCAGGCTCCGGGGGTTGAAAGACTGTGGCATCGGCGACCTGTGTCTCGACGTTTGTCCAACCATGGTGTTTGATTCTCTCTTGAGCCACGCCGAGCAGGGACTGGGAAAGATCGACCAAGATGACCTTTCGCAAACGATGGATGCTGTCGCCGAAATACTCCGCATTGGCCCCGGTCCCTGCGCCGAGATCGACCCACAGTCCGTTGTCTGGCACGCCAATGGCCCGCCAAAGATCGTCACGACCTTTCAACAGTCGCCGGCGAAAATTGTCATAATAAGCCGCCTGCGGAGCGTAGAAACTCTCCATCCGGGAAGCATGATCTGGTCCCCGACCCGGATGAAACACCATTCGATAGAGGATCTTGAGATCGGTCCAAAGGCCCATAGGATAACTAAGCTTTTCCCCCTGGTAAACCAGATTTGGCGCTGACTAACTGGTGCGAAATCTCATGAGAAAGTTGGGCGGAAGGCTATACCACGTTCAAATCTGCGATGTAAAAACTTCCGTAAGTATGAACGCGACATCGGGCATGGAGTTCGGCTGCCAACTCGCGATGGTATGTCAACTGTTCTCCCAGCGTCACCAAACGACCGCCCAGTTCCACTCTGACACGGTCCACGAAATCTGTCCGAAGGCCGCCACTCCGCCAGATCGCACGTGCCCCTGGGGCCGCCCGGTCAAAAATCGCCTGCCACTCCGCCTCCAGCAGTGGGAAGAATCGGCCGGAAAGCCAGTCCATGTGGTCAAGCAACACGTAACGACTGATGCTCACGTCGTTCTCCACGAGGAATCCCTCCACCGTGTTGGTGTGGGTGGAGATTCGATCGACAAGGCCGCTCTTCAGCAGGTGGAAATTCTCTTCTTTGAGATACTCGGGACAACACTCCCGGGTGTAACTCCCCGTGATATACACGCGCCAGAAATAGTTGTCCCATAAAGGCAGCTTACCAAACACTGCATCCACGCAGTCTTGCACATACTGGGCGACGCCCCCCTGATATTGGGATTCGATTTGCCGCCGCTGTGCCCGCGGAACTCCTACAAGCGACAACATCGCGTCACGACTGAGGAGAAATCGCAAGAGAGGCGTCCAAACTTGCTCTTTGAGGTGCTTTTCGTAAATCTCCTGCTGCTCCTCGAGGGTCTTGCAATTGAGGATCTTATCGACCCAGGGGCGGACGCGGGCCACCTTGGTGATGTAAGTATTCATGACGCGGGCAAATGTCCCCGCCGTCCCACGGAAGTAAAACGATCTTTTGCGGCCAAAAAATCGCTTGATATGCTTGTCCCAGTAACGCCGTGCAAACGGGCTGAGTTCGCGCCGCAGCGAGGAACGATAGACGTTCTCGATCTCCCGATAACGACCTTCCCCGAAGATCTGAAAGAACGTTGGAAAATCCAGACGGCGGATCCCTGCCATCTTGAGTTCCAACAATGCGTTTTGCCGCGGGTTCATGTCCACGGCGTAGATGTGCTTCGGCCCCAGCAGAGCATAATCGAGGGCATTACATCCCGCTGATGTGATGACGAGAATGGTATCCTCGGGACCAATGTTAAGAGCGACCCGATCCAATCGAGGATCTTCCCAGCAAGTGTTGTAAACAAGGTTGTGCCGATGAACGAGACTGAAGACCTTGCTGCTGACCCATTCTCCGACGGACATGCTTGCGGCTCCAAATTCTTTATGCGAAGAAGCGATTCGTTTCCACCTGAAACCCAATTGGGAGCTTTCCCGCGACGCGGGACGAGAAAGCTTTCCGTCATTTGACCGAAAACCCGCGGTCACCCCCCAAGTTTGGCAATATAAACCCCAATATACGGCAAATCTGGTGAAAAACAAGCTCGTGGGACGCTATGATGCCAAGTGGAGTTCTTGACTTGCCGGTGCAAGTTGCGAAACTGGGTAGAAATCTCTTTTGCGTTTGATTGCTCCTTTCGAGTGTCTGATGGCCTATTTGGTATCTGGAGGATCTCCCGATGAGCGACGCGAACCAAGGTCGCTTTTCCGACAATCAGGGAGAAACGGGTAGCCGGGAAGGCGGCAGCAAAGAACGACGGATTATCATTGACGAAGATTGGAAAGCCCAGGTCGAACGCGAGAAGGCAGGGGTCGGCCAGAAATCTGACTCGCAAAACAACCAAGATCCACCGATGCCCCCGCCAACGCTGACAGCCTTGGCCAGCAGTCTCGCCATGCAAGCCCTGGCTGCTTTGGGACTCCTTCCCGATCCCCTGACGGGCAAGGTGGAAGTGCGACTGAATCGTGCCCGTCACCTCATCGATTCGGTGAATCTCCTGTATGAAAAGACGAAGGGGAATATCACGGAGGAAGAATCGCGGGCGATGGAAGAGATGCTCCACGAGCTGCGATTGACCTTTATTCAGGTCCAGTCCCGGCACGAGTCGCGAACGACTCCCACCACGGGAGAATCGCCCAGTTAAAACACCAAGAGTACGAAGAAGGGCGTGCTGTTGTCCGGCGGTTCGCAGCCTTGATTCTGCGGGATGCCGGCTCTTCTCAGAGAACAAATAGAACAGCTTTGCCTTCAGCAAATGGGAAAATGACCGACGGCATCACACATTAGTTGACGGTGATGCGGGCGGGGGGATGTCAGGACGTGGGGAGACTAAAGGGAGTGGTGGTGACGGCTTGGCTGGTGGGGCCGTCTCATCCGTTTCGGGCACGAGGACAATTCTATTGGAACGGCTCGGATTACCTGCAGGCGGTTGTGGTGCTGGCCGGGGCGGTATAGTGGGGGTTGTCGTCTGGCCGCCGCTTTGCCGCATGGATTCCCATTGTTCAATCGACATCAGGACTTCCCTGGCCTGCGATCCGTTGTATGGTCCAACGATGCCGTCTTCCTCCATGTAGTCGATGAGACGGGCAGCCCGTCCGTAGCCGATTCCCAAGGCCCTTTGTAACAGCGAGACGCTCCCTCTTCCCTCTCGGATGACAATATCAACCGCGGCTTCGTAGAGTTCGTCGCGGGCAGCCAATCCAGGTCGATTTGCCTCACTGGGTTGTGACGGTTTCAGTTGGACAAGCTCCTGGACGAATTCCGGTTCGTGGACCGCGACGGCGTCAATGACCCGATTGATCTCGTCATCGCTCACATACGTGCCTTGGCCGCGGATCAAGGTGCTTGTGCCCGGACGAAGGAACAGCATGTCACCATTACCGAGGAGTTTCTCTGCCCCCATTTCATCAAGGACGACTCGACTGTCCACCCGGCTTGCCACCTCGAAGCAAATCCGGGCCGGCAGGTTCGACTTGATCAGTCCGGTAATGACGTCAACCGTGGGTTTCTGGGTGGCAAGAACCAGGTGAATTCCCACCGCACGGCTTTTTTGGGCCAGGCGAATGATGTGTGTTTCAACTTCCTTGGCCGCAGTCATCATCAGGTCGGCCATCTCGTCAGCGATAATCACGATGTATGGCATGTGCGTGGGAATTTGGGCACGCTCCTCGTCGTTCTCGGGACGGATTCTTTCCATTAACTCTTCTTCACCGAGTTGGTTATACACGCTGAGGTGGCGCACACCCGCACGTGCCAGAAGTGCATATCGTTCCTCCATTTTCTCGACGGCCCAGGCGAGGATCGCCTCTGCTTTCCGCATGTCTGTGACGACAGGATGCATGAGGTGCGGTACACGTTTGTAGGGACTCAACTCGACCATCTTCGGGTCGATGAGAAGAAGCCGCACGTCGTCGGGCGTCTTGGTCATCAGAATCGAAAGGATAATGGAATTCAAACAGACGCTTTTCCCTGTTCCGGTCCGTCCCGCAATCAGCAGATGTGGCATTGTGGAAAGGTCCACGACCATCGGATTCCCTGCGACATCCTTTCCCAGGAAGATCGGGATTCGCATGGCCTGATACTTGCCGTGGCTTTCTTCCACGACTTCGCGAAGGCGAACGATTTGTCGCTCATTGTTGGGGACCTCAATCCCAACAGTGTTCTTTCCCGGAATTGGGGCAACGATCCGGACACTCGGAACGCGTAAGGCGATGGCGAGATCGTCGGCCAGGGCTGTGATCTTGCTCAGCCTTAGCCCAGCTTCGAGTTCCACTTCGAACTGGGCAATCACGGGGCCGGTCTGAATTTCCACGACCCGCACGTGAAGTCCGAAGTCAGCAAAGGTTTTCTCGAGAATCTGAGCTTTGCGACGTACTTCCTTTTCTTGTTCCTCAAAATGGAAGGGTTCAGGCTCAAGAAGAAGATCGATCGATGGTAGCTTGTAATTGAAATGTCGCCGTTCACTTGTTGTGGAGTCGATCTCTTGAAGAAGCTCTTCTTTTGGAGGACGTGTTGGTTTGCGGATTCTGAGTTCGCTTCCCTTCCGTTCGTTTCCGTCGGTTGCCTTGGTCGAAGGAGGATTGGGAACCTCGGCCTCGTCCGGCTGGGCCGGCGATTTGACCACCGGTTCACGTCGGGCAGAACTGTCCTCGGGTCGTGCCTCTGCCTGTTGTGAAGGCTCTTCATGTTGTGAAGATGATGACGGCTGAGTTTGCCCGGGTCGCTTCACTCGCACGGCAGGTTGCTCTTTTCCATCCCTCGAAGCAGAACGAACCAAACCATAGCCGGAGGCGACTTCTTTGAGTCCGCGGGCGACTCCCCAAATTGGCCAAACTGTTGCCACGACGATGGCCCGAACCAGCGACAATTCAGTGCAAAAGAGGAACCCCAGAGAAAAAGCGGCAAACAGGGTCGCGACTGTGCCCGCAAAACCCAGTTTCTGTTCCAGGACCCACCGGATGGCGACACCGACGTAGCCGCCGGGACCGATGATTGGTCCCAGGCTCCAGTGGGGGAGAATACAATCGGTCAGCCCAGTCAGACCCAACAAAGACAGTAACCAGCCAAACAGTCGTGTGTTCGGGCGGCTTACCGGCTGCCGCAAAAGCAACACAATTGTCAAAACCAGCAATGACAGCACTGCATACCAGGCACCGATTCCCATTAGCTCAAGCGAATGAAAGGCCAATGCAGCACCCACAGGTCCGCAAACGTTGACGACCTGCTTATGGGGTGGAAACACCAAGTCACTCGGTGGGTCGGCAGGATGAAACGTGATCAGACTTGCGCCAAAAAACAGGACGACCCCCAAAAGGAGGAGTGCCAAAACGTCCCGGCCCAATTCCGCTCGAAATGATGTCATCACCGTTGTCTGTTGAGGACAAACATACGATAAGCCCCGTCGCGACCGACGTTACCTACACCCTGTTTCGAACCATACGAAGCCGTGAGGACAAGGATTCGTTGACCAGTTGCCAAGCTGGCAATTCCGCCAGATTTTCCCCATGTGATATGACTGGACAAACCGCTCGGAGAGTTGCCATCGGTAAGGTCTCTAGTTCGTAGGGGGGCGAGAAGGCTAACCACGCATGACGACATGTTTCCTGATAACTCGCTGCCAAATGACTTCGTGGGAAGATCGGGGTCCGTGTTGTGTGGAAAGCGCCGCAGTTCATGAATTGCCCCTATTACTGGGCAAAGTCTTTGGATTGGCACGGGGAGGACCGTCAGATAGAGATAGATGTTCGATCGCGATTGGGACGTGAAAGGGTGACAAAAAAGGCCACCGATTCTTCGGTGGCCTAAGCTCAGTTGATCGAGTTAAGGAACGCGCTGCTATATCTTCAGACTACGGCTTTTTGCTGGCAGCCATCTCGAGAGCTACGAGGAATGGCACAGGCTCGCTTCCCAGGGCATTCAGGACGGTCCCACCAGCAGTGAAATTGTGGGTCACCCAGTCGGGCTGGCCGTACTTTTCCAAAGCCGTGCCGCCTTCACCACCACCCACATAAACCCGAACGCCAGCATCCTTCATCCGCTTTAACTGAGCGACAAAACGCCGGGTGCCGCCTTCAAACTTGGGGTCCTCAAACTTGCCAAAGACCCCATTATGGAACGCGACGGCCGGTTCGTTAAGCGTCTTCACCCAAGCGAGGAATTCGCCGACTTTCTTCTCGAATAACTCCGATGTTGCGGGACCAACATCGAATTGCTGATCACCCGGCGAAAGCGTCGCTGCCACCCGACCGTCCTGGAGAACAAAGTCAACGGGCATCACGAACTGAATGCCTTGCTTCCTTCCCTCTGAAATCAATTTCTTTGCCTGTTCAATTCGGTCCGGTGGGATATAGTAAGGCTGATCCTTGTGGGCGGGATCTTCGGCCACACCGATGCAGAAATCTTTTCCTTCAAGCTGAGACGCTGCCTTAATCAAGCCCATAGCAAGCGAACCAGCCGTGAATACCCATCGAATTTTGCCCCGATTAATCATTGCCTCCAAATCATCCAATTTGTCTATCTTAAGACCGCTAGAGATGACGAGTTGGGCATTCAGACAGTCAGCCAATGGGCCGGCGAATTCGCCGTAAGCGTATTCACCGAGAGCGACTTTCTCCATGGCTGCTGTAACCACCACAGACGAAGTGTCAAGGCTTCCGGCAGAAAATGCCTCGTGCACATAAACTTTGGCGATTTTTGCCGCGAACTCGTTGGCCACATTCGTGAGTTTTTCCACGAGGTTGGGAATGTCGCCCGGTTTGGCCTTCCACAAGACCCGCTCGACGTCGTACTTTCGTGTGTTCTCGAGGAGGATGACATCCCCGGGCTTTGCCGCCTTGATGGCGTCAACAACCTCCTGACGGATCGTCAAGGTAGCCGAATCGAACCAGTCGCGGAGGAATACGATTTCACATCCTAGAATCTCACTCAATCGCTTCCAGACCTTTTCTAACGACAGTTGCGGGTCCCGACCAATATGCCCGAAAATGACCTGAATCCAGCCCCGTTGCCGACCAATTTCGAGGGTCTCTTTCATGGACCGGAGCCGAATGTCACCTTCTCCCACCTTCGCGCCCGGTTTGCAGTCGAGGTCTCCGCGAACCAGCACAGGCGTCCCCGCGGGAACATCGGTCAAATCCTTCACCCGCGGAATACGGGCGATATACTGGAGAAGACCCAATGAGACCTTGTCCACACCAAGAATTCGTCGCAGCCAGGCTTCCATTTTCTCTTTTGTGACCGCCATGCTTCACTCTCCCGATACAAGGATGAACCTCGAACCACCGATCATTGGCCGACTGTTAAGCTGTGCGATTTGAGACGATTCTGCCAAAAGGCCTGGATGAAAACACGTTCGATCGCGTCAAAAAGTTCGCCCACATTATGGTGAAAATCATTCCGAAGCGTCCGGTTTCCCCCCTTGGTAACTATCAAATACGTTACCAGAATAGGTCAATTTCGTTAAGGGGCACCCAACAATACCAAATGGGCGCCGATTGCCTTGAAAATTCGTGTTGACCGGTCCTGGCCGTTTTTGCTAAACTTCCCGTCAACCGGAGGAGAAGTTCACAATCAAAACGTTATGACCCATTTAGGCTCGGGGCCAGGAGGGACCGTCATGAGTGGAAAGGATTCCCGCAGCAGTTCTTTTCGTTTTGTTCGGGGCCGTTGGGCTGTCCTTTGCCTAGTAGTCGCGATACCGCTAGCCGCATTGCTTTTGCGCTCATTATGGGGGCCTGAGGCAGCGCGGGCCGGTGGCCCAGGAATTCTCGGAACGATCACTGGTTCACGTCCGACGGCTGATCAACCGGCGGCATCAGGTACCCAGGCGCAACCGCAGGCGGCATCCACCGCACGGTTACCGGCAGCTTCTTCCGAGACAGGCACAGCTCCCACCGCGCAAAAGGAACAACCCCAGGTGGTTGCCGTTGTCAACCGTGAGCCAATCACGCGGGAGGAATTGAAGAAGGAGTGCCTCCGACATTACGGTGAAGAGGTTTTGGAAAGCATTGTCAATAAATACCTGATCATGGAAGAATGCCAGCGTCGCGGGATTATGGTCACAACCGAGGAGGTTGACGCAGAGATCGCGCGGATGGCCACGCGGTTTGGAATACCAGTCGAAACTTGGTTCAAGCTGCTGAAGGACGAACGCGGAATTAAACCGGATCAGTACAAGCGGGATATCATCTGGCCAATGCTCGCTCTCAGGAAACTCGCAGGTGATCGGCTGCTCGTCGCAGAGGAAGAACTACGGCGCGAATTTGAAAGCCGCTATGGTCCCGCAGTCAAAGCGAGGATGATCGTTGTCAGCAAACGGGAGACAGCAGAGGCGATTCGCGCAGAGGCGGCGGCGAATCCGGATCAATTTGGCGAATTAGCGAAGAAGTTTTCTGAGGATGCCCCAAGCGCGAGCCTCAAAGGGCTGATTCAGCCTATTCGAAAACATGTTGGCCAGAAGGAAATTGAGGAGATTGCATTTGCTCTCAAACCTGGCGAGGTATCGCAGGTTATCTCGATTGCCAATCAGTACATCATTTTGAAGTGTGAGGATCAGCTTCCGCCTGCGAAAGTTCGCTTTGAGGACGTCAAGGGTGAAATCGAGGAACTGGCCAAGGACAGCAAAATGCGTGTTATTGCCCAGGAAATTTTCCGGGATTTGCAATCCAAGGCCCAGATTGTCAATGTCTTCAACGATCCACAGAAGCGGATGCAAATGCCGGATGTGGCGGCGCTTATCAACAACCGTCCGGTGCGGCTCGAAGACTTAGGCGAAATGTGTATCGATCGTCACGGCGAAGAAGTCCTGGAAAACCTCATTAGTCGAAAGTTGATTGAACAGGCGTGTCGCAAACGCAACATCCAGGTCACGGAAGCCGATGTCAATGCGGAAATCGAACGGGCGGCCCGCGAGAATCTGCCATTACTGCCCGATGGACGTGCCGATGTAGAACGCTGGATGCAACTCGTCACGCAGCAACAGGGAATAAAGCCAGAGATTTATCGAAATTCTATTGTCTGGCCGGCAGTAGCCCTGAAGAAACTCGTGGGAGAAAACGTTTCGGTTTCCGAAGACGACGTCCAAAAGGCATTTGAAGCCAACTATGGTCCCCGGGTTCGTTGCCGAGCGATTGTGCTCAACAATCTGCGACGGGCACAGCAGGTTTGGGACAAGGCTCGGGCTAACCCCACCGAGGAGCACTTTGCGGATTTGGCGGAAGAGTATTCCGTGGATCCAGCAACGCGGGCATTGCGGGGTGAAATTGCACCGATTCAGAAACATGGAGGACAGCCCCTGCTGGAACAAGAAGCTTTCTCACTGAAACCGGGCGAGATCTCCGGAATCATTCAGGTGGCGCCAGAGACATACGTGATTCTTTATTGCCTCGGACTGACCAAGCCGGTGGATGTTGATCTCGCATCGGTGCGACAACTTCTTGTAGAAGACCTGAAGGCGAAGAAAATTCGCCTGGCAATGGCAGAGTTGTACGATAAAATCCGAAGTGAAGCCACTATCGACAATTACTTGGCTGGAACGACGCAATCTCCTAATCTCAGCCGGGCAGCAGGACGACCCTCAGGCACCAACACTCGGTAAGTTTGTCTCGGTCCGGTTTTTCCTCGGCATAGTCCAGGCGAGTCTTTCGCACAAGGACAGTCCTGGTCTTACTTGCCAGACTTGTTCTGGTCTTCGGGTTTGACGAAGAACTGGCTCAGATCAATGCCACCCCGATGTTCTTCCTCGAGGAGCTTGATTCGCCGTTCCAACTGTTCGACGCGGCGGAGGAGGGCGTAATAGTTTTGAACAACGGATTCCTCTTTTCGTGGGCGGGGCACGGAGGGGTATCCGAGATGGCGGGATAAAGCCGAGAAGAGGTAAAGTGGGTCCTTGCGACGATTGGCCAGTGCGATTTTGCCCTCCTTTTCCCCAAAAAGAACGGGTTTGCCGGTTTCGCCTTTCAAGGATTGGTAGTACTGGCTCCGCACGAAAATCATGTCGGCGATGTCGATCAATCCCACCTGCCGGCGCAGGCTCAAGATCCATTCTCTCCAGTCGTCGTCGTAAACCGGGTCCTGTGCGATGGCGTCTAGTCCCCGGTCGTAGCCCAGACGATTGCGACAGATCGTCTCAAACTGATAGAGGAACACACCTTGAGGATCAGCGCTCTTGGCGCGATATTCGGCTTCCTTTTCCAGGATTTCGAGGGCAATGCGAAAATCGAGACGGCCATCTTCGCGCTCGGCTTCGCGGATGACAAAGGTCTGAAAAGCAGTGAAATAATGTCCAAGCCTTGCCATCGCCGTGGAGAAGCCCCCTGTAAAGCGCAACTCAGTGACCATGAAATCCAAGGCCATGGGCAGTTTGGTTGTGGAGAGAATCTCCTGGGCAATGGTTTTGATGAGTTCCTGGGTTGAAACCCCCTGATCGAGCCGTTCGCGGAGCGCCCGAAAAAAGTAGGCCTGTTCGATGTATTCTTCACGCTCCAGAAGCGAATGGTGTACGGGTTCCCCTGACATGGCGAGTCTTTTTTCCGATGAGTGGGAGAATTCGGGCGGTCCTTGGTGAAAACGGCGTCTCGCTAAAACCACGGTGAACGATAACTATTGTATCGCTCGCACTTGAAGAAACATATCGGACAGCACGCAGTTCAGCGAGGAGATAAACCGAAAACAGACGGGAGGATTTGCTTCAGACGAGTTGCCTGTCAAAACAAAAAAGACCACCGACAAACTTGGTGGTCCTATCGTTCTCGCCCGGTCACAGATTACTCGAAGGGAGTCACCCATTCAGTAACAGTCGCTTACTGATAGTATTCTGAATTGTTAGGCCAAATGGAGCCGGTCGATTCATCGTACTGCCAACCGTAATCGCCGGAGATAGCCGCTGTCGGCTTCTGGCCCGGCGTGGTTACAGCAATAACCTTGTTGCTATTGTTGTACGGATTCACAGGGAGTTGGTTGGCCAGATAAGGCCCATAGGGATAGTTCGGACCAGGTGTGCCGATGTCTCCGGCAGCGTTAGTGGCGTTGTACAACTGGGGCAAGTCGTTGTTGGTAATTTTGGGATATTGCCCGTGTTGAATGCGATACAACTCGATTTGCGATCGCAGGGTGTGCACATTGAATTCGAGGGCACTTCGTTTCGCATCAGAGGTCGATGCCGCGAACTGCGGGATAATCACAGCGGCAAGGATGGCCATGATGACCACGACAATCAGGACCTCAATCAGGGTGAAGGCTTGACGGTGTTTTCGCTCCATGTCTGAACTTTCTCCTTTTCTCTTTGCAGTGCATAACACGTGCTATGATGTCGGTGTATCCGCGGGACTTCTGCGCAGGGATGTTTGTCTCAATTGAATCTAGGTTACGAATGTGGATGAGACAAATTGAGTCCCACGTAGTTTGGGGGAACAATGTGACAAAATACGGTGTCGTATTTGAGTTTATCCCTGTCTGTTCCATCTTTTCGGTTTTTAATGATTGAGATGCCCCTGGAGATCGATTGATGGAGGGGCATTGCCTGTATTTTGAGTATTTTGCGCATTTCTTCCGATTTTTGTCTGTGCATTTTTCTCCTTGCATTAACTTACTGTCCCAAATTGCCGATACTACCAACAAGGATGCGCCACAAGATACGCGAACTTTGGCAAAAAGTGCGGGTTGTATGGGTGGCATGAGTTGAGTCGGGGGTGTGAATTATGCGGCAGCCGCCGATCAACTAACGGCACCCTTCGAGTTTGGACGAAACCTCACAATAGGTGAAACCTGCCGCAACCAGACCAGGCCCATTTCGCATTTGCTACACCAAAAGGAGGGATAATATGAGAACCGTCTGGACGGTGCCGCTTCTGGCGATGCTGATGATCGCCTTTGCGGCGGGGAGAGTCGATGCCGGCTACTGTGGGGCTGTGCGACTTGCCCGTCAACCAACCGGCTGCGCGCTCGAGCCGAGTTGCGGGACGCAACAGTGCTACACGGTGATGAAGCCCTGTCGCAAGCTCGTCTTCGAACCGCAACAGGTTACCTGTTACAAGACGTGTTTTGAGCGTGTGGTCGAACCCCGCCAGGTGAATTACACGAAGTACGTCCCGGAAATTCAATACAAAGAAGTCGCCCGGACGGTCATGAAGCCCGTTTGGGAGACACAAACTCGGCAGGTGACTTACACGGTGTGCAAGCCGGTGTGGGAGACGCGGACGCGGGAGATTTGCTACACGGTGATGAAGCCGGTGTGGGAGACGCGGACGCGGACCTATACGGTGTGCAAGCCGGTGTGGGAGACATGCACGAAGGAGATTCCGTACACGGTGTGGAAGCCGGTGTATGAGACGTGCACGAAGGAGATTCCGTACACGGTGATGAAGCCGGTGTACGAGACACGGACCTGCACCTACACGGTGTGCAAGCCGGTCTGGGAGACATGCACGAAGGATGTCGCCTACACAGTGTGCCGCCGCGTCTATGAGACTTGTTATCGCGAAGTCCCTTACACCGTTTGCAAGCCGGTCTATGAGACCAAGATGGTCAAGGTGTGCAGCGGTCGTTGGGAAACTCGCATTGTGGAAAAGCCGGGTCCCGTCGTGACAAAGCACGTCTGTGAACCGGGCGAATGGAAATGGGACGCCACAAGCTGCCGTGCTTACTATTCACCGGGTTGCGTGAGGAAAGTCCAAGTCCAGTGCCCACCGGTGAAAGTCTGCAAGCGGGTTTGGGTGCCCGAGGTCAAGGAATGCCCCGTCACCTGCGTGCGGTACGTCCGCGAGACCTGTGTCAAAAAGGTCCCCTACACGGTTTGCCGGATTGTGCCTGAGAAGTGCGTGAAGACGGTGACCTATAAGGTTTGCCGCTGGGTTCCCGAGCAACGGACCCGGACCTACACGGTGTGCAAGATGATCCCGGAACGTCGGGTCAAGACCTGCACGTATCAGGTTTGCAAGATGGTTCCGGAGCAGCGGGTCAAGACCTGTGTGTATAAGGTTTGCCGCTGGGTGCCCGAAGAACGCACTTGCACGTACCAAGTTCGGAAATGCGTCCGTGAGCAGCGGGTCAAGACCTGCACGTACAAGGTTTGCCGCTGGGTGCCGGAGCAACGGACCCGGACCTACACGGTCTGCAAGATGGTTCCGGAACAACGGGTGAAGACTTGCACCTATCAGGTCTGCAAGATGGTTCCGGAGCAGCGGGTCAAGACCTGCACCTACAAGGTTCGTCGTTGGGTTCGTGAGCAGCGAACCTGCACGTATCAGGTTTGCAAGATGGTTCCGGAGCAGCGGGTGAAGACCTGCACGTACAAGGTTTGCCGCTGGGTTCCCGAGCAACGGACCCGGACCTACACGGTCTGCAAGATGGTTCCGGAACAACGGGTGAAGACCTGCACCTATCAGGTCTGCAAGATGGTTCCAGAGCAACGGGTGAAGACCTGCACCTACAAGGTTCGTCGTTGGGTTCGTGAGCAGCGGACCTGCACATACCAGGTGTGCAAGATGATTCCGGAGCAGCGGGTGAAGACCTGCACGTACAAGGTTTGCCGATGGGTGCCGGAGCAACGGACCCGGACCTACACGGTCTGCAAGATGGTTCCGGAACAACGGGTGAAGACCTGCACGTACCAGGTTTGCAAGATGGTTCCGGAGCAGCGGGTTAAGACCTGCACCTACAAGGTTCGTCGTTGGGTTCGTGAGCAGCGGACCTGCACGTATCAGGTTTGCAAGATGGTTCCGGAGCAACGGGTCAAGACCTGCACCTACCAGGTTTGCCGGATGATTCCGGAACAACGAGTCAAGACCTGCACCTACAAGGTTTGCAAGCTGGTTCCGACCACTTGTGTGACCAAGGTTCCGTGCCGTGTTCTGAAACCAGTTTGCTGCACGAAGACGGTGTGCGATGTCCGATGGGTCAAGAAGGTGGTGCCGTACACGGTCACCCGTTGTGTCCCGCGGATCGTTTGCGAGATGGTTCCGGTCAAGGTGTGCTGCCCGGTTCGGGTTGAGAAGGCTTGTGCCCCGGCTTGTGAGGCGTGTGGGACACCAAGCCCCAATGAAAAGCCGGTCGATGTCAAGCCCGCTCAGGCAGCTCCTAAGCCGCTTGACAGCCGAACCATCTGAGTCCGACTGAGTGTGGCAAAATAGAAGGCCTGGTCCTTAACCTCGACGGCCCGGTGATAAAGATCACCGGGCCGCTTTTTTTGGGAGAAAAACTCCGTCGTTACAAGATATCCACAGTATGGCCGCGTAATCTCTTACTGTGGAGATGCTCAAATCAGTCCGACTCGATCCGACGGATGACTGAGTAAGTCAATCCGTCCGTAATATGGAAATCAATCCAATCTCAGACGGCCCCACAAATCCGGCCGGTCGGGCGCACTGTCACTCTTGGCCGTTGGCCAGTACACCTCTGTGCGTCCTGCCGATCCGGGTAAAGTCAGATTGACATTTGCACCCAAGTTTTTTCCCCTTGTGCCGTCCCAGGAATGGAGCCGCGATCCGGGGAGGAAAACCTCCATGGCCCAGCCGTTCTTGGTCTTGCGACTTACACCTTGAACATCCTGAAGGTCGTACTGGGTTTCAGCGATCTCTTGGCCCCGTTTCCATCTGCCGGCAAACACTTTTCCAGAATCGAGCAAGGGGCAGAACCAGAATTGGTGGTCCGTCACCTGATAGGATTTCCGCGGCTTATCGTCGGCGAGCGTATCCACGAAAAGCTCAAGGCATGTTTGAGCCCAAAAAACCCGGGGGTCGGTAACCTGTCCGTCGTGGTCTTCCACCTGAAGGGCGAGAAATACGCCGGATTGACTGTACCCTATGGCCAGGCGGACAGGAACGGATTCTCCGCGAACACCGAGAAGCCATTCTGGCAGCCATGCCTTTGCAGGCCAGTCATCCAATTCGCCATCGACCTGGATTCCTCTGACCTCCGGCAGACTCCAAAACGGAGCGATCATCTTTGCTTCAGTGACCGTATTTCCGTCCGGGGTCGCGAGAACGATTCGCAAGGGAGACTGCGGCGGATTGGTTGACGAAATGTTGACCATAAAGCGGGATTCCATTTCACCACGCGGTCCAAGAGTTACCGGGATCTGTTTTGGTTGTGCGACCCAGCCTGCTGGGAGACTCAATTGAAGCAGCCAGGATCGTTCCACCGAAGAGTTGTTCTTTATGCGAACCGTTACCGACCGATTGTTCCCGGCTCCCTCGAGAGGGCCGACTGAAAGCTCAGCCGCCGGAACGACGCGGGCCGTGGCGGAAAGCGACTTTTCCGCAGCTCCGGATTTTACAAGGAGTCGGATCGATTCACGTCCGCGTGGTGGCGACGCCGGGATGCGAAGCGAAACAGAATAGCTTCGTGTTTCACCCGGGCTAACAGAAAAATCGCCCGTTTGACTCTCGACTTGCCAGCCCGGCGGCAATTCGAGTTGCCACGTGCCTCGCAAGTCCTTTTGAGAAATGTTCTTGACCGACCAAACCAGCTTTAACGGCTCGCCTCCGACTGCGGGCACAAGCTGGGGTGTTTCCCAGGAGAAACCTGTTTCGACGACGACTGGTTCATCTTGCTGAAATCCCCGAATCCAAATAGGGGTTACCCCGACCTGGCGGGGCTTTTCTGGCAAACGATTTCCGTACATATCGAAGAATTCGGTGCCGGGAAGGGCAACTTCTACGGGGTTGGCCCCTTTTTCTGGGCGAAAAACGCAGGCCCAAAGTTGCTCGCCGTCCCGAATCACGTACCCCAGGATGTCGCCCGGCAAGTCAAAAGACCCTAACACCCGGGGATTGTGGAGCAGGTGTGTCAGTGCTGCCAGAGCGGCTGCCGCAGGCTTTGGTTCATTCCGATAATCGAAAAGGCCACAGCCGTCGAAATAGGTTGTGGCGACCTCTTTGTTGTCCCAGTCCCAGAACCAGAACATCTTGTCAATTCCGCATGCCAGCCCCATTAAATACCCGCGCTGGAGGTAATACGCTTGTTCGTCTTCACTGACGACGTACCCAGCGCGCGTATCCCAGCCAAACTCGGTGATCCATGCCTGCCGATCGCGTCCGTCACAATCCGCCGCCTTAGCAAAGGCTCGGAGACGATCGGCGATAAGCATCACGTCGTTTTCTTCTCCCGGACCGTTTGCGTTTTCAACGCTGGATTCAGGTGGGTCAATTCCGCAATAGAAATGGGCATTAACAACATCAATCTTTTCAAAAGCCCCTGCTTTGATGCTGCGCTCTACCCACTCAGGATGGACCCCTGCCGTGCCCTGTTCCACTGCCAGACACTGGGGTTTCATGAACTTGACGATTTCTCCAAATAATCGGTGATAGGCGTGATAGGCCTGCCACTGGCGACCGTGCTCTGCCTTGCCATGATGGTAGTCGTACTCGTTATCCAATTCCCAGGCCGGAAAATCTGGCATCGCCCACAGGATGTGTACAAGATCGTATTTCCACTGACGATCTGGTTCGATAAGTCCTTTTTGAACATAGGGGGCAATTGATTCACCCATACAGGCAAGAAGCATAAGGCCCGAGTCTTGAATCCCCTTGTTGATTCTGGGATACCATGGCCATCCTCCATAACGACCATCGGAACCGCGCGCATTTACCAGCCATTGGCGGTTGTACGAGTAGTCCCGGATCCAAACAACCCCCAATTGCCGAAGCGATTCGTAGGAGACTCCTCCGCTGGCCGAGTGGATATTCAATCCCCACGGTGATGCCCATTTTTCGGCGGCTGACAGATCATGTGGTTTAGGGATGTAGATGAACCGACTTTCCGCCTCCAAAGGACGCACTCCTTCCAGTTGTGCCGTGGCCTTCAGCCGGTATGGACCGAATCGCGGCGGCTTGCAGGAGACTTCTCTGATGTAGAGGTTCTCAAGAACAATCTGTTCTTCCACGTGCGTGAGTGGTTTACCCTGATCATCGAAAACCTCGGCTACCAGTTTTCCGGACAATGGTTGTCCTTTCCAACTGTCGCAAATGACGCGGAAGCTCACCGGCTGGCCTTCTGTGAAGACATTCCGTACAACATCACTGACGACCCTTAATTGCAGGGGGCGGTCTGCCGGCGGTACGTCGCTCATTTCCGTTTCGACCTGGAGATTACAGATTCTCAGTGTGGCATTTCCCGCTTCCTGCTGTCGGTTCCAGTTATGGGCGCTGATGGAAACCAGCTTGACGGGCTGTTTCCAGTTGGCCGGGATAGAGAACTCGATCTGGGTCCACTGCCCGGCGGGAGCATTGCATGCCCATTCGAGTTTTTTCCCATCGACTGAGTCTTTACCATCACCGTCACGAAAATTGACAAGCCACGTATAACCGGACTGCAACGGTTTGATCCAGACCCGCACCTTGGACAGTTTCCCGGGGACTTGCAGACCACCGGGTTCGACGGAAAAGAACTGAAAACCTGAGCCATCATAATGGATCGTCAGTTCCATGATGGGTTCCGAAACCCCAGATGGCGGCTGATCCTTAGCCACCCAGGTGACCTGACCCGTTGCGCTATTCCATGGCCCCGGTTGCCAATGTGCAGCCAAGGGGTGAGCGACGTTTCGCACAACAGTCTCAGCGACCGCCAGATCACGCGATGGAACGATCAAAGACAGGAGAGCGATTGAACAAAGAGCGGTCCACCACAACGTTCTACGCCGATTCACAATATCCCAAGTGATGGGCGATCCTTTGGCCATCATGAAAGCCTCCAGCGCAAAAAATATGGGTATGTTATGACGTGATGCGAACGATATCATCACAACATACCCTGGAAGAACACCACAGTCTGCTGATTTTTCTACCGAGACCGCCGCGTGACATTACCGGCACGCACATCCGCTCGTACGAGCGGCACGCCGAGCACGCAAGTGCTGAACGAGACGGGCAAGGGGACCCGCGCGACGAGGCTGGGCTACTACGGTTGGTGCAAGATCCTTGTACAAAATGTTTCTAAACTCGACGTAACTACCGTGGTTTTGAACCGAGAAGAAGCCACAGAGCGGCTTGTTCTTGATCTGTTCCACATCAGTTTGGTCCAGGTCCTGAACCACTTGGCCGTTGAGAACCACATGGATATGTGTTCCTCTGGCGGTGATTTGAACCCAATTCCATTCACCTGCAGGCTTGATTGCGTTCTTCAGCGGGGCCACATAGCGGTACAACGACATGCTCGAATGCACGTCCGGCTCTTTTCCTGCATCGTCGAAAATCTGAATCTCAAAGCCGGAAATGCTTGGCCGGGTATCGGGTTTCTTGGGATCGAATTTATCAGCCCGAATCCCAATGCCGCTGTTGCATTTCTCCGACATCCGAAACTCCAAGTACAAGGAAAAATCGCATAGAGAGCGATCGTACCGCAGAAAGCCGAATCCCTTGCCCGCACAGACAATCTTGCCGTCTTCCACATACCAAACGGGCTTTTCGGTTTCCCCTTCCTTGAAGGTCGCTGTGCCCTCGACAACCCAGCCACTCAAGTCATAGCCGTTGAATGCGGAGATCCAACCCCTCGAAAATGTGGTCCGAGTTCGCACACATGGGCGAGCGTCAGCAATATTCTGAACGGCTAGAAATGTGCTTATGACAACACCGAGGAAAACCGACATCTGGAATCTGCTTCGACTCATGGAATCCTCCCACATCTAAGGTGCTTAAACGAACATGCCAATTCAACATCACAACTTTGCCATTGTAATTGTGCGAACAAAACGTTTCACGTATGCAGCGAAAACACGATTGGTTTTGAATCAACTGGCGCACAGGAAATGGGGGAAACCTCGGAGAAAGTGCTACTACACCGGTATCTCACGCTCCCTACGGCTGTTTCTTGGAAGGCCATTCCATGAGGATTTCGGCATGGGCAGTCACGGCTTCCGGTCTCACGACGGCCGTCGCAGAAAGGCCCCGGAACCAGTTCAGGGGGGGAGCAAGAAATCCGGACTCTGCGGTTGACCTTTTTTGGGGATCGTTGGCCGATTCCTGGGGGGCAACCGGTGACTCCAGAGGGGTGTTCTCAGCGTCGGCAGCCTTTTCACGCTCAGCAATGGGATCGACGGGGTACGGAAGCCCAGGAACAGCGCTCTCCGGAATTGTGGGCGACGATCGGGTACCAAATGGCAGGAACGGAAACGGCGAACCACCTCCTGATGTTGATATCGTGGGAAGAATGGCCGTCGAAGTCCAACGGGGCACACCGTTCTCGTCGGGCTGAAACACATATTCGCCACCCAGAGGACATTCGAGACGCGCATCAAAAAGAAGCTCCGCCACGTTCTTACACTCCTGCGCAGGGACGTGAAGCTGCTGTTCCAGATCGCGCAGGAAGAGGATGTTACCAAGAGACGTCTGTTGCGTTCGCCAGTAAACAAAGCGATTGAGGAGAGGTGTGATCCGAGCTTGCGACAGGTCGCCGAGATAAACACGAATGTGGGCCTCGTCCTCTGTTTCAACCCAGCGAAGTTGCTCGGTGACGGTTGCCAGAACTTCAGGTTGGAACGAAAAGACGGTCATTCCTGGCATTTCGCGTCGCCAAAGCCCAAGGAGTCCACGACTGTATCCATTTGGGTCGGGACGTGTGCTGAAAGTTCTATTGAGTTTCCCAAACCACCCCAGCTCTCCGGTGGTTCCGAGGTAACCAATCAGAATATCGCGAATCCGTCCTGTCGGCACGATTCGCCCGTCAACGATGTCAATGGGTGGAACGACATCGTACAAACCTCCGAACAGTCGGCCGGTGTTGAGAATAATCTCAAAACGGCCCAAATCACCGGGGATAGCAGCCAGTTGCTTTTTATCGGGTGGACCCAGACGAGCTAGGAGCTTTTCATAGTTTTCCCTGGCGAGAGGAGTTAGTCTGGCATCGACGATGATCCGCTCGCGTGTGGGGCCTTCGCCATTTCGCTGAACGGCAACGATCATTGGGTCCAAACGACGCCACTCCTGAGCATAATACGCCAAGAACTCCTGGTACATCCGGGACTCTGCCACACTGATCTTGGTGGCCGGAAGATCAGCAATTGGGATAAAACCGCCGCGAAAGCCCCGCAATGAATCCCGAACAATTCCATTTTCAAGTCGGGGAGATGAGCCATCGCTCCGTGGGCCGAATCCTTTGGGCAGATATCCCCGAGCGACCAGATCCTCAATAGTCTCGGCCTTGATACCTTCGGAGGCCGCAGCCAAGAGTGCCAATTCCACAAGGTCCAGGTCGGTAAGGGCCTGCATCCGGCGTTGCGTTTCAATCCGATAGGCTGGTCCGGTGAGATTCTGGAAGAATTCCCGCGAGAGATACACAAACACGGTGTCGGGACGGTCCAGGGGAAACAAGGATCGAGCCAGTCGAAACTCCGACGAATCGCTCAAGGCCTGCTTGCCGCGGCTGGCTTCCAGAAATCGCTCGACCAACTTCCGCGACGTTGTGACAAGGTGAAACTCACCGTGAGACACGTAATAGGATCGCACCGTCCCATCATCGGAAACCAGGTAGGAAACCGGCTGCTCAAGGATGGTGAGCTTCTCCTCGCGAACGTCCCCTTGGGCCAGTCGCTCCTTTCGCTGTTGAAGCAGGTTTGTCTGGAAAAGGAGGTTGTTCTTGGCCTGGAAAAGCAATCCAAACGACGCTCCCTCGTGGAAGTAAAGGTCGTAACCGATGATGGCGACGTCAGCAACAACGGTCTCCCCAAAAAGACGTGACAGCGCCGATTGGCGCAAGACGAGTTGCTGTTCCATCCGTTGGCCCATTTCATAGTTCAGGGATCGCAGGGCCACCAGATTTTGGATGTCGCCGCCCCAGCGGGCTAACGTGTCCTGAAGCCACAGGAAATTGCGGAAGTTGCCAAAGCGGAGATAAAGGCATTCAACCGGGACATGCGAGGCGATTGGCTCGATCTGAACATCGGCGGGCACCTGAGGGGACAAACCTTGTGCATTATCCCAGGGATCGGGCAATGGATGATCCGCTGGCCCAGAAAGGGCTGAAGGCTCGAAGAAACGGGTCTCCATCATTTTGAGTCGAATAGGTTCACTGCTCAGCGTCAACCCCAGTTGCTTCCGAAACCATACTTCCCAGCTTTCAGAACTTGGTTGAGGGGGGCGTAGTCCAAGTCGCTGAGCAAGCATGAGCCGAAGATACTGAGCGACAAGTGGGGGATAGTCAGGCTTTGATTCGAAAAGCCCCGGGGGCTGCGCATATTCACGCCACCAGGATGTTAGTAATCTGTTAAACCGTCGAGGATCGGACTGGGGTTTCACCATCAATCGTACGGGCCGCCGCGTCAAAAGCTCTATTTCCAAGGGGGCATTGCCACGAAAAAGAAAATAGAACGAAGCACGCGGTTGACTTCCCACCAGCCCTGCAAAAAAACCGCCCAGCGGCGGCGTAGCAATGACCGGATAGTGGATTCGACCATTCGCCTCTTTGATCAAAATTCCCTCCACACCCAGAGGCGTCGGAAGAATGTCTGGTGTAAGGGGCAGTTCGATTCTACCGACACCAAACGGCTGCCCTACAAATGCTTCTCCGCTCAAATCAGCGGCCAGCGCGGATAATTCAAAGGCGGACCCCATGCAAAAAATTGCCGGAAAATAACTTATGAAGAGTCCTGCAGACCGTGTTCGTTTCACGTCATTCCTCCGTGGTTTGTCCGATGATTGCAAAGTTGATCCATCATCGGCCCCATTTCATTATGACTCATTGTGCCGCATACAGGGGTGTGACACAACAGCGGATGAGAAGAGGATGCTTCAAGAAGAGTCAGAAAGAATGCTGTTCCCTTCAGAACAGACTCAACACTTGCCAAATGAGAACAAGAGAACCCATCGCAAATACCCAGGGGACAAACCAGCCGAGGCGGCCTCGCTTAAGCCAGCCGATCAACCATTTCAAGGCGACAAGCCCCACCAAAAAAGACAAGACCAGGCCGATCAGCATGGCCCCCCAGGAATCACCCGACTGCGGAGAAACGAAAAACTTCCTGCCCTCTATGAGGGTCGCACCGGCGATGGCAGGGATCGCAAGGAGAAATGAAAACGTGGCTGCCTCTTCCCGTTTCAATCCGCAGGCCAGCCCAGCCGCGATGGTGGTGCCGCTACGAGAAAGGCCCGGAAGAATCGCCATGGCCTGCGCGAGACCAATGAGGACCGCTTGAAAGGGTGTCAAATCCCGTGCTGAAGCCTCGCCACTTCGCCGAGAGGTCATGAGGAGGATTGCGCCTGTGACAAAAAACATCGTGCCCGCTGTGATAGGGTGTTCGAGGGGGTCTGTGCCCAGGCGACTTACGGCCAAGTCTTGAAGCCAGAGTTCGTACGCTACGCCGACGACACCTGCCGGAAATGTGGCAAGCACCAGCAAACCAAGAGTTCTCCAATCTTTAAAGACAAGTTCGACAATCCGCTGTCGGTAATAGACGAGAATGGCCAGCAGGGTACCAAAGTGAAGAATGACGTTGACTGCAAGCTTGTCAGGCAAGGGTTTCCCAAACGCATCGCACAGATGAGCCAGAACCATTACATGCCCCGATGAGCTGATGGGCAGGAACTCTGCCAATCCTTGAACGACAGCCAGAATCGCAATTTGGAAGTATTCCATCATGCGCGGCAAAAAATCTCCGGAACGATTCGGTGGAGCAAACAGTACCAATAGTTACCGCAGAAAGCGCGGCTTCAAGAAAAAAAGTGCCCTTCGTAGGCGGGGCAGGGACCTACGAAGGGCTGCGCTGTGAGGGTCCCCTCACGCATCTCTATTATTTCACTCTTCTCGACCGTTTGCAAGACCTCATTTCGAACAATTTTTCCAGATAATTGATGCTCGCAAAACAAAGTCATTTCTCTGTGCATTGTCTCGCAACGATGATGTTACAAAAATGAGGGGTACAGTTGCCATTATTTTGCGGGTTCTTGTCTCGCCCTTGAAAGGTACCGGCCTTCCGGTAGCTCCGATTTTCCCAGTTGGTCCGCGGGAAGACAACCGATAACGCCCGCGCCCAACCAATGGGGGTGAATTTCGCCGTCTTTCACTGGACAAGCCGGACCGGCGGCCGGTCAATGATCAACTTGAGTCTGTCAACGATTCGCTGTTCTCGATCGACAGGGCGGTCGGCGACATTGTGGAGGAGCTGGTTGTTGCTAGTTGTTCCGGACACACGGATGAGCTGGGCGATAAACCCCTGGTCCGCTCCCGCCCCAACCCCGATGGGGAAAATCGACCAACCGTCCTGGTGGCATTGAACCACTTGCATCATCGCCGCCAATTGGGGTTGGTTGCCATCCAAGGGAAAAGTGTTATCCGAGGTTGTAGAAACAAAAGCCAGAACATCCTTGGCCGTGCTGATGGAAGAGTTGGGTAGGCCGTCGGTCAGTACGACAACGACTTTGTGTGCGTTGGGTCGTCCCGCGCCACCTGAGCGAAGATGCTCTCGGGCGGCAATCAAACCAGCTTCCAGATTGGTGGTCAAGCCTTTGTCTCCGCAAGCCTGAAGCCGCGTACAAGCCAGCATGGCCTGATCATAGTCTGGGGTCAACTGTTGGAAGATTTCGACGCCACCCCCGAGGGGCGTATCAAATGCTATGATGGATACCCAATCTCGCTGTTGGGCCGGCAACGACTCGTTGCGTTGTTTCAGAAGTTGGATTGCCGCAATTAATGCTCGTCGGATCGAGTGGGTGGGTTCTTCTCGAGGCGGAAACTGGAAATAGCCCGCGGGTGTCGCTTCCGTGTGATAGGGACAATCCGGACTGTGTCGTGATAGGGGGACGTGATTAACCCCGTCAGGCTTCAAATCCCGACCGTAGTCCATCATGAATTGCACATATGTGAGGTAGCCAATCTTGTTCACATACCGTGACGGGAGCGCTGAGTTAGCGTCAGGAAAAGCTTGTTGATTGGGGTTATACATCTTGGTAATGTGATCACCTGTCTCGGGAAAATGCCATGATGTCCCAGTGTTATCACGAGGATATTGATCCGAAGCACCTTTCGGCTGCCTTCCGTGACTGTCCCGTGCTTTTCCATCTGTGTTCTTTCGCGTTGAGATCAAAGAAAAGTGACCTTCGGTAAACCCATAACGATCTGACGTATTCGTAGTGGAGTGAATATTCTTGCTACCGTGACCTTTCCGCCCCTGGGAATCATTGCCGGAAGAGTCTCGGCCACGCTGCTCACCCGACCTCGATGTTTTTAACGGCGTCGAAGCGATAAGGTAGTCGAGATACTTTTCCCAATAGGCGTAGTTTGTGCGACTGTTGGGTACAGGTTTGGCATTTGGCATCAGATGGGCGATTTGATAATCGATGATGGCAGAATATGCCTTGGTTCTTCGGGTGGCCGCATCGTCACCCAGCCGGATGCGATATCGATCCGGTACCGATGCCCGCGAGAGCGGACCGTCATCGCTTATGAGTTCGGAAAGAGCATATTCATTCTGAGACACTCCCCATGGTTGGCCGATGTGTTCCAAAGGCCCCGGATAACTACCGAATCCAAAATCATCGTACACACGTTGCATAAGCTCGCTGCCCATCGTGGGGTAGCCGTCCGTGGCGTAGAGCTGGTTCAATACATCGCAAGCCCATGCAGGCTCGGTTTCGTCATTCATGGATTCTGACACATCGACCACAAAGGCGATATCGCGGGGAACTGTTGCGGCAACTGCCTCGGCGGAAAGATCGACGCCCGTCTTGCCGAAAATACGAGCGAAAAAGAGTGGTGCAGGATTCCCCGTATTCTCGGAACGACGAACACGTACCCGAACCGCGTTAGCTCCCTCGTGTTCCGACGTGAACTCACGAATCCGAGGTTCCCAGAACCCCAACTCGACATCTTCAGGTAGAACTGACAACAGCTGGCCACCCGAGGTGTGATAATGGGCGTAGCGATCTGCTGCTGAGAAAACCGATTGCGTGCCTTCGGCCAGACAGCCGGCCCCTGCTAGTGCAGCAGCGTCCGCTGCCACTTGAAGTTGGGACCGAACAAGAACGATGTAGCCAACATCCAGTGCTACAGCCAACAAACCAACGATGGCCGTTAACATGACGGCTGCCAGGACGAGTATTGCCGCACGGCGAGTGCGTGGTTGATCGACAGTCGACAGATGTTTCTGGAACATATGCAACTTGTTGAGGAAACGGGAATTGATTTGGGGATCACCGAGGGATCTTCTTCAAAATTGATAACGAAATGGTGTATTCTCGGTGGGCTTCGTGCAGGTCCGTACCGGGATTGAAGCAGACTTTGGATGGAACCCCAATGGCTTACGGGAATGATTCGCCGATTGGTAGAGGCAATCCGTAAATTGTTCCTACCGTTTTCCTGCCAACAACGGTTTGGCCTTTTTGTGGAACCATTCACTAACCGGCAGGACCTCAAACAAACATAGGCCAGAAACTGGCGAAAACCGACCGGGTTTGCAGAGATAAGAAGGGGCTTAAATCCGCGCCCAGAGGGGGTGTCCTCGGTTCCGTTGCTCGAACCGTTACATTTGCGACGGTTAGAAAAGGAGTTCTATTGCACGAAGAGTGAAAAATTTGTTCTCTTTGCTTGGCCGGTACAGTCTGCCTAAATGTCTTCCCAGATGTTTCCGCCCTGCTCGGTTGGCGAACAACGTATCGCGGGATGAGGATCAAGAGTTGCGGTTACAGAACTTCTCGGCCTGGGCGACAATATCCACCCTGACCAGGTCACTCCAGGCGGCCAGGATCTTCGCGAAAACGTCGCCTGGTTTGCCGCTTCCCACCGGCTTTCCATTTAGTTCCGTGACGGCGAGTACACAATAAGGTGTGCTCGTGAACAGGATCTCGCGCGCTGCCTCCAAATCGGCAACTGTCAATGGACGAAACTCGAACGGGATCGCGAATCCGACGGCCAATTCATTGACGACCTTCAGGCTGATGCCGGAAAGCGTCCGTTCCAACGGCGGCGCGAATAAACGACCATCTTGATCACAAATCACCACATTTGCGGTTGGAGCTTCCGTCACGAAGTCATCTTGATCCAGAAGAATTGCCCGGCTCCCTGGGTGTCGTTTTTGGACGTCCCGCTCCGCCAGAAAATAATGCATTCGGCTGCGGCACTTAAGTTCCCGGGGCCAGCAGTTGGTGGGAACCTGCCGAACTGTCGAAATAGCGGCCGACTCGCCTATCCGGTATTTCCTTGCCCAGAGAAAAAAGGGAGCGGATAAGTGTGAACACAGATTGTGGGAACAATCGGCCCAGGGCCTGAATACCCAACGTAACGCCCCGGAGTCACGAAGACCGAAACGCCCAGGTCGTCTTGCGGATCAAGGAACCGATGGTTTTGCTCGACAACATGTTCAATGACAGAGAGAAACTCAGATAACGATGAATCGATGTGAAGATCCAGGATTTCCAGGGAATGCCACAGTCGCCGGAGATGATCCTCCGCGCGAAACACTCGACCCCGAAACGTGCGGATTTGTTCCGCAACGGTGGTGCCCAGAACAAATCCGGTATCGACGACGGAGATGCCAAGTCGAGATTGTGGAATGTATTCACCGTTGAGGAATGCGATTGGTTCGTCCATACCTTAGCCCGGCGTGATGGAAAATGACAGACTCCTCTAATCCTATTCCACACGACGTGATTGGAAGAAGGCAATCCGGAGCGGCGGGCGTTTTCCCAACCCCGCGCCGACGGAGCCAGCAGAATCAGAAAAGGACACAGTCGTATCTATGGAGATATGGAAAAAGAGGCCGTTGTATGCAGGGAACGACGCAGGGAAGGGGCATCAAGATAAGTCTCCCAGCGGTGCGTGTGACCAACCTGCCGGGTGACATTTAGGATTTCCAAAACCCCACCGAGATCACGGATGGTACTGCAGTAAGGCCCTTGCCAACCGAGGGCGTTCGGACCGTGGCACGACCAGAGGTGCCGATACCATCGTAAAGCCGGATCAGATTGGTTAACCGTGATAACGACCTTAAGAGAAATCCCGTGTTCGACGGCCTGGCGGGCCAGGCGTTCAAATGTGGCTGAATCAATTGCCGGGGCCACAAGAAACAAGACGAACGCCCGGGGGACCTTGGTCTGGGAAATCGTTGCGGAACGGGCAACGGGCGTGGAGGACTGTTCAACCGCTAACTGAGACACGGCTCGCATAACGGTTCGTGCCCCAAAGCTGTAACCGACTAGTACGATGGGACTCCGCCAGGGATGGCGCGCGAGCCAGGCTGCGAGCAGCGAAGCTTCAGAATCAGCCCGGCCAGCTTTAAGGCGACTGTCGCGGGCGATTCCACGGACCATAACGCCTGACGGCCAGGACCACAGCACGAATTGTCCGTCTATTCCAATGTCCTCAGCCACCCGACGAAACGACTTCATGAAAACCACAGCCTCATTTGAGGTGACTCGGTTGCCGTGGACTACCAGCCAAAGCATTTTCCCCTCGTCGATGTCTTCGGGCCAATCCTCTGTGGTCAGGTCTTCAAGTGTCCCACACGCGTCAACGCTGAAGAGCCGAATCCTTTTGAGTGCCTCGGTGGGATTGTTGAGCATGCTGCCCGGGATCGAACGAGTGTCAATAATCCAGAAAGCCGGTTTATGATCGGCTTGAATCGAATTGTTGGCTGGTCCATCGGGACTCGGAGTTGAACCCATGCGGGAGCGTGAATCACTTCGTGGGGCCAGTCTCAAATCAATCAAAACGCTCGGCGGTTTGCTGGAATGTGATGCCAGCGTTTGCGGATTCCATGAACCGATAGAATCGTTGGAAGTTCTTTCTCGAGATTGATTGCCAAAACTGGAATGCGCGGTCCATTCGAGAAGCATCGTGGCAGTTATTGCGACTCCAACAAGTGTGATCTTGCGCAGAACCTTCATTGATGTCCCTTCCCTCATATTCGTCGCAACCGTCATCCCTCTGAATGCGTCATGAGTTGAAATACCCTCTGCCAGAGGAAGTGGATTCGCTTTGTTTCTCAAATCATTCCGTCTCGGACGGATAACACCCATGCACAGCAAGAAAGCAGTTTCGATGCACGTTTGACGTATTACCGCAGACTCGTGAACGAAACACTCGACGTTCCGTGTTTTGCTCCCGAGTCTTCTTCGGTGGCCACTGGGATTTAGAGGGCACTGGATCATTTTACCTATAACTTACGACCGTTTTGGACGGCATGCAAAACATTGAAAAATGCGGCCAAAAAGCGTCTGTTGCATTTGCACAACGTCATTTGTGGTGTAGGGTATTCAAGGGGGTGAGATTTCACCGCGGTTGACGACCGCAAAGAACGTTTTTCGGAAGGAGAATGGAAATATGAGGAGGATGATCGTTATTGGCTTGGGTATGGGGATTGTGTTGCTGACCGTTGGGTGTCAGCGGTGCAACCTGTTTCGGCGGGGGGCCCTGTTTGCCCCGACCACGGCAGTTCCGGCAGCCGTGATTGAATGTCCGCCTGTCGATCCCTGTGCCGAGACTACAGTCATCGGCGGTGCATGTGATCCTTGCACTCCGACCACGACGGTAGCACCACCGACATCGACTTTTGTCCCCGGGCCAGCAGGTTGATCGTTATCGCGTCATACACCTGACACGTCTCCGACTCTCGTAACTTGACCAAGCCATTCGGGACCTGGCTAGAGCAAGTCGCAGACACTCGCTGGGAGTTGCGGAAAAGTGTCATGAACTGTTGAGTCAGTTGGCGATTGCCGAGACACCTCCTTCTGGCAAACCGGCGCGACAAGGCCTCCCTGACGCTTTTTGTGCCGCGCCGGTTTTTTGTTTTTTTGAGTCGAAAAATTTCGCCTTGAACAGTTCATTGTCAGGGCAAGTTCAGTGAGCGGGGATTTTTGCCGTTTCTGTTGGTGGGGCACACTGAATCTAAAGCCATCAGTTGGCTGTATTTGCAGGTTCTATGCGGGTGGAAGATTGCCTGCCTCTATATCATGGAATCGCGGGTAACTCGAGATTCCCTTCGCGGTAAACGCCGGCGTCCGGAAGTTCGATTCTTCCGCGAATGAGATTGCCACGGATCATGACATTCTCCAGCCCAATGCCTCGGAGTGCCGCGGCAGCCTTCTGCGGAATGTCGGACGTGTTGGCATTCGGCGTCGGTTCCACAGGAAGGGATGTCACGGTTCGAATGATACAATCTGAGACGCGGCTATCAGTGACCTGATCCAATAAGATGCCCACGGGGAAACAATTCGTGATCTGGCAATTGGTAACATTTAATCCATGACAGTTTTGGATCAATATCGCAGCTTGGGAGGCGCGGATCTCCGCGAGCTGAAGACCAGTAACGACACAATCCTTGCAGTCTTGTAAAGTCACACCCCCCTGATAAGGCCCCTGGCCCGCGTAATTGGGATTCTGGTCAAAAGAATTCGGCCCAATAACGATATTCTGGGAACCGGTCACCAGGAGGTCCTCTGCCACAGCGCCCCAGAATGTGTTTCCTGTGATGGAAACACCTCGTGCCCCGACGATTTCGACGTTTCGTTCCACATCACTCAGGACATTCTCGGCGATGGTCAGATTCCCCCATAGCCGTCCTTTCAAATCCTGACCAAGGAAGCGAATGTTGCACGATCCCGGGACCTTTGAGAGGTGCTGGATGGTACAACCCGTGATCGCAATTTCGGCATGTCCGTACTGGCTTTCCCGGCTGTCGATAAGGATGTTTGCGGTAGGTTCTGTCTCGGCACTCATATTGGCCTCGATGTCACACCCTGTGACCTGAAGATTTCTTAGGTAGCCCTTCTTCACCACAATCCCCCCGGCAGAGTTGTAGCTGATATGACTGCCGATGACATTGATCTGATGGAGGTCCACATCATCCAAAAAGACGCCTGCACCGCGGTTTTCGTAGATATGGCAATGGCTCAAAAGGACGTTCCGATTCCTTTGGTGAAGTCGGACCGCGTGATACGTTTGCCGAATGAGTGTCTTCACGATGGTCAACTGCATTGTTTGAATGGCCTCAATTCCGCAGGCCTCGGGATGTTCGCCCACGATCTCCAGACCCTCGACAAGGGGAAACCGTTCCCCCTGCCACACACCGGGATGGACGCTTTTAGGATCGGCTGTTCCGGTGTGTGAGCCTGTAAAGCGAATTGCGGGACCAGGACCCGCCATGAGTAATCTCGCTGTCCCAAAGCCATGGAAAGACACCCAACCTGTCTGGCTAAGGTTAACTTCTAGGGGCTGGGTAATCCGATAAATCCCTGCTGGGAAAACGATTGCACCTCCTCGCGCGATGCACCTCTGAATAGCCTCGGAATCGTCGTGCTGCCCGTCACCCGCGGCCCCGGCCGCACGCACATCCTGAAACTCTCCCGTCTTCAGTTGTGGAACCGCGGATAGCGTGGAATTCTCCTGAGTCTGACACATCGTGACTAAGGAAAACGGAACGAGCTTGGCAATTGGTCGGGGCGGACCGATTACCAACGAAAGGTCGGAAACGCCCATGCTTCCGAAATCCAGTTGTGCGGAGTTGAGGTCGTGTGCGTTATCCCCGAAAACAGGGGTCATCAATGCGAAACACAAAACCAGACAAATTACGCTTGGCAGTCGAGCCAAATTGAAAAACAAAAACCGCTTCTTAAACGAAGTGCGACTGAAGGAGCGTTCGAAATCTGAGAACGGAATTCCCGAAAGAACACGATCCATGGCCTGACTCCTGGTGAGACTCGGTAACGGGATTGTCGCTTGTCAAGCTCTTATTGATTGTCGGCGGTGTGGGTGTCCGTTGATGCTCCTCCTGTCACGACAGTGACTCCTCGTTTTGTGCCATTTATACTCGAGCCGGAACTCAGATTCCACTCATTTGCAGGGAAACCCACGCGCGGTTGGGTGGGGTTCAATTAGCTTGTGCCACTTTTTCGCGGCCGCTGTTCTTATCAGGTAAAATATATAGCTCGCATTGGTATCCGCACCATTGTTCAGGAATAGAGCAAAGACGTTGGGATTTCCATTTCATTGACCTGTTGATCCACGAAAGCAAATGACAGGGATGGTCATCTGTTCCCCGAAGTTCCCGGAGACATTTGCCGTTTCTACGAGGTCAGCACGCATCTTTGTTGGAGATATCATGAGAAGACAAGTCGTGCGATCGAGCCGTTTGGTTTTCCGTTGCCGCACGTTTGCGAGGTGGAAATTAGTCTGGCTCCTTTTGCTCAGCCTGATCCTGGGCTGTGTCCACGGTGGTCAGTCGGAAAAGGAAGATGGTCGGCTTAGGGTTGCCGTCACAATACCACCACAAAAGTGGCTCGTGCAGAAGATTGGTGGAAATCGCGTGACCTGTCATGTCTTGATCACTGCTCAGAACGACCCGCATACATTCATGGGCACTGATTCTGATGCCGCGACATTAGCCCGATGTCAGGTCCTGTTCACGATTGGGCTTCCCATCGAAAGATCTCCGTGGTGTCAGGCAATTCTGCGAAGTCGCAAGTTGGCCGTTGTGTCATTGGCAGAAGCCGGGGGAGGAAGCGGAACTGTGAAAGAACACCGGCTTGACCAGCAAAGTACAGCTGAAAACGGAATCCATGAAGACCACCAAAGTGTAGAAGAGCATGCACATGATCATGGCGATGGTGGGCATGGCTGGCTCAGCCCTCGGCTTCTGATTAAGTACGCAGAAAGGGTTGCTGAAACACTATCGCAGATCGATCCATCAGGTGCTGCAGAGTACCAGCAGAATCTGGCGCGAACACGAAAGGAGTTGTCAGAGCTGGACCTTGAACTATCACAGAAACTGAAGCCTTTGCGTGGACTGACGTTTTTTGTTTTTCATCCTGCCTGGGAATGTTTCTCCGAGGATTATGGCCTGGTACAGCAACCGGTGGAAACACAGGGCAAACAGCCTTCGGACCGGGAGATGACGGAATTGCAGAGGAAGGCCCGACAAACCCCGTTGAAAGTCATTCTCGTTCAACCGCAGTTCTCGTCCCAGGCGGCGGAGGCTATCGCCGACGTTGCGGGGCTGAGGGTCGTTTCCGTGGACCCCCTGACAGAAGATATCCCGACGGAACTGCGACGTGTTGCCGATGTCCTGGTTTCTGTCTATCGTGAAACGATAGGGAAGCAAGAGAACGAAATGCGCAGCAGTGACTAGCGCAGCAGGTGAAGGGATGTTTTCAACCGCAAGCATTGGTTCACAGTCAGGCCTTGTTTCGTCGTCACTGGTGTCGGAAAAGCCGGGCGGGGAGAGTGTTGTCCGCATCGAGGCGGTAAGTTTTGCCTATCCAACCCGAAATGGAGTGATTCCGGCGACAGAGTGGATTCTCGAGGATGTTTCGCTGGAAGTTTTTGACGATGATTTTCTTGGAATCATCGGACCAAACGGTGGAGGAAAGACAACGCTGCTGAAGATTGTGCTCGGACTTCTGGAGCCGCAGAAGGGGCGGGTGACAGTCTTTGGGAGATCGCCGCGTGAGGTCCGTGATCAAATCGGGTACGTTCCCCAGCATGCCCGCATTGACGCGAGCGTCACAGCCACGGTGTTGGATATCGTTCTGGCTGGACGAATTGCCCGCTCCCGATGGGGATTTCGATATAGGCGGAAAGATCGCGATGTTGCCCATGAGGCCTTGCAAATGACCGGCATGGCTCAGTTAGCTCATCGTCGCATCGGAACCCTTTCGGGGGGACAGCGGCAGCGGGTTCTGATCGCTCGTGCGCTGGCCTCAGAGCCGAGGCTCTTGTTGCTCGACGAACCCACAGCGGGCATCGATCCGTACGTGGAACAAAATCTGACAGACCTCCTGCATCAGTTGAACGAAAAGCTCCCCATCGTGGTAGTTAGCCACGATATTGGGTTCGTCTCAACTCACCTCAAGCGTGTGGCTTGCTTAAATCGCCGATTGACTGTCCATAACGTGTCGGAGATCACGCAGGCGACGATGACGGACTTTTACCGCGAGCAAGTTCACATGGTTCGTCACATGGCTTGTTGTCCCCTGGGGGATCCCGGATGTCAACATGGGTGCCAATCATCAGCCGAGACGATCGCTACGGAGGGGCACAGTGATTGATTTCTTTCGGGATTGGGCCGACAACCCTTTTCTCTGGAATGGCCTGTGGGCAGGCGTTTTGGCCGGTTTGGCCTGTGGGATCACCGGCCCCTATGTCATTACAAAACGGATCGTCTTCTTGGCCGGGGCGATTGCCCATATCGCCGTAGGTGGGATTGGGATAGCCCTATGGCTTGCTCACACCTTTCCAGAATGGTGTGGCTCTGTTCAGCCAATTCACGGTGCGACGGTGATCGCACTGATCTCGGCGATTGTTATCGGTCTCGTTAACGAGCACTGCGCTGAGCGCGCCGATACGATCATCGGGGCACTCTGGGCCATTGGTATGGCCGTCGGCATCCTATTGATCAAGTTCACGCCAGGTTATCAGGGCGAACTCATGAGTTATCTCTTTGGAAACCTGGCATTTGTTAGCCAAAGGCAGTTGGAATGGATCGCCATCCTTGATGTCGTGATCATCCTGGTCACTTTGCTTTTTCACAAACAGTTTATCGCCGTGTGCCTCGATCAAGAACAGGCGAGACTTCAGGGTGTTCCCGTCACGGCCATCAATCTTTTGCTCTTGAGCGTTGTTGCCCTGACGGTTATCTGTTTGACGTCCGTGGTGGGTTTGATTCTGGTCATTGCATTGCTGAGTTTACCTGCGGCGACCATTGCTCGGTTCGTGAACGGCATGCTTGCCATGCTGATCTGGTCAACGGTTTTGAGCTGTTTTCTCACAACCGTACCGCGGATCCTGGTGTATGGAACACCAGTTAATCCAGAGCCTGCCATCGTGATCAGTGCGGCAGCACTGTATCTCGTCAGTCTTATTCTCAAGCGCAAAGCTCCGGGATGATTTCCCGATTCTGGTGGGTCCACGCCTTCCAGGCAGCAAACAGAGTACTCACGGACTGATTGCTTCCACGGCCAGCCGTTGGAAGGTCTCTCGGACTGCTGAACCGTCGGCGTTGGGAAAATTCGTGCGTTGTACGAGCAGGACGAAGATCATCTTTCGCTGGGGATCGATCCATCCCTGGGTTCCGAACGCACCACCATGGCCAAATGTGCCAGGCGATAACATTTCTGTCACGCCTTGGGGATTCCGCACAATACACCAACCCAGTCCCCACCCATTTCCAGGCGTGAAGCCGGTCTGTAAGTCGTCGGTCTGAACGCTTGTCATGAGTCGCACAGCTTCCTCTGAAAGGATTCGCCGACCACACAGCTCACCACCGTTGAGCACCATCTGATAGAAACGCACCAGGTCGCCGGCAGTGGAGTAAAGCCCGCCCGACGGATTGGGAGCGCGGACCCCGGAATCTTCGATCAGCCACGAGGCCCCTCCACCCGACGTTAGCTTTCCATCATTTGTCCGCTGGTAGGCTTTAGCAAGTCGGGCACGCTGGGCTTCGCTGGGGACAAACGTTGTATCGACCATTCCCAGCGGTTCGAAGATTTCCTTTTGCAGGAACTGTTCATACGGCATATTCGCGACGACTTCGATGATCCGTCCGCAGACTGTCAGGCCGGGACTGTAGTTCCACCGTTCACCGGGTTGAAAACTCAGACCACCTTTAGCAATCTGCTCCACCGTAGCTTGAAGTGTTGCCTCCGTTCGCTGACTTCCCGTCAGGCCCGAGGTGTGGGTCAACAGATGCTTCACAGTGACCGGTGTTGTCAGCGGCTGGCCCTTGACAGTTATTCCTTGAAACTCGGGAAGGTAACGTCCGACGGGATCATCCAGTTGGACTTTGCCGCGATCGATAAGGATCATGAGAGCGGTTGCCGTGATGGGTTTCGTCATCGAGGCGATCTGAAAGAGACTATCTTTCTGCATGGGAATCTGTTTTTCGACATCGGCCCAGCCCGTCGCTTCCCAGTGAACGATGGAGCCGTTGCGTGCCACGAGAGATACGGCCCCCGCAATTTCATGATTGGCCACGAAGTCCTTCAACCATTCAGAAATCCGGGCCAGAGGCTCGGCCTTCATTCCAGCCTGGGCAGGTGGGATCACGGGAAGGCAATTCTGCTCTTCGCCGTACGACAGCGAGAATCCAGACACCACGAAGGCCAAACATGCGAACAACGTCACAGACTTCTGGTTCACACGACGGTTCATACTAAGCTCCTTGTGCCACAGATGCTCTGCTCTCCGATTCAACCGTTTGCGATGAACTCACAGATTATTCCTGCGGCCCCTGGAATGCAACATACCCCACACGCCCAAGTAACGTGTGCATTAAATGAACGACAATAAAAAACCCCGTCGGACCGACGGGGTTGGTGTGTTCTCGAAAAAAGATCAAACAATTATAATTATCTCGACGCACCGGGTCGGGTGTCGCCAACCATCGGCACGACCCAAACCTTGAGATCGGCATAGATGTCGTGGCCTAGATGGATTTGGACCGTATAAAGGCCCAACTCCTTGAGCGGCCCCTGAAGCTTGACTTGTTCGGGAGTCACATTGATATTCTGAGCCTTGAGGGCGCGCGAAATCTCAGGGGCGCCAACCGACCCGTAGAGGTGACCTTCCTCGTTGGCGTTCGCCTCGATCGAAATACTCATCTGCGAAATGTTTTCCGCCAGTTGTTTCATCGTCGAGATACGGGCACGTTCGATCTCGAGGAGCTTGGCCTTGTGCTTTTCGACCATCCGCTTGTGATGAGCCGTCGCGATCGTAGCCAGACCCTGCGGAATCAAATAATTAACGGCATAGCCACGTTTGACTTCAACGACATCACCGGCCTTGCCCAGATGCTCGACATTCTGCACCAGAAGAAGCTGAACGCCACCGTGAGGTCCTCGGGAAAGTCCTCGCATGCCGTGGTTGCGATTCTTCTTGGTTCCTTTTGCGGTTGCCATCATCAATCCTCTCAAGAGAATGAAAACCGTTCCAATAATTCCACCCTGTTGTGCGACGGAGGTCATCAAAATGGCACATCATCCTCCGGTGGGAAACCTGTCTCCTCTACCCCTGCATCCCCCATCTCTGCCGGGGGAGCCTTTCCAGCAGGAGGACGGGATCCAGTGTTATTCTGAGTTCCTCGTGTTCCCAGCATTTGCATCCGCTCCGCCACCACACGGAGCTTTGACCGCTTCTCTCCATCCTTCTCCCAAGTATCCATACGGAGACGCCCCTCAATCAGGAGCGGCGAGCCTTTTGTCAAGTATTCTCCGGCGACCTCTGCAGTTCGTCCCCACAAGGTTACATCTACATACACAACCTCATCCACCCACTCACCGCTTTGGTTCTTGCGACGCTCATTGACAGCCAGCCCAATCTCACAGACGGCTGTACCGCTCGGTGTGTAGCGGACGTTGGGGTCACGGGTCAGGTTGCCCATCAATATGACACGATTAAAACTCGCCATGGTCTTTCCCCCCTCACTTGAATGATCGCCCAAACGCGATTGGCAGAGAAACCGCCATCTCGCCTCCGGTCACCCCAACCACCGCCGGCACCCGGGAGATCACTCCTCGACGGCATCCAGGTCTTCAACCTCGGAATCAACTTCCTCTTCGACCTCTTCCTCAACATCGATCGCCAAGTCGCCGGCGGGACGCGGCGCCACCACACCTCCCCGAGCGTGTTCGACCAACACGTCGATGATTCGTGGATCAATCTTAATATGCAAGAACCGCAGAATATCGGTCGCCAGCTGCAGACGCCGGTTGACTTCACCCAGCCGCGTGCTTTCGATCTTGAAATAGATCAACCAGTAGGTTCCTCGGCGCTGCTTTTTTATTGGGTAAGCCAAACGCCGTTCTTCCCACATTCGGCTCACCAGGATTTCCGCGCCAGACCCGTTCAGCGCGTCGGTAATTTGCTGAACGACGCCATCAGGATCCCGGGCAAACCTATTCGAATCAAGAATGTAAAGACCTTCGTAAAAATTCTGTGCCAAATGACCACTCCTTCCACCAAATGACTCTCAATGTGTTCGTGTCTTACCACCGCGTGGTGTCTATTTTATCGCGTCTCGACGTTGCAAATGTCATCTCTCAGTTAAACCGAGCCATGCACATCTCTATTCCTTGGGCCACCCAAAGCTCCACGGCGTCGGCGGCCTTTCGGTAAGCCTCTCGCATAACGGCTTCTTCTTCCCGCCCAAAGGCGGAAAGCACAAACCGCACGGAATCCTGCCCAGCGGGCGGTTTTCCAATTCCAACGCGCAACCGAGGAACCTCTTCGGTCCCCATCGCACGAATGATATCCGCCAATCCTTTGTGCCCGCCCGACGAACCTCGGCCACGGAAACGCAATTTCCCGAGTGGGAGGTTCATATCATCGCAAATAATCAAAACATCGGGCAGGCTGATCTTGTAAAAATCACACGCTGCCCGCACACTGCCCCCGCTGCGGTTCATGTACGTTGTCGGGCTAAGTAACAACACCTTGACCCCATTTATCGTAGCATCAACGGTTTCGCCCGAAAACCGTATGCGCGGTTTCGCATCGGCAGCCCAACGGCGTGCCAGCTCTGCCAACACCTCGTAACCGACGTTGTGCCGAGTGCCAATATATTGTCGTCCGGGATTGCCCAGTCCCACGACCAGTTTCATCGGAGGCGACTCCTCGGGTTGGCCTCGACCTGACCACAGCCACTGCCACAACAGTCTCCAGAAAAGGCCCACGCCGTCTCGACCTCCGGCTGGTCATGGAACAATCAACCCTCGGCTTCCTCCTCTTCCTCGGCTTTCTTACGTCCAATGACCTCAGGCTCCGCGGGACCGGGGACTTCCGGTGCGGCCTCCTCTTCGACCTCACCCGCGGGCGGATGGCACACAACCACGATTTCATCCGGGTCAGCCAAGATTTTCGCTCCCGAGGGGACGGAAAGCTCCTTCACCGTGATCGAACCGTCGATGTTCAAATGGGCAATATTGACAAACAGCTTCTCAGGAATCTTGTCAACCTCGCACTCGATCTCCACTGTGTGAAGGTGCTGTGACAAACGTCCGCCCATCTTGACGCCGGGCGACTCACCTCGAAGCTCAATTGGCACCTCAGTCCGGATTCGTTCGTGTGCAGACACCCGCGTCAAATCCACATGAAGGACCTCTTTCCCCCACGTGTCCCACTGGAGTTGCTTGATATAAGCCTGTTCCTTGACGGCCCCCGTCAACTGGATAAGACGTGTTCCGTGCCGCACAACTGCTGCAACGGCATCAGCGGGTAAGCTCAGGCAAACGTTTTCCATTTTGTGTCCATAGAGAATTGCCGGAATCTTACCCACGTTCCGCAACCGCCGGTTGCTCCGTTTACCACCTGGTTCTCGCAATTCCGCAACAATTTGTTCGGCCATCTATCCACCCATTCAGTTAGAATCAAACCTGTACGTGATCTGGCGACACCTGTCCTGCCGGGCGTGTATGTCCCAAAGCATCGTCGAATAACACACCATAGCGGATTGATTCAGCTGGTGTGCCGCTGTGCACCCAGTCGTTTATCTTGGTGACAAAACCTTGATTTTGGATAATCTCCGGGAAAATTCAAGGGCGGTGGCCGATGTTTTGTATGCTCAAGCGTAGCGCCGACGGACGACGCTGCGGTTAACGCGACCGCCGACGGGGACGATTTGCACACCCCCCGGTGTGTCTAGCGATACGTTTTGAAAAGTTTACTGACCGACTCCTGGCGATGGATCCGCTTGACGGCCTCCCCCAGCAATTCGGCGACTGTCAGAACCCTCAGATTTGGGAGGGTTCGTTTTGAGTCCAGCGGAATCGTGTCGGTGACCACAATTTCCTCGGCAGGAGCTGCCGACAACCGTTCCACGGCAGGGCCACAGAAAACCGCATGTGTCGCCGCCAAATACACTTTGGCAGCCCCGGCATTCTTCACCATGTGGGCAGCGCCACTGATCGATCCGCCCGTACTGATCATGTCGTCAAAAATTAACGCAACTTTTCCTTTGACGGATTCGCCAATGAGATGAGCCTGCGATGTCACACTCCCACTTCGCCGCTTATCAACGATGGCCAATTTCCCCCCAAAAACGGGGACATGCAAGAGTGTCCGTTTGATGGCGCCTTCATCTGGGCTAACTACCACAATGTCATGCATGGGAATACCGAGATTCAAGAAGTAGGCATCCAGCACAGGAGCCGCGTAGAGATGATCGACAGGGATGTCAAAGAAACCCTGTAACTGGGGGGCATGCAAATCCATCGCTAGAACGCGGTCGGCACCCGCCCGCGTGATAAGATTGGCCACAAGCTTGGCCGTAATCGGTACTCGGCCTTCATCTTTCCTGTCTTGCCGAGCATACCCAAAGTACGGAACAACTGCCGTTATCCGCGCCGCGCTTGCCCGCTTGAAACTGTCGATCATGATGAGAAGTTCCATCAGGTTTTCGTTCACGGGCGGACAGGTCGGCTGGACGATGAAAATGTCCCGTCCCCGAACATCTTCTTCGATCTTGACCGAGATTTCGCCATCCGGAAACCGGCCCAGGGAGATGCGCCCCAGGGGCAGCCCGACGTAATCGGCCACCTTCTGTGCGAGTTCTACGTTCGCCCGACCGCTGAAGATCTTCATTTCGTGAGTCATGGCATTAATCACCCTAATTCGTTTTCGCAAGGTCCCCTCAAATCATCATGTTGCGTTTTTGGTCTTACGACCAGCGGGACCGACGATCGAAGCCCCGATCGCTATCGTCCTGTCATGTCGCACGCTCGTTGGTGTTTACCAGTCGGATTGCCAGGCCGTTTTCACCGCAACTCTCGAGAGAGATAAACCTTCGTTCATTCACGAGGGTTGCTCGACAAGTGGGAAATTGGCGATGTCTTACGAACAGCCTCTTCATAAATGTGAAACAATCTTTCGGTACATATGTCGATATTGAAATCACTTTGTTTGACCAGCGACAGCGACTGATCTCGAGGAATGGGGAGCCCCGTCCGCTGAGCATCAAGCAGAACTTTGACCCAAGCGGATAGGGATTCATTGAGCGCTAGCCGGTGGACCAGACTGGGCACGACGATGGCCTCGGTGGGTACCGCTGTGGAAGCCACAATCGGCAGGCCAGCGGCCTGAGCTTCGATGATCGAAAGAGGAAGTCCCTCGTAGATGGAGGGAAACAAGAACAAATCAAAGAGATTCATCATCAGGTCCGGGACGTCACCGCGGGAACCTAAGAGGCGGACACGAGGAGCTAGCCCCTGTTGGTGAATCCAGCTTTCCACTTGCGGACGTAGGGGACCGTCGCCAACAAGCACAAAGTAAATCTGTGGCATTTGACTAACAATCTCGCGGGCCAGAGTGATCAGGAATTGGTGATTCTTCTCCGGGGACATTCGCCCGACATGGCCGATCACGAAGGCGTCGTCAGGCAGTTCCAGGGAACGCCGAAGTTCAAGACGACGATCGTTCGGCGCCGAGAACGGTTTGAGATCAATCCCGTAATGCAGAACCTGCCAGCGCGGGTCATGTCGCCAGTGCTTGCCGAAAAGAGTTTCGGCTGCGGTTTCGCTACAGGCAAGCCCCAGGGTGGCATACCGCCTCACCCACGGAATAGTCAGACGGGCAACGAGCCTCTGATGGAAACGCAGCGCTGGGACAAGCAATTCTGTGGTGTGTGAATGAGCGATGCGGATTTGAATCCCGCATCGGCGGGCGAGGTAAAGCTGAATTCCTCCCGGTTGCACATGGGAGTGAACGATGTCATACGGTCCCCGCTGGCTGTGAATCCTCCGGAGATCATGGAATTGCCCCAACGGATTCAAAGGACGGTTTGTCACAAAAAGGCGGGCACCCGTCTCTCGGACGGCATCATCCAGTTCGCCAGGCAGGTCGGTAACGACCAGAACATCCATGCGAATACCCGCGTCTTTGGCCGCGCGCAAAACCTGGAGGAGCCACGTCTCGATTCCTCCGCGATTGAGACGACCAGCAAGGTGGAGGACGGAAATCCGTGAACGAGTCATTAGTGCAGTGCTCTCCTCCTGAAGGAGATTTGCGCTAGAAAACACATCCATTGTTAAGGCGTGGATGATACCGCGCGACCTTGGATTGGCGAAGAATCCAAAATACTTGTGATTTAGGGCGTATCACCACCAATAATAGCACAGTACGGTATCGGACGTGTTTCCAAAATAGGTGGGGGAAGCTCTTTATGGCAATGCAATTGTAGTATGACAAGACGGCGATTGCCTTGTCGATGACTTCGCTGCGGGTAAGGGGCAACTCATGAATTGCCCCCAACGGTTTTCCGACAACGGGCGATCAAGTTTTTTTATGTTATCTGGCGTTTGCCGCTGCAGGGGAAAGGATTCGTGGGTGACTCCACTCTTGAAAAGGATCGGAGACGTGCTTGGTGTGTCAGCCCTTTACGGAGATGTCGCAAGTGGCCTAAACTTGATTTTCTGGGGCGAACTATGAGTGTCCCTGAGCATATGTTTGGGTTGATTGCCGTTAATCCTAACCAGCGAGCCAGATAGCGAGATTGACCACGAGGTGAACGAATGCAGCCGGCACAGCCGTGGGTCATTTCGGTAACGACGATGACCTTCCAAAAGGAGGTTCTAGAGCGCTCCCGTGGTGTTCCGGTGGTCGTCGATTTTTGGGCGCCGTGGTGCGGTCCATGCCGAATGCTGGGACCCCTTCTGGAAGAGATGGCGCAGGAAAAGAATGGGGCTTTCGTGCTGGCAAAGGTCAATACCGACGAGTGCCCTGATCTGGCGGCTGCCTTTGGGGTTGAGGGTATTCCGGCCGTATTTGCCGTGCGGGATGGAAGGATTATCAACCATTTCGTTGGGGTTTTGCCAGAAGGAGAGTTACGGAACTGGATTGAAGGTATTCTGCCGCAACAGGATGAACAGCTGGTTTCCCAGGCGGACAATGTCTCCGAAAAGGACCCAGAACAGGCAGAGAAGCTTTATCGGGAAGCTTTGACGCTCAATCCGAGAAGTGCTGCGGCCAGGATTGGCCTGGCGAAGCTCTTGATCCGGCAGCAGCGATTGGAAGAGCTAAAGACGATCCTTCAGGAATTGGGCGACATGGGCGTGGTGGGCGAAGAGGTCGAACGCCTGCGTGCGGCACTGACGTTTGCGGAAGCCGCCGGTTCGGCCGATGAGATTCCAGAACTCCAAAAACAAGTGCAGGCCAGCCCGGGCGATTATGCGAAGTGTTTGCAACTGGCGAAAACCCTCGCTTCGCGAAATCGTTACCAGGAAGCTCTAGATGAGGCCTTGGTTGTGATTCAAGGCACTCAGGGAGAGATGCGTGACGACGCCCGAAAGTTGATGATTCAGGTTTTTAATCTACTGGGGAGCGAACATCCTTTAACCGGTGAGTATCGCCGCCGGCTGACCATGGCGTTGTTTTAATGCCCATTTGTCAGCGTCTTTGATTGCCTCGTGGTCCCTTTCCACTGACGAAAACCGCACAGATGACATCGTCGTCCCTCAGAAAAAGTTGCATCTCCTGTACCAGTGAACGCAGAGACCAAAAGCATCTTTCATGATCAACCCGTTATCCGCATTCGGGGGGCAAGGGTCCACAACCTGAAGAATATCGATCTGGATATTCCCCATGGACGTCTGGTTGTACTTAGCGGGCCAAGTGGATCGGGTAAAAGCTCCCTCGCGTTCGATACTATTTTTGCTGAAGCTCAGCGGCAATATTTGGAAACCCTTTCGCCTTATGTTCGGCAGTTCTTTCCCCAATTACCACAACCCGATGTGGACCTTATCGAGGGTCTTCCGCCAGCTATTGCGATCGGTCAATGGGCTGGGGCCGGTCAACCGCGAAGCACGGTCGGCACCATCACCGAGGTTTACGATTTCCTGCGGCTGCTCTATGCGAAAGTCGGAGTCCTCCATTGTCCTAATTGCCGCATCCCACTCGGGACGCAGTCGCCGGAGAACATCCGGGCGGAACTCATGCGTTTACCGGAGGGAACGAGAGCAATGATTCTGGCCCCTTTTGTCCGTCAAAAGAAAGGCCAGCATAAAGAGGTTTTTCGTCAAATACAAAAGCTTGGTTTTCCGCGTGCGAGGGTCGATGGTCGGCTGGTCGATGTCGAGGAACCACCGTCGCTGGATGTCAACGCGGTTCATACGATTGAGGCGGTGATCGACCGTGTCATCATTCGCCCTGGCCTTGAGCCTCGAATGATGGAATCGATCCATCTAGCACTCAAATTGGGGCAGGGAGTGTTGACGGTCTGTTTTGAGAGCCGCGATTCACAGGGTGAGGCGGTATGGGTTGATCGGTTGTTCAGCACGACCCAGCACTGCCCGCAGTGTACGGAAAGTTATCCCGAACTGGAACCCCGGACCTTTAGTTTTAACAGCCCATACGGTGCCTGTCCTCGCTGTGAAGGCTTGGGTATTATTGAGCAATTCGACCCGCAATTGGTCCTGGATTGGAGCAAAGGACTTGGGAACGGGGCCGTCAAACTATGGGCGGATCCGCGGGAATCCCTGAAACACCACGAGAAAAAACTTGCTCGCCTCATGAAGGAGGCAGACTTCACCTGGGATACGCCCATAGCGCAAATTCCCCAGGAATACCAGTCACAATTGATTTATGGACAAAGACCGACTCGTTCCAAGGCGTCTCCACCTACGGGACTGGAACAAGACCTAGCGAGCGCGAATGGTACAAACGCAGGGCGGGGATTTCTCGGGATCCTGCACCTTTTAGAGGTCGAATACCAGCTTCTGGCCGAGGGACGAAAACGCCGGGCATGGGCAGCGTACCGACAACATGTGACCTGTCCGGATTGCGCCGGGGCACGTTTGGGGCCTGTCGGACGCTCCGTCCTCGTGGGAGGTCGGGCTATCCACGAGTTGACGGCCATGAATGTGGATGATCTGCAGAGCTATCTGAGTGGGTTAACCTTTACCGAGGTTGAATGCGCCATCGCTGAACCAATCCTACGGGAAGTCCGATCTCGACTGGAATTCTTGAAACAGGTGGGAGTTGGGTATCTGTCGGTGGACAGGCCGATCGATACCCTCAGTGGTGGAGAATTTCAAAGAGTACGATTGGCCTCAGGATTGGGGGCGGCTCTGACAGACGTATGTTACGTCCTTGATGAACCTTCAATCGGTTTGCATCCGCGAGATAATTCCCGCCTGATTGGCACGTTGCACGAGTTGGTCAAACGTGGCAACACAGTTCTTGTTGTGGAACATGACGAAGCCGTGATTCGGGCAGCGGATTGGATCATCGACATTGGTCCGGGACCTGGCGAAGAAGGGGGACGGATTGTTGCTCAGGGAACCGTGAATGATATTGCCAGAGAAAGCTCGTCGCCCACCGGGCGTTATTTGGCTGGCCTTGAACGGATTGGCTTCCGGGGCCATCGTCGTAAACCAAAGCAGTCACGATGGCTGGTTATCGAAGGAGTTACAACAAATAACCTGAAGAACATTACTGTCGAGTTTCCGTTAGGGACTTTTGTTTGCGTCACGGGGGTCAGTGGATCGGGCAAGAGTTCGCTTCTCGCGCAGACGCTGGTGCCTGCTTTGAAGAAGGAGGTCATGAGGTTGCCAGCAAGCCGGGGGCCATATCGGAAGCTGCGGGGGCTGAAACACATTGATCGGGTGGTAGAAATCGACCAGGCGCCGATCGGACGTTCTCCGAGGAGTAATCCCGCCACCTACAGCGGTGTGTTTGACGAGATCAGGAAGGTGTTCGCCGAGACTCGTGAGGCCAAACGGCTTGGTTTTACGGCGGCCCGATTCAGCTTCAACACACGGGGAGGGCGGTGTGACCTATGCGAGGGACTCGGCGTCCAAAGAATCGAAATGGATTTCCTGCCGGACATGTACACCACGTGCCCACGATGTCTGGGACGCCGTTTCAACCAACAGACTCTTGAAGTTCGTTACCGGGATAAAACAATCGCCGATGTCCTGGAGATGTCGGTGAGTGAAGCCCTCAAGTTCTTTGAGAATTTTCCTGTCATTAACCGCCTCCTTTCGTCGTTCGTGGATGTAGGGCTTGGATATTTGCGGCTTGGTCAGTCGGCTGCCACTCTTTCTGGGGGGGAGTCGCAACGGATCAAGCTGGGAACCGAGTTGGGGCGTGTCCAGCACGGGCGAACGGTTTACGTCCTGGATGAACCGACCACGGGACTTCACTTTCAGGATATCCAGCGGTTGTTAACTGTCCTTCACAGGCTTGTGGACGCAGGAAATACCGTGATTGTTGTGGAGCACCACCTTGATGTTATCAAGTCTGCCGACTGGATTATCGATCTGGGACCGGAGGGGGGCATTGCCGGTGGCGAAGTCGTTGCCACAGGGCCGCCGGATGAAATCGTAAAAGTTGAGGCCAGCCATACCGGTCGTTATCTGAAGCAAGCGCTGTCTCTTGCGATGAACGGCCAGCCCCCAGAATGAGTATGCAGAGTGGGGTTACGATTAAACGCAAAAAGCCCGCCGGAATTACTCCCGATGGGCTGTGTAGGTGTGAAATGGGTTAAATCGATTTGCTGCTATGAACCTGGGAATCAGATTCCGCCTAGGTTTGTTTCGCCACCTTCGCGGGTGGACAGGGCGCGATAGACCGCAAGGTCAATCGTATCGCTGACAAACCGGACTGTTCCGTCGCCGAAACCAAAGTTTCCGCCACCAGGGTGATAACTACCGAATGCACCGTTAACTGCACTAGTACCGGAACCGTAAACGACTCCTGTTCCGACTGGCTGATTCAGCGGATTATCCGTGGTCCGCAAAGAATCAAGATGGCGGCTACCAATCCACCAGCGATTTGAAGATTGGCTGGTGTGAACTTTGATGACTTCACCGACAAAGAAGGTATTGCTCAATCCGTCAGCGCAATCGGCGTATTTCATAGACCGGATGTACATAAACATCCCGGTATTCCCTGCCTTGACGGCAGCACTGATACCTTGGCTCGGTCCAATGGACCCAGAACACAAGGCATAACAACCGGTGGAATACGTTGGCGTGCCACTTATGATCGGTTCATCGCGATTGGTGGGGCACACAAACACCGATGGCCGTGTCCGGAAAAGCTGATCATAGTTCGGGATCAGGTTAAGCCAATCTACGGTTGATGGACCAAATCCGCAGTTGGCCGGAGCAATAGCGCCCATTTGAAAACCGATCTGGTCGTGCAAGCTCTTCAATTCCAGATAAGGCAACAAGGGAACAAACCCGCTGGTGCCCTGGCGTTGATAATCATACTTAATGTTGGTACCACTCGTTGGGGCTAGGCCGTAGTAATCCGAGCAGTCAGACCCCATTCGTCCGGGTGGCAACGACTTGTTTGCGTCTTCATAATTTGCCATAGCGAGAACAATCTGCTTGAGATTGTTCGTGCACTGAGATCGGCGTGCTGCCTCCCGTGCCGCCTGAACAGCAGGCAGTAACAGCGCGATCAAAATCCCGATGATGGCGATGACAACCAACAGCTCAACGAGCGTGAAGCCCTTGCGAGCTTTTCCTGTGCGGACACACAACTGACGATTCATGACGAAACCTCCTCTACCGAGACCTAGCGACACTAGAACAAAACTTGGACCGATGAGAAAAAACAACGCTTCATTGCTGTTTCAGAACTTGTTCGGATCGTCCGAAATAGGTGTACCTTGAACCTTCTTGAGTGGGCCACTGATATCGATTCTCAATGAATCCGTTGGTTTATCAATTGTGACTGTTAACCCACTCGTATTGGGGTTTGCGTACTTCTCGTCAATGAGTGAGACACTCTCCGTTCCCACCATTGCCCGCAAGATAATCGCCACTTTGTGGGTCCCTGGAACACAGCCGTCATCCGCCTCAAAACTTGTCAGCGTGAACCGCCCAGTTTGGGGGTCGATATTTCCCGTCGCAGCACGGGTCCCTTCTGGTACGACCTGAATAAAACCTGGAACACCGGCTGCCAAAGGCTGTCCATCAATGAACACCTGGCCAGAGACCTTGACGATTTTCGGCCGCCCTGAGCCACAGCCAGTTAACCCGATGAGACACACGATCAAGACCCAAAAAAGAGAGACTCTCCCGGCGGGTTCCTTCATGCTTGCCTCCCATCTCATTGTCAGGCAGGAAAAACTTCGGACTGAGCCAACTGCGTAATTGCCAGAGGGAGCCGAGGCGATTTCCTGGCTTTACTCACCACAAACGCCCAGTAATTCTTTTAACCCTCTGGAGAAAACTTTGTTTCGCAGGTATTTTAACTCGACGTGTAACAATTCTGCAACCCTTTGGTCAATGCACATTTTCTTAAAAAATGCCAATTTCTATTGACTGTATTGTCATCGGTTGTCTCGTCTGAACAGACTTTCGTGTTTTCGTTGTGTTTGCGAATCGCTGTTGGTTTTTCCCCGACGTGATGCACAAAACAAAAAGGTCGTCGGTCATAGGACCGACGACCCGGCTCGGAGGAGGGACGTCAGTTGATCGGCGGTTATTGGGTGATGCCGAGTTTTTCTTCTTCCTCTTCAGCGATGATGATGCGTGGCGTCACCATCATCATCAAGCTCTGCGTCTCACGACCGACACCTACGTTCTTGAACAGGCGGTTCACGTAAGGGATCTTGTCCAGCAACGGAACGCCAAACTCATTGCGACCCTCACTGAGCCGTTTGATACCACCCAGAAGGACGGTACCTCCATCGGGCACGCTGACGGTTGTCAGAACATAGAAGGAGGACACCGTGGGCAACTGGACCGTGGTGCCAGATCGTGTGGTGCTACGGGCGTTGGCTTTCTTGGTAGCGTCGTTGGGTTGGTCCTGGTTTCCCTCGGCTGACGTGCTCTCAGTCGTGGTTTCAGAACCCACGAAGGTGAATTCGTTTACTTCCTTGATCTTGGCGAAGTAAGGGATGATCGTCATTCGCACGAAGCGGCGGTCCTGTGAGACGACAGGCTGCACGGTGAGGAAGGTCCCCTCGTTCACCATCGTGACAACGGGTTGCTGAGCTGCTGCAAAGTCACCAACCACTGGGACCACGCTGATGACGAACGGGCTGGTGGATTGGTCAGCCACCATACCGTATTGACCATTGAACAGCGTAACCTTGGGCGCCTGGAGGACATTCGAACGACGGTCGCCTTGAGCTGCCTCGATGAAGAAGAAGGCCTCGATATCGCTCAGGATCGCGAATCCAAGTGACGCACCAGCCGTCGGATCGTAGCCGCCGAACTGGGGTACCGCCAAGGCATAGCTGCCCTGACGGAATGGGATATCCAAATCCGCCGAGAACACATTGGGCGCCGACAGACCAACGGTCACACCTTTACCAGTGTCACGGTCGCGGAGGTCACGGATGTCAGCTTGTTCATCCGTATCACCTGTCGGATCACCAGACTGAACGACCTGGCCGAAGCTGACACCTCGACGGCCATCGATCTTGTCGTCAATATCGAAGTCGAAGTCCACGCCGATTCGTTCGAAGAAGTTGTCGTTTAGCGTAATGAACCGGACCTCGACGGTCACCTGGAGATCCTGCATGCGTCGCAACTGTTCGAGCAGGTCGGAAATCTGTTCGTGGACTTCTTGCGTCTGGCTGATGACAAGGCTCAGGTTCGTTGGGAACGGAGAGATCGAACCCGGACCACCGACCGAATCCCAACTGTTGGGGGAGACCGTGGTCTCGATCAGGTCGATCAAGCTGTCGAAATCCGCCAGTGCGGCACCACCCATTCCACCGCCTCCGGTTGAGAAGGGCGTTGAGCTTCGGCCAGGCGAGGCGTGAGCCGCAGCCGACGACATCTGAGCCAGAATCGTGGGGTTGACGGCTGCGGTGGCTGCGGAGCCATTCCGCCCAGCAACCATGGCCACGGGCGAAATGGGACTCGCGTTCTGTCCGATTCCCAGTTGATTCAAGGCCTGCTGATAGGCCGCGTCCAGATGGAGACCCTCGCCCACGAAGTTGGGGACGGGAGATACCAGATCGGCCACGTTGTACACGACGGGATACACGGTTCCGCGTCGGTACTGCTCACTGGTGATTTTGAGAACATCGTCCTTAATCACATAGGTGAGATGGAGAGGTTCCAAAATCAGGTTCAATGCGCTCTTGAGCGAGATCTCCTGGTTGAGAGTAATCGTCACTGGGGCATCTGTTGCGATACCCTCGGAGACCAGTCCCTGGGGATCCAGGTGCATGTTGATGTCGGTCAGTTTTGCCAGATAATCGAGAACCCGCACGAGCGGAGCATTTTCAAACTGGAGCATCACAGGCGTCTTGAGCTTCTGTTCGATTTCAAGCTCTCGATCCGATCGCTGGCGACCAGCTTCTGTGAGCTTTGACCGACGTTTGGTCAAATCTGCCCAGGATGTGGCGTCGGGCATGACATAGGGATTCGAGTCATCGAACGGAATCGACGCCCGATCGACAGAAGCCAATTGCGCCAGGAAGCCTTGCTCTTTCTCATCCTTGATGGCCATACTCTCGCTGTATTGCCGGATGAATCGGGCATTCAAGACGAGCTGTTTGGTCACTGGGTTCTCCGGGTCAAGCTCAGCCGCCTTTTTGGCGACGACTTCGGCCTCGGCAAACCGCTGTTCTCGCATCAATTGGTTGTACTGGTCAACCATTTGAGCGAGCTTCGTTTGCCGGTCACGGAGGCTCTCGGTATCTTGACTGACCTTTTGGGTGATTTCCTGATTCTTCTGCTCGCGCTCAATGCGGGGCTTATTCTGCTCGATGTATTGCTGGAAGTCGGCAATTTGACGGTCCAGACGGCGGAGAAGCTGATCCCGCGTTGTCGGATCGACTGCGGCAGTTTCTACCGCCTTCCGCGTGTCCTGGAGCATCTGAAGCCCCTGTTGGGGGTTGGAGTCGCGGAGAGCCAAGGCCCTGGATTCTCGTTGAGCAACTTCCGTCGCCACTTGCCGGGCCATAATCTGCTGCTGGGCAACCGGGTCGGTTGAGGCCGGTACGCTGCTCGGCGCCAAGTTTAAGGCGGCGGCGCGGGCCGCGTCTTGCTGAAGCACATCCTGAACCCGCTGCGCGGTTACGGGATCCAGCTCGTGGAGGTAGCCCGTGGCTTGACGGAAGTAATCCATGGCTGCCGCATGGTCCCCACGGCGGAGTGCCTCTTCAGCCTGCTGGACCAGTGTCATTCCACGACTGGTTGGTGCTGGCTGATAAGCAGAGGCGGGAACATTTCGGGTCCAGTCGCGAGTCGGATCATAGACTGCTGCCGCTGCGACGTTACCACTGTACGGTCCAGATGCAGGCACGACAACTTGAGCACCAGCCGGGCGGACAGCGCTGTATTGCTTGGCCTGCTGAATATCATTCATGAGACGAGTTGGTGAATCTTCGTTGGGAGCGAACGCGCTTTCAGGGAGGTTGAGTGCCAGAATCTGCTGGGCCAGTGTTTCAGCTGTACCAATGTCGGATGCAGCCAGGGAAGATCGCGCCTGGGCCAGGAGTTGCATCGCACGTTGCTTCTGACTTGCGATTTGTGGACCCATCGTCCGATTCCGTCGCTCGTTAGTCACTCTCTCCAGAATGGTCTCTGGCTTCATTTCGAACGGACTGAAGGTGACATTCTGTTGTGCTGCAAGTTGGGCGAGTCGTTCCGCTTCATCAAGATCACCCCAGCGGAGAAGACCATCGGCCTCTTCGAGGAGGAGCTTGGCGTACAGACGTCGCCAACCCTCTGTCTGGCCACGGTCTGCTTTCTGGGAAAGGAGATTTTCATGGGTCTGGATGAGGGCTTCCACACGATCCGGCGAGTCATCGTATCGCCCATAAGTCAGCCCAAGGGTACGGACCTGTTCAACGTAGCGCCGTGCCGTCTTAACATCACCCAGGGCTAACGCACGCCGCGCTTCCAGAAGCCATTGATCGTTCTGCTGCTGAGCTGGCGTTTTCTGGGACGTGCCAGCCGGCGGAGTCACCTGTGTTACCTGACCGACCGGGGGAAGGGGATTTACAGGTCCGGGGGTGGTTCCAGCAACCTGGCCACCGGCACGTCGCAGATCTTCCGCCAGTCTCGCGGGTGAATCTTCTTCCGGTGAGAAAGTTGCGGGGATGGCGGCTGCCATCTGACACCACTGGGCTGCTTCGCTGAGATTCCCCCGAGCCAGGGCCATTCGCCCGTTCCGAACATAGTTCTTGGCTTGAGTCTTCGGATCGGGGGTCTGATTCAGGCCGCGGGCATCGAATGGGCTTTGGGGAGGCGTTCCCGCAACCGGCTGGCCCTGACGGGCGCTTTCCAAAGCTTTGCGAACCTTGGCCGGTGTATCTCCCAGATAAAGAGGTGGATAATTCACACCCAGTTGTTCGGCCTGACGAAGGAGTTGCTCGGCACCGTTGAGATTACCCTCGGCCATCGCCTGTCTTGCCCTCGCCAGCAGATCATCACACTGCCGTCGGAGCTGCTCGGCATTTGCCGCCGTACCGTTGTCCGGAATCTGGCCGATTCCCTGGCCCCATGCTGGACAATTCAAGATGAGGAACGCCAGACAGAAGGCCACCATTCCCTGGTAGATTCGTACACGCGCGTTCAACCCAGTTCTCCTTTCGCGATCACCAACAATCCATCCGTAAATTGTTCTTGTCTTCATCGAACCCTGAGACCCTGGTATGTGTCGATCGAAAAACGGCATAGCGGTATCGCCTCCATGCGATTCCCTACCAGCCGCAATCACTCACCAGCTCCATCCCTCTGGAGCAATCACCTTTGGCGAGGATTGGGTATTTCCCACCCCGTCGGCTGATTTGCGCTGCGGGATTAATACCGACGGTCAAATCCTGGGTCAAGATCGAATTGTTTGTTTTCTACTGACTTATTTTCCGCCACGCGATGTACTTAACGCCTTTTTCCAAACGAAGCTCCCAACTGGCGGTGAGTTGAGTCTTACCCTTTTTTGTCTTTTGTCCTGACGGATTCGGGAAACGTCTCAAGAATCGCTTGTCGGTTCTCAAAAGTCCGTAACCACCGAAGGCCGCTGTTTGCTGAAAATGGTGGCGAAGAATAACGGTGTTTCAAGTCTGCCGTCAACATCAAAAATGATGAAATTCCAAACAGAATCGGGCTTCACTAGAGAACCACAGGAAAGCAATCCCGGAAAAGTGTGAACCATTAGCAAGAAACGATGCAAAACACACCATCACCCGCGATTGGTCCGCTCGGGCTTTGTGGCGATCGAATCTGCACTAAGATTCCCGAAACAGATAGCGGACACATGTTTCGTAAGCGTGTGCTGGCTCACGCTTCTGAAGGTGAGCGTTCGGCACGAACCACCTGCTGAAGCATCCAGCCAATGACAACGAGGCCGATGCCGAAGCTGATAAGAAAGAGCGCCATCGGTCCCCAATCGGGCTTCGCCGTTAGTTGGCCAACAGGCACAAGAGGACTCAATTCCAGATTCTGCACAAGCTGCCGACTGATCGCATTTGTCGAAAGGACAATGACTTGCGACAGGACCGCTGCCAAGACGGAACCGCCCGAGACTCCCCGATATCTGATCCAGAGAAGAGTTGCCACAACAAGACCCGGAGAAATACCTGTAAGTAACGTGAGAGGTAATCGCCACTCACTCCACATGTAATCGAAAACGGCTTTCGGCCAGGTCCCGAAGACGTAGCCGGTACCTGAACTTGCGTACACTATAGCCCCCGCGACGCCGATGATGAGGCTGAATCGCGCCACCCAGGATCGATACTCCGAAGTCGCCTTCCTATCAAAAAGAATTGAGTCCAGAAGAGACCAAACGGCGGTGGTCATAAGTGCCATGCCAAAGACCATCGGCCAGCGATGCCAAAGCGAGGAGTCTCCAAAATTATGCCCGGTGCCAGTCGCTGCTCCGGCCACTTGATTGGCCAACCAGATGGATTTCCATCGTTCTGGCGCGGCCATCAGGCTCAACCCGTTGGAGAACAATATCGCGAGAACGATGAAAAGTGCAGCGGAGATCCACCCGGCAAGAAAACGCCAGGTCGCCATTGGTTTGTCTTCGTCAGTCAGGCCAAAAGTGAATGCATACACTCCGTAATAGGCGATCAATAGGAGACCGATGATCGCCAGCCAGAACCAGGCCGTGAGGATCGTCGCTGGATAGAATGCCCAGGGATAGGCCACCTGAATAAAGAGCAAAGGAACAATTCCGAAATTGACACCGAGGGCGACAACTACGGGCATCTGTCGCCCAATCCGTGTGGCCCAACGTCGCGGGAATCCTTTCCAGGGATAAAGGATGACAGCAAGCAGCATTCCCGCCAGCCACAGATTCATCGGGATCATATGGAGGACGAACCCGAGCACCTTGAAAAATTGAATGAACCACATCGGTGCCGGGAGCGCGGGTAAACTCGACACATCAAGAGGTTCCATCACGGTTGGGTCTCCAATTTCTCAAGGCTTGGATAGATCCCTCGTGGCCGCTCGGGCGACAAAGTCAGGAGATAATCCGCAACCAGCTCAGCTTCTTCAGATGTCCCTGACCAGGGCGGCATGAAGTAATGGGTTTCATGAAGGTGACGAATCATGTCAACCAGCATGGGGCGGGGACGCGAGAAAAGGATCGGGCCAATGGCCGAATACCCCGTTTTTGCCGCATGGCAATCATTGCAGTGATGCATGAAAATGACCTGTCCAATCTGCTGACGGTCTTGCTGGGGCAACGACAGGAGGCGTTCAGGAATGATCCTGCCTCCGTCCACTGCCTGGGGATAGTGCTCCGCCACATATGCATGGGTCCATCGTCCACTTTGCAAAAAGCCATTGCGGCGAAGATCAGGAACTTCCTTTTCCAAAACCTGATTCCCCAGCACAACGCCATAAACCACGTAGGGTTTTCGCACTGCTTCACGAATGAACTCACCGGTGCTAAAGGCTGCCAGGCCAAATAGAAGCAATGATGCTGCGAATCCGGGCGTCATCCAACCCGGATTGCGGTAAGGGCCGAAATACAGAAGCGCGAACACGACCACTGTCAGTGCGAAAATCAGAACAGTGAGAACGGTCAAGACAGCCGCCGCCTCCAGGGCCAGCCTTGCCGATTCTGGTAGAAAGAGCAACCATGCGATGCCGCCGACGGTTATCAGCACGGCGCCAACAAAGGCCGGGCGAGTTGAACGCCGAACGATCAGCGATCGCACATCCCCATTGGGCAAGAGAAGCGAACTGTGGAGATAGACATAGAGCGAAGTCAGAAGAATCGCCCCACCCGTTCGCGAGATGACCTGAGGAATGAACTGAGGGTTGAAAAAACCGGTCCAAAACGATGGCGATTCCAGCCATCGTCCAGAATGAAGCATGAATGCAGTGATGCCCGTGATCAGCACAAGGCTGATCCACGCAGCGATCGCGTAGATCCACGCCATGATTTGATGGATACGAGGAGCGAGACGCCCCCAGTAATAGTAGAAAATGAAGGCTGCTGTTAACTCGATCACGAAGAAGACCCATTCTGTGGCCCAGCCGAAAACAAAGGTGCGGATAAGCACCTCGGTCGCCAGCGGGGAAGCCAGCCCGATCGTCCACCAAATGCCGACGCCCGTAATGGCACCGAACACCACGGTAAGGAGGATGAAGAACGGGGCGTGCCTGCGAAGGTAAGAAAGGTATTCTCGATTGCCCGTTTGATAGGCAAAAGATGTCTCAAAGGCGAAAAACAACCCACCGCCAACCGCATAATGCGACACCAGGACGTGCAGGACCGCAATAATTGCGATGAGCATCGGTGAGGTCAAAAGGGGCACGTACCACCAGGGATAATGCATCTCTTGTGATTCCCACGAGTCTTTTCGAGTGATCCCAAGCCTGTGAAAACGACAGTCAAAACAGAAAAAATATTCTTACCATTGACGGGCCAATGGGCAAGCCCTTAGGGGGACATGAATGAAAAAAGGCCCGGAAGGAGAAAGGTTTCCTTCAGGCCTCTCGTGGAAACAGCAATCGACGTTTTACGTTGCCTGTGATGCAGGAGAAACTGAATCCCGGCATTCGCAGCATGCGCGGAGTCCTAGTTTGCTTAACATCCAGACGGCAGGGCACCAGTTTGTAAAGGCAGACTGAAAGAGATTAAGTCCTACGAAAACCGTCAAGATCAGCCACATTGGGGAATGAAAGTACGCCAGTATCGCACTCACGGTTACCACGATACCAGCCATCAAGCGCAGTCCACGTTCAATCGTCATGTGAAACCTCCTTTTCGAGACCTTATTTGCGTTCTGTGTTTACCGGGGTGAGTGACTCTTGATCCAGTTCTGCATCTTGTTGTTTCTCGTTGCGAGCCTCGTTTTCCAGAGGAATTGTGCAAGCGGAGGTACCACAACATCCCCCACTCATACATGTCGGTATTCCCAAGGCAGGTAGGATCCACTTATTAAGCACAATCCAACTGGCAAATATGGCAATAATCAGGATAACATCGCGATTCATTTGAATCTCCTAGCTGGGTTTTCTCAGATCATGCAGGGGCTTTTCCAAACCGTTCCTGCCATTTTTGTCGCAGGCACTCGTGCAGCCTGGCATGTACCTGGGCGGGTATTTCGTACTCGACATCGCCCTTGTAGATGGTGATCGTCTTTCGGAGGGTATCGATAACCACCTTGCAGGGGTTACACCCCTCAAGATGGCGGGAAAGCTCCTCGCATAGTTGCGGGTCAATCTCGCCATCGATGTAGGCATTCAGGGCGGTCAGCAGTTCTTCGCATTTCATCTGCCGGAACCTCACGTCCGCGGTGTTTCTACCCAGTTTGATACGCAGCACTGACGCGAAGTTACAAGTTTAGCGAACATGTTCGGCCATGAGAACCTCCGGGGAGCACATCCCTGGCGGGAGGCCAACTGAAGATGAGTCTCCGTTGATTTGAGAACCCCCGGTAAATGACAGGTTTCCGGCGGTGGTGGCGCAGCTTATCCCCGGTATGCTTGAAGGTTACAATGGCAGCGGCGTTTTCTTGAGTTGAAAGCCGCTATCCGCCCTTTGTCCGTTACTCTGGGGTTGGCAATTATGGCAGGCCGGATTGTTGAAACATGCACGACCATCGTATGGCGGGATCGTTACGTTTGCCCAAGACGGCCCTGGGGTTTGCGGAGTCTAAACATTTTTGTGAAGTGCCTTTGTTCTATGGTGGTGCTATGCTGGTGCGGTGTGGCTCTTTCTGTCGAGGATGTGTTGCGGTTTGCCCGGCACGCCATTAACCCGGATTCCGAGTTCACGGCTTGTGCTGTCTTCGACGTGAACCATGATGGTCATATGGACATTGTCTCGGGTGGCTGGTGGTATGAGGGACCGAGCTGGGAGAAGCATTTCCTTCGCGATGTTCCGCAGATCCGGGGGCGATTTGACGATTATTCCAATCTTCCTCTGGATGTAAACGGGGATGGTTGGACCGATATCATTAGTGCGAATTATCGCAGCGAAAGCCTGTTCTGGATTGAGCATCCGGGAGCAGGTCTCGGTCCCTGGGTTGTGCACCTGATCGAGAAACCGGGTCCGATGGAAACGGGTCGCCTGTACGATATGGATGGGAACGGCACCCCAGACGTTCTCCCGAACGGTATGAACTTCGCCGCGTGGTGGCAGCTCCATCGCGATCAGGATGGGAGCGTTCGCTGGTCTCGTCATGATCTGCGGCAAGAAATCGCTGGGCACGGGATCGGGTTTGGGGACATCAACAGCGATGGCAGAGGTGATGTGGTTACCCCAACCGGATGGTGGGAGTCGCCGGGAAATGTCTTCGATGGTGAGTGGGTTGCCCATCGAGAATGGATGCTCCATCGTGATGCGGGGGTTCCGATCATCGTGCAGGACATTGATCAAGATGGAGACTGCGACCTTATGTGGGGACGGGGGCACAACGTCGGGCTTTATTGGTTGGAACAGATACGCGAGGGCGATTCACGACGCTGGTCGATGCATGCCATTGACACAAGTTATTCGCAGATCCATTCGATCTTGGTTGCGGACCTGGATAATGATGGGCGTGCCGAGTTCGTCGCCGGAAAACGTTATCTCGGACACGACGGACGCGATCCCGGTGAATGGAATCCTCTGGCTATCTACTGGTATCGGTTTGATCCGGCGCGAAAAACGTTTATCAGAGGGACAGTCGATGAGGGCGGGCCTGTGGGTTTCGGCCTGGATCCCAAGGCGGTGGACATCGACGGTGACGGAGACATTGATCTGGTGGCTTCGGATCGCAACGGGTTGTATTTGCTGGAGAATCTTCTTCATGTCAGTTCTGCGAAGGAAACGAAGCCCAGGCACGCCGATTCACAAGAGAAACCTTGGTTGAAAGAGGATCATCGCAATCTTCTGATGTACGTTGATGATCAGGGTGAAACGCAGAAGATTTCATCTCTGAAGGATTGGGGGATTCGCCGGGCACATATTCTCAGGGGAATGATGGAGGTCATGGGGCCGTTGCCCGGTCCGGAACACCGGGTGCCGTTGGATGTCAAGATTCTGGCGGAAGAAATGACGGATTCGTATCGGCGAATCAAGTTGACATATGCCGCGGATGAAACCGACCGGGTACCCGCATATTTGCTTGTTCCAAAAAAGGGATCGCAGCGTAAACCCGCGGTCTTATGTTTGCACCAGACCACGCGACTTGCCAAGGACGAGCCGGCGGGGACGCACCCTGATGCGGCCTGGCCATATGCCCATGAACTCGCTTTACGAGGATTCGTGTGCATCGTTCCGGATTACCCTTCGTTTGGTGAGCATGTGTATGATTTCCAATCTCATCCGGAATATATCAGCGGAACCATGAAGGCGATCTGGGACAATGTCCGGGCGATTGACCTTTTGGAATCTCTTCCAGAAGTGGATCGGGATCGAATTGCCGTGATCGGTCATTCCCTGGGTGGGCATAGTGCGTTATTCACGGCGGCATTTGATGAGCGGATTCGGGCCGTCATTTCGAGCTGTGGCTTTACCGGTTTTCATGATTACTATGGGGGCAAGATCGCACCGTGGGCTCAGGATCGTTACATGCCCCGAATCAGGACAGTGTTTCAGAATGACCCGGATCAAGTTCCTTTTGATTTCTACGAGGTTCTGGGGGCCATAGCTCCGCGATCTGTTTTCATCAACGCTCCTCTTCGCGACGACAACTTCGATTGCCACGGGGTCAAGAAGGTTTTGGGAGCCGTTGAGTCGATTTATGCCCTTCATAACGTGTCGAACCGGTTAAAAGCTGTTCATCCTGACATTGAGCATAGTTTCCCCCCGGAGGTTCGTCAGGCCGCGTATCAGTGGCTGGAAGAACAATTTGGCCTCACCAAGCCGAGCGAATGAGATACCGCGGTCTGTCCCTTGCGAATTACGGGAAGGGGTCGGGCTTGGTCATCGACAATGATATCTCCGGCGACTATACTCTTTGTTACGTTGAATTCCTTGACGCTTCATGATGACCCACCGAAGGTTGGCGCGACGTGCGAAATCGCTCGATCGTGGTGTGCGGTTCAAAAGAGCAGGACCAAAAACGTCTTAGAGAGAATCATCTGTCATCCGGCGAATAAGGGAACACGAATGGTCGCAAAAAAACGTCTCTCTCAGCCTCCTGCGTTGATCCACTGGATACGTGCTGGGTGCCAATGGCAGTTCATGCTTCTGTGTGTCGTCCTCATCTTTCATGGGGAAAAGATCAGTCTCGCTGAGGAGCAGTACCTGGGACCCTGGCAGGTACGGGTGACAGCAGACGGATCACGGGTGCTGGTTCTATGTAAGGACGCTGCCAAGATTGCAATTATCGACCCGGCATCACAAGCAGTTACGGGTTGGATTCCGACCCCACCTGGCCCGAGCGATTTCGTGATCAGTCCTGACGGCCAGAGGCTCTTTGTGTCGGCGGGCGTGTCCGAAGGCGTGGTTGTGGTTCTAGATGGGTCTGGCAACCGTTTGAAAGATTTTCGGGTAGGCCATTCCCCCTGTGGGTTGTGCTTGTCGCCCGATGGTAACCGCGTCTATGTCTGCAATCGATTCAACGATGACGTGGTGGTGATTGACCTTGCAAAAGGGGAGCTCGTTGCCCGGCCAAAAGTGATTCGGGAACCTGTGGCAAGCACGATCACGCCAGATGGTGTGAAGCTTTTCGTTGCGAATCTCTTGCCCTATGACCGTTGCGACAGCTATGACGTGGCCGCTTCTGTAACGTGTGTTAATACGCAAACGTTCGAGACGAGCCACATTCGATTGCTTAATGGTTCCACGGATGTTCACGGTCTAACAGTATCACCGGACGGCAAGTGGGTCTTCGTCGTGCATGTCCTTGCGCGGTATCAGATGCCAACGACGCAACTTGAGCGAGGTTGGATGAATACGAACGCCCTCACGATTATTGATGCGACTTCACTGAAACTGGTGAATACGGTTCTGCTGGATGACGTGGATTTGGGAGCAGCGCTGCCGTGGTCGGTTGTTTGTTCACCGGACGGTTCCAAAGTTTATATTTCGCATGCTTCCACGGACGAGGTGACGGTTGTTAATATTCCGGCCGTTCTGGAAAAGCTGGCCAAGTTGCCGGCCACACAGGAGGACGCGAAAAGCTCGGGAATTGTTTACGACGGTTCACAAACATCGCTTAGTGCGGCAGACGTGCCTAATGATCTGTCGTTCCTGGTGGGGTTAAAGGAACGAATGCCTCTGTATGGGACCGGGCCTTACGATTACCTTGCCAGCCAGAACGAGAAGATCGTCAAGGGAGCCAGAGGACTGGGGGTGGTGGGGAACAAAGTATTTGTTGCAACTTACTTCGGGGATCTGGTCACAGTCATCGATTTGGCGGCATCCAAATATCGGCGTTTGAGCTATGTCGCCTTGGGGCCCACACCGAAACTCAGCCAGGAACGGCTGGGAGAAATGCACTTCCACGATGCGAGTCTCTGCTTTCAGCATTGGCAAAGCTGCGCCACTTGTCATCCAGATGCACGCATCGATGGATTGAATTGGGACTTGCTCAACGACGGGATTGGAACGCCCAAAAACAACAAGAGCCTCCTGTTGGCGCATCAAACGCCACCGTCGATGTGGGAAGGCGTTCGGCCGACAGCCGAGGACGCTGTGCGTTCAGGTATTCGGCATATCCAATTTGCCATTCGGCCCGAGGAGGATGCTCAAGCCATCGATGCTTATCTAAAATCGCTCAAACCGGTGCCGAGTCCATATCTCGTTAACGGTCAACTGAGCGACTCGGCCAAACGCGGACGTGAATTGTTCTTGAGCGATCGGTTAGGCTGTCGGCATTGCCACCCTGAGCCGCTTTACACTGATCTAAAAAAACATAATGTCAAAAGTCGTGGAAAACTCGATCGTCGTGATGAATTTGACACGCCAACATTGATCGAGATCTGGCGAACAGCACCTTACCTCCACGATGGTCATTATCTGACGCTCGAGGAGTTGTTCCGTGAAGGACAACATGGGCAGACAGTGGGGGATGTGGCTGGGTTGTCCGACGCCGAATTGCATGACTTGTGCGAATTCTTGCGGTCCTTGTAACGGTAGCTCAGGTGCATGCCGTGATCGGGCAATATGAGGGAAGCTCGATTGGTAGTGCGAAAACCGTCCCCGTTGGCGTGGGCAAAGAGATTGACGCTGCGTTTTTTTTGATAACGGGTGCGACGTTTTCCTTGTGGAATTGTTTAGCAGTTCGTGACTAGCAGGGGTAGCCGCGCCCCATGATCTGATGATTAGAGAGTTGCTTTCTTTCTCGAAGACGAAGAAAGGATGGAGAGGAGGTTTTGTCATGCGATTGATATCTAAGGTTGGCGTGTGGGTGTCTTTGGTACAAAGTGGAGCAGTTTTGTTTGTGATTTTGACTGGCTTGCCGCTCGCACTTGCGGGAGAATCCGCATCCTTACCACCGGTGGAGTCGTTAACGCCGCGAGACCCTCTCCCCGCCTTGCCGGAAGGGAAAAAATGGCAACTCGTTTGGCATGACGAGTTTGAAGGGGACAAAATTGACACGACAAAATGGGAGATCTACGGTGATTGGCAGCGCCGAGATGGCTACTGGGTAAAGGAGGACTCTTTCCTGGACGGTAAGGGGCACCTGGTGATTCGAACGAAAAAGGCTGGCGATCGGTTTACTTCTGGTGCGATCGCGACCAAGGGCAAGTATGAACCACGTTTTGGATATCTTGTTTGTCGCTGCACGCACCCCAAGCAACCGGGAATGTGGGCCGCCTTTTGGATGTTCGGCTCCGGCGTGGGCCGTGTGGGTGACGAAGGCCGTGACGGGACGGAAATCGACATCATGGAAATGCCGTATCGCGATGGCCGTTTGACAAGCAATCTCCACTGGGACGGATACGGTAAAGATCACAAGCACGCGGGAACGACATTCCGTATGCCCGAGATTCTCGAGGGCTTTCACACGTACGGTTTATGGTGGAAGCCAGATGAATATGTGTTTGATGTCGATGGCAAGGAAACCTGGCGAACAAGCGCCGGCGGAGTCTGCCAAGCGCCTTTGTACATCAAGCTAACCGTTGAAATTGGTTCCTGGGCTGGTGACATCAAGACGGCCCAACTGCCCGAGGACTGGTTAATCGATTATGTCCGCGTCTATCAGGTGTCGGACAAGTAGTTCTCGCTTGCAACTAGCCTGACAGCGTTGCGCAAAAGTGATAGCATTTTGCGCAAAAGTGCATTGCGAAATAGAGTTGGTCTGTGTAGGTTAGGGTAATCAGGTTTTCGTTCGTTGGCACATTGTCCTGTGTGCTTCAAGCTGGCGTTGTGCTTGACAGTAAGGAGAAAGCAACAATGATCCGGAGACAGTGGTTAGTTTTCTTCGTGGTTCTTTGTGCCATCCATGAAATGACCGGGGCACAAGAGTGGAAACCGGCGCCCGCCCCCCTTATGACGCGATGGGCCAAGGACGTAACGCCTGATAACGTATGGCCAGAGTATCCGCGTCCGCAGATGGTCCGCGATGATTGGCAGAATCTAAATGGGCTATGGGATTATGCGATTCGTCCCAAGGAAGAGCAGAAACCAACAAGCTGGGACGGCAAAATCCTCGTCCCATTCTGCGTTGAATCTGCGTTGAGCGGAGTTGGCAAGGCCGTCAAACCGACGGAACGTTTGTGGTACCGCCGCACGTTTCAAAAACCAAGAGCCGATGCCGATGGACGTGTTCTTCTTCATTTCGGTGCGGTCGATTGGGAAACGACCGTCTGGGTGAATGGAAAGGAAGTTGGCCGACACACAGGCGGATATGATCCGTTTACCTTTGACATCACAAGTGCCGTTCGTGATGGCGAAAACGAGATTGTGCTGGCTGTGTGGGATCCAACAGATACAGGCTATCAGCCACGAGGCAAACAGGTTTTGGAGCCTAAGGGGATCTGGTACACCGCCGTCACCGGGATCTGGCAGACGGTTTGGCTGGAAGCTGTACCAGCTCAGTCCATCGCCTCGCTGAAGCTCGTTCCCGATGTTGACAACGAATTGCTCCGCGTGACCGTTGATGCGCCGGCCGGCCTCGACGTTGAAGTTCAAGCATCCTTCGAGGGCCAGGCTGTGGCTCAATCTCGCGGTGCGACGGGAAAGGTGATTGAGCTGAAAATCCCCAATCCCAAACTCTGGTGGCCTGACCAGCCGAATCTTTATGACCTGGTTGTCAAATTACTCAAAAACGGTCAGGTTGTCGATCAGGTCAAGAGCTACTTTGGAATGCGTAAAGTTGCCGTCGCAAAAGATGAACACGGTATCAACCGTTTGATGCTCAACGGGAAGTTTGTCTTCCAATTAGGACCGCTTGATCAAGGGTGGTGGCCCGACGGTCTGTACACACCGGCCAGTGATGAGGCCATGAAGTATGACATCGTCATGACCAAGAAGTTCGGCATGAATATGGCGCGAAAGCACGTCAAATACGAGCCAGATCGATGGTATTACTGGTGTGATAAGCTGGGGCTTCTGGTCTGGCAGGATATGCCTTCTGGCAACGTGAACCGTAGTGAGGAAGGTCGTGCGAATTTTCGCCGAGAGCTGAAGGCCATGATTGACGCGCGGTTCAATCATCCGTCGATCATTATGTGGGTTCCCTTCAATGAAGGTTGGGGACAGCACGATACCTGCGAGGTAGCGAGCTGGGTGAAGGAATATGATCCAAGCCGAGTTGTCAACGAGGCAAGCGGCTGGCATGACAATGGCTGCGGCGACATTTCGGACATGCACAAATATCCTGGTCCGGGTGTCCGTCCCATCGAAGAAAAGCGGGCTTGTGTGCTCGGTGAGTTTGGCGGCTTGGGCATGCCGATTCCCGGACATTTGTGGCGGGAACAAGGGAGTTGGGGCTACGTTGCCTACAAAGATGCTCAGTCTCTCACAGATGCTTATGTGGGGCTTCTGGCAGGCGTCCGCATGTTGATTCCTGAAGGGTTGTGTGCCGCGGTTTACACTCAGACCTCAGATGTGGAGATCGAAGTTAATGGCTTGATGACCTATGACCGAGCCGTGACCAAAATGGATATCGATCGTGCCGCGGAAGCAGCGAGAAAGCTTTACCTCCCGCCGCCTGTGGTCAAAACGTTGGTCCCCACGTCGGAGCGCGAACCGCAGAAATGGCGTTTCGTTTTGGAACAGCCAAGTGGTGAATGGTTTGCTCCCGGGTTTGATGACTCCGGATGGAAAGAGGGCGTCGGTGGCTTCGGCAGGGAAGAAACACCCGGAGGTGTTATCCGCACGGTGTGGAAGACCTCTGACATCTGGTTGCGACGATCCTTCGAGTTAGGTGAAATTCCGTCGGAGGGGCAACTTTGCATGAACATCCATCATGATGAAGATGCCGAGGTTTACATCAATGGCGTCCTGGTGGCGAGCACAAAAGGGTTTCTGACGAGCTACACACTCATGCCACTGTCTGTGGAGAAAATTCGCGAGATCCTTCGGCCCGGTAAGAACGTCATTGCTGTCCACTGTCACCAGACCACAGGTGGTCAGTACATCGACGTGGGGCTGAGTCTCATCATTGAATAAACGCCGTTCTTTACAGAACGGGCTGATGAAACCCGGGTGTATTTATTTGGGATACCTGACCATCCTGGTTGGGTATCCCATTTTATTGCCCTGCAAGCGTGGTGCAGTCGAGACTTCTGGCAGGACAATGGGAACAGTCACCGCGGCCACCCTCCGCCGGTTGGGCAATGTGAATCTTGCGGATCTCAACAGTCGTTTGAAGGCCCGCCGGATCGTAGGAAATCGATCGTGAAATGGGTTCGTTTTCCACAGCGATCATCACGTACCAGAGAGTGCTGGCCCGATCCATCGCTTGTTGATTAAGGGCCTTCATGGTTGCCAGGGCTTGCTCGTAGGTGAGAAGGTCCTCCTGGAGTGTCCCCTGAGTCCGGCAAACGCATAAGGGGACATCAAAAGGAGATAGTGGTTCCCAGCCCGCTGGCCACCAGATCGAAGCGATCTTGTATCGGAGGGGTGTACAGATCCGCAGCCCGCGCCAGGTCTTGCCAGTGGAGCCTACCTCGCACACGATTGCCCAATGGCGGTTCTGTTGGCCCTGTGACTGTCGGTTATGCTCAATCGCCGCATGAACAGCAGCAAAAAGATCGGGATACTCTCCCAGTTGCGTTTTCGGTTCCGACGGCTGCGGTGGGAGATCATCCAATCCGGAGGGAGTCCAGTCGGTGGGAGTCTCGGTTATGACGACGCGATAAACGGACATGGAAATGACCTCAAAAGGAAAACCCCACGAAATGATTCAGAACACCGGGGCTGTACGCAATGATTGCCCACGCCTTGTTCATCGTATAAGCTTTCGACCGACGGATAAAGTCCCCAAATAGACTGTTCGGCAAGACCATGTTACAAGGGCCAACAATTGTGCTTTTGGTTTCCGTCAGGTAATATGTGAGGCGAGGCACTCAGTGGTGGCTACCAAGAAAGCTGATCTATGACTGGGACGCTTTGATGTCCGGCGGCATTCGCAATGGTGTGTCTAGAGCACGGCACAGTCTCGGGAGCCTCTTTGCGAGGTTGTTACCGAACTCTCGGATGACACAATTCCTGGCGAGATTCGGAGGGGATAAGATGGCGGCGTTACCTACCCGTTGGTGTGGTACGGTTAACAACGGCTGCCTGGCCGTGGTTGGTGGTTCGCTCTTGATGTTCTCGCTGACTTCGGGGAATTGCGTCTATGGTAGCGATCCGGTGGCCGCGTCTTCGACAACGATCACCACAATGTCGGAGGATATGTTGATCGCAGATTTCCTCAGGCAGGCGGAGCTTCGCGAATCTGGTGCGAGTCAGCGGTCAGCTCGGATTCCCGAGGAGGATGCTCGCGGAGCTTGTGACGGTATCAAGAACGGCCAGTGGGGTTTCCATACAGACCGGCAATCGCAACCTTGGTGGCAGGTTGATCTCGGTAATCAATATCACGTGACGAAGGTTGTGATTTTCAATCGCTGCGACACTGTGGCTGCCCGTGCCAGTCGCCTTCACGTTCTTTTGTCGGAAGACGGACAGTCTTGGTCGCGGGTTTATGAACATGACGGAACAGTGTTCTATGGTCAAACAGATGGGAAACCTTTGACGGTCAAACTTCCGGGATTGGCCGCGCGGTTCGTGAGAATCCAGCTTCCGGAAACGGATTACCTCCATCTTGATGAAGTCGAGGTTTATGTATCTGAAAATAACGAGACAACGAACGTAGCTTTAGGCAAACAGGCCAGTCAGAGCAGCTTGAGCCAGTGGTCGGTTTGGCATCCAGAAGGGAGGCAGGAGGGGCCATCGCTTCCGCTGGAGAAAACCATCCGTAGAGGGCTGGCGTTGGCGGATGAACTTCTTGAAATGCCATCGGTGCCTGCATCATCACGGGAGATTATTGAACGCGAGACGAGCCGCCTGAAGGAGCTTTCAGCACGCATAGCTGCGGAGACGATGTCTGCCGAACAAAAACGGCAGTTTTATCTCGATGCCTGTTTTGCCATCCGCAGAATGAGTTTTCAGAATCCGCTCCTCGATTTTAAGGATTTGGTTTTCGTCAAACGAAAGCCGCCGGTCTTTCATCACATGTCAGATCAACACTACGGATGGTGGTGCCAGGGCGATGGGGGCCTTTTCATCCTGGAAGACTGGAAAAGTGATCATCCCCGCCTGCGGTGTTTGACGGCAGCGCTGCCTTCGGGCACGGCGCTCCGTCCCGATGTGTCGTATGACGGAAAGCGGATTCTGTTCGCTTATGCCCGCTATTACCCCGGCTTGCACCAACAGGCAAACAAGCTGGACAAAAACAATGTACCTGAGGATGCATTCTTCCACATCTATGAGGTCAATGTCGATGGAACGGGCCTGCGCCGGTTGACCTACGGCAAGTATGACGACATGGATGCGCGGTATTTGCCCGATGGTCGGATCGTCTTCCTTTCCACCCGGCGGGGACGTTCAACACAGGTTTTGCCACAACCTGTACGTCATTCTCCAGAGGACGCTGGTCCTGATTGTTACGTGCGTTGTGGAGGAGGTCCAGAGCGTCCGGTGGCAATTTACACGCTCCATGTTATGGATGCTGACGGAAAGAACATCTGTCCTATTTCGGCCTTCGAGAGTTTTGAGTGGCATCCCAGCGTGGATTTTTCCGGTCGCATTCTTTACGCCAGGTGGGACTATGTCGATCGCCATAACCAACCATTCATGGGGCTTTGGTCCACACTGCCCGACGGAACAGGCGTCCAGGCAGTTTACGGTAACTTCACATGGAACCCCTTGTGTGTTTTTGAAGCCCGTTCCGTTCCTGGCTCTCACAAGATCATTTTTACGGCCTCGGCTCATCATTCCATAACCGGGGGAAGTCTGGTTCTGCTGGATCCCCGCCGTGGCTTTGACGACGAAACCCCTTTGACTCGTTTGACTCCGGAGGTGTGTTTTCCCGAAAGCGAGGGTTGGCCATTGCATTACTACGCCAATCCGTATCCTTTAAGTGAGAATTTTATGCTGGTTTCCTGGAGCGACCAGCCGCTGGCCGACCACGTGGGACGAATGGCGGACGCTGGTAGCGGCGTTTACCTGTACGATGCTTTTGGAAACCTCAACCTGATCTATCGGGATCCAGCGATAGGCTCCGAATGCCCAATTCCTCTGAAGGCACGTTTGAAACCGCCCGCTGCCTCCGCGGAGACATTAGAAGCGAGCCGGGAAGAGGGGTACTTCGTGGTCAGTGACGTCGAGATGGGTTTGACTGGAATCGCTAAAGGGACAGTCAAACGGTTACGCCTCGTTGGTATTCCGGTTAAGACTCATCCCACGATGAATTATCCGGAACTTGGACTGACTCGCGAGGACCCCGGCAAGTTTGTTCTGGGAACGGTTCCGGTTGAAGCGGACGGTTCAGCGTATTTTCGCGTTCCGGCGGGTGTGTCGCTGTTTTTCCAGGCTCTTGACGATAAGGGAATGGCTGTGCGGACAATGCGCACGGCCGTTTACGTCCAACCGGGGCAGGTCGTATCGTGTGTTGGTTGCCATGAGCCGCGGAACACGACGCCTTTCAATCGCCCCATCGCGGCCTTGAACCGTGACCCATCGTTGATCACCCCTGGCCCGGAAGGTTCGTGGCCCTTCGATTATGATAAGCTCGTCCAGCCAGTCCTCGATCGTCATTGCGTGAAATGCCATCAGCCGGGTGAGAAGGCGGCTGCGTGGGATTTGACGCCGGGGGCGTCCTACAAGACGCTGGTCAACTACGGACGGCCAAGCCTGGCGGAAGCAAACAGTGCGGCTTATCGCAGGGGGCGGTCCTTACCAGGCGAGGGGATGGCCAGAATGAATGCCCTCTGGGATGTCCTGGCAAAAGGTAGCGGTGCTAGCTTGACTCCAGAGGACAGAGAACGGCTGATTATCTGGATGGACCTCTACGGCCAGAGACGGGGGTATTTTGATGACGCCCAATACCAGGAGTTGTTGCAGCTTCGGGAGAAATGGCGAGACTTACTCGCGACACGTGATTCAGAGTAGTTGTAACGAGTGAGAATAATCGGGAATCGACGGGAGGATTTTACATTCGGGAATGGATGAGTCTATGCAAGCAGAAGTCATCGCAAACGGTGATGAAATCACCAACGGAAGGATTCTTGACACCAACAGCCAGTGGTTGAGTATCCGGCTGGAAGACCTGGGTGTTCGTGTCATGTATCATACAGCGGTTGGTGATGACCTCCAGGCGATGGTCGGTGTCTTTCGGCAGGCCATCGAGCGGTCCGATGTCGTGGTGACAACAGGGGGATTGGGACCCACTGCCGACGATTTGACGCGAGAAGCCCTGGCTAATGCCACAGGACGACAGCTTGTCGAGTTACCGGAAGCGCTGGCACATGTGCAGCGTTTTTTTGCCCAGCGACAGCGACCCATGCCGGAGCGGAATCGTAGTCAGGCGGCATTTCCTGTGGGCAGCGAGATGATTCACAATCCGAACGGCACGGCTCCCGGTATCGCCATGGCCATTCCCCGGGAAGGACGAACTGCGTGCCACTTTTTCTGCTTGCCTGGCATTCCCAGTGAGGTTTACGAAATGTGGCCTCAGGTCGAGGAGCGACTTCGCAAGATTGGAGCAGGGCGAGAGTATATTCTCCATCGGGACATCAAGACCTTCGGGGCTGGGGAAAGCCAGGTCGAGTCAATGCTTCCGGACTTGATTCGGCGGGGTAATGATCCCCTTGTCGGGATTAACGCTTCCAAGAATACGATCATCCTTCGCATCTCAACAAAGGGGCCAACCCGCGAGGCATGCGAAGAGAAGATCAAGCCAATCGTGGACACCATTCACCGCTGCTTGGGCGATTTGGTTTTCGGTTACGACGAGGAGGAGTTGCAGGACGTGGTGTTGGCGGGTCTTGCCCAGCGGGGAAAGACGCTGGCGATTGTTGAGGCGGACACCGCCGGAATGGTGGCCGATTGGCTCTATCAGGCGGAGCAGGGCAAAAAGAACGTATTTCGCGGAGGAATTGTTTTGGCTTCTGAAACTTTGGTCGATCGCATCGTCTCGGGTCCTTCGGTTGGATCTGGTCAACCGTTGTCGGATGCCCCGGGGGAGTTGGCGGCACTGCTGGCCCATCATGTGCGAAACCTGTTCGGGGCGGATATTGGTCTGGCAGCCACAGCCATGCGGCCGACTGACGCTTCCCGTGTGGTATCCTTTGGTGTTGGGATTGCTGCGAACGAAGAGTCTTATCATCGTGAGATTCGTTTCGGTAGTCATCCCGACTTCTTGCGTTTGACCATGGGCAAACATATGCTCAATACCCTGCGATTGTGGTTGAGTGGAAAACTCGCAGGTTAGTGAGACATACTGGCCGATCCCCCTGTTGCGAAGACGAGCCTGACAAGGATAGAATTTTTAGCGGTTAACGACCGAAGGTTGGAAAGGTCGCAAAGCCATTCTGGGACTTTAGAAGCGAGGAAAGGGTAATGATTTCGGAGAAAATGCTGCTGCGGATTCGCTTGTCAGTCATGATGTTCCTCCAGTTCTTCGTGTGGGCGTGCTGGATGGTGCCTATCGGCACATATGGTTCAGAGACTTTGGGCCTGAAAGGCGCCTACATGGGTTGGATTTTCTCGACGACGGCGATTGCCGCCATCGTATCGCCGCTGTTCGTCGGATATGTGGCCGATCGACTCTTTGCAACGGAAAAGGTCCTGTGTGCCCTCCATCTGGTTGGCGGCGTCTGTCTGTTTTTGGCAGGACTTCAGGGAACGTTCTTGCCACTCTTTGCCTTCTTGATGATCAGCACCCTGGCGTTCATGCCGACGCTGGCCTTGGCCAATTCGCTCACATTCCGAAATCTGGATGATCCGTCAACTTTTCCCAGAATCGCGATGTTTGGAACAATCGGGTGGATTATTTCTGGGTGGATTGTGGGTTTCATCCTGGGCGAACGAAGCCCCGCGTTCTTCTATTTGGGCGGCGTGGTCGAGATTCTCTTGGGGATCTACACCCTCACACTCCCGCATACACCACCGCAGGCCAAGGACAGCAAAGTCGGGGATGTGCTTGGGCTTGGAGCAATCAAGCTCCTTAAGGATCCAGAGTTCCTTCTTTTCACGGTCTGCGCGTTTCTGATCGGTATTCCCGCAGTGTACTATTTCGTGAGCTGTAATCTGTATCTGACGCAGATCGGAGCACCCGCCCCCACGGCGCTTATGACCCTGGGGCAGGTGTGCGAAATTGTCGCTATGGCGACGATGCCGTTCTTCATTGCGAAAATTGGCCTGAGCCGAATCCTTGCCATCGGTATGATTGTCTGGGCGATCCGATATGTGCTGTTTGCGACGTTAAGTTTTCCGCTGGCCTTGCTCGCGATTCTGGTTCATGGGTTCTGCTATGTGTTCGTGTATGTAGGTTCTTACATTTTTGTGGATTCGAAAGCTCCCCGTGAGTTGCGGGCGAGCGCCCAAAGCTTTATCGCTTTTCTGATGCTGGGTGTCTCGTGGCTGATTGGTTCGAACCTTGCCGGACGTACAAATGATGCCTATCCGCCGCCGTTGAGAGTGATGATTGCGGGAATGGCTGAAAAGCGGGAATTGTCTGCAGATTTTGCGGCGCCCGCATGGACGGATTTGGCGAAGGCTTTTGACAAAGACGCTAACGGCGTCATCGATTCGACGGAGACCGTGGGGGGGGATCCAGAGGACAAGACGCGGCAAGATTGGGTTACCCTCCTGCGAAAAGCAACGCCCATGGTGAGCGCAAAGACTTATGGTCATGTGGCTGCCGCCGCCAGCGGCAAAGACATTTACCTGGATCGCGAAGATTATCTTGCTCTAACCCGTTACAAATGGCGGGACATCTGGTTGTGGCCGGCCATTATGTCGCTCGTTGTCTTCGCCATGTTCACATTGGGTATGCCTAAGAAAAACGAACAAGGAGCTGGGCCTGAGCAGGAGACTGCCCCAGAGGCCGGACAGCCGTCCGATTCAGGTACGGTCACAAAGGAATCGGCTGAACCGTCGGAAACACCGCCACCGTTGCCGTCACAAGGCAGCGGATCCGGCGACATGCCACCGGATGCACCGTTCAACAGTCCGTAGTCCAGCCCGTTATCTCTTGGTGTTTTAGCCCAAATCGAGATTCAGGCCAGCTTGCAAAAGCTGGCCTGTTTTTTTGTCGTGATACGAGTGTTTTGTGAGCCTATCTACGGCAGTAACAAAGCCCTGGTTGTCAATGCGGATGGGTCAACCGCTAGTAGGGGCAACTCATGAATCGTCCCTACTGTTTTCGCATAAAGGGCGATCCACTTGTCGCGCCGGATAAAGTCAGATCATCCGTGACCGCCGATCAGGCACACCACGGGCGCTCGCGTCGTCCCAGTTTTTTGAAGGACTCAACAAACATGGCGGTGTCCTCGGCGATCTGAAAATCGAACATCCCAACGATCACAAAGTCAGCACCATTCCGCAGCGCATAGGGAAAACCGATTCGCGGATGAATGGCACCGGCTGCGAGAATCTTGAAGGCAAACCAGGGCTTGGACACCGACTTCATGAACTCGATCGTTTCCTCCGGGTTGAGACACCACATGTTGTCGTTAAATGTGTATGGTTCGTCGCGCCGTGGTTTGTGCCAGCAGAAATCCTCCCGGAGTTCTTTCGGTGTGGCTGACCAGTACTGATCACTGTGCAAAGTTTTCACGTAAAACTCTGCCCCAATGCCGTTTTTCTCGCACTCCATGGTGACGGTCAGCGAGTGACTCCCAATGCCGGCCGGGACACCAGCCGCTTTGATACATTCGACCGTATTTGCCAGGACATCCAAGCGATTGGACATGACCGGCGGTTCGCTTCGCCCACCGTGCGTGTAAAGCATCATTGCACCATGACTGAGAACCTCGTCGATTTCTCGCCGAACGGCGTCCTTGTCGGCATCCGGTGTGATGCAAACGATTGCTTGGAGTTTACCGCCGCGTTCCTTGTTGTACTTTTCCACAAGCGGCAGACAGGCGGGATTGCATTGAATGGTGTTAATCCCATGGGCTTCGGCCAGCGCAAGCGTCTCAAAGACTTTTTCTTCTGTGTTGTATGCCTTGAGAAGTCGCGAAATGTAAACCAGATCACGACTGTGAGCAAACCCACCGATGAGGTTTCCGCCGATGACAAGCCGACTGATGGAAATATCGCGCACTTTTCCGTGGGGCATTTCCTGTGCAAGGGCCTGAGGCGATTGCTCGACCGCACCGGTCGTTTCCTCTTGCATTCCGGCCAAAAGGATTCTCTCTTCGAGGCTAACGGCTGCACCGGCAGCGATGAGGCCCGCCTTTTGCAGAAATTGTCGCCGATCTTGTTGACTCGCCATATTCGATCCTCCCCGCGCCAATCAATAAGATAAAGTGTGCTTCACTTGGAAAGAAAAAAACACGGACAGTGCAACCCTGTGTGGCTCCCCGATGATGCAAGACGATTGTACCATCCGGAGCCACTTGTGTCATCGGAAGCGCATCCTCCAAAGCGCAAGGGTACATCCCTGCTCACGGAGATGGAAAAGTTGCGGGCGATTGTCCAAAACCAACTGCAGAGCCGGACGAAAGCGTGCGTTGTCTGAAAAGGGTAGGGGCAATTCATAAATTGCCCCTACCAAGGGGTAAAGAATTTGGAGTGGTGTTCGAGATTCTGTCAGATGGTGCTGTGATTGGCGTGCGTAGAGTTGTATGAAAGCTCACAGATCAGTCTTTCCCGCTGTTCTTGGTGCTTGAGGACGCCTTAGCGGATTCGCCGGAGCTTGAACCGTTTCCGTTGTCTCGCGCAGAAGCCTTCCGGTAGGACTCACTGCGATAGTCGGTGCAGTAAAAGCCAGAACCTTTGAAGATGATCGCCCCGCCGGTGCCAATCAAACGGCGGAGTTTCTTCTTCCCACACGCCGGACATTTTTGGAGTGGGTCCGCTGTGATGGATTGAAATTCTTCGAAGTGATGTTGACATGCATCGCAAACATACTCGTATGTTGGCATCGATGACTCCTTGTCTTGGAATGACTTAGGAAAATACCCTGACCATGAAGACACTTGCTGGTTTCATACGAATCCAATTTCTGCCCCCAGTGGTGGGAGTTTTCAGGAGGGTGGGTGATTATCTGGGGTTTCGGGGGATGCTGCCGATGAAGGTTCGCTGGGGCCTTCGCCGCCCGCGGTTGGTAAAGCCATGGAAACAACGACCTGGCTTGGGCGAACAACCCGGTCATGCAAGACGAAACCATCCTGTGCCACGTAGATCACCGTGTTAGGCGGGACATCCCCAGTGGCCTGTCGCGAGATGGCGTGATGAACGTTGGGATCGAAAGGCTTATGAAGAGCTTCGATCTTCTGACAATGATGCCGAGCAAGAACGTCCTCCCATTGTTTGACGATCATTCGCAATCCCTGCAAGAGTTGTGCGATGTCATGGTTTTGCTCGGCTGATTGTGACGCCCGCTGCAAGTTATCGTAAACCGGCAGCAGATCACGGATCAGATCCATGCCGGCGTATCGTCGCTCCTCCGCCAGTTGTCGTGCAACCCGCTTCTGGTAATTTTCCAACTCGGCCTGCCATCGCATGGCTCGATTACGAAAATCCTCAACCTCTTGCTTGAGGGATGCGATCTGCTTCTCGTAATCCTCCACCGTGGTTGATACGGCGTTCTCATTCGGTGTTGATGGTTGAAGGTTTTCCTCCGACATTGAATCTGAATCTCCCGTAATATTCTCTGGTGTTTGGTTGTGCTCGTTTGAGGCTTGAAACTCAGTTGAATTCGGCTCCGACATCTGCTGCCCGTTATCCTGGGGATATTTCTCATTCGGCATATCTCGCCGTGTTGCCGAACGATCATCGGGTCGCTTCTTGCTCATAGCTGGCTCCTTTCAACCCGCACGATTTCGGTTTTAAACAATCCCGCACCGAGATTGGATTGTCCATTGTCCGAAAACAGTTGGGGGAATGGATGAATTATCCCAACTCCTGGGCGAAACATTCGGATTGGCAAGCGCGTTTCCGTCAGGTCGTGCCCTCATCACGATGTGGATCTTACAACCAAAAGCCTATCAACACTGTTTTAAGTGAGCAAAGAAGCAAACAGCATTCCAACTATTACTTGCCTGAAAGGTATTCCTTCAGTTTGCTGAAGAAACTCTTTCTCTCAGGTAAAACTTCATTGTTCTCTAACTCTGCCAACTCCCTCAGCAGCCGCTCATATCGCGAGCTGAGTTTCTTGGGAACCTCGACATAAACTTGAACCAGCAAGTTACCACGGTGCCGTGATCGGGTCGGCATTCCTTTGCCCGGAAGCACAAACACTTGGTCGCTTTGTGTGCCCGGTGGGATGGTCAATGTTTCTGGGCCGTTTAATGTGGGGACCTCAATTGTCGCCCCCAGGGCAGCTTGGGTGTAGCTGATAGGAATCCGGCAGATCAAATCGGCCCCATCACGCTTGAACAGCGGATGATCTTTGATTCGGATAAGGCAGTAGCAATCACCCCGAGGGCCACCCTCTGGACTCAGTTCTCCCTCGCCCTGAAGCCGCAGCCGCGTGTTCTGATCAACACCGGGCGGGATACGTATTTCCCGAGTCACACGCTCCAGGACCGCACCATTACCTCGACACTCGGAACACTTTTCCCGGATGATAACACCCCGTCCCTGGCAGGCAGGACAACCTGTCTGAATGCTGAAGAACCCCGCTGTTTGGCTGACACGCCCCCGGCCCCCACAATAGCGACAAGGTTCGGGCCGCGTGCCGGGACGGGCGCCACTACCCCGACAATGCTGACAGATTTCGTGCCGCTCGAAAGTGACACTCTTGGTGACTCCCTGTGCCGCTTCATGGAGTTCGAGTGTCAATTCACAGATGATGTCATCTCCGCGCCGGGGACGCCGACGTCGTCCAAATCCTCCGAAGATATCGCCGAAGAGGTCGTCCGTAAACAAGTTGCTGAACAGATCGAAGATCTCACTTACGTCGCGGAACTCGTGAGGTTGATAAGCCCCCGACAAACCTGCGTGACCGTATCGATCATATACCGCGCGTTTTTCCGGGTTGCTAAGGACCTCAAAAGCTTCTGATGCTTCCTTAAACTTGTTGACGGCCTCTTCGTCGCCGGGGTTTCGGTCTGGATGGTACTTCAGCGCAAGTTTACGATACGCCTCCGCGATTTCTTTCTCGGTGGCGTTACGGGAGATTCCGAGGACTTCGTAATAATCGCGTTTTTCGGACATTGTCGGCATGATTGCTGCGGAGGGGTTATCTCGACAACGGGAGAATCCGTCCTGCTGCACTATTTTCCCGTTCTGCTCTCATTCCGAAGACGTTGTCAGTGATCAGCACGGGGACGACTCCGCCCTCATCCCTTTACTCAAGTTTACCACAGCCCAAGGACCGCCGAACCCCCGATTGATCGAAGTTCTCCGGTATTACAGGGAATTGGGCCATCCCTTTTCTTGCGAAGGGATGGCCCAGGGGTCAATAACTCAATTTCGATCACTCATCGACCATGGTCTTACCGGACAACGCCCTCGGTGACCGTTTCTTCCTCGTCCTCTTTCGGGATATCGGTCACAAGCACTTCCGTAGTCAACATCAATCCGGCAATGCTCGCAGCGTTTTCCAGGGCACAACGAACGACTTTCGTAGGATCGATGATCCCGGCCTTGAACATATCGACGTATTTCCTGGAAAGGGCGTCAAACCCGACATTGGTGTCCTTTTCCAGGACTTCCTGCACCACGACCGAGCCATCCAATCCGGCATTCTCAGCGATCTGTTCCAGCGGCTTGCTGAGCGCGCGGTAAACGATGTCCACGCCGATCTTCTCGTCGCCGCGAGCACCCGAACGGGCCTTTTCCACAGCCTCCCGGCACCGCAGGAGGGCAACACCACCGCCCGGCACAATTCCTTCTTCGGCAGCAGCACGAGTCGCGTGGAGGGCATCCTCGACACGCGCCTTCGTCTGCTTCATTTCGGCCTCAGTGGCGCCACCCACCTGAATCACGGCAACACCACCGCTCAGCTTTGCCAGACGTTCCTGGTACTTCTCGCGGTCATAGTCGCTATCCGTGGTTTCGATGAGGTGTCGCAGTTGGTCGCACCGGGCCTTGATGTCAGACGGCTTGCCGGCGCCTTCGACGATCGTCGTCTTATCACGATCGACCGTCACCTTCTTGGCCCGACCGAGATGGGACAGCTCCAGGTTCTCGAGCTTCATTCCCAAATCTTCGCTGATCAGCGTACCTCCGGTCAGGATGGCGATGTCGCCCAACATGGCTTTCCGCCGATCGCCAAAACCGGGAGCTTTCACCGCACACACCTGAATCACGCCGCGGAGCTTGTTAACCACAAGGGCCGTCAAAGCCTCGCCTTCGACATCTTCAGCGATGATCAGCAATGGCTTGCCACTGTGGGCGATCTTCTCCAAGATGGGAATCAGCTCGCGGAGATTGCTGATCTTCTTCTCGTGAATGAGGATGTACACATCCTCCATGTAGCAATCCATCTCAGGGACCCGGTTGATGAAGTAAGGCGAGAGGTATCCCTTGTCGAATTGCATACCTTCCACGATTTTGTACGTGGTTTCGGCTGTCTTGCCTTCTTCGACCGTGATGACGCCGTCCTTGCCGACTTTTTCCATCGCCTCGGCAAGAAGGTCGCCGATCTTCCGGTCGTTGTTAGCGCTGATCGTACCGACATTGGCCAGTTCTGATTTATTCTGAACCTTCCTGGCCATCGTCATCAGGTGCGAAACGGCTGCCTCAACGGCGCGGTCGATCCCACGACGTATCGCCGTTGGATTGCTCCCGGCGATGACGTTCCGGAGACCTTCGCGGTAAATCGCACGGGCTAAAACCGTCGCGGTCGTTGTCCCGTCACCAGCCGTATCGGAGGTCTTGGAGGCCACTTCTTTCACCAGTTTGACCCCCATGTTTTCGAAACGGTCTTCAAGTTCGACTTCCTTGGCCACCGTGACACCGTCCTTGGTGACCTGCGGCCCGCCGAAGGATTTGGACAGGATGACATTGTGACCGGCCGGGCCAAGTGTCACGGCAACCAGGTCTGCCAATTTATCGACGCCGCGCAGCAGCTTTGTGCGGGCTTGGTCCTGGAATAACAATTGCTTTGCCACGTCTGCGGCTCCTTATTTTCGAGACCTGAAACTCGTGATTGTTCACTTAAGTACTTTTGCCAACACGTCGCTTTCGCGAAGGATTTTCAATTCCTTCCCTTCCAGTTCGATATCCGTACCACTGTATTTTCCGAAAATAACCTCATCGCCGACGGCAACCGACATCTCTGTCCGCTTGCCGCTGTCCATCAACCGTCCGGGGCCTACGGCCAAAACCTTGCCCCGCTGAGGCTTCTCCTTTGCCGTATCCGGCAACACGATTCCCCCCGGGGTTGTTTCTTCGGCTTCCAACGGTTCGACAACGATTCGATCATCCAACGGACGCAACTTGATTTCACTCATTGCCTTACACCCTTACTTACCTTCTTAGAACCAACTCCGTATCCGACGACTTGTTTCACCCAAGCTATTTCCGACACAATTCTTGTGAAGACCAGGCACTTGTCATGGCTTCCGCCTGCTCAACTCTTTACCCAGCGATTCGCCTTACTGGACATCGTAAGGTCTCTATCGCCGGAGCTGCGTGCAATCAGTAGTCAAAGTCCTCATCATGATTGTGCCCTGGCTTTTTGTCCGTTTCTTTCTTGGGAATGTCCGTGATCAAGCAAGACGTTGTCAGAAGCAAACAGGCAACGCTTGCTGCATTTTGGAGGGCGACACGGACGACCTTGGCTGGGTCGATGATGCCAGCTTCAAACATGTCCACATACTGGTCCTTTTCCGCATCGTAGCCCTCGTTTTTCTTCAACTTCCGAACCTGGGCAGCAACGACAGCCCCCTCTTGCCCCGCATTTTCAGCAATCGTTCGGAGCGGAACCTCGAGAGCCGCCTCAACGATTTTCGCACCGAGGGCTTCGTCGCCGGTCAATTCCAGCTTTTCCAGGGCTTTAGCTGCGCGAAGCAGAGCAACACCACCACCAGGCACAATGCCTTCTTCGAGGGCGGCTTGTGTCGCCGACTTGGCATCCTCGATCAGGAACTTGCGCTCCTTCATTTCGGTCTCGGTGGCCGCTCCCACGAAGATCTGCGCCACACCACCGGAGAGCTTGGCCAATCGTTCCTGCAATTTCTCACGGTCGTAATCGCTGGTGGTCGTTTGCAGCTCCCTTCGAATCTGTTCGCATCGACCGGCAATCTCTTCTTTGCTTCCTGCTCCCCCGATGATGGTCGTATCATCAGCCGTGACGATGACCTTTTTGGCCTGTCCGAGGTCACTGAGCTTGACGGATTCGAGGTTGATCCCCAAATCCTTGAAGATTGCCTTACCACCTGTCAGGATTGCAATATCGCCCAGCATGGCCTTGCGCCGTTCGCCGTAGGCTGGGGCCTTCACCGCGCAAACACTGAGAATCCCGCGGAGCTTATTGACCACCAGCGTGGCAAGGGCTTCGCCCTCGATATCTTCGGCGATGACCAAGAGCGGTCGATTGGTCTTGGCAACGGCCTCAAGGAGGGGAACGAGTGCCCGTGCGTTGGAGATCTTATCTTCATGAACGAGAATATAGCACTTTTCGAGTTCGCAGGTTTGCTCGTCCTGGTTGGTGACGAAGTGCGGCGACAGGAAGCCGCGGTCGAATTGCATCCCCTCGATGAACTCAACCGTCGTCTCAGCTTGCTTGCCTTCTTCCACGGTGATGGCGCCGTTCTTGCCGACCTTCATGAACGCATCGGCGAGAACAGCACCGATCGAAGGATCGTTATTCCCTGCGATGGTTGCAACCTGGGCGATTTCCTTTCGACTTGTCTCATCAATAGATGTCGCCATTTTCTTAATGGCTTCGACGACAGCATCCACGGCCTTTTGGATGCCCCGGCTGAGAGCCATGGCATCCGCACCCGCTGCCACCATTTTCAGGCCTTCCTTGAAGATGGCTTCGGCAAGGACTGTGGCCGTTGTCGTTCCGTCGCCCGCCACATCATTTGTTTTCGAGGCAGCTTCCCGCACGAGTCGCGCGGCCAGATTCTCATTGGGATCCTCAAGATCGATGTCTTCGGCGACGGTAACACCGTCTTTGGTGATTTTGGGAGAGCCCCAGCCTTTATCCAGAACCGCGTTTCTACCACGCGGACCAAGCGTCGCCTTAACGGCCATGCTTAGTTTGCTGACGCCCTGCGCCAGCGCCTGTCGAGCTGGTTGATCGAACACAAGTTGTTTGGCCACTGGAAGTTCCTCCTTATTGACTCTCAAACCTGATCGTAATGGTGTCTTCGAATCGAATCTTGTTCGGTGACTTGCTCAGTCGATTAAGGTTGGGGACTGGCCGACCACGTCCGAAATACGCCTTGCAACGCTCCCTCACGCCATTCCGGAAAATTAAAACCACGCTGTCGTTGACATGCGGCAGTTTAATAATCGCCCGAATGACAGCTCAGCAGTTTTGTCCCAGCACTTACTGCAAGCGGTGTGCCAAGCGTGATAGCGTGACTTAAGTTGCTTACTAGAAAGTAATTATGAATGGTGGTCGTGCCGGGTCGGCCACAATGAAAAGAGAGTTCATGCCAAAATGGCAGAAATGCACAGGGAATGGGGATTGAGAACCCGACCTAAGGGTTTTGAAACCGCCCGGATAGGCAAATCGTCACGTTGCAACAGCAGGAAGACTCTCGGGTTGCAAAAACAGCGGGGAACATTTGATTCGTTCACGCCGTGACCTAGAGTTTCAATAGGCGACGGCAGCGCGTTTGGCAAAGCGTGCCCCCGACGTGTTAGGACGGTCTAGTACCGGCGAACTTTTCGAAAAGGATCTTTCCTAGGTGATCAGTCGTCGGGGGAAGGACGGTTTTTGTTAAGACGACAGGAAATGAACGGAAGCAACCCACTGAGACTCAATCGTTCGTGATTTGTCGAGACCCAGTTGTTCTGGGCTAACGATTGTCCGCAAGTTTGGACGTGCGCTCGAGGGTTTTTGGTATGATCACCTGTCGCTTAGCCTCGACAATCGAAGAATGGGTGAAAGCGCTCCGTCTTGTTTATCAAGTTTATCAGCAAACTGGTCTTTGGGGGCCGAATAGATACCAACTCCGGGTCACGCCGTACCATCTGCTGCCTTCCACCGATGTCTTTGTGGCCACAGAACACGCAACTGTCGTAGCCAGTGCGACGCTGGTACGAGATGGACTTCTCGGGATTCCCGCCGAAGCTACCTATCAGCGCGAAATCCGAGACCATCGGAGCAAGAAACGTGTCTTTGGCGAGATCACCTGTCTTGTTATGAAAGGCGGTGAGCAAGGAGAATTGAACCTGTTTCTAAGCTTACTCCGGCTGGTGGTTCAATATGCTCGATATACAGAACATCTGGACGAGGTTTTCCTCGCTGCGCATCCCCGGCACATTTCGTTTTATCAACGGGTGTTAGGTTTCGATGTGGTTGGCGACATTCGCGACTGCCCTGGCCTGAACAATGCCCCGATGGTGCTCCTTGTTCTTGACATGATGTCGTTGCCGACAAAGCATTCACGAGCGAATGCGATTCTTTTTGGGAATCGATTGCCGCCGGAGCAGTTGTGGCCGGCCCGTTTGCCTTTGGACCAACGTCGTCTTCTCGAACCTTTTGTTGACAAACGGTTTTACCCCGCTCCACTCATTTCCAACCACGAGTTCGAAGAACGAGTCCATCCGGCTTGCGAGACGTTAATCGTTCCCGCGGACTGACGAAGCCCCACGTGCGTCTCACAGGGAGTCCGCAATCGTGGGAGGTTGTGAATCAGCCCGAAGATTCTCGGTTTCCTCGCTGAGATTCTTGACACACTCGCTTTCATGAATTGGGGGGCCAGGAAGTGCTACAAGTTCGAGCGGATTCTCGTCGAGACAGTCATGGATGCGCAAGGCCGCGGCGCCACTGAGGAGTCGTTCCAAGGTGTCACCGATAAGGGAGGCACGCCATCCGCGAGCCAGCAAGGGCGGTGGGCCTTCTCGTCCGGAGACATAATGGCTGAACCAATCGCGAAGGTCGTTGGTTCCCCCGACGAGCCCGACGGCAATTCGCTCTTTTCGGCAGAGGCTTGCCAGGGCCGCGTACAAGAATTGGCCCAGAATGGGTGATTGGGCGGCACCGGACCTGTTGATCAGTTCCGGCCACTCTTCTCGGGGGGTATTGATGGCCCGTTGAATCCGGGCAGCAATTTCAGGAACATGATGGCGCACACCGCGGCCTGTCATTCCTCGTACTGCGAAAATCCGTTTGGGGTCACCAGATCCCCGCCGGGCAAGTTCAATCATCAAATCATCACGAAGAACACGCCGTGGTGGAATGTTTCTCCGTGCGGCTTCCCCTTCTCGCCAAAGCCAGAGTTCACGGAGAATAACAAGCTCGCGCCGGCTGAAACCGGCGCAACCTGCCAGCCGCCGCCATTGTTCTGTTTCGTCATTCCGACATTCCGTGTACTGCCGATCGACTTCTTCGATGAACCATTCGTAGCGGCCCAGTGCTTTAAGTTCAGTTTCCAAACGGTCACGGACTCCGAGCAGATAGCGGACGTCGTTCAATGCGTAATCCACCTGTCGGTCACTCAGCGGACGCCGCCGCCAATCCGTTCGCGTTTCATGCTTAGTGACGTTGACGCGAAGGTACTTTTGAAGGATGTTGGCCAATCCAGCAGGGTAGTCTTGACCTGTGAAGCCAGCGGCAATCTGCACATCAAAGATGCGGCTGGGACACCGACCCGTTGCATCACGACAGAATTGAAGATCGACCCGACCGGCGTGAACAACCGTTTCAACGTTTCCCTCAACGATGGCTTCCCAAAATCGGCGAACGGAGCCTAATGGGAAGGGGTCAATCACAACGAGTTCGTCATCGAAGGCGACTTGTATCAAGCAGAGATTTGGTTGGTAGCTATCTTCCGCGATGAATTCCGTATCAAGGGCCAGACGGGAACGATTCCGGATTTCTTTGCAGAGAACCTCGAAATCATGAATGGCAGCAACCCGCCGCACTGGTCGGCTGTCTTCAAGATCGTGTGATGACTCCAAACTCACATTCAACCCCTATCGTCGCTAAAGGCAACAGATGACCACCCTGAGGGATGCACTGGCCCAGGTTGGGCCATGCATTGATTTGTTGTGAAAACTACCCACTCACCGGGACACGAGGCCGAAGACTCCCCCCGAACACACTCCCGCCAATTCGCATCTCACTTCGTATGGCTGTTCTGCTGAAAGAACCAAGCAGAGCTAGGTTACTTGGCGTCAACTATTTCTCACCTGTTCTTGTTCTTACGCTTCAGTGTATTTCTCTGTTAACCGCCACAATTGATTATCGCAGGACGCTGTCGCCACTGGCTCTAGCTGCGGCGTCTCGCGAGAGGATTTCCACAGAAAGCAACTCAACAACCACATCCACCTGATCCTGGGGACCAATTTCGCCCGCATCATGAGTGATAAAAATGTCGAGGGATTGCCGCCGTGGTTTTCCGTCCGTGAGCGTTTGTAACCCATCGAGCCAGATTCCGTCCGCAATGGTTCGTTGATTCAATGACGACAGTTTTCGGCGGTAAAACCCGGCCACAACATTCGGGTTGCTGTGGCTTTCCAATCGGATGTAATGAACGCGCATGGGGTCAAACTGGACGTTCGGCAGTTCTTGCTTTAACTGCGAATTTGGCCAATCCAAATGATACTCCGCAATCACCGCCGAATTGGGATGGAGCGTCTGAAACTCGGGCGGTCGCTTTTGAGTCACGGCATCGAGTGAGGTGGGATCAAGAGTTGCCAAACGATCGCCGGCCTCCTTAAGTTTCTTGCAGATTGATCGCCCTAGACTTTCGGACATTAACATCCATCGCATCTTGGGAGTTAGCGATACCTGCATTTGACCCGACGTGGTTCCGCTTCCGTAAGGCCCTGTCGGCGAGGAGTACGGCTGATTCCCTTCGGCACCGGGGTAAGGTCCTGTTCCAGGTTGTCCAGGCTGGCCTCTTGGAGGTCGTCGCATGGGTGAACGGGTAGAGGGGGTAGGCGTGCTTGGTTTGGGGATGTCTTCCCGCGGCAAGCTCTTTAAGACCACGACCAGTCCCGGATCCACAAAAAGATTGTTCCCGAAACCGAGGGCGGTGAGCGGTTCAGGACCGTTGTCGAGGTTTGCTCGGAAGAGCGAAGCCAATCGCGTACGGGTCGTGTCGAGAGGGAGGGTTGCCGCAAGAAGGATCTCGCGGGGATTGTCTTTCAGCGATCGGGCCTGCATCAAGCGGGAATCCACAAAGTTGATGAGGCTCGATGACCACAATTTTGGCGCCACTTGCAGGGCGACATCGCGGGGAAGACCACGAACTGTCAACCGCCGTTCTGCGGGGACAAGTTTGGGAAGACCCTGGGGAGTGGTGACCAAGCCTGCCTGTGTTCCCGGACGCATCCCGGGTTGCCCCGGATAAGGACCAACCGACGTTTCTGTGGAGTACTCCTCCCCCGGAGGTGATCCGCCAGGATATGGCCCTGTGCCCGGCATCGTCGCAACAGGTGCCGGGCTGCCGTATTCGGCGGGTGACCCAGGACTTTCCGGCGATGGGTAACTAGGATAACCAGGTGATCCGGGCATGCCACGCTGGGAACCGGACAGCCCTGGAATCTGACGTTGCTGTGCCAGAGCCATGAGATCGTTAAGCCCGTTAGGATCTTCTGCCCCGAGGATGGCGGCGAAGACCGCAGCCGTCATGTCGGTCAACACATCCATGATCCAGGCTACAAGCGGTTGTTTGGCATCACCCTTCTGAAGAAACACGAGTAAAACTGGCAGATTGTCGGGGACCGGCTGAGTGAGAACGGGCATCATGAGCTGCCGGTCGGTCTGACGTGTATTGGGATCCATCACGTGAGCAGCCAAGGCCATGCGAATTTTCTCCGTCAACGAACCCTTGGCCAACTCGAAGAGGAGCCGCTGGATCTCGTCGCCCCGCATCTTCGTTTGAGGTCCACCACCCATGCCCGGATAACCGGAGCCATATTCGGGCGGTGCGCCAGTTTCATAGGTCATGGATTCGGGGGAACCATAGGGACCGGGACTTCCATATTCGGGGGAAGACGCCATACCCGGATAGGCGCCCATACCAGAAGCACCAGCGGTGCCAGTGGTTTTAGCCATACGAGGAGGCTTGCACAACACTTTGATTACCAGGTCTTCGTACATAGGCTCTTTAATGTGATCGACCACGCCCTGCAATGTCGTTTCCACGGCGAGTCGGTCGTTTAAGACCTCAATCTTTCCTTCCAGCAAATCGTTGATAACAGCAAGGCTGGCTTGGTTGACGATCTTAACGATTCCAGCGGCCACCGCCTTGAGGAGGTCCGGCTCGAAATTTGGGTCTTTGCTCTGGGTGGCCTGGGGCTGGGCCATCGGCGGTGCGCCAGGATAACCGGAGGCCGCCGGGTAACCTTCCTCCGGCATGCTGGGAGGACTCCCGGAACCGTACATCGGGCTTCCGTAGGGCCCGGCGCTGGGACCTCCGGCCATCTGAGGTGTTGCCGGACGTTCGAGAAGCGCACGCAGGATCGACACGGCCTGGTCAACACGCTGCCCCGCGGCAGCGTCCGAAATAAGACGCTCTAAAGCGTCAAACAATTTCTTGTCCTGTTTTTTTCTGGCCAGGGTAAAATGCTCCGGGGTCCAGGCGGAAAGATCTTCGGGAAGCTCTTCTTTCTTTTCTTCCTTCGGCGGAGGTTGAGGTTGTGATGGAGGCGGCGGGGCAGCAACGGGCGGTGGGCTGGGCGCCGCTGGTGGCGGTTCATCGCCTCCGCCACAGCCAGAAATTACCAGGAACGTCAACCCTAACAACAAGCCACAAAGAATAAGATTGGAACGAGTCATAGCCACCCTCCGTTCGGCCAAAAGATTCCCGCAGGATTAATTGCAGCCTGACCGAAACACCACCCACCGGTTACATCGCGATATCAACTGATTGCTCTGGAGCCATCAAACAGCGTTGGTGGACACGACACCGAATCGCTTCGCCACTCTGATCGTCATTGTAGCGAAAACTGCCCCAAATGTTTAGCAATTCGTTGGCTTAATTGCAACCAAGTGGGAGCCTCAAGCCCAGCCGATTTGTGCCCCTCCATCGAGGGCTAGTGACTCGTGTTGGAAAAACAACCCCGGGAAAGAAAAACTCCGTCGAAACAGCAGCACGGGCGGTTCTCACAATACTTCATCTAATAGCTTTACAAGTAGTTCGGGTTGACAGCTGTCCGAAGGCGGTAGAGGCAATTGATAAATCGCCGATTCGCGTGGGCTAGGTATCCGCGCTAACAATTGGGTTCGTGTCAGATCGCAATCCAGTTATGGTTTGCACCGATACAGTTGTACACCTTTTTCTTTCTTACTCTAGCCGTCCTGTGTCCTTTGCTTTGCGGCGTGCGTAACGTCCAGCCATCGCGAATCAATTGGGCGTGAACAGGGAGTCAATATTGTCCGCGGTTCCCAAGAGTATCGGAGTGCATCCTATGGGGGGGACAATACCACTCGTGCGATGGAGCCAAATTGGCTTTGACAAGTTGTGGCCTGGCAACGTACGGTTTAGCGGGGAAATCGTTGGGAATTGTTTTTCGGCATGTCGGGGGCTTTTCCCTTTGCTGGGAGTCACTTGCAGTGAATATCGCGGTATTTGAAGATTCGGTGGTTAATCAACTGTATCCGATTACGGTGGCTCGGCCTGCGTTTGCGGTTTCGTGTGGAGGTTACCAGCTCGCCGACCTATTGCCGCGACTGGATGGTCGGTTATTTCAGTCCGTGAGGCCTCACCTACGACAGATTGTCGCTGAAGATTACAAGATCGCGGCTGTGCCCGGTGTCTTGGAGGGATGTTGGGGGTTTCTGAATGCTCGACTGGTGCCCCATGTCCAAATCCTCGATCAAATTCGGGGGTTACTCCAGGAACGTTCCGAGTGCGTTGTGTGGCACAACAATTCGATCGCTCTGGCGATTCTGAACTTTTCGCAGTCGTGCCCATGGACCGAACGGTCGTTGGATGACTTCCTCGTCAGCGAGTTGAAGAGGCGAGATGCGCCATCTTTGAGCACAAAGTTGTCCCTGTTTGAATATCCGCACGAGGTAATTAAGTATCACGCAGTCATTATGGGAGACAACTTGAGTGACAGGGTCTCGCGGGGTGACTACCAGCAACTTCAGGACGGACTGTTTGTTGGGCAAGACGTCATCCTGGGTGATTATCTTACCGTCGATACTCGAAAAGGACCTGTCATCATCGAGTCGCACACGCGTGTTGGGCCGTGCTGCTATTTGGAAGGCCCTGTTTTGATCGGGGGTTGTGCCAAACTTATCGAGAATACAGCGCTGAAAGACAACGTTGCTCTGGGACATACGACAAAGGTCGGCGGCGAAGTGGAGGCATCGACCGTTGAGCCGTACACCAACAAGCAGCACCACGGTTTTATTGGGCACAGCTATCTGGGAAGTTGGGTCAACCTGGGGGCCGGGACCTGCAACAGCGATCTCAAGAATACGTACGGTCTTGTCACGATGGAATACAATGGGCAGCGCGTGCCGACAGGTATGCAGTTCATGGGGTGCATCGTGGGTGATTATACGAAAACGGCTGTTAATACGGGGATTTTCACGGGTAAAGTGATCGGCGTTTGCTGTATGGTCTATGGCTTCGTAACAACCAATGTGCCGAGCTTTACCAACTATGCCCGACTCTTTGGCCAAATGACCGAGGTCCCCGTGGAAGTTGCCATTGCCGGCCAGCAACGGATGTTTCTGCGTCGTAATGTCCTTCAGCGACCATGTGATATCCAGCTCATTCGTGACATGCACGAACTGACCCGCCACGAACGACGATTGGGCAACGAGCCGCTGGTCTTGTAAGGAACAAATCCGTCCCGGTGGCTTTTCTAGCACTGTGCCGCAGTGTCAAAATGCTGATCTATGCAACAGTGATTGCTTTACCTGTTCCCGGTCACTTTCAGCACCGCCGTCAGGATTTGGGAGGTCATGGGATAAGAGCGTATATCCAAAATCGGCTTCAATTTGGAAGAACCAACGGCTTGCATCCAGAATAATGGGCCACCGAGTGACGGCGGAAAGCCCAAACCAAACACGGCACAAGCATCAATGATGCGGGGATCGTCGGCAATCCCCTCCATCATGATCAGCGCAGCTTCCAGGGCCATGGCGAGCACAAGACGCAGCGGTATGGAAAGGCTCTGCTTTACGGGTGGATGGACCATCCACGGTGCAATGAGTCTCTCGGTTTCAGAATCGAGAGCGGGTAAACTCTGAGTGGCCGCGGAGACCGAGTAATCGAAGAACCCCCGACCAGACTTGCGGCCGAATCGTTTATGCTTCAGCATTGTGACAAGGATTGGCGAGGGCGTAATTCTCTCCGGAAAGGCTTCCCAGAGAATCCGTCCAGCCGCCCATGTCGTATCCAGGCCGATCTCGTCCATAATGCGGACGGGTCCCATGGCAAATCCAATCTCTTCTGCGGCGCGGTCAATGATCTCCGGCGAAATACCTTCGCAGATGAGCTGCAGGGCTTCGTTGAGATAGGGAAAAAGGAGACGATTGACGACAAAACCCGGTGCGTCCCCAACAACAACGGGTAATTTCCCAATAGCGAGGGCATGTTGCGCGACTCGCCTGGTCACGGAGTCGTCCGTTGCTGAATGGGAAATGATCTCCACAAGCTCTCGCGAGCGAACCGGATGGAGAAAATGAAGGCCGCAAACGCGGCCGGGATGTCGCAATCCTTGGGCCAGTTTACCGATAGGGATTGTGGATGTATTGGAAAGAAGTGCGGTTTGAACAGGAAGCTCTTCATCGAGAGCCGCGAATAGTTGCTGTTTAGCGTTAACGTCTTCGGCGATCGATTCGAGGACGCAATCGCACGCGGCCAACTCCACAAGTCTTTCGGAAACTCGCAGAGTGCTCAGCTTCGCATCGATATCGCCAATTCTGTCTGTTCCAAGACTCCTCAATTCGTCGGCAATCCGTGTGTGAGCAGTTCGAAGCGCGGAAGGGGAATTGTCCGTGATAGTGACTTCGCATCCTTCTTGAAGATGCCACGCGGCGATTGTGGTACCCATCAGCCCGGCGCCAATGATTCCAATACGGCGAAATGGTGAAAAGCGAACCGGCAGAGCGACGAGTCCTTGGGTTTCCGCCGATGGACTATCAATATTGTCGTGCCCTTGGCCGCCGGTAACCGAACTCGGCCTGCCGGAGAGGGCAATAAGCGACGCCTGTGCCTGGCACCAGGCTTTTAGTTCCTCATGATAGGTCAGGCAAGCCGTTTTTTCGGGTCTGGGGATATCCATAACGGAGGGCATTCACAAAAAACGGACCGACTCGAACATGTTTATTGTAACAGCGAGTCGCCGTGGCGGAGGGACTTCAAAGGGAGAGAAAGCAAGAATGTGGCTGATCGAGCCGGAACATCAACGGCAGACCAGAACCATCACAACCGCTAACAAACGCCTATTTGTGCCGCCTCGTCTGGGGTGGCGGACGGAGCGATTTACCAGACGCACGGGTTACCCCGTCGCCGGAGCCTTACGATACTATGGCGTTGTTGTGTTCTGGGCGCCCTGTCCCCCGGCCGGTGGCGCGCTTGAAGCCCCGGCTGCGAAATCCTGCAGAGCTGTGTTTAGATTGTTCAGGGCTGTTGGGAGAAGTTTCACCAGTTCCATCGACGGATTTCGGGCATTGGCCGAGTCAGTCAGAGCTTTTGTGATTTCGTCAAGCGAACGATTCAGTTTGCTAATCAATTGGTCCTCTGGTTTTCCGGCAAATGCGGTCCGAAGTCCCCGCAACCCTTGTTGTGCGCAACCCACATATTGGGCCAGTTGCCGCGTTTCGAGTTTGCTCAGGTTTCCACTCTGGGATGCCGTTTGAATGTCAGCGACGCAAAGATCCAGGACCATTTTTCCCAGGCCCTGCGGGATCACCAGCAAATTGACGCCCTGAACTTGTGAGTAGTCGAAACCTCCCAGGGCCTTAGCGGCGGCCAATCGTACCTTTGTGGATTCTTTGTCATCGACGACGAACCCAAGGAGTGTTTGAATGTTCTGCCCGTTGGCGCCCGCTTGGCCGCTAATGGCAATAACATCAATTGCCCGCACGCGCAGCCACTCGTACACCCTGGCATCCTTATCAGCCGGAACATTCTTGTCACTTGCGATTTGGACAAGGAGTGGAATAACCTGGGTATCGCGGAAGTTTGTATCGGCGATTCCTGCCGCACAATGACGCTCAATACCAATTAAGGCGGCCAAACGCAGGGCTTCTGGTTGCTGCGGATCTTTCAAAACTGACACCAGTACGGGCAATGCGCTCGGTAAAGGAACCGGTGGTTGCATCCCCCCGCCTGTCGGACGTTCTCGTTCATTCAATTCACCAATTGCCAGCAAAGCCGCCACACGAACGGCGGGGTCAAGCTGGTCGTTCTTTACATAACTGCTCAGCGTATTGAAAGCAATCTGGACGACCTCATCGCGAGGTGGGCCGCCACTTCGGGCGTAGTTTCCTAACTCTGTAACAATGAGTTGCGATCGAAGCTGCTGCAGTTTGGACCGATTCGCTGCCTTCGTCCAGCTCGGGAAGAAGTACTTCTCGTAGTAATCGCGGAGGACAGTCTGACCGTTAGCCACGGCGGTGAAATTCCCATCCTTAAGCATTTTCTGGACGTTGGCCGCCTGTTTGGCCAACGAATCATCGGTCGATAATTCGAGATAACTGGGAACAGTCGGTGCGACGGGCTTTTCTTCTGGTTTTTGCGGAGTCGTTCCCGGCAAACCAGGAATCCCAGACAAGCCCGGGACGGTCACCGCTGGCGGAGACCCGGCTGGTGGTGTGCTAGGCTGGGCCTGACCAAACACCACTGGTTGCGATACCACCGTTCCGACAATGACCCAAGCGGCAGCTAGGACGGCTGCGCGGGTTGCCACAAAAGATGCAACGAATCGCATGGCGAGATCTCGCTTTCGACAGTGCTCGAGCAGAACTGATCCTTCACTCTCTAAAGTACTTACCCTCATATCCCAGTGTCAAGCAACGACAGAAAAGTGGCCGTTCAAAGGTGTCGCTGCCCGAATTGACCGCGAGATAAGCCGCGGTGCCTATTTCCAACCCTATCGTGACTCTCCGATAAGCTTCTCAAACTCCTCCTCGCTAAGGACGGTCACTCCCAGCGAACGGGCCTTGTCAAGTTTGCTGCCAGGATTCTCGCCTGCCAGCACGAAATCAGTCTTCCGCGAAACACTGGAGGCCGCATGGCCACCCAGTTTTTCGATCAACTCCTCTATCTCATGGCGCGAATACCGTTTGAGCGTCCCTGTGACGACAATCGTTTTTCCCGCCAGCGGCTGCGATTCTTTTGAGGTGACGACTTCTTCACTCATTTTAATCCCGCATTCCTTGAGTTCTTTGATAATCCGGCGTCCCCGCTCGCTGTGAAGGAAGTCGTAAACACTTTGGGCAATGACCGGGCCGATTTCGTTGATTCCGGACAAGTCCTCGACGGTTGCTGCAGAAAGCTGCTCGATTGTGGGAAAATGCTTGGCAAGCAGCGCAGCGACTTTTGTGCCAACATGTCGAATGGCCAGGGCAGCCAGGAGGCGTGCGAGTCCCCGCGTCTTACTCGCCTGAATATTGTCCACCAATTTACTGGCCGATTTTTCCCCCATCCGCTCAAGTTCCTTCAATTGTTCCTTCTTGAGGCGATAGAGATCGGCGTAGCTCCGCACAAGGCCGCGATCCACCAGTTGGTCGATCAACTTCTCACCCAGACCTTCGATATCCATGGCGTCGCGACTTGCGTAGTATCGTAATCTCTCTTTGATTTGGGCGGGACACTCATGGTTTGGGCATCGGATGTAGACGCCACCTTCATCTCGAACAAGCGAAGTCTGACATTCGGGGCACTTGGTCGGGAAGCGGAACTTTGGTAACGGTTGAGCACGTTCGTGCTTTTCCACACGGACCACATGCGGAATAATCTTGCCGGCCTTTTCCACAATGACAACGTCGCCGACTCGGACGTCTTTTCGTTCAACCTCATCGGCATTATGCAAACTCGCACGGCTCACAACAGTCCCGGCCAGGAGAACAGGTTCGAGGTCGGCCACCGGGGTGATCACGCCGGTTTTTCCCACTTGAACGCGGATGCCGAGAACCCTCGTTTTGGCTTCATACTTTTCGAACTTGTAAGCCATGACCCAGCGGGGACTCTTCGCGGTGGTCCCCAAACGTTCACGCTGGTCAAAGCGATTGACCTTCAGAACCAAACCATCGATCTCGAAGTCTAATTCATGAAGTCGTTCGATCTGTTCCTCGCAGTAAACTAACGCCTGTTCAATATCGGCAAAGCAGGCAACTCCCGGCGGAATCGGGATTCCCCAACGTTCCACCGTCTTGAGGAAGTCCATGTGAGTCTTGGCCTGAAACCCTTCGGTATAACCCAAACCATGGCAAAGAAATCGCAGTCGTCGCTGGGCACAAAGCCGGGGATCCAAAAGGCGAATACTGCCCGCGGTGGCATTTCGAGGATTAGCAAAGGGTGCCTCACCCTTTGCTTTCTGTTCTTCATTGACCCGAACAAGGTCTGAGTTGGTCATGAAGACTTCGCCACGGACTTCCAGAATCGCCGGATGGTTGTCGCCGATTAGCCGTAAGGGAACGCCCCGCACCGTGCGGATGTTATGTGTGATGTCATCGCCTACAAAGCCGTCACCGCGCGTCAGGCCGCGAACCAGCTGACCGGCTTCATACGTGATTGACACTGCCACACCGTCGATTTTCGGTTCAACAACCCATTCAATCGGTTCACCCTTAAGGAGTTTCTGGGCACGCTGGGCAAAGTTTCTCACCTCTTGGGCACTGTAGGTGTTGTCGATTGATAACATGGGAATACGGTGGCGGACCTGCTCAAGGCCTTCCACAGGTTGGTCCCCGATCCGTTGCGTTGGACTGTCGGGAGTGATCAACTCGGGGTGAGCCGCCTCCAATTCCCGCAGTCGCTCCATGAGTCGATCATATTCCAGGTCCGAAATCTCCGGACTGGCCGCCACGTAGTACTTGTAGTCGTGATAACGGATAAGCTCGCGAAGTCTTTGGATTTCCTGAGCGACATTCGATTCCATAGCTGAGAGGCCTGCTGTCTTACCGGTTGGTCATTGGCAACGGATCGTTTGCCGATGTAACAAGACCATGAGCACTCTTGAGTTTACCGGCCCAGGATGCCTTGAGGAACAGGGCAGGGGAAACTCAACGTCGCTAAGTGTCGGACCGGGAATTCATTGCCGAGGCCGCCAACATTGGCGGGGGAATCAAGAGCGGCTCGCGGGAGACTCCAAGTCAATCACAACTGCATGCCGCGACGCAGGAGATGCCGGTACCGCGAACAGCATGCGGGATGAGACAAAGGAATTTCAAGGGACGATTACCAGTAGCACAAAACTGATGAACTTCATTGGCTGGTACAAACACAACGCTTCCCGGACCGATGGAAAACTCGCGTTCTCCCTGTCGAACCGTCCCGGAGCCTTCCAGAACGAAGACTTCGTGTTCGTACGGATGCTGATGATGCGGGGTATGCCCACCGGGACCAACCTCGAACTGTCTCATCGTGAAATGCGGTGCACCGTCCAGTTCGCCGATCAAGACCCGGATCTTACATCCTTGGGCACCATCCATAGTCACATCTTGTTGCGGAATCGTTTCGTAATGGGCAACTTTCATGCGAAGTCACTCCTGCCTATCGGTCAGCATTGTGCCAGTTTGGTACGCATGGTCTGCTACAGATTTCTCTGGGTAGTCGATGATCCCTCTATCCTACCATCGAACTGATGGCGGCAAACACTGCCAGTTTGAAATAAGCTGCTGGGATCGAATTGCCCGGCGCGGGAAAGGCTGTTACGGGACAATTCATGAATTGCCCCTACAGCTGGGTATGGTACACCCGTTGCTGGACCCAGTTCCGTCACGTCGAGTACGGTGTGAGCCTACATAATCGTACCGATTCTGTCTCTTTTCTAACTTGCTGACTATCCGGAGGATGCCGCTCCTAAAGAAGGCGGCTGGGACAGGAAATGTGTGATAACTGCAGTAAATGAGTAAACTTTTCCAGCGAAACATCCGATTGGGGTATATGGTGGGCGACTCGAATGCTGCCATTGCTAGGCGCGGCACTTCGTCTTCGTGCCTGGGTGGACGGCATTGAAGGCAGGCTGCCCAGTCTGATGTTCATGCTTCGTGTGAAATTGGGGAGTTTCTAACGATGCAGGACATCAAACAACGGCGAGAAGAGATTGCTCAACAGCTTCGCGACCCTAGGACACGTGAAGAGGTCATTCAACGACTGAAGACGTTAATGGGCCTCGCGCCAGATGACCCTTTGCCGAACGGAACGCCGATTATCACTACCCTTATCAAGTTAGAGGAGGAACAACGTCGCACTAGATCATAAAGGCACAAGATCACAAAGAACGAGAAAGATGTTTTTTGCTCGGTGAAATCATCGTATGAGTTAACAATTCTCATAAGGGGGCCAGCAAGATTTCAGCCGCAGTGAGTTGGCACCGGATGAACAGATGTTCCGAGGGGCATCGCGGGAACTGATTGGGAGAGGGCGGTAGAGGGATCTCCGCCGACAGCGGGAAAGGAGTAGCACCTCTGGTTCATGTCTTAAACCCCTGCGGTGGGGCGGTGTGTCATGTTAAAAGAGAACTCAGAGGTCAGCCGGAACGATTCGTTCCTTGATGAGCCTGATGACCGGCTGCGTCATCTTGAGATGATGGCCCAACGACGATTCGACAACAGTGGTTACGCGGGCCTGCGACGGCTCTCATGCCATTGTGATGGCCGGCGTTTGATCATTCGCGGCCAGGTGAGCAGTTATTTCGAAAAGCAGATGGCGCAAGCCAGTTTACGCGATCTGTCTGAAGACCTGGAAATCGTCAATGAGGCAGAAGTCAACTGGCCAACTTACCGGGTTGAAAACACGTTCTAACAAGATCGGAGCTTCAGGCTGGACCATTTGGTTCGAATGGGCACGGTTGGACTGTTCCAGAAAGGGCGCATCACCGGTAAGAAATCTGCCGCTCAAGAAAGGACAAAGCCGACGTATCACGCCGGCTTTTCCCCTGGATGATCGTGCGTCATCCCAACGGTGGGGTTGATTCTGACTAGGTGCCGTTTCTGAACGGGTGTTTGGCCGACTCGGGAACGGGCTGAGCCAGGGCCGCTTCGTACCGCCTCAACACTTCACCCCAGTTGATGACATTGTAAAAGGCCTCAACGTATTCGTTTCGCCGATTCTGGTACTTCAGATAGTAGGCATGCTCCCAAACATCGATCCCGAGGATCGGAATGTTACCATGCATGAGTGGGCTATTTTGATTGGGGGTATCCTCAACCACGAGCCGTTTGTTCGGATCAACCGATAGCCAGGCCCAACCACTTCCGAACCGGCCCATTGCGGCGGCGGTAAACACTGCCCTGAACTTTTCGAATCCCCCCAACTCCCTGTCTATAGCCTGAGCCAGTTTGCCTTTTGGCTCCCCGCCAGCGTTCGGACCTATCACCGTCCAGAAAAGGGCGTGGTTGGCGTGGCCGCCGCCATGGTTACGGACTACTGTGCGAATCTGCTCCGGGACCCGATGAACGGCGATCACCAAGTCTTCTACCGAGAGTTTTTCCCACTCGGTTCCCGCAATAGCCTTGTTCACGTTAGTGATGTAGGCCTGATGGTGTTTCGTGTGATGGATTTCCATCGTGCGGGCATCGATGTGAGGCTCAAGCGCGTCGTAAGCGTAGGGCAATTTCGGTAACTCGTAAGCCATCGTGTCAACTCCTTGTCTTTCTTAAACTGCGACCAAAACACTTGCGGCTGTGTCCCTCCGACCAGCCGTCTCCTTTTCAACCCGACGATAGCCGGGGTCGATTCCACCATTAGAAAGGACATTTATGTCTTTCTAATTTGTCTAAATAGTATGCGGATCGTTCACAAAGGCAAGGGGTCAACGTTCTGGAAAAAGGAAAGACACGTGAAAACGGAGATGAGCACTACATCCATCGGCGGTCACTCACCACGGATGAGGTGCCGATCATGAATTGGTTCCTACCTGTCCCGGTGGGAAAAAACGCACTTCCCGATGGGGTACCGACGTGGCGCTGTGGTCACATCCGGCCTAATCGGGAGGATCGTTCGTTTTCTTGCGCTGCGAGGTATGGAGCATCTGAGATTTTTGAGCCGCCATGTGTGGGAAGAATGTATAATTGCGCAAACGGGGCAAGATAGGATTAGGGTCTAGTCTGAACACTTGTCGAATGCCGGCAAAACGGTGATCGCACCAGAGTCGGGCGGACTTTTCCCTGTCACGGCTTTACATCGTACGACAGCTTTGAGTCAGCACCCGGGAGTCTTTTCCAGATGTCGCCGTACCGAAGGCAACGAAAAGCCTATCGTCGCCTTGCCGTGGAATCGCTCGAGCAACGGCAACTTCTTTCTCTGACACCGGTTTCGGTTCCCGGCCAGTTTACCGACTTGGGGACTGTGGACTTTGTCGCAACCTCCGTCGGCAGTGCACAGCCGGGGGGTCAATGGTTTCGGCTGACAGCACAAAACACCGCAACACTCACCGTGATTCGTGGTTCGTCGCCGAGGGAAGCAACCCCCGCAGCGGTTGGTGTCTATGCTTTGATCGGCAGCCAACTGGTGGAACTGGGCCAGGGCAACGGCAGGGTGGACACCTTGGTTACTGCGGGATCAACCTACTATGTATGGCTCAGTCAGCCTCAGACGGGAGAGCGGCTTTGGCTCGCCGACCTCGTTCAATTTTCGGGTACGACGGTGACCGTGTATGGAACCGCAGGAAACGACAGTTTTGACTACGACGGGGCTAATCGCTTGACAGTCAACGGGATTCTCTACCAGATTCCAACGGTGTGGCAATCGTTGGTCATCAATGGCGGGTTGGGTGACGATACGGTCACAATTGTCACAGCGCTAAGTGGCGAAAATATCGTTTATTCCCCAGGCAATGTGGTTGTCAGTACCTCATCCCGATCGATCCGGGCATCGGGCATGGAAGGGGTAACCATCCAAGCAAGCTCATCCGGAATTGCGGAGGTCAATGATTCGCCCTTGGATGATTCGGTTGTATTGCGTCCCCAGTTTCTTTCAATGACAGGTGGGGGGTTCTCGGTCACGATTGTCGGACCGCAAATCATTCATGCCTATGCCCGAAACGGTGGCCAAGATAGTGCCGAATTTTACGATTCGCCCAGGGCGGATCAGGCGTCTTACAATAACTCCCTGGCAATCCTTCAGGGTGATGGCTTTTACAACCGTGCGAAGTTCTTCGAGTCGGTAACTTTCGTTGCTACGCCCGGGTCGCAGGACACGGCCCTCCTCTTTGGGACAAAAGGTTCCGATCGTTTGAGCGGACGGTTGGGGGACGTGCTTCTCAACTCCGGTGGAGTCAATGTTCGCGCCACCAACTTCTGGACGACGGTTATCCGTTCAGCCGGAGGAACAGACACCGCTGAGTTAGATGACTCGCCTCAAGATGATTTTGTGTTTTCGTTTCCCGGTGATGTTACCCTCTTTAACTTGGATCTTACAGTGAGGATTTATGGTTTTGCCTACGCGCACGTTTATTCGCGCTATGGCGGGTTTGATACGGCATATTTTTATGATTCCCCGGGCGACGATCTTTTTGTCGGACGGCAAGATTTCTCGTCGTTCACTACCTCGCCCTATTTCTCGCGCGTGAAGTCCTTTGATGCCGTTTACGCTTATTCTCGCAGCGGGGGCTACGATACGGCCAGGCTCTACGATTCATCGGGAAACGACGAGTTGACGATTCGGCCGCTTTATGTGCGATTGGAAGGTAGGGGTTTTTCAAACCGAGTTGAGACATTTGCCGCGGTTGCGGCCTACAGCTCGAGCGGGGGTTTTGACCGTGTCTTCGGCTATAGTTCGACCGGAAGGGATCAGGTCACGGTGACATCGTCAGTGACAGAATGCATCCTGGCTGACACGCAAACGGTTGTTTGGTCGCGGGGATTCAAACAAGAGACCTATTCTCTGGATCAGACGGACATTGTGACCGGCGCCGCCGCTCGGGTTACGGTCAATCGAGGGCAGCCAGAGACGGTCATTTATGCCATTGACTATTACGACCCAACCAGCCCCACGCTTGGGCTTCAGCGTGCGATTGACGCCTTACCGAAAGAAGGAGGGGTTGTCATCCTGCCCGCTGGTGTGTTCCAGTTGCGTCAGGGGCTGGTCCTTCGGTCAAACGTAACGCTTCGTGGAAATGATGCGGGAACGACTCTCAAACGCGCATCGCAACTGTATGCGTTTGTGACAACAGAAGCGCGCCCCGGCGATCAAAGGATTACCGTCAGTACCACAACAGGATTTCGGGTGGGTGACGAAATCTGTGTTGTTTCGCGGCTGAACACGGCAACTTCGAAGGAAAAGACTTTTGTCATCGTGGGGATCGAAGGCAATGACCTGATCCTCAACCGGCCGATTACGGATTCGAGTTTCTCACCCAATAACGCCGCCGAGGTGACCAACATCTTCTCTCTGGTTCGTGCTGAAGGAACACCCACTCAACTTGTAATCAATGCCAAGGTCGAGAATATCCGACTCGATGGAAACCTTCAAGAAACGTACAAGAGATGGCTTGTTATCGGCCCACCAACCCTCTATTTGTCCTATGTCACTAATGCGGTGGTCCAAAATGTAACGGTCGTGAAATCACCAACCACAGGGATCGTGTTGGAAAACGGGCGAGATAACCTGGTTGAAAACTGTCGAGTAGAGAACTCCCGCCGCGACGGAATCGCCTTGGGTTGGGAAACGGATAGTATCATTCGCAGATGCACCGTTCGTGGCAGCGGGTACGGTATGACTGGCGATTGGGGAGAGGGAATCCTGGTAAACGGAGGCCGCGACATCCGGGTTGAAAACTGTCTTACAGAATACAACTTGGGCAAGGGTCTGCACCCGGCGGGTGATTTAACGATTGGAGGATTATGGATCAACAATGTCAGCCGTTACAACGGCGGCAATGGCTTTCATTACTGTTTCAATAATTTCGGGGTCTGGGCTGTTGGCAACCAGCTTTACGGCAACGGATTCTACGGCATCGGGGGCCTTGGGTTGGGCGGTGATTACGGAGACCGTTTCAACGTGATCATGAACAACGTGATCTATGGCAACCAGCAGAACGCCATCTTTGTTAACGGCGGGCGGGACAACTTCATCTTGAATAACCAAATCGGTCCCAATTCTGCGCGAAGAAGTGGGCAATACGCAGAGATTCTGCTTGGTGAGGTTTACGCAACCGTGGTCGAAGGAAACAAGATCACTCCATCGCTGGGGGCGAAAGCGATCGATAATTTCTACGCCAAACTTTTCAATTCCATTCGGGATGTGTAGGCCGCATTGATTCGGCCGGTGTAAACCAGTGATAGTCCGCACCACATCAGGCACGGAACGTAAAACAGGCGAACCACGCGCGTCCTGTTAAACGAAAACCGCCTGATGGCTTGCTCTGAGCAAGGTCGCATATCGGGATTCGACAGGTAGTCCGGCGGCATGCCACAGGGAGAGCGTGGCCAATCCGAGGTCCCTTGCCAAGGTTTCGACCCGACCTGTCCCGAGGGCCTTCCGGGAAGGATAAGGCGTGACTGGCCCGTCGAAGCCGCCTTCTGCCAGCCATTTGAGCACCTTCACGCAGTTTATCCGTCCGCCCGGCCAAGCGACAACACGGTCGCTTTGGTTCACTTGACTGAGGTCTGTTCCCTTGGGAAGCTCGGCAAGTCGCACGGCCACAATCGATTCCTTTGGCTGGCTCAGAAGGAGATCAAGATTGCCTTGCGACACGAAGATATCCCATACATCAGCGAGCAAACCCAGATTCTCTGCTTTGACCGCCTGGATCAACGGCAGCAATTCCTCGAGTTTCTGGATGAACTGGAAAACCCCGTCTCGCTGAGTTCCGATTCCCGCTCGAAAACCAATGCCCAACCGAATCGAATGCTCTTTCAGGATCGAGCAAACCTCGACCAAACGGCGTCGGTGCAGCTCGAAATTCTCGTGAAATGGATGGGTTTCACTGACCGGATTGATGAGCGACACCGCCCGAAAACAACCCAGGGTATTTGCATTCTGGCAATGCTCCGGCAGCCGTTCCAGGGCCTTCCTGTATTGCTCTTCAGGCGCCTGCCAGTCAACAGGCAATGCGAATGTGCCAATACCGATATGGGCACTATCGATCAAACGGCGGGCGTAGGGTAAACCCTTCAGGCGAACGAGGGCACTGAACTCGACAATGTCCAGATCAATGGCCTTGAACCCGTAACTCAATGCAAACTCGATGATTTCGCTTTGCTGCAACAGTGTTCCGAGAACTGAGGCGTCGAAGCTGCGAAACATAGGCCAACTCCTAGCTGGACGCTGTTGACTCATTCCTCTGGGCCAGCGGAGACTGAGAGAGGCGACGTGTGCCCGCGTCTATAACCACCCGTTCTCCGTGGATTCATTGTCGAACAAAGAATCCATTATGGCGTCATCGGACAAGGCGTGACAGAGGCATGCCATCGAACAGACAAAGAGGGAAAAGAATCGCGGTTGAATGGCTCCGCAGACAGACCAACGCCCGTTGTCCAAAAAGAGAAGGTCAATCTGTGAGTTGCTCCCAATGTCGGGCAAATCCCCAGCACGGCCAAGTGGGGCCACGTCGGATCGCGGTCCAACTCCACTTGAGAAATCAGCTTGGGCACGTTTATGCCATTGAATCGTTGAGGTATCGGATGTAACGATTATGTTGGGGCGGATAAATAGGTAAAGGCCGAACAAGTTGTTTAGTAGAGTGAGCCTCCCGATTGAATGCCCAAACAACTACACCGCACGTTATCATGGAAAAGTATGGTTAAGTAAGTGGAGACTTTACCAATGGAAAGCCAATTGCCAAGAAATAGACTGCGCGGTCACTGATGTGTCGTTATTTTGACACGCGGTTGACGACTCGTTGGCAAGAAAGGGTCCGCGCTTATGACAAAAAGGGCACTTATTACTGGAATTACTGGCCAAGATGGTTCCTACCTCGCTGAGTTCCTCTTGAGCAAGGGTTACAAGGTGCACGGCATGGTCCGTCGTGCCAGCACGGAGGGCTTTGAGCGTATTCAACACATCCGCGATCATCTTCATCTGCATCAGGCCGATCTGCTGGATCAGCTTTCCCTGGTGCGGCTCTTGGCAGATGTGCGTCCCCACGAAGTCTATAACTTGGCTGCGATGAGCTTCGTCCCGATCAGTTGGGAACAGCCGTTATTGACCGGAGAGTTCACGGGTTTGGGTGTGACCAGAATGCTTGAAGCGATTCGGCATGTGGACCGCACCATCCGGTTCTATCAGGCAAGTTCCAGCGAGATGTTCGGGGCCGTTCGCGAAGAGCCTCAGAATGAGAATACCCCGTTTTATCCGCGAAGTCCTTACGGAGTCGCCAAGGTCTATGGGCACTGGATTACCGTGAACTACCGGGAGAGCTTTGGTATCTTCGCCTGCAGCGGGATCCTATTTAACCATGAATCGCCCCGTCGTGGAAAAGAGTTTGTGACGCGAAAGGTCACGGACGCCGTGGCACGGATCAAGTTGGGACTTCAAGAGAAACTCTATCTTGGGAACCTGGATTCCATGCGAGATTGGGGGTATGCCGGCGATTACGTTGAGGCCATGTGGCTCATGCTCCAGCAGCCCAAACCTGATGATTACGTCGTGGCGACTGGTGAGAAACATTCCGTTCGAGAGCTTGTCGAACTGGCGTTTGGTTATGTGGAGCTTGATTGGAAACGTCACGTCGAGGTGGACCCGAAACTCATTCGACCTGCGGAGGTCTATACCCTGCGTGGCGATGCAACGAAGGCCAGACACGTGCTGGGTTGGCGTCCGAAAGTCTCATTCCCTGAGTTGGTACGGATGATGGTCGATGCTGATTTGGAGCGGGTCCGTCGAGAACTCGCGGATCAAACTCACAAGGTTCCTTAAGGCATTCCCTCGTTCTTGAAGCAGAACAACAATACCGGGGATGCTTTCTGATTCTTATGCAAGGAAACGTGCGTTTGAAGAATTTGAGAAAAAGGTGCGTGCAGTTCTTGAAGATTGGTCTGTCGGTGGGCATCCTGGCGTACCTCGTCTGGGACAGTGTTCACCGCGGAGAAGGTCTTTTCTCAGATGAGCGTGGTTTTCATCCAGAAAAACTGTGGGCCGTTATTCGGTACGCTGGTTCAAACTGGTCCGTCTTGGTCCTCGCATTTACCTGCACATTCACCAGCGTGATGATCACCTTTGTTCGGTGGTGGCTGTTGATCCGTGCGGTCGATGTGCCCATCACGCTTCGTGAGTCACTGAGATTTAGTTTCGTTGGGTACCTCCTGAACCTTGCTCCAATGGGAATCGTCGGAGGCGACTTGGCTAAGGCCGTCCTGGTTGCTCGGCATTGTCCCGAACATCGTGCCGAATCAGTGGCATCGGTTTTTGTGGACCGAGTGCTCGGGCTTTACGTTCTGTTTCTCGTGGCATCCGGGGCTATCCTGATGACGGGCTTTTACGTGAAAGGTCCGGTCATCTTGCAAAGTGCCTGTCGGCTGACACTCCTGGCGAGCGTTCTGGGCACGGCATTGCTTGCTTTGTCCTGGGCGCCCGATTGGACGAACGGGAAGTTCTTGCTCTTTCTGGAAAGACTTCCGATCCTTGGACGTCCCATTGCCCGATTTGCAGAGGCCTTTCGAGCCTACGGGAAAAGACCCGGCGTCCTTGTCGTTTCAATCCTGATGACGTTTCCTGTCCATCTGCTATTTGCAGTGGCGGTGTTCCTTGTGGGAACAGCGTTGTTTCCGAAAGTGCACAGTCTGGGTCGGCATTTCGTGTTTGCCCCCCTCGCGGGGGTGATGCAAATCCTGCCGATTTCCATCGGACCATCGGAGTTCGTGCTAGACCGTCTATTTGTGATCATGCCAATGGCCGATGGTGGTATAATCCCCGCAGGTCAGGGGATGGTCACGTTGTTGGTTTACCGGGTATTCAGTTTAGCCATTTCTGCGGTGGGGGTTGTTTACTTCCTTGCGAGCCGGGAAGAGTGGAGCGAGGCGATCCACGAAGTGGAAGAATCCGCCGAAACAACGGAAATGGTGGAAAACGTTCCCAAATGATGCAGCCAGAGACGAACTGGCTTTCGTAAAGATTTTGTTTTTTTTCTTGAGTGGTGGGCTGGGTGCGGAATAAATGACCACAACGGCATGCCGCTTGCATACCAAAGCCCGGTCGTGGCGGTTTACTGGTACCCGAATGAATGGTTCCCCGACTCATTGAGTCCAAACAAAAGAATTGTCCAAATCAACCGTGATTCTTTTGGTCAAACCTGCTATTCTCGGCGGCTCAAATCGACTTCGCTAAGAACTGGTTTATTCCTATTCGTGGTGAGGAGCCTTGATTCATGTGTGGAATCGTGGGCTGTGTGGGTTACTCGAATGCTCTGACTTTCTTGCTCGGTGGTTTGCGACGTCTCGAATACCGCGGTTACGACTCAGCGGGGGTGGCGCTGGCCAAGAGGGTTTGTCCCGGAACCATTCATATTCGTAAGGCCGCTGGGCGGATTGACCGCCTGGCGTCCCTTCTTGAATCGCAACCTGTGTCAGGGGACATCGGGATTGCTCACACTCGCTGGGCAACGCACGGTGGAGCGACGGACCGGAATGCTCATCCCCATTTGGGAGGTGATGGCGAGTTGGCTGTGGTTCACAATGGAGTGATTGAGAATTACGACTCGCTGCGGACGCGGCTGGAAGGGATGGGATATGCTTTTCGCTCGGAAACAGATACAGAAGCCATCGCCCATTTGATTACGGATTTCTTGCGAGAAGCCCACCTTGATCCGGCCGAGGTCATCGCCAAAGGTTACTTGCCCCTTGTCCAGGTCGTTCAGGCAGCCTTGTCACAACTGCGTGGAACGTGGGGACTGGCTGTGTTGTTCAGAGACTATCCGGGCGTCATTGTGGGTGCGCGGTTGGGGAGTCCTCTGATCGTCGGCGTCGGGAACGGGGCGAACTTCTTGGCCAGTGATGCCTCACCTTTGGCCGGCGTGGCCGATAACGTTGTTTTTCTCAGTGATCATGAGATCGTATTGGTCACCGCGGAAAAAATCCATGTGTACCACCGAGACCAGGGACATGTTCACCCGGACCTCCACAGACTTAACATTTCGGCGGGGGACGTCGATACGGGTGGTTTTGATCATTTCATGTTGAAGGAAATTCACGAGCAGCCTGAGGCCCTCAAGAATGCCATGCGGGGTCGTTTGGACCTCGATGTGGCATCGGCCAAGTTCGGCGGCCTGAATCTCTCGCCCCAGCAGCTTCGGCAGGTAGAAAGGATTATCCTGACCGGTTGCGGAACGAGTTGGCACGCGGGCCTGGTGGGTGAGTACCAGATTGAAGCCCTCGCAAGGATTCCTGTGGAGGTCGAATACGCCAGTGAGTTACGATATCGAAATCCACCGTTGCATCGTAACACGATTTTGTTCGCGATCACGCAAAGCGGCGAGACGGCGGACACCCTGGCTGCTCTCCGAGAGTTGAAACGAAAAGGTTATCCCACGCTGGCCATCTGTAACGTTGTTGGAAGTACGATTGCTCAAGAAGCGGACGGCGGGATTTACCTTCATGCTGGCCCGGAAATCGGGGTGGCATCGACGAAGGCCTTCACGTCCCAGTGTTTGGTCTTGGCCCTGTTATCCCTCTATTTTGGTCGCCTACGGGATTTGAGTTTCGAAGCGGGGATTCGCATCATCGAAAAACTGCGGGCCTTGCCGGATCGCGTCGCTTCTGCGCTGGAATGCGACGAAAAGGTGCGAAGAATCGCGGATCGTTTTTACCAGTGTCGGAATTTCCTTTATCTGGGGCGACAATTCAATTTTCCAACGGCCCTGGAAGGTGCGCTAAAACTCAAGGAGATTAGTTACATCCACGCAGAAGGGTATCCAGCCGCAGAGATGAAACATGGGCCAATTGCCCTGGTGGATGAACAGACGCCCAGCGTGTTTCTGTTGCCTCAGGGGCCTGTGTACGAGAAAGTCCTGGCCAACATGCAGGAGATCAAGGCCCGCGGTGGGCCGATCATCGCTGTCGTCGAAGAGGGCGACCAGGAAGCCTGGCGCTTGGCAGACGAGATCATTGAGGTGCCCCAGGTGGACGATTTTCTCCAACCCATGGTTTTCATTATCCCACTACAATTGTTGGCGTATCACATTGCTGTGGCACGCGGATGTGACGTGGACAAACCGCGCAACCTCGCCAAGAGTGTGACAGTCGAGTGAATCACGCTTTCAGTGCGACAGACTAAATAGGAGCTTTGGGCAAGTTGCGAGGATAAGGCGGTTTCTCCCGAGGGGGCAACGGCTGACCGTAGGTTGACGCCCAGGCCTCTCGTTCCTCATCGGTCGCATAGTACCGCAACCAGATTTCGGGGTCGCCTTCGACAAAGGCGCAATCCCAGCGGAGATAGTTGTTTCCCAAATCGACCTTTTTCTCTCGTGATGGCAAAATGTCGCGATAAATAAGGCAGTAAAGTTCCCTGTCCGAGAGATGGTCGGTAAATTCCAGCACAATCCGTTTTTGGTACAGTTTCTGAATCGTATCCCAGAGAATGGCATGCAACTGGTCGTCACTTAGTGTCTCGGGACGAGGGAGACGAAGCTCTGGGTCAAACCATCGATAGATAGGGAGAACGGGAGCCATCTCCCATGCCAGCATGCTGGCCAGATACTCATTCTCCGCCGCAAGCGGCCATTGATGGATGTTCACTCGTGTCAGCGAATCATCGTAATAAGGCTCAAGCTCACTTCGCAGCTCGGCGTTTCGGAGCAGAAGCTCGATATCAAAGTTCTCTCGATGCTTTTTCTGAGCCATTGCCTTGCGATCCTTCCTCTTTTGGTGCAAGCCCGTGTTGCCTATGCCAAAACGGTTTCGGTGGTTTTTCCCGTCATTGCGTCCGGTTTGTCATGACTCGACAAGGTGCTCCATGAGTCTCAACTCTCGTGCTCGTCGGTCCCCATAATCGACTGTACTCACGGGGGAGTTCGCTGCAAGTCGTCAGAAGCTTGAAAAATCTTCAAGCTGATTCTCGGCGTTGGCAAAAACCCTACAGCCCAAAAATCTGATGACAGAAGCACGAAATAGTCAGGCAAACCCAAACAGTTTTCTCAAGTTTCGCACACTGCGCCCTTTTCTTACCTTGTCAGGGCGCGAGCGAGGACCTCCATCGGTGATGGGTCACGCTGGCGGATCGCCTGTATCACATCCTTCCGATGGTGACTGGTCTAGTTCAGGGCGGCAACACTGTTCCTTAAGCTCCTTTTCGATGGCCGCGATCTTTTCCACACGCCGCGCATGTCGGCCGCCTTCAAACGGTGTGTTTAACCACACTTCGACAATCCGTGTGATGAGTCGTTCACCAAGCAAGTCCGCGGAGAGGCAAAGGATGTTGGCGTCATTGTGACGGCGGCTCATTTCGGCGGTGAGGTCATCGTGGCAGGGAACAGCGCGAATTCCAGGAATCTTGTTCGCTGCGATACACATCCCCAATCCCGTACCACAAAAAAGGATTCCGCGATCGACTTCGCCAGAGCTAACCTTCCGGGCGACGGCCTCCGCCACATCGGGATAGTCCACGGGGGATTGATTAAACGTGCCCACGTCCACAACTTCATGGCCCATGTTTTTGAGCAGATTGACAATCTTTGGCCGGATACTATAACCACGATGATCACTGCCGATAGCGATACGCATCTCGAGAACCTCTTATGACAAATGCCATTCAAGCGAGTCGATTACTGGTCTTGTCGATCTCCCGGGTTGGGTGGAACTTCCGCTTACACAGTTTCACCTGGGGTTGCTATCTACAGTCCTTTCTTTCCCCCATCAATGAGTGCGAGCAACTCATCGCATCTTCGCTGAATCGCTTCCTCTATCATAACGGCTGATTGCCGGTAGGCCTCTATTGTGCCCCCAAAAGGATCGCGGATCTCTTTACCCTCCGGGTGTAACAGGAAAACCCGATCAGCAGTGTCGGGCCACTGAGCCACGATCGTATCACGGAGGGCCTTCGTCATGGCGAACACACAGTCGGCTTCTCGGACAAACCGTTCGCTCAGTGGTCGCGAAACATGGCTACGGATATCCAATCCCCGTTCCTGCATGATCTGAACGGCCTCTGCACTTGCGGAATCGCCACAGTAGGCTTCCAAACCTGCCGAACTGATAATCAGTCCTAAACGTTCCAAATCGTCGGACGAACAGCCGAGCCTTTCCGCCAAAAGCTGACGACAGATAGCCTCCGCCATGGGGCTGCGACAGGTGTTGCCGGTGCAGACGAAAAGGACAACGGCGGCGGCCATGCGACGGATGTACTCTTCTGACAAAGCCCCGAGACGAAGAATATCCCAACCGCCGTCGTAAACTCGTACTACAGTAGAGGCTGTCCCCAATTGTGGGGGACCGTCGTCGAAAATGATGTCTAACTCGGGAAGCTTGCGAGCTGCCTCTTCTGCCGTCGTTGCGGGCGGCTCTCCGGAGCGATTGACACTCGTAAGGACCAAAGGTGCGGGGAGTAACCGCAAGACCTCCGCAATGAAAAAATGTCGAGGGACACGAAAACCAATTGTTCGTTCTGGGCACACCAATTCTCGGACACCCGGTGCAAACCGCTGAACAGCGCTTGCTGTCTCGCTATACTCCAAAACCAGAGTCAACGGACCTGGCCAAGCCCGCTGCGCCAACCTCCAGCCGACGCGGTTCAGATTAGGGACATAATCCCAGAGTTCTTCACCGCTCTTGATGGCCAGCGTGAATGCATGGCCGGCCTTGCGCCCTTTGAGTGTGGCCAGGCGGTCCACAGCTTCGGGGACCAGAGTCGACGCTGCGACGCCATAAATCGTCTCAGTGGGCAGTGCTACGAGGCGTCCTTCTGCTAGAGCTTGCACGCAGCGATGAACCAGATCGCGGGGTTCCTCCGCCTGCCTTAGGGGGATGACTAACGGTGAATTCATAAATCGGACTGACAAGCAGTCTCCTGTCAGAGTTTTCGCCTTTTTATTTCGCCAGCAACGCTTCCGTCCTTCCCCTTCGACCATTTATAGGAGTTGTGAACGACTCCGGTCAACCCATTGGGGCGATGAGGCGTCACGCCGAGGACCGAGCCTTCTGCAAATATGTTGAAAGACACGCTGCGACACCTGGATCTGGCTCCTGAGAGAGTTGCGACTGAACGTACTGAATGGCTCTGGCATGGTCGATCTTCACTAAGGCCCAGGCACAGGCCTCCCGAACAACTGGTTCGGGGTCCCTGAGACCTTTCACAAGGACATCCCAGGCTGATTGGTACCGCTGATTGCCGAGCACGATCGCGGCATTTCGGAGTAATCCCCGCCTTTTGGCTCGCCACAAGGCCGTCGATCTGAATACTTTTCGAAACTCCTCCTCACTCCATCGAAAAAGCGCAATCAGATTGATGACGCGCCCTTCGGTGCCGTGTTCAGGAACGGCGGCTGGCGATACTTTCTGATTCCAAGGACAGGCCTCCTGGCAAAGGTCACAGCCGAAGAACCAGTGGCCGATGGCGTCCCGGAGATCCTGCGGAACGAAGCCACGGAGCTCAATGGTGAGATAACTTAAGCATCGCCGCGCGTCGAGGGTTCTCGGACCGACGAGAGCACCGGTTGGGCAGCTCCGCAAGCAAGCTGAACATCTGCGACAAAGGTCGTTCGTAAAAGGGGGATCAGGCTCGAGTTCGGCTGTCGTCAGCAAGGCCGCCAGAAACATGTAGCTGCCCTGCTCCGGGTGGATCAATGACGTATTCTTTCCGATCCACCCTAACCCGGCCAGTTGGGCGAAATCACGTTCGAGGAGCGGAGCTGTATCCACAACCCCGCGAACAGAACTGCCTGGACATTCGGCGATAAGCATGTCTTCCAACGGCTTCAGTCGTTGACGAACGATGTGATGGTAATCCTTGCTGCGAGTATATCGCGCGATGATTCCATACCCTGGTCGAGGGGCAGGCGTAGGAACGTTGTCATATGGGAACCCGAACATGATCAGACTTCGCACATTCGGCAGAATCGAAGCTGGGTTACGATAAGCTTCTTTGCGCGTTGCCAGATAGGTCATCTCACCATGAAAACCTGCTTTAAGCCAATCGAGAAACGCCTCGTAGTGAGGTGGCTGCGTGGCCGGGCAGATCCCGACGCAGGAAACCCCCAGGTCTTTTGCAAGCTCTTTCAGGCGAATTACAATGTGTGATGACATGCGAGGTTGATGGATCACTCCGTCAACTGATTGAGGCCGCCTAGGGACGATGCGCATGACGGGTCCTGTTTGCGGGCCAGGTACGTGTTGTTCCGTTGTCGAATTAGCAGCTTGGTAACCGCTTTTGGCGTTTCACCTTTGCAAGCCAGCGAACGGCTTGACCAAAAAGGATTATACAAGAACCCGGGGTCATGAAGATCATGAAATGCAGAATCTGGATATTGGGAACCATCCTTTGCATGGGAATGCTTTGGCTGGCGGGCTGTCACACGCGGCCCCCTCTTGAGGAGTTGGGAGAGCTGGAGTTTGCCGTGCCGGATCTTCCGGGGATCAACGATCCCTATCCAATTCCTGAAGCTCCTGGCAAGACGAGCTCGCCAACCGATTCGAAGCAGTCGCAAGAAAAACCATGATTCGCTTATAGGGATTGGAATCTTGGCGATGGTTCTTGAGAACGAGATTGATTGCTGGGGGAAACAGGGTTGAAGGTCTGCATCGACCGACATCAGGTGAGACGAAACATTTGATAGGGGGAACTGAAATGCAGATGCGATCGCTCTTGTGGTTTGTGTTTGGGATGGTTGCTGTTCTTGTGACTGGGCTACCAAAGGTAATGGGGGAACAGGTGACATATTGGGTCTATTATGGGACCTATACCCGAGAAATGAGTCGCGGAATCTACGTCGGAAAGTTTGACGCCAACACGGGTCAGTTGTCGGAGCCAGAACTGGCGGCAGAGACACGGAATCCTTCATTTCTGGCGATTCACCCATCACAACCGTGGCTCTACGCCGTTGGTGAACTGGCGGAGTTTGAGGGACAACGAACAGGTGCGGTCAGTGCCTATCGAATAGACCCCCAGTCAGGGAAGCTCGAACTTATTAACCGTCAGTCATCGGGCGGTGCAGTGCCGTGCCATTTGGTGGTTGATTCATCGGGGCGATTTGTTCTTGTGGCGAATTACGGCGGAGGAAGTGTCGCTTCGCTTCCGCTTAATTCAAATGGTGGACTGGAACCCCCTGTGTGTGTCATTCGTCAGGAAGGGCGGAGCGTCCATCCGACGAGGCAGACAGCCCCTCACGCCCATCAGATCGATTTCAATCCCGGGAAAGATGTGGTTTTGGTTCCCGATCTTGGATTGGATAAGGTTCTGTTATTCCAATGGTCTGCAACCGATGGAAAGCTTAAGGAATACGATCCACCGTTTGTGACTGTGCCAGCGGGGTCTGGCCCGCGGCACTTCGCTTATCACCCCACCGGGCGGGTTTTGTATGTGCTCAACGAATTGACAGCGACCGTATGCGTCTTTGAGTGTGTGTCCGACGTCCCGCGCCGACTCGTGGAGACTGTCTCGGGATTGCCCCAGGATTTCACGGGGTCCAACACTGCGGCAGAGATTGTGGTCCATCCCTCGGGGCGTTTTCTCTATACATCGAATCGAGGTCATGATTCCGTGGCGGTGTTCCGAATTGCCGATAACGGCTTGAAGATCACGCTTGTGGAAAACGTCAGTGTGCAGGGAAAAACGCCGCGTTTCATCGGCATCGATCCTACGGGGAAGTTTTTCTTCGCGGCAAATCAGGACACCAATAACGTGGTGGTCTTTCGCATTGATCAGGAATCGGGACATCTTACACCAACGGGACAAAGCATCAGCGTTGGTGCTCCCGTCTGTATGTTATTCCGGAAGTAAGTGGCCAGAGCTTCGCACAAAGATAACGATCATATCGTCGTGAAGATTGATTACCGAGAGTACCACAGGAGGAGCCTGATGAGCTGTCCTGTGCGGTCCAGGACGCGAAGTCTCCGGCGATAGATTGTGCTTCCCAAAATCCGGTAGGTCTCACCGCGGTCCAAAGCAATGACCACGGCGGCGACGTCCTCCTGTGTGGGTTTCTTTTCGGGGCAGGCCAAGAGTAAGAGGCCGAGGCCTGCCGCAAAAGACATCGCCAAAGCTCGTATGCGGTCGGTAAGGGGCCAGCCTTTTCGGCCACAAATGGCATATCGTTTTGAGATGGCCATTTTTTCAAAATAATCGTCGAGCGGGAAAAGCACGTCTCGATGGAGGCCTCCTAAGCTCTCCTGCAAAGCCCGCAGATCGACCCACTCTGGGACAACGATATTCGAATGTGAAGATGGAAGTGGTTCACGGTTGTCCTGGCCGAAGCCCAGGGCCAAACCCATTTCTGGCGTAGCGATCGCTGATGGACGGGCTTCTCCGGTTTGTGTCTGAGAACGATCGCCGACTGGTCGGGACGCCGGAGCAAACCTCAGGGCCTTCTCTGGATCCGCCAGTGACGGAACGCGCCCGCGGCCTGTTGCCATACTCCACGCCGCGAGAATCCAGGCGAAACGTCCTCGCCAACTGGTCACGATTTGGCAACCCGGATGGAGGCGGTAATACTCAAGCAAACATCGGCGGAAAACAAATTGAGCTGTCCGGTCGGGCGGGACACGCTCGCCAAACAGCGGGTCGGCCTCTTTCGCAATCGCTTTTTCCAGTAGTCCAACAAGCTCAACAAATCGTTGCGGTTCAAGTTGGGCGAGACGGCAACGGTCAAGGAGCTGGGCAAAAAGGACGGCATGGACCAGACGGCGAACTATCGGGTAACGGGTATCGGTGAGAAATCGTTCCACAGCGTTTGCGACATGGAGGAACTGATTCCAATTCCCACGATAAGTGGCCGTCAACGGGGGTGGGGGAATTGCGCGCATGCGAAATCGATCGGTCTCGACAAGGGGTCGCCAGGAATCTTCCTGCTCGGCAAGTGATCGACCATGCTGGGAGATAACGCTAGGACAATTATGACGGAGTGTCAAATAGGCGAATCGATCGAGGGCGACAAGCTGATAGGGGAACATGCGGCAGACCAGGGGTTTGGCCTCAGCCCCGAATCGCTCGTGAATTCGGCAATGTCCCTGGGGACTTAAGAAGACACAATACCCATCCGGCCGATGGGCAAGGCGATACTGAGATTTCCAGAAAGACATCCGCACGAACAGACGACGACCTGCCAACTCAGTATCTTGTTCCCACCCCTGGTTGCGAATTCTCGCATACTCTTCTGGTGATAAGGGGATGATGACGTGACGGCAGCAAATGCCACAGCCGTGACAATCCCAGTATTCAGTGACCGGCAACAACCGGACAGGCAGGTCTATCGTCATGGGTCGAATTTTATAGTTTCCGTCTTTTCACGGTGCCAGAGTCTTAAACAAAGGCAAATGTCGATAATAAACCTCAAGGATAAGGAGATGAAATGCCGTAACGTAAAGACGGCCAGCCTCTTTTCCCCAGCGATCGGCGACCGGCTGAGTTGGATCCCAGCTGCCGACCCAGGGGCCTGTTTGGATCTGCGTCTTCAAGAGGGTCTCTTGAACCTGCCGATTCCACGTTTGCCACATTTCCCCTTGCATCTGGAACATGACCTGGGTGGCGTAGTACCAATAATAGCAGTCTCGCCCCTCGTTCGGATCTGCACTGAAGCTGGGCAGGTTTTGCTTGAGGAACTCGGCGCCGCGACGCAGGGCTGGATGACTCGGCTGCCACCCCAGATAAATGCGCATGAGCAGACCTTCGGCGGTCATGGCGCGATTGGGTAAGCGAAGATGGCTTTGTGATGGGGTCTGACCGGCGTAGGGGTTGTAAACATATCGCGCACCCTCATCGACCTGTGCCCGATCTAACCAGCGCGCGACGCCCTGAAATGCATCTCCCGGCACACTCAAGCCTGCCATCTGGGCGCTCTTGAGCGCCATTAACTGCCAGCCGGTCACGGAGGTATCGGTCTCTTTCCGGGGGACATACCTCCAGCCGCCAAACTCTGGGCTTTGCGACTTGAGGATGTAAGCGATGGCCTTCTCGGCTGGTTCGCGCAGCGCCGGGTCGCGGGTCATCCCGTAGGCTTCGCACAAGGCGATGGTTGCCAGACCGTGCCCATAGAATTGAGTGTACAAGGTCGAGTCCGTGTCGGACCGAAACAACTGGCCACTGGTGAGTTGGTTGGCAATTAACCATCGCAATCCACGGCCAACAGTGTCTTTGTATTTGGGTTCCTGATGGGTGTAACCGGCCCCGAGAAAAGCCAGAAGTGACATGGCTGTGGCTGCCGTATCTCCATTCATTTCCCCAAGACCAAATGTCTTGTCGTCGCCCGGCATGGATTGCGGCAGACGGTTCAAACTCCAGTGACCATCCGGAAATTGAATCCTGGCCAGGAAGGCCAAGCCTCTTTCTACCGCGGCCTCGGTTTCGGGCGTGCCGCCGTATTGAGCCGCCGTTGTCCCGCGCTGCGCCGGGCTGCGCTGCCGGAAGGCTTCTGAGGGATCGAGGTCGGCTGTTCCCCCGAGCTGACGACGGCCTCCTGTTCGTCCAGGGGCAGTACGACCGACGACAGCACTCGCGGAGATTCGTTCAGGACGTCCCACCAATCCACCCGCCGTTGTCCCCGTCAGCAGCGAAGATGTCAAGCTGCCCAGGTCCTCGCCGGTTGGCGACCCCAGAAGCTTAGGCGGTCCACTCCCCTGTATACCTGCCAGCTCGAAGCCGCGTTGACCTTTCCCCGATAAACTGTCCTGAAGTGAACCTTTTTCTCCGGAACCACCTTGCCCCTGCGAAGTTCCAGACGTGCCGCCCAGACCGAGAGATCCCAAACCTCCGGGTGCTCCTGCAAGCTCGGCTTGAGATTCACCTGGCAATCGTCCCCCACCTGGTTGACGCAAACGTCCAACAGGAGAACCATCGCCTGTCCCCGAAGGCTGGCCTGTGAGTGTCTCATCGCCAGAGCGTCTTACCATCCCCGGAACCATTGGTCCCGACATGCCTCCTAAGCCCTGGCTGCTCAGGATACCACCGGTATCATCGGCTACCTCTGAATGTGCTCCCAGAAGTGGGCCACTGACTGATCCCGATTGATTTGGTCGAAATGCGAGTTTGTCTCCCAGGCCACTCAGGTTGGAGCTTCCTTGTTCTGTGCCGCCCGGAGTTGGCCCTCCGGTTCCAACGAGCCCGATTTCAGGTGAAACGGCAGACGGAAGCCCCGACGACTTGCCTCGTGCTCGAATTGCTTGTGAGGTTGTGTCAGCTGTATCCAAACCGACTCCGGATGTTTCGCCCTCTCCGCGGCTTGTGCTGATGCCAGGGGCCTGGCCTAATCGCGAAACGCCGTGATCGCGGATCATCGCCGCTGTCATTTCGGAGAGATTGTCGGCTGCCTGCGAACCCAACTTCATCGCGTTGGCGTCTGGGTTGTCCACCCCGGTGGAAGGAGTAAGATTTGTTTCGCGAGCTTTAAGTGACGAGGTCAGCGCGGACTCCATAGTTTGCGAAGAATCCTGCGCGACAGGCCTGTCAAAGGCAGCTTGAGAGGGCAACATGTCTGATTGCTTTACCGGATTTCTTCGCGAGGTACTTGCCTGAGCGAGACTTCCCACTTCCGGGATTTTCTCACGTGGGGATGGCAATTGAGGAGCCATTGCTGGCGTCCAAACCTGCTCGGACGGCACATGAGACGGGGCCGACACCAACGGGGTGGTGGTTGTTTGCTGGCTGATGGACGGGTTATTCGGATTCAACTCGCGGGAAGGAACGGCGCCGCCTAACGGGGCTTGGCTGATCTCTGGTCTTACTGTCGATAACGACTGGGAATAAGCAGGCTGACGGCGCGGAGTGACTGCCAAGGGGTTTTGGGGATTTCTCTCAATGTTTGTCCGGGGTGGTGCTGTCGGAGGGATGACCTCTGCAGTCTTGATCTCGTTCTTTTGACCCAGGGAATCGGGAACGATGGACTCTCTGTTGACCTGGTCCTGGGGAGCGATATCCTGAGATTTCTGCGGTTTCAATTCCACAGGGGCCTGCACAACCGCCTGGTCGGAGAGCACGGTTGAATCCCGATCCGGTTGACGTTTCGGCGAAGACAAGCTTTCGACCAACCGCTCCGGTGTTTGAAGGGTCTGTCGTTCCGAACGAAGAGGATCAATCTCCTCGGGAAGAGGAGTCTCAGGGGGAGCTTGGTCCACGACCCCAGCCGCAGACGGAACTGGCGGAGGCTCTAGAGTGATCTGTGTCGTCGAGTCACGTTCGCTGGGGACGGTCGTCTTCTCAGGTTTCTCGTATTCCGAAAGTGCGCCCGGGTCCTCGAATGTGTCTTCTACATAATCTGGGACTGTGATCACTTCATCCACCGTCACCTTTCCGACGGTCGGGTCACGAAGGAATGCCACGAGTTTCATGTACTGCTCGCGGAGAAAAACGGCCAGGATCATGTGGAGAAACAGACTGAGGATCACGCAGAACTGAACCCGTCGGGCAGTCGGGGCCTGAAGCAAAGACGTGCTAACAAGGAGAGCAACCACCAAAAGGGCAACCACACCCAACCGGACAAAACCGTTGTAGAGCGGCCGCGGATCGAAGAAGTCTTCTGTCGCTGCAAGAACAATTCCCGTCACAAAACCGGCGAAAACAAGAATGGCCAGATTGACAGGCCAGACCTGTTCATCAAAATCGCCGAGGCGTTCGCTGACGATCTTGCGAACAACTGATTTTGACGGTCGTGTTGGCTTTGCACCTGGACGTGCCATCGGGGCACACGATCACATCACTTCAAGCACCTAGAAACGACCTCGTACCTGCAATCATCTCCTGGCCCGAATCATGGCGACAGGACTCTTTGCCCGGTCTCCTGGGGAGGTCCTGTTTTTCTTGTTGCCAATCGATAATCCGTAATATGTGCCTTCTTGCATGCATTGATCGCTGAGACCACCGACTGTAATCGGCACCGTTCGTCTGCCCGGATGATGACTGTCGTTCGGCTGGGATTCGCTGACCACGCGTCGATCAGGGTTTTTTCGAGCTGGGACAGCGTGAGCGTTTTTCCGCCCACGTAGTAGCGACCATCCTGGTCAATGTTAATGAAAAGTTCCTTGGGCCGGCTGATGAGCGGTTGTGCTTCACTAGCGTCGGGGAGCTTTACGGGAAGTTCGCGTTCTTCTTCTGCAAACTTGCTTGCGATAAGAAAGAAAATCAGAAGATTGAACACCACGTCAATAAGTGGCGTCATCGTCAGGGATTCCAGCGCACGGCTCTTGTTGCGGATGAGAACACTCATGGAACGGCTCCTGATCGTGTCGGAGCGGGAGGTGGCGGCGGTTGTGGGATGTCTCGCTTTACTGCGGTTTCTGCAAACGATAACTGATCGGGATCAATGCGAAGACGTCCCTCAAATGACTCCAATTGGGGGAGAAGTCCCAGCAACGACTCATTCAATTCCCGCAAAAGCTTCTGGATGCGGCCTTCGAAGTAATGGGCCAGAACAGAAGCCGGAATGGCCACACAAAGCCCTGCAAATGTTGTAACGAGAGCCGTGTAGATACCCTGAGCAAGCATTTCCGCGCGGTCGGCCCCTGTTGGGAGATGTGACGTCACGAAAAAGGCCTGAATCATCCCCTGGACCGTTCCCAGTAACCCCAGTAGGGGGGTCACCGCCGCTGACAATGTGAGAAAACGCACGTTTCCATAGAGACGGTCGGCCTCTCGTTCCGTGGCGTCCCGCATGGCCTGCTCGATTTCCGGCAAGGGGCGTCCAAGTTTCAGGAGCATGGCTTTTAACACATTGGCTGCTGCGGAGGGATATCGTTGGGCGAGACGATAAACAGCGCGGGGATCAAATCCCCGTTTTTCCTCAATCGCGGTTCCTAATCCTCGAATCAAGTGATTGGGGACAATCTTTCGACGCCGCAACCCCAACGCTCGCTCCAGTCCAAAGATCACGGTCAGAACAGACATCAACGTGATGGGGATCATCAGCACGCCGCCACGAAAAGCCAGATCAAGAACATTGATCTGCGGGACCTGCTCGGTAGTTGACGATTGCGGCGCGGTCTCCGTTCCCGTGTCAGACGCAGCAAGGGCTTCGGCGGCTTTCTGATCCGCTTGGGTCCAATCTGGTTGCTGCTGGCCCGACGATCCTGTGGAATTGTCGGGGGCGGCCGTTGCTTCCCCACGGACGCCTTGAGGGCTTGGGACCTGCGCAACACCGGTCCTTTGGATCAAAATGGCGAAAAACCCCACGATGAATACAATCACAACGCACGCCCACTTATTGTTCTTGGGAACCCGCTGAGTCTTGATCCAGACAACCATGGGAGATGACATTTTCCAGTCTCGCTATTGGATGACTCGAGAATCGTTGGCTTGGTGTGATTGACTCTTGCTAGCTGGTCATATAGTTACTGTTTTAACACTTGGAGTTTGGCTTTTGCGTCGGCAATCCGATCGCTTTGAGGAAACTTTTCGATTAACTCCTGGTACATTTGGGCTGCCTGTTCGGGCTTCTTAAGCATCTCGAAACACCGCGCGGCTTCAAAGAGAGCCGCCGCCTGCCACGTGGGACTATTGAAACCATACGCTACGCGGAAAAAGCTCTTCACAGCCCCCTCGTAATCTTTCTGCTGGAATTGGATTTCCCCGATCATGAACTGGGCACGTGCGGCAGTTTCGTCCGTCGTCTTTTGGATGACTCGTTGAAAGGATTCGATCGCTTGTTTGAAATCGTTCCGTTGATAGTGGACATAACCAATCTCAAACTCCACCAAGGGTATTTCTGGTGCCGAAGGAAACTTAGTCAAACATTGGGTGAGAAATGTCATTGCCTTGTCAAGCTGGTTCAAGCGAGAAGCAGCCTGCCCAGCGTGGAGCAGTCTCAGAACCTCAAAGCTCTCGGTATCCAGAGCAGAGAGCCGTTCGTAGGCTGCCAGGGCCTCGACGTATTTCGCAAGATGAAAGAGTGACTCCGCCTCCATGAATATTCCATCGGCCAACAAAGATCCCTGCGGAAAGGCGCCGCGCTGATAGGCAAACGTCTGGTAGGCCTTGTCATATTGTCCCGATTTGAAATAAGACCAACCGAGGCGATGGACAGCTTTCTCTTTGAGGTCGGGGTTTTGGGCCTGCTGGAAGGCATTATGGTAATGCTGGGCCGCCTGCACAAAGTCCTGTTGATCGTAATATTTACCCGCTACATGATATTCTGCTTCCGGTTTGAACTGAGCTGACGGATACTGTTCAACCAATCGGCGGAACAGCTCGAGAGACTCTTCTTCTTTTCCGGCCAGCTTAAGTGCCCAGGCCCACTGATAGATGACCTTGTCGGCATCCGCAAACTGGGGATCATCCTTCAAGATCTGAGAGAAAACCTCCGCAGCTCGGTCGTATTCTTTTCGTGACATCGACACCAACCCAAGGGTGTAGCGTGCTGTCGATCGTTCCGTCCCTTGAAGACCGCCATCCAGGGCCTTGCGAATCATTTCCTCCGCCCGGTCAGGCTGATTCATTTGGCTGTAAAGCACGCCGAGGACGTAGCGCGATCGTGGTGCGATGGGATCGTTGGGATACTGATCAAGTAACGAAACCAGGAGCTTCTCCGCCTCAGCGGGGCGATTGGCCTTGATCAGCGTGCATGCCAACTCGTGGGTTGCAGCAGGAAGCAACGGACTCCTCGAAAAGCCATCAATAACACGTCGATAAGCCGCTTCCGCTGCTGGCCAATCACCCAGGGCAAAACAATACTCGCCAAGCCGATAGTAAGCTCGATCCAGCATCTCGCTTCGTGGAAAATCTTTGATTAACTTTTCGACGGTGGTCCGGGCGTCCTGGGCACGCCCCTGTCGAAAGTAGGCCGACGCAAGCAGAAGGAGGGCTTTGTCCGCCTGAGGATCCTGGGAAAACCGGCTCAGGGCCAGCAGTAACGATTCCTCCGCTGGCTTGAGTTGTCCCAATTCAAGCTGACTGGCTCCCAGCAAAGCGTAGGCGGTGCCCTGATCGGACTTGTTTTGTAACTGCGGCAGAATGGCTTCAATTCGTTTGATGACTTCAGCGTGTTTACCGCTGAGTTGGAGAGCCATCACCTGTCGTAACCGCCACAGATTGGCTTGCGGATGATTTCGAAACTGTTGCAGCAATTTCTCGTAAGCCTGATACGCGGCATCGTGTTTTCCCTCAGCGAGGTCGCATTCTGCCAGGATCTGCAGGACGTCGGCAGCCAGAGCATGATTTCCGTAATCCGACTGAAACGCGGTTGCGTATTTGCGGGCTTCGGTGAGTTGCCCGAGAGTGAGCGCCGTATGGGCTGCCGCATAAAGGGCATCCCCTGCCAGATCAGCATCTTTGTTCTGACGTGCCAGCTCCGCCGCGCGGGCATATTCCGCGATGGCCTCCGGCTGTCGCTCTGGGATTTGATAAAATGCGTCGGCACGATCCAGTCTTAAATGTGCTGCCCAAACGGGCGGTGCCGCGCTGATCATCGATTCCTGTAAGGATGCCAAGACTTGGTCAGGCTGGTTCTTTTTCAGGTAACATCGTGCCATCCAGTGGAGCGACTCGGCCTGCGTTTCGGGAACCTGTGATGCACGTTTGAGGAGAGACACGGCACTGTCATAGTCGCCGGAAAGATAATAGCATCGCCCGGCAGCTAGGATTGCCTGGGCTATCCGCGAGGATTGAGGAAACCGCTTTTCCACGCTGGCATATTGCTGGGCTGCCTCGTTGAACCTCTTGAGCTGAACGAGAGCGTCACCTGTGCGAATGACCGCCAGATCGGCATCGGAAAAGCGCGAATCCGCCCCCGCCTTGCGGAAGGCCAGTTCTGCTTCCGCAAAATTGCCCAGGGCGTAGAGCACTTCTCCCAGACGATACTGGGCCTCCATCGCCCGCGGGTGTTGCGCGTACTGACGGAGAAACATCTGGTAGTCATTCACAGCGGCCTGACGGTTTCCGAGTTCTTCCTCGCAAATCCCAAGGGCCAGGAGAACGTCTGGCGTTCGTGAATGATCCCGGTACTGCTGCAGAAACTGCCGATAGGCCTGGGCGGCCTGTTGTTTGTGGTCCCGAAAATAAAGGGATTCCGCCGCATAGAATGCTGCTTCTCCGGCGTGCTTTCCCTTCGGATAATTCTTTAGATACTCGTCGCAAGCAGACTGCGCCTGGCCATACAGCTCGGCTTTTCCGTTTTGGGCAGCGTCAAACAGAGCGATTCCCCGATAGAGCAAGGAAAGCTCGCGGAGGTCAGTTTCCAACTCTTTCGTGAGAGATTGCCGGAAGGCTTCAGCCGCCTCTTCATACCGCTGCTGATTGTAGAGACACACACCAAGGTAATGGTACGCCCGTCCCACGCGAGGATCGTTGGGAAACTCCTGAACAAAACCTTGCCATTCGGGCGCCGCAAGATCCCACGACTGCAAGTTGTGCAACCGAGCCGCGGAGTTGTAGCGTATGGTCGCCTGGGGTAGTTCCTCGGAGTGGAGACTCCAGTTGACGAGAAACGCTGTTATGGACCAAACAGCAATCGCTGGGGCGGCTCGCCATATGTTATTGCAAGCTTTCATGCCCTCCTGACTCCCTTGTTGTCATTCGACGTGGGTTTCTTAACCTCTGTGCCACGATGGACAGCTCGCATTGATTCTGTTGTGGACACTGCGTCGCTAAAAGAATGCGCAGCCACATGGCGAGACAAAAACTCAGGGACTACCCCGTCATCATATCGTTTCTCCATATCTCACGGAAAGTGGTTTTTGAATCACCCCACAATTGGCGTGTAGGGCCCGTTGATGGAAAGCCATAGGCCCAATTCATGAATTGCCCTCAACTAGGCGGCAAACGATTCGCATTGGTTCGATGTGGACCTGTATCATTCGGACACCAACGTGTTGTTCAACCAAAGAACAATCAATTAACCAACACAATCAAAGACTGCAGATCAATATTTGCCACGGACATAAGGTGCTACGGCTGTCTCGTAAAAACGAGCCAAACGATTATGCAGGAGGGGCGACAGCATGGGGAGGTCGCTTGCGGCTGCGTTTGAGCGTGCCTGATCGGGTCTCTTGGCCCCGGGGATCACCGTTGTGACAGCCTCGAAGTCGAGACACCAGCGGAGAGCCATCTGAGCCATTGTCATTCCTGTGGGGACCCATGGTCGAATGTGATCAACCAGTTGCAACCCTTTTTCGAAAAGCAATCCGGCAAATGTCTCCCCGACGTTAAACTTTTCGCCATCACGATTGAACGACCGATGGTCATTGGGAGCAAACCGCGTGTCCCGCGTGAATTTCCCCGCGAGTAAGCCGCTCGCCAAGGGGAGTCGAATGATCAGGGCAACACCCTTTTGCTGGGCCTGATCAAAAAGGGCGTCAATGGGTTTCTGCCTGAAAATGTTAAAAATGATTTGAAGCGAGGCCATCCCTTCAACATTAAGACAGAAAATAGCCTCCTCGACGCTCTCGACACTGGCCCCAAACGCCCGAATCTTTCCCTCATCCCGAAGTTCCCGGAGATGATCGAAGATTCCGGTGTCGCGCATGACTTCAAGAGGCAAACTGTGCGTTTGGGTTAAGTCGATGACGTCCACACCCAGACGCCGCAGCGAATCCTCTGTGTGTTTGCGAACAGTTTCCCGGGTGAAATTTGCGGGCCAACCCGGCTCAGGATGACGCCCGAGCTTTGTGGCGACAGTAAACCGATCCTTGTCTGTCCGTCCTTTAAGAAAACGACCGATTAAAGACTCACTCCGGCCTAGGCCGTAAATATCGGCTGTGTCGATGAACGTCACGCCGGCATCGACCGCTGCTGCCAGTGTCTCCATGGCATCCTTCTCCGGAACGTCACCCCATTCGGTCCCGCCGAGTTGCCATGTTCCAATTCCAATTTCAGAGACGGTTTTACTCAGCGCAGGGAAAATGCGGTGATGCATGTGTCCTCCTCTATGACAGTTATGACAGTCGTTGAGCTACTGCCTCGTAGTTGCTCCATAACCACATGGTAACGCTGATAGATTTAGTGGGAAATGACGATGGCAGAATCCATCCCGCCGGTCACATTAAGAGCCTCGATGTTTACTGTCGGTCAACGGACGTAATCCCCAGTTTGCGCCACTGAGTTTCCCAACGCAAGCAGACTACGCGAAGAAAGATAGTTCCTTATCAGCAATCTAACGGCATTTATCGAACGCAAGAGTGGGCTGCGAAAAATCGACTAGAACAATGCACAATCCATACTGGCGATCGTTGGGATTAGCTCCCTCGATATGAACCGCTGGGCCTAAGTCCTGGAAGAATAGGCTGAAATTGGACGGAATAACCGACCAAAACGCCTCCAAAGACAGATCGGGGCATTTGTTTCCGGAACACCGTATGGGGCAGTTTATGAACCGTAGGGGCCATTCATGAATTGCCCCGACCAGCAGATGAAACATGCACTTTCTTAATCGTGAGTCTATTAGACCGCACTCCGATGCGATATAGACCTAGACGGTTCAACACGTGCGAGAGAGGTTCTCACATGAGCCGCACAAAAGCCGGAACAACCTTCACCAATTGTTCGCGGAGAAAAGCATGAATATTCCGGGCGTTCTCCATTTCCAAAGCACGGGCGGCAACACGCTGGCACTGTTCCAACGTGACACTTCGGCAGACTTTCTTAATCTCGGCAATCGCGGATGATGTGACGCTAAACTTCCTCAGCCCCAGACCAATCAGCAGCATCGTGTAGAGCGGATGGCTTGCCATCTGGCCGCACAGACTTGCGGGCACACCTTTACGATTGGCTTCCTGGAGTGTGTGGGCAATCAGCCTCAAGACTGCCGGGTCTGTCGGGTTGTACATCGCGACAACATTGCGGTTGGTCCGGTCCACCGCGAGAGTGTACTGGATAAGATCGTTCGTCCCGATGCTCACGAAATCGACGTCGTCAAGGAAGCGATCAATCGTGACCGCTACGGACGGAACTTCGACCATGATGCCGATAGGGACGTCGTGTCGGAAGGGGATGCCGTTCTCTGCGAGGTCTTCCATAACATCAGCCCAGACCAATTTGGCCTGTCTCAATTCGGCAACAGTGGCGATCATGGGAAACATGACCTGAATGTTGCCCACAACACTTGCCCGCAGGATGGCACGCGCTTGTGTGCGGAAAAGCTCCAGATGTCGCAGCGCCAGACGAATACTCCGTAATCCAAGGCACGGATTGGGTTCTTTCTCAAAACCGAACTGGGCAGCGACCTTATCGGCCCCAAGATCAAACGTGCGAATTGTGACGGGCCGATCGCCCATCGTCTCGATGACCTCGCAGTAAGCACGGTAGTGATCTTCTTCGACGGGGAGATCTGGCCGACCGAGATAAAGGAATTCGGTGCGGTAAAGTCCGATACCTTCTGCTCCATGTTCCAGACAGAGCCGAGCTTCGTGCGGAAATTCGATGTTGCCGTAGATGGTGATCCGCGTTCCGTCAAGTGTTTCCGCCGGAAGATCCCGAAGCTTTTCCAATTCGGCAGTAAAAGCCTGAATTGCTCGCACTTCCTGATCGTATTCGCGGAGTGTCTCCTCGTCCGGGTGAACGATGACAATTCCGCGATCGCCATCCACGATGATCGTGTCGCCGCCCGAGACGTTCGTGAGAAATGGACCAGTTCCCACGACCGCGGGTATTCCCAACCCCTGAGCTACAATCGCTGTATGACTTGTCGGGCCGCCCAACTCCGTGACAAATCCCTTGATCATTTTTCGATCAAGATTGGCGACCTCACTGGGCGTGAGATTGCGAGCGAGGAGAACGGCAGGCGACGTCAGGTGATACAAAGCTCGGTGCGGTTCTCCCAGGAGCGCTCTCAACAATTGCCGCTCGATGTCCAGGACATCATAAACGCGATCCGCGAAATCGGGGTTAGGAAGCCGACGGAACACATCGGCAAAACGTCTTAGAACGTCGCTGCAGGCCTTTTCCGGAGAATACTGTTTTTCCCGGATGAGCCTTTCGATGTCGGAGTGGATTTTCTGATCGCGAAGGATCTCCAGATGTGCCTGGAAGATGGCCCCCGATTTCGGCCCCAATTGCTGTGTGACGAGGTCACGGTTCCGCTCAATGGCCCTAGCCGCTGTTTCAACCGCCTGGTGAAAACGGGCGATTTCCTGTTCAACAGCGTCCGCTTCGACGTATTGGCGGGGGATAGAAAAGGTGTCTTGACCAACGATGACGGCTTTACCAATGGCAACCCCGGGAGAAACCGCAATACCCTGTAGCCGCATCATTGCTCGATCTCGCCTTCCTATTGTGGACGATTGGCAATAACGTTTTCATGCGAATGGTTACGGGTGATTTGCCTCTTCTGATTCCGGGGCAAAATCGTCTTCCCAGAACTTACAATGAACGAGATTTTGCAATTCATCAAGCACTCTGTCTGCGTCTTCTCCCTCGGCCTCGAGAACGAGGGAATCACCTTCCAGGGCACAAAGACTCAGCATCTCGATAACACTGGTCGCATCGGCTCGTGGCGCGCCATCCAGCGAGTCCCCCCCATTTTCCGGTTTAATCAGAAAGACGCGGCTGCGGTGCTTGAGAACGGTTTCCCGCACCAGACTGGCTGCCCTTGTATGCAAACCTGCCCGGTTTCTCACCGTGACCCATCGCCTCTTTAATTGTGGTTCTCCCGAAGTCAGGCTCATAATTCTCAGTTCAATCGTGTTACCAAAAAAGGCCAAAGCGGCCTGAAGCTCGCTATTCCTGGCACCATCATTTCCGTGCGATTATTCTGGGTGACAAACAGTAACGACCAATTCCTTTAACAACTAGTGAGGTTACCGAGGACAGATCGGTTCGTTTCCGGCAGTTCTACGATCTCAAGAACGGCCAAGAAATGGGACCCCAATCAGCGTGTGTATTTGCCGTTGTCGGCTTCTTCCAGCAGGGTCCAAACTTCCTCGGTGGTCTTCGCTTGTTTCAAGAATCTGGCAAACGTTGAGTTATGTAACTGCCTGGTGATGTATTCCAAAGCCCTCAGATGATCGCCAGGAAGATCCGTTGGTGAAACCAGCAGAAACAGTGCCTGTACGCGTTCTCCATCGAGGGCGTCAAAATCCACTCCCTCGGGGCTGACTCCAATCGTTGCGACAAGTCGGTCAACGCTTGGGTGTTTAGTGTGAGGGACAGCAACACCCATCCCAATTCCTGTCGTGCCTAATTCTTCCCGTTTGATGAGCGCCTTGACGATATCCTCAAGTTGTTCGCGTTTCAGCGCCCCGGCGGTCACGAGCGACTCACACAACCGGCGAATAATCTCTTCCTTGCTGAGGTAAGGATCCAGATCGGTGACAATCGCGTCTTTCATTACAAAGTCGCGGAATTTCATGCGATAGAGTCCCTTTCCTAGAACATATACGCCTGCGGAAAATGACACACTATCTGTTGTGGTTTCTGACAAAACCGAACAACCCCGGCGCAAACCCGGGTCCGTGCACATGTCGAGTTTGACTCAACTAGCAGCTTATCTTTCGATGCCCGACAGACGAATCTGCCCAAAACTCGCCATCAGGCACGTCTTGTTTATTACGTTGCAAGAGCACTTTCAGGATGGGGAATGAATCCCCTCAACAATGCCAACCTCTCTCTCGGCGAACGACATAAAACGTCACACGATACCCCGGGAGAGAGCGACAAAACAATTCTACCTTGCCACAAAGGGCAAACACGCCCAAAAGGTCAAGTTTATCCCACGTCATGCCGAACGCCAATGGTACGCAACATCTAAAGGTGGTATTACATCCCTCCGAAGCCGTACAAAAAGACACGGAAAGCTCGAACCAACGCTCGACTCATTCTCAGATGACAAGACTCGCGGCCGTTAGATCCCGTCCGAGGAGCGGGCTTATACCCGACAAAGATGGTCATCAATCCGACAATCGGTCTGGAAGCCCTCAGTTCGCTCGCGACAAAGAAACGTTTGTTGCAAAAAGCGTTTTTGGTTTAGCTGCAATCCGCTATGATGAGGGGTGAGAACCGATTGTGGCCCTCCATCGTATGTTGGGACAGCTTTTTCCACCGATTGCTTCCTACCTAGACACACATTCGGGGGTGATATGCAACCTGATGCGGTCGATACTACAGCAGTCTTTTCGCCCAAGCGGCAGCCAGGCCCGTTGGATCCCTTCTTCAAAGCTGTCTGGCGTGGAGCGGCCACGATTTTGCCGCCGTTGATCACTTTTGTCATCATTATCTGGGTCGTGACAACAATTGACCAGTATATATTCTCGCCGCTGACGCGAGGTGTTCGTGATCTGATTTTCGTGACCACCGCCGATGTTGTTCCGAGTGCATCTCTTCCGGCATCCGAGAGTAAAGCTTCGGAAATTACCATCAAGGGAAAAACATATGTTCGTATGCAGGGGGGAAAGTATATCCCAAAAGAGGTGGTTGATTATGTTCGCGAGGAGTTTGGGGGTGAGAACCTACCGACCACAGCGACCGAAATGTACCAATTGTTTATTGAGCGGCGATACCTCAAACCACATTTGGTATTGCCGTTCCTTATTGCGGTCCTGGTTTTGGTTTTATATCTCATTGGAAAGATTGTGACAGTACGGATTGGAAAGATCACCTGGACGCAGATTGAATCGCTTTTCTCGTCCCTGCCCTTTGTTCGGAGCGTTTACGGGGCGGTGAAGCAAGTGAGCGATTTTATCCTTGCTCAGCGGTCGATGGAGTTCAATCGGGTCGTGGCTGTGGAATGGCCTCGGCGGGACATGTGGGTCATTGGCCTGGTTACCAGTGAGAGTTTTCCTCAGCTCGAAAAGAGATCAGGCCGTGATATGCTGAGTGTTTTCATTCCCACGTCGCCAGCCCCCATGACGGGCTTCACTGTGAATGTGCCTGTCGATGACACGGTCGATTTAGGGATATCGATCGATCAGGCGATTCAATTCATCGTAAGTTGCGGAGTTGTCGTGCCGCTTGGTGCGCCAAACGGTGTTCCGACGATCAGCGACGAGAATCAGAAAGTTCCTTCTCTCGGACCAGCGATTGGACCATCAACCCCCAAATCCGACTGAGCGGGGGGTGGTGTGCACTTTGAAGCATTTTGAGAGTGCCCTTATGTAGTGGTCTGGGCTGGTCACAAACTGCTTGACTCGTTAAAGGGACAGTCGTAAATTGATAGCGGCGAGCTGAGGATTGCGAGTAGCTCGCTTGGGCCAGTTTGGGCGTTTTCTATTGTTGCTGTTCTTTTGTGGGAGGCTAACGCCATGGCCAGATCGAAAAGAGGTTTCACGCTCGTCGAATTGCTGGTTGTGATTGCAATCATTGGAATTCTCATTGCGATGCTCCTTCCTGCTGTTCAGGCGGCACGCGAAGCTGCGCGAAGGTCGCAATGCACCAACAATCTCAAACAATTGGGGCTGGCGCTGTTGACGTATCATCAAGCTATTGGCAGGTTTCCGCCCCCGGGAATTAACAGCAATCAGACTTCTTGGTGGGTCTTGATCTTGCCGTATTTGGAACAGAAACCGCTTTATGATCAGTTTAACTTCAATGAGGGGGCATGGAATGCAACGGACAAGATGCGTGTGGCGGCAGCGCAAAGACGTGCCTATGCCTCTTAGGCGAAGGCATGGAATGCAACGGACAAGATGCGTGTGGCGGCTGTGGCGGTTCCTGTATTCTTTTGCCCGAGCAGTACAGATGATGAAGACCGGCGATCGGGAGCTTCCGCCGAGGTGTATCCCTCGGGTGGCCCCCGGGTCTTCACGTGCCATTATTACGGGGTGATGGGGCCGAATGGGACGAACAACTATTTACCCACTCCGGCGCAATACAAGTGCCAGGAACTGACCATGGGATTTGGAGGTTATTGCTCACAAGGGGCGTTTTATTATCCTAGCGGCATCGATATCGCAAGCGTCCGCGATGGGACGTCGAATACACTCTTTATCGGTGAGGTTGCTTGGCCGGGCCTGACATTTTATCGGGGCTTTCATCGGGGGTATTACCCTGAACCCAGCAATCGTGGTACCCTCATACTTGCCGCCAGAAACGTTCAATATCCAATCAACTCCCGAATTACCACGACCTGGAATAACATCGCTTTTGGGAGTCTTCATCCTGGCGGCGCCCACTTTTGCATGGTCGATGGTTCGGTACGGTTTTTCAGCCAGTACATTGAACAGAACCTGTATCTCGCCATTGCCAGTCGAAATGGTGAGGAAGCTGTTTCGATGCCGCAGTAACGGTTGGCTGTACGCTTGGGTGGTTCTGGGCGGTAAACGTTGAAAACCATCGTGAATGGTTGTCGGCTCTTGCTCTGTCTCTTACGAAAGGCAATGTGTATGCCTCGCCGCATTCATAGTCTCTTGCTGGGATGTGTTGTTTCCTTGTTAACGACAATCTTGCTCGTGGGGTGCGGAGAACGGCCGCCGACTCAGTTTCACGTTTCTGGCACTGTGACCTTTGGCGGTAAACCTGTTCCTGCCGGTTCTATTCTGTTCGAGCCGGATACAACCAAGGGGAACCAAGGCCCGGCGGGGTTCGCGAAAATCAAAGATGGAAAATACGACACTCGCAACTCCGGTCAGGGAACAGTGGGAGGCCCCCATGTCGTCCGGATTACGGGATTAGATGGGGTTCCCGCGGAAGAACTTCCGGAAGGGGCCTTGTTGTTCCCAGAGTACAAAACGGAGATTGACTTGCCCAAGCAGAATAGCACACAGGATTTCGATGTGCCGGCTACAGCCCAGCCGCAGTCTCCGCCTGGTGCGGGTGCAGCAGGTGTTTAGAAAACGGCCGCTATGCTGTAATGCCTCTGGTTTGCTCTGCGCTAGAGTCGCCAGCCTTGGTGTTTCTGTGTATGGTTTTCCTCGCTAGCCCAGAGGGGACCACGCGACAATCGCAGTGGACCGTGACAAAGGTCCCTCTGTCAATGAAAAGTATTCACCACCAAAAAGGGGCAATTCATCAATCGCCCCTACGGTTGTAGGGCGAAGAGCGTCCCGGTCTCCCTCGGGGTGCTGTCCAACCATTACTGGCGATTTCCGAAACTAGAAGTGGTGCTTCTCGCCGGCCAAGGCTGTCCATGGTCGGATTGCCCGTAAAGCCGTGTCTTCGTTTATAATCGTGTTCTTCTGCACGACTTGATTCAACGAGACACAAACAACTTTTTTCTGAATGTTTGTCCTTTGTCAAAAATGACGCACACCAAGAAACTGAGACTCGGAACGCGCGGAAGTCCTCTCGCTCGATGGCAGGCTGAATGGGTCGCGTCGCAATTACGTTCGTGCGGTACCTATGTGGAGATCGTACCGATCGTAACGAGCGGTGACCGTCACCAGCGCTGGGCAATCGACTCGCTTGGTGGTGCCGGGGTCTTCACCAAGGAGATCCAAATGGCCCTTCTGACAAATGAGGTGGACTTGGCTGTTCACAGCATGAAAGACCTGCCCATACATTCGGTACCGGGCCTTTGCATTGGTGCCATCCCTAAACGAGGACCGGTCGGTGACGTACTGCTTTCACGCAATGCCCTGAAACTGGAGGAATTGCCAGCGGGGGCAATTGTGGGCACGGGAAGCCGGCGGCGAGCTGCCCAAATCCTATATTGCCGAAAGGATCTCACAATCTCCCTATTACGGGGAAATTTGGAAACACGGTTGCGCAAACTGGATTCCGGCCTCTACGACGCCATCGTTCTGGCACAGGCCGGGCTGGAGCGTTTGAATGTCACGGGGCGGACGATGCAGTCTCTGACCCCCGACTTTCTTCTACCGGCGGTTGGCCAGGGTGCATTGGCGGTGGAATGTCGTTCCGATGACAAGCGGACGCTGGAGTGCGTGGCTCCACTCAACGATCCCATCTCATCGGCTGCGGTGACTGCGGAAAGGAGTCTCCTGAGACATCTTGAAGCGGGATGCCTCGCACCTGTGGCGGCTTGGTGCCGAGCCGAACGGGGAATCCTCATCTTGACCGGGCGAGTGTTGAGCGTCGATGGCACGGTAAAACTGGAGGTATCTTGTCTGGGAGAAATGGGCAATCCGGAGGAACTGGGTAAGCGGGTTGCTGGTTTGCTAATCGCTCAGGGGGCGGCGGATCTTATTCGTGAAGCTAAGACCATTCCAATTGCACAGCCACCGAATTGCGATGACGGCTAAATCGGATTAGTTTCCGTTCCGGCAATTCTTGCGGCTTTGTCGGCTGATTCTGCGCGTCCACCGACCACCGGCTCTTGGTGCGGCCTAGAATCGCACACAAGCAACTTCTCTAAGTGATTTATAGAACATAAGTTAGGATAGCATGTGATCCTGAATGAGCGACGGCATGGTGTTTGCACACAAGGGGCGGCGTCAAGTCAGACCTTACGAGTCCGAAATCCAGCAGGCGAATAAGTTGTCGAAACGACCATGCCGTATGGGTTGTACATCGCTGCCGAAGGTGCTCACGCTCAGGATCGACGGCTAACGGTCCTGGCAAACAACTTGGCCAACGTCGATACTGTCGGGTTTAAACGGCAGTTGGCCATTTGCCAGGCCCGCTACACGGAGCCGGTGTCCCGAGGACTCGAATCTACTGGGTCCGGACGGTGGCCGGACCTCAGTGGAGGCGTCGTGGTTTCCATGACCAAGACCGACTTCTCTTCCGGGCCGCTAAAAGAGACCCGAAACCCAACCGATTTCGCAATTCGCGGTGAAGGCTTCTTTACGGTGCAAAAAGAGAACGAGGTGTTTCTCACCCGGGCGGGCAATTTCCAGCTTAACGGTAAGGGTCAGCTCGTCACACAGTTTGGGAGTGATCAGTATTTGGTCCTTAACGATGCGGGACAACCCATCGTGCTTGACGGCTCGCGACCATGGCGGGTCAACCCTCAAGGTGTGGTGGAACAGCAAGGGTTAGTCCAGAACATCGCGGTCGTTCGTCCGGCCTCGAAAGATTCACTTCTGCCGGTCGGCGAGAACCTGTTCCGAGCGACTTCCCAACCGGAGCCAATCCCACTTGCGCAGCGTCAGGTCGCCCAGGGGTACCTAGAGATGTCGTCGGTCCAACCAACACTTGCCATGGTGGAATTGCTTGAGGCATCGCGGCTTCTTGAGGCCAATTTGGCGATGGTTCAGACACAGGATCAGATGTTAGCCAATTTGTTCAGTCGTGTGCTCCGCAGCGCGTAGGAGGGGTTCCCCTTCGGAAAAAACACTTAACCTGTTTGCAGGACGCATAAACGAGGAAAAACCATGAGTGTTCAAACCCTCTACTCAGCGGCAACAGGCATGTTGGCGATGGAAAAGAAACTTGACGTCATCGCCAACAACCTAGCCAATATCGAAACCACGGCGTTCAAGAAGGGCCGAGCCAACTTTGAGGACCTGTTCTATCGCCACGAGGTCTTCCCAGGGGCACAGGACACGTCCGGCGAAATGACACCAACCGGCATTTCGATCGGACTGGGATCACGGCTCTCTGGCGTTCAAACGGACTTTCGACAGGGTGCCTTTCAACAGACATCGAACCAGCTCGATGTGGCGATCGAAGGTGCTGGTTTCTTTCAGGTTCTGGACCCATCAGGACAAATCTACTACAGCCGCGCGGGCAATTTTTCGATCAACGCCAACGGTAACCTTGTTCTAGGTTCGGCGCACACTGGACGACTCCTGGAGCCGCCGATTGTCATTCCGAATGACGCCACGGCCATTTCCATCACGCCAGAAGGGCAGGTGTATGTGCAACAGCCGAATAACCCTCAACTGACCCTGGTGGGCGACATTCAACTTGTGAATTTCATCAATCCAGAGGGTTTGTTGAAGCTGGGAGAAAACCTCTATGCGGAGACCGACGCATCCGGTCCGCCGCAGGCTGGGACGCCCGGACGAGATGGGCTGGGAATTCTTCGCCAGAATGCGCTGGAAGCCTCGAATGTGGAGCCGGTGCGAGAACTGATCGATCTGATCACAACGCAACGGGCATTCGAGATGAATTCACAGGCCGTCCAGGTTGGTGATCAGATGATGCAGTTGGTTTCCAACATGCGACGGTACTAAGGCCCTTGAGGATCATGCCATGACCCGCCGGGACATTGTCACCATGATGGTTTGGGCGACCGTGATTCTTAGCAACCAGAATCTGTGGTCGGCCACCTTGCGTTTGCGTTCTGAGTTTATGGCGGACAAGAGTCTCGTAACGTTGGGAGATGTCGTCGCAATCGATGAATGCGACCCAGAAACACGAGACTCACTGTCGTCGCTTGTTCTTTTTCCTGCCCCACCCATGGGAGAAGCCCGTTTTGTCAGCCGCGATGAAATTCGTGATTTGCTGATCCTGCGTGGGATTGATGTGCGAATGCACGATTGGACCGGTGCATCCCAGATCAGGATTGTGACGAGTCCGAAAGCGGCTCCTGCTTCAGAGGTCGAAAAGAATGGCTCCCGACTTCGCCGCCGAGCTGAAGAACGATTCCGAACAACACTCGACACCTATTGGCGGCAGTCATTTCCGGACTCACCGAAGTACGGATTTGAGTTCACACTGTCGCCAGCGGACATAAACTGGTTTTCGGCCATCGATGCTCGGGTCGCAATCAAGAATGTTCAACCGCTGTCTTCCGACACATGGATCGTTGAGGTACGGACCCAGGTTGGGCAGGACGAAAGGGTGAGCCGAATTGAGGTCAGGTTAACGCGGCAAGCGCAACTCGTTCTGGCTGCCAGACCGCTTTCGCGAGATGTCATCATCACGTCGAGTGATGTCATGCTCGGCGATCAGATTGAAGCAACAGACGCAGAGAACGCTGTGCGGATCGAGGATGTAGTCGGAAAACAATTGACGGTTTCGATTCCAGCAGGAAAGCCAATTCCTCGATCTGCCTTGCGTGATCCCGTTGTCATTCGTCGCGGTGATGTGGTTCAAGTTGTTGTGCGAGCACCAGGGCTGACCGTTCGAACCGCGGGGCGGGCCAAAGACGATGGGGTACTCGGTCGGTTGGTACCAGTCGAGACCCTGGAATCGAAAGGCAAGACGATCATGGCGAGGGTCGCAGGGCCAAAAGAAGTTGAAATCTTTGCCGTGGGTGTTCAAGCCGGAGGTTAAAAAACTTTTTGAGTGGTTTATGAACCATCGTCTGTGTCGTCAAGTCACGAAAGATTCGACCAGTCCCATGAAATGGAACGTGCTCCTGGGCGCTCTCGTGTTGTGCTGGATTGCGGCAGCAAGCCAGGTTGTCCTTGGCCAGAGCGGAAGTCTATTGGGTAATTCTCAAGGAACACCGCTTACCCTTGACCGTCTGTGCTGGACCTATCAGCCGCCGCCGCAGCAGAAGGTCCTGCGACTTCACGATGTCCTGACCGTGCTGGTGGATGAAAAAACCCAGGTCATCGCCGAAGGACAGATGGACCGTCGGAAAAAAGCGGATGGCAAGTTCGTCCTGTCTGACTGGGTCTTACTCAAGAAATGGGCGCTGATTCCGGATCCTCAGACCCAGGGTGATCCGACCATTGGCGGTCAGATGGAAAACAAATATCGAGCCGAATCGGAACTGGAAAGCCGTGAATCCATGAAGCTCCGCGTCGCGTGTGAAATTGTTGACATCCGCCCCAACGGTAACCTCGTCGTTGAGGGACGACGGATGATCCAGGTTAACAACGATGTCTGGGAAATCTACCTCACCGGTACCGTTTGGCCGCAGTCCATTCTGCCGGACAACACGGTGCAAAGTGAAAACGTTGCCGATCTTCGCATCATCAAACGTGAAGCTGGCCACGTGAGGGACGGCTATCGACGCGGTTGGCTCCTGAAATGGCTTGATGAGCATCAGCCCTTCTGAAGGATGAACAAACTGTTCGTGCATCGAGTGGAGTATAAACGCCAAATGAGAATGCGAAACGACGTGATAGGCTGGCTCGTTTTTCTTTGTGTGTGTGCGACTGCGAACACACTTTGGGCAGCCATTCCGTTAAAGACGATCTGCCGGGTGAAGGGCCAGGAGGATAATACTCTTCACGGACTGGGGCTGGTTGTCGGCCTAAAAGGGACGGGGGATGGAAACAGCTTCATGCCCACGATCCGTAGCATGGCTGTTGCCCTGGAAATGCTTGGCAATCCTCTGGCACGCGACGCCCAGGTGGAATTGAAAGATGCCAAGAACGTCGCTCTCGTTTTGGTCACGGCGACGGTGCCTGCCGCTGGGGGACGTCAGGGCGATCGGATTGACTGTCGGGTCCATTCTGTCGGGTCCTGCAAGAGCCTGGCAGGTGGACGTCTCTTTCTCACTCCGTTGGTTGGGCCTGATCCGCGAGATCGACGCGTTTATGCCATGGCCGAGGGATCCATCACGATTGAAGGCACCGACACACCGACAGTGGGGAAAATCTCCGGTGGGTGCCGACTGGAAGCGGATTTCTTTAATCCCTTTGTAAAAGACGGCCGGGTGACCCTGGTGATTGATCCGCCATATGCCGACTTTCAGGTCGCGCAGGATATCGTCGAAGTCATCAATAATCAGATGACAGTCCAAAGTAGTGGGATGCCACTTGCCCGAGCTATCAACCAGGTGAATGTGGAGGTCCTGATTCCCCGACAATATGCCGATGATCCCGTCCTGTTCGTTTCGCAGTTGATGGAATTACCCCTCCTGGATGTTGCTGTAGGCCCCCGCGTTGTGGTCAATGAGCGAACCGGAAGCATCATTATTAGCGGCGACGTGGAAATCGGCCCGGTGGTGGTAACACATGGGAATATGGTCATTCAAGCCGGTGGCGCCCAGTTTGTGACTGTGGACTCAGCACAGACACAATCAACAAAGCTTAAAGCCCTGGTGGATGCGCTGAATGCTTTGAACACACCTCCACAGGATGTCATCGAGATCATCAAAGGACTGGAAAAGAACGGAAAACTTCACGGTCGGTTGATTATCGAGTGATTACCGCCCTGAGGGTCATAATCGGAGCCAACAGATGAGCGTGCTGGGAATGGATGCCGTTTCAAGAACAACCCCGTTCAGTGCTAGCCACCTCACTTCGAGGAGGCCGCAGGGACAGCGAGATGAGGGAACATTCGCGGCCCTTCTCAGTTCGGCCACAGGCGTTGCTGGTTTGTCTCCTCAGTTGACGACACAAAGCGCCAGCCGTGGTGAAACGGACGAGACCCAGTCAATCGAAGAGTCCCACAATGCGCAGGCGGTGGGGCGAGAGCGTTTTACAAATCCAAGTCATTCTGATGACGAGGAGTTAGAGAAAGCCTTTCAGCAGTTTGTTGGGCAGACGTTCTTTGGTTTGATGCTGAAGGAAATGAGAAAGTCAATCCACAAGACACCGTACTTTCATGGCGGCCTGGCTGAGGAGGTTTTCGAACAACATTTGGACATGACGCTTGCCGAGAAACTTGCTGAGTCGTCGGGAGAGCAGTTCTCAAAACCCATGTACGAATTGTTCCGTCTTCAAGCTCGAAAATGAGACCTAAGATCGAGGCGTGTTTATCGTCGTGATGTGCCAGGATTGATGTGACTCAGTGACCAGGTACGACCGCTGACTGAGGATTATTGCAATGCACGAAGAGTGGGAACGCGAGTTGGCGAGGTTTCTCGAGGAATTATCGACGATTCAAGGTCGGGTCATCGATCTCTTGAATCGCAAACAGCGTCTGCTGGTGGCAGCTGATGGGGAAGGTCTCGCGGCAATGGCCCCAGAAGAGGCCGAGATCGAAGAACAACTCAAGCAGTGTCTGATCTGGAGGGCAAAACTCCTGGAAAAGGCCGCCGACCAGGGTTTGCCTTCTGATAGGATCACGAATCTGGCTGGAGCTGTCGGCGCAAGCCACCAATTAAGACGGCAAATTGCCGAGGCAACCCAGCAAGCCCGGTTGATGCAAATTCACAATCTTACCAATTGGATGCTAAATCAGAGAGCACTCATTCACCTCTCGCAGTTAATCGAAATTATCGCGACCGGTGGGCGACGACATCCGACATATCATTATGAAGCCAATCGATCGTTGCCTGAAACACAGGGGGTTTTAGTTGACCAAAATGTTTAGGGGATCTGTGGAGTTCAGACAAATCACGGATACAGGATAAGGCGATGTCGCTCTTCAGCTCGATCCGCATGGCGAGTAATACGATGAGGGCCGATCAGATTGCCCTGCAAGTGATCGGTCAGAACATCGCCAATGCCGAGACGCCGGGATACATCCGGGAAGAGATCGTACTTAAGCCAGCACCCATCCAGAAATTGGGGGGACTGCCGCTGGGTTTGGGCGTTCAGGTTGCGGCAGTTATTCAGAAGCTCGACCAATTTTTGGAAGAACGGTTGCGGGCGTCGGTGAGCGATCGGGCCGGGGCTGAAGTGACGGAAGAGACCTTTCAACAACTGGAAGGACTGATTGGTGAGTTAAGCGAAACGGATCTCAGCAGTGACCTGACGCGTTTCTTTTCGAGTATCTCTGAGGTCCTCAATCAGCCGGAGAGCGTTTCTGCGCGGAATCTGGTTGTCCTTCAGGCGCAGACACTGACGCAGAACATCAGGCGGTTGAACGAACGCGTCAATGCTATACGGTCAGACCTCAACAAACGGGTTGATGATGTGGCGGAGCGGATCAACCGGCTGATTGAGGATATCCGCCGACTGAATATCCAGATTGCTGAGACCGAAGGGGGTGATGTCTCCCAAAGCGATGCCGTTGGACTACGTGACCAGCGACTTCAGGCCCTGGAAGAATTGGCTAGCCTGATTGACATTCGGGTCGAGGAACAACTGAGCGGGGGCGTCGCCGTTTATTCCAGTGGGTTCTTTCTGGTTTACGAGGGGACGTCGCGCGAAGTGACGGTGGCGCGAAGTGTGGACCGCGGTTTGGGGATATCCGAAGTCCGTCTGGCTGAAACGGATTCCGCGCTGGAGGTTCATTCTGGTGAATTGTATGGTTTGATGACGGCCAGGGACTCGGTTCTGGGAAAGTTCTTGGACCGCTTGAATGAATTCACGTCTGCCCTGATCAATGGCTTCAACCGGATTCACGCGAGCGGCCAAGGTCTCAGTGGCTTCAGGCAACTGACATCCGTCGAAGGTGTTGCCGACCCGACGCTGCCCCTTAATCAAGCTGGACTCACATTTACCCCAACCAATGGTTCTTTCCTGATTGAGCTACTTAATACGCGAACAGGGGTTACCCAGACGGCACGGATTCGTGTCGATTTGACCGGCGTGAGCGAAGATACGACACTTGAAAATCTGGCAAATCAGATCAATGCCGTAGATGGTTTGCAAGCGACTATCGACTCCTTGGGCAGGCTAACGATCCAATGCACGGCCGCAGATCAGGTTTTTTCGTTCGCGGATGACACGAGTGGTGTCCTGGCCAGTTTGGGATTGAATACATTCTTTACCGGCACGGGTGCGGGAGACATAGGTGTTAACGACGTGCTGATTAAGGATCCCAGCAAATTCGCTGCGAGCAAGAACGGAATTGGCGTCGATACGGAAACGGCAGTGGCCCTGGCGGGGTTTGCTGATACACCACTTGCCGATTACGGCGGGCGAAGCATAAATGCCCTTTATGATCAGATGATCAGTGAAGTGACTCAGGGGGCGTCCATTTCACGAGCGGAAGCGGAATCTGCACGGACATTCGAAAACACGTTGCGAGGGCAAAAACTCGCTGTCAGCGGTGTTAACCTCGATGAAGAGGTGGTCAAGCTGATTGCGTTTCAGCAGCAGTTTCAGGTTTCGGCCCGGTTTATCAAGACTCTCAACGAATTGATTCAGATCTTAGTAGAGATTTGAAAGACTTCCCGACGACGTTGGATCAACCATTGCCGAAAAACCGTTGGGGGCAATTCATGAATTGCCCCTGCCAACAGACAAATAAATCAGATTGGCAATCGCAGTTGCGATTCGATTGGCGTATGGGCCAGTATGACCAAGTGATTTCACACAGAGAGAATTAGTAGAAATCCAAAGGAATTGACATCCTGGAAGCAATCAATGGGCCAGAGTCGCCATGCCCAGCATTAGCGGTGTGCCTACGACACGGATAACCGATCTTTTTGTCCGCCAGCGACTCCTGCAGCAGATGCAGGCGGACCAGCGGGACATTGTTAATCTTCAGCTCCAGTTGAGCACGGGTCAGCGCTTCTCTGTACCCAGTGAACAACCGATTACAGCCCTGCGGGTCATCGGGCTTCAGCGGCTCCTGGAGCAAAAGACACAAGTCAAGGCAAACCTGGCCACAACTCAGTCTTATCTGACGGCGGCTGATACGGCCCTCAGCAGTATTTCAAGCATGATTTCTGAAGTCAGAGCGACGGCGCTCGGCGTGCTGGGGACAACGGCCACGGACACTCAGAGGCAAGCGGCGGCCCTTCAGATCCAGCAAACGATTCAGCAGTTGCTGGACGCTGGCAATCAGAAATTCAGGGGCCGTTATCTCTTTGCGGGGAGTATCACCGACGTTCGCCCTTTCTCTGTGACAGGCAACAACTTGGTGGAGTTTCACGGCAACGAGAAGTTGCTATCTTCATATGTCGATACCGATTTACTGAGTGAAAACAACGTGCTGGGAAGCGAGGTCTTTGGGGCTATTTCGAGCGCAGTCCAAGGGAGTGCCGATCTTCAGCCACGTTTGCGATTTGATACCCCGTTGGCGGACCTCAACAACGGTGTGGGCGTGGACCTGGGAAGTATTGTGATTTCCGACGGAAATCGCAGTGCGACCGTGGACTTGAGTTCCGCTCACACGATTGGCGATGTGGCCATGTTGATCCGTCGTAACTCGGCCCGCATCCCATTGAACGTGGAGGTCACCGCCCAGGGACTAAAAATCCAGCTCAATGCGACTTCAGGTGATCTTTCCATACGAGACGTTGGTAATGGCACGACGGCCCGTCAACTGGGAATCTACCGGGAAATGGGAGTCGGGACCTCGCCAATCATTGGCTCTCCTCTAAAACCCTGTCTCAGGCTGACAACACGATTGGCGGACATCCTGGGAAGTCCCGCGCGGGCAGCGGTTCGTTTCCCTGGAAGCGATAACGACTTCTACATTGAAGCCGATTGTAACGGGGAGGCTCTCAATGGCGTGAGGATTCGATTCATTGACGATCCGACAATTACGGTTGGGTCGGAGGTTGTTGAATATGACCCGGATGCAAAAGAAATAGCAATTCGCATCGACGAAACGCACACTCAGACGCGAAATGTTGTGGCGGCGATCAATACGGCCTACAGCGCGGGCGAATTGCCGTTTTTCGCGTATCTCGACCCTACCGATCAGGAACTGTATCCGGGACAGGGATTGGTCTTCCCCACACCCGTGGGCGAATGGGCTGCCGTGACGGGGAATGGATCGGGCGAAGACTTCGACAAGACGTCTGGTCTCACAATCACGAATGCTGGTCAGACCTTCACCGTGTCCTTCGCTGAGGCAGTCACTATTGAGGACGTGTTGAACACACTCAATGATTCCAGATACGGGTTGATTGCGGAAATCAATTCAGCGGCACGGCGGATCAACATTCGGTCAAGAATCAGTGGTGCGGACTTTGCCATTGGAGAAAATGGTGGAGAGACAGCAACTCAGCTCGGATTACGCACACTCACTGCGGAAACCCGTCTCAGTCAATTGAATTTTGGACGGGGAGTCACTGACGCGCAGGATCAAGGGATCACGGCCAGTGCGGTATTTGATCCGGTGGGGACGCACAATCGGCTTATCTTGCAAGCTCGAACGGCCGGTCCGCAATTCAACGGCTTTCGGTTACGTTTCTATGACACGGGTGGTCCACCCGGCTCAGAAATCATCACATACGACACCATTAACAAAGAGATTGCCGTTGGTATTGTTCCCGGATCAACAACGGCCAAGCAAATCGTTGATCTTTTCGCCGCGACGCCCGGAGCGCGGAATGATTTTCAGCTCCGTCTCGACGATGAATCGCTGGATAACGACGGATCGGGTCTCCTGCAGGTCGGAGAGGTGCTCACGTCAGGCGGAAGCTCAGGAGGCGTTGATTTCACGATCACCCGGGCCGACGGTGTCGTTTTGGAGATCGATATTTCGGGGGCAATCACAATCCAGGATGTTATTGACCGGATCAATAATCATCCCGACAATCCGCCCCGCATGCCCGGGGGACAACCCTGGTTAATCGCTCGGTTGGCAGAGTACGGGAATGGGATCGAACTCGTTGACGAAAGCGTGGGTTCCGGCGTTTTGACCGTCAGTCGAACGGCGTCGAGCACGGCCGCAATTGAATTGGGACTCATTCCGATCGGAAGTGAAAAGGCGATGGCCACAAGTCCCGGTACGTTCGGCCAAGCCAATGTCCAATCCGCCGGTTCCAATAACGACCTCATTTTCAGGACGAAAGCACCGACAACATCGGGCAATGGTTATCAAATCATCTTTGAGGATTCTGGGGTTGGGCCGGAGTCATTCACCTTTGACCCTGCAAATAAGATCATGCGATTTGCCATCCAGCCCGGCGTCACGACGGCGAATCGGATCATCGAACTATTTTCGGGCGATGCTGTGGCCCCAATGGTCTTTGATGTCCTTCTCGATCCAACGGATGGTAATGATGGCACTGGTCTGGTAGATGTCACAAGCGCAACAAATTCCCCGACAATTCTGGGAGGTCAATCGTCTCAACTGACTGGTCGTGATGTGAACCCGCTTGAAACCGAGGGAATCTTCACGGCCCTGATCCGGCTTAAAAATGCTCTGCTCCAGAACGACGTTTCAGAGGCTCAAAGGGCGATTGATTTATTGGATCGGTCTGTCCTCAATCTCAATTTCGAGCGTGCGGAACTGGGGGCCAAGCAGCAGAGCCTGGAGATTCTGAACAACCGCCTTGACGATGAGGACCTGCAACTACATTCCGCTCTTTCCGCCGACTTTGATGCCGATTTAGCCGAGGTCATTTCATCGCTGGTGGCCAAACAATCAGCCTATCAGGCAGCACTTCAAGCGACCGCTCAAATCTTCCGTATGTCTCTCCTGGATTATCTCTAATTCCAGATCCTTTTTCAGATGGAGTGACTGTGCGCCGAGTTCTCATCATAGTCAACGAACGCAACTAGAGATCGATGAGCAGCGAAAAAGATTCGATTGCAATGGCGAAGCAACAATTTCGCCAACGTCTGAAAGAAATCAGAAACTCGCTTGATCCAGCATGGGTCGCGGAGGCGTCGCAGGCCATCCACAGAAGGTTTCTGGAATTACCTGAATATTTGTCGGCTCGGACCGTCATGAGTTATGTCAGCATTGGAAAAGAGGTCGAAACGCACCAGCTTCTCTTGCGTATGCAGAAGGAAGGAAAAACCGTCGTAATCCCCTGGTGTGAAGGCAAGGAATTGAGACTCTTTCGCTGGGAGTCTTTCGATGAACTTGAATGCGGCACGTTGAATATCCTCGAACCAAGGGCAGAGTTACGGCTAAGACAGGACAAACGCATAGCTCCAGATGAGCTTGATTTGATCCTCGTGCCCGGTCTTGGCTTTGACCGGAATGGGAACCGTCTCGGACGTGGAGCCGGGTATTACGATCGTTTTTTGAAAACGACGCCGCGAAGGGTGATCCGGATCGGACTCAGTTTCGAGTGCCAGATCGTAGAAAATATCCCCATGTCTGCAAACGATGAAAAGGTCGATTTGGTGGTAACCGAATGTGGCATCTACCGTGCGGGGAAGGAGAGATGATTTGCATCCATCCACATCGTGAGCGGCATACGATCTGAGAAAACCACAGTGCGAGTATGAATCCTACACCCGCTGGTAGGCGCAATTCACGGATCGCCCCTGTCGTTTTCACACCAAGAGCTCGTCGAACCCTCAGTTGTTTTGGCAACGACGAACAATCTCGTCGCGGAAATGAGTATTTTGTGGCGATGGAAATCGTTCACAGAGTTCGTCCGCGATCGCAGATGCTGCTGCACAGCGTTTTAGCTCGACCAGACAAAGTGCGTATCCCTGGAGAAGGTCGGCTGATGGCCGTCCCAGCCGGTAGGCACGTTCATAATACTCCACGGCCTCGCTCGCTTTGCCGCCTCGCTGCAGGGCGACCGCCGTGTTGTAAAGGATCCGCGGTTCATTTGGCGACAATCGGGACGCCTCCTTCAACTCTGTGATGGCATCAGGAAGGCGAGTAGGAATCTCCGCCAGGAGCAATCCCAGGGCGAAATGAATGTCCGCCCGATTGGGATTCTTGGAAAGAATCTCTCGAAATTCTTTTTCCGCATCCTCGAAGCGTCCCATCTGGTAGTACAGGCGGGCCAGGTTGTCTCGGATAGGGACAAACTCCGGATTGATCTCGAGGGCTTTTCGGTATTGTTGCTCCGCCTCGGCGAACCGCTGGGTTCGTGCATACACCATGCCGAGATTGTTCCTCGCAGGCAAAAAGAGGGGGTCAATCCGCAGGGCGTCAAGGTATTTTTGTTCCAATTGTTTAGTGTCTCCAAGGGCCTCGGCCAAAAGGGCCAGGTTCATATGCGCGCCCGGTTGATCGGAAACAAGGTCCTGGCTGATGCGGTATTCTTCAACTGCGGCCTGAAAAGCCCTGACCACATCGCCGCCAAAACTGTGCATGTCAAGGTTCAGCGCCCAGGGAACCGACTCGACTCGGACTGCCCTGATGGGATCGTTCAAGAGGTCCCTGATGCGGGGAACGTCATCCACATTGATCGCAATGTTCTGAAGGGCACGAGCAGCGGCCAAGCGAACGAGGGGTTCGGGGTCCCGTGCAGCGGCAAAAACGGCCCCGCGTGCCGCCTCGTCTCCGTAATTGGCCAGTAGGAGGACAGCACTTGCCCGAACAATGGCAGAAAGATCCTGACGCCGTGCCACCGCCAGCAAATCAGCAACTCCCGAAGGATCGAGTCTTCGACCCTTCGCAAAGGCATAGGCGAAATGCGGCGGCTCCTTACGCTGCCCATACCATTTCTTAATCCACTCGGCCGCCCACTCTGGAGTCTCGCCCTTTTCAGGGTCTTGGTGACAGAGATTGCAGGCATTTGGGATACCAAGACTGATCGTGAGGTCGGGACGCGGAATACGCAAACTGTGATCACGCCTTGCGTCAACAACCATGTAGGTCGTCTCTGGCATGTGACATTCGACGCAGTGCGTCCCGGGCTTGGTGTTGTCTGGGTGATGGTGGTGCTGCACACTGTCGTACTTGCTCGGCAGGTGACACTGTCCACAGAGCTTGTTATCCACATACGGTTGACGGATTTCCCCGACTTGAGGCTTCTCGGCAAATTTGACCCGCACGGTGTGTGCGTCGTGACAGTCCGTGCAGCGAACACCTTTGCGATACATTAGGCTTTGCAAGAATGACGCATATTCATAATCCTCATCCAGAATCTGACCGTCAGGATAGTACAGATTGCCATCCAGGAGTTCGGGGACGTAATAGTCGAGAAAAGGTTTCCCCGGGGGAAACGGGGCCGCGATGGGCCGCCGTCGTGCATGACAGGGTGCACAGCTATCGACCAAGGTCTTGTTGTCACATTTCTGCGGGGAGAAACTCACAAGCCCATTGCCGCGCTTGCGGTCCCAGAACAGACTCCACGCTTCGGCCAACTGAACATGGAGACTCGACGGCCCATGGCACGTTTCACAGCTCACGTCGATTTCCGACCACTCAGTACGATAGGTGTTGGTCGCAACGTCGTAATTCTTCCGGAGATTCGTCGTATGGCAGTCAGCGCACATGTAGTTCCAGTTTTGCAGCGCACGAGTCCAGTGAAGCGGATCTCGGGCCGGAATTGGGTCACTGGGGTAAAGGTGAAACCATCGCTTGGTTTTTACGTCCCATGCCAAGGGTAAACACTGGACGCGACCGTCAGGAAACGTGACCAGGTACTGTTGCAGAGGATACACGCCAAAGACGTAATCCACGCGGAATTCTTGGGGCTTGCCCTCTTGGTTGTCGGTCAACACATAAAATTGTCCGTTCCGACGGAAGAACCGACTCGTGACGGCCCACGCCGGTCTCTGAATCCGACCACTCTCGATCAGGTCCCGTGCGACGTCACCGAGCTTACGATGAGCGTCTGTTATGTCACACGGCCGCGAAAACATTTTTTGCCAGGCAACGAGTCGTTGAACATTGGTCCGTCGGTCTTCCGGCAAAATGGCAAGGATCCGTTGCCGTGATTGGTCGCCACTTGGCGGCGTGTAGGGATAAAAAGTTTCAGACCCATGAGGGACTTCATAAGGCTGAAGGGCGATGGCGAGTGTCCGATCGTCAATCTGGGAAAGGATCTCCCGAAGCTCGGCATCGGAGAACTGCCACAGATCACTGAAAGCGATATGGGTGAATGTGCAATCCTCAAAATCACCCAGGACCGTCTGAGGGGTTGCGTGATCCATGGCAAGATCGTGGTCAGAACCTTCCCATAGACGGCATTCGTTTTCATGGCAGCTCCAGCAACTCTCCCGGCCCACGTATGTAAGTGGGGTGGATTCGGGGACTGTGCTCCACCAGTCGAGGAAGACGAATCCCCCGGCCGCTAAGAGAATCATCCCGGCCAGAGGAAACCATATGAGACGGGGAAAACGCCTGCGGAGGCAGAGAATCACTCCGGGGACCGAACACAAAACTCTGATGAGCAAGCGCACCATCGTCCCGCGGGATATGCTGGGACCAGATGTAACGGTTTGGTTCTCTGAGCTGTTCTTACGATGGTGCTTGCTCACAAGACACGTTACAGACGGAAACGATTATTGTGAATTGCCCGCGTGGCCTTCCCGCGTCACTTCGAAAACACAGCAAGGGGCGCCATCGTGTCGGCAGGCGACCTGGCGGACAGGCCCCTCGAGCACCTGGGCAAAAGTCTCCTGATCAAGCAGGCATACGGCCCGGCTCTCCTCGTACATCATGATGTACGGACAACTCCGCTGGCGAATAATGTAACGCCCGTTCTCTTCTTGGATTTCAACGAGAACGCCTTCCTCCCGAAGCAGCTCGATCAACTGGACTACCCTCTCGCTAGGAGTTGTCGCCGACATCCGTTTGCGATAATGGTCTGCCAATATTTTGCTGACCTGCCGGATGACGTCGCCAACGAGCTTCGGTCCCCCAACCTCGCGCAAAGCTCGCCAGATGGTGGGAAGAACCATCTCCTGGTTCTTTGAGAGCAACAGGAGCAGAGCACCTGGAGTGGCCGAGTAAACATGGCGAGGACGTCCTCGCCCCGACAATCGCTGCATTTGCCGCTCTACCAATCCAGCTGCGACCAGCTCATTGAGCTGTTCGGTTACGGCAGTCCGTGTAACTTTCATCTCACGGATCAGGTCCGCAACACTCTTGGGGGTGTTACCCACCAACAACTTAACCACCCGCATGCTCGCGGGACTCAAGTTTAGGTTAACCATTTGCGCTGTCCGCCACATATCAAGACCCCAAACACAGTCTGTCGTGAACTACCCGCACCATGGAATTGCACAACGACGCAACTTCACAATTGCCAAATTGTATTGGCTAAATTGGAAAAATCGAAAAAAACCGATATCCCTGAGTGCCAGTTGCGGATTCACTTTCAAGGACCTCGCCGTGGGTAGGAGGACGTCCAAAACCGATCCCGGCCCGGGCGACTCTCGGTTGCATCATCCCGCCGCTCGGGAAGGAGGGGCCGATGACAACCATTGTCGCCCAGTTTTCGGGGCTACGTCAAGACATACAGACAAAAAAGACGAGAAGTGAAGTATTTCTCGCTGTAATCCCATGCGCCCGTTATCGCCGTCTCGAATTCTTGGCGCCTCGGACTGAAGTGTTGCGAACGGTCATGGACCCCCGCGATTCGTGTTCATCAATTTGGTCTTGTCACTGATTTGGTACCGCAATCATTTCATGCCTGAAACTGATTCTTTGTAACTTCCTTCGCAGTTTGATCATCAGTCCGTTTGAGGGCTAGTGATAAGGACGTCACGCCCAGTTGACAAGACTTTGCCTGCAATGGAGGTTGGCCTGTGAAGACTCGAAACATGTTGAGGGATTCTCTGAGTGCCGCACGGCGACCCGCGGCGGTAGGTCCTTTGATTCTCGTTGTGGTATCAGCAGTGTTGATCACATTTGCTGGATGTGCCGGAGAAATAATCTCCGAGTCGTTTGCGTTCCCCCAATCCAGTTCTGATGGATCGACAACGCCCGCGGGTCGCTCGGATGTAACGCGGGACCAAGGTCCCGTTAGCGAATCGGACGCCGCAGGCCTTAAGGACAATCAGTTGTCAGAGAATATCAGTTCAAACCCCAATCGCGAGAAAAAGGAGACAAGAACAATGTGGTTCGCAAGTGGAAACAAGTCCATCGAACATGTAAACGCGGCGACTTTTAGGACCGCGGTTTTGGAATCTGACGTCCCTGTTTTGGTTGATTTTTATGCAGATTGGTGTGGGCCTTGCCGTGCCCTGGCGCCAGTGTTGGAACAACTTGCTCAGGAAATCGATGGTGTTCGAATCGTCAAAGTTAATGTTGATCAAGCGCCGACTCTGGCAGCTCAATACCGGGTGTCAGCCATTCCCACAATGATCTTGTTTGATCGAGGGAAACCCGTGCAGCGGGTGACCGGTTTGGCAAGCAAAGACGAACTGAAACGGCTCCTGGCCGTCGATTGACGGAAAATGACGGGAAGATGGCCAAAAGAATCGTACGGCATATGGCCCTTTCTCGATAAGAACGTGTTTGTTCGAAACGTATCGAGTGAATGACCTCCGGATTTGTTGGAGGTCTTTTCATTTTGCTCGGATGCCGGCTGAGAACCCTTTCGGTAGTCATGCCAACAGCCGACATGTCGCCGTTTGCCCGGTCTCTGGCCTGCCGGCCCCGAATCCTGAGGCGCTCCTGTTGCGGTCAGGGCGACGGGGCGGTAGTCTTATCCAAGTGAATCGCTAGGCTTGTTTGGAATCGATTCGGGCCGAATATGCATTCCCTGTGTGGTAGAGGAGCTTCTGGAATGGCTAAATCAGCAGCACGCCAGTTTGCGATCGGTCTTGATTATGGCACGAACAGTGTGCGGGCGCTCATCGTGGATGTACGTACAGGAGAAGAAGTTGGCACAGCAGTCTATCAGTATCCAAGTGGGGACAAAGGTGTTCTTCTTGATCCGAAGAACCCAAACTTGGCTCGTCAGAATCCGGCGGATTATATCGAAGGGTTCTATCGCTGTGTTCGCGCTGCCATACGTAATGTGCCCAAAAAAGTTGGGTTCAGTCCCGATTGCGTGGTAGGCATTGGTGTCGATACGACGGGGTCAACACCGCTCCCGGTGGACGAAAATGGCTGGCCCCTGGCGTTTCAGAAGCGCTTCGCGAATAACCTTGCAGCACAGGCGTGGCTATGGAAGGATCACACATCATATGCGGAAGCCGCGGAGATCACAGAAAAGGCCCGCACGATGGGGCTTCCCTATCTGGCAAAATGTGGCGGAACATACAGCTCGGAATGGTTTTGGTCCAAGATTCTGCACTGTCGGCGAACAGACCCTGCGGTCTTCGAGGCTGCCTATTCATGGGTGGAGTTGGCTGACTTCATTCCGGGATTTCTGACGGGCAATCTTAAGCCTGAAACAATCCCCCGGTCGATTTGCGCTGCCGGTCACAAGGCCATGTATAACCCTGCGTGGGGAGGCCTGCCGAGCGAGGATTTCTTGAGGTCGCTGGACCCGGAATTGGTGAAGGTCCGACAGCGGTACGCCGCCGAAGCGCTCCCGGCCGATCGTAAGGCGGGGGAGTTGACAAGAGAGGTTGCTCGTAAGGTCGGCTTGCGGCCGGGTATCCCTGTCGCCGTCGGCGCTTTTGATGCCCACATGGGGGCGGTTGGCGCGGGGATCAGGCCAGGCACGCTTGTTAAAACTATCGGAACCAGCACGTGTGACATGATGGTCGTCCCAATCGATCAGGCATTGCCCGACATTCCGGGGTTGTGCGGAATTGTGCCACACTCGATCATTCCCGGAATGTACGGTTTGGAAGCCGGTCAATCTGCTGTGGGGGATATTTTCAATTGGTTCGTCAGTTTTCTGGCTCCGGCAAAGTATACCTCGGCAGGGGATGCACACGCGGCCCTGACGCGGGAAGCGGAGAATTTGAAGCCCGGAGAAAGCGGACTCCTGGCCCTGGACTGGAACAACGGAAATCGGACGATTCTTGTGGATCCCCTGCTCACCGGAATGCTTGTTGGTCAGACCTTGTTAACCACGGCCCCGGAGATCTATCGGGCGTTGGTGGAGGCCACGGCTTTTGGTGCCCTGACAATTATCAAGCGGTTCGAGGAATATGGGGTCACTGTGAAAGAAGTCGTCAATTGTGGCGGAATCGCCGAGAAAAATCCCTTTGTCATGCAGATTTATGCGGACGTGTGCAATCGACCCATGAAGATCAGCCGCTCGGCACAAACATGTGCTTTGGGGGCAGCCATTTTTGGAGCTGTGGCGGGAGGTGCCTATAAGAATGTCGAACAGGCCCAGCGTCGGATGACGGGAACCAAGCCAGTCGTCTATCGACCGCGAAAGCAGGCTGCGGCCATTTACGGTCGCCTTTATCAATTATATCGTCGCCTTCACGATGCGTTCGGCTTGCCTGATTACCGGGACTCCCTGTACGATGTCATGAAACAATTGATTGCCTTACGGAAAGAGATTCGCGGTGAGACCTGATCCCTGGGAAGCTGGGTGTTTTGTGCGGTAAGCACTGTAAGCCGTCTTTTCCCTGTCGGAGGGAGTCGAGGTGGTATGAGTTTGGAACAACTGCGAGAGGATGTTTGTCGAGCTAACAAGCTTCTGGCCCACTATGGCCTTGTTTGTTTGCATTCAGGAAACGTTAGCGGCCTGGATCGTAGCACGGGACGGCTGGTTATTAAGCCCTCCGGTGTGGATTACGAGACGCTCTCTCCGGATGACCTGGTCGAGGTGGACTTAATTACCGGGAAGGTGATCAGCACACATTTGCGGCCAAGCGTTGACTTGCCGCATCACCTTTACATTTACCGCAATATGCCAGGGGTCGGGGGGATTGCCCACGCCCATAGTGATTACGCGACGGCCTGGGCAGCGACGGGACGGCCAATCCCTCTTTGTTTGACAGCAATGGCCGACTATTTCGGTGGAGAGATTCCGTGTGCCCCCTATGTCGATAACGAAGGCGACAATATCGGCCAGGCGATTCTTCGTTATCGAGGCCGCGCTCCGGCAGTCTTGCTGGCCAACCATGGTGCTTTCACCTGGGGGCCGACGGCTCTCGACGCGGTTAAGTTGGCCGTCGCACTGGAAGATGTAGCCAAGAAGGCCTTTCTGGCTTCCCAGTTGGGACAACTTCTGGAAATACCTGTGGAAGAAGCTCGCAAATGGTACGACAAGTACCATCATGGTTACGGTCAAATCGTACCACCCCGGGCACCGCAAACAGTCACGCGACAACCCCAAACCTCGGGCTGATCAATAACACTCAAGAGCAACGGGGAACCCGTTGACCGAGTGCGGCTGTCCGCTCTCGGGTCATGCCCGCCATGGGCGAGACCGGTTCTTCGATTCCGCAAGGATCTTGCTTGCCAGGGCAACATCCTGTGCAATCTCGAAATCAAACATCCCCGCCAAGACAAAGTCAGCCCCATTCTCGAAGGCATAACGGAAGGCAGCCTCGGGTGGGATCGCACCAGCAGCCATCACCTTAAAAGCGAACCAGGGCTTTTCCACAGATTGCATGAGAGCCGCCAATTCTTCGGGCTTGGAGCACCATCGCGAATCGTAGTAAAGTTTCGCCGTGGGATAGTTCTGCCGATGGAAGGTGACCACGTAGAAATCGCAATCAAGCTTGGCCTTTTCGCAGTCTTCCACAACTCCCATGCGGTGTGCCCCAATCCCGACGGGAAGCTTGTGGGATTTGGCGTATTCCAGGGCCTGGGCCAGCAATTCCATCCGCGGTGCTCCGACCCGTTCGTCGGCTTCCGGGCCACAAACGTCGTTGAGGAACCCGCAGGAGAAATCGCCTTCCAAACCCGAAATGTAAAGCGCATTTGTACCTGCAGCCACAAGGGCGTCAATCTGACGCTTGAATTCATCGAGTCCACCACTGACGAGAGCGTGGGCTGTGCATGTGATCCACTGCATCTTTCCTCCGCGCTTGCGGTGTTCCTGCAAGACTTCTAAGGCATGCGGGACATAATGGATAAAGAGGGTGTTGATGCCGTGATTTTCAGCCACAGCAAGCGTTTCCAAGATCTTCTCATCCGTGTTGTAATGCCGTGCCAGGGTATAGACGTAGCGTAAATCTCGGCTATGCGTAAAGTGTGTGAGCAGATTTCCGCCCAAAATAAGACGGCTGATTTCCAGATCCTTGATTTTCCCTTTCGGCAGCGAAACCTGCTGGGGACTTGCGGTTTCCTCGGCGACCGTCATTCCCGCTAACGCCTGGCAGGAAAAAGCACCGAAGGCTGAACCCAAAAGGGTCTTTTCAACAAAGTGACGACGGGACAGATGCTTTTCCATTTTTTAACCTCCCAGCGACTTGCAACTTGGCAATTGTACGCGATCAGTAGTATGGGAACCCTTTCAGACAAATACAACCCAGACACAGTTGACAGGCAATGTAAGTAATCGTTTATTTTCAGGATACTGCTACGAAATCCAATCTTACAAAAGCGATCGGAGGAATTCGACGCTCGCCCGCATGAATTCGTCGGTTCCGTAACATTCGATTGACATTGCACCGCTCCAGTTGGTTTCCTTGAGGTACTTAATAACCCGCTTGATATTCTCCGCATTGACCCCCTGACCGATGGGGACGTACGACATTCCGATGCCCGTTTCCTGACCTCGGGCCGCAGCGGCGAGCGACTCACTCACATCCTTAATATGGCAGTGGACCAAATAGGGGCGAAACTCTTTACAGATTTCAAGGGGATCGTGGCCCGCAATGAAGGTATTTCCGGTATCCAGGTTGAATCGTAAATACTCGGATTGAAAGTAATCAAACAGGCGATGCAAGAACTCTGGGTCATTGGTGTAGGGACCGTGGGGCTCTACTGCAAGGATGATCCCGTAATCCTCGGCCCATGTCAGGCACTGTCGGTAATTGTCGCACGTGATGCGAAAAACTTCGTCTCGGGTTAGCCCCGGGACTTCAATCGCCCCATCCGTCGTATCGACAATGGGACAATTCACTTCTGCGGCGAAACGAATTGTCTGCTGGACGTAGTGAATACCAAAAGCGGAACCTTTTGGACCCATGAGTGGATAGGAACCATCAATTTGAGAGACGGAGAGACCTTTGGATTCGAGATAACGTCTCAAAGCTCGTGGATTACTTTGCAGGGAGACGGCCGGGTCGTAACCCATCTCCTGAATAAAATCCTGACCGTTGATGACAGCAAACTCCACGTGTTTAAGACCAAGAGCCGCCCCTCTTTCTACCGCGAACTCGAAGCTCTTGCTGAGGGGTCGCCAGTTATCCGTGTGGAATCCAAGCTCCAGCATGCTCAATCCTCCCGTTCCGAATAGACCGCAGCGAAAGACCTCGTCCCGACAAATCCGCCGAAATCCGATTCAGACCCAGTGGTATTCGGATGAACCTTCGCTTTGCTTCAAGCCTTCTTGCTCAATTTAAAGACGGAATGGGCATCGGGATTACGGCCACAATTGTAGTCCAAGTCACGAGCCATTGCTACAGTAACGGTTGACGTCAAATGAACCTGACGGTCAAGTGAATGAGAAGAGCACAACAGTGGGCTAAATGGAATGTGAGACCGCGACGGCTTTAATGCTTGAGTGGGAGAAACGTCGGATGAGGGAAACAATCATTCATGCTTATGATGTGTTTGCTGAAAGACCCGTTGAGCTTACCATCCGCGATGGAAAACTTGAAGCTTACCATCCCCTATCGCCGGGGGATGGCTTGGCAAACTTAGAAACGCTGCCTTACGTTGCCCCGGGTTTTTTTGATGTGCAGGTCAACGGTTATCGGGGACATGATTTCACGTCACCGCGGCTTACGATGGATGACGTGTATGAGGTCGCTCGCGAACTGTGGCAGTTTGGCGTGACACGATTCCTCCCCACGGTGACGACCCAATCACGTGAAGTGCTGGTACATTGTGTGCGGACGATTGCCCAGGCCGTCAATGAGTTTCCTGTTCTCAAGTACGGAATCCCGGGAATTCATTTGGAAGGCCCGTTCATTAGCTTTCAGGACGGGCCGCGTGGAGCACATCCATTGGAGCATGTCCGAGCACCGAATTGGGACGAATTTTGCCATTTGCAGGAAGCGGCCACCGGGTTGATCCGGCTCGTGACGATTTCACCGGAATACGAGACGTCACTCAGCTTTATTGAGAAAGCGACACAATCCGGAGTGACTGTGGCCATTGGCCATACGGCAGCGAGTCCCCGGCAGATTCGCGACGCAATTGCCGCCGGCGCCCGCCTGAGCACGCATTTGGGGAACGGGTGTCATCTCACGCTACCACGACATCCCAATTACTTGTGGGAGCAACTCGCTGCGGATGATCTTTACGCGAGTTTCATCGCGGATGGCTTTCATCTTCCGGCCGCGTTTCTGAAAACAGCCCTTCGGGTGAAAGGGAATCGGGCGGTCCTGGTGAGCGATCTTTCGGCCATGGCTGGACTGGCCCCAGGTCGGTATTCCACTCCCCTTTGCGAACTGGAAATCCTGGACGACGGACGGCTTGTGGTTGCAGGGCAGCGAAAATTGCTCGCGGGGGCGAGTCAGCCCCTGACAACCGGTATCATAAATGCCGTTGCATTGGGTGCAGTGACACTCCGACAAGCCGTTGCCATGGCAACCGTGACGCCTTGCGAGGTTCTTGACGTAGAGCCTCCGCGGTTTGACACTGGAATGCCAGCCAATTTGGCCTTATTCGACATTCAGGAGGCAAACGAAAATGTCGTCACCTACCCGCCGGAAGCCGGCCAAGGTGACGAGATTACGGGATTGCCGACAAAGAGAATCAATATTCGGGCCATTTATTTCAACAGTGAGATGTGGGCGCCGGCTGGATCGCGGTGAGTGACAGGGCGAAACGTCATTCCAGTGTTGTGCCCGAGTTCGGCAAAAAAAGCTGACGCGGAAATGCCCCCCGGGCGCGTCCGAGGACTTGAATCGCCCGTGTGGTGTCGCCCGCCCTGCGAAGACAATGACTCAGCGTCAACCAGGCGACGCGGTCGTGCGGCGGAGGGAATAGGTGCGCCGCCCGTTCAAAAGCCACAGCGGCGTCACGAAATCGCCCCTGAGCCGCCAGGATTTGCCCTTTGAACATGTTGACAGCCGCTTCCCACGGCCCCAGGTCCTCGATTTCCAGACATTCCAGGGCGCGATCGAGCAGACCAAGTTCGACATATCCGGCGGCTTCGCGAACTCTTCTCGTGACGAAAATGGCTCGACGTTGCTCAGGATGCATGTGCCGACCTCCAACCCCCTCTTTGTGGTTAGGGCGTTTGCGCGACACATAGTTGAGACCTTAAGATGGTGATTGCAACTATCGTGCCAATAGTTTGACGATTAACCAGCCGGCGTAACTATCGTCTAAAACGGAACTTAAGAAGAGATGTCGCCATTGGACCGTAAAAAAGTCTTCCCAATTTGACACACTCAACCCGCCGGGTTGTGCCAATATGACACAAATGCGCTAAGTAAGATGACACAAATTTTGCCTTTAAGCCGTTTCAAATGGCCATTCAACGATTCTCTTCCCGGACGGATTGTTGGTAAGCCGGTAGGGATTGGATTGCCTTCTCGATGTCGTTGAGGATTGACCGAGTCCGTTGTCCAAAAAGGCCCCCGTACGAACCCACAAACGATGCGAACGGAATGTTCTCTTCGTATTCGTGGAGCGGTGGGACGAAAGCTACGATTCGGAAATCTGTGCCAATTTCCTCAAGGGTTTTCTCGCCGTTTAGGATGGACTCCGCAAACCGGATCCCCGCAAAATCAGCAGCGAGGTCGGTGAAGCTCCATCCCGAATCACCCTGAGAATCTCGCCATTCCTTGGCCAGTCCCAGGCTTCGTGCAGGCCCGGCTCCGAGAAGATGAACCAGGGCCGCCGAAACGCAAAAGTGCTGTGCCCAATCGTGTCGGCCGTGGATGGTGGCGATACCCAATTTCGACAGTCGTAGCTTTCGCTGTTCAGTTGGCTCGATTTGGCGAAGGACATCCCCCAGACCGGGTTGATCCCGAAGCAGGCCCGAATCGTCGCTGAGCACCCCAATTGCCAGAAGAAAAGCACCACGACGATCGACGTCACGCCCAATTTGGAGTTGACATGTAACCGCCGCTGAACGGCGAACCAGTTCTTCGAGGATGTAATCCCCGGCTGGTTGACCACGTGGAATGACCTCGGGTTTCGGTGGTGTCCAGTTTCCGACGACGAACTGCACAATATACCGAGCGCCTTCGATCGCGTCTCCAGCGGTAAGATTGGGGTTTTCCGAGATTTCTCCGGGAAGTCTTGGCGTTGGGGAGTCCGTGGAGGGACTCGCAGCTGTTGGTTCACGATTTACCGCACGCGACGAAGGCAATGACGAGGCTTCCGGCTCAGTTTTCTCATTTGGAACGACCCGTGCTTGGCGGTCCTCGTTCGTGTCTGAAGAAGGCGTGCCAGGCGTGGCGGGCCGGGCAACCGCTGGCGATTCTGGTGGTGAGGGTTGCTCCGTAACTGTGCGCGCTGCGCCTGTTTGATCATTCGCCGGATGTGATTCAGTTGAATCTGAGCTTGATAAATTGTCAGGGAGAACTGGCAATAGCTTTGCCAGATGCGAAGCTGTGTTATCTTCCGAATGGGTTGCTTCAATGAACCGATAACACGCGCGAAGAATATCGGATGCATTGGAAGAAAATGTCGCAAAATCGGTTTGTCCCACCCGCAACTCATCAATCACGGTGTTAATGATCAGCGTATTGATGGGATCGAATCCAATGGAAAAAGAACGATCCCTTGCGGGGCGCTTTTCCAGACGATAGCGCATGACTGAATTATCGTCTGGGACGTGAGCTGCTCCGAGGTAGTGCCCGAGTTCGTGGAGGAGCATCTCGACACGTTCACTTTCGGTGATTCCAGAACCATATTCCCGAACAAGGATGTGCCGAGTTAATGGACCGGCAGAGGCTGCCAAGGTACTTTCCGAAGAAGATATCGCCCACTGTGATGAAAAGCCAATTGCCAAAACACCGGGTGAGGAATCAACCTTCGAAACAAACTCGCGAAAACCGTCCTCAAAACTGGTCAGACTGTCATCCGATTCCCATGTATCAAACGCAGCGATTTCGAGATAGGTGTTGCAGAAAGCCATCAAGATCTCGTTGACATTGCCGATTCGACGTGTGAGGCGTGTTTGCCAGATGGCCGGGGTCGCCGCTTCTTCATCATCCACGAGTATTTTTACCCTGATCCGATGGCTTTTCTCTCCAGGCGACCACCGAGTGCATCGGTAACCTCCCCCAGCGCTGTCTTCTGGCTGAAGGAAAAGGAGACGATTGCAGGGATCCGCTGGGTTTCTCAAATCGCACGTCGAGAAACGCATCACCGGTTGGCCGTCTGGGGTCACCGATTGGGCGATCACGATCGTGCCGGGCACAAGTCGAGCATCAAAGGCATCTGAAACACCGGCGTGAGCGCGAATTGTGATGCCTTTCTCGCATCGGAATATGATCATGCTGCGGGGGGCCAAGATTAACGGTACCGCCGCATGCGGCTTGTCGGAATTGTCTTGGTCAACACAAGTGATTTCAAACGGAATGGACTGGATCGTCCGATTGACGACTAAGGAAAAACCTTCTGCGGCAGACCTAGACGGAGACGAGAAGAGACACCCGACAACAAAGAAGAAGAAAAGACGCACCCCCAAAACCCGAGATTGCTGTTGCCATCTACGCGGACAGCAATAGGATAAATCCACCGCGATGGGATCGAGCATCGGAAAGAACAAGCCAAAATAACTTGCCCGTTGGAGTTATCTCGGGCAAACAACTGAACTCATTACCTGCGGAATGCGATTTTGGGCAAGAAAAAACAGGAGGAAGAAACCTCATCGTCCCATCATCATCAGACGTGCACGTCGTGCCCGTCGTTCCGCTCGAAGCCGTGCCCGCCGCCGAATCTCGCTGGGCTTTTCGTAATACTCCCGACGCCGCATTTCCCGTTTGATACCGCTCCGTTCCACCAACTTTCGAAAACGACGAACCGCCTCCTGAATCGACTCGCCTTCACGCAGGATCAATTTGACCACCCGGTAACCTCCTTTCCAGTCAAGTCAAGACTGAGCTCACCAACCAACCGAATCACTTCAATCTCTTCCAAACTTACCGCCGCAGTAATTCTTCGATGCGGGCACTTCCGAGGGCAACTTCCGTAAGTGTTATCCATCGGCTAACCCGAAGAGATTCTTTCGAATCCCAAAAGACGGCTCGCCACAGGGCATTGACTGGGCAATAACAGCCGGACGAACAAACGGGAAATCGCCGGAAGGCAAAAATACGGAAATAAGGTTCGCAAAAAAGCATACCTCACCCGTGCAGAGTTTGATGGTAACCGGTTTTAATCCTCCTGTCCAGCGGGTACCCGTTTGCTCATTGGGGGGATGTCCGGTATCGGGCGGATCGGCCATCCGCGCTTCGTTTGGTCTTCCTGTATTGCGTATTTTGCCTTTCTGTCCCAGATGCCCTAGTCCTTGTAACCGTCTCGCTCTGAAAAATGAGGCTCGTATCAACGGTTCAGTCATGGATCAACCGAAAAGTATTCCCAGTTCGGCAGCACGACTTCGAAGAGGAATGTCATCGCGAGACTGGAACTCTCGCGGGTCTTTTGGGTAGGAGCGAGCGACCGAGATATGGCGACCAAACCCCCCGCTGGTATTGCTGATCAGTCGGCAGAGAATCTCGATATTGCGGAGCAGCTCGCCCTGATTCGCGATTTGGAAGTACGTCACGAGGACCTTTTCAAGAAACTCGAGGAGCTGGAAACCCGCGTGACAAATGCCCTCCTGCAGTGGGGGAAGCCTCTGTCTGCAACACTAAGTCCCCCGCCTAGCGCGTCTCAGGGGAGTAGTCTGCGCTAACCGTATTTCGGCACTCTCTTGCGTTGCCCAGTCAGACCGCGCGGGGCTTTTATTCCCGACGGTTTGTTCCATTCGTGGGAGCACCTCGGGGAAACAAGACGTCCCTGTTGCTAACTCGGGAGAAAGAAACCGGTTCCGAACCGGTCCAAAAGGGGCTTTACGACCTTGAGCGGCAGCAACCAAAGGTTGCATCATTACGCGGTGTGAAAGCCGTCGAAAAGTGGACGCCGGCGATGAATCAGGCTTCCGTTGGCTAACGGCGATCCAGTTTTCCGGAACGCCTGATCGCGCGCCACAGCCTCCAACCCCAAAAAGCACTCAAACTGATCCCGAGGAACCCGAGGCCGGAGATTGAGCCTACGTTCTCACCTAGGAAGGTATTGATCAGGGGTAAATCCCCCAGGAGTGGAGGAACTCTATGTGCTAGCATCAGGGCGGACCCGAGAAACAGGGCGCTGGTCATCAAGCCAACAACGAGACGGTTGACAGAGGTCTCCAACCCTCGATGATCGAGGTGAATATCAAAGGTACCAGCGCGGAGTTGTTGCATGACATCGCGGAGTGCCTGGGGTAGAACTTCGAGAAGGTTCTGCATTTCCCAGTAGGTTCGCCTCACACGGCGGATGGCTTCTCTCGGTGAGAATCCATGCCAGAGGACCTTCCGACGATACTGGCGAATGACCTCCAACAGATGGAACTTTGGGCTGAGAAGTTGTGCCGTTCCTTCCAAGACGATCAGGGTCTTCAGAAGGAGGGCAATCCTCGCCGGAAGAACAATTCGATAACGACGAAGGATCTCGATCATTTCGTTTAACGCGCCACCAAGATCGAACTGCTCGATCGGCATATGCCCGTAGTAGGCGACAAAGTCCGCCAGGTCCAGGGCCAAAGCAGCACGATCCAGTGATATGGGGGCAGCCCCAACTTCGGACACAATAATGGCCAGGTGTTCACTATCCTGTCCGACCAGTGCAGTGAGAAGTTCCTGGACACGTTCCCGAAGGCGGTCATCCAGTCGTCCGACCATTCCGAAATCTAACAGGCCGATTGTCCCATTCGGAAAGACCATGATGTTTCCCGGATGGGGATCAGCGTGGTACAGCCCGTCCTCAAAAATCATCTTGAGGTAGGCCTGCGCACCACGGAGCGCAACTTGGTCGAAATCGATGGCCAGTTCCTTTAGCCGTTCTTGTTCGGTCAACTTCATGCCATCGAGGTATTCCAGCACGAGGATTTTCTTTGTGCTCAGATCGGGAAAAGCCCGAGGGATTCGCACGTCCGGCGAGGATTGAAAATTCGCCCGAAACTCCTGAAGATTGCGAAGCTCCCGGATGAAATCGACTTCCCTAACGAGCGTTCGTCGCAGTTCAGCGACAACCGCCATAGGCCGATAGATTTGGAAATCGGGAATTCGTTCGGCGAGGAACGCCAAACCGTTGAGGATTTCTAGATCAACAACGAGCTTCTCTTCGATGTCAGGATGTTGAATCTTAACGACCACCTCTTCGCCGGTTCGAAGTCTGGCCCGGTGAACCTGACCAATTGATGCGGAGGCCAGAGGTTCCTCATCGAATTCGGCAAAGACCTCATCCACGGGGCGTCCCAATTCCTGTTCGATGATCCGCTTGGCGAGTTCTGGAGGATCGGCAGCCACGTGCTCCTGAAGCTCTTCCAGCTCCCTTGCCAGCGAAACGCCCACAACGTCGGGGCGAGTACTCAGCAGTTGGCCGAGCTTGATGAACGTTGGTCCAAGCTCGGTGAGGGCCATGCGTATTCGAGTTGTCCAGGGAAGTCGCGCGACGGCCTCGCCGGTGGGACCTTTAATGAGGTCGCGGGCAACCTCCAGACCGAGGCGGTCAATCCAATCCGCCAGTCCATATTTGCTCAGAACGGACAGGATTTCCGCCCAGCGGGTACCATGGCGGTAGATTTGCCGTAACGCAAGAATTCGGAGCATGGTCAACTCTGGAGGTCACAAAAGTTCGGTTTGTATTTCAGCAGCCTGTTCCCGCCAAAAGCATACCACGCAGTCTGCGTTTGTGACACAGTCTGACCGCCACTCGGACTGGACTTTTGGCCCATTCAGGACGATATTACAGGGAAGGAATGGCATGGCCGACCCGGAAATGACGGGTGGCCGGGAATTGATGGGGCGTCATGCCGCCCCCCTTGACGCTCGGGGCGAAGATGAATCAAATGGAAATCATCGGCAACGGGAAATCGCGGCAAAAAAAGGCAGCGATGGAAAAAAGGCGGGAGGGGTTGCCGGACTCAGGCACAGGGGTAAAATGAGAATTGGCGGTTGAGAAACGGTGCCTGCGAGAAATCAAGCGGGTGGGATTGACAGGGTGAGTAAGCCGCCGATAAATTGAGGTTAATGAGAGCAAGAAAGGGACGCAAACAAACAGGGGACATGTTTCAGGGAATGTGACCCCAGTTCGTTTGCGTCGGAGTGATGGCGAAATGAGTAGTCGTCGCTCCGCGTTTTGTTCTTTGACAATTTGGTTGTGATCTTTGGTGGCATCTTTGTGCCGAGCGCACGAGACACCGGTCGGCTAGGAGTTCGTCTTCTAGCCAGACCGAGGCGAGCGTCGGTAGCTTGGAGGTCGGCGTCCATCCGCGACAGTGATTGCGGGAGCGTTCGATCCATGTGGCCAAGCTACTAAGGGCGTACGGTGGATGTCTTGGCGTCGAGAGGCGATGAAGGGCGTGGAAGACTGCGATAAGCCCGGGGGAGCTGTCAAACAAGCGTTGATCCCGGGATCCCCGAATGATCACACGCTGAATCCATAGGCGTGTGAGGCGATACCCGGCGAACTGAAACATCTCAGTAGCCGGAGGAAAAGAAAGAAAACTCTATTCCCTGAGTAGCGGCGAGCGAAAGGGGAGAAGCCTAAACCGTGGGGATTTTCCCTGCGGGGTTGTAGGGCCTCAATATGGGTGATGTGACTGGCTAGCTGAACCACTCTGGAAAGGTGGACCACAGAAGGTGACAGTCCTGTAAGCGAAAGCTGGCTCACAGCCCTGGGGTACCTGAGTAGGTCGGGGCACGTGGAACCCCGACTGAAGCTACGGGGACCATCCCGTAAGGCTAAATACTCCTCGACGACCGATAGTGGACTAGTAGGGCGACCGAAAGATGAAAAGAACCCCCGTTAGGGGAGTGCAAGGAGACCCTGAAACCGTATGCCTACAAGCGGTCGGAGCACCTTGTTCGGATCGTAAGCCCGCGAGGGTTTGCGATCGAACGGTGTGACGGCGTGCCTTTTGCATAATGATCCGGCGAGTTACTGTTGGCGGCTTGGTTAAGGCCTTCCGGGCCGAAGCCGTAGGGAAACCGAGTCTGAATAGGGCGTTATGTCGCCAGCAGTAGACGCGAAACTGCGTGACCTACCCATGAGCAGGGTGAAGCGCGGGTTACACCGCGTGGAGGCCCGAACCCACTTGGGTTGAAAACCGAGGGGATGACTTGTGGGGAGGAGTGAAAGTCTAATCAAACGCAGAGATAGCTCGTTCTCTCCGAAATAGCTTGAGGGCTAGCCTCGAGACACTACGCATCGGGGGTAGAGAGACTGAATTGGCTTGGGGGCCTTCGCCGGCTGCCCTGCCGAACCAAACTCCGAATACCGATGCGACTATCTCGGGAGTCAGTCCCTGGGGGATAAGCTCCAGGGTCGAGAGGGAAACAACCCGGACCACCAGCTAAGGTCCCTAAGTAAGGCTTAGTCATAAAGGAAGTGAGGTTGCTGAGACAGCCAGGATGTTGGCTTAGAAGCAGCCACCATTTAAAAAGTGCGTAACAGCTTACTGGCCGAGCAACTTCGCGCCGAAAATGAACGGGAGTAAGCCTTACACCGAAGCTGTGGGCTACGCTATGCGTAGCGGTAGGAGAGCGCTGTAGAGCAGATACGGGCCGTTTCGTGAGGAGCGGTGGCGGGCTCTACAGGTGATTATGCCGGAATGAGTAACGATAAAGCAGGTGAGAATCCTGCTCGCCGAAAGCCTAAGGTTTCCTGGGGAAGGTAATTCCGCCCAGGGTTAGCCGGTACCTTAGTCGAGGCCGAAAGGCGTAGACGATGGATGGCAGGTCAATATTCCTGCGCCACCGAGGTGGACCGATGGAGGGACGGCGCTCCTAGGGTGAGCGGACGGATAGAAATGTCCGTGGACCGTTCTGAGGTGAGGGTAGGCAAATCCGCCCTCGCAAGCCAAGGGACGGGACCGATCGCGTTTACGTTCGAGAAGTCATCCGAACGGCGTCCAAGAAAAGCTCCTAAGGGTTGAAGCCTCGGTGACCGTACTAAAACCGACACAGGTAGGCGAGACGAGAAGTCTAAGGCGCTCGGGAGAACGCTGGTTAAGGAACTCTGCAAAATGGCCCCGTAACTTCGGGAGAAGGGGTGCCCTCGGAGGTGTTAATAGCTTCTGGGGGTCTCAGTAAATCGGCTCTGGCGACTGTTTATCAAAAACACAGGACTCTGCTTAACACGTAAGTGGATGTATAGAGTCTGACGCCTGCCCGGTGCCGGTAGGTTAAGGAAGCGGGTTAGCCGCAAGGCGAAGCTCGCGACCGAAGCCCCGGTAAACGGCGGCCGTAACTATGACGGTCCTAAGGTAGCGAAGTTCCTTGGCGGGTAAGTTCCGTCCTGCATGAATGGCGTAACGACCGGAGCACTGTCTCAACCAGCGACCCGGTGAAATTGTAGCTGTGGTGAAGATGCCACATACCCGCGGCTAGACGGAAAGACCCCGTGAACCTTTACTGCAGGCTGATATTGGGCTGTGGTGTATCTTGTGTAGGATAGGTGGGAGGCTGCGAAGCCGGGACGCCAGTCTCGGTGGAGCCACCCTTGAAATACCACCCTGGGTACACTTTAGTTCTAACTCCGATTCCCGTAAACCGGGCGGAGGACAGTGTCAGCTGGGCAGTTTGACTGGGGCGGTCTCCTCCTAAAGAGTAACGGAGGAGTCCAAAGGTACCCTCAGCCTGGTCGGCAATCAGGCGTTGAGCGCAAAGGTAGACAGGGTGCTTAACTGCGAGACCGATGGGTCGAGCAGATACGAAAGTAGGGCTTAGTGATCCGGTGGTCCCGGATGGAAGGGCCATCGCTCAACAGACAAAAGGTACTCCGGGGATAACAGGCTTATCGCGCCCGAGCGTCCATAGCGGCGGCGCGGTTTGGCACCTCGATGTCGGCTCATCGCATCCTGGGGGTGGAGAAGCTCCCAAGGGTTTGGCTGTTCGCCGATGAAAGCGGTACGTGAGCTGGGTTCAGACCGTCGTGAGACAGGTCGGTCCCTATCTACCGTGGGCGTACGAGGCTTGAGGAGGGTCCTCCTTAGTACGAGAGGACTTGGAGGGACGCACCTCTGGTGTACCAGTTGTCGCGCTAGCGGCACGGCTGGATAGCTATGTGCGGAAAGGATAAGCGCTGAAAGCATCTAAGCGCGAAGCCCTCTCCAAGATGAGGCCTCGTAAGGGTTTTCCCGAAAGCCCCCTGGAAGACTACCAGGTTGATAGGCCGGATGTGTAAGCGCAGCAATGCGCTAAGCTTACCGGTACTAACGGGCGAAAGCTTGGCCACATGTATCAAACGCTCCCCTTTAACTCGGCCAACGATCCACCAAAGAATACAACCGCCCCCTCCCTCTGATCGATGTCCGTCTCACCAGACGGCATCGGTCCTTCCCGGTGGCCATACCTGGAAGGAAACACCCGTTCCCATTCCGAACACGGCCGTTAAGCTTCCAGGGCCGATGGTAGTACCAAAAGTGCGAGAGTAGGTGCTGCCGGGACTAATACACCTAAGCCCCCTGACGGTTATCCGTCAGGGGGTTCTTTTTTGTGACAACGGCCTATCGAGATTGCCGAGCAACAAGCCGAAACTTCGTTGCCGCGGTTGCAATCTGGCGCAGCTTGTCCTGTTTCATCTCAGGCTTTTGCGTCAGACACATTGGGACCCCGCGTGCAGTGCTCAGTCCCGGAGGAACGGCCACTTCGGCTGAATCCGCGTCAAACCAGCGTGAAGTCGGGCAGAGGTATAATGCGGCCTCCCTCCATCGCCGATTGATGGGCGCAGATGCCGACACACGTCCAGTTTGCCGACTGGACGGCATTCGGCCAGGGATCGCGATCCTGAATGAGAGCCGAAACAAACTCGTGCACCAGGTGCGGATGAGATCCCCCATGCCCGGCCCCCTGAATAAAGGAGCGATGTTTAGGATCGTGAATCGCTCTCGTGAACTCACGAATTGGTTCTGGTAGCAGGTGCGCGTAATCTGGGACCTTGATTTTACTGGGGATCTCCGGTTCGGGTTTCTTCGCCGTATGCAGGATGTGTGGCTCCCCCTCGATCAGTGTCCACTCGAAGCTTTTCTTGCTTCCATAGACGTCAAAGCTCTCGCGATACTGGCGGGCTGTGTCGTACAAAAATCGCCAAATATGAGCCACTACATCGGAGTCTTTGATTTTGATGTGACAGGACTCGATGGCGAATGGATTTCCCGATTTCTCCCGAATCTCGTCCCGAACCCTCCCAGAGCCGAAACAGGAGACATACTCCGCCCGACCGTTCATGAGGCCTAAACACGGCCCCACGACATGCGTGGCGTAATGCATGGGTACCATTCGCTGCCAGTACTCTGGCCAGCCGTCCATATCCTGGGTATGCGATGCCTGCAGATACTGAATCTTTCCCAACTCTCCCTTGGTGTACATCTCCTTGATGAAAAGGAATTCACGGGAATACACCACGGTCTCGGCCATCATGTATTTCAACTTTGTTTCCTGAACGAGTTCCACGATCCGCCGGCAGTCTTCGATCGTCGTCGCCATCGGCACGGTGCACATGACGTGCTTTCCGGCTTTCAATGCCTCAACGGACATCCATGCATGGTCAGGAATCGGCGTATTGATGTGGACAAAATCCACATTCGGATCGGCAAGCACATCTTCATAGCGGTGGTAGCGGACAGGCACGCCGAACGTATCCCCCACCTGTTGCAAGCGCTCCTTATTGCGCTGACAGATGGCGTACATCTCGGCCTGGGGGTGCTTCTGGTAGATGGGAATGAACTCGGCCCCAAAGCCAAGCCCAATGATCGCGACGCGAACAGTGTCTCTCGCCATTTGAGAGTCTCCAATCACAAGAATTACAGGTTCGCCTTACATCATCCACCACGCGAGGGATAACCTCAAAACGTCCCCAAACGACAAACTTTTCGTCAGAAGTCACTGGTCCAATTGGCTGAAGCGCGCAACGGGATTGGGTCTTGCCAAACCTCGATGTGCTAGTGGCCTTGCTCAATGCTGAAAAGATTGTAGAGGCTGGCATAGTCCACCGCAATCTATGCCTTTTGGGGACCGACCTAGAAGAGTCCATATCGCAAATGGAGCAAGATGTTTCAGCCCTCGATCGCCGATAATCAGTTGGCCTCACGGTAGGGGCAATTCATGAATTGGCCATATCGTTTCCTAACAACGGGAGATCCGGACTCTCTGGGGAGTCGCTAGCTACCAAATCGCGGTGCAGTCACCTCGTTCGGCCATTCCGCCCACAGAAGAGGCATTGACCGCCCCAGAGATCCTCGATTAGCCGCGTAAGCTTTGGGAAACAACGTGCGAGAAATAACTGCGTTTGAAAGGGACCACTTGCAATTGTTCCGGCTTGGCGTAAATTAAGAGTAAGTTGAAAATGAGAGTCATCAGCCGTCAGCAAATTTGACGGTCGTGTGTGCAATGGTTGTGGACTACGAAGCCCCCTTCGTCTAGTGGCCCAGGACGTCGGATTCTCAGTCCGAAAACACGGGTTCGACTCCCGTAGGGGGTAAATGGGGTGAAGGTGCTTTCCGAGGATGATTCTGGGGCGGTCATGTGTTATCGGCCGGACATCCGAATCTAAGTCGTTTGGCGTCAAAGCGGGCAGGTCTGATTCGGGGTGTGTTGATCTGAAGTGGCCGAGACGCTGTCAAATCAATTGGTCTTCTCTTTCTAATGGGTCCTTTTGATTGTCGAACTCATCCGCAGGATAGTGAGGCTTGAGTCCCCGTTCCGCCGCTTTTCGCCCAAATGTCCAGAATAGGGCTGGCCGAACGAAAAAATCGAGCAGCGTCGAACTGATAAGCCCGCCAAGAATAACCGTTGCCACCGGATAAAGAATCTCCTTGCCGGGTTGACCAGCAGACAGTGCCAAGGGGATAAGAGCGATGCCCGCGCACAACGCCGTCATGAGCATCGGGGCAAGTCGCTCCAGACCCGCGCGCTCGATCATTCTTGGTGTAAAATCCTCACCCTCGTATTGAACAAGGTGCAAGTAGTGGGCGATCAACAGGATGCCATTCCGGGAAGCAATGCCTGCAAGGGAGATGAACCCCACCATGCTTGCCACTGTCAGGGATTGTCTTGTAATTACGAGGGCGCCTACGGCCCCGATGGCAGCCATCGGCAGGGCGGCCAGAACTTGGAGACTGAGGTTGAGGGAACCGAATAGCGTGTACAAAACCAAAACCATGCACCCCAGCGATACCAGGCTCAACAGCCCGATCGTTCTGGTCGCCGATTCTTGGCTCTCGAACTGGCCGCTGTAGTGGATGAAATAGCCGGGTGGCAAGGACGACCGGATAGGGGCCAGCCGCTGCTCAATCTCCGCGACAAGGCTTCCCAAGTCCCGACCTGCGGCATTGCACTGAACAATGATGCGCCGTCGGACATTCTCATGATTGATCGTGTTTGGCCCCGTTGCCTCCACGATGTTGGCCACCTCGCTGAGAGGGATTTGGCCGCCGCGAGATGTTTCGAGGGGTATGCGTCCGAACACTTGGGGATCGTTCCGAAAGGAATCATCAAGGCGCACCAGGACATCGAACTTCTGCTCACCGAGCATGATTTCAGAAACGATCCGGCCGTTCATAGCCGTCTCGATGAACTCATTGACATCTGCTGAGTTTAGGCCATTGGCAGCAAGGGCATCGCGATTGAGGTTAATCCGCAACTGGGGGATCTCGACCTGTGGTTCAACCATCAAGTCCTTAACACCGCGGACATCGGCGATAGCTGCCTTAATTTCGTTGGCTTTGTTGCGAAGGATTTCGAGGCTGTCACCGTACAGCTTGATTCCGATCTGGGCCTTTACGCCTGAAAGCATTTGCGAGATGACATGCTGCAGCGGTTGTTCGACCGCGATGGCTACGCCTGGCACCTGAGTCAATTCTTCGCGGATGCTGGCAAGGATTTGATCACGGCTGTGGCCGGAGTTGCGGTCGAAGGTGACGATGATCTCCGACATGTTGACGCCTTCAGCATGTTCGTCGAATTCAGCGCGACCCGTTCGCCTACCGAAAACAACCACACCAGGGACGTTTCCGAGCCGTTGCTCGACCATTCCGGCAACTCGGTTGGACATATCCAGGGAAGCACCGGGCGGCAACATCACATTGATCTGCACACTTCCCTCATTAAAGGGGGGCAAGAAATCGCGGCCCAACCGCGATACGGCAATGCTGCTAACAAGAACGCCAGCTGCACAGATTCCCAGGACTGGCCAGGGGTGACGGACGCTAAAACGGATCGCGTATCCGGCGAGCCACTTGAGCCACCGCAGCACGAAGCCATCTTTGTCGTATCTCATAACTTTGGCATTGGGAAGCAACCAATAGGATAACACCGGCGTTACGGTAAGAGATACCAACAGCGAGGCGAGAATCGAGACGATGTAGGCCACGGCAAGAGGGGTAAATAACCTGCCCTCTATCCCCCCCAGGGCGAACAGCGGCACAAAGACCAACACCACCAGGAACGTGCTAAACACGATCGAATTGCGGACCTCGCTGCTGGCTTCGTAAACGACACGGATGGGATGCTTAGGATGGGGCGAATGACGATTCTGCCGCAATCGCCGGAAGATATTTTCAACGTCCACGATGGCATCGTCCACCAACTCGCCAATGGCGACCGCCAGCCCACCGAGCGTCATGGTGTTGATTGACATGTTGAACCACTTAAAGACCAATCCTGTGATAACAATGGAAAGAGGAATTGCCGTGAGCGTGATGAACGTCGTGCGGAAATTGAGGAGGAAGAAAAAGAGGACGATGACGACCAGGATGCTGCCATCCCTCAGGGCATCAATCACGTTGTGAATGGCCAAGTCGATAAATGATTTTTGCTGATAGACGGGTGTGATGCAAATATCGGGCGGCAAGCTGGGTTTGAGTTCTTCCAAGGCCTGATTGATCTGCTCGGTCAACAGCCGCGTGTCTTGACCCGGTTGCTTGGTGATTGTGAGCATGACCGCCGGCACCCCGTTTACCGCAGAATCGCCGCGTTTGACTTGTGGCGCCTCCACAATGCGGGCAACCTGCTGGAGTAAGACCGGACGTTCCGAATCGGGTTTGACCACGACCTTCTCGATGTCCTGAACGGTTTGGAGTCGGCCAATGGATCGAACGAGATATTCGCGTCCGCCACGGGTGAGGTAACCGCCAGAGGCGTTGGTGTTGCTGGCGGACAAAGCTCGTTCCACATCGTGCAATGTGACGCCATAATTTCGCAAAGCATTTGGGTTCACGAGTACCTGGTATTGCTTTCGGCCGCCACCCATCGTAATGACCTGCGCGATACCAGGGATGGTCAGTAATCGTTGCCTCACGACCCAATCGGCCAGGGTGCGGACTTCCATGGGAGACGTTTTGCCGTCTTCGCTCCACATGCCGATGATCATGATTTGACCCATGATCGACGAGATAGGCCCCATCTGTGGCCGAACGCCCTCGGGCAAGCGGCTGGCGGCCAGGGCCAACTTTTCCGCTACGATTTGTCGGTCCACGTAGATATCTGTTTCCCATCCGAATTCCACCTGAATGACTGACAGTCCGACTCCGGAGGCGCTCCGCACCGCTTGTACGCCGGTGGCGCCGCTGAGGACAGACTCGAGGGGCAACGTCACGAGAGTTTCCACCTCTTCTGGCGCCAACCCCGGGGCCTCTGTCATCACTGTGACACGGGGGCGGTCTAGGTCGGAGAACACGTCGATGGGCAAGTGGTATAACACAACGCTCCCGTACATGAGCACCAACAAGGCAATGGCAATCGTCAGTAGCCGATAGCGCAGGGAGAGTCGAATGATCGCGTTCAGCATGGGAGAACATTTCCTGTTGTCGATTACGGATGAACCGACGATTATTGTTTCAATGGTTGTGTCCGGCGTGGGGGTCGATTCCACCACCTGACCTGGCCTTCAAAGCCAACTGCAACTGTTGGGCCGCGGACACTGCGACCACAGCGCCGATTTTGAGAGTGCCGTCATTGGCGATCACGACCCAATCTTGGTCGCGGTATTCGACATGAACCGGTCGCCGATCGAAATGATCACCGTTGGCTTCAAAAACGTAGGTCTCAATACCTTCCTGTACGACCGCCTCGACGGGTAGCACAATGCGATCTTGCCACCGCTCCACGGGAATGCGGACTTGTGCCCTTTGCCCCGGCTTGAACTGCCAGTATGCAAAGCGCCGCCCATCAGGTGTTTTGGCCTCCCGCATCAGACGGTTCGGAAGCCGAATATAGAAAGGAAACGTCCTCGATTCCCGATCGACCTTCTCATCCAGATAGAGGATAGAAAGCCCTTGCACCGTCTGTTCTTCATCGGTGGCTCTGGGACCGAACACCGCGGTGATTGCCCAATTCTCGGCGGACGCTCGGTTGATTGCGTGAATATCTTGCTCAAACGCGCGGCCTTCGAGATACAGCTCACCATAGTCCACCAAGGTGCAGAGTGTGTCGCCGGCATTTACATATTTTCCTTGGGAGACCCTCAACTGTTGGACTTGCAGGGGATGTTTCGCCGATGTTCGTGCCGAGTCTTGCCCTGGTGCGAAGATTGTTAGGCTTTGCAAGAGTGTCCGACTGGCGACGATCTGGTCCACATGTTCTTGAGACAGTCCATGCAAGAGTAAGGCTTGTCGCTGTGCCCGCAGGAGGGCCTCCTGTTTCTGTTGCTCGTACTTGCGCTCCAGAAGTGTCTTACCTGCAATTGCACCCTCGGCGGTGACTTTCTCCAGGCGTGCCACCTCACGACGGGTTACGTCCAGTTCCTCGAGAGTGCGAAGGAATTCTGTTTGCAACTGGAGAAGGTCTTCATGGGTCAGGCGGACCTCGAAGAGTGGTTGTCCTGGTTCGACTGCCTCGCCCTGAATCGGATAAATCTTGCTCACAATCCCGGTCATCGGCGCGGTGACTTCGATCGTGGACCAACCTGGGCGTTCTACGACCGTTGCCGGTACGGTGATCGAACGTTCGAAAGCCCGTAATTCAACCTTCGCCAGCCGGAGACCAATGTTACGACGCGCCTGCTGGCTGAGCTGGATTGCCGTCGTTTCATTATGCTCGTGGTCGTACTCACTGCCATCGGTCGTTGCAGCTTTGGCGGTTTGGGTACTACCAGGCGTGGTGTGATCGTGGGCCTCATGCTCGTGTTCAGTTTCGCCCATAGTGTGAGAAACCACTTCTGCCTTGCCGAGAGGCTCATTTTGCGTATTGGCCGGTAGGCTGCAAACGATAGGCGAAAGTGCGAGTTGTGAGAATTTCGGAACCCATGAACTGCAAAGTACTGCTGCAACGACCATCATCAGCGCGGCTGCCAACAAGTACCATCGTGAGGCTTTGGGTAAGATTCGTTGAAGAACTCGCGTAGTCATGTTCATCCTCGTCGGGATAGACTCGATGAATGTTGGAGTGGCACGGGGTGATGCCATTCTGCCCTGTTGCGCAGGGCGACCCGGGAACAGAGAGCCCGATCGTAATGGACAAAAGGTTGGCGCTTGGCCAGTTTCAGAGAAAATGCGCGATTAGATCAATAGAACTTGATTCGCAAGGTGGAGACGAACCGGAAGGAGCAGACGACCGGAAGAAACCGCCGGTTGACAAGCGTCAAAGCCGGCTATGGAAGGCGGATCATGGGAGACCGTTGTCAGGAAATCCGAATGTGGCTGAATCAATAAATCATCCACTGTTTGGCTGGAAGAAAGGACAGAGCACTTAGCTCCCTGACAGTCATTGGTCCCGTGATGCGAATGGTCGATGTTATCTTCTTTGTCCTGCCCATCATGCAATGAGCCTGGGTGAACCAAAGAGAAGTTGCCCTCACACTTATGCGCGTGATGCCAGCAACAGCCCAGTGTCAGGTGGACAACGAGCATCGCCGAAACTGAGATGTGGATTAACCCAATCATACCACGCCTTTTTGTCCTCGGTTTGCTATCGCCGAGGCATTTTTTTGAATCTTCGTTGAATCGACTCACCAGTTAGCGTCTATTCGAACGCACCAGCGACGCTCTTTAACAGGACTGGCAATACGAGTCCAAAAAGCATTTGTCTGTGTTTGCCCCATCCGACATCGCCGACCATTCCGGGTCGCGTAGTATAAAAAGCTCCGCCGATGTGGTGTGAAAATCGACTGAATCTATTCTATGTGCTGCGCAGTAAATGAGTCAACTTTAGTTGTCCGACAAGCCAACGGTTGCCGTCTCGCCGCTTTGAAGGCTGTCGCACAATAAATATCCTTCGAGCATTGCCGTCGCGGCGCGAAGCTCGCGCACAGCCTCCAAATAATCGAGATAGGTTTGAAAATACGTACGCTGTGCCGTCAGGAGGACTAAGTAGCCAAATTCTCCCTGCTGGTAACCCGCACTAACCAGTCTCAGCGATTCTTCGGCGTTGGGCAGGATATCGCGTCTGTATTTATCGACCCGGTGGTAGGCCGTCGCGTACTGTTCAAAGACGGCGGCTAAACGCTGCTCCAGCGCAAGGCGTACCCGTCTGACCTCCTGCTGGGCGGCGACCAACTCAGCCTGGGCTTTAGCAATGTTTCCTTGGTTTCGATTGTAGATGGGAATGGGAACGCCAATTTGCACCCCAGCCGTCGTATCTCCGGTTGCATTATCGTGTTGGACGCTCGCCTGCAAATCGACATTGGGAAACCGACCGGCACACTCGCGATTCAGAGCGGCTTGGGCGCGAGCCACTCCC
>JGI12104J13512_1000015_pt1 | contig 201631 bp, 160 predicted proteins | sample TerdegcTABiofilm_FD_13512 | JGI IMG/M metagenome (IMG submission 13512)
GATAAAGATATTTATGAACCAGGAACTTATTATTACTGGCTGGAAGCTCAGGATTATGATGGCTATGTTACTTATTACGGTTCAAGAAATGTAATTTATTCCATTGATAATAATCAAGGAACTCCTGAATTACCCCTGGTAACTGAAATTAAATCTATCTTTCCCAATCCATTCAACCCTACTGCTATAATTAGTTACACCATCAGTAAACCTGCAGAGGTTAATTTTGCCATCTATAATCCTAAGGGTCAATTAATCCGTAGCTTTAATTTGGGACGAAAAGACACAGGAAACTATAGATTGGTGTGGGATGGGACAGATAATAAAAATCAGTTTTGCGGAACCGGTGTATATTACATTAGAATGCAAGCAGGGAAAGAGAGTTTTATAAAGAAAGCTGCATTGATAAAATAAAAAATGAATATAGCGAGATGGTGAGATAGTTTAGAAAGGTGGGAATCTTTATTGTGAAGACGGAGGACGCTGTTCCTCCGCCTTTTTATATCTCTCACAGATAACACAGATTTCACAGATAAAAAATAAGTGCACGCAAAGAATGTGTAGCCGGAGGAACCTGATCTTCCACTTTGTAAGTTTGACGCTTTTTAACCACTGAAAACACTGAGGACACCGAGAATTTTTTTACAAAGAGAAAAAAGAATGTTTGGATAAAGAGAAAAGAGAAAAAGAGAATATTTTTACAAAGAGTAAAAGAGAGTGTTTGAACAAAGAGCAAAAGAGAATGTATAAGTAAAGAGATCTCACATTCTTCATTTTTCATCCTTCATTTCCTCAAGAACCTCTTGACTTCAAGACCTCTAGCCCTCTCGACCTCCAGCCCTCGTGACTTCAAGACCTCCAGAACCTCTCGATCTCAAGACCTCGTGACTTCCGGTGTTTTAAAGCTTTTTCTATGTATCGGAGACAATCCATAACTACAAATCATTTTAGCGTGATAGGCAGTTCCATAGCCCTTATTAGAGGCAAAACCATATTCAGGATAGATGTTGTCATAAGCAAGCATTAGTTTATCTCTATGGACTTTAGCTAAGATTGAGGCAGCGGCAATTGAGGCATAGAGTTGATCACCTTTTATTATTGCTTTGGCATAAGGTTTTAGTTCCGAGTGAATATCTCTGCCATCAATTAGACAGTATCGGGGTTTGCTTTTCAATTGGAAAAATGCATTCTTAAAGCCCAAAAGTGTTGCTCTCAGAATATTATATCTATCAATATAAGCAGGGCTAATTTCTACAATGCTATAGTCAATAGCACTTTCTACAATTTGCCGATAGAGTTCTTCGCGTTTTTTAAGCGTAAGCAACTTGGAATCGTTGATATCTTCAATAAGTGTATTATAGTTTAAGACTACTGCAGCAGCTACAACAGGACCGGCTAAAGCACCACGACCGGCTTCATCAATTCCGGCAAAAAGACCGTGGGTGTTAAAGAACTCTATATCGTTCTGATAAAGGATAGTCATAATCACACCTTTTGCAAAACGAAAAACAGACGACTGAATTTATCGTCAATAGTGGATAAATGTTTGGGATAGAGGTTTGTTTTTGTTTCTGTGCTATGGATGGCAATTAATTTCAGAGGTGAATTACGGATAATCTCAATAAGTTCATAAGTATAATAGACCCTTTGCTGATGCTGTTCAAACTGATAGCTATAACCCAAAATGTTCTTTTTAAAGAAATGCAAAGAGGATTTCTGGATTAATTGGATATATTCAAAATATGCCTGATGAATCATTAAACCATCACTATAACGGTGCAAATCGCAAAGATGGGCAAAATTATCCATACTGTTTTCCAGAGTAGAAATATCAAAAATAAATAAGCCACCAGTTTCTAAAGCTAAAGAGACCTCCTGCAAAACTTTGGCTATCTGTTTTGTTTGAGTGAGGTAATTAATGCTGTCAAACATACAAATTACCAGCTGATAATCTTTACCTAAAATCGGATCGGTTAAAGATGCATAGTATAATTTAGGTTTTACTGTTTTCCCGGCAGCAATTTTGAGCATATCAACAGAGTTATCACAAGCAAAAACAGTATAACCCTTTCGCACAAATTGAATAGACATATTTGCTGTGCCACAGGCAAGTTCCAGTATCTTAGAAAGTTTCAAGGGAGAATATTGTTTAAACCAATAAAGTATACTATTCACCCACAAAGCATAATCCACATGTGCCATATAGTCATCATAGTGTTCTGCAAAAAAGGAATAGGCGGAAGAGTTATTTCTTCGGCAAAAACGAATTCCTGCGAGGTCATAAATATCATCCAACGGACGTGCCATATTTAATAGCTGTTTTTGAGCATTAAGAAGTATACTATGGGGCTTACCAATATTTACCCGGAGATTGCGATAATTCAGTTCTGGGTGAAATAGTTCCCAGTTTTCCCTATCTATATTTATCAGTGCTTCTATAAACCTGAAATTTGTGCTCAGTAAAACATAGTTGTTTTTTTTATTTTCAAAAAACTGACTTAAATCACTAAAATAGATCAGTTTTTCCTTTTTTTCATATAAATTCTCAGCAGTATCTTCTTTTAGCACACAAGGGCACAAGCCATATTCAGCAAGGTCTGTATGAAAGGGATTATTGCCTTTAAGCTCCAAAACTGCCATATCAGGATGGACATAAAGATAGGAGGAATTTATATTTTCCTGCTTGCAATAATAATCAAAAGAAGCAGGACTGGCAAAAAAACAAATCTGCTGAGGTGTTGGAACAGGAAGTTTATTAATATTGTTCAATCCTGTTAATTGCAAATTATCCGTTTTATATTTTAGAGAATTTTCAGAAGGACAAATTAGTTCCAGCTCCAATTCTTTCTTGATAGGAGAAAATTCACAGGCATCAATAACTAAGGGAACTTCTTTAGAGAAAAAAGTAACGATTGAAATGCGATATTTTTTGTCCATAATAGATGCTCTTGCTATATAGTTTTCATATTGGAAATGCGGTTATGTTGTTCATCTTTATCTGGATTCCGGTTTGCGCAGGAATGACAAAGGGATTACTCTCCGGAATATGATCGCAAGCATTAAAAAATAAACTACTTATCACTGCTACCAGGTATTTCTAAGGGAATATTTTGTTTGCAGGCATCACAATTTTCCCTTTCATAAGCAGGAATTTCAAAGCACAGGAGTGATTCCAAAGGAACGGGGAATTCTATTTTACCTCCGCTACGATCAATCAGAATACCAATTGCGATTACTTCCAAACCTTTATTTTGAATACAGGAGATAACTTCCCGAATACTGCCACCAGTTGTGAGAATATCTTCCACTATAGCTATTTTCCATATATGGGAAAGATCAAAACCATTGCGGATTATCATTTCACCTTCTTTTCGCTGAGTAAACACAAAGTTCTTTCCCATCAGATAAGCTGTTTCAAAGCCAAGAGCAATAGCTCCATAAGCAGGACTAATAATTGCTTCAAATTCATATTCGGCTAAGCGTTTTGCAAGGCGTTTACAAAGGTTATGAGCCGCAGCAGGATTTTGCAGAATTCTGGCTTTTTCAATATATTGATTGCTATGTTTTCCGGATGTTAACTGAAAATGACCTTCCAAGAGAGCTCCTTCATCTTTCAGAATGCGGGTTACATAGTCCGAATCCTCAAGACCGGTCAGTAGTTCTTTAGCATCTTTTTCTTCATTTTCCGGAACCTGCAATTCTATTTTATACATATCTCCCGCGATGGATGCATACATACTCATAATCCGTTCATTTAGCAGATTGGGATGAAAACCGGAATCCTCTAAAAGACCTTTTGCCAGTTCTGCTTCAAAAGGATTGGTATAAGTGGCAATAGTAATCAAAGTTATCTCTTCCATTTTATCCTCCATTTATGGGACGCTATTTTTGTCTGCCAAATATCTTTATCATTCCTGCTCAGGCAGGAAACCATTTAAAATATACTTTAGAGGTCTTGTACCTCTTTAGCAAAGAAAGAATTTAGCAAGCTAAAAGTGCCAGGAACCGAAAAAATTGTAAGGAGAAAAAATCGGCTCCCGGCATTAGGAAAGAACTATTTAAGTATATTGTTTAGCGATTTCTATTCCGCGTTTAATAGCAGTAAGATTTTTGGCAAGCAAATCAGGATTTTTTTCTTGCATAAAGGAAGTTAAATCCTTTTCCAGGGTTTCGTATTTGATAATTCCTGTTTTTCCGATTATAATACCTGTTGCCAGCATATTAAGCACAATCATACTGCCAATTTCGGACGCTATATCATTCATCGGAACCGCTATTTTAGTAATATCATCACGCTTACAACCGTTGGGACACATATTAGTGTTATAAATTAAAAGTCCTCCAGGACGAATAGAAGGAGCAAATTTATCTATAGAGGGCTGATTTAAAGCTACCAACACATCAGGGAAACTGACAATTGGAGAAGCAATAGGTTCCGTAGAAACCACCGTAGAAACATTGGCAGTTCCACCTCTCATTTCTGGTCCGTAAGAAGGCAGCCAGGAAACATTTTTCCCTTCTTGCATAGCTGCTTGGGCAATGAATTTACCTATAGTAAGAACACCTTGACCGCCAAAACCGGCACAAATCATTTCTATAGTCATTATTCCACTCCTTCACCTTTATCACGATAAACACCTAATTTGAAGAAAGGCAACATATTTTCTTTTGCCCATTGTCTTGCTTGTTCGGGTTCATAACCCCAATTCGTAGGGCAGGTGCTGATAAATTCTATAAAGGTAAAACCGCGATTTTCCTTGTTATAGCGGATGGCTTTGTTAACAGCTTTTTTTGCTTTAATAATATCAGCCGGGCTTAATAGTGAGACCCTTTCAATATAATAGGGAGCTACCAGGGTTGCCAAAAGTTCACACATCCGAATAGGATAACCGATATCATCTACATTTCTGCCGTAAGGACTGGTAGTAGTTTTCATATTAGGCAAAGTTGTAGGAGCCATTTGTCCACCTGTCATCCCATAGATAGCGTTATTAACAAAGAAAACGCTTATCTTTTCTCCCCGATTAGCAGAATGAACAATTTCCGCAGTTCCGATAGCAGCTAAATCACCATCTCCTTGATAGGTAAATATATGCATATCGGGACGGGCTCTTTTTATGCCTGTAGCAACGGCAGGAGCGCGTCCATGGGCTGCTTCTGCCATATCACAATTAAAATAGTTATAGGCAAAAACGGCACATCCGACAGGTGCCACACCGGCTATTTGATTGATTAAACCATTTTCATCAATTGCCTCAGCAATTAAACGATGAGCTACTCCATGCATACATCCAGGGCAGTAATGGAAAGGGACTTTAGTAAGTGCTTCAGGGCGTTTTGCAATAATTTCCATTTTTTCCTCCTTCCTTTAAAAACATTCTTCCAGTTTTTCTTTGATTTCAGCAGGGGTGAAAACAACTCCTCCCACTTTTCCCCAAAAATCAACCGGAACCTTTCCTTCTACAGCAATTTTTACATCTTCTACCATTTGTCCTGAATTGAGTTCAAAAACATAGACCTTTTTCACATTTTTACCAATTGCTTGTTTGATTGCTTCATAAGGGTAGGGCCATACACGAATGGGACGAATTAAGCCAACGCTTTTTCCTTCTTTTAGAACTTCATTGATAGCTGACTTTACAACTCGGCTGGCAGTTCCCCAGGCAACGCATAAAACTTCATTTTCATCTGAAATATTATAGGTTTCATAGCGAATTTCATTCTTTTGGATTTCCGCATATTTTTTACATAAACCCAAAACATGCTGTTCCAAAACCAGGGGGTCAAGTTCCAGAGAATTTATTTCATGATGGTGTTTTTTATCGCCATCTTCATTGGGGCAAATACACCAGGAAAGATGTTGATTGGCAAGCTGTTGCAGTTCTTCCTCCGTTTTTGCAGGTTTAAACTCAACGGGTTCCATCATTTGTCCCAGCATTCCATCGGCAAGAATCATAACAGGATTGCGATATTTATCTGCCAGATCAAATGCCTCGCTTGCCATATCTGCAAATTCCTGAACCGAACTCGGTGCTAAAACGATTAAACGATAATCGCCATGACCTCCGCCTTTGGTTGCTTGAAAATAATCACCTTGTGCGGGTTGGATATCTCCTAAACCGGGACCTCCGCGTTGAACATTAACTACCACACAGGGAAGTTCCGCTCCCGCAATATAAGATAGACCTTCCATTTTTAACGAAATACCAGGAGAGGAAGAAGATGTCATCACTCTTTTTCCGCTTCCAGCAGCTCCATAAACCATATTTATGGCAGCAACTTCGCTTTCCGCTTGAATAAAAGTGCCATTTACTTTAGGCATCATTTTCGCCATATATTCAATTAATTCGCTTTGGGGGGTGATGGGATAGGCAAAATACAAGCGACAACCACTACGAATTGCGGCTTCTGCAATTGCCTCATTTCCTTTCATTAAAATTTTAGACATTTATAACCTCACTTCTCAATTGTTATTGCTACATCAGGACAGGTTATATAACACATTTTGCAGGCAGTACACTTTTCCTGCTCAATACACTCTGCATAGTTGTAGCCCTTGGCATTAATGTTTTCCGATAAACGAATAATCTTTCTCGGACAAGCAATAATACACAAGCCACAACCTTTGCAATAATTGGGGTCAACAGTCATTTTAGGCATAACAAACACCTCTCTTTTTTTTATATTTTTCCTTTCTGTGATAAACCATTTTTTTGCCTTATTCTGTCAAATTATTTCTTTATAAAACCGAGGGAACGACATCCCCGTCGTTATAAGTTAAGAGTCATTTGCGCTTTTTCAACCCTGTTCTTTACGATTCTTTTTACAGCGTAATATGACTCATTACGGCATAAAAAAATCAAATCTGCTTAATTAGGGTAAAATATGCGAAATCTGCGGGAAACGAATTTGCCTGATTAGTTTTGAGAGCTGTAATTGTTTGGAGCATAGTTGATTAAGTAACAACTCCGTAACACTTCCGTAACACTTCCGTTGTCTCGTTACGGAATTGTTACTTGGTTGTTACCTGGTCGTTACGGGAAGTAGAATGGAATAGGTAGCAACTTGTATAACATATTGTAATATATATGGATTATCCCTATAGCGAAAATTTATCCTTGACAATATGCCCGGCTCTAAAAATTATCCCTTCTATCACATGAGCTAAGGAAAATGATGAAGAAACACAAAAAGAAATTATTGGCTTGCCTAATTGGGATTCAGGTAATGTTTATAGCACCGGTAATTCCTCAAACTATGGCAAGCTTAAGCGGGGAAGAGTTTATTTCAGACCAAAGTATGGTTGTGATTGACTCTTTGCAGACCCAGGAACCACCGGGAGGTCCTCCTGGTGAAAAGATGGTCGCTACTTATTATTCTAAACGATTTCAGGGCAGAAAAACGGCAAGTGGCGAAAGATATAATCGCGATGCCTTTACTTGTGCCCACAAAACCCTCCCCTTTCAAACCCTTTTAAAAATAACCAATCCCCAAAACAGCAAATCCGTTATCGTGCGTGTAAACGATAGAGGTCCCTTCAATCGTGGCAGAGATATAGACCTTTCTTATGCTGCTGCCAAAGAAATAGGGATGCTTTCTGCGGGGGTTATTCCTGTTCAGGTGGAAATTTTAGAGCAGGTTTATACAGACACTCTGCTGGCAAAAAATTAAAAACATTATTAATTCTTATTTTCAACCTGTCAGGGAAAAGGGCAGGTAACTTAGGATGCAACTTATTTTACATTTATCTCCGCGTATAAAACAGGCATTTGATAAGAGAAAACCAATTCTGGCAATGGAATCAACTGTGCTTACTCATGGCTTGCCCTGCCCTAAAAATCTGGATATATTAAAAACATTGGAGGACCTCTGTCAGGAGCTTGATGTTGAGCCAGCTACAATAATTGTTTTGGACGGGAAAATTCATATTGGAATGACAGAAGCAGAAAAAGAAATTCTCCAATGCAAACTGGAAAGCGGGGAAGAGGTGAGTAAATTTAATTTACGGGATATTCCTTATGCTGTAGCTCGGAAAAAAAGCGGTGGGACAACCGTTTCTGCCACAATGCTGCTTGCCAATAAAGCCGGAATAAAGGTTTTTGCCACGGGTGGAATCGGCGGAGTGCATAAATTCTGGAACGAAACATTGGACATTTCTTCAGACCTGAAAGCTCTTGCAGAAATTCCAGTGATCGTTGTTTCTGCTGGGTGTAAAGCCATTTTGGATATTCCTGCCACGCTGGAAGTTCTGGAAAGTTATAGCGTTCCTGTTTTAGGATGGAAAACCGATGAATTTCCTGCTTTCTATGCAAGAACAAGCGGAAAAAAGATAGAAAAAATTGAAAGCGCTAAAGATGTTGTAAATATCTATCATGCGATGCAGGAATTGTATCCGCATCCTACAGGAATTCTGGTGGTAAATCCAGTGCCGGAAAAAGATGAAATTCCTTTTGCGGAAATAGAAAAATATATATCAGAGGCAATTGCCGAAGCAAAGACAAAAAATATTTCAGGCAAGGAACTAACTCCTTTTCTGCTGGCAACTTTGGCGGAAAAAACAAAAGGGCAATCAGTTCAAAGCAACCTTGCTCTGCTAAAAAACAATGTTATAATCGGCGCACAAATCGCTAAGGAGTTACAATGAAAATATACATTTCCACCGATATGGAAGGAATCCCGGGAACTTTTAACTGGGAACAGGAAAAAACCAACCGCCCTGAAGTCCTAAAAAATTATCAGACACATATAACTGATTGCTTGAATGCAATTTTATATAGCGGATTCAAGGAATTTATTGAAGAAATAACTATTGCCGATTCTCACGCCGGAGGAGATAATTTAAGCTACGAAATAACCGCATTGGATAAAAGAATTTCGCTTATTTCAGGTGGACCCCGACCCCAATATATGATGCCTGCCTTAGATAGTGATTACGCTATGGTGTTTTTACTGGGCTATCATTCCGGCACAGGAACCTGGAAAGGCAATATGGATCACACCTATTCCAACAGTAAAATATTTAGAATCTGGATAAATGATATACCAATGAACGAAGCAATTATAAATTCCGCTTATGCTGGTTATAAAGGTGTTCCGGTTGCTTTAATTAGCGGAGATAAGGCATTGGAAGAACAAATTGCCGTTACTATGCCCTGGGTTCATTTTGTCAGAACAAAAGAAGCAGTAGCCAAATTTGCCGCTAAAAATTATTCTTCTATAATCGTGAAAGAGGACTTAGTAAAAGCCGTTCAGGCATCTTTAGCCCAAAAAGATATTCCCCTCTATACTTTTTCCAGCCCAATCAGCCTGAAGATTGAATTCCACTCTACTTCTATGACCGATTGCGCTGCTTTAATGCCTCATACAAAACGCATTGATGGAAGGACTATAGAATATGTGGATGACGATTACGGGGTTATTTTTGAAGCAATAATGGCTCTGGTAACACTGGCTTACGGAGCTACTTTGTAAAAAAGAGAAAAGAGGGGTGATTTTACAAAGAGAGAAAGAGAAAAAGAGATTTGATTTTACAAAGAGGGAAAGAGAAAAAGAGAGGTGATTTTACTAAGAGAAAAGAGAATTAGGATTAATAAGTCACGAGTCCTTATCGCTAAATAATTTTGAGGTTGGTAATAATTTTTATAAGCGATGAGGACTCGTGACTTTTTTCATTCTTCATTTTTTAACAGATAGCGTTTTAATCGCTTAACAGATTCTTCCAAGCCAATAATGGCAATTGTAGAATGTAATTCCGGTCCGTGTATTTTACCAATTAAAGCCAAACGCAAAGGCAGATAAAATGCCTTACCCTTAATTCCCAATTCGGAGATACCGTCATTGATAACTTCTTGAATTGTATCTACTTCCCAATGAGTTATAATAGGTAATTTTTGGACAAACCAGGCAAGAACCCTCTGTGCTTCGGGAGTTGAGAGTATTTTTTCTTCTTCCTCAGTTAATGTCTCCGGTTGATAAAACATTTTGCAATAATCTACAATTTCATTAAGCAAAGTGCATCGTTCCCTGGCAACGGCTATGGATAGATGGTATTTTTTTGTGTCGCTGATATCATAACCCTTGTCTAAAAAAAGTGGTTTACAACGCAAAGCAATTTCTTCCAAAGGCAGAAGGTGCAAATACTGTCCATTCATCCAATCCAGTTTAGCTAAATCAAATATAGCATTTGCTTTATTAACCCGCTTTAGTGAAAAGACCTCACAAAGTTCATCAAGAGTAAAAAGTTCGCGTTCATCGGCAGAATGCCAACCCAGCAAGGCAACAAAATTGATTATGGCTTCTTTTAAGTATCCCTTTAATAAATAGCTATCTACGGAAACATCATTCATCCTTTTGCTTAACTTAGTGCGATCAGGATTAAGTATTAAAGGTAAATGCACCCATTTCGGCGTTTCCCAACCCAGGCATTCATAAAGATAAATATGTTTGGGAGTGCTGGAAAGCCATTCTTCACCTCGGATTATATGAGTAATTTGCATAAAATGGTCATCTACAACTGAGGCAAGATGATAAGTAGGAAAACCGTCACTTTTCAGTAAAACCTGGTCATCGGATTGACTGGAATCCATTTCCACTTCTCCCCGAATCAGGTCATAAAAACGAAATTTGTGCTTATCAGGCATTTTTAAGCGGATTACATATTTTTCTCCGTTTGCCATCTTTTGCCTTATTTCGGATTGACTTAACGCTAAACAACGACGGTCATATTTAACAAATTCGCCTTTTTCTTGTTGTTCTTTGCGCATATTTGTTAGTGTTTCAGAAGAGCAAAAACAGGGGTAGGCAAAACCCTTTTCTAATAGGTACTGTGCTTGTTCTTGGTATAAATTTAAGCGTTGGGACTGAATGTAGGGTCCGAAATCTCCCTCTTTTCCGGGTCCCTCATCAAAATCTAACCCTAAATTATGCAAGGAAGTAATAAGATTTTCTATGGCTCCGGGAACTATTCTGCTTTGGTCTGTATCTTCAATGCGCAGAATAAATGTTCCCTGTTCTTTACGGGCAAAAAGATAGTTGTATAGTGCAGTCCTCAAACCTCCAATATGCAAAAAACCGGTTGGACTGGGAGCAAAACGCACACGAATCTTGTTCATAATATATTTACTCCTGATTTTGGGATGGCAAATTGCGAGTTGCAATTGCGAAAAAAGTTAACTGCTATAATTTTCATATTGGCAATACTCTTTGTATAAATAATTGTTTGGATTCCTGCCTGCACAGGAATGACAAAAAGATTCTGCAAATTATAACTATGTAATTCGTTATTCTTTTCAGTAATAGCGTTATATTCACTAAAATTCATTGCAGTAATTTCTCTATATTATCATAAAATTGATATTTCAGCACTCGGTATTTGGGGTTATAAAGAGTTTTGTATTGCTGTGAATGTCTTGGAATAGCTTTGCTTTCAGCAATAGCATTAACTTGCTGCCATTCGTTAAGATCAAATACTATCAGCTGTTGAATAACAGGAATAGTTTCTTTCCAGAGCTTAGTTATATCCAAATTATAAGTAAAATCCAAAACGGATTCTTGCATAAGTTCTGCTAAAAGGAAGCTTTTACGATAAAGTTCGCTGATTGCCTTTTCTTTTTTCAGCTGTAAAACAGGGACCAGACAATCTAAACTTAAACGGAAAAAACCATTTTGGGAACCGATGTCCTGTTTTAATGGCTTATAAGGTTCGGGATGCAAGAGTATTTCTGTCATAATTTTTTTAGCTGATTCATTAATGTCGGCAAGCAAATGCGCAGGACCCAAATATGCTTGAAAGACAAGTTTATAGATATCAATTAGTTTTAGTTCCGGATGTTGATTTAGTTCCAGAGAAATCACCTGTTTGATATCTATAGCTTTCAAGTTGGTATTATCTTTCCGCATATTCTATTTCTCCTTCTCTAATAACATAACGCAATTGAGATGTTTCAGTTTCCAGCGGAAGGGAATATATAGATAAATCAGCTTGAAAACCGGTTTTAATTTGTCCGGTAATGTTTTCTTCAAAGTTCAGCCAAGCAGCATTTTTGGTGTAAATATCAATTGCCTGAGCAAGAGTTAAACGCTCCTGCGGATTATGATGATTGATTGCTGCATTTATTGACTGCATTGCATTTAAAGGAGTTACATACCAATCGGAACCCCCGGTAATAGTAATTCCAGCTTTGAGTATTGTGGCAAAGCGATTCATTATTTGACTACGCTTAATTCCTAATTTCTGGGCATAAAAACCATTTTCTCCACCCCATAAAAGGTCAAAATTGGGTTGCATAACGGGCACTGCTTTAGAAACAGCAATTTCCCTAATTAATTCATCATCCGTTAATTCACAATGAATTAGCTCACAGCGTAGTTCTTCAGTAGTAGCGATATTTTTATACACATTATTGATCTGCCGAATAGCTCTATCTCCGATACAGTGAACTGCTACCTGCAGATGATGTTTACTTGCTTCACTAATAAATTTTTGCCAGAATTCGTCACTCTGATAGAGAACCCCTTTGGAAGTGCTGTTTAAATAGGGTTCGGAAACAGCTGCAGTTTCAGAACCGATAGAACCATCTGCTAAAATACATCCTCCGATTCTTTTGGCTCCTGCATCCAAAGCTGCACTAATATTGAAGGATTGAGGATAGAGGATAAAACGCAGAGGGAATTTATCCAGATTATCTCTGATAAGCTCATAGTGAGCAATGCTGTTATGAGCGTCACCAATCATCGTATGCAAAGAAGTAAAGCCACCCTCCAAACCAATTTTTGCGGATACCTGATAAGCTTCTATAATCTCCTCATCTGTTAAGCAACCATGAAAATGGCGAACTGCCCGATCATTTTCAGCTCCCCTTAAAACTTCATTTTTTGTATTTAATTCTTTAATCTGCTTACGGGCAAAAGAATTGAGCATACAAGAATGACCATCAATTCTTCTTAAGAGTAATGCTTTATCGGGAACAGCCAAATCCAGTTCTTGAACTGTGGGGAAACGCTTTTCCTGCAATAAGGTTTCATCCAATTGCCAGGCAAAAATAATTTCCTCTTTTGTCTTTTTGGCATTTTCAGCAGAAAGCAATTCCAGAACCTCAGCAATGTTTTTAACTTTGGATAAATCTACGCCTGAGCAATATAAACCACCTTCAAAGCTGTGAGTGTGAGTATCAATAAAACCGGGATAAGCATAAGCACCGTTAAAATCCTGTTGAAAAATATTTTTATATTGTTCCGGAACAGGATAGGGTAGATGTTCAATAATTATTCCCTTGTCTACTAATAAAGATTGGGTTTCTTCTGTAAATTTACCATTCAGCCAGAGATAGAGATTAGCTAATATTTTCACTGTTCTTCCTCAACTAATATTGTTTTCAGCATTTCATAAAATAAGCGGATAGGAAAGCCCATAACATTGAAATAGCATCCTTCCACTTTTGTTACAAATTGTGCTCCAAAACCCTGAATTCCATAAGCGCCTGCTTTATCTAAAGGTTCTCCCGTTGCCAAATAAGATTCAATTTCGGTTTCCGACAGCTCTGCAAAAGTCACAAATGTCTGCTCATAATTAATGTTAGCAATTTCATTATAGTAAATACAGATGCCGGTAAAAACACTATGTGTGCGTCCCGAAAGTAATCGTAAATAGTTTCCTGCTTCTTCAGTATCTGCGGGCTTGCCTAAAATGTGATTATCCAAAACTACTATAGTATCGGCAGAAACAACTAAGGCATCTTTATCTACTTTATCCTTAACAAATTGAGCTTTTCGTAGAGCATTTTGCATTGCCTGAGTTTGCGGTGCTTCACTATTTATGGGTTCTTCAATATCTGCGGGAATAGATTCAAAGGAAATTCCCAAAAGCGAAAAAAGCTCTTTTCTCCTTGGTGAAACAGAGGCAAGGATTATTTTTTTATGGTATAACAATTCGTGTATCATCATATTAAACCTTTGTCACAGAGAATAAAAAAGCGGTTTTAAGTCAATATATTTCTCTATTTACCAAAAAATGTCTTGCCTAAAAGGGCGGCATTAGAAAAACTTGTTTTATATTGAAAATATATATCCAGGAGGATACAAATGGAACGCGTACATAACTTTAACGCTGGTCCTGCAGTTCTGCCTGAAGAAGTGCTTAGAGAAGCACAGGCAGATCTTGTTAATTACAAAGGGATGGGACTTTCCGTTATGGAAATGAGCCATCGCAGTAAAGAATATGAAGCCATTATCAATGAAGCCAGAGATGCTGCAAAACGGATTTATGGTCTCGGTGATGATTGGGATGTGCTTTTTCTGCATGGAGGTGCAAGTTTGCAATTCGTGATGATTCCAATGAACTTTCTGACGGAAGGTAAAATTGCAAACTTCATTCATACCGGTGTGTGGAGCAAAAAAGCAATGGCGGAAGTTAAAAAATTGGGTAAACCAGTGCATATTGCTGCCAGTTCGGAAGATAAAAATTTCAGTTACATTCCCAAAACCTATCAGCTTTCCGATAATCCTGCCTACCTTCACATTACTACAAACAATACGATTTATGGCACTGAATGGAAAATAGACCCTGATGTTCCGAAAGATGTTCCTTTGATTGCAGATATGAGCTCAAACTTTATGAGCAAACCAATTGATATCAACAAATACAGCTTTATTTATGCCGGAGCACAGAAAAATATTGGTCCTGCTGGCTGTGCTGTTATTTTGGTGAAGAAGGACTTTTTGGCTACAGGAGCTACAAATCTGCCATCAATGCTGGATTATCAGTTACATTCTAAAAACGGTAGTTTGTATAATACTCCTCCCTGTTTCACTATCTATATGATTGGTTTGGTTCTAAAATGGATTGAGAACTATGGTGGACTTGCCAGAATTGAAGAAAATAACAAAGCTAAGGCAAAATACATTTACGATGTTATTGATGCCTCCGATGGTTTCTATAGAGGAACTGTGGTTCCGGAAGACCGTTCTTTGATGAATATCACTTTCCGCCTTCCCAGCGAAGAACTGGAAAATCTTTTTATTAGTGAAGCTAAAAAGAATGGAATGATTGGTCTGAAAGGTCATCGTGATGTAGGTGGATGTCGTGCTTCCTGTTATAATGCGCTTCCTCTTAATGCTGCTTACGATTTGGCTGAATTTATGAAAAATTTCCAAAAACAGAATGGATAATTCATACTTGAAAAGACCCTGACTATTAAAAACTGCTGTAGTATCTTTATAGATGCTACAGCAGTTAAGGTTATAAGAGAAAAAATAATACGCGAGGTTAAATGTCTATCTTAGATTTAATCGTGAAAGGTGGATTCCTGATGTATGTGCTTACGGTTATTTCCGTAATCAGCATCGGCATCATAATTGAAAAATATCGTCAATTCAGAAAAGTACGCCTAGCTAACAATAAACTTCAGCTGTCTCTTAAATCGCAGGATAAATTGGAAAATATCCGCGCTCTTATAAATATGCATAAGAGTGAATGTCCTATGGGACTGATGCTGGATAAACTATTCAACAACGAAAGCGACGACTTGGATTTAATTAACCAGAGTATGGAAGCAACGGCAAATATGGAATTGCATCGTTTGGAAAAAGGGCTGGGTTGGCTTTCCACTTTTGCGGCAATTGCACCTTTGATTGGATTTTTGGGCACTGTTATAGGGATGGTGAATGTTTTTATGAAAATTCAGGCAGCAAGTCAAAGCGGAGTTGATATTTCTATGCTGGCAGGTGGAATCTGGGTTGCTTTATTAACTACGGTAGGGGGTTTAATTGTAGGTATTGCGACAATCATTTTTTACAACGATCTGGTGCAAAAATTGGAAAATATCGTGAAAGATATGCAAGAAAATGCAGTGGAATATATCATTAAATATAAGAAGTTAAAACAAGGTAAACTATGAAACTGCGTGTTTCCAAACAGCGAATTTCTACAACAATGCTTATTTCAATGACCGATGTTATCTTCCTTCTTCTGCTGTTTTTACTGATTGCTTCAAACTTCGTAAGCCAAACCGGATTACCGATTAAGCTTCCTGGTTCTTCCACTGCTGTCCGGCAAAGTTATCAAACCCTATTAATTACATATTATAATGACGGACGCCTGTATTTTATGGATAAATCCATAGAAATTAAAGAACTGGAAACAGTCCTTCAGCAAAAATACCAAAATCCTGAGCAAGTTGTGCGCATTGCTGTGGAAAAACAAGTTCCGGTGCAAAAACTGATAAATTTAATGGATATTGTCCGTAATTCCGGCTATGAAAGAATCTTTGTTGCCACAACTGTTCTGGAGCAAAAATAGTGCGCCGTTTTCAATTTTCTAAACTTTTCAACGGCTATTTCATCTCTGTAGCATTTCACCTGCTGTTGTTTATGCTTTTTGCCTTCTATGTTATCCAACCTTATGTTCCGGAAAAATGGTATACTTTTGAATGGGAACCCTTAGATAGGACTACCGTGATTGAAACGCAAACAGCTAATAAACTGGAAGAAATAACTATGGTTAACAATATTCCCGGAACTGAAGGAATAACTAAACAAGCAGGAATTTCCGAAAAAAAAGAAATAAATACCGTTAATGGAAATCCTATAAGTATCGGTGATAGTGAACCTGCTATTGCTATGCCGATAAATGTGTTACCTCAGGATAATGCAAAAACAACAATTCCTTCCAGCTTTCCTCATAATAGAAATTCCAATGCTTTGAAAGAAGTACCCGGAACCATAACAGGCAGTAATTTCGGCTTTTCTTCTTCCCTGGAAGAAGGCGGGGGAGAAGCATATATAATCAGCCAAACAAAACCTCAAATAAATCCTACTGAAGAGGGTGAGGTCTATCTGGAATTTAAACTTACTCCTAAAGGCACAGTAGATATGAGCAGCGTAAATATACTTTCTTATACCAGCGCAACTTATGCCGAAGCAGTGAGAAAAGTGATGCCTTCCTGGAAGTTTGGTTTTAAGGGAACTTATAATCCCAAACAACTTTATCGTTTGCGTTGCAGGTTTGTTATCAATGAATAAATATTGCTTTCCGGAACGGATACCTGTTTTAATGGGTATTTTGAATGTTACTGAGGATTCTTTTTCGGACGGAGCACAATTCTTGGACAGAGAATTAGCTATTAAACATACGGAGGTAATGATTGCTGAAGGAGCAGAAATAATTGATATTGGTGCAGAATCAACTCGTCCTGGTTCTTTACCTGTTCCTGCAGAGATACAAGAACAAAGGATAATACCTATTCTAAGCTCTTTAAAAGAAAAATATCCTAAAGTTACTTTTTCAGTTGATACTCAGGAGGCAACAGTTGCTGAAAAGGCAATAGAGCTTGGCGCTTCTATTATCAATGATATTTCGGCTCTTAGAACCGATCCTGCTTTGGTAGAGCTTTTGTCAGCAAATCCTGAGGTAAAAGTTATTTTAATGCATATGCAGGGAACTCCGCGCACAATGCAAATAAATCCTGTTTATCAGGATGTGCTGATTGAAATAAAGGATTTCTTTCAAGAGCGTATTGATTTTTGTCTTGCCAAAGGGATTTTAAGGGAAAACATAATGCTTGATCCCGGTATTGGATTTGGCAAAAATCTGGAACATAATTTAACTATTCTTGGCAATCTGAGAACATTTAAGGAATTTGGCTTACCGCTTGTAGTAGGTGCTAGCAGAAAGAGCTTTATAGACAAAATTTCACCTTCGTCGCCTGCACAACGCATAGGAGGATGCCTTGCAGCAGCTTTCGTTTCTGCTTGTGAAGAAATTGACATTTTGCGTGTTCATGATGTTCTTTTGCACAGGCAGTTTTTTGCGGTCTTAACTGCTATTGCCAAAGCGAAAAGGGACTAAATGGAATTTTTAATTCCTCGCTTTAAAGATATAGTAGATATCCTTATTATTGCTTTTCTGATTTACCAGGCATTATTGATTGTGCGTAAATCAGGTGGTTATCAGGTTTTATGGGGTCTGCTGTTTGTAGTTGTTCTCTATATTTTAGCCGTTATCTTCAATTTGAAGATGGTTGGTTCACTTTTAAGTGCCATTCGCAATTATTGGTTCATTGCCGTCGTTATTTTGTTTCAACCGGAATTGCGTTCTATTTTAGCTCGCTTGAATCTGCCCCGGGAACTAAGCAAGGTCTTTAGCAAACAGGAAAAATCATCGCTTTATACTCCCCTGATAGATGCTGTTTCTTCAATGAGTTTTCGTAAAATAGGCGCTCTGATTGTGTTGGAAAATAAAAGGAAACTGCATGAATATATTTATAGCGGTGAACCCATTGATGCTATTGTGTCTATGCGATTGATCCTTACTATTTTCAATCCTAAAAGTGTGTTGCATGATGGAGCTATTATTATTCGTGACCAACGCATTATGGCTGCTAAAGTAGTTTTGCCACTATCTAAAAAGGCAGAATATGTGCGTAAATTTGGCACTAGGCATCTTGCTGGTATTGGAATAACAGAAATAAGCGATGCTATTGCTATTATTGTTTCCGAACAAACAGGTCAGGTTTCTGTAGCCAAAGCGGGAAAAATACAAACCAATGTTGCTTTTGAAGAACTTCTACAAATTTTAACCGATGTCACAAAATAAAAAACCTCTGCTTATAGGTATAACGGGAAATATCGGCAGTGGCAAAAGTACTTTTTGCAATTTTCTGGTTGCTAATGGCTTGAAAGTTATTTCTGCAGATGCAGTTGCCAATCAACATTTGGAAGACCCTGCAATCAAAGAAGCATTAATAAAACGCTATTCTACAGCTATTCTATCTCCTTCCAATGAAGATAAAGGCAAAGGTATAATTAATCGTAACATTTTGGCAGATATAGTATTTGGCAGTGAAGAGGAAACCCAATACTTAAATTCTTTAATACATCCTCTTGTGTTACAGGATTTTCAAAGAATAGTGGAACAAAGTAATGAGGAAGCTCTCTGCTTTGAGGTTCCTCTTCTTTTTGAGGCAAATTTACAGGATTGCTTTGATTATATTGTATTGATAAGTGCTTCTCTGGAAACACGACTTATGCGTTTGGAAAAAAGAGGAGAAGACAGAACCAAAGCCCAACAAAGGATGCTACACCAGATGCCGGATACGGAAAAGCGTTTTCTGGTAAATTTAGTTATTGAAAATGATGGTGATTTGCTTAGTTTACAAAAATCAGCAGTATCTTTTATAGAGAAAATCCCTTATCTACCACATAAAAAAGTCCGCCCTTTTGTGTAGTCGGAGGACGCTGTTCCTCCGCATCTGTGTGAATACAGCTGTTACGAGTCCTCACTGCCAAATAAAATAGTGTATAGCAAAAAATTTATTTTAGCAGTAACGACTCCTGACTTGCAAAGTGACGCCTCCTGCTTAAGATGGGTAAAAGGAAAACGACAACAATGATATTTTCCCCAAAAAAAGGCGGAGCTACAATGAGCTCCGTCTACATTTTTGTTCAAATTTCCTTAGGATTCCTGCTTGTGCAGGAATGACAAAGGGTTTTTCAATCTAAGTATGATACAATCTCTTGACCTCAAGACCTCATTTTTTCAGCACCATTTTTTGGGTCTCGGAATAATTTCCAGCTTTCATTCTATAGAAATAGATTCCGCTGGCTACAGAACGACCCTTATTATCCGTTCCGTTCCAAACAACGCTATGTTCCCCTGGTTCTAAGGGTTGGTTAACCAAAGTTCGGACTTTTTGTCCTAAAATATTGTAAATAACCAGTTCCACAGGTGTCTTTTCTTTTATACTGAAACTGATTGTAGTTGTAGGATTAAAAGGATTAGGATAGCATCCTTTTAGAGAAGTAACCAAAACAGCAACAGGATCGTCATTGGCAACCGGTTGTCCTGTTCCGTATAAGGGAATAGTATTTACTAAGGCATTGGGGTCATCAGAGTTTACTATTAGGGTTCCAGTGTATGCCGAGTTTTGCAGGGGCTGGAAATTCACATTAAAAGTAAAGGATTCACCTACCGGAATAATGTATTCCAAATAATAAGCAGGCATAATTGGTTCTCCTAAAGAGAAAGGAGATTCTGTTGTAATAGTTCCCAGCATTGAAGCAGTTCCGCAATTGCAGATAGTAACAGTTTGGGAGACAATGGTATTGACTATAACTTCCCCAAAATTTATATTTTCCATATCAATTACAAATACAGGAATTCCAATTTGTTCACCTGTGCTGGGGAAAATAATATCATCAAGCCAGGCACAATCGCTACCTTGATAGGATCCGTTGTCCTTAACATATTCCCATTTGAAGACATTAGTTCCAGGAGAAACAGGATAAGTAACCTGACTCCAGAAATCATCGGTTCCGCTCCACTGGAATTTTAAAATTCCATTGATGTAGAATTTTAAGAAATCGCAACTTGGTTCGGAAGAGACCTTTTTCCAGAAAGATATTTCTCCTGCTTGAGGGCATTGATAAGTAATGCTTATAGAAGAGCTGGAGTTGTTATTAATGGAAGGTGATTTGGCAGCCATAGAACCATTAAAACTATCTGGAGAAATAGTCCAATTTCCTCCTTCAAAAACCCAGGGGAAATTGCTGAAGCCAAAATCAAAGTTCTCCATTACTATTCCCACGACAATTGTATAGGTATGAACACTTAAGTATTCACCAAACATTGTCATTGCTGTAAGCTGAACAGAAGTTCCCATTGGAATTTGAGAACTGAAAGTTACATTATAAATCATCTGACCGGTTTGGCTAACAGGCAGATTTTCAATAGTGGAAATAATAGGAGTTATCAAATGGGATACTCCATTTACAATCAAAGTAGTGGAAATATCGGCAGCATCACAGTGCCCCGAATTAGTTACATTAAAGGTAATAGTTACATTTTCACCGGCATCAATGCGGCCGTTATTATTACCTAAACTATCATTTATCTGTAATGGACCCCAGGTAATAGCCGGAGCATACGCTATAAAGCTACAATTATTTTCAAAGGTTTCTCCATCACTGGTAGCAATAAATATGTGTAAATTTACCGTATGTTCATCGGGAATACTGTTGGAAAGCTGAATTTGAAAAGTTCCTGTAGAGCTAACAGTTCCACTGGAGATATCTCCAATTGTGAGAGTTGGGTTCAACAGGGTTACATAAGAATCATTTGTGGAAAGAGTAACACTCACACTGGTGGCAGTTTCGCTACCGATATTAGAAAGGTTCATATCCAGAAAGACGGTTTCCCCTGTAGTAAAAATATTATCATTCACATCGCTGAAAGTAGTTTCTTCTACCACTAAATAAGGTCCGCTACTGGGTAAAACCTGTATGGTTTGAATATAGGTCTGATAATCAAATGCGGAAATAGTTAAAGTCATATCCATTGGCAGATCGAGAATAATATCCAGATTGATAACACAATTACCTGTAGCATCGGCAATTCCTTTACCATAGATAATGCCGTTATTAGTTAAAGTAATTCTACCGCCGGGAATGGTTTGGACAGCAAAACTGCTCATACCTAAAAACAGGACAGGATTGAAAGTAGCAGTAATAACTTGAGGGTTTTTGGTTCTCACCATTAACGATGCATCTCCAAAAATAGTCCAGGTTCTGGCATCAGCAAGCCCTTGGCTACCATAAACTTCAATAATTTTATGTGCCCCGTTAAATAGTAAACCACCAACCCGATATTTTAAATTGCCAACTAAGAGATCGGTTACTTCATCCTGACCACGCATAGGAGGAGCCCAACTTTGATTAATTGTAGAACCCCAAAAAGTTATGGCACCTGCAGGAGCATTAGTAGTTTCATTTACAGAACGCATCCAGGCCTCAGCAAAACAAGTTTGGCTAACAAAGTTTCCATTCACACAGGCAACAGAAACAATAAGAGGTAACATATAATCATTGGTTAGAGCATTAGCATTGTTGTTGTTGAAATTTGTAGTTACCCAATATGTATCAGCACCATGACCACAATAATTGATAAAACCTCTACCCTGATTTACAGAATTACTTACTTGAGCGGCTGTAGCACCTGGGTCATAGATTTGATCAACGGTTGTATAACCATAAATAAGCAGGTCGGTGCGAATATTATTCATATGTGCAATATCGCTTTCACCCATATCTCCTTGGCCGCTTCCACCCTCTGCAGAAGCAATTCCAATTGCTTTTTCCAGCCAGGTTGCTCCCGGAGCTATATCTCGTTCATAATATATACTGCGAGCGACTTGAGTTTCCAGTTCAGCTACTGTTTGTGCAGAAAAACGACCCACAAAGATATCATAATAATTATCATTCCCTGCCAAAAGTGCATAGGAAGGATCACTTCCTCCTCCAGAATAAGTAAGAGTGGGAATTTGAGGCGCATCACCAACCAATTGCACAAACATCAAGCCATTGTTCAAATCATACTGGTTTTGAATGTAGGTTTTTATATTTGCGGCAGTAGACCCCGCTTGCGTAACATCAACAACATCAACGGTAAAACCAAGTTGTCTTTTCCAATCAACCCAGGGTTGAATAGTAGCATCAAACATACTGTGTTTAATAACTAAAATCCTGCCTTCTTCATCCAGAGAAGGATATTTGGCAGCACTAAAATTAAGGAACATATTCTGATAAGTGCTTTCAAAATAACGGCTATAGGATGTTTTCGGATTCAAAAGAGCGTTTGTGAGGTCAGTTCCCTGTGCGTAAACAGAAATATTCAGTTTTGTATAGACCCTCAAGGTTTGAGTAGCAGGATAATATATAAAGGGTTGAAAACGAACAGTTATTCCGCGGTAGTCACGCAAAATAAAAGGTTCGGTTAAGTAAGCAATTTCAGCAGGATAACTTTCCCCGCTCTGATAGAAATCGGTAAATGTGTAGGGAATAGTGGCAGGATCAATATCACGGGTTAGATTTCCTTTAGAAGGAGCTACCGGCAAAGTAAGCTCCACATATTCACTATTGGTAATATTCAGATGCATTTTTGCCGTAGCAGGAATAATTAAACTTCTTGCCAAAACTGGAACTTGAGGCATTCCTGCTTCCAGAGTAAGCCCTTCCTTTTTCAAAAAGAGATGATACCAACTATCTCCATTTATCGTAACAGGTTCGCGATAAAAACTGCCCAGAGTAAACTCCAGTTCCATATTATTGGGATTGCTGTTAGTTAAACGAATATCATCAGGATATTGACTAACAACAATTTGTTCAGCTGTTAAGCCAATAAAACTCAACAGCAGAATTACGAAGAATAAGGTCTTTTTCATAGATTCCTTCCTTTATTGCTGACTAAAATGTAAGGATAATCATTCATTATTTGAACTCTCTTTTCCGTGAAGCAGGCATCCTTTCAATAAGAATGCCTGCTTCAAACGGTATTTATTTCATTAACATCATTTTTTGGGTAGAAGAATAGTTTTTGGTTTGCATCCGGTAAAAATAGATTCCACTGGAAACATTTTTACCCTGTTCATCTTTTCCGTTCCAGATAACAGTATAATTGCCTGCGGTCTTGCGTTCATTTACAAGATTGCGCACTAATTGACCCTTAATGTTATAGACCTCAATTTTAACCGGTCCTGATTCGCTAAGTGAGTAATGAATTGTTGTTTCAGGGTTGAAAGGATTAGGATAGTTCTTATGCAGTGCGGTCACATAAGGAATATTAACATTATCATCATTGGCAAGAGGAAACAAATTAACTGGTATTATCACCACCGGATGATGAGGATCATTAGTCGTAATTTGCATATTGGTTTGAAGTTCACTCACTGAATTTCCAGCAATATAACTGAGAGTGTAGAACACTGTCTGCCCAGCTTCAATCTGGTAGGCGTAATTAGCAGGTAAAGCATTTCCGTATTGACTAAGTTCAAAATCAGGGGGACAGGTAATAATTCCCTGCATTGCTAAGTTACCCAAATTGCGCAAGGCAAAATCAATGCTCACGGTTGTATTGGGAAGAACATTGGTAAACTCAATTTGGGTAGTTGTAGTATAGAATATTGCAGTTTCCAAAACTCCCATTCCCGGGAAACGGATATCATCCAACCAGGCACAGTCACTACCTGAAACTATTCCAGTATCTTTAGAATATGTCCACTTGAAAATATGGCTACCAGCGGTAACGGGATAGCTTACTTCCGACCAACCAATTTCACCGCTCCAGGAACCAGTTTCATTATTGTCAATATAGAATTTGAGCCAATCGTAGTTTGCTTCACTACTTACTTTACGCCAGAACGAAATATTTCCCGCAGAAGAAACTTCCATAGTTATCTGTAAAGTGGTGCTGCCATTATTTCCTATAGCACCCGATTTGGCAGCATAATTACCAAAATGGGCATTAGAAGTGCCACTAATAATAGTCCAGGGATTTGTGCTGTTATTTACCCAAGGGAAAGCGGCAAAATCACCGCTTTCAAAACTTTCACCAATAATACCGACAGGGATCATAATACTATGATTCAATAGTTGAATTCCCGCATTCATCGCAAATCCGATTGGAATAACTTCGTCATCGGGACAATCCTGACTGATAAACAAATGAAGAACAATAGGTATACCATTGCCTGCTGTAAGCGGAGGAATGATGAAATTGTAATTGTCCAAAGCAGCATAAGGACTGTTTAAAACAATAGCTAATGAACCACCATCAACATTCATATGACCGGTATTGGAAATAGATAAGGATATTGTAACTGTTTCACCTGGCTGATAAATTCCATCGCTATTGCTATCAAACAATGTGTGATTACCAAAAACTACATTGGGAGCGTTGATAGTTAAACTGCGTTGAGTTACCCAAGTATCTTCACCATCACTAACAGTAATATTGAAACCTGCAAGATGCTGATCAGGAACATCAGGCAGGATGCTTATCTGGAAAGCATTTGTTTGATTAATACTGTTGCCGGAAGCAATATCAGGCAACTGGACTGTAGCATTATTTAACAAGATATAAGGGCTATCGCAAGTGAGGGTAGCAGTGAGATTAGAAGCGGTTTCAATTCCTACATTATTGAATTGCAGGGAAATATTTATATTGTCACCGGCTTCAGCAATGTTGTTATTTCCATCATTTAATTCCAAAGGTCCGACAGTTAGATAAGGTCCCTCATTGGGTATAATTTCTATATTGGCAATTAAGGGTTTACGCAAGGAACGGGTTATTACCAGTTTTGCTATTCCGGGTTCAGTAAAAGGAGTATAATTCAAAGTTAAATTACCGCTGGCATCAGCTAAACCAACGCCATGCGATTCATTGTTCATAGAAAGAGCTACATAGCTGTAAGGATCGGTCTGAATATCCATACTGTTGAAACCCAAAAACATTTGAGCAGGTGGAGTATAGGCATTTTGAGCCGGAATTCCCAAATATGGAACTAAAGAAGGATCACCCATAATGGAATAAATTTCCCAGTAATAATTTATCCGGCTACTATTGGATTGAACAACTGCCATATTTCCCATTACAACATTACTTCCGGCATTTCCAGCCCAATCAGCAAAAGGTTCATTATGATCATGAAAGAGAGCATCATAAGCTCCTGTATGACCCGCTACAAAAGGAGAGCCAGTTCCTACAACAGGGGGTTTATATCCAACTCCCCACCAGTAATCTTCATCCCAATAAGTGCTGTTAGTTCCGCCGATATAAATTATGGCACCTTTATTAGTAGCACGTAACCATGCCTCGGCAAAACAGATGGAATCATTAAATTTACTGGTTAAACAGCAATTTCCCACTACATAACTGTATTTATTAGTATTTTGTAAGGAATTTACATTACTGATAGTAATATTGGGATCATACCAATATGTTACATCGCCATGAGCAGTGTAATTGGCGTATCCTACCCCGTTGGAAAGGTTTTGCACAATGGCTGTTTCAGAACTTCCGGAATTAGGATACAAATAAGTATGGCTGGTAATGTTGTGAGCGGTATTAAAATAATTGGTAGTTCCATAGTTAATTTGTCCGTTAGCATGGGTAGGTCCGTAAGAATTATCAACACCAGCAATCATAACTACTTCGCTTAAATAGGCATCGTTGGGCATTGTATATTGTTCATGCATTAAGGTTTTATTCACTTGATTGGTTACTTCGGCTACAGAAGTTGCGGAAAATCTGCCAAAATACATTTCCGGCATATAATCAGTTCCCTGTAAACGAACATAAGTAAGATCAGTGGGATGTGTACCTGTATTTCCAGTATTGGTAGGAACCTGAGCAACATCACCTACAATAAGAAGATAAGAAGGAGCGGGATTTTCGGATGTAGCTGAATTCCACAAATTTTGCATATATGCCTTTATGCTGGTTGTAGTTGTTCCGGTTATAGAAGTAGGCGCTACAATTACATTGTAACCTTCTTGTTTTTTCCAGTCAATAAAAGGTTGCATCGGAGCAATAAAGTTATCCGGTAGAATGATTACATAGCCAATCGGATATCGAAGAAAAGAAACCTTCGGTTCATCATAATTGATAAGTGTTTGTGCAAATACACTTTCAAAAGCGGGAGAATATGTTTTTGCTTGAAGTTCATTGGTAGCAATAAAGTTCGCCCCGCTAAAAGCAACTTTAACTTCCGCTTGATAAATTACCTCTATCTTTTTGAGAACAGGATTGTATTTTATTGGTACAAAATCAACTGCAAAAATTCTTGTTCCACGCATCATTCCGATTTCCGTTACACTAATGGAAGGGTTATCAGTCCACATATTGGCATTATAGAAATCTCTGTTTACTTCAAAAGGTAATTGCTCCAAGTTTGCTGACTTGGAAACTGATTCCTGACGCGGCATTAGAGGATATAAAACACCCTGTTCATCCAAATTAATAACCTTAGCACTACTGCTGACAATATTGGCAGTAACATTTGCTCCTAAGGGAACACTAATCAGCTGTCGCATTAAAGGTAATGCCGGTAAGCCAGTAACATTAGTAGTAGTGTAATTTAAGGCATTTAGTTCAGTAAAAATACCTTCCTTGGTATTAATTTCTCTAAACTGTAATTCATCTACAGCATAAGCGATAGAAAGCCCCGTATCGCTTTTTTCCAGCAATTGCACTTTTGCCGGATTATCTTGTAATTTTATGGTTCCACTGGCAGCTACTAATATAGCTGTTGTGAAAACCAGTAAGAGTATGAAAGAAATCTTCTTCATTACTTCTCCCTTTATGTTATTCTTATTTTTATATAGTTTACTGCTTCTACATATAATATAAGCAAAAATGAAGCCGAAAACAGTAAAAAATTGTGATTTTAGAGGACGAAGCCCCAAAATAAATCTTATCCAAGTTGTTGAATATTCGCTAACATTTAAATAAATAAATGAGTTAACTTATTTAGCTTAATAGCATTGCTTAAGCATTACGGACTCATTGCTAATGCCATTAGTAATGGGTAAGCAATGGGTAAGCAATGCTATTAAGGAAGAACTGAAAAATGTTTTGTAACATCATAAGAATATGAATGTTAGCATTGATGCAGAGGTAAAAGGAAACTATAATAACCGTTAAATTTGTATTGGTAAAAAAGAAAATCAGTAGTCCACAATTTTCATCCGTATTAAATTTTGTGAGCTGGGAGAAGTTATTTGGTTTCGGCTTAAATTGCTTTACAAAAAACCCTTCTTTTATTTTTTGTTCTTTCTATTGATTGTTAAAGAAGGAGATATAAATGCCCAAATTGATTACGAAATTTGACCCCGTAATTGCCAGGAAAAATGCAAAGCGTTGTAAAGAAAGAGGAATAATTCTTCCTACAATTCGTCAACAGATGTTTCCGGAAACGATTCCAGAAGCGATAAAAGAAAAACTTAAACCTGTTGGACTTTGGGATATCAATCCCTTAAATCTTTTTCGGATTACTTGGAAAAATGACATAAAAACAGGACTCTTCGGCAAGCCCAATTTTTTGGAAATATCTTCAGAGCTTTCCGGAGTTAAAGCCAGAATTATTGGTTTGGTAGGAAAATATTTTCCCACAGGAGCTCATAAAGTTGGAGCTGCTTACGGATGTTTGGTTCCGCGTTTAGTAACGGGAACTTTTGATCCCGAAATTCATAAAGCTGTTTGGCCTTCAACAGGAAATTATTGTAGAGGGGGTGCTTTTGATTGTGCTCTTTTAGCTTGTCCGGCAGTTGCTATTTTACCTGAAGAAATGAGCAAAGAACGTTTTGATTGGTTGCGCGAAATTGGAGCAGAGGTTTTTGCCACTCCCGGATGTGAATCCAATGTAAAAGAGATCTATGATAAATGTGCAGAATTGCGTTCAGACCCAAGTTATGTTATTTTGAACCAATTTGATGAATTTGGCAATTCTTTTTGGCACTATCATATTACCGGTAATGCTATTGCTGAGGTCTTTGCAATGATGCAAAAACCGGGCAATCGTTTAAGCGGATTTGTTAGCGCTACAGGCAGTGCAGGGACAATTGCAGCGGGGGATTTTCTGAAAAAACATTTTCCCCTAATGAAAATAAACGCTTCGGAAGCTATGGAATGTCCCACTTTATTAATGAATGGTTTTGGCGGTCATCGGATTGAAGGAATCGGCGATAAACACATTCCCTGGATTCATAATGTCCGGAATACGGATATTGTAAGCGCTGTCAGAGATGAGGATTGTATGCGGCTTTTGCGCTTATTCAATGAACCGGCGGGAATAAACTATTTAAAGAAAAGTGGAATAAAACCGGAATTGGCAGAAAAACTGGAACTTTTAGGCATATCATCCATCTGCAATCTGCTGGCTTCTATCAAAATGGCAAAGTATTTTGAATACAATGAAGATGATGTTATTGTCACGGTTTTTACGGATAGTGCCGAAATGTATCAATCCCGTTTACAGGAACAAACAGCTTTAAAAGGCGAATATACTGAATTGCAAGCAGCTTTAGACAGAGAATCAATACTTCAGGCACAAAGTTATGATAATTTGCTGGAATTAAGCTATTGGGATAAAAAGCGGATTCATAATCTAAAATACTATACCTGGGTAGAACAACAAGGTAAAACATATCAGGAAATCCTTCAGCAATGGGAACCGGAATATTGGATTGAGACATTTGAAAATAATCTGGAAGAATTGGATAAAGCTATTGAGGAATTCAATAGCTTAGGACAGAGGATAGAAAGCTGAGGGCAAAGAGATTAGGGCTGAGAGAATTTTATGAAGGTGACAGCTATTATTCTTGCTTCGGGTAAAGGGAACCGATTTGGTTTGCCTAAAGCCGAAGTGAAAATTCAAGGTCAAAGCTTTCTGGAAAAGATTAAGGAGACCTTATCTCAGGCAGATGTAGATGATATTTTTACTGCAAGATATAAAAATACTGCCGATATGCTCGCCACTTTACGCTTGGCTGTTAAGGAATTGAAAAATAAACAGAAAAATAGCGGTTTCCTTATTTTTCCGGTAGATTTTCCTTTTGTGCAGGCAAAAACGGTTCAGGAACTTATTAAATGCCATAAACAAAATCCGGATGCTATTATTCGCCCCGTTTATCAAAATAAAAGCGGACACCCTGTTTTGCTACCTTTTTTGTTAAACTTGGAACAGGACGATAAAAAACAGGGCTTGAAATATATTATTCAGAACTGCGGTTTACCGATATTTGATGTACCGGTTGAGGATGATGGTATCTTAAAAAACATAAATACAAAAGAGGATTTGGAGTTATGGATGCCCAAGAATTGATTTTCGGAAGACACAGTGTACGGGATTTTTTACCCGAGCCTATTCCTATAGATATTATAAACCAAATTCTGGAAGCGGGAAGATGCGCTCCTTCAACTCAAAATCGTCAGCCCTGGCGTTATCTGGTTTTTACGGAAAATGCCAAAATTCGGAAATTGGCATTAAACTGCGGATTGATAGGGCTTTCCAATTTTTTCATTCATAAAGCGCCCTGTTTAATTATTGCCTGTGCCGATTTGAAGGATAATATCAAAATTAACGGACAGGATTATTATTTGGTGGATACGGCTATTTCCTTTCATCAAATGCTATTATATGCCCGCAATTATGGCATTGAAAGTTGTTGGCTGGCTGCTTTTTCCGAAAAGAAACTAAAGGGTTATTTAAAACTTCCCGCTCAGTGGAAAATTGTAGCTATGGCTCCTTTGGGATATCCCTCTGAGAAAAAAGGATTATATTCCAAAGCAGTTAGCGGTTTTGCCAAAAGTAAAGATAGAAAGCCACTGGAAACAATTGTCCGTTTTATGTAAAAACCCTTCTATTCACCGAATTTAGATTCGGCAAAAGACGAAGTATAAATTGCTTTTATCTAATTCCGTTACTTGTAGCAAAAAGAAATTTGCCACCCTATTCTTTCTCAAAGAGTTATGAAGAAGATTATTCATATTGATATGGATGCCTTTTTTGCGGCAATAGAAATTAGGGAAAATCCCCGTCTGAAAGGCAAATGTGTAATCGTTGGAGGACCTCCAAATAGCAGAGGTGTTGTTTCCACCTGTTCTTATGAAGCACGCAAATTCGGAGTTCATAGTGGAATGAGCAGTTACCAGGCATGGAATTTGTGTCCTGAGGCAATTTTTATTCACCCACACTTTAATTTATATAAAAAGGTCTCCTATCAGATAAGGCAAATTTTTTTTCAATGGACTGATTTGGTAGAACCGCTTTCTTTGGATGAAGCATATTTGGATGTTACCGAGAACAAATTGGGCGAAGATGATGCCGTTAAAATAGCCAAATTAATTAAAGCGGAGATTTTAGCAAAAACGGGACTAACTTGTTCTGCCGGAGTTTCCTACAATAAATTCCTCGCTAAAATCGGCAGTGATTTGAATAAACCGGATGGTTTAACTTATATTCCTCCGGAAAAGGCAAGCGAAGTTCTTTTTTCTCTACCCATTGAAAAATTTTACGGCATCGGTAAAGTTACTTCTGCCAAGCTAAAGAAAAAGGGAATAAATAATGGAGCTGACCTCTATAAATACGAATTGAAGGACTTGATAAGATTATTAGGAAAAGCTGGTCATTTCTATTATTATGTTGTTCGGGGTATTGATAAACGCGAAGTAATAACCGAATTTGAACCGAAAACATTAAGCTGTGAAACAACTTTTTATGAGGATATTGATAATTTGGATGAACTTTTAATTATTTTACAACAGCTTGCAGAACGCTTGTCCAACCGTCTGATACAAAAAGGCATCAGGGGAAATAACATAACCCTGAAAATAAAATACGATAACTTTGAACTGATTACCCGCAGTTCCAATACACCTTCTTATATCAATAAAGCTGATGAATTATTTGCTTACGGCGAACAGCTCTTAATTGCCAATTGGGATAGTTCCCGGAAAGTCCGTCTTCTTGGTTTGGCTATTGGCAAACTGGAAAATACGAATACGGATGAACAATTATTCATTCCGCTTTAATATAGCCGGTAAACCTTTCTGTAACAGGTTGCTGAAAACAATTAACAAAAGTCCGATAAAAGTAGCATAGTGAATACTTTCTTTTAATACGGAACTGATAAAAAGCAGAGATAAAAAAGGAGTAAAAAAAATCAGATTGGAAATAACAGCCGTATTATCGGTCAATTCAAGGGCTTTATTCCAAAGCAGGAAAGTTAAACCCATTTCAAAAATGCCTACATAAATACCTCCCAGAATGCCGTAACCGTAAATTGCTTGGGGCGTAAAAAGAGATGTATGCGTAAAAAGAGCAAAAAGAGCTATAAACAAAAAGCCGAGAAAAAAATTGTAATTGAGCTTCGTAAGAGCAGGCCTTTTATCCTTAATATTTAAAATCCAGTAAAATGCCCAAATAATAGAAGTTGAAACAGCTAAAAATGAACCTAAAGCATCATCAAACTGTAAGGAGGTAATCTGCCCTTTTGTAGAAATAACCCAAACCCCAAAAAAACTGATGAGCAAAGAGACAAAGTCAATAATCCGAAATTTTTCTTTCAACAGCCAAATACTGAATAACGCTAATACAATTGCCCAAGTGTAATTTAACGCTTGCGCTTCTTGAGCTCGCAAACGGGAATATGCCTCAAAAAGCATTAAATAATAGATAAAAGGATTAAGCAATCCCCGCAGAAAAGAAATTTTCAGATTCCTGCCTACTGTTTTAAACAACGCCTTCGTCTTAAAGAGAGAAGGATTACTAACTGCGTTAACAATTCCCAGAAAAAGAAAAGCCGTTAGAGAAGCAAAAAATAACAATCCCACAGGGGTCAAATAATTTAAAGCCAATTTAAATGCTGTGCTGATTGTTGACCAGGCAAGAATAGAAGCCCCGGCAAACAAATATGCCTTATTTTGTTTGGACATTAAATAAATTCCTTTGGCTCATATTTTGTCCGAAGTGATTTGCTATTTAAGTTAGGAGTTATTAGCGCCTTAATAATTGTAACCCATGAAATAAATTATACGGCGCTTATGACTCGTGACAGCATAAAAATATTTCAAGCAGATTATATAGATATCGCTAATCTATATCTTAAAAACTTCTTGCGGAGGAACGGCGTCCTCCGACCATTCCTACATTTTCAACCAACCCAAAACAATTAAGGCATAGTTTTTTTGATGGCAGTATATTTGGTTTCCAATTGTTTGTTTCCGGTTTGTTGAGCAGCCCAGATAATATATTCAACGGCTATTTTATTGGATTTATCCCAATTATACCACTGTTCGGCATATTTGATCAGTTCCTGCCAATTTTGTTTATTGTAAAGATAGGTGGCAAGCAAACTGAAATCATCCTCATTTGGACGGATATCCAATAACTTTTTAAGATAGAATATTGCCTGATCTATATCATTAAGTTGAGCAGCAATAGAACGAGCATTATCTAAAAGATCAACATTATTTGGTTCTATTTCCAAAGCAGTTTTAGTGGCGGACATAGCTTTTTCATAATCCTTCAGTTCATAGTAGCAGGCAGAGATATTCATCAAATTATCAATATTGGTAGGAATTTGAGGTCTTGCTTTTTCAAAGTATTTTACGGCTTCAGCATAGTTACCCTTATTGTAATAGAAAGTTCCCATTTCCATTAAATATTCCAGTTTATCAGGATCTTTCTGTAACAATTGCTGAAGGATTTGTTCGGCTTTAACATCATCTTTAAGCTCAACCAGATAGATATTTTTAAGCTGGATCATTGGTTCAGGACGTTCCGGTTCCAGTTTATGTGCCAGCTCATAAATTTCCATAGCGCGTTGTGTATTTCCTGCTTCTTTTTCCTTGCCTGCAGCCAGGAAAATCCTGGTCCAAGCTCTTTCTTTCCTTTTTTTCATATCTCTCAGGTCAATACGATCCTGATCCGTAAGATTGGGAAATTGTTCAGTAACGCTAATTGCTTTGGCATAATAATGGTAGGCATCTTCGTAAAATTCAACTTCCCGGGCTGAAAAATTTTCCGCTTTAAACAAGCTGATATCACCCAAGCGTCTTAAGGCAATAGCATGATCCGGATTATCTTCAAGGACTTTCAAATAGTATATTTCTGCTTGTTCCACATCTTGTTGGGAATAATATACATCGGCAGTTTTCAGATTAACATTTCCCTGGGGACTAAGTTTTTGACGAGCGGTAGAACAGGCAGTTAGCACTATAAGCATTAGGCAGAAGATGATTATTTGCTTTTTCATCCACTTTTCTCCTCGGATTTATTTCTTTTTGCACAAAAAAATTGAATGTGCCAAAAAGTCAAGATAATTGTTTCAGGAAGGTTGTAGTCCTCTTCAACCACATTAAGTCATGAGTCCTTATTGTTAAATAACTTTGAGGGATATGTAAAATTCTTGAAAACAATGACGACTCCTAACTTATAAATGAACAACAGGGGCATCGTTCATTTTGTTACACAAGATTATAAATTACTCGGGCAAAAAGTAAAAGTAAAGCGAGAATAAAAACATTTCTGATTAGTTTATTGCCTCTTAAAATAACCAGTTTAGAACCCAGAATATTTCCTGCTATTCCACATAAAGCACCCGGAACAGCAAGCGGATAATAAATATTGGAAGCAAAGGCAAATGTAATCAATGCAGATAGATTGGAAGCCAAATTTACAACTTTGGTATTACCATTAGCGGTTACAAAATCATAGTGTAAAAGGGAAGTATAAATTAAAATCAGAAAAGTTCCTGTTCCAGGACCGAAGAATCCATCATAAAAGCCAATTACCAGTCCCGCTATTCCTCCCAACAGCATACGCAATCTTTTTGCCAGAAACTCTGCTTTGCTTTGCATCCCCAGATTTCTGTTCAACAAAGAAAAAATAGCTACTGTAGGAATCAGGATAATCAATAAATAATTGAGCACTTGTGAGGAAACCCTTAATGCCGTTGAAGCACCAACCCAAGAGCCAATTATAGCCATTCCGGCACTTAATAAGGCAACAGGAATATCAATCATTTTAGCTTTGAAATAATTGGCAGTGGAAAAAAGAGTTCCGCAGCAGGAAGAAAATTTATTAGTGCCTAAAGCCAAATGAGGTGGTATTCCGACACTCCAATAAGCAGGTAAAGAAATTAAACCTCCACCTCCAGCTATGGAATCAATAAAACCAGCAAGAAAAATAAAAGGCAGGACGATAATATAATCCAGGGGACTTAAAATAATACTTTGCATAACTTATATTTCCGCCTTAAATTCCAGTTTTAATTCATGCGAACTTGATTGTTTTGGATAATCCGAAAACCGATAATCCAGGGTAATAAGGCAAAAAGTATTGATTCTATAAACACCGCTTAAATTTGCAGAGGGAATCCAACCCGCTCTTTTTTGGGGTAGAAAGGAAAAATACTCGCTTCCCGAAAGGCGATTATAAGTTATTGCCAGAGAAGCTGAAAGGCGGTATTTTTGCATAAATACACTTTTCAGGGAAGGAGAAAAAGCAAAAGAATACAGACGATAATTTTCACTGCCATCTTGCTTTCCTCCGGATTCCGAACTACAGCTTAGTTCTGCCTGAATATTGCTTTGCGGATTCAAATTAAGCTGAACTAAAGCACTGGCACTTATAATATCAGTTTCGCTTAAATAATGTGTATCGCGGTTGGTCTCATTGCTGAATTGTAGACGGGTATTATAAGCGTTAAACCCTTTAATATCAAATTGAGCTACCTGGGAGAAACTGAAAGTTCTATCCGGTGTTTGATATCTTTTATCCAAAGTTCGGTCCATTGAAATCTGAAGATTGGCAGTAAGTTTATTACGAATCAAATCCAGCCACAGAACTTCTTCTATATTTTGTCTGCCGTAAATTGTTGTTTCATCATTGTATACTGATCCGGGTAAAAAGAAATAGCTTTTCCAATTATTGCGTTGAAAACTTTGTTCAATCAAATTTATGGAGGTATCGCTCTGCAAACGCTTTATAAAATCCCTGGAAGAGACATTTCCCGGTTTCAAGTAAAGGTTTAGCAGACAATTTATTTCTGAGGATAAACTTCCTGTGCTGCTTGTAATATAAACCCAATCGTAATCACCATCCGTAATACTTACTCCGGTGCTGTCATAATAACCCAAACCGGAACCCACATATTGCAATTCACGGATTTTGGGATAAAACTCGGTTTGATTGAGTTGATAGTTACTGTAAAAGCCGATAGAATTTTGCAGAAAGCTATTGCTGGAACGGAAATTGATCAGGTCGTAATTGGATTTGGGATTGGAAGTGGAATACGGTTGTTGGACTTCACGGTGTGTTACATCCAGGTCAATACGCTGTTCACCAAGGTTAATCATTTGTTTTAAGGCGTAGGTATTAGAGCTGGAAATTTCGTTCCAGGCATCATTTTCCTGGAGTTTGGTTTTATCTGTTGTATAGGAAAGCTGGGTAAGAAAGGATGAGGGATTTCCGATAGTGATTCCGGGGTTTGCTTTCAGATAGCTGTTCCCATAATTTTTTGTATCCAAAAGGTTATATAGTGTCTCAAAACGCAAGCGCAATATTTTCCAAGCCCAGGAAATATCTCCCTGATGATATTGCAAAGTTCCATCCCTAACATCGTCATTAGCATAATCCTGTGCCGAAAGAGTGCTATGTAAATTTATGGCAGGCAGCAAACCTTTTCCTGAAGAGGAAGAAGTGAAACGCAATGCTTGTAAAGTATATAAATCATAAATCCTACGGTAGCGCAAAAGGAGAGATGCATTCCAATTTGTTTGCTTACGACTTATTTGAATATTGCTTTCCTGCTGTGCTAAAGAATCGGCTGTTTCTATAGCTGCGAAATCATATTCTGCATCGGGATTGCGATATTTACCAAAGAGATAGGTTTTTTCACTGCGTTGTTCGTGTTCCAACCTGAAAGAATAACGAGAAAAAGGAACTTCCAAATAAGCATAAAGCAAACCGGCATCATTATCATCATCATCCTTTACCGAAAAAGTATTACGATCATTTACACTGCCTAAAACTTCAACCCCAGCATTCAAATTATCTTTAGAATAAGCAACAGCCAAATCCAGATTTCCCTTTTTTTCAGGGGGCACCAAAAGTTTTTGAGGCAGCCAAGAACCCATTTTTGAACCTACATAACGATATTTCCCCGGAGAATATTCTTCATAATCACCGTTTCCACTGCCAACATAGCTGAAAACAATATTATAACAGGCAAGAGAATCACCCGGAGCATATTCATAATATTCAATTTGGGACAACTGAATTAGTTTATAATCACCTGTTCCAGCTTCAACTAAATAAATGCCTTCACCCCAAACAAAATTATCCCCTGCAGATTTTAAGGAATCCAAATCGGCAGAACTGAATTCATAGAGCAAGGGATTTTTCTTATCATCTTGTTGCCAGATAAAATGATGTGTCAGCGTTAAATGTTCTGCAAGCTGCAACTGAGAAGAATTGAGATAACTGCTTTGAGGATAATATTCATCAGAATATTGAAATCGTGCCAATACATTATTGGAAGAGCTAATAAGATGTTTAAACATTACACTGCCTTCGCTGTAATCAATACTGTAATCAATTCCCCTTTCCCATTTACTGCCATCCACAAAAATCTCTTCACTACCGGCAACGACAATAAAATTGGATTGGGTATCATTAGCTCTTAAATAATAAGGACCCTGTTTTCCGTCTATGATCGTTATTTTTACGGAGGCATTTTTACCTCCTCCTGCAGAGAAAGCCGTTTGGACATAATGTTTTCCCCTCAGCCAAGCATTTAGCCCTTCAAATTTGCTGTAATATTCCATATAGCGTGTCCCGGTGTATTTTAGCGTCAAATCACCCATTGCAAGTTCATATTTAGGACCATAAATACGGATGAAAACATTATCCAGGGAACTCAATTCCTTGGAATCCCCTTCAGGAGAAAGTTTTGATTGGCTATCAGAAAGCTGAGCATTGATGTAAACATTGTGGGCAAGCTCACCGGAAATGTTTACAAACAGAGATTGCTTCAAATCAAAAGTAGATTCATCGGAAAAAGTGATGGCAAATGTTTTTGTGCCTTGAATATCCAAACGGGCATCTTCTGCCAGAATAGGATTTTTACGCTTTTTAATAGAAGTTAGCAAGGTATCACTATATTCCTGAGGTTTCCAATTTTGCAAAGGAACAGTTAAAAATTCCGGCACAAGAATATATTCCACTTTTAGAACAGGAACTTCGGGTTGTGTAAGCAAAATCAATTCTGCCTTTTGATGATTTACCCAATAATCTGTTCCTTCCACTAATAGCAATGAATCAGCCCAAACGGAAACGCTGTTCTTAATTATAGGTGAATTTGCCAGAGGATATTTATAGCGATTAGGTTCTAATTCAAGATTATGTTCTATAACCAGGGACTGAGCAAACAGTGTAGTAAATCCAAGAAAAAAGAGCAAACTAAAGAAACAGGGCTTGTTTATTGCCACCTGATTAAACTTTATGGATAACGTAGGTTACAACACCCCAAATAATGAAGTCCATTCCTTCCTGAATGAGAATTGGTTCAAATTCATCATTCTCCGGCACTAAATAATATTTTTTCCCTTTAATTTTCAGTCGTTTTACTGTTAATTCACCATCCACAATAGCAATTACTATACGGTTATTAGTTGCCTCCAATGCTCTATCTACAATCAGAATATCATCAGGCATAATTCCTGCACCCTGCATTGAATAGCCATCAACTCTTACAAAGAAAGTTGAGGCAGGATGAACTATCAAATGTTCATTCAAATCCAGCTTGCCTTCAATATAATCCTGTGCCGGAGAAGGAAAACCAGCAGGAATTTTGGAACTCATCAAGGGACGATATTGTTTTTTCCCTTGAGTAGCGGAATAAATAGCTTTTATTGAGCCGTCACTATTTAATTTCATTGTTTTTTCAGAATGCAGGACGAGTTGCCAATTCAAATCCCGTCCTGCATTTAAGATTTAGTTATTTAGGTATATTCTTCAGCAAATTCTTGGCTTGAGTTCCATATTTAGGATCGTTTTGCAACCGTTCCAAATCAGCTTTAGCAGCAGAATAATTCTTCATCTGATAATAGGCAACACCACGCAACATTAAAGCATCAGCATTTTTGGGGTCTATGCTAAGGGTGATATTGGCGTTGCTGATTACTTTAGCATAATTCTTTTGAGAATTGTAATAACTTGCTAAAAGCAATGCCAGTTGAGAATTGCGTTCTATACTTAAGGACTTTTCGTAATATTCCACCATCTTTTTCTTATCATTCATTCCCTCATAATTTTTAGCCATCAGAGCGTATATTTGTGCCAGTTCAGAGGGTTCGGGATTGGAGTCCGCTACCTTTTGCAAATAAAGGTTCGCATTATTATAGTCCTTCAAACCACTATAGTAATTTGCCAAACGACGATAAAGATCAACGCTGGGTTCAATAGCTAATGCTTTCTGATAATATTTTCCGGCTTCAATCAGATTGCCTTTTTCTGCATAGCTATCTGCTACATTGATAAATGCCTTGGCATCCTGAGTGAGCTCTGCATAGTCAATTAAAACTGCATAAGCGCGATTTTCATCCTTAATATTATCCCGTAAAACATAAAACTTGGCATAAAGAACATCGGCATCGTTAGGAGTGAGTTTCAATATCTGATCGTAATAAGTTAGCGCCTGTTCATATTTACCTGCTTGTTTAGCTGTTATAGCCATATTATTATAGATACCAATTATGTTCTGTTGTAGTTCTTCCTGGGTTATTAGTTTGGGAGTGATTGACTTATAAACATTCAGGGCTTTGCTATAGTAATCCAATGCTTCATCAAAACTGCTTAATTCCATACTTTCATTGGCAAGTTCTATATAGGACTTGGCAATGTTCAAATTCATCTTTTCAATGTTCTCGGCAACTGAATCGGCAGGAGTAGCAGTTAGCGCAGCTTCATTAAACAAGGAAATTGCTTCTGTAAAAGCAGAAATAGCATCATTATAAAATTCATCGTTGAATGCCTCAGTTCCTCTTGCAGCTGCTGAATGAGCTAAAATTAGGGGATTTCGGACCGGCTCAACGGGTGCTTGAACTTTTTTGTTGCTGCCACAGGCACTAAGCAACACCAAAAGAACAAGGACTACGAAGGTCATTATTTTCTGTTTCATTGGTAAAACCTCCAGATTTTTTTATTTACTATGCCCTCATTGGTCTGATTTTTGTCAACTTAAAAAAGTATAAAGCCCAAAACAAAAGAAAAATTACAAATAATTTTTTGCCCTTGCAATAATGCACTAACTTACTATATTATATAGCGTTACGCATATTAGGAACTATGCTGAAACCTCTAAATTCGTAAAAAAAACGAAAAATAAGCATTTTTTTATTGACAGAATTTTCGGAATGCACTTTGTTTACAATTGAAAGATGTCCTACTCTTTACACTAAACCAAATAAGGAGGTAAAATGAGCAGAGACGAATTGGTAAAAAAGATCGCAGCAAATGCTGGTACTTCTCAAAAAGTAGCCAGTGCAGCCCTCACAGCTGTTCTTGAGGGCATAACAGAATCCTTGAAAAAGGGTGAAAAAGTTTCTTTAGTCGGTTTTGGTTCTTTTAGCGTTGCACATCGTAAAGCGCGCAATGGTATCAATCCCAAAACCAAAAAACCTTTGAAGATTCCGGCACGCAATGTTCCGGTTTTCAAAGCTGGTAAAAACCTTAAAGAGGCAGTTAAAAAAGCCAAATAGTTCAATTCCTTTACAAACTGGGCAGAAGACATTTCTTGTTTTCTGCCCTTTTTTTAGTCAGGAGTTATTAACGCTTTTAAGTTAAGAGTCATTAAGCGTTTTTATAACTTTTTAGCTGGGAAATATTTTTATTGGCGCTTATGACTCGTGACGGCACAAAATTTTCATACGCAGATTACGCGGATTTTATTATGCACTAAGAACGCAGAGAACACCGAAAAAAATGAAGAACTATAAATTATAACTTCCTATTAATCTGTTTTATTCATTTAAATCCGTGTTTTTAAGTTGTCACGAGTTCTCCGGCTGCACAGGTAAAGAAAGAATTACAGCGGAAAGAGGTTGCAACTGTTTTTTAGTATCTATATTTCCGAAGAGAATTTCACCCTCGTCAGGAATACTTATAGTAATAGTATCAAGACCCAAATTCAAGAATACCAATATTTTTTCACTTTCTCCCTCGCGTAGAAAAGCAATAGCATTTTCAGGAGCAGGCAAGAAAGCAAAATGACCATCCCAAAAAGCAGGATGAGCTTTCCTTAAAGAAATTATCTGTTTATAAAAAGCCCTTACTTCGCAGGCAACAGGATTATCTTCCCAATTCCAGTTAAAAGGTCTTCTGTTATCAGGATCTTTTCCACCTTCCATAGCAATTTCATCTCCGTAATAAATATGGGGAGCTCCGATAAAACACATTTGAAAGATAGCAGCCAATTTAAGGCGTTGCACATTTCCCCGGCAAATTTCAAAAATACGAGGTGTGTCATGACTGCCAAGCAGATTCATCATTGCTTTCAGTGAATGAAAAGGATAAAGACCAAGTCCGGTTTCTATTTTTTGGCAAAACTCCTTTTTGCTGATGATATTTAACACGAAGAACTCAATTACGGGAGTTTTAAAAAAGGCATAGTTCATTACGGAATCAAAATATAAAGGAGAGACCCATTGTCTTGCTTCATGCCATATTTCTCCAACAATCCAGGCATCCGGTTTTACCTTTTTTACTTCTTTCCGGAAAAGTTCCCAAAACCAAAAGGGAACTTCATCCGGCACATCCAGTCGGAAACCATCAATTCCAATATCATTTAGCCACCAGCGAACGGTAGAAATTAAATAATCAACCAAAGGCGCATTAGGACGAGCTTTTCTTATATCACGCACAGCATTTTCGTCGGGATGGGGAAGAGCAAGGTCATAATTCAAATCGGGCATATCTTTTATTCCCCACCAGCATTGATAATATTCCTTCGGATTAAAATCCGGAGGAAGGGGTTTTGGCAGGGGCCATTTTTTCCAGTCATACCAATTCCAGTAGGGTGATTGAGGTCCTTTTTCCACACAATCCCGAAAAGCCCAAAAGGTCTCTCCGGTATGATTGAAAGCCACATCCAGAATTATTCTTATTCCTTTTTGGTGAGCTATTTTTACAAAATCCATCATTTCTTCCGTAGTAGCAAAATGAGGATCTATACTATGGTAATCAGCGCTGTCATATTTATGATTGGATTTTGCCTGCCACAAAGGATTGAAATAAATAACATTAATGCCCAAATCAAGTAGATAATCAAGCTTTTGTAGCACTCCTGCAATATCTCCTCCGTAAAAAGAAAAAAAATCCGGTATCCCTTTTTTTTGCCAGGGACTTTGTTTTAATCCGCTAATATCGTTCCAGTCACTTACTAAATGATAATATTCTTTTTCCGGAGAAAGGTTTTCTCCATCAGGAGGCGGTTCTTTACAATCGGCATAATACCATTCACTAAAATCGGGATCGTTATCTTTATTGCCGTTATAGAAACGGTCGGGAAAAATCTGATAGATAATACTGCGGCTAACCCAATCCGGAATTGCGAACAGAGGAATATCTTTTAGGTTTATTTTTAGGGGAGAGATATCTTCTTCCTTTTCGGAAAAGCCCTCTGCACCAAAATACAGAGCTTTATTTTCATATTGAATTTTTATGCGGAAGGAGAAAATACCTGTTTGTTTAAACAAACAATAAAAGACCTCATAAAGCGGATTTTGTCCGATACGCTTGAATTCTATATTCCAAGATTCGGTTAAAAGATTTATCGTTTCTGCTAATTTGGGATACCAGGAAAAACGCAGTTCATAGTTATTTACATCTGAACGAAAGAACTGATAGAATTTTTCAGGAGCTTTGTTTGGCAGTTGTGCAAGAATATCTTCCCAAGTTACTTCTTCTTTTTCTTCTTCCACAATCAGCAGAGAATTTACACCCCCAAAATTATCAGAAACCTGATGAGGGTTGTTTTTATCGGGAATCCAATTGCCATCCACTATAAATTTATATTGATAAACTCCTGGAGGCAGGTCTATAGATAGAGTGTATATTCCACCAATTTCCTCCAGAGGAATAATTTCCCAAGAAGTAAAATCACCGGCTAAACCGACTGTATGTTTTCCGGCAGTTAAGGGTGAATAGCTAAAATGTTGATAACTCATAGCGCCTGTCTTTTGGTTGTTTTCTTTTTAAGGTTATTTTTACGGGCTTTGTCTTCCGAGTTCATTTCCAGTAGCAGATTTTGTGTTTCTTCCTTATCTTTTTCCAATTGCTGTTTTAGATGCAGACCTGTTGCCGATTCAGGACAAGCCATAACTTCTTCAGGAGTGCCAGAACAGATTATTTTTCCGCCTTCATCACCTCCTTCAGGACCCAAATCAATTATCCAATCCGCGGATTTTATTACATCCATATTGTGTTCTATAACAATAACCGTGTTTCCCATAGCTACGAGTTTTTTTAGAACCTTCAGCAGTTTGTTGATATCATCAAAGTGAAGTCCGGTTGTTGGTTCATCCAAAACATAAAGTGTATTGCCTGTAGAAACCTTGCTCAATTCCCGGGAAAGTTTTATTCTTTGTGCTTCTCCACCGGAAAGAGTGGGGGAGGGTTGTCCCAGTTTCAAATAATCCAATCCTACTTCCTGCAGGGTTTTCAGTTTATTACGAATAGCAGGTATGGCATCAAAAAACTCAATTGCTTCCTGCACATCCATATTAAGCACATCAGCAATGTTTTTTCCTTTATAACGGATAGAAAGTGTTTCCTGGTTGTAGCGTTTGCCTTTGCAGACCTCACAGGTTACAAAAATATCTGCCATAAAGTGCATTTCTATTTGTTTTACTCCGGCACCTTCGCATGCTTCACAGCGTCCACCTTTTACATTGAAGGAAAATCTGCCAGGAGTGTAACCACGCATTTTGGAAGCAGGCAACTGAGCAAAAAGTTCACGAATGGGATCAAACAATTTAACATAAGTAGAAGGATTGGAACGCGGAGTTCTGCCGATGGGTTGTTGGTCTATAGTAATAATTTTATCTATGTGTTCAATTCCTTTAATTTCATCCATTTTACCAACCTTCTGAGCAGTATGATAAAAATGATTGTGCAGAAAAGGAGAAAGGGTTTGATTGATTAAGCTGCTTTTCCCGCTTCCGGAAACGCCTGTAACGCAGACAAAAAGTCCCAAAGGAATATCCACATTCAAATTCTTCAAATTATTATGCTGGGCATTTATGATACTCAGCATTCTGTCATCTGGTTTAATTCTTTTTTCCGGAACAGGAATTTTTAAGCGTCGGGAAAGATATGCGCCGGTTAATGATTTCGGGTTTTGCAAAATTGTTTCCAAAGTTCCTGTGGCAACTATTTCTCCGCCATAAATTCCTGCTCTTGGTCCAAAATCAACTATCTGATCGGCAGTTCTAATGGTATATTCATCATGTTCTACAACGATTAAAGTATTACCTAAATCTCTAAGCTGCAAAAGCATAGCCACAAGTTTGGCAACATCGCGCTGATGAAGTCCTATAGTTGGCTCGTCTAAAATATACATTACTCCAACTAATTGACTACCAATTTGGCTTGCTAAACGAATGCGTTGAGCTTCACCTCCTGAAAGAGTAGGAGACCTTCTATCCAAGGTTAAATAATGTAAACCGACATTCATCAAAAAACCCAAACGATTCTTTATTTCTTTCAGAATTTCTTCCGCAATAATCTTTTCATTTCCTTTCAACTGCAATTTATCAAAAAAATTATAAACATCACGAATGCTCATTGCGGTAATTTCGCTGATATTTTTACCGGCTATTTTAACAGCCAGCGATGCCGGTTTCAGTTTATTTCCATTACAAGCAGGACAGGGCTTATCACTAATATACAGAAGATAATAACGCCTCATTTCTTCAGAGGTTGTTTCGTGCATTCTCCTTTCCAGCTGAGGAATAATTCCCTCAAAACGCATCATAAATTCACCCCTGCCATTTTCATTCTGCCAGGCATTTTTAAATTTTTTCCCCTTAGAACCGTAAAGTATAAGCTGTTTCACTATTTCCGGCAATTTATACCAGGGAGTGGAAAGAGAAAAATCATAAGCCCTGGCTAAACTTTGGACTGTATTTAAAGTCCAGCTGTGCTGTTTGGCTTCCAAACGACCCCAGGGGGCAACCGCTCCTTCCAAAATACTCAGTTCGGGGTCTGTTATAACCTTATCCGGATCAAATTCCAGTTTATAACCTAAACCACCACAAAGAGGACAAGCGCCAATAGGGCTGTTGAAAGAAAAACTTTGAGGGGAAAGTTCTTCAAAACCGATATGACAATGCGGGCAAGCATTTTGAGCTGAAAGAATTGTTTCTTGCTTTTCTTCCGGATAGTCAATTTTTACAATGCCATCTGCAAGTTTCAAAGCTAATTCCAAAGAATCGGAAAGACGACTTTCAATTTCTTCCTTAATTACAATCCTATCAACCACTACATCTATATTATGCTTACTCTTTTTATCCAATACAATTTCTTCTTCCAAATTTCTTAATTGACCATTGATCATTACTCGCACAAAACCTTCCTGACGAAGCATTTCCAGTTCATCTTTATGTTCGCCTTTACGGTTTTGAACAATGGGAGCCAAAATTTGGAGTTTGGTGCCGGGTTTATTTTGCATTAAATGGGAAATCATCTGATCAATTGTCTGAGAACCAACCGGTCTTCCGCAATTGTAACAATATTGTTTTCCGATTCTGGCATACAAAACCCTTAAATAATCGTAAATTTCAGTAGCAGTTCCTACCGTGGAACGGGGATTTTTACTGGCTGATTTTTGCTCTATAGATATCGCAGGAGAAAGACCTTCAATATAATCAACTTTGGGTTTTTCCATTTGGCCTAAAAATTGTCTGGCATAAGCAGAAAGGGATTCTACATATCTTCTTTGGCCTTCAGCATATAGAGTATCAAACGCTAAGGACGATTTTCCCGAACCGGATACACCGGTAAAAACCACAAGATTATTACGCGGAATAGTTAAATCAATATTTTTCAGATTATGTTCCTGCGCACCTTTTATAATAATAGCTGTCTTCAAATTTCACCTCATCGTTAGCCAAATCTTTTTGTAGCTGACTAATTGTCAAATGAAAATCGGAAGAAAGAGGTCCTCATCGGTCACTGGAAATTCTTTTTGGGTTGGCAAGGACATCAACCATCAGAGCGAAAAAATTGAAAAATAAAACATCATTGAATCATAATGCTTAATCGCTTGTTATATAGTAGAATAAGTAACGACTCCGTAACACTTCCGTAACACTTCCGTAGTTCCGTTACGGAGTTGTTACTTGAGTGTTACTTTGTTATAAGAAGTAAAAGAGAACAGGGATTGTGCTCTGCCTATAATAGGTTTCTCCTTTTTACTATTTCACTTTTTCCCTTTTTCCGCTATAGCTATCAAATGAAGAAAGAACTTGACTAATACTTTATTTATTGATTTTAGGAATTAAAAGATTTTATATTGGAGAAATAGATGAGTAGCACCCCTCGTGGTGAACGCTTGAATATTGCTATAATCGGAAAAAGAAATGCCGGTAAAAGCAGTTTGATAAATGCCCTGGTGGGACAGGATATTGCCATTGTATCCGCTGTTCCAGGCACAACAACAGACCCTGTTGATAAGCGTTATGAGCTCTTGCCTTTGGGTCCCGTAACTTTTTTTGACACTGCCGGAGTGGATGATACCGGTGAATTAGGTGAAAAAAGGATTCAGGCAACCCAAAAAATACTCTATCGTACAGATATCGCTATTTTTGTTTCTGACGGCAATACCTTCAATAATGCCGAACTGAAAATGATAGAAAAGATCAGGGAAATGGAACTGCCAATGCTTATTGTATTTAACAAAAAAGATATAATACCGGCAAGCCAGGAAAATATTGCCTTCTGCCAAAAATATTCTCTACCGTATATTAGTGTTTCTTCCGTTACCAAAGAAGGTATAGATGAATGTAAAGAGAAACTTATTCAGCTCTCTCCCAAGTATTTGAAAGAAAACAGAATTATTGCCGGAGACCTTGTAGAACCAGGAAACAGTGTTATTTTGGTTACTCCAATTGATACTTCTGCTCCTAAAGGACGCCTTATTTTACCGCAGGTTCAAACCTTGCGTGATTTGCTTGACCGGAACTGTCTCGTTACAGTTGTTCAGGAAACGGAGCTAAAATCCGCGTTGGAAAATACAAAAGAACCCCCGTCTCTGGTAATAACCGATTCCCAGGTAATAGAAATGGTGGCAAATATTGTGCCTGAAGAAATTCCCCTAACTACTTTTTCCATCCTTTTTGCCCGCTATAAAGGTGAATTGGACATTCTTCTGGAAGGCATAAACCGCCTTAAAACACTGCAAGATGGAGATAAAATTTTGATAGCTGAGGCCTGCTCACATCATATTCAAAAAGACGATATCGGTAGGGTTAAAATCCCGAACTGGATGCTAAAATTCAGTCAAAAAAACCTGAATTTTGAGGTCTATGCGGGACACGATTTTCCTGAAAATCTGGAAGAATACGCTGTTTGTATCCATTGTGGCGGATGTATGATTACTCCGATGGAAATGAACAGAAAAATTATGGAATGCCGTAGACGCGGCGTTCCCGTTACTAATTATGGTATGACAATATCCTTGCTGAAAGGCGTTTTAGACCGAACAATTAAACCCCTTTTAAAAGCTAAGGCGAAACAAACACAATGAAAATCTCCGCTTTGCAATTTGCCCCCCGTTTATTGGATAAGGACTATAATCTACGGAAAATAAAACAGTTGCTTGATAAACTGAAAACAGACCTGGTTGTCCTGCCTGAATTATGTAATAGTGGTTATGTTTTCGCTAATAAAGAAGAGGTCTTCTCCGTTGCAGAAGAAGCAGGAAAAGGTGAGACATACTTTGCCCTAAGTGAAATAGCCAGTTGTAATAACTGCAATATAGTTTATGGATATCCTGAGCTTGATTGCAATAACCTTTATAATTCCTGTATGTTAATAATGCCTGACGGCAGATTTTATAACTATCGTAAAACCCATCTTTTTAATCGGGAAAAACTCTTTTTCAGTCCCGGAGATACCGGTTTTCAGGTTTTTAATATTTTGAATGGAGTAAAAATCGGAATGATGATCTGCTTTGACTGGCAATTTCCTGAGGCAGCCAGAACTCTTGCTCTTTTAGGAGCTCAAATAATCTGCCATCCTGCTAATTTAGTTCTGCCTTGGTGTCAACAGGCAATGAAAACCCGTTGTTTGGAAAATCGGGTATTTGCCGTAACTGCCAATCGTATAGGCACAGAAATAAATGCGGGAGAAACAGTTAGCTTTACTGGACAAAGCCAAATATTAAATACCAGAGGTGAAGTTCTTTCCTCTCTGTCAGTTAGCGAAGAAAGAACTATAACCGTAGAAATAAATCCTGAAGAAGCAAACGACAAAACCGTAACTGAACGCAATGATGCCTTTAAAGATAGAAGACCAGAGTTTTATAAATTATGAATAAAAATGAATTAAAAGCCAGAATTGACCGCTTAAGAGCCGAAATAGAACATCATAATCGGCTCTATTATACTCTTGCCAAACCCGAAATCAGCGATTATGAATATGATATGCTGGTGAAGGAATTACAGGAATTGGAAGCACAATATGCAGAAGGTGCAATTGAAGAATCACCTACTCAAAAAGTTGGAAGCGACCTTACTCCAGGCGCTAAAACCATTCCTCATAAAGTGCGGATGGCAAGTTTGGATAATGCTTATTCTTTGGAAGAGGTTTTGGCTTTCATCAATCGGACAAATAATGATTTGGGTTATGCCAGTGAATACTGTGCGGAATTAAAAATAGACGGATTTAGCATCAACCTTTATTATGAAAACGGAAATTTTATTTATGCCACAACCCGGGGTGATGGTTTAGAAGGTGAAGATGTAACAGAAAATTTTCGTTTGCTCCCGGATGTTCCTTTTACCATTGATTATAAAGGAGCCATAGAAATTAGAGGCGAAATATATATACCCGTGCAGGATTTTCTGGCGCTGAATGAATTCCGCAGAGAAAATGAATTGAAGACCTTTGCTAATCCGCGTAACGCAGCTGCCGGCTCAATTAAGCTGAAAAATAGAGAGGAAGTGAAATCCCGTCATTTAAAAGCATTGTTTTATGCTTTGGGCTATTATGAGACACCTCTGCAGTATAAAAATGAAATTATAGATAAGCAAACCCGGTTATTGGACTTTTTGGATGAACTTGGTTTCCCAACAAGTAAAAGAACTTTATGCAAGAACTATCAGGAAGTGGAAAAATTCTGCCTGCAAATGGAACAGGAACGTTATACTATTCCCTATGATATTGATGGCATTGTGATTAAGGTTAATAGTTTGGAAGACCAGAAAAAATTGGGCTGGACGGCTAAAAGTCCCAAATGGGCAATTGCCTATAAATTTAAGCCGGAAGAAAAAGAAACCGTTTTGGAATCGGTTAGTTTTCAGGTTGGTAGAACCGGTGCAGTTACTCCTGTAGCTAATCTAAAGCCGGTTTTTATTTCCGGCAGCACTGTTTCTCACGCTACTTTGCATAATGCTGATGAAATAAAACGGTTGGATTTGCATTATGGTGATACTGTTTTAGTAGTTAAAAGCGGAGAAATTATCCCCAAAATTCTTTCTGTAAATGTCAGTAAACGCCCTGTAAATGCCAAACCGGTTATTTTTCCTGCAACCTGTCCTGTTTGTATTGCACCTTTACAGCGCGATGAAGATGGCAGTATAAACTACTGTCCTAATGCCAATTGCCCCGCTCAGATTCAGCGTAAACTGGAACATTTTGCCTCGCGTGAAGCAATGGATATTTATGGCTTAGGTAGTTCTCTAATAGCGCGTTTGATAGAAACAGGTCAGATTAAATGGATACCTGATATCTATCATCTTGATTATAATAAAATTGCAGAAATGGAAAGAATGGGAAAAAAATCTGCCGAGAACTTGCAAAAAGCCATTGAAGCATCTAAAACCAAAAATTTTGACAGAGTTCTTTTCGCTCTCGGAATAAGACATATCGGCTCTATTACTGCCCGCACTCTGGCTCAACACTTTAAAAATATTGATGCTCTTATTATGGCAAAGGAAGAAGAACTTTTAAGTGTTCCCGATATTGGTTCCATTGTTGCCCGGTCCATTATCGGTTTCTTCTCCCAAAAAAGCAATCGGGAATTGATTGACTCTTTGAGAAAAGTCGGATTACAATTCACTTATATAAGCCCGCAAAGTTCTGCTATCTTAGCAGGAAAGACCTTTTTAATATCGGGAACTCTGCCCAACTATAGTAGAAAAGATATGGAAACATTGATTATGGAACACGGAGGAAAAATTTTAAGTGGAGTAAGTAAACAGCTGAATTATCTTATAGTAGGTGAAAATCCCGGCTCCAAACTGGATAAGGCACGCCAACTGGGAACAGTTAAAATTATCAGTGAAGCGGAACTTTTGGATATGATAAAATGAAAATATTGAAACGCTATATCCTGAAAGAGCATATCGCACCTTTTTTTATTGCTCTGATGGTTGTTACCTTTGTGCTATTGAGCGACAGAATTATTGACTTACTGAACCTGATAATTGAAAAGAAACTGCCCTGGCAAACGGTTTTTGAGGTCTTTGGTCTTTCTCTGCCTTATATGCTTGCTCTTTCCATTCCAATGGCTGTGCTGGTAGCTACAATTCTTGCTTTTGGCAGAATGAGTGTGGATAGAGAAATTACAGCTATTAAATCCAGCGGTATAAATGTTTATTCTTTAATCGGACCTTTGGTGCTCGCTGCCTTGCTATTAACCGGATTGATGGTGTATTTTAACCATTGGTTTTTGCCCGATACGAACCATAAATTGAAAAACCTGATGTTGAAAATTGCTTACTACAAGCCAATGACAATTATCAAAGAAAAGGAATTTACCAATTTTATGGATTATACAATATATGCCAGAGAAACAACTGATAGCTTGCTGACAGATGTTTTAATCTATGATCGTAGTCAGTCACATTTTCCACGCACTATTTTTGCTAAAAGCGGTAATGTGATTCAAAAAGATAATGGCAATTCTCTCCAAATAATTTTGAATGAAGGTGAAATGCATGAACGCAACGAAAAAGAAGTCGGTAAATACCAGAAAACTACCTTCAGTCGTTATATAATTAATGTGCGTAACTTGGGCAGTAATATGGAAATGTTTGAAACTGGCTATAGAAGTGACCGGGAAATGACTTATAATCAATTGATTACAGCTATTGGAGAACACAAAAAAGAACTGCAGACAAAACAGCAGGAAATTGCAGAATTGAATAAACGCATTGAATTACTCCAAAAAAGCCCGCAGAATTTTACTCGCAATATGGAACTGCGTCGTTTACAAGCAATGCAAAAAATGGTAATTGACCGCACCCAGGAGCTGAAAGAATTGATCAACTCTTTACTCGTGGAATATCATAAAAAATTCTCTATGTCCTTTGCCATCATTATCTTTGTCCTGATTGGAATTCCCTTGGGTTTGATGACCAGAACAAGCGGAATTGGAATGTCTTTTTCCGTTTCTTCTATAATTTTCCTGGTCTATTATATTGCTCTTAATGGTGGTGAACAACTTGCCGATAAAGGATTTATGCCTCCTTTTTTAGCTATGTGGCTGGCTAACATCATATTTTTAATTTTAGCCGTTCTGCTTATAATAGGTTCCATAAAAGAGAAACGGCTTCTGGATATGCCTACTCTGATATGGAAAATTAAACATTATAGGAATAGAAAAGCTCCTGTTCCTGATGAGATTGTGCACTAAAAATGAGAATTCTTGATAAATATATCATCCGTGAATTTCTGCGCACCTACCTAATCATCTTCCTTTCTTTTGTAGCTATCTTTGTGGTTATTGATGTAATTGACAATCTTCCGCGGTTAATTCGCAATGGAGCTACCGCTCAACAGGCAACTATATACTATTTGATGAGGTTACCTTATCTGCTTGTGTTAACTTCTCCGGTTACGGTTCTGTTAGCCGGTTTGTTTATGATGAGCGCTTTATCCAAACATAATGAAAGTATCGCTATTCGTGCTGCAGGAATTAGTATAAAAAGAGCTATGCTACCTCTTTTTGGAATTGGGCTTATAATCAGTATTGTAGTTGCCGTATTTGGAGAATATGTAGTCCCTTGGGCTGAAACTACTAAAAATTATGTTTATAATGTCCAAATCAAAGGTCAGCAACCGGATGACCAAATGCTGAAAGCCCGAATCCACTATCAGGGTAAAGCTAACGATTTTTACTATTTCGGTTTCTTTGATGGCTATAAAAACAACCTAAAAATTATTGACCTTACCCGTATTGATTTTAAAACTAAACAGATAACTGAACATATAACTGCTACCTCTGCGGACTGGAATGGTTCTCGCTGGATTTTAAAGGATTGTGATATTAGAAGATTTGCTAATGGTAAGCAGGTTTTTATGGCTCATTATCCGCAAACCGATTTAGTTATTCTGGATGTTCAACCCCAGGATTTTATCCGCATTTCTCAAAAAACCCTCTCTCTCAATTTTTGGCAGTTAAAAGAATATATCGGCAGAATGAAAAAACTGGGAGATAATCCAGCAAGAGAAATTGTGGATTTAAATATGAAAATTTCCTTTCCGCTTACCAATCTCATAGTTATCTTTTTCTTCATCCCGATTGCCACTTCTAATATTCGCTCCAAAGGACGTGGCTGGATAATTATGCTCGGTTTGGTTGTCTGTTTTATCTACTTAATTGTGGTAAGGGTTTGCCAAAGTTTGGGCTACAACAGCGTTATCAATCCTTTCTGGGCTGCTTGGTTTCCCAACATCTTCTTTACTCTTTTGGGCTTGGGCTTCCTCTATAAAGCCGAAATTTAGTGTAGTCGGAGCTCGCCGAAGCTCCGCATCTTTAAACGAGGTATTGAATGGATGTAACTTTTTTAGCGGAGGATTGGCATCCTCCTGCTACACAAACATCAGAATAATGACATTCTGCAGGTCTGGCTTTATTTGCACTAGTAAAATTGCGTAAGGAATAAAATCATAATGGTGTAAATAACTCCTAACTTTCAATAATTCAATTACCCTGTTTTCATTAACTCCATTGCTACAATTACTGCTTGACAAACAGCCAAGTACAAAAATTGAGGATAGGATAAATAATAGTAATGTGAGGTTAGGTTCTAAAACCAAAAATGAAAGAACCTAACTTCCTTATATAAGGAGTTTTACTTTGTTGGCAGATAACAATCGTATTGCCATTCATCCGATATTGCCGATTCCCGAAAGAGAAGAGGTCTTTTTTTACTGGAATGGACAAAAACTAAAGGCAAAAAGTGGAGAAATGATTGCCTCAGCTCTTATTGCCAATGGTATATCTATTTTTGGTCATCATCATAAAGATGGCAGTGCACAAGGTATATTTTGTGCTAATGGTCAATGTTCTCAATGCAGTGTAATAGCTAATGGCGTAGCTGTAAAGTCCTGTATGACAGCTGTTAGTGAAAATATGATTGTGCAATCGCTGGAAGGGTTACCTATCCTTCCTGCAGAAGATACACCCTTAAACTTTGAACCTCTGGAATATATTAAAACCGATGTTCTTATTATTGGTGGAGGTCCTGCAGGGCTTTCTGCTGCTATTGAACTGGGCAAACAAAATATCCAGACATTGTTGATTGACGATAAAAATGTTTTAGGGGGAAAACTTGTTTTACAAACGCATAAATTCTTTGGTTCGCAGGAAGATAGCAGTGCCGGGACCAGAGGTATTGATATAAGCAAAAATCTCTCTGAGGAACTTGCCAAATTCGGCAGTGTAGAAATTTGGTTAAATAGCACAGCTGTCTTCGTGTTCAGTGATAAAAAAGTAGGTATCTTGAAAGACGGTGTTTATAAAATAGTTGAACCCAAGCGTATTTTAAACACTGCAGGAGCAAGAGAAAAATTCTTAAGATTTCCTGGGAACAATTTAGCCAGAATTTATGGAGCAGGAGCTTTTCAGACCTTGGTAAATAGAGACCTTGTGCGTCCTACCAATCGTCTTTTTATTATTGGCGGTGGCAATGTTGGTTTAATTGCAGGTTACCATTCATTGCAAGCAGGAATTGAAGTTGTAGGTTTGGCAGAAGCAATGCCTGTTTGCGGAGGTTATAAAGTTCATTCCGATAAACTGAAACGCTTTGGAGTGCCGATTTATACTTCGCATTCCATACTTTGTGCTAATGGTAAAGAATCGGTTGAAAGCATCACTATTGCCGAAATTGATAAAAACTTTCAACCTATACCTAAAACGGAAAAGACCTTCGCCTGCGATACTATTTTAATAGCTGTGGGCTTAAATCCCTTAAATGAATTCACTTGGGAAGCAATGGATGCAGGAATTCCTGTAGAAGCTGCAGGTGATGCTTTAGAAATTGCAGAAGCAAGTTCAGCAATGTTTAACGGTAAAATTGCCGGAGTAAAAATCGCTGCAGACCTGAAAGGAAATAAAGATAACCCTATTCCGAAGGAATGGTATGCCAAAGCAGAAGAGCTAAAGTCACCTCCGGGAATTACAAAAAGCTATCAGACCCCGGAAAAGGAAGAAGGTGTATTCCCCGTTTTGCATTGCTTGCAGGAAATTCCCTGTAATCCCTGCACAACTGTTTGTCCAACAAATAGTATCAAAACTGAGGATGGTTCACTGATGGCTGTTCCTGTTTATCAAGGTTCTTGTATTGGCTGTGGAAAATGCCTTTTGATTTGTCCGGGTTTAGCTATAACCTTAGTGGACTACCGTAAAGATAAAGAAAATCCCACAGTCAGCATTGTTTACGAAGTAACCAACTATCCAGTCCAAATAGGAGATAAAAAAATCCTGAACGATATAGATGCCAACGAATTAGGAGAATATGCCATTACCGCTGTTCAGGATTTTCCCAAACAGCATACGCAAATAGTAAAATTCCAGGTGCCTAAGGCAATTGCTAAAAAAGTAGCCGGTTTTAGAATTCAGGATGCAAGTATCTCTGCCCCAATATATAAACCAATTATTTGTGAAAAGACCTCTGATGAGGCAATGATTTGCTTATGTGAAAGAGTCAGTGTAGGGCAAGTGCGAGCCCTTATTAAAAAAGGCATTACGGACTTGAATCTGATTAAAGCAATTACCAGAGCAGGAATGGGACCTTGTGGTTCTAAAACCTGTGAGGTTTTGATAAAGGGTTTGCTTCGTGAAGAAGGTATTCCTGAAAAGGAGGTTGTTGCCAACACCAAAAGACCTCTTTTTATAGAAATCCCTTTAGCAAAATTTCCTGACGGGAGCGCAAAATGAAGAATATCTATGACATAATTGTAATTGGAGCTGGTTCAATTGGATTACCGACCGCTTATAATTTAGCCAAAGCGGGAATGAAGGTTTTAGTTCTGGAAGCGGAACATAGTCCCGGACAGGGAAATAACAAAAAAGCCATCGGTGGAGTACGAGCTACGCATTCCGATTTTGGTAAAATCAATGTCTGCCTTCGTTCTATTGAAATTTTGAAGAACTGGCAGGAAGAAACGGGTGAAGATATCGGCTGGCTTTCCAATGGCTATAGTTATCCTGCCTATAATGAAAAAGATGCCCAAGAATTGCAAGACCTGATGAAGATACAACATAGTTTTGGACTTAATATTAAATGGCTTAGCCCTGATGAATATAGTGAAATCGTTCCTGGTATTTTGCAAGAGGGCTTGCAGGGTTCAACTTATTCTCCGGAAGATGGTTCTTGTTCACCATTACTTGTTTCTGCTGCTTATTTTGAACATTCCCAAAAAGCAGGAGTGGAATTCCATTTTCAGGAACGCGTTACCGGCTTTGACATTAGAGCTGGCAAAATTTATAAAGTTATTACTAATAAGGGTATTTATTCCTGTGCCAAAGTGGTTAATGCTGCTGGAAGTTATGCACGCGAAATTGGCAAACTGGCTAATTTGGATTTACCCGTTTTTCCGGATAATCATGAAGCAGGGATTACTGAACCGGTAGAAAGGTTTTTTGGTCCTATGGTTATTGATATGCGTTTAGCACCAGGAAGTGCCAATTTCTATTTTTACCAGAATATTGAAGGGCAGATTGTATTTTGTATAACTCCCGAACCACCGATTGAGGGAATTGATAATCGTTCCACTTCTGTCTTTTTACCGATGTGCAGTAAAAGAATGCTGACAATTTATCCGCGTTTACGCAATTTGAAAGTGCGCAGAACCTGGAGAGGACAGTATCCTATGACTCCGGATGGCTTTCCTTTAGTAGGAATTATGCAGGAGGTGGAAAACCTTGTTAATACAGTAGGAATGTGTGGTCAGGGCTTTATGCTTGGTCCCGGAATGGGAGAACTAGTAACACGTATTTGTTTGGAAAGTACTACAGATAAGGATTTGAAGATATTGGAGAGCTTTGATCCTTATCGGCAGTTTACGAGTCAGGAAGCGTTTAAATAGATTTCTATTACAAAGAGAAAAGTGAGAGTTTAGCCACTAAAGTCACCGAAAAGGAGTTTTTGCAGAAGAAAGAATAGGGAGAAAAGATTATTGAATAATTTCGGTGTTCTCAGTAACTTAGGTGTGCTCGGTGTAAAATAATTCCTTTTCACCTTTCACTTTTTAACGTTAACCTGTTCACTATTTCTACTATTTCTTTCGGTTCATTTACAAGGTAGTCGGGTTTATAGCTTGCCAAAAATTCAGCTGTATGAAATCCCCAGGTAACTGCAATGACTTTTAATCCGCAATTATGGGCTGCTTCAATATCTCTGATTTCATCTCCGATATAGATTACCTCATTGATAGATATTTTATGTTTCTTTAAGCGTTTTTTAATATCTTTGGCTTTATTGAGAATGCCGGAAGTTCCTTCAATCCACAAAAAGGAATCAATTTTATGATTAGTAAGAAAAAGATGGACATTTTCCACAGTATTAGAACTTAAGAGAGCCATAGGTATCTCTTTTAAAGCAAGTTCATTTATCATTTCAACAATTCCTGCACAAGGTTCAAGTTCAGAAATAAGGCGTTTGTATTCTTTAAACGCAATTGTGACGATTTTAGGTATTTTGGAAAAAGGGATTTGCATTTCCCTGGCTATTTTATGCCAGGTTAAAGAGCGAAAGTGCTGAATATCATTTTCCGTAAAGGGCGGGTAACCAAATTGAGGAGCAAGATTATTGGCGATTTTTAACCCCAGCTGAAGAGAATCTGCTATTGTGCCATCAAAATCAAACAGCAGAAAGGGTTTCATTTTCCCCTTTCCTTTTTAACACTAATTACCAGCTGGTATGCATCTTTTAAAGAAAGGGAAGATTTTAAACAAACCATATCTCTTATATCTTTTGTCTTTAGTCCCAAATCCAGGGCGATATTTATATAATTAATAAGATCGTCTTCATTTAATTCTTCTTGTTCTTTTTCCTCTTCACCTTTAAGTTTTTGACCATCTAAAATTAGGCAAAATTCACCTTTTATAGTGAGGGACGGGTTTTTATTAATTTCTTCTAAAGTAGTATAGATATGTTCTTCGTGAAGTTTGCTTATTTCTCTGCAAATACATATTTTCCGGTTACCGCAAACCGCATAAAGTTCATTTAACAATTTCCAAATACGATGAGGTGCTTCATAAATAACCGTAGTATAAAGGTATTCAGCAATTTGTTCCAGATTTTCCCGTCTGTTTTTAGGTTGCTGAGGTAAAAAACCTACAAATTGAAATTGCTTTGTAGTAAAGCCGGAAACACTTAAGGCAGGCAAAATTGCACTGGCTCCAGGCAAAGCTAAAACCTTTATACCTTTAGCAATTGCTTCCTTTACAATATGTTCCGCGGGGTCACTAATGGCAGGACTTCCTGCATCAGAAACAATCATTAAATCCTTTCCAGTTTGCAGGTATTTAAAAAGGTATTCTTCCCTCTGTTTTTCATTGAATTTATGAAAGCTTATCAGTTTCGGAACGGGAATTTTGTATTGTTGCAAGAGGAAAGCTGTAACTCTGGTATCTTCACAGGCAATAAGTTCCGCTTTTTTTAGCAGTTCCAGAGCTCGTAGGGTTATATCTCCTAAATTTCCTATAGGCACAGGAATAAGGTAAATATTTCCGGAGGGCATAATAAATAAAAAAAAGCTAAGTGCCGGTAAGTAGAAATCCGGCACTTATAAATTAGCTGTTAAATTAAACCGAGTTCTCTGCCAATTTTCTTAAAGGCAGAAATCGTGAAATCCAAATCTTCTTTAGTGTGGGCAGCAGAAAGCTGAACCCGTATCCGCGCCTTGCCTTTGGGGACAACAGGATAAACAAAGCCAATTACATAAACTCCTTCTTCTAAAAGCATATCCGCCATCTTTATAGCTAAAGGTGCTTCATAAAGCATAATAGGAACGATTGCTGTATTTCCTGGAACTATATCAAAACCGGTAGAAACCATTTCTTTCCGAAAATAACTTGCATTTTCCCAAACCTTATCTCTCAGTTCATTAGAATGAGAAAGCATTTCAAGAACCTTTAAGGTGGCACCTACTATAGAAGGAGCTAAAGTATTGGAAAACAAATAAGGTCGGCTTCTTTGGCGCAAAAGTTCAATTATTTCTTTGCGTCCGGAAGTGCAACCACCATTTGCTCCACCTAATGCTTTACCGAATGTGGTAGTTATAATATCAATTCTATCTGTAACGCCAAAATATTCCGGAGTTCCTCTTCCGTTTTTGCCAATATAACCCGTGGCATGAGAATCATCAACCATTACCAAAGCATCGTATTTATCGGCAAGATCGCAGATTTCATCCAACTTTGCCATATCTCCATCCATACTGAAAACACCGTCCGTACAAATAATACGATAAGTGCAATCATGGCTTTCCTTTAAGGCATATTCCAGCTCTTCCATATTGCTATGTTTATAGCGCAAGCGTTTTGCCTTACAAAGACGAACGCCATCAATAATTGAAGCATGATTTAATTCGTCGGAAATAATTGCGCTATCTTCACCCAAAAGGGGTTCAAAAAGTCCACCATTGGCATCAAAACAGGCAGCATAAAGAATGGTATCTTCCATTCCTAAAAACTTGGACATTGCTTCTTCCAGTTGTTTATGAATTGCCTGTGTCCCGCAAATAAAACGCACGGAATTACATCCATAACCCCAATCATTCATAATATCTTGTGCAGCTTTAATTACTTCAGGATTATTACCTAACCCGAGATAATTATTAGCACAAAAGTTTAAAGCTTCTTTACCGCCTTGAACACCAATTCTTGCACCTTGGGGAGTAGTTAAAATGCGTTCTTCTTTGTAAAGTCCTTGTTCTTTGAGCTCTTTAAAGAGTTCTTGCAAATCGGATTTGATTTTGCCGTAAGCCATTTGATTCCTCACTTTATAATAAGTTTTTCGTTCATTAACCCAAATTATAGGTTCTTTTATTTCGTCAATGGAATTTATTTTTCTTTCCCAACTCACCATCACACTATCTCACCATTTCACTTTCTAACTTAAATGATTTTACTTGACAGGATATTGCATTTAAGTATTATGTAATTATAGAGGTAATAATGCAAAAGATAATCATTATTCTATGCACTCTGGTTTGCCTCAGTTTTGGGGCTGAAGCCATTTCTATATATGAAATTCAGTTTACTGCTTCAGCAGGCAGTGACGGAACTTTTCCCTCTCCATATTTAGGTAAAACCGTATCCACAGAAGGAATTGTTACAGCTATGGATTTCAAGGAAGGCGGTTATTTTATCAGCGAAAAGTTAAACGGTCCCTGGCGGGGAATTCTTATACTGGATAGAAATCCAAAAGTTAAAAAGGGCGATTTTATAAGAGTTTCCGGCATCGTTTCCGAATTTTACGGAATGACTTGTTTACAAGATATTTCTCAAACAAAGGTCATCAGCAGTAATAATCCTCTTCCGCAACCGGTTCTTTTAACTACAGGTCAGCTATCTAATGCGGGAGAAGCAGAAGCATACGAAAGTGTTTATGTCCGTTTTTTGAATGTTACATCTGCAGGCAACAAATCTTTTAAAAATCGTTTCACAGTAACTGATGGCAGTGGCACTTGTCTTGTTTTGAATAATCAATTTGGCATAGAGCGCAATAATAAAATTGCCTTAAATGCTCAATATTCGTCTCTCACAGGAATTGTAATTTACGGCTATAGCGAATTTGCCCTTTGTCCTATTTCCACATCGGACTATGTTATCCAGCAGCCAATGTCTGTTCAGAACCGTTCCTGGGGTAGAATTAAATCCATCTACAGATAAAAAATAAACTAATGAGGTAATAACAATGAAAAAGTTTTTCAAAAAAATCCTGATTCTTGGTGGCACACTTGCCGCAGCTCATTTTGGCTTTAAGGCATATAAAAAAATTAGCGGAACTGCTAAACTTTCCAAATCATTACCTGAATTTTTGAATAATGTTTATGGCGAAATGCCACAGGTAAATGTAAATCATACCCTAAATTCTACGCGCATTAAGGTCTTCTTCAGTCAGGAAATTCTGGATAAGCACACCGATATAGAAACTACGATTCGTGAATATATTGATGATTTTTATCCTGAAATTGCCAAGACCTCTGTAGATATCAGTATTATGCCCGCTACTGAAGAAACAGAAGATATTCCTGTTGAAGAAGAAACTGAAGAAAAAGAATAAGCCCTTATTTATCCCTGATTATTCCCAAAACCCGGTTTCTAACCAAAACCGGGTTTTTGTGTAGATTGAGGATACCATTCCTGAGCAAAGAAAAAAATTGCGGAGCTTCAACGAGCTCCGACTACCCGGTAAAAGGTCTGTAATTTATAGATGTTTTTTTGAGAGTTATCCAATTCGGAAATCCTAAAAGTTTCGTTTTCAGTTAGTAACCATCCAAGAAATTATTATTGCTCCCTACATCCTCTAATAATTATATAACATTTCTGTAACGACTCCGTAACGAGATAAGAGAAGTGTTACGGAAGTGTTAAGGCAGTGTTACGGGGTTTACTTGGAACGAATTGATAATCAATAAATTGCGAATATACAATTGAGGGGAAATTGGGGGAGAAAATTATTCCTTCATTTTACGAGGGGATTACGCTTTCATCGCTATTATTGTGTTGCCCTTCGGACTTTTAGCAAAGGGCAAAGAGCGAAGAACAAAGGGTTTTTTGGTCATTTTTAAAAAGAGGTAGATGGGAACACCAATCTTCCAATGTTACTTTTCCTGTTTTTAAGGAATCTTAACCTTCTAAACCCTTTCAACTTTCTAAACTTTGTAATCCCTTTTTCCAACCTGCGTTTTAAATAATTGTAAATCCGTTATAATCGGTAAAATCCGTGTTCTTTTCTTTTATCTTTGTTATCTGTGAAATCTGTGAAGATTATTCTACAGTAACGCTTTTGGCTAAGTTTCGGGGTTGATCAACATTCAAACCCTTTAAATCAGCTACATTATATGCCAGCAACTGTAAAGGAATAACGGTTAAAAGCGGTTGCAGATTAGTTAAGGTATCGGGAATATAAATTACATTTTCAGATATTTTAGATAGCTCTGTATCGCCTTCGGTAGCGATAGTTATCAAACGTCCTTTCCGAGCCCGAACTTCCTGTAAATTGGAATAAATTTTATCGTAGAGAGGGTCTTTTGTGGCAATAGCGATCACAGGCATATTTTCATCTATTAAGGCAATAGGACCATGTTTCATTTCTGCGGCGGGATAGCCCTCAGAATGGATATAAGATATTTCTTTCAATTTCAGTGCTCCTTCCATTGCCACAGGATAATTTATACCCCTTCCCAGATACAGTGCATTTTTGCAGTCCTTAATAGTATCGGCGATATTCCGAATGTATTCATTAAGTGCCAATATTTTTTCAACTTTGGAAGGGATATTTTCCAGTTCCGAAATATATTCCATTCCTTTAACGGTAGAGAGATAATTCATTCTTCCCAATAAAATTGCCAGCAAGGTCATAATCGTAACTTGCGAAGTAAATGCTTTGGTACTGGCTACTCCAATTTCACTACCCGCATGGATATAAGTTCCGCCATCGCTTTCTCTGGCTATTGTACTACCGACTACATTGGTTATGGCTAACACTCTGGCACCCTTTGCTTTGGCTTCTCTTAAAGCTCCAAGAGTATCTGCTGTTTCTCCTGACTGGCTGATTACAAAGACCAAAGTGTCTTCTGGAATGATAGGATTCCGATAGCGATATTCTGAGGCATATTCTGCAAAAACAGGTATGCGAGCTATATCTTCAATAATATATTTACCTATTAAAGCAGCGTGAAATGAAGTCCCACAAGCAACTAAATGAATTTGTTTTATTTTTCTCAATTCAAAATTGGGAATTCCCAAGCCCCCTAAACGCGCTGTTCCCAAATGTTGATTTATTCTGCCGCGAAAAGCATTTTCAATAGTTACCGGTTGTTCAAAAATTTCTTTCAGCATAAAGTGCTTAAAATCACCTTTTTCAATAGCGGAAATATCCCAGTCCACCACTGAAATTTCGGGTTTTACACTGCGTTTATCTAAGGTCGTAATTTCAAAACCGTCAGCTTTAACAACGCATAATTCATCATCCTGTAAGTAAATAACTCGCTTTGTATGAATAATAATAGCATTCACATCGCTGGTTATAAAATGTTCATTTTCACCAATACCAATAATAAGAGGACTACCTTTGCGAACTGCAATCAGCTTATCCGGCTCTTTTAAAGACATAACTACAAGCCCGTAAGTGCCTTCAACTTTTGTCATAGCAGAACGAACAGCATCTTCCAAAGTTGGTTCACTTAAAAGAAACTGTTCAATAAGATGGACAATAACTTCAGTATCAGTTTCGCTTACAAAAGTATGACCTAGTTCTATTAATTTATCTCTCAAGAGCTTATAATTCTCAATAATGCCATTATGGACAATAGCAATTTCACCTTTACAATCCAAATGTGGATGAGCATTTACTTCATTTGGTTCCCCATGAGTTGCCCATCTGGTATGCGCAATGGCTAAATTACCGGTACATTTATTGGGTTCTGGCAAACAGCGTTCCAGTTCAATAATTTTGCCTGCTCGTTTATAAACCTGTAATTCGCCATCGTGAATAAGAGCACATCCGGAACTATCATATCCTCTATACTCCAATCTTTTTAGTGCTTCAACAACAATAGGAAGTGCATTACGATGACCTATGTAACCAACTATTCCACACATTTTTCTTCTCCTTTGGCAGTAACTTTATGAAATGCATAAAGAGATAAACAAAATATAATCAAAGCCGGAACAATTAGCCAATAATTTAGATTTTCTCCATCTTTGGCTATAAATTTTACCCATCCGGTATTGCTGTAAGTTACCAGAACAAAAGCCATTCCGTTAATTATAATATGCAAAAACATACTGGTATAAATTGAGCCGGAACGGATAGCCAGATAACCTAATAACAATCCCAAAAGCAAAACAGGCACAAAACGAAAAGGATCAAGATGATAGGCAGCAAAAAGAATTGCGCTGATTACAACAGCCCAGCGCACTGAATACTTTTCAAAAAAGCGGATTATAAATCCCCGAAATAGCAGTTCTTCACAGATTCCAGGCAATAAAGCTATTGCCATAAAAACCTTCCAAGGGGTTTCATTCATTTTAAATAATTGGGAAAGTACTTCCAGATATTTTTCCGGAAAGGGAAAAACGATATTAATCAACTGCGAAATTATAGACACAATTATTTGGGCAGAAACGGCTATAAAAGGAATTAAGAGAAAGCTATTCCAATTCGGGTTTTTTAATCGTAAAACTTCTTTGGGCGTTAGGCGTAATAACCTTAAAATTAACAAAACCGGTAATGCAATGATTATTATTTCGGTTTGAATCAGCCCGCTGAAAAGGTCTTTTGCCTGCCAGTAACTGCCAAGATAATATAACACAATTAGAGCAATAGAAAAATAGAGAATTCCATTGTAAGGATTGAAAAAGGTTTTGGGCTTTCTCTTAAAAACTTTCAAACCACCGCTTTCTTCTTCTGTCCTAAAGAGGACTGATTCCGTGTTAAATAACTTTATCGTAATAATAATAGCAATAACATCCAATACAACAGTGCTGAAAATAGTTAAAAGTATTTGAGAAATGGTAAATTCATTGATCAAAACACCTTTAAACAGCAGAGCAATATTAACAATAGGAATTAAAGCCATCAGATTGTTTATTTCATTTGCCGGAAAGAAACTTACCATTCCCAAAAGCATTGCTATTATCAACAAGGGCTGTTCATAACTTCTTGCCTCTTTGATATTCCTGCTGAAAGTGGAAATGGATAACAGAATAGCGGCAAATAAAGTTGCTAAAGGAATCATAGCTATCAGCAAAATCAATATAGCATTAATGGGTAAGGAAACCCCTGCCATTTCTGTGCTTTGATTAGCCAACATAAATTTTAGGGAAAAACTGATACTGAAAAGGTTTATTATCATATTCAACATTGCCAGGGTAATGATCGTTAAATATTTACCACAAACAATTTCTAAACGCCCAACTGAAGACACAAGCAAGGTCTCCAATGTTTTTCTTTCTTTTTCTCCCGCTACCAAATCCGCAGCTACAATAGATGCACCCGCAAATAACATCATAATAACAATATATGGTAAAAACATACCCAAGAGCATTCCCATTTTCTTTTGCGCACTGGAAGTATCGCGTTCCCGAATATCAATTAGGTTCAAAAAATCCGGACTGATACCAAAACTCTGTAACAACTCTTTCTGCAATTCCTTTTCCGTTTTAGAAAGTTGTTCGGAAAGCTTGTTAAAGACCATTCTGCTTTGCTCTTTGGATTTGTCATATTGAATATAAACCTTGAAAAATTGCGTTCCGTCACTGCCCAGAGAATCACGAATAGTAACGATGCACTGAATATCTTTATCTTCATAAAGCCGGGAAGTAGTTTCGCTGTATGGTATAATGGTATAATTTTTAATCTTCGTTAAATCCTGAATCAATTGACGGGATATATTATTATTTACGCTATCTTGAACGGCAACAGTAGCTCCTCTTTCTTCCAGTGATTTGGTTTGACGGATCATTATTGAATTAAAACCGACAATGATTAAAGGATATAAAATAATAGGAAGGATGAAAGTAGTAAAAATGGTTCTTTTATCACGCAGAACTTCCATCAGCTCTTTTCGGTAAATTACCAACGAGTGTTTAAAATTCATTTGCTCTCAACTCCGTTTCATCGGTGTATTGATTGATGTAATAAACAAAAATATCATCCAGATCAGTTTGAGAAGATGTATTGCGTAAATTCTCCAGAGTGCCGTCCGCTAAAATTTTCCCTTTATGAATCAGCACGATTCTATCAGCTAACCGTTCCGCTTCTCTCATAATATGTGTAGAAAATAAAACACATTTCCCGCGCTTTTTACAATCCCGCATAAAAGAGATAATATTTCTGGAGGTTAAAATATCCAAGCCAGCTGTTGGCTCGTCAAAAATCATTACCGGAGGATAATGAATAATGGAACGCACAATAGACACCTTTTGTTTCATCCCGGAGGACAAAAATTCTATCTTTTTATCCAGAAATTCATTCATATCCAGTAAAGTAGCCATTTCGCTGATCCGCTGTTTGATAATATTGTCTGCAATACTGTAAAGACGACCGAAATAAGTAATAAACTCCCTTCCGCTTAACCGATCATAAAGTCCTGTATCACCAGAAAGAAAACCAATATTTTCTCTCACTTTATTAGGATGTTTTTTAATATCCCAACCCTGAATTTCAGCTGTTCCTTCCGAGGGCTGAAAAATAGTGGAAAGAACACGCATTGTGGTTGTTTTTCCAGCTCCGTTAACACCTAAAAGACAAACAATTTCACCGTCACCCGCTGTAAAATTTATTTTATCTACAGCATAAAAGTTTGTTCCGTCTTTTTTGGTAAAGACCTTGCTTAAGTTTTCTACTTTGATCATACACTTTCCCCTTATCAGATTACCAAAGCACAATTTTGCAAGGTTAAATTTCTGTCGAGGTTTTTTATTTCCTTTTCGGTAAAGAAATATCGCTAACTAATATAAATTCCACATTCAAAATTCAGTTATATAGGTAAAAAAATATCCGAATTCCTACTTTTGCGGGAATGACAAAAGAATTTTACAAAAAAGGGAATAATATAAAAACCAAATAAAGCTTGACTATTTAGCTTTATTTAGCTTTAAGGGGAAAAATTGGGGATAGATGAAATATGAAAGAAAAGGCAACTCTCATTTTAGGTGGCGGTTCTGCATTGGGTTTAGCTCATATTGGCGTTTTAAGTGTTTTAGAAGAACAATATGAAATAACCGGTATAATAGGTTCCAGTATGGGAAGTATAATAGGCGGTTTATATTCCTCGGGACTCAATTCTGAGGAGATATATAAGATTGCCAAAAGTTTCAAAAACACAAGAATATTTTCTCCGCTAAATTTAGACCGAACCATACAAGGCATTTTTGATGGCAAGTCATTACTGAAAGCGTTTTTGGAATGGACAGAAGGCAAAAAAATAGAAGAGGGCAAAATACCTTTTATTGCTTGTGCTTACGATTTAATCAGTAAAAGCACCGTTCTTTTTAATAAAGGACTTTATGCTGATGCAATGAGAGCTTCTACTTCCTTGCCTGTTCTTTTTGCTCCTTACAATTTTAAGCAGTATCTTTTTATTGACGGGGGTATTGAACATCCTCTACCATTAGCTTTTTCTTCTGTGCTTTCCCAAGATAAAGTTATTGCGGTTAATGTTTTGCCGGAAGCCCAAAAAAGTGCCTGTTTTATCAATCTGGAAAGTGATGAAATAACCAAATCCAAGCGTTTAGGCAGAACTGAAGTAATCTTTAATGCAGTTTTACAAAATCAGGCATATCTGGCAATTCGTGATATAGCAGCCTTTAGTCCTGATATTGTAATTGAAGCAGGAATGGCAGATGGTCATCCTTTTGCATTTCATAAGGCAAGGGACTTTTATAATTATGGTCGCAAACAGACAATAGAAACTCTTGCCAATTACGACGAACCAAGGTTTATAACTGCAATCCGGAAACACTACCGTAATTTAATCCGCTATCTACCCAATTTAAACATCCCTGTTAAAGATAATACTTGACGGAAAATGGCAGGCATAAAATTATAGTAATTATAGATTAAGAATAAAAACGCAGTCCTCAGAACTGCACAATCAGAGAAGAAAAAATAGAGGCAAAAATCCCATATCAAAATACAAGCGAGGAGTTCTGTTATGAATGAAATCATCAAAATTCTATCCAAAGTAGATGGTGGTAATGTTTTGGACGCAGCAACCGGAAAAGGCGACTTTATTACAACCCTCAAACAACATCTGAAATCTTACACCCAAATTATTGGAGTTGATTCCTCGCAACGCTGTGTGGATTATGCCCAGAAAATATTCCCTGAAAACAATATAGAAATTTTCCGTATGAATTTGGAAGATATGCAGTTTGAAGATAACTACTTTGATATGGTCTGTATGTCTGATGCCTTACACCATATTAAAAACAGGGAAAAAGTTCTAAATGAAATGATAAGAGTTTTAAAACCTGAGGGTTTGATGTTAATTACGGAAATGTATTGTGACGGCGAACAGACCCCTGCTCAGGAAACACATATTATAATGCATCATTGGGTTGCCTCGGTAGACCGCCTTTTAGGAACTTACCATCAAAAGACATTTACCCGCAAAGAACTGCAGGATATAATTAAAAAAATGCCCCTGAAAAAAGTTCAGATAACGGATTTTTATGTTCCTGTAGATGATCCCAGCAAGAATTGTCCTACTTTATTGCGTAACTGTCAGGAAATTATTAAACGTCTGCAGACAATGGAAAACACGGAAGCATTAATTAAAGAAGGACAGGAATTGATGCAACGCATTAAAGATATCGGTTATGCCAGTGCTTGTCGTTTGGCTATCACCGGTTACAAAAAAAAGTAATTATAATGCTATAACGAATAGCTGATAAAGGAGATAACGAATGCTGTTTGAAGAAGATCTGTTTAGCTTGAATCAACTTCAACTAATTCGCCTGGCAAAAAAAATTGGTTTGCCTGGCTATACACAATATAAAGGAACGGAACTAATCTTTAAGATGCTGGAATTTCAGGCAGCTCAAGAAGGGCTTGCTTTTGTAACTGGTTGTCTGGAAATTATGGAAGATGGTTTCGGCTTCTTACGCTTTCCCCAAAATAACTATACTGCAGGTCGCGATGATGTATATGTATCGTTAACGCAGATAAAACGCTTCGGACTTAAAACCGGAAATATGGTCAGTGGTCCTGTCCGCAGTCCCAAAGAAGGAGAAAAATATTATGCTCTTTTAAGGGTGGAATCAGTTAATAATATGGCTCCTGACTGTATGCAGAATTTGCGTCCTTTTGATGAACTTACCCCTTATTATCCTACAGAACGATTAAATCTGGAATTTGATCCTGATAATTACAGCACCAGAATAATAAATCTTTTTACGCCCATTGGAAAAGGACAGCGTGGTTTAATTGTGGCAGCTCCCCGAACAGGGAAAACAACTTTACTGCAAGATACGGCAAATGCTATTTTAAGTAATCATCCTGAAGTTTATCTCATTGTTTTGCTGGTTGATGAACGCCCTGAAGAAGTTACCGAAATGAAAAAAATCCTTAAACCTGGAAGCAGGGAAGTTATTAGTTCCACCTTTGATGAGTCCCCCAAAAATCATTCCGCAGTTAGCGAAATGGTTTTGGAAAAAGCGAAAAGAATGGTAGAACTGCATCAAGATGTAGTTATTGTTTTGGATAGTATCACTCGTCTGGCAAGAGCATACAATAATATAACCCCTTCCAGCGGAAAGGTTTTAAGTGGTGGAATTGATGCCAACGGATTAATTAAGCCCAAAAAGTTCTTCGGTTCTGCTCGTAAAACTGAAGAAGCAGGTAGCTTAACTATTATTGCCACCGCTTTAATTGATACTGGCAGTAAGATGGACCAGGTTATCTTTGAAGAATTTAAGGGCACAGGTAATATGGAACTGGTTTTAGACCGCACTATCAGTGATATGAGATTGTATCCTGCAATTGACCTTGTGAAAAGTGGAACCCGACGTGAAGAATTACTTTTAACGCAAAATGAGCTGAACCGGATGTATGTGTTGCGTAAATATTTAAAGACCATTTCTCCGATTCAGGGTATAGAGACATTGCGGAAAAAGATGCAGGCAACCCAAACCAACGAAGAATTACTAAATTCAATGAGCAATTGATGCTTAAAAGTCCCTTTCCAGCTGTTAAGCAAGTTTTCCTTTTCTTTTTGCTGACAGGATTATGCTGTTTTGCTTTTGCCGCAGTTAGAAAGGAATTTCAAGATTTAGACAAACTTTATAACAGTGGAAAATTAGATGAGCTATCCGCCAACATTAGCACCCTGAAACCTGTGAATGATGAAGAACGTGCCTGTTTGGGCTTTTATAATGCTTTGCTGAAAGTGAAAATTGAAGATGCCATATCGGCACATCAGTGGTTAATAGAAAAATTCCCCAAAAGTCCTTATGCTCAGAAATCTCTCTTGGAACTAGGAAAAATATTTATCCTTGATCGCAAAATTGAAGAAGCAACCTTATATTTAAGGCGCATAACTTCTCCCGAAATCATAGAACGCTTTTATTGGCTTGGTTTATGTGCCTGGTGGAATGATGATTATGCAAATGCCATCAGTAATTGTGAAAATTATTTGCGTTTAGCACCTCGTGGTGAATTTGCCGAGAAATCATATTATCTGATTGCAGAATGTTATCTGGAACAAAAAAAGGCATACAGCGCAGTTGCTACATTACTAAAATTGCAAAATGCCAAGCTACCCGAAATGGATGAACAGTATTTCTATTACCGTTTGGGCTATGCCTATGAACTTTCCGATAAACCAATTGATGCCATAACTGCCTATCGTAAGGGCTATGAACAAGACCCCTATTCACAGGTTGCCTATCAAATTGAAGACCGTATTTTAGAGCTAAAAAGCAGTAAACCGAATATAGATATTAGTTTCCTTTACCCTTATTCACCTTTGCAAGTTACTATTGTGCAAGAAGAACAGCCAGATACATTAAAGACGAGTGTTACTAATGATTCCAAGTCCTCCTCTTCATCTACTGCAAAACAGATAGAGCTAAAACAGGATACTCCAGTTAAATTAAAAGAAAAGCCCAAAGAAGGTTACTGGCTGCAGGCAGGAAGGTTTTCTGTAGAAAGCAATGCTAATCGTTTAGTAATAAATATCCGTCTGCTCAATATACCGGCTGCCTATTATGAAGATGTAAGCGGAGGGAAAAAAAGCTGGGTTGTTGTCTGCGGTTCTTTTCCGGATAGAGCTAAAGCAGAAGAAGCAAAAGAACTTCTGGCAACAAATAATATCAATTCCTTTATTACGGCATACTAAAAGTGGACGATAACAAGCTTACTCCAATGCTGAAACAGTATTATGCTGTGAAAGAAAAGCATCCGGATAAGCTCATTCTTTTTCGGATGGGCGATTTTTATGAAACATTTTTTGAGGATGCACACACCGCATCCAGAATTTTGAATATAACTCTCACAACGCGGAATAAGAATGACGAAAATCCTGTTCCTTTAGCTGGTTTTCCTTATCACGCTTTAAATACATATTTAGATAAGCTGATTAAAGCTGGGCTGAAAATTGCCATTTGTGAACAAACGGAAGACCCCAAAAAGGCAATTGGACTGGTAAAGCGTGAAGTAACTGAAATTATAACTCCCGGTGCTGTATTAGACCAATCCTTTCTGGAAGGTAATGCCAATGTTTTTTTAGCTTCCTTATATTATAATGACCCTCAGAAGAAAATTGGCTTAGCACATTTGGATATTTCTACCGGTGATTTTCTTTTTACGGAACTGGATAAAGAAGAACTGGTAAATGAATTACAAAGATTTAGGGCTGCCGAATTAATTGTAGACAGCACGCAAGCGGAGGAATTTGTTAAAACCCTGCCTTTAGAGACCTTGCCTACGATTACTGTTTTTGACAGCTGGCAGTTTCAACCCCAAGAAGCAATTGCAACTTTAAAAAAACATTTTGGAGTTACCACTTTAGAACCCTACGGAGCTCATAATAAACTTTTGGGAGCTACAGCAGCAGGTGCAGCATTAGCTTATGTGCAAGGACTTTACAATTCTCCCTTAAATCATATTTCTTCATTAAGATATTATTCACTTTCCCAATATATGCAGCTGGATGAAATCAGCAGAAGAAATCTGGAACTGGTTCGTTCAATACGCTATGGCACAAAATATGGCAGTTTACTTTCGGTTATAGACCAAACAATGACCCCAATGGGTTCGCGGCTTTTACAGCAATGGCTGTTGCATCCTCTTTTAGACATCAAGGAAATCACTTTTAGGCAGGATATCATTCAGTCCTTTATTGATAAAAGCAGCCATTTAAAAGAACTGCGTTTAATCTTAAAGGAAATTGGAGATATTACCCGTTTGGTTACCCGTTTGGGCTCTTTAAGAATAAACCCCAGAGAACTTATTGCTCTAAAGTCCTATTTGTATTCAGCCAGAAACCTGCAAACCAAACTAAGCACTTTTGAACATCCCCAATTTGCTGTCTGGCAACAGAATATGGGTAGTTTTGAGGATATTATAGCACTCATTGAAAAAGCTATTAACGATAATCCACCTGTTTCTATAACCGAAGGCGGAATTTTTGCCAAGGGCTATAATCCGGAACTGGATGAGCTGATGGATATTATTTATGATGGTAAAAGCTGGATAGCTCGATTGGAAGAAGATGAACGCCGGAAAACGGGTATTAATAATTTGAAAGTTGGTTATAATCGTGTTTTTGGCTATTATATAGAAGTGAGTTCTGCCAACAAAAATAAAGTGCCGGATTATTATATTCCCAAACAAACATTGACCAATAGTGAACGCTTTATTTCACCACGCTTAAAGGAATTTGAGGCAAAAGTGCTTTCTTCGGAAGAGAAGATTAAGAATTTGGAATATGAACTATTTAAAGAACTGCGTCAAAACTTAGCTGAATCCTTGCCTCGTTTTCAACAATTGAGCGAAGTTATTGCCGAATTGGATGTTCTTTCTTCTTTGGCATTTCTTGCCTGGCAGAATCAATATTCCCGTCCCGTTTTTACCGAAAGTCGGGAATTGCATATTACAGATGGCAGGCATCCCGTTATTGAGAAACTGATGGAAAGCGATAAATTCATTCCGAATGACACACATCTGGATTATCCGGAAACCAGTATTGCTATTATTACAGGACCCAATATGGCAGGAAAATCAACCTATTTAAGACAAGTTGGTTTGCTGGTTATTTTAGCTCAAATGGGAAGTTTTGTGCCGGCAAGTAAAATGACCCTTCCTATTTTTGATCGTGTTTTTACCAGAGTTGGAGCTTCCGATAATTTGGCTCAAGGTCAAAGCACTTTTTTAGTGGAAATGATAGAAACCGCTAATATTCTGCACTCTGCCACTTCTAATTCCCTTATCTTACTGGATGAAATTGGCAGAGGAACTTCTACTTTTGATGGCTTATCCTTAGCTTGGGCTATTATTGAATATATTCAAAAATACAAACATTCTTTAACCCTTTTTGCTACTCATTATCATGAGCTAACAGAACTGGAAAATCTTTATCCGGATATAAAAAATTACAATGTAGCTGTAAAGCAATGGAATGAGGAAATGATTTTTATTCGTAAAATTGAACGCGGTGGGGCAGACCAGAGTTACGGAATACAGGTTGCCCGTTTGGCAGGAATTCCCGAAAAGGTTATCCGCCGTGCCAAAGAAATCTTAAAAAACCTGGAAGAGCATGAAATCAGTCCTCAGGGATTAACTGCAACCATCCGTAAGAAATTAGTGCGGGATGTTCCTCAGATTGATATTTTTGAGATTTTAGCCGATAAAGCCAGTGAAAACGATCCTATAATAAATGAAATCAAGGAGATTGATTTGAATAAACTTTCTCCTATAGAGGCATTTCAATATCTGCAAAAGATTCAAAATCAACTTTTAGGAGAAAAATGAACAAGCTTCCTACATTTATTGTTATTACCCTGCTGGGTTTATTTTTCCTTGTTTCCTGCGCTACAAATTCCTCTTCCGTGGCAGGAAGCGTGAATGGAACAGAGATTTCTCTGGAGGATTTTTTTAATTCCTACCGTGGGCATTATGCTATCTTTGGTTATCAGACAGGACGCACTCCCACAAAGGAAGAAAAGGAAAAATTGCATAATGAGACCTGGCGTGATATTACCAAAGCAATAATTCTGCAGGATTATTATAAAAAGTATAACATTTCTGCCAGTGTTGCAGAAGTTCTGGATACACTTTCTAATTCCATTCCCGAGCATATAATGAAGTCCCCTCGCTTTCAGGTTAATGGCAAATTTGACAAAAAGTTGTATCTGCAATCGCTGATGACTGATCAACCGGAAAATTTAGCTGCCTTAAGAAAACACTATCAGGAAAATGTTATTCCTATTCTAAAACTGCAAAAAGTGCTGATAGAAGAGGAAATGCTCAGTTCCAAAATCCGCAAACAGGTAGAACAGATTATTGCCAGTAATGCAGATTTGGAGCTCTATATTTTTGCTCCCTCCCAATTAGAAATTTCTTTATCTGATGCAGAAATCAGTGCTTGGTATCAAACAAATTTGGATCAATTTCGTTTATGGCAGTTTTATCGTTTGGGCTATTGTTCCATTCCTGTTATTCCAGATAGCACAGAACTCTTTGATGCCAAAAATACTGCTCAATTTATTCGGAATGAACTTGCCCGGGGAATTGATATAAAGGATATTATTGCTAATCTGGAAAACAAAAATTCTCTGGTAAGTTTTATTGATAACGGCTATCAAAAAACGGAAGAATTACCTTGGGAAGTTCAAAATGCTCTGTCAGGACTGGAAAATGGAAGGTGCAGTGAACCCCTGCCTTATGAAAAGGGCTGGATTATGTATCAAAAAATACAGAGCACTAAGACCCTTACTTTGTATAATACCATTTTGGTGCAAGCATTGCCTAAAACAGCAAGTTTATTAGCTCCAGAAATACAAGCGCAACAAATTATGAAACTGGCATTAAATATAGGCCTTCAGCAAGCAGCAGATGAATTTGGCATTAGTTATACTTTAACACCCGCTATGAGCCCGGATTCCTTAATTGTTCCTGCTAATGATATTAAAGGAAAATTGATGAAATATCTGGAAATTGCCAATAGCGGAGATATTATAGAGCCCTTATATTCAGCAGAGTTATCTGCCTGGCTTATCTTTGAAGTAGTGGAAAAACAAAGTAAAGAGTATCTTCCCTTGGAAGAGGTTAAACCGCAAATCGTGCAAATATTAAGTAGGGAACGCAGAAAAGACCAAAATAAGCAGATTGTAGAGCGGTGGCTTATCAATCAGAATATACCTGCAAATTATCAATGGGAAAAACTGGAACAAGTAACCATAGATTCCCTTTGGCAGGGAAAACCACTTACCAGGATATATTATCAGGCAGTTAAAGCATATCTGGAAAAGGCAAATCCTCCGCAAATAACGGAGGGTGAGGTTATTATAGTTCCCAAAGTAACAGCTTTTCGTCCGCAAAAAACAAAAATCAGTCCGGAACGCATTAAAACCATTTATACGCAAAACTTACCGGAGGATTGGTTTAATTCCTGGATGGAGGAGCAAGTTAAAAAAGCAAAGGTAGTTATCAATACTAAACCATGATTTGCTTTTCTTCCCAAAATCATTATCTTTTTATGCAGGAAGCAATAGCGGAAGCGCAAAAAGCTTTTACCGAAGATGAAATACCTGTGGGTGCACTGCTGGTTAAAAATAACACTATAATATTAAAGGAACATAATCGTAGCCGGCAGTTAGCCAATCCTTTAGCGCATTGTGAAAAACTCCTTATTGACAATATTTTAACTTCAGAGCCCGGGTTTTTATACGATTATACGTTGTATGTAACCTTAGAACCCTGTTTGATGTGCGCAGGAATGATTATTTTAAGTAAAATAGGAACCGTTGTATATGGAGCCAAAGATCCGAAAACCGGTGTTGTTGGCTCGTTGTATAATGTGCTGAATGATAAAAGTTTCAATCATCATCCTGTTGTTATTAGCGGAATTCTGGAACAAGAATGTGCCTTCCTGCTGGAGGAATTTTTCCGCAAAAAAAGAACTTTATAAAATAATGAGGAGAGTTGCCGGAGTGGTTGAACGGGACGGTCTCGAAAACCGTTGTACCTTTTTTACAGGTACCCAGGGTTCGAATCCCTGACTCTCCGCCAGTTGATAAAGGAAATGAAAAATGATACATAAGGATTATTTATGGGCTGATGCCAATATTCCGCTTATTTCCTGTGACCGCTTAAGGGATGAACTTCTTATTTACAATTTGGATGAATCAGCCACAGCTAAGCTGATTGACCAGTTTGAAAAATTGACTGGTAAGACAATAGATAAATTTTACAAAATAGAGGAACTTTCCGGAGGGCAGAAAGTTATTTTGATGGCACTTTTGGCAATATACTCTCCTGCACCTAAAATCCGTTTTGTGAATTTGCTGAATGCGCTTGATCCAAAACGCCGAGATGCAATTCAAAGCTTGATTCGGAATAGCGGAAAGGATATTATTCTGGACGAAAGCGGATGATTAAAATTGCACCGGGGATAGTTTCTTGCTGGCAGGATTTTAGTTTGCTGATTGAGCAGGAGCTTTTTTTTCTGCCTGAAAATATCTATTATCTACAAGGTGAAAACGGCAGTGGTAAAAGTTCTTTTATAAAACATTCCTTGCTTCCCGTTTTGGAAACCCAAAGGAATTTGTTCTATTTTCTCTATTTTCAGCAACTTTTTCATTTGCAGGGTTATGCTATTAAGTCCCATTCCGCATTTTATCAGCCGGAATTGAAACTGAAAAGCGAATGGGATTGCATTCAATATCTGCTGCATAATCTCTCCGAAATATATGCTATTGAATCTAAACCAGTTTATTGCATTGTAGATGAGAACCGGTATTTAGCAGAAATTTATCGCTATTTAAAAGAAAGCGGTATCCCTTTTTGTCTCATTTTTTGTGAACATTCTTCTTTTTCAATTACCGAAGAAGTTAACATCATCAATTTTCAGTTGCTTGCACCAAATCAGAGTCGCGTTTATGAAACCACAATATAGATTACTGTTGGTCTCTTTAGCTCTAATTGTTTTTTTTGTTTTCTTCTGCCTTATTTATCTGGAGAATATCCCTGTGCAATTAGTTGTCTTGGGAGTTGTATTATTGCTTAGTGCTTGGACTTTTAAGCTTAAGGGACTTTTAAAGAAACTTTATCACTTCTTACCTTTTATTTTACTGCTTTTCGGGGTTTATTTTATTTTTGCCCTTTTTCAGATTGGGCAAAACAAGGATTATTGGATTCATTACGGTATTACGCGAACTACTTTACTTATCAGCAGTTTAATGTTTATCCAGGTATTAATTACCTGGCTGAAAATAGACACCTTTCTGGATTTTCCTTTGGGAATAGAGAAATTGAAGTATATTATTTTGGGTAAAATGCTTTATAAAATTGCCTTTTCTTCTTATTCCGAGTTATGCCTTTTTGTAGATTCCATTCCTGCTGAACAAGCGGGTAAAATTACTCTGAAAAAAAAGTTTCGTAAACGCCTCATTGTTCTTTTAGCACTTATTACTTATGTAATTAACGAGGCAACACTGAAAGGAGAAATGATTGATGAACGTATCTGGCATTGCCACCAAGTTCCGAAGTAATTTTGCATAAATAGATGAATAAAAAGGAGACGAAATGAAATGGTATCTTATAGTTGGACTTACCGTTATGGTTATGATCGCTACGGTTCTGGTAAGAATTCCTGTTCCGGGAGGTGGCTATTTTAATTTAGGAGATGTAGTTATTATCTTTAGTGGACTTTTTGGTGGCTGGAAAGCAGGTTTAATTGCAGGAGGAATTGGTTCGGCTCTTGCAGATTTAATCGGTTTTCCTGTTTTTGCTCCTATAACGCTTATTGTTAAAGGGCTGGAAGGATTGGTTGCCGGATTGGCAAAACCCGCTATAAAATGGCAGATTTATTTTTTCCCGGCAATAGCAGTTATAATTATGATTGCCGGTTATTTTTTGGGTTGCTGGCTTTTTCCTAATCTGGGATTGGCAGTAGCCATAGCTGATTTGCCGGTCAATATTATTCAGGCAGTTGCAGGTTATATTGGAGGTATTGCCTTACATCTTGCTTACACCAAAATTTCCAGTACTTAGCATTTCCGAGTGCATTATTCAGGTTTATGTCTTTTTTTTGAGTTCTGTAGGAACGACAGATACTAACGACAGGTTTTAACCCGGTGAAAAAGAACCCAGGATATTCTTTTCTTCATCTTCCGAAAAAAAGTTCCGTAGGAACGACAGATATTAACAACGGGTTTTAACCCGTTGATAAGTGCACAAATAAACATCTTATCTCCTTTTTTGAGAAAGAGTTCCGTAGGAACGACAGATACTAACGACGGGTTTTAACCCGATGATCAGAAAAGCTGCAGATAGCTTATCTCCTTTTTTACAAAAGAGTTCCGTAGGAACGACAGATACTAACGACGGGTTTTAACCCGGTGAAAAAGAACCCAGGATATTCTTTTCTTCATCTTCCGAAAAAAAGTTCTGTAGGAACGACAAATACTAACAACAGGTTTTAACCCAGCGATCAGGAAAGCTTTATATAGCTTATCTCCTTCTTTGAAAAAAAGTTCCGTAGGAACGACAGATACTAACGATAAGTTTTTACCCGGTGAAAAAGAGTCCAGGATATTCTTTTCTTCATTTTCCGAAAAAAGTTCCGTAGGAACGACAGATACTAACAACGGGTTTCAACCCGGTGATAAGTGCACAAATAAACATCTTATCTCTTTTATTAAGAATGAGTTCCGCAGGAACGACAGATACTAAAGACGGGTTTTAACCCGGTGATCAGAAAAGCTGCAGATAGCTTATCTCCTTCTTTACAAATGAGTTCCGTAGGAACGACAGATACTATAGAAGGGTTTTAACCCGGCAAAAGGAAACTATAGATTCTTATTTTGTCCTGTGTAGATTCCTGACTCTGTAGGAATGACAATTAGAGAGCAGATAGTTGCTTGTTATATAGTCAATTAAGTAACGACTCCGTAACACTTCCGTAACACTTCCGTAGTTCCGTTACGGGGTTGTTACTTGAGTGTTACTTTGTCGTTAAAAGTTGCAGTCGGTAAAATCAGTATAATGCATCCGAACACAATAATGGGTGTATTTGGTATTTAGGGTGAGGAATTACGATCCGGGATGAACCCCAGGCATAAATATCTTCAAAATATTTCTGGTTTCTTTTCAATTCGGAATTATCCACTCCTTTTTTTCTCCCCAACCGCATTATTGAAATTATCAGAGAAGAATTCCGGAAGACCCTATCCTATTTTGCAAAATAACAACTGCCACATCAAAAATGCACAACTTACAAAAACAAATAGATAACTGCTATTCCGGTTGGGAAGATAACCTGTTCACAAAAAGCGGATCAGGTAAATGATCCCAAACTCCCTGTTCCAGTAAAAAATCAGTTATCAACTTCAGCTCAAAAATATTGAAATAAACGGCATTTTCACACAACAGTGCTGCCAAATCCAATTTGATTAATTGGGTAATTTCTGCTTCGGAAAGTTTATTAGCTTTATAGGCGCAATGCAAAACCCATCTTGCTTTTAGGGATATTTCCGCTTCATCTTTACCCAAATCACCATCATCATAATCCAGATTTACATATTTCCAGCAATTTAATTCACGCTCAAAGGGACCTTGAAGTTTTTCCGGGGCAATTTCTTCATATTCTCTCTGCTCCCAGTAATAAAGCAGATTCTTTTCCTCTAATTTTTCTTCTATCAGAGTCCTCAATTCCCGGTTAAAGGTTTTAAACTCCGGATGCAAATACCACTTTAGGTCTTGACTTATTAAGCGATATTCCTGCCCTTCAGTCAAATGACCTCCTATAGCTTGACGAAATAATGCTTTCCTCACATTTAAAGGTGAATGCTGTTTTTCCCTTTGATCACTTTTCATATCTTCCAAAGTAGCATTTTCCCAAATATTAAGATATGCCTCAATCCGCGTCTGAAAAAATTTAATCGCTTCAAAGGTGTATTCCATTTTTTATCTCCTTTTTTTATACTAATTTAACCCAAAATAAAGCAATTGAGAAAAAATGGATGGACAGATTCCATTTTATCACAAAGTTAACAGTTCTTTTAGTTCTGCTCATTTTTAGTCCGCTCTCTGATTTTTTTGAATAACTCTGCAAAATCCGCATATTCTACATAAGGAACAGCTCCATATTTTCTGCGCATATAATCCTTTGCATAAGATGCATCTTTGCGGGCAGAACCTTTCGGTAATTTATATTCTACCAAGGAATAAAGATCGGAAGAATGATCCGGTGCTTTTTCCACAAACCAGATTTCATCCCGTCTAAAATTATCTTTATTCAGAAAGAGTGTATTTTGGGTTGTAAAAATTAATTGTGCACCATTAGGATTGGTTTCTTTATCCTGAAATAACCTGATAATGATTCTGGTTAAGAAAGGATGCAAACTGTTTTCTATTTCATCTATAAATAATCTTCCACCCTGTTGTAAAGTAGCATATAATAAACCTGCAAGACAGTAGAATTTTTTGGTTCCTTCCGATTCCTGCTTCTCCATATCAAATTTTACTTCTTTCAGGATATCTTCTTTTGAATCATAGAACTGGTGTATGGTCTTAATAGAAAGAGTAACCACTTGATTTTCTTTCCCCATAATAAGTGCAGAATTGGGAATATTTATTCTCATATCCCTTTCCATTTGTTGCTCATTGATCCGGATTTTTTTTATATCGGTATCAGCTTTTTGCATAAATTCATTTACCCATTCTAAAGGAACAACATAATTATCCAATAAAATAGTTGTATGTATAGGATTATAGGCATCTATTGCCCATAAATTGGAATCTAAAAAACATTTAACTATTTTAATTGCTATTTTGCCATTAAACTGAGCTAATAAACTGATGAAAAGAGAGTTTTCTCGTAGTTTGTCTTTCAACTCCCCTTTGCCTTCTTTGAATTGACTATGGACTTTAATATCCTGACCCAATCTTTCAAAAAGAACTATTTCTCGTGCTCTGGGAATTGTTTTTCGGCTAAATAACCATTCTTTGGCAATATGATCTCTAAAGGCAGAAAATCCATAACGATAGAGAACATCATCAATTAACAATATCACTTCCAAAGAACTGGGTTCATCTTTACCCGTAGAATTAAGTAAAAAGGGCTCCACTAAAATCGGTTCTCCAATTTGCGATTCCTTAAAAGAATTGAGAACCATATTTTTCATAAAAGAAAATGCTTTAAAGATGTTACTTTTTCCGCTGGCATTGGCTCCATAAATTACACTGGTTTTAAGTAAACGCTGATGGGAAATTTCTCTGATATGATCATCCAGCTCGTTTTTAGTAACTGCTTCCATACTTAAAGTAACTTTGTTATAGATAGACCGGTAATTTTCTACACTGAATTCTACTAACATAACAAACTCCTTTGGGGTTTATAATGACACAATAATGCATCCCGTTAATTTGTCAAAGTATATTGTGAAAAAACCACAAAAAGTGCAGTTTAAATCAATAATACAGTTAGGGAAAAATGGATTGGCAAATTCTTTCTTTGCCAAAGAAACTGAAGGTTTCTAAAAAAAAGATCAATTCCGTTAGGAATGATAGGTTTTAACAACGGATTTTTAATCCGGTGAAAAAATATCAGATAAAGGAGAAAAAAGTTCCGTAGGAATGACAGATTTGCTTTGTCCTATATTCTCAATATCCTATCTATGTAGTTTCTTACTTTACTTTGCGTTTATGCTATCTGTATTTATTTTACATCTTATCTGTCGTCCCGCTGGGACTTATTTAATTTATATATAGATAGGCACCGGGTTAAAACCCGTTGTTAAGACCTGTCGTTCCTACGGAACTTTTGTATCCAAGTTATATAATGTTTAAAAACAATAATTACATTTTCACTCCTTCTCAAGCAGGAATCCAGGAGACAAAAAATGCTTTATTTATTACTTTGTATGGATTCCGAATCAAGAGCATAATGATTAAATAAGATCATCACTTGAAAAAAATTCCATTTGTTGCTTGTCTGATTCTATTTTTATGGGGTTAAATATCCATTCATTGTTTTCAAGTTTTGCTTCAGATAATGTATATCCTTTATAATATCTGCTATTTTGCATCCTTGCCTTATTATTATAGTCCTTTAAAAGTATAGTTCTTATAGCTTCTGTTGCTTTATATCTTGCTTCAAAATCAGTTTGTTGTAATACACAGGTTCTAATTGAACCGATAATTATATCTACAAACTGCATAAGCTGACATTCAGCATTATTAAGTTTGTAATCTTCCTTACTAATAAATCTGATTGCTGAATTAGGGGTATAGGAGATGTTATCTCTTAGTTCTTCTTTCAACCTTTCCCACATATTTTGTGGATCAAAATTTTTATTAAAACACTTCTCACTATAGTCAACATATATGTTGTCTATAATAGGATGTTCATCTATAAACAAAAAATGCAAAGCACCTTTAAGTCCCATTCGGAATGTAGCTTCTATCATTTTTTGATTTTCACTTTTTGAATTATTCTGATATATCTTTCTAAAAATAGCAAGTTTTACTCCTACTTTTGGTCCATTATATCGTTTATAATTTTCACCCCATTTTATAACAGCTTGTATTTTATTTTCATCCTGCTGTATTATGTATAATAAGATATCTATCAGGATCTCTACAAATCGAACATTAGGTGCTTTAAATTTTGTTTTGGCGGTGATATTTACATAATGTATAGGATCTTTAAAATGTGTACAGTCACGAGCTTTAGTGATTAACTGATGAATAAATTCTTTTTTGTCCTTAGGAACAAATAAAAAGCAATGCCAATAGCCATCTTCCTTGCATTCATCATAAAAAACATCATATTCTATTTGTCCCTGAATATCTGTAGTGGAAGGGTTATTTGATTGATTGATAAGTTTCATAAATTTAGTCCCCCGCTTTAGCCAATAGGTAATTTATAAAAGCAGAACAAACCACTAACATATATTTGGCATCAGTAAAATCAGGAATACAATTTGTTCCATCAAATATACTATGTCTTATTCCTGTGTTCTTATCGGAAGTATAACCATAAATTTTACTGAATGCCTCACATAAAGCAGGGTGAATTTTATTATTATTATTATTATTCAATTCCTTCAAAGCATCTCCCAATGTTTTACCCTCGGTTATTATAATCCAAATAATGAAGTTTAAGACAAGTAGTTTAATAACTTTCAATTGTGTATATAACTTGTAGAATATAATTTTAGAATATTCACCTTGAATGTAAAATAAGAATTATAAAAATCATATCAGAGAACTGGGTTATTTAGATTATAATAATATATTATGCTTTTCAATAATTAATATGAATATAATTAATGATTTAACAATTTCATAAAATCTGAATCTCTACTTTGAATTCTACTATCTATAAATGCTTTATTCATATAATAGCTCTTAACTTTGTTCTTATTTATCCATGTAAGAAATACACTAGGTTTTTTATTTTTACCATAAACATTATTAATGGGCATTATGATGCATTTTTTTCTTGTTCTTGTTAAAGCGACAATGAATTTACATATTTCAAAATCTTTAATATCAGAAGGATTAGAAGGAATGACACCATCATTAACTCCGACAATAAATACATAATCTGCTTCTAGTCCTTTAGCTCCTTGGTAGGTAACAAAATGAACAGGATATGAAATATTACTATTTTCAGATGTAGATATATTTTTATCTATGAAATGGCTTATTATCTCATCTGATAATTCCTTATCTAATATATTATTTATCACGCTTTTCAGTTTATCATTTTCTTCCAAGCTCATATTTTTATTAGATAGAAGTGCTAAAAGTTCTAAATGTTTTGTTTTATAAACAGCAGGTAATATATCGACGATATTCTTACCATTAAGAGATTCTTTTATTATTTCCTCATAAGATTGTAATCCTAATTTGTCATTATTAAGTACAATCCTCCAACCTAAGTTTGACTTATTATCTTTCATAAGAAGTTCATAACCTTTGCTAATTTTTAGATCTTCATTTTCTTCATTTGATCTTGGTTTTATATATTTTGAGGTATCGGATAGGTTATTAATAAGATAGTTATAATATTGTTTTGACCCAATAATCAAAATTAATGGATCATTATTATTGTTATTCCTGTTTAAACCTGAAGTAATAATTAGTTCTATATAATGGTTTAGAAAAGTTGCTGTTGCGTCAATTGAAGCCATATTATAAACTAACAATTTGGGATAATTCTTATTCAATTCTTGAGTAGATGGTTCATAAGCAATAAATTCTTTTTGTATTCTATCTTTAAAATTGTTCTGTAATTGTGCATTTTTAATAATATCATTAACTGCATTAACAATTACTTTTGGGCATCTGTGACAATATGGTAATGTAAATTTAGTATAAGAGCCGCAGTTATATAAAGTTCTTAAACTTTTACCTAAATCAAATTTACTTTGATAGATAGCTTGGTCATCATCACCAACTATTAAAACTTTACCATGCTCTTCAAGTTGATGAATAAAAGCAACTTCTAATTCGCTAAAATCTTGGAATTCATCTATTAATATATTTTCAAAATTAGAAATTATTTCAGGATTATCCAATGCCTTCTTCCATACTCTATATATAGAATCATTAAAACTAGCTGCTTTATAATAAGATGATCTTTCCATAAATGCCTTGAATCTTTTATCAGTAACATTAATTTTATGAAAAAGCTCATCAAAAGTATTCTCATCTATATTCAAATCACTAGAAATAATCTTATTTAAACAAGTTATAATTTCCCATCCGGGGAATTGAGTATAGAATATATGAATACAGAATTTATGAAATGTTACAACTTTTGCATAATCTTTCAACTTATATTCAAGGTCATTTATCAGACGATTGATAAAGGAAATAACTAAATTTTGTTTAGTATTAGATTTTTCTAATATTAATTTAAAAACATGAGTTTTCCCTGTCCCTGGTCCAGCAACTATAATTTTTTTTGATGATACAGAATTTACAATCTCATTTATTTTCTCTTCCAAATCTCTTTCTTGAAAGGCAATCCATTCTTCTTTATTCAATTTTTTCTTATCTCCTTAATAATATTTTCAAGTTTGATGTTTGCAAGGGATATATTGTTTCTGATTGAATTACTACTGTTTGTCATAGTATTATAGCATTGGACGATTTTATCTTTTTTTTCATTATCATTTCCTAATTGGTTAATTGGTTTTACGATTGATGCGATTTCCTCAATAAAATTAAGAGAGATTATTTGCATTTCAGATTTAAAATATAATTCCAACACCATATAATCTAATGCTCTATCAAATTCATCAGATATTGTATTATTCCCAAAGTTCTCTATTAGTGGTTTATTGAACTTATTAATAAAAATTATATAGTCAACAAGGGTACAAAACGGTTCTTGAATATTTTTCTCCACTACAGGAACAGGAATTTTTTTTATGTCATCAGGATAAACTCCAATTTTACTTCTTTTCACTGATTTAAGAAAATATTTGGCATAAGTAGAATTTAAAATGGCAAGTAAATATTTTAATTCAAACAACTCACTGTTTCTTTCCAATTTTTCCCTAAAGATAATAAGATTCTCCGAGGGCTTAAAATCTTTCTTTATGCTACCGTTGATACTTTTATTATATACATTTTTTAGTTCTTTCCATAAAACCGATATAATTATACTATGGTTACATAATAAACCATTATCATCATAAATTGCACCAGTCATTCCCCCCGCCATTAATTTAGGATATTGGTATAATTCAGGGAAAGTAGGTCTTCTAACAACAGCAGGGACTCTTTCTGTATCCCATTCTAAATATTTTATTTCAATTATTTTGTATCTATTAATCCATTTTGCCTCAATATATTTCTTATTATGTATTTCATCACTATAATCCTGTATAAGATCGTCCTTTACAAATTCACCTTTAGCGAATTCTTCATGTGCATTTAAAACCATCCCTATACTAACATAGCATATTTCACCCCATGTTAAAGTATCCTGAAGTTCTCCCAATACATTGGTTTTATATGGTTTAAAAATATCAACACCATATTCTGTTTGTTTTTTCTCGGGAAGTTTTGTTACATTGCCAAAATAATCATTATGAACAAGGCGTAAGGGAATATTATTTGAATTATCAATGTTTTGTATTTGAATAATCATATTACGGACAGCAGCATCAAATATTCTAATTTCAGATAAAAAATCTATACGGTTTATAGCCGCGTTCTTGAGAAAATATTCTTGTGAAAGTAAGGCATACTTAGATGAAATATATGAATCTGAGATTATATAAGAAAATAATCCCTTTGGTTTAAGCAATTTGAATGATCTTTCCAGAAAAGGGATGTATAAATCCCATTTTTCATACAGAGTTTCATAGTATTTAGTATTTTTAATCAAATCCCTTTGATTTTTTATAGAAGGATTATCTGCTCTTACATAAGGAGGATTACCTAAAACGATATCAAAGCATTTATTATATGATGGTTCTTTATCTCCTGAGTCCGAAATTTCATCGGTTTCAATACCAGATAAATCAAACATCCAGAAAGGATCAAAGAATTCAGCTGATTTTGATGAATCAAACGGATTCCAATTGATCATTATTTGCCATTGATAAGGTATATTGCTAAATAGATAACTTTTAATAATATCCATCATCTGCTTTCTTAAATTATTATCCTGATTTCTAAGTTCTCTTTTTTCAGCATTGCTTTTTGAGAAGAAGTAGCGTTTTCTTGTTTCTTTCAATTTTATTTCTAAAGGTTCAATCTCTCGGTAGAAAATTTCATTTTTTATCTTTCTCATAAGTGGTATAAGTGAATTTGCAGAGATTAGTTTTGTTTCTAAATTAGGTAAAGGTATTAATCCATAGTTTTTCTTGCTACTGTCTTTTTCCTGTTCTATAATTAGGGAAATAAAAAATCTCAACTTTGCTATTTGAATAGCAATGGGTTGAATGTCAACACCATAAATACAATTTTCTATTATATATAGTTTTCTGGCATAATCAAAATACTCGGGATTTTTTTCACTGAATACTTCTTCCAATCTTGTCATTTTTCTTAACAGAACATCTTCTGCTTGTTTTCGAGCTTCCATATCATTTATTTCATTTGCCTTTTTTATATCTTCATCTATTGCCCTTTTAGCTAATATTTTTTGTTCTTCTTTAAAAAGGACATTTTCAGGATCAAGTTTACCCAAAACAAATACAATTTTATGAAGCATTCCCATTGGAAATGCACCACTTCCGCAAGCTGGATCTAAAATTTTTACATTACTTAAGCCATGGATTAATATATTAACTTCTTTTGAACTGAAATCGGGAACTATAGTTGTATATTCAAATAATATTCTGATTTTATCATATATAAATATATTGTTTTCTTGGCAAAATGAATCCAAATAAGTTATGAGTGCTTCAGTTACCATATAATCAACAATTTCTCTTGGAGTATAGTAGGAACCTGTATTTTTCTTCTTAGTTTTTTCATTTTGAACATCCCATTCAGATAATAAGCTTTCAAAAACTTTTCCCAATAATTCTGGATCAAGTGCAATTTCCTCTTCAATAGGGGTATTTTCCTCAATTGTAAACTTATAATGTTTAAAGATATCTATTAAACCTTTAGGCTTTCCCTTTTCATCTAAATTAAAGAACAGTTCATCAGGAACATAAATAAGATCTTTGTTTTCAATAGGATTAGTAAAGTAATCCTTGCGTTCATTTGTAGCGTTATTATCTAAACATTCAAATAAACCACCGTTAAGAAAAGGGGTATCTTCAAATAATTCTAATGCCTTATCTTTATTACTAAACATCCTTCCATAACGATAATAAAATTGATTTCTATAGCCACTTGTAAAATACTTTTTATCAGGCATAAATTGTCTATTAAATTCAGGATTATCTTTGTTCATTTCATTATTTAAGGTAGCAAAAAAGAGATTTTGAAGGATGGCTTTGTAATATTGGCTATTTTCCAAGCATTCAGGATTTAAATATTCTTTTTTAAGAAGATTATAATCAAATAAACGATTATCTACCAATCCCTTTTCTTTTATAAACCATACAAAAATCATTCTGGTTAATAATCTGATAAGATTTTCCGTTCTATTGCTTTCAGAATTATCCCCATTTATCGGGAATGTCACTGTCTTTCTTGCATTATAAAACCACTCTCTAATATTAATATAAAATTTGTTGTTCAGTTCTTCAATATCCAAAACATCTTTCCACGCTTTATGCAAGGTATTAAAATTATAAATTATATAACCAGTTGATATAAGACCTTCTAATGATATATCAGATAGTATTTCAAGATGAGCTCTATGTGGATTTACAATATTAATATCTTTAATTAAGGTTACTTTTTCTATAACATCCCTGTTTTGGTCTTTTTTGTTAATTCTGCGATCACAAATGACGATAGAAATATTATCACCATATTTTATTGTTAGTATTGTAGGAATAAGATAATGTTTGTTAATAAAGCGTGTGATATCTGATAAAATGCTACGATTATAGGAATTACCTTTTAGTTCAAGAACAGAGAATAGGTAGGAATTGATTTCATAATTATTGAATTTATTTTGCTCTCTTTTAAAAATATCATATTGCTCAATCTTACTGATAAGATGTTTAATTTCTTCATCGGTAATTTGGAAAAGGTAATCAAGATTAACCCATTCCTCCGATTTTAGTTTTTCGGGTTTTATATTACTATCTATATTCTTTTTCAGTTCATCAAAGGAAAAACTATGTTGCTCCGGTTGACGGTCACTAATATAACCTAAAGTATTCCAGAACTTCAGAGCAGCGGAATAAGTATCTTTAGTGTTAAAAAGTTGCAAAGCATCTTTGATTTTTTCTTTATCCATTTATATTCCTTTATTTGATAATCAGCCAAGTGATTAGTTCAAAACTCTGTTCTTGGTGTTTTTTAGGAATGATGGCATTTCTATCTCCCTGCAATTGTTTATATGATCTTTTGTTCAATGTGTCCTTGATGTCATCAATTGCTTTTACAAGAAGATTATTGTATTTATCCATATTTTGACCATTGTTTGTTTCATCATCAAAGAGATCGCAAAGTTCTTTTATAGCTTCTTTTCTTCCTGTGGTAAGCAATCTGTAAATCTCCAGAATTTGTTTCACATTGGTAAAATGATAACGGATATTGCCATCGTCTCTAATGTAAACCAGAAAATATGGTTGCAAGGGATTTAATTTATTATATTCCGAGCCATCGGCAAAGTGCTGAAAACAAAAAATAATACCGGGTCGGATAATTTCTTTTTGTTCTTCTGATAAACTATTAGTTTTAAGCCATAATTTATTGTGAGGGGAGGGAGTGATAGCATATAAACCCAAGGGGGCATTGCGTAATTCAACTTCGTTAGTTTTTAAATAATTCAACAGGTCTATTCTAAAGTCATCCAAAGTAAAATCGGTTAAACTAACGCTATCTTCCAAGTCCTCCAGGTCAATAACTTCTTCCTGTAAACGTTTTAATTGTTTAGTTCGGAACTTCTTTTCGTTGGCAACCAGATTTTCTATATCTTCTTCGCTGAGGATATTATCAGCTCCCGTGGCAGTAAGATCAACTAAAGCCATTCTTGTTTCTACTCTGTATTTAAGGTCTATATACTTATCCAGGTCTTTGGTGGGCCAGAAATTATGCATTTGGATTTGGGTATTGGGACTATTTATTCTGTCTATTCTTCCAAAGCGTTGAATAATGCGAACGGGATTCCAGTGAATATCATAATTTATAACATAGTCACAGTCCTGTAAATTTTGCCCTTCAGAAATACAATCGGTGCCTATTATAATATCAATTTGTTTATCTTGAGGCAGGAAGCTTTGTTTATTCCTTTCTTTGGCAATGGGAGCAAAGCAGGTTAAAATGGAATTAAAATCATTTTTATAATGGGATGGCATTGGAAAATTTGTTTTACAGGTTGTGCTACCGGTTATTAAGGCAGAATAAAGCCCGAATTGATCATAAAGATATTCAGAAAGATTTTCATAGAGGTAAACAGCGGTATCGGCAAAAGCGGTAAAGATGATTATTTTCTTATTATCAGGGTTGATAGGATGGTTTAGCTTATATTCTATAATTTCTTTCAGGCGCTTTAGTTTGGCATCATTTTCCGGTATAACTTTTGCAGCAGTTTCATACAAAGCAGTTAACTGTTGTTTATCTTTTTTCAGGGCTTTTTTCCAATTTTCCAGGTCTAAATGTTCCAGATTATATTTTAGTTTTTTCCCAACAGTAAATTCCTCTTCCTCTTCACCTTCTAATTCTTCTTCAGGAATGATAGCTTCAAGATTAGGGGGATCAAGCTGTTCTTCCTTATTGTTCGTTTCAAATACTTCTATTTTTTCTTCCAAAGAAGCAATTTTAGCTAAAGCTCTTTGAAGGGTTAAACGATAGGAATAAATACTGCTTTCCAAACGCTTGAGGAAATTGATTTTCATCATTTCCACCAAAAAATCTTCTCTTTGCTCCTGTGAGAATACTTTTACTTTTCCTGGAACTTCATAAATGTGTTTAAAATCAGGTAATACAAAATTGGAGGGCTTGAATAAAGATAGCTTATACAGCTTAATTTCATCATTTACTTTATCATAAGAACAGAAATTTTGCATTGTATCAATATCAGTATATTCGGAAAGGGGTTTAAGACGCACAGGAAAGCTTTTTTTATCTATATCGGAATAATAAGTTAGTATGTGTTTGCGGCTGCGAGCAATAGTCAATCCATCCAAAAGTTTAAAAAAGGAACTATCCAAAGCTAAAAACAAATCCTTTGTATCCCGTTTTGCCGTTCTGGAGCGTTTTGCCCAATCGGTAAATTGCAGTTGCGCATATCTTAAGGTATTGGAAATATTTTCAATTCCTAAACTATCTTTTAGAGCATCATCTTTGCCTTCCGTAATATAATAAATTTGATTACGGAGGTCTTTCAAATTGGTATTTACCGGGGTTGCCGAAAGCATTAGAACTTTGGTTTTCACTCCTTCTTTTATTACTTTTTCCAAAAGATATTTAGCCCGATTGAAAGTGACCTCTGCATTTTCTTTCTTTTCTTGGGGATTTCCTCTTAAATTATGAGATTCGTCAATAACTACCAAATCCCAGGCACCCCAGTTAAAAGTACTAAGATGCAAATTATCAGCTTTAGAAATTCCGCTTGTTCTTGCTAAATCGGTATGATAAGCAACTGTATAACTAAATCTGTCATTCTTAAAAGGATTTAATATATCTCCTTTTTGTGCCTGATAAACTGTCCAATTATTCTGTAGTTTTTTGGGACAGAGTAATAAAACCCGGTAACCCAGAATTTCATAATATTTGATGATAGCTAATGCTTCGTATGTCTTTCCCAAGCCAACACTATCAGCTATTATACAACCCTGATGTTTTTCCAGTTTATTGATAGCTCCTTTAACAGCATCTTTCTGAAAACTGTAAAGCGTATTCCAAATTTCGGAATCGTAAAAACCGGTTTTTTCCTTCAGCAAACCCTTATCTGCCTGCTCTTCCAGAAATTTGGCAAAAATATGATACAGGGTCTTATAATAGATAAAAAGAGGTGAATTTTCCGCATAGAGTTTGGAAAGATATTTTAAGACCTCATCCTTTACATCTTCTACCAAGCCGGTATCATCATTCCACAATTCATTAAACCAATTTAACAAATCTGCTCTATCTCTATCACTATCCACTTCAATATTAAGCTCAATATTGGGACTGTTACCAAAACCAAGTCCGTTAACAGTAAAATTTGAACTGCCTAAAATAGCTTTTTCATTACCATTGGCGGACTTTATATGATACATTTTGCCATGTAGGAAATTCGGTTTGACCATAGATTTGATTTCACATTTTTCTTTAATCCAATTGGCACACTCAAAGGCAATTCTACTTTGAGTAAGGCGATTTTCAATTGGAATAACCAGTTTGTCATCCTCAATCTGAAATTGTTTTTTATCGGTTTTAGGGTCTATCTGAGAAATGAAACGCGGCTCTCCAAAGAGAAATCTTAAGTTCTGAATGTTATCCAGCTTGTTCTTCAATTGATTATAGGCATAAATAGTAAAAAATGCTGATACAAAAGATAAAGAGCATCCTTCACTTAGATGCTCACTGATAAAATTGCCAACTGTTCCCCGTTGATGATTATCCCTTATTGCACTTTGTATGGGTTTATTCATACGGTTCCTGCCTTACAGATAAATTTTGTTTACTATTTTCTTTCACAAATCAAGGGAACTTGTTCATTGATTTTTGTCAAGAAAATGAGTTAAAATTCAGAATATCTATAGTTAATACTTTAATCTAAAGAATACAGTTGAAGGAAAATGGATTGGCAAATTCTTTCTTTGACAAAGAAACTGAAGATTTTCAAATACCAAAAAGTAATTCCGTTAGGAATGACAGATTTTAACAACGGATTTTTAATCCGGTGAAAAAATATCAGATAACGGAGAAAAAAGTTCCGTAGGAATGACAGATTTGCTTTGTCCTATATTCTCAATATCCCATCTATGTAGTTTCTTACTATACTTTGCGTTTATGCTATCTGTATTTATCTTACATCTTATCTGTCGTCCCGCTGGGACTTATTTAATTTCTATATAGATAGGCACCGGGTTAAAACCCGTTGTTAAAACCTGTCGTTCCTACGGAACTTATTCTTAAAAAAAGAGATATGTATTTTTTTTATTCTCATCACCGGGTTCAAAACCCGTTGTTAAAACCTATCGTTCCTACGGAACTTTTGAATCCAAGTTATATAATGTTTAAAACAATAATTCCTTTTTCACTCCTTTCCAAGCAAGTATCAATACTTTTAAAATAGATTTTGCATCAAGTGCGGAATGACAATCACATACATATAACATAAAATTCTCTTGATAAAAAATCATTGTTTGTGTTTAGGTTTGTTTTACACATTCTTCACAGAGATGATAACGGCAAAAGCGGTAATAAATATCTATCAGACCTTGCTGGTAAAGGGTCTTCTTTTTAACAATGCTAACTTGGCTGGAATTGATATGATTACACATAAAGCGGGTAATATAATTTTCTGGTAATGCCTTAAAAGAAAGATAGGATTCTAAAACGGATTCAGTCATTTCCGTATTTGCCAGTTTTTGATAGTAAAGATAGAGAATAGGCAGATAAATATTAATGTAAATATTGTTGATAACCGTAATACCCAAACCCGGATTATTTTTCAACAGTCCTTCCTGCCCTGGTTTAAATTGTTTACAAAAGGTCTGATATCTTTTTTGGGGATTGGGTTTGTCTAATTCTACTGTCTTGAGAAAGAAATGCAATACCCCTTCCTGTAAACAGTTATAAATGAATTCACTTAATAGAATAAGACGAAAAACAGGATGATTTCCCGGACGGATACGAAAAAGTTGCCAATCCACATTAATTTTACGCGCATAAAATCTCTGGCTTTCAAAAGAGCGGGAAAGGGTTTCATAAAGTTCGCCGTTTAAACGATTCCTACTTTTCAGTAATAAACCGGAAGAACCAAGAAAAATACTGATCATTTCATCACTTTTCAGCCCTTCTTTGTGCCACTCTTTCAATTTGGCAAAGGGAATGCTTTGTGCCAGTTGAAAAAGATTGAATTTATTCTTGTCGTATCCTGCAGCTTCCATCATTCCTTCATAAAGGATTTGGTCAAAATCGCTTAAAGCCAAAGAGGCATTAAATCGGCGCACTTTACTCATAAATCGTTGTTTTCCGGAAATAGTTAAAATGCCTAGTAATCTATCATTATCAATGGCAGAAAGAAGATCACAATAATCACTGCCACTGGCTAAGTTCTTATCGCCAATATCAGCCAGCAGTTTTTGAATTTCATCAGAAAGCTGATTTTTCAATTCCAGAATTTCTACCAGTTCACCATTTTCTTTCATAGTAAAAGGTAAAGGGCTATCATTATGCAAGACAATATGTAAAATAACCTGATTGTAAAACACATCTTCCTGATGAGAGTGTTTAATCCAATCCTGAGTGTTTTTATGAATTTCCACCGCTCCCTGTAAATCCTCTCCATCAATAGATATTATGGCATTAATAAAATCGGGACCCCGAAAAGTATTGAATTGACCCTGGTAATTTACTTTCAGGTCTTTACCGCTAACCGTTTTTAGGTTTGGAGCCAAGTGACCCTCATCCCAGATATGATAAAGAAATTTTTCATCCATTAGAAATACCTCTGCAGCAAGTTATATCTTTGCCTTGCGGAAGCTGATTTATAATATGTTTCAGGAGTATAGCGAAGAGGATTGGTTAAAATGCTGATCAATTTCATTGTTTGCGTCCGGGTTAAATTCCTACAGCTTTTGCCATAGTAATAACGCGATGCAGTTTCAATGCCATAAATTCCCTTACCCCATTCAACATAATTGAAATAGAGCTCCAGCATTCTCTTTTTACTCATACAAATTTCCATAATCACTGTTGCCTGAATTTCCAAGTATTTACGCAGATAACTCCTATTTGTGGTTAAGAAAATAGTTCTGGCAAGTTGATTACTGATAGTGCTGGCTCCAAAACGAATTTTTCCGGCTTTTTTATTACGCTGATATGCTTCTTTCACCATTTTCCATTCAAAGCCGAAATGCTTGTAAAAATTGGCATCCTCAATAGCAATAAGCATATTTTGGGTTCTTTCAGGAATTTTTTTTAGGGGAACATAATACCTTTTATGAACAGGATAACCACGCACCAGATATCTCTGCAACATTAAAGGTGTGACAGGAGGATTAACAAAATTATACAACAGCGAAAAAAATGCTATTATCACCCAATAGCAAAGATGGATAATAACAATAAACCTAATAATACGCAGCCAGATGGAACGCCTGCGTTTCAAGAATGATCCTTATTGCCTAAAACTATTTTGCTTGTTTATAATGCCTGAACACTAATTCAAGATGTCTTTTCTACCTTAGCTTTATTAACATAATCAGCTAAACGAGATTTTCTGCGAGAAGCCGTTCTTTTGTGAATAACACCTTTCTTGACAGCTTTATCAAGTTTGGAATAGAGTTCAGAAAGCAGTTTTTCCTTTTCTTCAGGAGTGGTATCGCTATGAATTTTTTTGGAAAGAGTTCTAATAGTGTTTCTTACATAATTATTGCGAGCAGCCCTCTTTTTGTCTGTTTTCATTCTTTTCAGCGGGGACTTGTGTTGTGGCATAATATCCTCTCTTTTTAATATAAGTATTTATTTGACACTCATAAAAATGCCCTTCATTTCTGTCAAGAAAATTGTGATTGGCAATTTAGAGTAAAAAAGCGAAATAGCGATATGGATTTTACTCTTTATAGAATATCTCCTGTTTCCCCTTTTTACTGCTGTTACAAATTTTTCAGGTTTAATTGTCATCTTAGAGAAAAAAGGGATTGACGGAAACAGCTTATAAAAAATTGTGACTTACCAATATAAAACAATATACAAAAAATATATGATAAACGAACTGAGGAAAAGATGAAAGACAATGAAATGAAGAAGATTCGTAATCTATTGTTCATTGGAGCCAGTGGTGCAGGAAAAACAACCCTGGCAGAACAGATATTTTACTTAACGAAAACAACAAACCGCTTGGGCAGAATTGAAGAAGGCAATACTATAATGGATTTTGATTCTGAAGAAATCGCTAAAAATATGTCCTTGGGTCTTTCCATTGGTTATGTTAAATATCTTGATCATAAGATAAACATTCTGGATACACCTGGTTGTCCAGATTTCGTTGGAGATGCAATTGTAGCTATACCTGCGGTGGAAAATGCTATAATCGTAGCTAATGCGGCAGGTGGTTATGAAGTTGGTTTGGAACTTGCCTTGGAACAAATTGAAGAACGCAAAATGGGTAAGGTGTTTGTAGTTAACCGAATGGATAATGATAATGCCGATTACGATAAAACTTTGGAAGCAATTGCTGAAAATACCGATATTAAGCCGGTTAAAATTTATCTTCCCATTGGCAAAGAAGGTGCTTTTGAAGGTGTTGTAGATATTATTAAACGAAAAGCAATTAAAGCCGGAAAGGAAAGTGAAGTTCCAACCAATTTGGTGGAAGCAATGGAAGAAGCAAGAATTCATTTAATGGAAGCTGTTGCCGAAACCGATGAGGATTTGCTGAACGAATATCTGGAAAATATGGAACTGCCAGAAGATAAACTTATTGAAGGACTTAAGAAAGGAATCTTAAGCGGTAAAATATCTCCTGCCTTTGTTTGTTCCGCCGGAACCGGAGAAGGAGTTTTGGCTCTTCTGAACGGTATTATAAACTATCTTCCTTCTCCTGCTGAAGCCAATGAAATAGAAGTTCTTAAGGAAAATGAGAAAACCGCTTTTATTTGCCAACCCGATGGTGAACTTTTGGGTTATATATTCAAACTCTATGCCGATCCGGGAATGGGAGATTTTGTTTATTTCCGTCTTTTTTCCGGAACACTAAAGACAGGTATGGAATTTTACATTCCCGAAAAAGATGCCAAAGATAAAGCTGGAACAATGTATTTTATGTTGGGGAAAAATCGTAATGACTGCAACGAAATTAAAGCAGGAGATATTGGAGCTTTACTGAAACTAAAAAACGCCAAAGTTATGAACAGCATTGTTTCTCTTGGTTCTAAAATATCTGTAATCCCGGTTGAATTACCTACCCCAACTACCTGGCAAACCATCAAAGCTGTTAATCAAGCCGATGAAGATAAAATAGGCACTGTCTTGCAAAGAGTGATTGCTGAAGACCCAACCATTCGCTATGAATTAAATGTGGAAACCCATGAAAATGTTCTATCCGGAATGGGAGAACAGCAATTGCAACTGGTGCTGAAAAAACTGAAAAACCGTTATAAAGTAGATGCCATCCTCAAAGAACCGCGGATTCCCTATAAAGAAACGATAATGGCAAGCGCAGAATCCAACTATAAACATAAAAAACAGTCAGGTGGTCGCGGTCAATATGCTGAGGTCTATTTCCGTATTAAACCAACAGAAAGGGGAGAAGGATTCAAATTTATCAATTCCATTGTAGGCGGAGTAATTCCCTCTAATTATATTCCTGCAATTGAGAAGGGACTTTGGGAAACAATGGAAAAGGGTATCATTGCCGGCTACCCTGTTGTTGATATTTCCGTGGAAGTTTATTATGGCAGTTATCACGAAGTTGATAGCTCCGAAATTGCTTTTAAAATAGCTTCCTCAATGGCTTTGAAGGATGCTTTCAAAAAAGCCAAACCTATTCTTTTGGAACCCATTCATGAATTGATTATAATCGTTCCAAGTGAATATATGGGTGATGTTATGGGTGATATTTCTACCCGGAGAGGTAAAATTCTGGGTATGGAACAACACAGTAAAAAACAATATTTAACAGCTCAAATGCCTTTAGCGGAAATGTATTCTTACTATCCAGCCCTGAAATCATTCACCCAAGGTAGAGGACGTTTTATCCAAAAATTCTCACATTATGAAAAAGTGCCGGATGATATTGCTCAGAAAGTGATTTCTGCCTGGCAGGAACAAACCAACGAGTAGAGTGAATGGTGAACGGTGAACAGTGAACGGTGAACTGTAAAAAGGGGAAACCAGAGATTGAATAACAGAAGAATGATGTTCTCATCGTTCATTTATAACTAATCTCTCGCTTTATTGCAAACTAAGAAAGCCCAATGTTTCTTACTCGTGGTTGATGAGGATAACAACCTTCCTGAATCTGTGAACCACGATTGATTGTGTATACAGAGGAAGCCGTTCCTCCGCAAAAAAAATTCAGAGAAATGGCAAACTCCGTTTCCACTTTTCCTTTTTTTCTTGACAATAAAGGACTGCTTTTCATAATGATTTTGTAAGATGATAAAGAACAAATTGAGGTTTATATGTCTGGACACAATAAATGGAGTTCAATAAAGCACAAAAAAGGTGCTGCTGATGCAAAAAGAGGGCAGGTCTTTACCCGCTTGGTTAAAGAAATTATTTTAGCGGCTAAAACCGGAGGTGGAGATCCTGATATGAATCCCCGCTTACGAACCGCTATTAATACTGCCAAAGAAAACAATATGCCCAAAGAAAATATTGAACGTGCAATTAAAAGGGGAACAGGTGAAATTGAGGGTGCCGCTTATGAAGAAGTTATTTATGAGGGCTATGGTCATAATGGAGTAGGAATTGTTGTAGAAGTGATGACAGACAATAAAAAACGCAGTGTTTCTGAACTCAGGCATACATTTTCTAAATATGGAGGCAACCTTGCAGAAACGGGTTCGGTTGCCTGGAATTTTGAACAGAAGGGATTTTTCAATGTTCCTTCTGCAGGTTTGGATGAAGATGAATTTATGCTTAAAGCACTGGAAGCAGGAGCTGACGATGTTGAACTTAATGATGATAATTTTGATGTTTATACTTCTCCTGCTGATTTTCATATTGTTATCGGTAATCTGGAAAAAGAGGGCTATCCTATCCATAATGCAGAACTTACCAGAGTGCCCAAAAATACAATTGCCGTTGATGATGATACTGCAGAAAAACTAATGCGCTTGATTGAATCCCTGGAAGAGCTTGATGATGTGCAAAAGGTCTATGCCAATTTTGAGGTTTCAGACGAAGTTATGGAGAAACTTTCTCAGGCATAAATAACTAAGTGATTATTATTGGTTTTGATCCCGGCAGCCGTTATTGCGGTTATGGTTTACTTCAAATAGAAAGCAGAAAAGTGCTTGCTGCCGGCTGTGATGTTATTGATGTTACGCGGGGAAAAACATTGGCATTAAGGTTAAAATCACTCTATGAAAACATTATGCAAATTCTGGAAGAATACCATCCTGAAATTGCAGCTGTGGAAAGCATTTTCTTCCATCGGCAGGTGAGAAGTGTATTTACTTTAGGTCATTCACGCGGTGTTATTTTACTTGCTTTAGCAATGCAAGAAATTCCTGTTGTGGAATACAGTCCCCGGGAAATAAAAAAATCCGTTTGCGGCAACGGCAATGCCAGTAAACAACAAGTTCGCTATATGATAAATCAGCTTTATCCATTAAAAGAAAGCCCTAAAAGGGATGATGCTTTTGATGCCTTAGCCGTAGCAACCTGTCATTATAACCGGATGAAGTGGTTACAATGATTCAGTATATTTCCGGAACTCTTACCTTTAAAACACCTGTTTTGGCTATTATAGAAACAATGGGTATCGGCTGGGAACTGAAAATACCGATTAGCACTTATGAGAAATTGCCAACTGCTGGTAAACCCTGTAAATTGCTTACTTATTTGCATATCAGTCAGGATGATATACGCATTTTTGGCTTTGCTACGGAGGCGGAAAGAGAACTTTTTGTCATGTTGAACAAAATCGGCGGAATTGGTCCTAAAATTGCCCTATCAATACTTTCCACGCTAAGCATTCCTACTTTTATAAAAGCTGTCAATTCTGGAGAAGAAGGTCTATTGACAAAAGTTCCGGGCATCGGGAAAAAATCTGCCCAGCGTTTGATTGTAGAATTGAAAGATGATGTCCATAAATTACTGAGCCATATAGACCAGAAGGAATTGCAAATAGGGGATGTTAGCAGTGAAGTGGAATCGGCACTTTTGTCTTTGGGATTTAATTTGCATCAAATCCGTAAAGAACTGGCTTTAATGGATGAGTCACTGCAAAAACTAAATACCGAAGAATTAATTAAAGAAATTATTAAACGCATCTATCAGAGAAATAAATGAATTTCCGCTCCGAAGCATATACAACTATTCTGAAAGTGCTTAAAGATAAAGAATATTCTGATACTTTATTACATCAGAGAGCTAAGAAATTAAAAAATGCAGGAGAAGACCCTGCTCTCTTTTACAACCTTGTGAAAGGAGTGATCAAGCTCTATCTGAAACTGGATTATATCCTTCAACAATATGTAGATAAGAAAAAATACACCGATACCGATATTAAGATTAAAGTCCTGCTCTATATGGGGCTTTATCAGCTTTTGTATCTAAATTCCATTCCAGATTATGCTGCAGTAAATGAGACCGTGGAACTGGCTAAAACCTTATTCAATCCCCAAGTGGCAGATTTTGTTAACGCTATGCTCAGAAATTATTTGCGCAATCCGGAAGTTTCTTATCCTGAGGAACCTGCTTTACGTATTGCTTATGAACATTCTTTTCCACCGGAATTGATTAAACAGTGGTTGGATTTATGGGGTGAGGAAAATACGGAATACTTGGCTATGTTTTTCAATGAAAATCCGGAACTGCATATTAGAGTAAACAGCACTGCTACAACTCCTGAAAAGTTGAAAGCATATTTTGCCAAACGCAATATTGTAATCACTCCTTCTCAAGCGAGTCCAATGATGTTTCATACAGCTCAAACAGCCGAAGTTTTGGAAGATGTAGCATTCTCCGAAGGATATTTTTCCGTGCAGGATACTTCTGCCGCACTAATTGTAGAATTGCTTGATCCCCAAAAAGAGGAAAGTGTTTTAGACCTTTTTGCTGCTCCGGGTGGAAAATGCAGCTATATTGCCGAAAGAATGGATAATACAGGTGAAGTTATTGCTGTGGATAAAATTCCCAGTAAGATGAAACTGTTGAAACAGGCAGCAAACCGTTTACAGCTAACTAATATCAAAATGATTGTAACAGATGCTTTTAAATACGGTCCCGTGGCTCCTGCTTTTCACAGGGTTTTAGTAGATGTGCCTTGTTCCGGATGGGGTGTTTTTGGAAGAAAATCAGACCTCCGTTGGCAGGCACATCAAAATATCCCCGAGCTTATAAAACTTCAGGAAAAAGCATTGGATTATGCAGCCAATTTTGTTGCTCCGGGTGGTTTTTTGGTTTATTCTACCTGCACAATGAATCCCAAAGAAAACGAAGACCAAATTTCTGCCTTTTTAAAAAAGAACAGGAATTTTGAACTGATTCCAGCAGATGCATTTATTCCGGAAAGATATACCTACGCCGGATATTTGAAAACGATACCTTTCAAACATAATATGGATGGTGCTTTTGCAGCCAAATTACAACGCCGGAAATAAAAATATTATTGTTCGGTCAAAATCCCCAACAGGCACTAAAAAAGCCGGTTATATAATTGGAATCGGAATTGGAATTATAATCGTAACAGCTTTTGTTTTCAGCCAGATTCTCTTTCCTGTTATTTTAGGAAGAACTCCCAAAGTGGAAGTTCCTTCCGTAGTAGGAATGACCCTTGTTCAGGCAAAAAGAGTTCTTCAGGAAGAAAAATTGCATGTGATAGTTAAGGACTCTTTTTTTAGCGATGTTGCAGCTGCTGAAGTTGTTCTGGAACAGAATCCTGTTGCAGGAGAAAAAATACGCCAGGATGGAACAGTTTATCTGGTTATCAGTAAAGGTTCTTCTACAGTAACTTTGCCTTCATTAATTGGTAAACCCTTCCAAGAGGCATTTATAATTTTAAAAAATTTGGATTTGTATAGCAGTGTGGTGGATTCCACCTATTCCGATATTTATCCGGTTAACACTGTTATCAGAAGTATTCCTGCTGCTGGGGAAAAAGCTTTGAAAAAATCTACTGTTAAGCTAATTTTAAGCAGAGGACCGGAACCGGTAGCAGATACACTTAATTATAAGATACCAATATATTATTATTAAAAAACTTAGGATGGGAAAAGCACAATGAAAGAATCACTTAAAGAAGCAAAAATTCGCTCGCGTATGATGCCAGGAGCACTTACTATAACAGGTTTTCTGGGAACTGATCAACGCCCTCTTGCAGAAATTATTGCTGCAGATGAACAAGAACTAAAAAAACTTAATCGCAGTGTGGAAGAAATTGCAGAAAGGATGAAATATTTCTCCAATGCAACTTTTGATGCTTACAACAACACAGTCGTTATTGATGACACCTATGAAGTGCATACTGATTCAACCAAAGGAACAATGACCTGCCCTTATGGACATGGGGGACTTTACAGGAAGTATGTAACAACATTAACTAATCGTAAAAATAACATTACTGTTAGATGGAATGCTATTGATATCCATCTAATTGAAGCTCATCATTTCTTTGAAGGGAAAGGTTCACCGTTTCGCTTAGAACCGGAAATTCTGGTTAAAGCGTTATTTTCCTAATCCCGACAAATGTTTAGCTGGAATCCACTGTTTCTCTGCAAGAAAAAAATGCGGAGTTACGCGAGCTCCGGCTACACGATTACAGAAAAACGATGTCCTCGTCGTTTTATATAAAGTCGTAATTTGTAGTTAATGGGGACATCAACCTTCCAGAAAAATGTTTACTTGATTGTTTACATCTACGAAAGAGATATCTCCTTTTGTGCGTAAGTTATCTCCTTCTAAAAATTTGTTATATAACCCCAAAATATAATTAGCTATTTCTTCACTATCTTTGCTAACGAACCCGCTTTCTGTTTTACAGATTAATGTATATACTTCACCAGCCGGTTCGGAAATACAAAGAATCGGAGTTCGGGAAGCCATATATTCAAAAAGTTTGGAGGGTAGTAAACCTTCTTTACTTTTACAAGTATCAATAATCAGTATAAGCAGTTCAGCATTCACCAATTCCTCTAAAGCTTTGCTATGTGGTAAAAAAGGAATTTTTATTACCGGGAAATCGGTTTCGGGAAAATCCTTGGTACCGATAAGAGAGAATTCCAGCAAAGGTAGTTGCAACGAAGAAAGTGCTTTCATTAAAGGGCTGGCATCCCGTCCGGTTGTAAGTTGACCTACATATTTGATGCGAAATTTATCTGTTCTTGAGTAATGCAAACCCTTAAAATCATCAGGGTCAAAGCCATTATATAAGACCTTCTTTTTGCCATCGGGTAAAGCATCTGCAATTACTTTACTGAATATATAATTTAGGTCAGCTGTCCGGATAATTTTCCGTTCCAGATATTTATGCAAAGCCAGAGTAATACGGCAGGGAGGATTTATTTTCAGATAGTAGATTTCCGACATAGGGTCCCGAAAATCCGTTCTCCACTGAATGCCAAAATGTTTTTTCAGTTTCATACCTACTAAATGTGTAGAGTGGGGAGGACCTGTAGTAATAACATAGTCAATTTTATCCTGGCGTAAAACCTGCAGTGCATTTTTATAAGCAGAAGGATTCCAGCCGATGCGCATATCTGGAACAATAAAATTCAAGCGCAGCCAATATAAAATCTTTTTTAAGGGACTGTCGCTTGCTTTGTTTTGGAGTGAACCGTAAGGCAGTTCTTTTTGTCCTAATATATTCCACAACTTTCCGAATCTTAATGGTTTACTGCGATAAACCTTTACCGAAGAAGGAATTTTAGCCACTAAGCTTTCATCCAGGTAAGGATAATCACCATTTAGAGTAGTTACTACATAAATATCTACCCCTTTTTTAGTTAAAGCCCGAATAAAACGCAACCATCTTTGAACAGAGGCACCTCCGCAAGGAGGAAAGTAATAAGTGATAAGTAAAATCTTCATTTGATCAGTAATTCCGCCAAACCTTTCCAGGAATAACGCTTTGTGTATTCATTAATTGCCTGGCTCATATCCGGTTTTTGTTGCAGATGGTTAATTATTGCCTCAGCCAAAGCCGAAGGATTATCAGGAGGGACAAGATAACCGGTTTTACCTTCAATAACATATTCACCCAATCCACCAACCTTAGTTGCCAGAACAGGAACTCCAAAACTGTAGGAAGTAGCTATAACACCACTTTGTGAAGCACTTTTATAGGGTAGAATACAGAGACAGGACTGATTGAAAAAATATGATATTTCCGGATCGCCAAGGTAACGAAAATAGCATTCTACATTATTTTCAATACCTAATGCCTGAATCTGTTCAGTGTAGATATTTTTATTTCCATAGACCTCTCCGGCAATTATTAATTTCACTTCAGGAAACGCTTCAATCACTTTGGGCATTGCTTGCAGTAAAATATCAAGACCTTTATAGGGCTTAATCAGACCGAAAAAAAACAGGGTATTATCTTTCCGGGTAACCGATATATTATCGTTATACATATCATAGCAGGGATGAAAACCTGAAACACCTTTTTTAGATATATACAGCGGTAATTTACGATGCAGTTCATCCAGAGTAGCTTTACTTAAGGTAACAATTTTAGTTGCCGGCTTAAAAGCATATTGCAGAAAATATTTTTCACCCAACCATTTCTCGTGAGAGGCAATATTATGCGCCAGAATTACTTTGCGGGAACAGGTTATTTGTCTTAAAATATAACCATAAGCAGGAGCAAAATAGGGTAAAAACCAGGAGACAATAATTGCCTCGGGTCTATATATTTTGAGCTCGTGAATGGTTGCCTTCCAGGTTTTAGGTAACCAGGGAGTAAGGATTTGATGATTAACAAATTCATTGGCAGGAAGTTCTGAATCATATTGTCCCTTTCCAGGGAAGAGCAACTTGGGATATTGCTCTCTAAAATTGAAAAATTGAACATTATGTCCTATATCTTTAAAAGCTCTGGCAAGGGATAAAGCGAAACGGGAAATTCCGCCACGGAAAGGAGGTGCAGGACCCAAAATGGCAATTTTCATAGCAAACTCTGTTGGAAAAAGCGCTTTACAATATCAGCATCCTGATATTTACCGAAAAGTGCCATCAATTTCAAGCGTGCTTTAACCCCTTTCATATCCCCGGCAAGAATGCAACCTATTGATTCCAAATGTTTTCCTCCGCCCTCATAACCATATTCAGGTAGAACCCTTCCGGTATAAGTTCTGGAAGTTATTATCACTAAAACATTTCTGGCTATAGCTTCTTCAATATCGGGAACCAATGTTTTAGGTAAATTTCCTCTTCCGAATGCTTCAATCACAATTGCTTTTATATCGTGTTCCAGACAGCAGTGAATAAATTTTCCATCCATTCCGGATACTGCTTTGATAAGTTCAACTCTTGTATCCAATTGTTCCGTCCAAACATTTTCCCGATATAGAGAAGCACGATGATATACAATTTTATCGGGGTCTACATTGCCGATAGGTCCATAACCAGGAGAAACGAAGGCATCAATTTTACCAGTATCTGCTTTCACGACATCGCGAGCTGTGTGAATTTCATCATTCATTACTACCAAAACACCTTTATCAATTGATTCCGGATGACTGGCTACGCGAACACTGCCAATTATGTTACGAGGACCATCCAAACCGATTTCATCACCGGAACGCATTGCTGCAGTAAAAATAACAGGTTTGCGGGTAGTTAAAACTAAGTCGCATAAAAAAGCCGTTTCTTCCAAAGTATCGGTTCCGTGAGTGATAACTACACCATCATAGTCAATTATTTTCAGGTCTATTAATTCAGCCAGTTCAAACATCATTTCGGGGGTCATATAAGGACTGGGAATATTCAGATAGTCCATCACTTCTACATTGGCAACACTGTTTAATTGGGGAAATTGCCTTAAAAATTCAGCAAATTCGGGGCTGGGAACTACTCCGGCAGGATCAGATACTTTCATAGCAATCGTTCCACCGGTTAAGATAATGAGGATGTTTTTTTTCATAATACCTAATTTTCCGTTTATATCATTTCTTGAAGGAAAAGTCCTTTGTCATTCCTGAGAAAGCAGGAATCCACCGAAGAGAAAAGAATATTATACATTTTCAACCCGAAATTAATGTCAGTTACGATAGGGAAGAGGGTCTTCCACACCTGCTGTTTTAAATGCCTTTTTGCGTAAGAGACAGCTTTCACAAACGCCACAGGCAACATCATTTTCGGTATAACAGCTCCAAGATAATTCAAAAGGAGCTTTAAGTTCAATTCCCAGTTGCACTATTTCTGCCTTGCTTTTATGTAAAACAGGGGTGCTAATCTCTATCGGAATTTCACCTTTTGTTCCTGTGGCAATCACTTTATTAAATGCCTGAAAAAAAACCTCACGACAATCCGGATAACCGGAACTGTCTTCTTCCACAGCTCCAATATAAATTCTTGTTGCTTGAATAACTTCTGCCCAGGCAACTGCAGAACAAAGAAATATGGCATTCCGGAAAGGAACATAAGTAACAGGAATTTTAGAACCGGAAAGGATTCCTTTCTGAACGGAAATATTTCTATCGGTTAACGCAGAGCCCCCAATCTCAGAAAGCCAGGAATAATTAATCACTTTGGCTTGAATTGGCTGATAATAATTTACCAGTGCTTCAAAAGAGGATAATTCCTTTTTTTCCGTTAACTGACCATAATTAAAATGCAGAAAACAGACCTCGTCACATTCAGATACAGCACAAGCAGCTGTAACCAAAGAATCCATTCCTCCGCTTAATAAAACGATTGCCCGGGTCATAAACTTTATCCTGATTAGTAATTTTTACAATTTTATATTAATAATGCTTTATGTCAAGTTAAGAATGAATTTTCACCCGGTCATTTGTTAACTTGTTAACCTTAATAGTGCAAATCTCTTATTCCTTCTTTCATTTTTGCCAGATTTTCTTTCACTGAGCTCTGCATATTGGGATCATCTATTTTAGCTACTTCTTTGTCAATCAGTTCCAAGCCGATTTTTTTAGTGCGTTCGCTGGCATAATCATAAAGATATTCCGCAAAAGTGAGTAAGGCATTGGGAGTGCAAAATCTTTTTACAAAGCCAGGAATGGCAAATTCCATAAAATGTTCTCCAGTTCTTCCTGCACGGTAACAGGAAGTGCAAAATGAAGGTATATAACCGCTATGGGCAAGTTCATAAATAACATCATCCAAAGTACGGGTGTCACCTAAAACGAATTGACTTTTGCGTTTGGATTCTTCATCTTTATGAGCATAGTCACCAACTCCAATACTGCTTCCGGCATCAATTTGTGAAATGCCATAGCGTAAGACCTCATCTCTTACTGCAATTGGTTCTCTGGCAGTAAGGATCATTCCGGTGTAGGGTACACTTAAGCGGATGCTGGCTATTAAAAGTTTAAAGTCCTCATCGGAAACCTTGTAGGGAGGGTTTTTTGTAAAGTCCGTTCCAATGGCAGGTTCAATACGGGGAAAGGAAATAGTGTGAGGTCCTACTCCAAAGCGCTCTTCCAGATGAATTGTATGATAGAGAAGGCCCATAACTTCAAAACGCCAATTATATAATCCCATTAAAGCACCAATACCCAAGTCATCAATTCCTGCCTGCATAGCTCTATCCAAACCATATAAACGCCAAAGGAAATTACTTTTAGGTCCTCTGGGATGCAAATTTTTGTAGGTCTCTTCATAATAGGTTTCCTGAAAAATTTGATAGGTGCCAATACCAACGGATTTTACAGTGCGAAAACCTTCAATATCCAAAGGAGCGGCATTTATATTTACTCTGCGAATTTCTCCTTTATTGTGTTTTACATTATAAACGGTTTGCACCGTTTCGGCAATGAACTCGGGAGAATATTTGGGGTGTTCACCGTAAACCATAATTAATCGTTTATGCCCTTTATCTTCAAGAGCTTCTGTTTCGGCAATCAATTCTTCTTTACTTAAAGTTGCCCGCTGACATTCTTTATTGGAAATACGGAATCCGCAATAAACACAATCGTTTATACATTCGTTTCCAACATAAAGAGGAGCAAAAAGAACTATCCGATTTCCATAAATTCGTTCTTTGAGAGTATGCGCACCTTCCAGAATAAGATTTTTTAATTCGGGATCGGTAACATTAATTAAAGCGGCTGTTTCATCAGGATTAAGACGCTGTTTATCCAGCGATTTATCTACAATATCTCTAATCCTAATGGCATCGGCAAAACGGTTTTTGTTTAAATGTTCTTCAATTTCGGCAGTAGGAATAAAGGACTTAAGACCTTCCGTGTTAATTTTCATTTTGTTCTCCTTCCTCCAGTTTCAAAGTTGTAACCTTTACTTTCACAGATTTTATCTGCCCCAGTTTTCCCGAAAAAGCACCCATTTCGGAAACAGAGAGCTCTACAATTAAAAAAATTACAGCAACTCCTAAATCGCGCATAGGATAGCCCACCCGTAAAAGAATATTTTGTGCATAACTATGCAATAATTCGTTTACGGGATGAAAAGCACTTTCACGGTCTTCCATAATAATGCTTAGAATATGATATTTGGCATTCATTTTTTCCTTCCTTCAGCGAGGAGAAATTTAAGATGGCAGACAAAAGAGGAAAAGAGGTCTTTCCACCCTTGATGCCAGAACTTATCTCTCATCGCAGGTCTATTTTTTATACCTTATAATGGGGATAGGATTTTTGGCAAGGAAAAAATGAGATTGGATGATAAAAGTAAAAGGTGAAAAGTGGAAAAGTGAAACAAGTATTGAACTTCGTAAAAAAAATAATTTATTTTGTGTAGACGGACGACTCCCCTCCTCCGCAAGAATAAAAATGCAGAGTTTCAGCAAGCTCCGGCTACAAACATGATTTCTTCAACAGCATTATTTGGGTTTAAATCATTAAATTATAGTAGGTTACCTAAATATATTGTCCTTTGTAATCCAAATCAGCTAATTGCTTATTTTATAGACGATTAAGTAACGAGTCCGTAACACTTCCGTAGTTCCGTTACGGAATTGTTACTTGGTTGTTACTTGTTTATTAAATGGTCAAGAAGGCAAGATAGGGGCAAATTTATGCCTTGGAACAATAAAGTGAGATGGGAAAAGAACGACGAGGATATGGTTCTTTCGGGTTTCTTTTGTATCTGCTTAAAAATTGAAGAGATAAGCAAAAATTTGAAAAAATGCCTATAAGTAGCGAAAAGAAGTGCAGAATTGAGTAGGAATTAACTCACGATAAAGGTCAAAATGCTCTATTTTATGCGCATCGCTTCCTATGGAAAAATATCTTCCTCCTAAATCAAGGAACATTTCTAAAAGCGGAAGTTCTGGAAGAAAAGAGGGGTATCCCCGGCATAAGGAACTGTAATTAATTTCCAGAGCTATTTTGCGGTCTATCATAGTGTTAAAAATATCTTTCAGCAAAGGATAAAAGGCAGTTTCATCAGGAATGTAATTATAACCCCTTTTGTAAACACCTAAATGAGCAAGAACATCAATATTACAATGGGAAACCAGCAATAAATTTTGCTGATAATAATCCCTAACCTGTTCCTCGGAAAGAGGTTTTTTAAGCGGAACAGCAACATTTGTAGCGTCACTTAAAAAATGAACGGAACCGAGGATAAGGTCAAAGTTAATATCTTCAACCAAAGAGAGGGCATATTCTTTAACCCTATGATAGTCACCAATTTCAATTCCACAAAGCACATTAAGTTCTGAGGTATTATTCTGTAATTCTTTTATTCGCTTATAATAACGGTCTAATGAAGGTGCACCGTATTTCTTTATTTCCTGAGGTAGTAAATCCAGGTGTTCCGTAATAGCTATTTCATCGTAATTAAGTTGAATAGCTCTATTAATTAAATCAATTGCTTTAATTGAGCTATCGTAACTATCTTCAGTATGAATGTGATAATCAAATTTCATTTGGCTAAAATAGCAGCGCCCAAGGCAGCGGTAATTTCCGGTTCAGGAGGGGTAAGTAATTGAGAATTTAATGCTTCACTTAAACATTTTCCCATATCTTTATTCAGGGCAACTCCACCGGTAAAAACAAGTGGTTGCTTCCAAACCATAACAGACATTTGGGCTAAAATGCGTTTTGCTATGCTACGATGAACAGAGCGAACAATATCTTCTGGAGGAATAGAAGAAGAAAGCATCCCGATTATTTCCGATTCGGCAAAAACAACACAGGTGGAATTAAGCGTAAGATTCCGAGTGGATTTGGAAGCTAAAAGAGAAAGTTCGGAAACATCACAACCCAAACGCATAGCTGTCATTTCCAAAAATCTTCCGGTTCCTGCCGCACATTTATCGTTCATCACAAAATCCGTTACTTTACCTTTTTCGTTCAGGGTGATAATTTTAGAATCCTGACCTCCGATATCAATGATAGTTCTAATATGAGGAAAATAATATAGACAACCGGCTGTATGACAGCTAATTTCCGATAAAATGGAGCTTGCTTCCTGGTAAAGTTTGCGCCCATAGCCGGTAACTCCGATAGTGTTTATTTTTCGGGTAATACCTAAAGCCGTATAACCTTCTTTTAAAAGGTTGTTAACTCCATCTGTAACTGAAACTTCAGTGGTTTGAAAAGCACTAAATTCTATGCGTTTTGTTTGAGCATCGTAGATAACGATTTTTGTGTTTCTGGAGCCGATATCAATACCAATTTTCAACATAATTACAACAATAAATAGATATATTGATTTTCAGGTAGCAGCCACTTGCGGGCAATTTGCTGAATTATTTCAGGGTTAACTTTTCTAATCCGTTCTTCCCTGGACAGATAATATTCGGGTTCATAGCCCAAAGCTGACAGGTTAGACATCATAGATGCGGTATAGGAAACACTTTCATCTTCAAAACGGTTCATTCCGATTAAATATTGTTTGGCATTTTCCAGTTCATCTTCAGCAACTTCTTTTTCTCTAAGAGAATAAAGAATATCCTGCATTAAAGCAAGACAATTACGATAATCATCGCGGTCACAAAAGGCATAAGCACTCCAAAAACCAAGTTCATTTAAGGAGTGAAATTCAAAACCTGTTTGATATGCATAGCCGTATTTTTCCCTTAAGATATAATAAAACCGCGAAGATATATCTCCTCCCAGGATTTGAGATAAAACATAGAAGGCAGTATTTTCATCACGACTAAAAGCCGGACAGGCAAATCCGCCGTTAAAAATAATTGCCTGGTCGGTTTTTTTGTATTTCCTTTTAAAATGGATAATTGAAGGTGAATACAAGGCTTTTGGATACAATGATTGAGATGCTTTTTTAGCTAAACCGAAGGTCTGTTCACAAAGTTCTAATACCTCTTCCGGCTTATGGTTACCTACAATTCCTAAATAAAAATCCTTTCCTATATCCCATTTTTCATACCATTCTTGTATGTCCTTAAGATGAAGGGAGCGAATGTGAGAAGGATTTCCGGAACTGCGAAAAAGGTTGCTATTGTTTCCCACTAACATTTTATACCAGTTTAAATAGGCATAGCTAACCGGAATATCATTATCCCTCCGAATTTCATCTAAAGCGGCAGAAGTTAAAAGAGAAAGATAGTTACGGTCAAAATTCGGAAGATAGATTATTTCCGCCAGCATAGACAATGCCTTTTTCAGATTAACGCTTAAACATTTTCCCCTAAAAGTAGTAGTATCCAAATGATGAATTAAACGGATATTAAATCCATTTTCCCGGGAAAATTGTTGTAACTCCTGATGACTATGTTTTTGAGTTTTATACAGCAATAGGGAAGAGCAAAAATAGTTGTGCCCTATAGTGGAAGTTGTTTCACAAATCTGGCTGATAGGAGTGGAAAGAGAAAAACCGCTGATGCTTTTGTTTTTCAATTGTTTAAAGAGAACTTGCATCCCGTTGGAAAGAATTATCTGATAGAAGCCCTCAGCTATGGGATTGATTTTTTCCGTATTTATTTTCACATCTTGATTTAAGGGATTAATTCCAAGATTGAGAGAGGGTTTTAGGGATAAAATTGCCGGGCTGGAATTTGAATTTTGCAGCAGTGAAACACTTTTAAGGGCATAAGCTTTTTCGGCAAAATCAGCATTTTCAACAGCTCCTTGATAATAAACAGCAAGCCCTTCGGGAAGCCAATATTTATACATAGCTTGCCTTACATCGTTTAAAGTGGTGGCATTAATTTCTGCACCATAGCTCTGAAGACGGTTCAGGTCTCCCACAAATATTTCCGTAGCTACCAAACTGGCAAGGTTTTCCATCCCTTCAAAACTGAATAACCAGCTATTAATAATATCCTTTTTAATCAGTTCCATTTCGGATTCAGGTATTCCGTAGTTGAGAAAGGCAGAATATTCAGTCCTGAACAACTTTATAGCTTCAGAGATATATTTATCGGAAAGAGGAGTAATAGAAATGACTGAGGCACCGGAAAGAATTCCGCAAAGGGAACTTACTTTCACGCTGGAACAAATTTTTTCTTCTTCCACCAGGCGTTTAAATAGACGGGATGATTTTCCTATTGCTAAATAGCGTATAGCTATTAAAAGAGCATTAGCGTAAGGATGTTTTTCGCTTAATTCCGGTAAAGCGATGGCAATAGTATTTTCATTTAACTCTTTTTGCCGAAAGAAATAGCGAAATCCATTTATTTCCGGTTCAATATTTATTAGCTGTTTTACAGGTTTGCCCCGGCTTTTCCAAGGAGTAAAATAATAATCCACATAATAATCCAATTCCTTTTGGCAAAAGTCACCACAGATAATCAAAAAAGCATTTTCCGGAATATAGCGGTTTTTATAGAACCGATGAAGGGCTTCCCAATCCGCCTGCATAATGCTTTCAGGACTACCCAGAATAGGATATTTAAGAGGACTTTTTTGATAATAACTGCTTTGGATATACTCCAAAAAATCAGTTTCGGGGTCGTTTTTATACTGTTTTATTTCCTCTACAATGATTTCCTTTTCCGTTTTTACATCTTCCCGGCTGAAAGTGCTCTGAAAAGCAAGTTGAGAAAGGATGTGTAAACCCTCTTTCAATTTTTCGGCAGGAAGATTTACATAGTAACAAGTGCAATCGTAATCGGTGAAAGCATTTAGCATTCCACCCAGACCTGAGGCAAAAAGGGAAATTCCGTTAAAAGGAAAGGCCTTGGTAGATTTAAAGCTCAAATGCTCAATAAAATGCGAATAACCCCGCTGGTTTTTATTTTCCTGAACCGAACCTGTTCTAATGTATAATTGCAAACAAAGGACAGAATTGGAATTATCCTGCACGGAAATAACTTCCAGTCCGTTAGCTAAAATTCTGCTAACGGGTTTGGGAAAATTGTTTAACCCTGAATTCATCCTGTTATTCATAATGTTATAAGTTTCTGCTTATCAGGGCATAAGCATTGTGATTATGGACGGATTCAAAATTTTCGGCTTCTACATAAAATCCGGTTATTCGCTTATCTTTATTTAATTCCAGAGTGATTTCCCGCACAACATCTTCCACAAATTTGGGATTATTGTATGCTTTTTCGGTTACATATTTCTCATCAGAGCGCTTTAAAATCGGATAAATCTCACAGCTGGAATGTTTTTCGGCAAGCTGAATCAGTTCTTCCAGCCATACAAATTCCCGGTAACGGACTTTTATAAATATATCCGAACGCTGATTATGAGCTCCATAAACGCTGATTGCTTTAGAACAAGGACAAAGTGTAGTTACCGGAACTTTTACTCCAATCCAGAGTTCAAAACTATCTTTAAAAGAGGCATTGAAACTGCAATCATAACCCAAAAGAGAAGAAACGCGAGAAACTGGCGCCTGTTTTTTCATAAAGAAGGGAAACATAATGTCTATATAGGCAGAATCAGCTTTCAAGGTTGTTTTCAGCTCACTTAAAAAAGCATCCAGCTTATCTATAAAGACCTCAGTATGATAACGATTCAAGACCTCCAGAAAACGGCTCATATGTGTTCCCCGACGCTGATGAGGAAGTTCTACATAGATATTTAAATCGGCAACACTATGCTGAATGCCTTTTTCTCTATCCTGCACTACAATAGGATAACGAATACCTTTTACACCAACTTTATCTATGGTTATTTTGCGATTATCAGCTTGGGATTGGATATCAGGTATACTCATAACTTTTCGTTCAAGTCCCTTTTCTTCATCCCCTCTGTTTTCAGGGAAACGAGAGAATCATCTTTAGTATAATAAATGATTGCTTCACAATCGGGAATCGGTTTAATTACAGAAATTGCAGTTTCCGGAGGCAACAAAAAAAGTGCGGTTGAAAGACCGTCAGACCAAGCGGCAGAAGGACAAAGAACAGTTACTGAATGCACATCGGGAACGGGATAACCTGTAAAGGGATTGATGATATGATGATAACGAACACCCTGATATTCATAAAACTGTTGATAATCACCGGAAGTAGAAACACTTTGATTCAGCACTTTGAAACTGGCAATATAATCATTTAAGCGGCGAGGATGCTGAATATAAACGATTTGGGGTTTTTGAAAACCCATAAAAGCCATAGAACTGCGACAATTTATAAATCCGCTATCCAAATTTAAGGTCTGCATATACTCTCTTGCTTTATCCAAAATGTAACCTTTGGCAATAGCGCCAAAAGTGAGTTGCATACCTACTGGCTTAAACAGTTGTTGGGGAGTATACTTTATCTTACTGAAATCCACTTTCTCTAACATTTTCTTTATTTCAAGCGAATCTGGAGGCACAGGTTTTTCAGCATTAAAACCCCATAAATCCCATACCGGCTTGATAGTTGGGTCAAAAGCGCCTTCAGTCATTTTATATAAACTATCCGCTATCGTGAGCAAATTATATACATCGGGGTCCATTTCAAAGACTGTATTTAAAGTATCAGCATTGATTTTAGCCAGATAGCTTTGGGGATTGAATTCGTTTAATTTATCTTCCAGATTGCGGATATAATTGAAAACAGCATCTATTTGTTTGCCAACATTTTTACTTTGCGAAGTGGCAGATATTTCTACAATGGTATCCATTAAGTATTGACTTTTAAGTTCAGTAAAAGAGCGGGTCAGATATTTGTAGGTTCCGAAACCAATCACTAAAATCAAAATGATGAGGGAAATAATTTCTCTGCGATTCATAAAATATAATACCTTATAAACGATAATTCAGCAATTCAAAGTCAATTAACCGTCTGGTATAGTCCCTCAGAGCATATAGGGAAAGAGGCAAAATCAATGCTTCGGGAATTAAAAGCAGCCAAAAAAACAGACATCCCAAAGCATTTAAGATAGCTAAAACTAAAACCAGAAGATATATATTCCAACGAACATCCTGAAAATGCTGATAGGATTTTTTGATTGCCTTCCAGGGATTATAAGACATCTCTTCCATCAAAACCAAAGAAGGCAACGCAATGGCTACCCAATAATTAACTAAAACCAGCCAAACCAAACGCAAAATCGGAGCAGACGCAAAATTGGGCAAACCAAAACAAATTATATAGATAAGGCAAAAATATAAGGCATTGATAAGAGTCCAAAGAAAATAACGCGGATAACTACGCAGTGCGGAAAACATTTCCGAGAGCTTAAGATGATAATCATTATGTTTGCAAATAGGATTAAAAGCAATTAAAATAAAAGGAATAAAAAGAGAAAAGGCAAGGGACTTGATAAGCAGGTTTAATAACATCTGCGTTGCCGTATTACATTCCAGTTGAATTATACCGCTAAAAAGCCAAATTAAAACCGCAATTGGAATCAAACCTAAAATAATGGCAAAACCAGCTCCAGGTAGGGAAGAGGACATTTTGCTTTTGTATGCTTTCCAGGTTTCTGAGAAGGACTTCATTGAATAGAGTTCATTTTTGATCACAGGTGTCTGTTTCCCGCATTGCATACACCAAATATCGTGAACAGCAAGTCGGGCATTACAATATTTACAACGCATTTATGCTCCTTTTTTGGGGGTCTGCTGAATTTCGCTTTAGCAAATAAAGCAAAAAATAAAAAACACTACTTTTGTCAAGCACGGGTTAACATTTACTCCAACCGCAGGTAGGACATTTTAAGCATCCTTCTGTGTGTTCAATAGTATTTCCGCAGTCAGGACATAGAGCAAAACCGTTTCCAACCGGCTGATGAGAACCTGGATTTTCATTTTCTGGCGATAATTCGCCGGCTTGGATTTGTCCTTTAGTATAAAGAGTTACAAATTGTTCCAGTGCCTGACCGACTGCATCTCCACAAGAAGTTATCATTTTTCCTTTATTCCACATTGGGGATTGACAACGGATACCTTTCAATTGACGAGTAATGGATTCAATCTTGATCTGAGAACGCAAAGCCAAAGAAACAAGACGGGCAATAGCTTCCAGTTGTGCAGAAGCACATCCTCCCACTTTTCCCATTTGAATAAAGACCTCACAGGCACCTTGAGCATCGGTATTAATAGTTACATACATATGACCGCAACCCGTTTCCAGGCGTTGAGTTATGCCTTGAGTTATTTCCGGTCTGGTTCTGGGAGCTACTTTTTTATCCGTTTTTTTAGGTGAGGTTGTTTGAGTTCCTAAATAGAGAACCTGGCTTTCCCGGCTGCCATCCCGATAGACAGTAACTCCTTTACAGCCAAGATGATAGGCAAGCTCATAGGCACTTTGGATATCTTCCACCGTAGCGGAATTAGGAAAATTAATGGTTTTGCTTACAGCATTATCAGTATATTTTTGAAAAGCTGCCTGCATTCTGATATGCCATTCGGGACTTATGTCATGAGCGGTTTGAAACACCTTTTTCAAGTCATCCGGAATACCCTCAATACCGGCAAGAGAGCCACGCGTTAAAATTTCTTCTAAAAGCTTATTATTATATATTCCTTTTTCTTCCAATGCCTTCTGCAAATATTTATTCACATAGATTAATTTCTCTCCATCCATTACATTTTTCACATAAGCAAGGGAAAATTGGGGTTCAATTCCGCTGGAAGTATCGGCAATCATACTAATTGTTCCCGTAGGAGCAATAGTAGTAAGGGTAGCATTGCGGATTCCATCTTTTTTTATTTTTTCTTTTAAGGAATCCCAGGGTTGGTTTATTTTTTCTCTTTTCAAGTAACCGGTAGCGTAGATACTTTCCTGAAAATTGGGGAAAGCACCTTTTTCCTGGGCAAGTTCTGAAGAGCGTTCTTTAGCATAAAAATCTATAAATTCCATAAGTTTAGCGGCAAGAGCAACTGCTTCTTCACTGGCATAAGGTATTTTTAATTGAAATAATAAGTCCGCCCAGCCCATAACTCCCAATCCGATTTTCCTGTTAGCTTGGGAAATTTTTTCAATTTGAGGTAGGGGGAACTTGGAAACATCAATTACCGCATCCAGAAAATCAACACTTTCCCGCACTACTTCTTTCAGTTTATCCCAATCCACATCACCGTCTTTAAGTAGCAAAGCAAGATTTATAGAGCCCAAATTGCATGCTTCATAAGGCAGCAAGGGCTGTTCTCCACAGGGATTAGTAGATTCTATTTTGCCCAGTGCAGGAGTAGGATTGGCATTATTTAGCCGGTCTAAAAACACGATTCCCGGTTCGCCATTTTTATGTGCCATTTTTACGATCAGGGCAAATACATCTCTGGCTTTCAGCTTTTTATAAATCGCTCCCGTATGAGGAGAAATAAGATTATATTCATCATCATTGGCAACCGCCTGCATAAAATCCTCTGTTATACCTACACTGATATTGAAATTGGTTAGTTCTGCGGGATTTTCTTTGCAAGTTATAAAATCCAGAATTTGAGGATGATCTACATTTAAGATTGCCATATTGGCGCCTCTTCTGGTTCCACCTTGTTTAACAGCATCGGTAGCAGCATTAAAAACCTTTAAAAAGGATAGAGGTCCGCTGGAAACACCATTAGTAGAACGAACTCGGGCATTGGCTTCGCGTAAGTGACTGAAAGAAAAACCGGTTCCACCTCCGCTCTTATGAATTAAAGCCGCATTTTTAACCGTTTCAAAAATGCTTTCCATACTATCTTCAATAGGCAAAACAAAACAGGCGGAGAGCTGTTGTAAATCACCACCGGCATTCATTAAAGTAGGAGAATTAGGTAAAAAATAACCTGCATCCATTAACTTATAAAAACGACGGGTTTTTTCCTCATCACCGCTTGCAATATTGGAGGCAACGCGAGTGAGCATTTTATCCCAGTCCTCTATCAAAACACCATTTTCATCTTTTCGGAAATATCTTTTTTCCAAAACCTTCAGCGCATTTTCTGTTAGTTTCATAGCCACCCCTTTTATTTATTTAATGCTAAAATCTCTCTTGCCTGTTCCGGAGTAGCCAGAGGGCGACCAATTTCTTTTGCAATGCGCGCTAAACGAGCTACCAATTGCGCATTAGATTCGGCAATTATTCCCTTATGATAAAAAATGTTATCTTCAAATCCACAGCGGATATGACCCCCTGTAACCATCGCTATTAAAGAGGTAGGAATATGCCATCTGCCAATTCCTGCCACAGCCCAGGTTGCCGTAGGGATTTCTTCTTTCAAATGTTCCATCATATACATCAGGTTTTTGGGCTTACCACTCATTCCTCCGGAGACACCAAGAACAAATTGAATATGCAAAGGATTTTGAGTTATAACCCCTTTTTTAATTAAACGAGCAACAGCATCAACCATACCCGATTCATAAACTTCAACTTCGGGAACTACATTATATTGTTTGAATGTTTCTGCCAAACGAATAATATCGGCAGGATGATTGATGAAAATATCGTCACCAAAATTCAAAGTTCCGGCATTGAGGGTTGCCATTTCGGGTTTTAAAGCCAAAGGAGCAAGTCGTTTATCAAATGATTCGCCAACTGCACCTCCAGTACTGATTTGAATAATAATCTCAGGAACAACCTCGCGAATAGCAGAAATGGCTTCCTGAAAGCGATCCAAACGCTGAGAAGGTCTGCCGTCATCTTCCCTAATGTGTAAATGAATAACTCTTGCTCCGGCTTCAAAACAAGCTTTTGCTTCTTTTGCCTGTTCTTCAGGAGTTATAGGCAAATTGGGTTGATCGGCACGGGTTGTTTCAGCTCCCGTAATGGCAGCAGTTAAAATTAAGGGTTCCATAATGTTACCTCTTTATATTTAATCTATTTATCTAAAATATAATATCTAATGCCTTAAAATTATGCTCGTTCCCAATAGCATTACTTTAGCAATACTCACCCATTGCTAATGGTATTAGTAATGGGTAAGCAATGAGTAAGCAATGCTATTAAGGAAGAAACTTATCTTATTCATTTTTATATTTTTACGCATCATAATTTTGATCAGTCCTTAAACCAGCTTTCATAAAGACGCACACGGGTTAAATTACCAATATTATGCTGCAAAATGCGTTCGGCAATTTCGGCAAATTTATTTTCGTTGTCGCTCACATAAAAAGAATCTCTGCCTTTTTGTCCATCATTTTCATCACTCAGATAACGGCTTAAGTATTCAGCCACAGCCATTGCGCTATCTACAAGTGTAACTTCTTCTCCCATAACCTGTTGAATGGTTTTTGACAGCAGCGGATAATGGGTACAACCCAAAACAAGAGTATCTATATTCTGTTCTTTCATTTCCTTAAGATATTCCTCCGCAATTATTTCCGCTACAGGATGCTCCTGCCAGCCCTCTTCCACCAACGGAACAAAAAGGGGACAGGCAGATGAAACTACAAATGCCTCAGGAAGCAATTTTCTGATAGCGGAAGGATAAGCTCCGCTTCGGATTGTTCCTTCCGTTCCAATCACTCCAATGCGTTTACATTTAGTAACTTTAACTGATTGTTCAGCACCCGGTTCAATAACGCCTATAACAGGAATATCGCTTAAATTTTGCAAAGCAGGAATTGCTACTGCGGAGGATGTGTTGCAAGCAACAATTAAGATTTTTATTCCCTGCTGGAGCAAAAAACGGGCATTCTGCAGGGAATAGTCAATAATGGTATTAGGAGATTTTGGTCCGTAAGGCACTCTGGCAGTATCTCCAAAATAAATAATGTCCTCATTGGGAAAAGTATTACGGATGGCTTTATAAACGGTTAAACCACCAACTCCAGAATCAAAAATACCGATTGCTCTTTTCATTTGTTACCTCTTGTGTTTGAAGATTTGGAGGATTTGGACGATGGCGACTTCGTTCTTCCGGTTCTTTGGGACGATGGCGACCTCGTCCTTCCAGAGGGTTTTGGCTTTTGTGATGCGCTTTTATGGGATAAGGAACTTTTTGTTTTGGATACATTATGACGCAGTGTTTCAGGTATGGGAAACAAATAAATATCATCTTCCACATAACCAATAATAACCGTTAAAGTATCCATCAATTGATAATATTTATGAGTTCTGCGGTTTATATAGCGCATTTCTCTTTCCAAATATTCCCAATTACCTTCCCCCAAACTGATTTCTTTAATAACTCCAGTAACCGGAATTTCTTCCAATTGAACAATTAAACCCCGGGAATTGACCGAAATAACCATTCCCTCATAAAGTTCTCCCTCCTTCTCTCTCATCAAAGCCAAGCTATAAACCATTTCTATATCGCGTTCTGACTGGTCTGCCTGAATTTCTTGTTCAGAGGCAACTTCGGCAAAATGTTTCAGTTGAGAAGGAGTAAATTTTTGATTAGCAGTATGACACAACCAAGTTTTACAGAGATAATGAACAACCAAATCACAAAGACGTCGGATAGGGCTGGTAAAATGTGTGTAATTTTCCATTGCTAAAGCGAAATGATGAATATGTTCCGTGCTGTATCTTGCTTTTTTCATACTTCTAAGCAAAATGCGGTCAAAAACTTTATGATATGCCTCATTCGGAAAAGAATTAAGCAAATACTGGATGGACTTATTCAAATTCTCATACATAACCCACTTTACGCCATAATAGGAAAGAAGTTCAATCAGCCGTTCCAGCTTGTTAAAATCGGGGTCGTTATGAATACGGTAAATTGTTGCAGGAGCCGTCTGTGAAAGGCGTGTAGCTACAAATTCATTGGCAACCAGCATAAAATTTTCTATTATTTTATGGCTTTCTGTTTCTTCAGCCAAGGTTAAACACTTAAGAAATCCGTTTTCATCATATTCATACTCAATTTCCGGTAAATCAAAAAAAATGTAGCCAGCATTCATCCTTTTTTCGGTTAAAAGACGCGAAAGAGCTCTTGCTTCCAATAAAATGTCCTGTAAAGGAATCGGTATATCTGTTTCCTTGCCAGCAAAAAGATCATCCACTTCATCATAATTAAGCCGGGATTGACTACAAATAACGCTTTCATATATTTGTTGCTCAATAATTTGTCCTTTACGGTCAAAATCCGTTTGCACTGTTAAACATAGCTTTTCTTCTTCGGGACGTAAACTGCAAATAAGATTTGATAAGCGTTCCGGTAACATAGGTATAACTCTCTTGGGAAAATAAAAACTATTCCCGCGTTTGCTTGCTTCCTGAAAAATAGCCCCCTCCACTGACAAATAATGTGCTACATCAGCGATATGCACATAAAGACGCCAGCCCTTAGCCGTTTTTTCCACTGCTATGGCATCATCAAAATCTTTAGCAGTAATCGGGTCTATAGTAAAGGAATAAAGATTGCGCAAATCCCTCCGATTCCTGTAATCCTCCGGTTTTATTTCTGCAGAAAGCAGATTTGCTTCTGCAATTACATCTTCAGGAAATTCCAAAGGTAAATTATACTGACGAATAACAGCTAAAAGCTCAACTTCTGGCTCACCGGATTTTCCTAATATCTCTATCACTTTACCTACAGGCACTTTCCCCATTTGCGGATTTCCCCAATTAGTTACTTTTAAAACAACTTTATCACCATTTTCTCCCTGAGCGGAATCGGAAACAAAGAACCATCTGAATATTTTGGGGTTACTGCAAATGAAAGTGCTAAAACCATTCCTTCTTATAAGTTCTCCCACAAATTGCTCTGTGCTTCTTTTTACTACTTTACGGATTATAGCGCTATCCTGATGACCTTTTCTATATTTTGGTTCAAAGGCAACAATATCATTATGAAAAGCATTTAGAATATCTTCCGCATCCACATAATAATCCTTTTCCGGAGTTCTAATAAAAGCATAAGAAAAACCTCTGGATAAGGGTGTAGCATCAAAAATGCCTTGTAACAATTTGGGATTGGGAGTGGGGGAGGGCTGTTTCGCTTTTGGCATTTGTTGTAAGTGATATTTCTTGCGGTCTTTGCTTAACATACCTTCTTCCATCAGTCCGCTAAGAATGCCACTAAGTAATGCTTTTTCAGCTTTATTAAGTTGAAAAGTATTTACTATTTCATTGTAGGACAATCCGGTATGCGGATATTTCTGATAATAATCTAAGATTGCCTGCTTTAATTCATTATAATTCATAATATTCCTTAGTATTTTTTCCCAATTTTTTGCATCAGGATTTCAATTAATTTTTCTCTTTCTTGTTTATCGGCAGAAAATCTCAGGGATAATCCTCTAAAAGGGTCTAAACGCCTGGGCATTGTAAAAGTGGAAAGCATTATACCTCTTTTGTCTTCATAAAAACAACCAAAATCGGTATAGGGACGACTGATTTTAAGAAAAAGATAACGCACCTGAACTTTGTCCTCATAAAGTTCATATTCGGTCATTATGAAATAGGGGAGAAGGTTACCTAAAACTAAAAGCATCCCCAGAATGTAGTAAAAAGGTTGTTGCCAGCTGGTTACAGTGATATAATATAATAAAAAGGAAAGCAAAATTAAGAAAAGGATTAATATAAACGAAGTCCAGGGACGTTCTACGAGAGGCCAGGATTTCCATTTAAGGATTGGCTCAGGCAACATTCTGAATAATCTCCCGACACTTTTCAATTTCTTCTTTAATTGTTAAAATCCAGGGAAAACTTTGTGTTGTAGAGAATTTTGAACCCAAAGTATTTGCTTCGCGTTGCATTTCCTGAATGATAAAGTTTAGTGTTTTGCCAATATCTCCTTCTTCCTGAAGGGTAGAAGTAAAGGTCTTAAGATGAGCTCTCAAACGGCTTAATTCCTCACCAATGTCATATTTATCTACATAAATTGCCAATTCCTGGATGAGGCGTTGTTCCAAATTTTCAACTTTATAAGAACCAATGAGTTCTTCAATATGCTTGTGCATTGTTGCAAATAACTCTTTTTTAAAAGGTTCACAAAGCTCGTAAACAGCATTTATTGCCTTTTCAATCTGTTGCATAGAGTAACATAATACCTGTTTTATTTGTTCTCCTTCTTCAAGCATTGATTCTTTAATTCTTTGCAGGGCTTGTGCCAATGCCTCATTTAGTACATTTGCCAGGATTTCATCCTCTGCCAGACGGTCTACACTTTCAATAACTCCCGGCTCTTGTAGTAAAAATTCTATGGAAATAACCTCTCCACTGGCTAAAAGTTGTGCTGCTTCTATAGCTAATTCATTGTACTTTAATAACTTGGTCTTATCTAAAACCAATTTTGGTTCTCGGTGATCACTAAAATTAACTCTTACTTCAATTGCTCCACGCGATATGCTCTTTATTATCTGCCTTCTTATCTCCGTTTCGTAAAAACTCAGCTCGCGGGGAAGGAAAATCCTTAAATCCAAAAAGCGGGCATTTATGGATTTTATCTCTAATTCAAGGTCAATATTGTCTCTGCTGATTAAAGCGTTTCCAAAACCGGTCATACTTTTCATTATAACTCCTTTTTATATTCTCGTGTCTTGTCATTCTTGTTTTTTTTGTCATTCCTGCGCAAGCACGAATACATTTTATTATTCTGCCTTAAAATGGATTCCGCACCCAGTGCGAAATGATAAAAGAAAATGAAAATGACAACAACAAATGTAGGGGATAAGTAATTATAACGCATAGCGATTAAACCCCCTGTATGCAAGTTTACATAATATGCCTTATCACAACTATTAACTATCTGTTTAAAAACAAATAAGGGTGCTTGCTGTGGCATCCTTTACCTCAATTTGTTTCAAAGTTCCAAAATCATCTTCTGTTCCCGGAAGAACTGCGGTTTTAAAATCGCGTGTTTTCCCCAAAACCATTTTTCTACTTTTTTTGCTAAAGCTCTCAATATAAACTTCCACTTTGCGTCCAATTTGTTCTCTGTTCTTTTTAAGCGAGATTTCTCGTTGCAGCTCAATCATTTGCTGTAAACGAGCAAGTCGTTCAACTTCCGGAACTTGATTTGATAATGTTTCTGCGGTAGTTCCGGGTCGAGGACTGAATTTATAGCAAAAGGCATCATCAAATTCTATTGTTTTCATTAGGGATAGTGTGTCCTGAAAATCGTTTTCTGTTTCTCCTGGAAAACCGGTCATAATATCTGTAGTTATCGCTATATTTGGTATGAACTTATGTAACTTTTCCACTAAAGATATATAGTGCTGAACAGTGTAATTTCGGTTCATTGCTTTAAGTATATTATCACTTCCGCTTTGCACAGGTAAGTGTATATGTTCGCATATTTTAGCTGAATTTGCCAGAACTTCTATTAATTCCTCAGATAAATCCTTCGGATGAGAAGTAATAAACCTCAAACGGTAGATTTCATCCAATTCGTTAAGTATAATTAACAAACAGGGAAAATTTACCTCTCCATTTAGGTAAGAATTGACATTTTGACCTAAAAGAGTAATATCCTTTTTCCCCTGTTTACCAGCAGAAATTGTTTCCTCTATGATTTCCTGCCAGGAACGACTGCGTTCTCTTCCTCTAACATAAGGAACAATACAATAGGAACAAAAATTATTACAGCCACGCATAATAGTTATATAGGCACAATAATCATTATGATAAACAGGTTGAATTCCTTTATATAATTGAGTTTCGTCCAAATCCGTTAAAATGGTCTTTTTTGTTTCTTCATTTAGTATATCCGGAAGATGTTGATACTGATCCACACCTATTACAAAATCCACTGTTAACTTTTCCTTGTTTATCTCTTCACCCAATCGTTGTGCCATACAGCCAACTACGCCAATTTTAAGATTCGGATTTTCTTTCTTGCGATGATTTTCACTTTGAATTCTGCCTAAAACCCTCTCTTCAGCATGGCCACGAACACTGCAAGTATTAAATAGAAGTAAATCCGCTTCGCTTATTTGGTAAACTTCCTGATGACCTGCTTTAGTTAAAATACTGGCAATTAATTCACTATCTGCCACATTCATCTGACAGCCGTAGGTCTCTATATAAAACTTCATTTTTGTGCCTTGCTTCTTTGTTTACTGGAATACCAATAGGCATAACCAACTGCAATTCCAGAGTTGCAAACAATAATTTCGGAGGTCTCAAATCTGTCCAGTAAAGAAATGTTAAAAGCGATACTTAATTTTAAAATAGGCAGATAGCTCTCTTCCAATAGAAAGGGTAAATATCTCTGTTCGTCTCTAACTTCAAGGGAATGAGAAAGTTCCTGCAATTGCTTTTTAGTAATTGCTTTTCCTTCCAATTTTTCTCTTTCATTATAACTGCAGCGGAAAATAACTCCAGCCAGATAAGTGTAGGTAAGTCCTATCCCAACAAGACGATAGGAACCTTTATAAGGTAAATCATTTAGCTTTTGCCGGATAAAATTATTCGCTGTTTCACTATCTCCGTTAAAATCATTTAACAAGGTAAGTAAACCAAAGGGTAAACTATTCCCCTGTTGTTTTCTTTCTTTATCTAAGTTGATAAACTCTGTGGAAAAGCCCCCAATATCAATTGCCAGGGTTGCCTCTTCCCCACTTTTATATTGTCTTGCGGAAAAATAAGCATAGCGGATTTCCTCTTGGGAAGAAATTATTTTGCATTTTATGTTATATTTATCAGTAATCCAGTCAGTTAATAAATTAGCATTTAAAGCGAAACGCATTACACCTGTAGCCAAAAGAACCTTTTCGGATTCCAGATATGAATCCAATTGGAGCAATTTACTTATTATCTGCTTAACACTTGTTAGCCGTTTTTCACTTATCTTGTTATGCTTAAAGGCAACTCCCAAGGCAGTAGTCAATTGAGTTTGATGAACAATTTGTCTTTTTTCAAGGTCAAAGAGCACATAATTCAGGTTGTTGGAACCAAGGTCAAACACGCTAAGTAATCTTCTATTTTGTAATTGAGTATATTTTTTCAGTACCAAACCGGCAACTTCTGTATTGCAGTTTTTATATGTTTTAGTTCTAATTTTACGGGGTTTAATGTCCTCAAAAATAGCTTTCCACTGTCCTGCACTTAGCTGTAATGTATCTATCTGCAGACAATTAGCATAGTGTTTCAGTCCTGCAATCAGGGCTTTTTCTTCAGGATAATTAGGGCGTGGACAATAGATAATAAATTTTCCCGCTTGGACTGCTTCAGCTAAAGTACTATATCCTGGCTTGCAAAGAATAATATCTGCATTGGATATAAAATCCGGAAAATCATCATCCATAGATACTTGGATATGGTTTTTGGCTTTTATCCCTGCTTGTGTGGAAATAACTATTCCTTGATATGCCGAACAGAGTGCTTCATAATTCAGTTCCATAGTTCCTTCTCCACCAAACATTACCAGTAAAATTGGTGTTTCTTTGGGTAGGTTATATTGCAGTCGGATATCTTTATACTTATCTTTTTTACGGGAAAGCAATCCGCAGGAAATATAATCTTTAAAGGCAGACATACTTTCATCAGTGCTGAAAGGTAAACGAAAACAACCATCAAAGCGTTGGTATAAAGACCAAATTAAATTCAATACCGGTTTTAAAGAATTTGCAACTTCAGGAGTGGAAAAGTTTGTGTAGCCGGAGGACGCTGCTCCTCCACTTAATTCTAAGTTATTATAGTTATTAAATATCCCATTTTCCTTTTCTGTGTTTTCCTCTTTTGCCAAAAGCGAACTATAGATAAAATGCCATTCAAAATTGGTAACCGCAAAAACAGGAATATGACAATAGGCGGCAAAATCACTTACCAGAAAAGGGATATCGGCAATTATGCAATCAATCTTCTCCCGTCGTAAAAATTCAATCTCCCGTTCCATAATTTCATTGCGTTTAGAAAGTAATTCCAATAATGAATTAATTGTTCTTTTTATATCTACCGTAAGATTTTCACTATGCTTAACTCCTACATCTATTGCGCGGTTGTGTAAAACAAAATAATGTGGATTGAGGTCTTGAAAAAGAAAAGCCGGTTTAGTAGTAATAATATGGCAAAAAACACCATAATGAATAAGCTCTTCCGCTAATGCACATATCCGGGTAGAATGACCAAAACCGTGATTGGAAACATACAAGGCAAATTTCAACATTTAGCCCCCCTATTGCAGGATTAGTTTCTTTTGTTTGCCGTTATCTTGTATTTCTATCACTAATTTATTAGGTAAACAAATTATGGGCATTGACTTGGTAAAACCTTGTTTTACACAACGCTTATCAGGACAATCGGCAAATTTCATTCTAACTTTACCATTTTTTATTTCCACGGTATTGTGCTCATCAATTTTGATGACTTTATTCTGTTCTAAAGAGTAAATCCCAAAAAGCTGATTGTCCTTATAAATATAAACTTGAGAATGGGGTTTATTGCTTAAATAGTATCTGGCGGAAAGAAATATGGCTAATATAATCAGTAATATTAAAACCACATCTGCCGGTTTCAGATCGTTTAAAACAGAATACTTCTTCATCTATCTTCGGGAAAACCGTGAAGAATATACATTACCCGCATAAACATAAGTTAGATATTGGGACGCAATTTCACAAGCATGTTCCACTTCCTCTCTGGTAGTAGGTCTAACGGTCATTTTGTAACAAGGATGGTAAGCAGAAATATGAAGAGGAATATTTTTATCTACTGAAGCAATAAACTTAGCTAAGTCATACAGTTCTTCTTCACTGTTATTGTAGCCCGGAATAATCAGGTTAGTAAGTTCTATATGGACACCCATTTCTTTGGCAATTATGATGTTAGCTAAAATAATATCCAGTTTTCCCCCACAGAGCTGACGGTAAAACTCATCTCTATAGGATTTTATATCTATATTAACTGCTTTTACTACCTTTAAAATGTTACGCCAGGGCTCTTTATTTATATAGGCATTAGTAACTAAAACAATGTCAATTTCAGGGGCTTTAGCAGAAAAATCCAGAATATATTCATACCACATTAAAGGTTCAGTGTAAGTGAAAGCAACCTGCTGATCTTTTTGTTGCTTCACAATTTCAATCAAGTCCTCAATAGCCACATAGCGGGTAGGATATTCCTGCTGACTGATTTCCCAATTTTGACAAAACTTACAGGTCAAATTGCAGGAATTGGGACCTAAAGAAACAATCATAGTTCCAGGATGGAAGTGATAGAGCGGTTTTTTTTCTATAGGGTCAAGTGCCAGAGAAGTTGTTCTTCCGTAAGCTGTAGCAATTAAAGAGCCATTTATCACTTCCCGGCTTCTACAGAAACCTTTTTTACCTTCGCTTAAAACACATTCCCGGGGACAAAGTTGACAGCGGATTTTATTGCCTTCTCGCACATAATACATTGCTTCTCTCATTATTCCTCCCTCAGCCATTTTTCCAGTGCTTTTAAATATATATCCAAAGTGTGAGCATTTTCAGTCAAGACCTTTTTTGCCGCTTTGCCCATTTTTTCTCGTAATTCCTTATTTTTATAAAGAGCAATCAGATCAGCAAGCAAATCGTCTTTATTGCTGATAATAATTCCCCCTGCTATTTTCAGTTTTTTTACCGATTCTTTACAGGAATAGTGATGAGGACCAATTACCACCGGTTTTTTGTAATAAGCTGGCTCCAGAGGATTATGCCCTCCGAAATCATAAAAAGAACCACCTACAATAGCAAGGTCACAGATGCAATATGCCTGGTCAAGGATACCTAATGTATCTATTATCAGAATATCCTCTGCTCTGCTATATTCCTTTCTCATAGTGAAACAACTGTAAGAATAATTATCCATCAATTCTATAACTTCTTCCAGGCGCCTGGGATGCCTGAGACCTATGATTAAATGTAAGTTGGGAATAACTTCTTTTAAAGATGGGTATAGGGAGATCAGCAATGCCTCTTCACCGGGACGAGACGAACCCCAACAAATAATAAAATCGTCACTTTTATAACCCCACTTTTTTCTGAGCTCTTCGGCATTATAATCCTTTAGGGTTAACGAAAATTTCAGGTTGCCACTCACATATACAGGTCTATTAAATATTTTACGATAACGCTTGGCATCATCTTTACTTTGCGCATGGATTTCGGTAATAGGACTCTGTAAATGCCTAAACAGAAATTTCAATAAACGATAACCCCTTAAAGTGCTTTTAGACATTCTGGCATTTAAAAATAAAACCGGAACTTTATTGCGTTTTGCCCAAAGCAGCATATTAGGCCAAATTTCTGTTTCCACTATGCAAATCAGACCTGGATTGATACGTTTTAGTTGACGATTCCGTAAATGGGGCAAATCAAGAACAGATAGAAATCCTTTTACTTTAGGGCTTATTTTATTGGCTTCAGCACAACTGGTAACAGTGCTGGTGGTAATACAAAGTTTAACTTCCGGATGCTCTTGTAAATGTCTTGTAACCAATGCTTTAATGGCAGTTAATTCACCCATTGAGGCAGAATGAAATAAAATCCCTTTGTGAATATCTTCTCCTTCGGCTTTAATGCTTGCCACATAGTTTTTCTGCTTTAAAAAAAGATAGAGCAAAGGAAAGAAAAGGAAATATATTGTTTCTACCAGGATATTGAAAAGCGATAGTAAAATCATTTTTTATTGTGTATGGCAATGCAGAATTTGCCATCCCTTTTGAAAATGGCGGGAGCGACGAGACTCGAACTCGCGGCCTTCTGCGTGACAGGCAGACGTTCTAACCAAACTGAACTACGCCCCCAGCGCATTAAAAATAGCAATAAAATTCCTTTTAAAAAATTGGCTTTTCCTGTCAAGATAAAAGTTTAGCATTTCCGTTAGCCAATACTGTAATTGCTTATCTTTTAAATTAGTTAGCCACATTATCTTTTATTCCCATTCAATAGTAGCAGGTGGCTTGGAGGAAATATCATAAACCACCCTACTGATTCCCTTCACTTCATTACAAATGCGATTGGCAACTTTCTGTAAAAACCACATTGGTAACTGAGTAAAATTAGCAGTCATACCATCAACACTATCAACGGCTCTTAAAGCACAAACCTGATCATAACTGCGTTCATCACCCATTACTCCAACCGTTCTAATTGGTAAAAGAACAGCAAATGCCTGCCAGGTTGTATTGTAAAGTCCATTTTTTTGTAATTCGTTAATAAATATCTCATCAGCAAGTTGCAGGAGGTGGACTTTTTCTTCCTCTACTTCTCCGATAATTCTAACAGCTAAACCTGGTCCCGGAAAGGGATGTCTTTGGATTATGGATTCAGGTAAACCAAGCAAAGTTCCTACTTCTCTGACCTCATCCTTAAAAAGTTCTCTTAAGGGCTCAATTAAAGCTAAATTCATTTTTGCCGGTAAGCCACCTACATTATGATGACTTTTTATGGTTGAAGAAATTCCTGCTGCGGATGTACTTTCAATTACATCGGGATATAAAGTTCCCTGTGCTAAAAAATGTATATCTTCATAATCTTTGGCTACCTGTTCAAAAACCTCTATAAAGGTGTTGCCGATTATTTTCCGTTTTGTTTCCGGATCGGTAATTCCTTTTAGTTTAGAAAGAAAAGTTTTGGTGGCATCTACAAAGTGAATATTTAAACCCGGATAAAGGGAAAAGGACTCTTTTACTCTTTCCGCTTCCTTGTAACGCATCAATCCGGTATCCACAAAAATAGGCAGTAACTGATTTCCGATTGCCTTATAAAGTAAAGCGGCAGTAACTGAAGAATCAACCCCTCCACTTAACCCCAATATTACTTTTTGGTTACCGATCTTTTCTTTGATTTTCTCAATACTTTCATTGATAAAGGCATTCGGAGTCCAGTCCGCAGTTATTTTTCCAATCCTAATCAGAAAATTCTCTAATACTTTTATTCCGTTTTTTGTGTTCGCTACTTCCGGATGAAACTGCAAGCCATAAAAAGGTAATTCCTTATGAGCTATTACAGCATAAGGGGATTGATCCGTTTTTCCTAATACAGAAAAGCAATCAGGTAAACTGGAAACAGCATCACTATGGCTCATCCAGACCTCTTCCCTATCTTCCAATCCCGCAAGTAATTCATTATGATTATCAATATTTAATACTGCAGAGCCATATTCGCTTCTGTTTGAAGGGAGAATAGTTCCCCCATAATGAGTTACCAATAATTGCATTCCATAACAGATTCCCAAAATGGGAATTCTCAGCTGCCAAATTCCTTCATCCGGCTTTGGTGAATTTATTTTGCTTAAACTAGATGGACTTCCTGAAAGTATAATTGCTTGCGGAGCAAAGGATTGTATTTGTTCTAAACTTATCTGATAGAGTTGAATCTCGCAGTAGATGTTTAATGAACGCACTTTTCGGGCTATCAATTGCGTATATTGAGAACCAAAATCTAAAATCAAAACTTTATTATGCATTGGTAAACCTAATTTACAAAAGGATTATTGACCTTTTCCAAACCAATGGAGGTGGTAGGACCATGACCCGGAAAAACCAGGATATCATCATCTAAAATAAAGAGCTTATTTTTAATGGAATCAATTATAGCAGTATGGCTTCCGCCCGGAAAATCAGTTCTGCCTATGCTTTGTTCAAATAAAGTATCTCCGCTAATTAGATATTTTCCTGCCAGCAGACAAATACTTCCTTTGGTATGACCCGGTGTATGGATAACTTTTACCTTTTCGGAACCGAGGAAAAGCTCATCACCATCGTGCAGAATAACTTGAGGAGCTGATAAATTTAGCTCAAAGCCCATATAGGTACTGAAATTTTTGGCATTATTGGTAAGCATTTCGGCATCCGCAAGATGAATTGCAACCGGACAATTCAATGCATTGGCAAAATATAAATTTCCCCCAATATGATCTGCATGGCCATGGGTATTAATAATCATTTTTACTTTCAATTCCAATTGTTTGATCCGCTGCAGAAATGTTTCACTCGGGAAAGCAGGATCAATTAAAAATGCCTCTGCACTAATGCTCTCCCAAAGCAAATAAGTGTTTGTTTGAAAGCTCTCCAGTAAAACAGTGCTTTCTATTTTTATCATTTTTTTATCCTTTTCTTACAAATATGAAATCAGGTATTTATTGATTATCTCTCTATCTCCTTTAGTAGCAGTTTTTATCATCTGACCGATAATTTGTTTATTGCTAATCCTCCAAACCTCAATATTTGCAGATTTGGGCACTTTGGGATGATACAGTATAAAGATTGCCAGTGCCAAATCTAAAGTAGCAAAATTAAGTTTTCCTGTAATAAATCCTAAAGGTCCCATATAATCCTGTGCCTGTAGCATCAATCCTTCCCGAAAGATGTTTTTAAGTGTTTCATTTTCTGCTTCATCTCTTCCAATAATCAATTTTACCTCTTCCGTCAAGCGAAAATGACGACCATAAGCAAGTAAGTTTATTGAGTGCAAATCATCCTGCTGATGCTTTTTCAGGTCTTGTAAGCGTAAACAATAATTACGATCCGTAAGTAAACAACCACCAGCAGGAGAAGGAAAATCAATTATTCCTAATTCTTCTGCCAGAGCTAATTGAGCCAAACGACCACGACCCTGAATAGATAACATATCTTTTTTATCAATCCAGCCCTCTCTAAGAGGTAATGTATCGGGAAGTAAATTTTGTGACAAAGGCCTTACGATTAAGTCCTTTACACCGCTAAGTTTACTTACATTATTCAAAGCATTTCGCTTTTGACTTTTAGGACGCTGCCCTAAAACCTCGCCACTAATAAGATAATCTGCATCTCTATCCGGCATCAATTCTGCCGCTTTTTTAAACATAAAACCGTGACAATCAATACAAGGATTTAGTCCTTTACCAAAACCATAAACCGGATTATCCAATAATTTTATATGTTCTTCCGAAACATCTATTACTTCCAAATCAATAGCATTTTTAGCAGCATAATTAATTGCCCGTTCCGGAAGTAAATACGGAGCTTTAAAAAATACCGGATGAACAGCATATCCTTTACTTTGCATCCATTTAACTGCCAGAATACTATCCAGTCCACCGGAAAATAATGCTATTGCTTTATGTGTTTTCATATTGCCTATACCTTAAAACTGCTCTTTTTTGTCAAGCAGGAAATATCCTCAAAAGGTTGACCTCCTGGTCAATAAAAAAGTCCGGAGTCAACACTGTGTAGTCGGAGGACGCTGTTCCTCCGCAAGCAAGTGGAAAAGGTGAAACAAGGAGTGGGCATTGTAAAAAAAGGATTCGGAGCTTCGGTAAGCTCCGGCTACACAAAAAAAACGAGCTCCGAATACACAAGATTTTGTTGACAAGGATATCAACTTTCTCAACCCTCTCAACTTTCTAAACCATCTCAACCTTATCAACTTTTTTTAAAGAAGGGCTTACGCCACCATCGCTGCCATTGTTTCGCCCTTTGGGCTTTTATAAAATCTCAACCCTCTAAACCATATCAACTATATAAACCTTATAAACCCTTTCAACCTTCTAAACCTTTCTTAAATTCATTTTACATTCTACATTATTTAGCTAAGACCATCTTTTTAGCGGAAGTATAATTACCGGTGGATAAACGATAGAGATAAATTCCACTGGCAACGCTTCTTCCCTTTTCATCACAGCTATCCCAGGAAATCTGATAGTAACCGGGACTTGTGTGTTCCAGATTGTAGGTTTTAATTTTTTGTCCCTTCATATTGTATATTTCAATTTTAACTTTTCCAGCTTCTTTCAGGGAATAGCGAATATTGGTATTCGGATTAAAAGGATTTGGGAAAGCATTATACAATTTTGTAACCATCGGAACAGTTGGAGGAACCGGTTCTTGAGTTGGATCGCCAATAATAACTGTTATAGGACCGTAAAATTCACTGTTTCCATCAAGAGAAACGCTTTCCAGCCAATAATAATAAATCATATTCGTATACACCTCAAAATCCGTGTAATTATATTTAATCTGAGTTCCTTCAGAAGAACCTTTATTGATTATAGAACCGTTGATCATAATAGCATTTTGTAAATCTTTATCTTCACTACGCAAAATATTATAGCCGGAATGATTAGTTTCACTTTCTGCAGTCCAGGAAATAATAACAAAATTTTCTGAGGTTACTACTGCCGTAAAACGGGATAGGTTTACCGGCAAAGTAGGATCAATGCCTTCTTCAATTACTAAAATAACATCATTCTTAGCTCCAAATTCCACATTAGATATATTTACTATGCCGGTATTCCCTTCGGTTATATTGCAGGGATAAGAACTTCCATAATGCCACTGTCCACTATGGTAAATTAGGCAATACCAATTTCCGGAACTGAGTTTTAGAGATAAATTCCCTTTTCCAGAACCTAATAAGCCAAGCACAATAGGAGCGTTTAGATTATTATAATTCGGCAATGCCATCACCAATGGATGAGTAGCAGTTACAGCATTATTAATATTTAGGTGGATAGTGGAAGTTATGGTTATTCCATCTATTTCAGTAGGATAATTAGCGGGAATGTCACATGAGATATGAACATCATCAAGATAAACTGACTGAGAATTATTTCCATAATAATGAAATCCCAAATAGACCATTTGATCCGCATAATCTTTCAAGTCCATTTGGGTCTTTTGCCAGGAAACACAGCTGAGATTAACGGGTTTCCAGTCATAATTTTCAGGATTGGTATCCGTTGCAATACCCCATTCCAAGGTCTCTTCACTATTTTGTTTAAGATGCCAGAAGGAAAGATTATGGTGAAAGGCATTGATTAAAACAGGAGGACTAAACAAGTATTGGTTATAATCGTTTGAAACCTCAAGAGAACTAAATCGGGCTGAAAATTGTCCATTAAATGTGTGGTTATGATCATTGCTTTGAATAATATCGTTATTATTATTAACATATTTTGTCCATCCCACCGGCAGAAAGTCATCTTCAAAATCCTCCATAAGAAGACCCTCAAAGTATGTAGTTCCTTTAAGAATTACATCATACTGAGTTCGAGAACTATAATTAATTCGCAAAATAGCATTTTTTTCTCCAAAGGAACGAGGATAGAAACGAACTGGAATATTAACACTTTGATCTGTTTCCAAATGTGCATCAAGATTGGAATAATCAACCTCAAAATCATCATAGTCGCCTAAAAGCGTAAAATTATCCTCCGTAAGGTCTATAATTCCCTCTCCCGTATTGGCAATGGTAACATTTAAATAGCTGGAAGGAGTATTAACAGGGGTAAAGGGAAAAATAATTTCTGTAGGTGAATAATTCAGAATTGGCACATCAGGCAGCTTTTCAATCTGGAAATCATCAATTCCGAAACTCCAATTTGTTGCTGTGGAAGCATATTGGTAAAAAGCAAGATAAATATGATGGTCTCTGTAAGTGCTCAAATCCAAGCTATGTTCCGTCCATTCAGTATTATAACAGGTAAAAACAGCTAATTCTTCCGTAAAAGAAGAGATATCTGAATCGGTAGTAGAAAGCAAAACTTTATAGGAATTAGGATATTGGGCACTTTCTACCATATCATACCATTTTATTTTTATATTAACCGCTGTTAAATCCAAAGGAGGAGAAATAAGATAATCATCAGTATTTCCCATCCCTTGAGCAGCATAGGGTTCGGAATAAGCGGGAATATTACATTCGTTAGTTTGCCTCCAAGTATAATCATCATTATTAGCATTTATTACTATCCAACCTAAAGGAGAGGGAGGACTACCTGACCATTCATTATCAAAGGTTTGCAAATAGGGTAAATCATTTCGGGTTAAGGTTGGGTCATTCATTACCGTAAATGACCATACTTCAAGCTCATATTTATCTGAAGCATAGCCATAAATATTATAAGGATCAATCTTCCAGTAATAGGTCTTTCCATATTCCAGAATCCCGGGATTAAAATTTGTTCCATTCAGAAGGGATATAACTTTTACCGGATTGGATGTATCTCCAAAATAAACATCATAGTGAGAAGGACAACCTCCTCCACTACGCCAATGCAGAGTTATATTTTTTAATACATCAATAGCCGAATTTGCCGGAAAAGGATTGATCGGAGGAAGAGGAGGTTCATTTTCAATTAAAAACTCCGCATCAAAACGAATTACAGGCCTATTATAAGTAGGAGTTAAATAGGTCGGTTGAAAGTCATCAGAATAACTCCCCCGGCAGAGATATGTTGATCCTGTAGAAGAATAGGTATAATCGGGCCTATCAGTTGACCATACCTCAAAACCTTTTACAACAAGAATATGCAGATTTCCCGTAGCATTATAAGGATAGGGATCAAAAAGAGTAACCTCTGCCCAACCTGAAGAGCCAAAATTGTTCGGAAAATTGCCACTGTAAACAAGCTGATATTCAGAGTAGGGTGGAGAGATTTCTCCTTCAGATAAACTGGTTGCGGATGATACCTTCATATAAATGCTTACATTGGAAATTAATAATGAAGGATTTCCGCGGCGCTTGTAGAATGCAATCTTATTGATCAAACACTCAGACCGTAGTTCCCCTGAAGTATACAACATTTCGTAAGTGGAATAATTGTGATGCCTGTTTATGGGAATTAAGCCATAAGTTGCAGAAGCAGGATTTCCAATCGTGATTTGTTCTCCCCAACATAAGAAGAAAATCCCGATTAAAAATAATAGGAACAAAAACAAAACTTTCCGATTCATAACTTATGCCTCCTTAAAGATATTTTTTCAACCAAAAAAAGCAATATTTCCTGTTCGCTTCCAGTGTTGAAATTGTAAGAGGAATCAAACACGAATACCCAAACCAATCAATTTTAAGCTGGATATAATAGCATAAATTGAGCATAAGTAGGAATAAAGAATTTTCACTGGAAAAGGAATCATTTGAAGAAAGAATATTATGAAAGCGAAAAGCGTTATACTTGGAAATAGATACTTCTTTAAAATCCGTCTTTTTTAAAGTGTTTTCCGTTGTTGCTAAAAAAACGCCTTGCATTAAGCTACTATCCACATTCCTCTCCTCAAACACAAAAAAATATTTTATTTTTTTCTATATATATTTTTTCACTTTTATTAATCACACCTTCAGAGCTCTAACTTATATCCAAAAACTTCAATATTATTCTTTACTTCATTCTCATTTTCCTTTTACTTTAAACACAAATTCCTGTCAAGAAAAATCTTACCTTTCCCGATTTCCACAGAAAATAAAGGTTTTAGTGAACTCCCAACCCTGTAATTGAAAACAATGAGTAGGCAAATTCAATTTTTCTGCAAATAACAAACTTACTTAAGAATAATTTTACTTCGTATTTATAAAATCGCAATTTGGTAATCCGATACATCTTTTACTATATACATAATCTCTTGAAATTATGTCAAATCCAGCTTCTTCCCTACTCCCCACTTAAATACCACTTTATATTCTCCGATACACAACCCAAGCTTTGTATGGGTTGAGGTTGAGTGAATGATTAGAGGATGATAAGTGGATAGTAAGGAAGCACTTGTAACTATATAAATTGCAATGAACTCTATAACAAGGTTGAGAAACATTGTTAGGGAACTTCTATTCCTAAAGGAACTAACTTTAAGTAAGGAAAAAAATAATCGCTAAAAAGCCACTAAAAGCGGATAAATAGTAGCAAGGGAGCGTAATTTAACATAGTTATTTGCTTCGGAAAAGAAGGAATAATAAAATAGGGATATTATCAAATACGAAAGCAATTAAAAATGTTTTCTGCCCTCTGTATTTAATAATAATAAACCAAAAGTTAAAGAACTATGAATTATTTTCAGAATATGGAACAAGCATTGCATAAAATAAGAGAGAAAAAATTACAGCAGAAAGGTAGGAAGCTATGAAAAACATAGCATTATTGGCGATACTCTTGTTTTCAACAGCGGTTCTTATAGCTGGAGTAACGATGAATTACTCCTTGGAGACACCAAAAATTGAAGCAAAAGAACAATACACGAAAGTAAGTTTGGATAAAGCTCAGAGTTGGGGTCAACCTGGAAATCCAGATTTGCCCTGGTTAGGGATAAAACTTTTATTACCGGCAGGTTTTGAAGCAGAAAAAATTGTAGTTAACAGATATAATCCTGTTACTTACACTTTAGATAAACCCATAGCTCCGATTCAAAGGCAATATCCCTTTTCCCATATAATATTGGAAACACCGGATAAGCCCAATGCGGAAGTTTATGATTCGCCTCTTCCCTATCCTCAAAATACGGATAACGGATTGATTACTTCTTTTATGTGCGGACAGCCGATAGCTTTTTCTGCAATAAGTCCATTTTCCTATTATCCTTTAAACAACGAATTGATATTTTATAGACAAATAAGTGTAGAAATTATTTACAGCAGCAGTGCTAAAGCAATGGAAGCAATGCGTTTCTTAAAACAGGATTCTTTTACCGCAAACCGTTTGCAAAAAATTGTGGATAACCCTGAAACCATCACTATTTCCTCCACTCGTGAAACGGGAATTGAATATCTTATTGTAGCAGATGCGGAAAAAATAACCCAGTGGACACCTCTAAAAACCTTCCAAGAAACCCGCGGAAAAACTGTGCTAATAAAAAGTATGAGTGAAATTATATCGGAAAATCAGGGAGTTGACACCCAGGATAAATTACGTAATTACATTATTTCCTTATATACTACTAATCCTCTACTCTATGTTTTTCTGGCAGGAGATACGGATGTTATTCCTCATAGAGGTTTTTATGTTAATGTAAATAACAGCAATGAAGGCACGGATGCAGATATTCCTGCTGATATGTATTATACCTGTTTGGATGGAAACTGGAATACTGACGGAGATAGTTACTGGGGTGAAATGTATGAAACAGACCTTACTCCAGAACTGGCAATCGGGCGTTTTTGCTATAATAACGATGCAGAAATAGTAAATTTCCTGAATAAACTGACTAATTACAGCAACAACCCGGTGGCAAATGAAGTTAAATCAGCTTTTTTTGTTGGCGAATGGTTATGGGACGGACCTACCTGGGGTGGTGATTATATGGATGAAATGATTGGTGGAAGTAGTAATAATGGCTATACTACAGTTGGAGTTCCTACTTCCTGGAACATAACTACATTATATGATAGAACTTATGGAGCAGCCGATGCCTGGGGTGCTAATCAGATTCGCCCTATGCTTAGTCAGGGTCCTAATCTGGTAAATCATTTGGGACATTCCAACACTACTTATGCAATGCGGTTATCAAATAATCAGGTTAGTGCTTCCACAATTACTAATGACGGTGTAAATCATAATTTTTCCACTTATTTTACCCAGGGCTGTTATGCCGGTGCTTTTGATAATCGTGAAACTTCTCCCGGGCAGTATACATCCGATTGTATAACAGAAAAAATGACCTCTATTGCCACAGGACCTGTAGCAATGATTTCTCATTCACGCTATGGCTGGGGTGTTCAACAAAGTACTAATGGAGCTTCTCAATATATTCATCGCCAGTTTATAGATGCTATTTTTGGAGAAAACATTTATGAAGCGGGTTTTGCCTTGGTTGATTCCAAAATAGATAATATTCCCTATATCACTAATGAACCGGTAATGTATTGGGTAACTTATGAAACCAATCTTTTTGGTGATCCTGCTATGATGGTTTGGACGGACACTCCACAAACTATAACAGCTAATTTACCGGAAGTATTGATGGTAGGACAAAATCATTATCAGATTCAGACCAATGCACCTTATGCGGTATTTATTCTGAAAAATGAGGATCATACCGTATACAGGAGTTCCGCAGATGAAAATGGTTTGATTATAGTTAATTTTTTTGCTCCGCTAACTCCAGGAACTTATTACATTTATATCAGTGCCCACAATTTTTATCCTTTCAATGCTACTATTACTGCTACAGCGGCTCAAATGCCCTATATAATATGTAATAATGTCAGTTATAACGATCAAGATGGACTCTATCATACAGGTGAAACATTATCTCTTAATCTCTTTGTTAAAAATGTGGGCTTGATGGATCTCACTGTTCCCGGGACTCTAACTTTCCTCAGTAATTCGGCTAATATCCAAATTCTTTCCTCAACGGCAAATTTTACTGGTATTGCTGCTGGTGATTCTTTAGCTCTTAATTCTGTCTTTTTGTTCAGAATTGTAGGCAATTTTACTGATCAAACCCAAGCCACCTTCACAATCAGAGCCAATTATGATTCCTACTTATCCAATTCTACCTTTATCTTAACTCTGAATGCTCCGGTTTTACAACTGCTTTCTTATCAGCTGAATAATATGGATGTTATGATTATGCCTGGAGATACACCTTCCATTAGTTTCAGCGTTGCTAATACCGGTAGTGGAAATGCTTATACACCTATGTTAATTATTTTTAACTCCTCTCCCGATATTATTTTGGAGCAGGATGAAATTTTGCTGGCTCCCTTAAGTCCTCATAGCACAGCCGACTACCAAAGTGCAATCACTTTACAGGTATTGGATAGTGCGGTTATTGATAATAACTATATGATAAATTACATTTTCAGCGCTGAAAACGGAAATCTGGTAGAAGGAAATTTCTTAATTCATATTGGTGCTCTCAGTTACAGTTTTGAAACCGATTACCAAACATGGGAAACCGTTGCTCTCAGCAGTAATTTTGTAAATCAGTGGCATCGTTCATCAAATCGTAATCATACTACCAACGGTATTTATTCAATGAAATTTGGAGGTAACGGTTCTTCTAATTATGCCAGTAGTGCTTATGGTGCACTTATTAGTCCCGTAATGAATGTTAGCCCCAATTGTCAATTGAAATTCTATCACTGGATGAGCGCAGAAAAACATAGTACCAATCAATCCTACGCTTGGGATGGTGGTTTGGTGCAAATGAGTTTGAACGGAGGCAATTGGACTCAAATTACCCCTGTAGGCGGTTATCCTTATAAAATTTACAATAATTCCGCTTCACCTTTTTCTGCAAATACTTGGGTCTATTCAGGTAATTTTGATTGGACCGAAGCTATTTTTGAGCTTGGTAATGTTTCCGGAATAGCTCAATTTCGTTGGGTTTTTGGCAGTGATGGTTATGTTGGTGGAGAGGGATGGTATATAGATGATGTGAGGATAACGGGCTATGTTGCCAATGAGGATGAAAGCATTCCTTTGGCACAAAATGTTATCTTGTATGATAATTATCCCAATCCTTTTAATCCTGAAACTACGATTGAGTTTTCCATACCAGCTCGGATGCCGGTTTGTCTGGAGGTCTTCAATATTAAAGGTCAATTGGTAACCCGCTTAATTGATGAGGTTTTACCTGCAGGCACTCATAAAGTCGTATTCAATGGTTTAGATATAAACAAGCGTAATATAGCCAGTGGAGTATATTATTATCGCATTAAAACTCCTTCAGGTGTCCAAATGCGAAAAATGCTATTACTGAAATAGAAATGCTAAAATTTACTCCCGATACAAATGTTCTCGTTTTAACCGGAGCCGGAATCAGCGCTGAATCCGGTATCCGGACTTTTAGAGATAGCGGTGGTTTATGGGAAAATCATCGGGTTGAGGATGTTGCCACTCCTGAAGCTTTTAACTCTAATCCGGTTAAAGTTTGGGAATTTTACCGTCAACGCTACCAGGATAGTATTTCCAGTAAGCCCAATCCTGCTCACTTGGCTTTGGTTAAATTGGAACAATTTTTAGGGGATAACTTTTTGCTGGTTACTCAAAATGTGGATTGCTTGCATATAAAAGCCGGCTCTAAAAGAGTTTTGGAAATGCATGGCTCCCTTGCCAATTGTATCTGTACAAAATGCCATAGCAAATTAGCAATTAAGGATATTGATTTAACTCAACCGATTCCCCTTTGTCCTTTTTGCAATGGGATTTTAAGACCAGATATTGTCTGGTTTGGTGAAATACCGCACTATCTGAGTATAATTGATGATGCTCTCAGAAAATGCTCTGTATTTATCATTGTGGGAACCAGCGGAGTTGTTTATCCTGCAGCAGGTTTCGTTCTTACTGCCAAACTGATGGGAGCAAAAACAATTGCAATAAATCTGGAAAAACCGGATAACCTTGCCTATATTGATGAATTTTATCAGGGCAAATCAGGAGAAATTCTGCCCGGATTAGTAGCTATGTGGATTGGCGAATAGGATTATTGCTCACAGATTACACAGATTTCAGAGATAAAAAATTGATAATTAAGCAGGGGTAGGAATTGAAGAATGAAGAAGTGAGATTACTTCCGGAATAAATAATTTTTCCGTTCTCACTTTTTTTACATTTTTCTTACGTAATAACGACTCTTCCAGATTACGCTTATATTGTAAAATTAATTTCTTTTTCTCTGTGTTTTCTTTTTCAATTTCATTTTTTTTCGTTGACGCTAACCCTGAACAAATAAAGATGGTAGTTGAATCGCTTTTATCAAATAAGGAGTTGTAAATAATGCGTAAGTTCTTTATAATGATAATAATGCTCTTTGTCCTTTTAGCCGGCTGTAAAAGTGCTTTACAGTCCAATAAGGTTAAAGTTGCTTTCTGGCATGGTCTCAGCGGTCCTTTAGGTGATACTCTTAATGAAATGATTCGTGAATTTAATCACACTCATAAAGACATAGAAGTAATTGCCAATCCTATTAGTAGCTATACGGCGCTCTCGCAAAAACTTATGGCTTCCATTCAAGCAAAAAAACAGCCCGATATTGCTCAGGTTTTTGAATCTTGGACTTCCAAATATATAGAGGCAGGAGTGCTTTGCAATTTTGAGGATTTAATGAAAGCGGATTCAACCTGGACAATGCAAAGTTTGGAAGATATTTATCCTGTCTTCTTAAAATCCAATACTTTTAATGACACCATCTATTCCTTTCCCTTCAATAAAAGTGTCCGTGCTTATTTCTATAATAAAGATGCTTTCTATAGAGCCGGTCTTGACCCTAATCATTTTCCTGCTACTTGGGATGAATTTCGTTCCTACTGTCGTAAATTAACTACTGATAAAAATAATGACGGTAAACCAGAAACCTACGGAACCAATTTTAATGTGAATGAATGGCAATTTATTAATCTGCTTTACCAAGCTGGGGGAACAATTTTAGATGAAAAAGGAAACCCACAACTTAATAGTCCACAAGCAATTGAAGCTTTAACTTTTACTACCGATTTGCTAAATAAAGATAAAACCGTTTATCTTGTCCGTGAATTTGAAGGACAAAATGATTTTTTAGCCGGAATTGCTGCTATGTATGAAGGTAGCAGTGTTTCTATCACGCATATGCGTCAGCAACCAATCAATTTTAATATTGGTTATGCTCCTTTACCTGTATATAGAACCAATAAAAGTGCAGTCAGCGGAACTAATATTGTAATTTTTAAAAGCGGAGATAAGAAAAGAGAACAAGCTGCTTGGGAATTTATAAAATGGTTTACAGATACGGAACAAACAGCCAGATGGAGTGCTGAAACCTGTTATATGCCTGTGCGGAAAAGTGCTATGCAATCTCCTGTTTTGCAGAACTTTTTAAAAGAATATCCTCAATTTCAAGGTATTTATGATCAGCTGGAAACAGCTATCTTTGAACCCCAAATTTCTGCCTGGTTCAAAGCCCGTATGGAACTGAAAAATTATTTAGAGAAAGCAATGCGGGGAATTTCTACTCCCAAAGAAGCATTGGATGAAATGAACGCAAAGTTTCAAGCTATCATTAAGGAAGAAAAATATCTAAAAAGCTTGTAGCTATCAACCAACGAGGAAAATATGTTGCTTAACTGTGCTGAAGAATTAATCCTGTTAGCGATAGACGATCAAACTAATTCATTTTACAGGATAACCAACATCAATTTCAATGTGGCTTTAATTGGTGCTCTTTTAATGGACTTGGCTTTGAGAAAAAGAATTGATGTAAATCTGGAAGGTATCTATGTTCTATCTACAGAACCGACAGGTGATAGGTTTCTGGATGCTATTCTGGAAAATTTAATTGAAACTGAAGCAGGAAACCAACCAGCTGCTTTAGTAGGTCAGCTTTATAACTCTATGGGACACTTGAAAGATAAACTCCTGCAGGACTTAGAAGAAAAAGGCATCATCAAGGTGAGCCAGTGTAAAGTCCTTTGGCTGTTCAAAAAGCGTCGCTATCCCGTTATAGACCAGAAAGAAGAGGAAGAAGTCCTTTCCCGAATTCGGAAAACTGTTCTTACCGAAGTTGATCCTGAACCCCGAGACCTGGCTTTGATTGCTTTACTTAATATTTGCAATCTGATGGACAAAATCTTTACTCAAGAGGAATTGGAACAACGCAGTGAACGTCTGGAACAGTTAAAGAAACAGGACCTCATCAGCCCTGCCGTAAAAAGAATTATTGGCGAAATGCAGGTCTTAATTACAACTTCCTATACTCCATAGTAATTGCTATTTTAATTTTAGCTTATATTATGTTTCCCTTGACTTTTAAGCCATAATCCAAATTTTTGCTTTTCAGAGAAAAGCGGGCATAGCTCAGGTGGTAGAGCATTAGCTTCCCAAGCTGAGGGTCGCGGGTTCAAGTCCCGTTGCCCGCTCCATTTTTTTTTGTAGCTGGAGTTCATTGTAGCTTTATTATTTTTTTGCTGAGAAACAGCATCCTCCGGCTACACAACATTAAGGATGCTGAGTACTTGCCTTAATGTAATAAAATCCCTGGTTACTTAAAGAATCAGTGAATTGAAGGTAGGAAGTAGTTCCAATTAAGGCAAAATTGCTGTAAGGATTATCACTGCGATAAATTTGATAGCTAAGAGCATTCGGAACAGCATTCCAGCGAAGAACAATGTTATTATTTTCTTGGGAAATTGTTACAATAGGTGTTTCCAGAGAAGGATAATAACCGCTACCTGTTAAGACCAGATTGATATTGTGATAATTAGTGGCATTGCTGGTTATAACTAAATTCCCATTATAAGAGGTTTGAGCTGTAGGTGTAAAAGTTACATTAATGGTCAATGAGTTTCCTGCTTCTATGCCAAATTGCAAGTTATTACGCTCTTCATATTTTACCTCTTTGTTACCAGTATATGCCTTTCTACCCCGAAAAGCAATAGAATAACCATTTGGAACAGTAAAATAGCCAGCCAGAAGTTGATTGCCTGTATTTTGAATGGTAAAAGGCAAAGTTGCAGAATTACCTATTTCAACAGCACCGAAATTTAATTGGGAAGGGTTTAGAGAAATTATCGCATTTTGGGGTTCTGAATGAACTCTTATTTTAATATTAGGTCTATTGCTTGATGTTGAGCCACCTGTAAAAACATTAGTTTGGTCACTGCCATCACTACAAGTATAACGGTAACCATTGGTAACAGTTGTGTATTGAACAGTCCCAGAGTAATTCCATTGACTTACAAGCCCAAAAGCAGTATCTATTACAATGTTATCAATTCCATTCCAGTGAAAAGGAGAGGTGAGAGTTAGCATATCCCAACCTCCAGCAACTGGCATATAGGATGCATTGGTATAAACAGTTAGCATATCTGTTGCTGTTTGCCAGGAAGAAACATCAGTAGCAGTTGTATGTTTCATTCGGATTAAAAAATTCGGTAAAGTATAAACTGGAGAGCTGGCTATATAAAAACCCAGCTGTAAAATATCTATTGGTCCGTAAATCCCTGCAGCATTAAGCTCTGCGGCTGTATAAACCGATTGACCGTGCAAACTTCTATAAAAGATATTTACAGGACTGGCAGTATTAGTGCCCGTTATACTTGTTCCAGTACCTATTATAGTTTCGGAAACTGAAGAACTGGAAGGAGTTGCTTGCACGGTTAAGGACGGAAGCGATTCATTAGTTCCGGAAACAGAGGTCAGATAATAAGAATAGGTTGTGCCATTAACAACATCTACATCATAATAAGTATATCTGTTAGCAACATTATCATATAAGGCATTATTACGATATATATTGTAACTCTCTATATTTCCAGCCATAGGTGATTGCCAGGTAAGAGTTACTATTCCATTGCCCGGGGTTGCCGATAAAGCTGTAGGTGGTAAAATCATACTGCTATCTACAAATATTTTCAAACGGATATTGGGAAGATTATTTGAAGCTGTAAGATTTGTGGGAGCTGCATTATCATCACGATTTTGCCGAACTCGGGTTGTAGAAGTGCTGGTATAAGTCCAATAAGGATAATTAGATATCCATTGTTGAAACCCTTTTAAACAAAGGATAGAAAGATTATCAGTCCCATTATAAAGAAACATTTGGTTAAGAGTTACTTCCATCCAGCCGGAAGTGGCGTTATTTGTAAAGGAGCCATTGTAAACCAAAGTATATCCATCCAAACTATAATTACCGGAACTGAGAGTAGTGTTTGGGGTCTGTTTCATATAAATAGAAACACTTTCAATTGGGTTTATATCTTCACCTTGTGCTTTATAATAGGCAAGGGATTTAATAGTACCCGCAATACCAATTTCGCTGGCAAGATAAATTGCTTCGTGAGCAGAATAGTTATAATATCTATCTAAAGGATAACTTTGCGTTCCAGTTCCAGTCCCTATTATAATTTCTAAGGGTGCTCCAATTTCCAGAATTATATTCGTTGAAGCAGAATAATTTCCAGCAACTGCAGAACAAAATAAATTAGCTAAAGTTCCTACCGCAACTGAGGCATTTGCACTAAGAGTAAAAACAAGTGTTGTATTTCCATTCCCGGATATTGGAGCAAACTGAGCAGTTCCTGTAATAATATTAATTCCTTCTGTAGAAGTTGTAATTGTTACAGTTCCAGCCGGGCTGGCTACTTCTCCTGTATTCAGTAATTGAACAGAGAGGTTTACAGTTTCGCCGGGGTCTAAAATTCCATCATTGTCTCCATTAGAATCTAACACAGTATAGTTTCCGAATTCCAGAATCGGAACATAGACATCTAAAGAAAAGGAATAGTTCCAATTTAATCCACTACCGGAAAGAGCCAGGGTAAAATTAATTCTATGTCCTCCAGGGCAGGATGGAGAAACACTTAAATTAAAATTACTTTGTGGTAAGCCCTGTGCCTCTCCGGCAATATTTCCATAATTAGCAGTTGCATTATTAATTGTGACATAAGAATCGGAACAACTCAACACACCAATAACATTCTCAGCAGTAGAAAGTCCATTGTTTCTAAGCAGGATTTGCAATTGGGCTGTTTCTCCCGGTTCCAGATGATTATTATTATTAGGGTCAATAACAGTTTTTTGAGCTATAGTAAGATGAGGCATACCGGATATAATTTCCGGTGTACTGATAAATAATGCTTTTTCGTTACTCAAGGGACTGGCAGCTGTAGGATAAGTATTGTTGAAAGTATATTCCAATCCATCAGTTCCGTAATGGTCTTTAATACCTATAGTGCAGTAATTTCCATGCGGATATACATCTCCACTACCCTGGTCTATATTATTAAAAACCTTATATTGTAACTTTATTTGACCATCATTGGTAATAGTTGGATAATAAACAGGGTCATATAATATCGCTTGAAAGGTCTCGGGCGAAGAACTATTATAGCCAGAAATTATATTATACCATTCCACTACATAATAATGTTGAGCTGAATTATAATATGTATAAACTCCACTTCCAGTTCCAAGTTGAAGGTCATCCCAAAAGACAGCAATCATCGGATTGGGACCTCCAGCTCCTGGTAAACGCCAATTTCTCCAGTCCGCATTTTGGGTCGCACCAAAAGCAATAAAACCATTGGAACAAATTGATGCCTGAGTATATTGTCTACCGTAAAAAGTAAAGGTAAAGGGTAAATTAACCGTTTGAATAGCTATAGCACTTGTATCGTCACCTTCATCTGATGTATTTCCCGGGTCTGTTAAAGATAGTAAGGTTCCACTTCCTCCTTCAGCAGGAGCAATAGGAATCCATTGATAACTTGGGCACAAAGGATATGCCGTATCCGTTTGATCATAAATAAAATAGCCATAAGCATCCTGACCCAAAGGATCGTGAACAGTCGTTGTGCCAATCGTAATACTTAAATGTAAGGTCTGGGTATATCCATTAGCATTAGAAAGTATTAGAATCAACGGAATCACCATTCCATTTATACTGCTACCCCGTGCAAAAACAGTAAAGCTGTTAGAACTATTAGTAACTGTAGAATTGGGAGCAATATTGCCAAAATAACCCTCAGCATCTTGAACAACAAAATAGTTACTGAGCGACTGCAAATTGCCGTAAACATTATGTAAAGTAGAAATACCGGTGTTCTTTAGGGAAAAAGTAAAGGGACTGGAAAGTCCGGGAGTGATAATATTGCCCGTTATACCCACAAAAGTATAACTTTGAATTTCCAGGTTGCCTCCTCTTACGGTCAGAGGGATATTTATCGTCCAATTGTTTCCGGCACCTTCAGCCGTAAGCACTAAAGTAATAATATGTTGATCAGGACAGGCAGGGGAAACGGAAAAAACAATGGGAGTAATGTTTTCTCCCAAACCACCAGCAACAATATCACCAAATTCCAGGCGGTCATATTCTATTAAAGTAACATAAGAATCTGTAGTAGATACCCTACCATTAATAAAGAGAGTAGAAGAACTTGTATTTTTCAGTGTTACATAGAGGTTAACTTCTTCTCCTGCATTCAGTGTTCCATCTCCATTGCCAGTAGTTGTATCATCATCCAGAACAAAACTGTCATAGACAATTCCCCCACCAGTATTTAAAGTTATGGAGCTCGTATAAGCGATATAATCATCTTTAGCAACAGTTAAAACCAAGTTTTGGGAAAGTCCTGCTGGTAAATCAATATTAACAAATCCCGAAGCATCTGTAATTCCGGTTAATTGTAAACCGGTAGTAGTAGTTAAAGTTACAAAAGCACCTTCAACGCTTTCTCCATTATTGTTTGTTGCTCCAATTCTGATATTGGCAGAACCGGAAGGAATGGTTGACGGAGCTGAAACAATAAAACTATTGGGAGTTCCTACATAAACCATAGCAGTAGGGTCACCCATCAAGTTACAGTAAGCAGCAAAATCCTGTGCCTGAGTAGGATGACTAACTCCATAAACTGAATGTAAATATAACTTTGCATATAGCATTGCAGAAGACATCTCCCTCATTCCGAGACCGTAAATTCCGTGAAAGATACCAACATCCAAACAATTGTTCATTGGAGTATGAGTGCTGGAAGTAGCCATTCCAATTGCAGTTATTGCACCTCCTAAAGAAGCAGCGGTTCCAAAGCGAATAACTTGTTCCGTAGTAGAAGTTGAACCACCAAAACTTCCAGTGCTGCAAGTAATAAAGACAGCATGAAAGAGTTTGTAAGAATTATATAAGGAAGACATTGTATTAGGCCAACCGTTCATATTTATCCAACCACGAAAATTATAACACATTACACCTTGATTAATAGCATTATTGATCGTTGGGTTACTGGGGCTGGAACCATAGACCTCAGTATAAGTATAAGCGGGATTAATTTCTTCCGAGATATCACGAATGTATCTATTAGTATAAATCGTTGAGATACCTGAAGAACCGGTATCACCAACTAAAACCATTCTATTTAACCAATCTGTGGGATGCTGTCCAATGTTCTTTTCCAAAGAGATGATTTTTGCCAGTATAACATCCAAATCAGCAGTAGAAGTTACAGAAATTCTACCAATCATCACATCACCCAGGTTATCACTTCCTGCCAGCCAGGTATATTGATAGTCAACATAAGTGTTATTACTTGGAACAGCAATAGTGCCATCTGTATCACCAATTAAGACAATATAGTCCGGACGCGTTGCAGGATTGTTGTAAGCTGTTTGAATATAACTCTTAATATTGGTATTGGTTGTTCCGGTAACACCAGTGCTAACTGCGTTTACAATAAAGCCCCTTTGCTTTTTCCAGGTAACGAATTCATTTATTTTGGACAGATAGGTGGCATCGAAATAATCACCGTAAATAACTAACATAACAGGATTCCGATAGTCAATTTCCCGTGTTTGCCGCAGGGATTCATAGTTTAAAATCAGCCCTCTATAGATACTGTCAAAACTACAGGAAATATAAGAACTGGAATTCAATTCATTGATAGAAGGTCTGCTGTTAAATGTTAACTTTATATCCAGATTTTCACTAACAAGCAGTTTCCGATTTATCCGGTCATATTGAAAGGGATATATATTAAGATTTACAACCCTGAAATCACGCAATATCTGGGGCTCTGAGATAACAACATTAGCAGCAGGATAATGAATATCGGTAAATCTTCCCTGTTGGTTTTCCCTATTCAGAGCAGCATCAAAATCGGCAGTAAATTCATTAATAGAAGATTTTGAGGAATTAGAAACAAGCAAATCTACACCCCCCCTATTCGGAATAGCAATCATTGTGGAAAAAACCGGCAATGTTTCTTCTTCATCTATAAAAAGATAAGGTGTTTCCTGAACTTTAACTTTCTTTCTTATTTCGTTTTTAACATTAATTTGTTCAATTTCCCATTGCGGTAATGTAAATTGAATTCTTATTTCGCTATCATTTATTTCCTTAATCTTAAAAGGATTGTTTTCGCCGTTTGTATTGGCTGATAGCGCTATTGGTAATAACAAAATAGTTACAATGAGCAGCAGGAAAAATCGGGACGCTTTCATTAAGAACCTCTATATTCGTGTTTTTTGTCATTATATAAAGCAATTTTAATGCCAATTTTTAAGTTTATTGCAGGATAACCCGATATTCCTGCAGTAAGTTATTGTCATATTGAATGTAAGCTTTTCCTCCTTAAGTGCATTACTCAAGCATTGCTCACCCATTGCTAATGCCATCCGTAATGGGTAAGCAATGGGTAAGCAATGCTACTAAGGAAGATAAATCGTAAAAAAGGATGCAGAACTACAGCAAGTTAAAGCTACACAATTCTGGTTCCGGTTTTGCCTTCAAAGGCATCCACAATTTTTTCAATGGAAGTAATCAACACTTCCGAGCCACCACGTTCCAGAAAATCAATAGCTGCCTGAATTTTAGGACCCATACTTCCCGCGGGAAACTGTTTTTCAGCAAAATAGCGTTTGGCTTCGGCAACTGTCATTCTATCCAAGTCCTGCTGATTTTCTTTACCGTAATTAATAGCAACCTTTTCCACACCTGTCAAAATCACAAAGAGGTCTGCTTTAATTTCCAAAGCTAAAAGTGAGGAAGCAAAGTCCTTATCAATAACCGCATCAACACCCTCGTAGGTGCCATCTTCTTCTATATAAATAGGAATTCCGCCACCACCAACTGCTATTACTATCTCTCCCCTATCCACAAGTTCTTTGATGGTTGCAGCAGGAATAATTTGAATAGGATAAGGTGAAGGAACAACACGCCGAAAACCTTTTCCGGAATCCTCTTTCAGTATCCAACCCAATTTCTGATGTAATTCTTCTGCCTGCTGAGCTGTATAATAGGTACTTCCAACAAATTTCGTCGGATTCAGCATACTGGGATCATTTTTATCTACAACTACCTGCGAAATAATAGTAATAACCCGTTTTTTAATACCGCTTTTATGTAGTTTATTTTGCAAGCTTTGTTCTATCATATATCCCATAGTCCCTTCTGTGGCAGCGTTTAATACACCTAAAGGCAATTGGGGAATGCCTTCTTTTTCACCGGCTTCCTGTTGGCGTAATAAATTTCCTACCTGAGGTCCGTTGCCATGAGTTATGCTTAAATGATAGCCCCGTTTGATTAGTTCTACGATTCCACTAAGGGATTCACGAGTATTGGCAAATTGCTGAGTTATGGTTCCTTTTTCACCTGCTTTGATAATAGCGTTTCCACCAAGTGCAAGAACAGCTGTTTTGTTCATTTTCCTTTTCCTTTATCTAATGTAAATTTTGATGAAGCAAAAAAGTTAATTCCTTTTAATGTAAAAAAGTGAATAAACTTTACTGCCAGAGGATAACAAATGGAAAAAGGAGGCGACAAAGCACCTCCTTTTATAGAAACTATTATTTTTTAGAGGATTTCTTACCGAAATTCTTCAGAACATCCGCTATTGTAGGAACTCCAATTTCCTGCAATTCGTAACGCACTTGACAAGCGGGCTTATTGATTTTAATCAAACGACGCAGGTCTATTGGAGTGGCAATAATCACAGAATCACATTCAGCACTATTGATTGTTTTTTCCAAATCCTTAATCTGCTTGGAACTATAACCCATTGCCGGAAGCAAAGTTCCGATTTCAGGATATTTTTCGTAGGTCTGCTTAATTTCACCTGCAGCCCAGGGACGCGGATCAACAAGGTCAGCACAACCGTATTTTTCTGCAGCTACAATTCCTGCTCCATAAGTCATTTCTCCATGGGTTAAAGTAGGACCGTCTTCTACAACCAGAACTTTTTTACCGTAAATCATTTCCGGATGGTCTACAAAAAGCGGTGACGCAGCTTCAATAATTTGAGCTTTAGGATTGATAAAACGAACATTTTCGCGAACCTCATTGATATCATCAAAATCGGCACTATCAATTTTATTGATAACGATTACATCAGCCAAAAAGACATTTGTTTCCCCCGGATAGTAAGAAATTTCATCTCCGGGACGATGAGGATCAACCACAACTATCTTAATTTCTTTATCAGAAGTATAAAATGGAATATCATTATTACCTCCATCCCAAACAATTACATCCGCTTCTTTTTCCGCTTCTTTTAAAATTGCCTCATAATCCACTCCGGCATAAATAACACTATTCATCATTATATGCGGCTCGTATTCTTCCATTTCTTCAATTGTGCAGTTATATTTTTTCAGGTCTTCCAGTTTGGCAAAACGCTGAACTTTTTGTTTAACAAGATCGCCATAAGGCATAGGATGACGAATGGAAACAACTTTCAGCCCTTTTGCCTTGAGAGCTTTCACAACCGCTCTGGTCGTTTGTGATTTACCGCAACCGGTTCTAACTGCACAAACAGTTACAAGGGGTTTACTGGTTTTAAGGGTTGTATTATTTTTTCCCATCAGCATAAAATCGGCACCACAAGCATTTACTAAGGATGCTTTATGCATAACTACCTCAAAAGGAAGGTCACTGTAGGCTAAGACCACTAAATCAACTTTGTGTTTCTTAATCAGGTTTTTCAGTTCACTTTCCGGATAGATATTGATTCCTTCAGGATAAAGCTTTCCTGCTAAAGCGGAAGGATACTTTTTGTCGTCAATTCCAGGAATCTGTGTAGCAGTAAAAGCTACAACTTCATAGTCCTTGTTATCGCGGAAAAAAACATTGAAATTGTGAAAGTCCCTTCCCGCTGCACCCATAATGATAACTTTGCGTTTCATTAATGAATCTCCTTTAATTTATTATAGTTACATATTTGTTTTCACCGTTTTAATTAGCGTTTTACCGTCAAGGAAAATCTGGAATGGCAGAGAGCATTTCAACTCTCTCAACCTTTTTAAATTCCTTCTTCCTTTTTCTCTTTTCCTCTTTGTAAAATTATCTCTTTTTCAATTTACAAAATAAAATGCGTTTTCTGTTCTTTTATCTGTAAAATCGGCGTAAGATTTGCGTAATCTGCTGAAAAAATACCTGTAGGAAAAACCTTGACAAAATCCTTCTTTCTTAAGAAAAGGGATTTAATATACAATGCTGAAGTGGTGAAATTGGTAGACACGCTAGTTTCAGGGACTAGTGAGCAATGAGCTCATGGGGGTTCAAATCCCCCCTTCAGCACCATTTTTTTATTAACTACAGGTTTTTTACTTCTATCAATCCTTTTTTGCAGTCATTATCAGGAAAATAATCATTGACTATCCCTGCCCTATTGTAATTATTGTTTTATTGTTCTTGATTCAAGATACAAACCCCGTTAGAAGGGTAACAGACCCGAAACTGCGTGATAAATATAAAAAAAACAAAGGAAGTTATACAAATGGAAAGGAAAATTTTTATTCTGGATACAAATGTCCTGATTCACAATCCCCAAGCACTTTTTTCTTTTGAGGATAATAGAGTGGTTTTGCCTATTGTAGTAATAGAAGAAATTGACCAGTTTAAAAAAGGCGTGGATGAGAAAAGCCGTAACGCGCGTCAAGTTGGACGTTATCTTGATGCTTTACGCAAAAAAGGAAAATTACAAGAAGGTGTGCCCACAGAAAATGGAGGCACAATTCAAGTAACAGTGAATAAAGAAATAACCAACACCGCTTCGGAGCTGTTGTTTCTTGACCGAAATGACAATTTAATAATAAGTACTGCTTTGTATTTCAAGGAAAAATATCCTCAATCCATTGTTACTCTGGTTTCCAAAGATGTAAATGTGCGTGTTAAGGCAGATTGTGTAGGCATAAATGCAGAAAATTTTGAAACCGATAGCATTAAATACGAGGAATTTTTTACCGGTTGGGAATTCCTTGATTTGGAACCGGAACAATACAGAGAACTGGAAGAAAAAGGATATATAAACAATAATTTCGGTGATTTTTTCCCCAATCAGTTTGTGCGTGTTTCTGTTCCTGATAAGCCCGATCAATATAAGACCTTACGTTATCATTATGGACGCAATCAACTCTATGTAATCAATCATTATACGGGACAACAGGTTTTTGGCATTAAAGCCCGCAATTTTGAACAGGAAATGGCTCTGGATATTCTTTTGGATGACAGTATAAAGTTAGTAAGCTTATCCGGCAAGGCAGGAACAGGAAAAACACTTTTAGCTATGGCTGCCGGCTTACAAAAGGTGGTGGAAGAAAAAAGATATTCACGCCTTGTAGTTTCCCGTCCAATTTCTCCTTTGGGAAAAGACCTGGGCTATTTACCCGGTACTAAAACCGAAAAATTCAATCCCTGGATGCAGCCCATTTATGATAATATGGATATTTTGCTCTCTTCGCATACGGATAAAAGCCAGGAAGGTTCTCCAAGCAGGAAAAAAACCGATATTAATGATTTAATGGATTACGGTTTTCTGGAACTGGAACCGCTAACTTATATCCGGGGACGCAGTTTGCCAGATCAATTCTTTATTATTGATGAAGCCCAAAATTTGAGTCCGCATGAAATGAAAACCATTATTACTCGTGCAGGAGAAAATACCAAAGTTGTTCTTACAGGAGACCCCTATCAAATAGATATTCCCTATTTGGATTCCCAAAGTAACGGACTTTCCGTTTCGGTAGAAAAATTCAAAGGCGAAATTCTGGTAGGGCATATAACTTTAGATAAGGGTGAACGCAGTGCTCTGGCAGATTTAGCTGCCAAGTATTTATAAACTATGTTACGAAGAAAGATTTTTGAGCGAAGTTGGGTGGAAATTGACCTTTCCGCTTTCAGAACCAATCTGAATATCCTGAAAAGCTTTCTGGAAACGCAACAACAATTTATGATGATTGTGAAAGCGGATGCTTATGGTCATGGAGCCAGGGAAATAAGTAAAATTGCCTGTGAGGAAGGAGCTGTCTATTTGGGAGTCGCCAATCCTGAAGAGGGTCGTTTATTACGACTGCAAGGTTGCCAGGAACCTGTTTTAATTCTTTCTCCTTGTTTAAATAACGAAATTAATACCATTTTGGATAATGACCTGGCTGTTAATGTTTCTTCTCTGGATTTTGCCAGAGCTTTAAATAAAACCGCTAAGACAAAAAACAAACAGGCAGTTGTTCATCTGAAAGTTGATACCGGTATGCATCGCAGTGGAATTTTAGACAGCGAATTTATAGATTTTTTTAACAAAATAGCTAAAATGGACAACCTGCTGATTGAAGGTGTATTTACTCATTTTGCCTCTGCGGAAAACGATCCGGATTTCAGTAAACAACAGGAAGAACGATTCTGGAATATAATAGATAACCTGCCTTTTACTCCCACATATCTCCATATTAATAATTCCAATGCCCTGGTAAACGGTTTGGGAAAACACAGTAATTTAGTCCGTTTGGGAATTATGGCTTATGGAATTCAAGTTCCCGGGAATAAAGACATCGCTTTGCAACCTGTTATGACATTCAAAACAATACTTTCGCAAATAAAACATATTGCTAAAGGTGAATCGGTGGGCTACAATCGTTCCTGGACAGCAAAAAAGGACTGTTTATATGGAATTCTACCAATCGGTTATGCTGATGGCTACGATTTTATGCTTTCTAATTGTGGCGTTGTTTTGCTGGATAATAAGCTCTGCAATATTATAGGTCGCATCTCAATGGATATGATTTGTGTGGATTTGAGCCCGATAGAAAATCCTGCCATTGGTGATGTAGCTATTCTTTTAGGAGGTTCGGCTTTAGAAACAAGAGCAGAAAATTTGGTATCCAAGTATGGAGGTAATTCTTATGAACTGCTCTGTCAGGTAGGACGTAGAGCTAAGAGATACTATTTTCAAAACGGAAAAATGATTTATAGCACTCCTCTTTCCCGGCGTGATTTCGTTCCTGATGATTTTTCGGATAGCAAATTGAATCAAATAATTGAATCAGCAATTGCTCAACGCTTACAGAGCATTGAAATAGGAGAGCTCATTTATCGCGAAATGCTGAGGGATTTCTTTTATTATAAGGATAAAGATATTCACTACAGACATAACTTCCAACATCAGGTTATTTTTTCCCATTCTTTAAATGCCGGATATTTTAACGCTACAACTACCCTCAATTTTGATAAAGTGCTTAGTAACGACTATTTTATGGTTGCTTGTGCCTCTTCCGATGAAGTTCTGCGTCGCTATTTTAAAAGGAGCGATGTAGAATACCGTTGGCTGATGGATGATAGCTTTGAACTGGATAGTAAAAACTTTATCGTTTGTTTGGCAAAAGTAGATGATCTTATTTTGCAAACCACTTTGCATTATATAAATGGCTGTTTGGAAATTAGATGTTCCCATCCCGAATTGAAGAAAAAAATAGGAAAGAGAGTTCATTTCACCATCAATACTCTTACTTTATATCCTTGTTCTTCGCATCAATTTAGTGTTTTTATTACGGAACTTACTCGCGGGGTGGATATTTCCTTCCAGTATCCACTGGATATAAATACTGTGGACTGTGTGCCTTTTTTCTCCGGTCAGGATAAAGACCCTATCATTCAAAGAAACAACGGAGAAATAAGAGTTTCCAGTAAACCAGAGGAATGGATATTTCCTATTAGTGGAGTTGTTTTTGCCTATTGAAAACAAAAAAATGTTTGACATATTTCCCTCTCCAGAATAGTGGTTTCTTAAAGTTAATTTCTATATTGTTGTAGTTGTTAGCTAAGGTGACTTGCTTATGAAGAAATTAAATTTACTATATATCACATTGATTTTGTGTGTGCCACTGATTGCAGGTAGCTTTAACTGGTATTCACAGAATGATGAACGATGGAAATCAGAACAATTGGGTTCAGGAAAAAGATCAATAGGTAGCAGCGGTTGTGTACTAAGCTGCCTTTCTATGCTTTTAAACGCCGAAGCAAGCAATGAATATATGACTCCTGACCGTTTAAATGAATGGCTGAAAAAAAATGGCGGCTATTCCGGAAGTAATATGCGTTGGCAAATTCCCGGGGAAATTGACGGCAGCGGATTAGGACTGGAGCTTGTTGCCCAAAGCACTGTTAGAAATGATTGGGATTTTCTTTCCAATGAATTGGAGAAAGGAAACAAAGTTATTGTAAAAGTTGCCGGCAGAAGAAGTCATTGGGTTCTGGTAATCAAACAGGACGGTCCTACAAATAAGCCCTCTTCCTATATTATCAATGACCCCGGTATGAAAGAATACGAAGAAAGAACCCTTGCCTATTTTGGCGGGTTTAAGTCCGCTCGTTCCTATTCCGGAAACTGGCTGGATGAACAAGCATTTGATTTGGATAGTGAAATTAATGTAGTTCCTGTTTCGCAGGATGAACTTTTTCTTTACGATGTTGCCAAATTGCCTCATCCTGCCGATGTCTATGTTACTTTGCATAACAATTTACCAGTAGAAATTTCCGGCTATTTTATCCTAGGGCTTTTTGATGAAGAAGGAAACTATCTGCGCACTGTGGACTATGAATATGCAACCGTTGAAGCCAGTGGAAATTATGATTTACTCTATGAACTTCCGGATGTTAAACCTTTGAATGAAGAACATCAAGACCTAAAGATTATCTATAGTAAATACTTCTCAAATATGCCTTCCCTAACTGAATCCATTGAACTCATCAATAAAGGCATTAGAAACTATACGAATACTACCAATTAAACCCAAATAATACAGTAGAAATAGTGGTTATTATCATTTCCCTCATTTTAACCATATTGTAGTAAAAATTCCGTAGAAACGACAGATACTAACAACAGGTTTTGACCCGGCGAAAAAATATAGCTACTAAAGAGATAAAATTCCTTTTATCAAACCAAATCAAAGTTTTTTATCAAATAGTTATAATGTTTCCGCTAAGATGTTTGCATCTTCTCCTTATTTTAGTTTTTATTAAATTATTCCCATTAGGCAACAATTTATAATGTCCATAGATTTTTGTCATAATTTGACAGATTATTGTTACTTTCCTTTCACGGAGAGCTCGTTCAAACATCTATCTCAACCCTCTTAACCCTCTCAACCTTCTCAACCCTCTAAACCTCTTTTAAATTCATTCTTCATTCCTTCTCTTTGTAAAAAAATCCTAAAAATCTCTTTAATCCTGTTCATCCCCGACCCCTTATCAATCAAAATCTTTGAAATCAGTGGAATCTGTAAGAGGTTATAAAAAAGGACTTGACGAAATAACCAATATGGAAAAAAATCAACACAACTTAGGATTAGAATTTGAGGAGGTTTGATGAACAACTATTTTATGGAGACCCATCATCATGAATGGATTCTAACTAACCGTAGAGGCGGTTATGCTTTAGGAACAGGAAATTTGATTAACCAGCGAAAATATCACGGTTTACTGGTTAGTAGCGACAGTAAATTCAATCGTCTTCATTTGGTGGCCGGCATTGAAGAAAAAGTTGAATGGCGAGGAGAATTTTTTCACCTGGACAGCAATAATTACAGCAATTGTATATATCCTGAGGGTTTTCTGCATTTAGTAAAACCTTGGTTGCGTCCCTATCCGATATTTTTGTATTCAGCTCTTCCCCATCAGAACGATATTTTGATTCTGAAAGAGATAATGATGGATGAATCCACTAATACAACTTTGGTGAAATATACCAATTTGGGTCATCATCTTCTGCATTTTGAGCTTCATCCAAAGTTTACGATGATTCCTCATCATGAGCTCAATAAACCTGGCACTTTAGATTTCTTGAATTTTATTACGGAAATTGAAACTCCGGATAAATTCACTCGTTTTAGTGTTCAGAGGCAGGATAATAATATAAAACTTTATGGTGCTTTGCTTTCAGGTGAAGTTATTCCCAATCGCTATGTTTATTATAATGTTTTTTATCCCTGGGAAGTGATGAGTGGTTATGACGGCATTGGTGATCAGATAACTCTTTTTCAGCTTGGTTTTGATTTGAGGGTGGGACAAAGCAACTATCTTCTTTTCAGTGATACGGCAATTGAAGATGCCAAAACTCTCATTGAAAGGATTGAAAATCGTTATGCAGACCTTCCCAAACCTTTGGATTATCCTTATGCTTCCGATAAAAATGATACCCTTTTGAATAACTTGGATTATAACGATAATATTATTTTCCCGTATGACAATTATCTTAAAATCCTGGAATTTGCCCTGAAGGATTTTTTAGCCAATGACGATATTGTAGCCGGCTTTCCTTTTTACGGTGCTTGGGGAAGAGATACAATGGTTGTGGTAAATGCTCTCTTACATTGTCCCAATCAACTGGAAACGGTGGAAAAAATCCTCAATAAATATCGCGGCTACATTAAAAATGGTCTGATTCCTAATATGATTGCAGAATCCGGCAGGGAAACAAATTATGATAGTGTAGATTCTACTTTATGGTATATTATCCTGCTGTGGAAATTGGGTAAACGCAAGCAAACGGTTAAATACTGGAAGGATGTTATTGCCTTAACGGAAGAAATCATAGCCAGCTTTTTACATAATGAATCCCATCCCTTTAGTGTGCGTTACGATGGTTTAATTGAATTGCCTCCCGATTTTGCTCATGGTACATGGATGGATGTGCGGATAGATGGAAAAGCGATAACTCCTCGTAATGGAGCTCCAGTAGAAATTAATGCCCTCTGGTATAACGCTTTATGTTCTTATGAAGCTATGTGCCTTGCCTACTGTCAGAAATCCCGAAAAAAATATCAGGCAAAAGAAGAATTCGTCCAGTTGAAAGAGTTGGTAAAACAATCCCTGCAAAAGTTTTATCAAGATGGCTATCTGGCAGATAGAATTGTAGGTGAAGAGCTTATAATGGAAATTCGTCCCAATGCAATTATTGCTCTTGCCTTGCCCTGGCAGGCATTTTCTCAGGAAATTCTGCAACAGGTTCTGGAACGCAGTTTTAAAGAGCTCTACACCAACTATGGAATCCGCACTTTGAGTCCTAAAGATATCCGTTTTCATAAGAAATATTATGGAACACAGAAAGAAAGAGACCTTGCTTACCATAATGGCAGTGTTTGGGCTTGGCTGTTAGGTCCTTTTTGCGGTTTGTATAAAAGAGCTTATAAAGGTATAAAGACCAAAGAAGAAATAATTGAAGCTCTCACTTCCTTTATTTCCACTTTTCGCAACAGTTTTATGAAAGGACATATTGCTTCCATTGCTGAAATCTGGGATGGAGATGCTCCCCATTTTCCTAAAGGAGCACCGGCTCAGGCATGGAGTGTAGCTGCCTTATACAATATTGAAAATTACATCCTTTTTCTGCAGGAGGGTAAATGAAAATTCTAATGTTCACCTGGGAATTTCCACCTCTGATTTCCGGGGGTTTAGGTATGGCATGTTATGGAATGGTGAAAGCTCTGCTTAGTCAAGGAATAAAAATAGACCTCGTTTTACCAACCAAAGAACTGGTTTATTTTCCTTTAAGGGAAGAAAGTGATGCCGATACCCTTCCTGCCGTGTTTATTGAACCGGAAAAACACAAGGAATATACAAAGCGGACTTTTTCTACTTTGCACGAACGCTTGGAATATATCGGAGCCAGCACCCATCCGGAAAGTTATTTTAACTTGAGTGAAATTAAGGACTATGTAAGTTCCATTAAAAAAACCTTCTGGCTTACTGAAACTGTTACCACCGAAGAACATAACATCTGGAAAGAAATGACTGCTCATCTCATTGGTGAAGAAGATTTAATTCGGAAAGTGCAGGAATATACATTGAGAGCAAGTCGTTTTGCCGAAATTTTGGATTATGACCTGATTCATGCGCATGACTGGCTTACTTACCCCAGCGGAATTTTAGCCAAACAGATTTCCCGTAAGCCATTGATTGTGCATATACATGCCACGGAATTTGATAGAGCAGGTGGTCCTGGAGACGAAAGAATTCATAAAATTGAACATCTCGGAATGAACTATGCCGATAAAGTAATTGCCGTTTCTCAATATACAGCTCAGATGATTATGAGTCGCTATCGGATAGATACCGGTAAAATCCGCATAATTTATAATGCTTTTACCGTTTCGGAAACTACTCTTCACAACAAGAAACGCATTTTTAAGGGTCCTACTATTCTTTATTTAGGAAGAATAACTTTACAAAAAGGTCCTGATTATTATCTGGATATGGCAGATAAGGTTCTGAAAGTTCATCCCGAAGCAAGATTTATCCTTGCTGGAACAGGAGATATGCAGCGTCAGATTTTGCGTCGTTCTGCCGCCTTACGCTTGAAAAACCGTTTTCTCTTTACCGGTTTTTTGAATCGTAAACAGGTTGAACGAATTTTGCAGGCAGCTGATATTTATGTTTTACCCTCTGTTTCCGAACCCTTTGGTATTTCACCTCTGGAAGCAATGGCTTATGGAATAACGGCTATAATTTCCAAACAATCCGGAGTTGCTGAAGTTGTGCATAATGCCTTTAAGATTGACTATTGGGATATAGACCTTTGGGCTGAAACCATCAATCATTTAATAGAAAATCCTGAAGAATGCGCTAAAATAGGAATGGAAGGCAGAAAAGAAGTCCAAAAAATTCAGTGGAATGAAGCCGCGGATAAAATCCGTCAGCTCTATGCCGAAACGCTTTCTGAGTATAGCAAACGAATGGAATTATAAGGAGACAGCGATGTTAAATATTGTATTCTACTTTCAGGTGCATCAACCCTATCGTCTAAATCATTTTAATGTGCTTGATATCGCTCATAATGCCAAGATTTTCAATGATAAACTAAATAGCGATATAATGCGTAAGGTAGCAAATAAATGTTATTTACCAACTAACCAGTTGCTTCTGGAGCTTATTGAAAAATATGAAGGCAGGTTTAAGGTTGCTTTTTCTATTTCGGGCACTGCTTTGGAACAATTCAAACTCTATTCTCCTGAAACCCTTGATTCCTTCAAGCGTTTAGTGGATACCGGTTGTGTGGAATTATTAGGTGAGACCTATTATCATTCTTTGGCTTTTCTTTTTGATACCAATGAATTTCTTGATCAGGTTTATCTCCATCGGGACTTGATGCAAACTGAATTTGGCTATTATACAACCACTTTCCGCAATACGGAATTAATCTATCAAGACCGCTTATCCGATATTATTTTTGAAATTGAAGGATTCAAGACCATTCTTACCGAAGGTGTGGATAGAATTCTCCAGTGGCGCAGTCCTTTGTATGCCTATAAGAATTATTCCAAGAATATGAATTTATTGCTTAAGTATTATCAATTGGCGGATGATATTGCTTTCCGTTTTTCCAATCGGGATTGGCCTGAATATCCTTTAACCGTAGATAAATTCGTGCATTGGATAGACCAGCTCACCTTAGCGGAAAAAGGCGGAAAAAACCTGTTTCTGAACCTTTTTATGGACTATGAAACCTTCGGAGAACATCAATGGGCTTCCACCGGTATTTTTGATTTTATGCGTCATTTCCCTGATGCTGTTTTAGAAAGAGAACATTTGGGTTTTGCCAATCCTAAAGATGTTTCTCATCTGGCTAATTATCAACAGGAATCGCTTTCTTTTCCGGAACCGGTTTCCTGGGCTGATGAACAAAGGGATATTTCTGCCTGGCTAGGAAACGAAATGCAACAAAATGCCAGTGAGACCTTTTATGAATTGCTGAATAGGATTAAGGAAAAAGGAGATGAAGAGTTGCTTAGAACTGCTCGTATGCTTAGCACTTCCGACCATTTTTACTATATGTGTTCCAAATATTTTCAGGATGGAGATGTGCATAAATACTTCTCTCCTTACGATTCACCGGATCAGGCATATATCTATTATATTAACGCTCTGGCGGAACTGGAAGAGCTTCTTTTAAGGTAATGAAATATGAAAGGTAAAATTTTGATTCTGGAAGATGACAAAGTTCTTTCCGAACAAATTGCCAATGTGGTGAAGCACTATAACTATGAAGTTATGCAAACTGTTAATAGCGATCAGTTTTTTGAGGTCTTACGCCAATTTCAACCAGATGTGATTCTGCTTGATGTTTTTTTAGTTGGCTCCAAACTTAATGGTATCCAGGTTTTGCAACACTTAAAAAACGATATGGATTTGAATTATAAAGTGATAGTTATTTCGGGAGAGGTAACTTCTTCTCAAATAAATGAAATCCGCACATTGGGTGCTTATCATTTTATTGAAAAAGGTTCTGCCTTTTCCATCAATCAATTGTTGTTGCATATAGAAAATGCCATCACTCTAAAAAGACAGGAAGAAGAACATATTGGTTTGCAGACAGAATATATCAACCTCAAAAAACAGTTTGCCAGAAGTTTTCCCTTTATCGGTGAAAGTAATGCTATTAAAAAAGTTAGGGAACAAATTATCCGTCTTGCCTCTGTGGATGAAGATATTTTCCTCATTGGCGAAACGGGAACAGGCAAAGAAGTAGCTGCAAATTATTATTACATATATTCTCCCCGTTTTGACAAACCCTTTCATACCGTAAATTGCAGTGCTTTATCCGAAACCCTTATAGAATCAGAACTTTTTGGTCACATAAAAGGTTCTTTCACCAGTGCCGATCGCGATAAAACCGGCTTTTTTGAAGAATGTTCCAATGGCATTCTTTTTTTAGACGAAGTAACCAATCTTTCCCTAATGTCTCAATCTAAAATCCTGCGCGCTATTGAAAACAAAGAAATACAGGTTGTAGGTGGAAACTTGAAAAAGGTTGATACTCGCCTTATTTTTGCTTCTAATGCTGGCTTGGAAAAACTCTCCGATGAAAGTATTTTCCGCAAAGACCTGTTTTATCGCATTGAAGGTAACATTGTTGAGCTTCCACCTTTACGGGAAAGAGATGATGACATTCTGCTTCTTATTTGTTATTTCCTCACCAGTTTTTCTTCTCAATACCGCGTTATTGACCGTTTAGACCTACCTGCTCTGAAAGATGATTTACTTAACTATTCTTGGCCTGGAAATGTAAGAGAACTGCGTAATTTTTGCAAGTTCATTATGATTAATGAACAGAAAATAAATAATAATGTTATTAAAAAACACCTTCAGCAGAAAATAAACCAATTCCGCTTTTCTAAAAACTATAGCAGCGAAAAATATACCAAAATTCATAATCTCAAGGATAGTGTCGCTTCTTTTGAACGGGATTATCTTTTGTATTATTTATCCTTGAACAATTGGAGGATTTCCCAAACTGCAGAAGCAATAGGACTTGAACGCACCACTTTGTATAAAAAAATCAAATCCCTCGGAATTAATCATCTAAAGATGGAGGACTAAAAGTGCTGCAGGAAAACCTGGGTTTAAAAATCCTCTCGCTATTAATAGCTGTTTTTGTTTGGTTGCAGTCCTTGTTGATTTCAGAACAGAAAAGCGTAGTTAATTTACCTGTAGCCCTAAGTTCCATTCCTAAAAACATTACTTTAGATAATGTTCCCAATCACATACCTTTCAATGTGCGTGGAAGGGGCTTGGAAATTATCAAACTAAAATTTTCCCGCACCAAGGTCTTGCTTGATGCCAGCAAAATTAAACCCGGTTCCGATATTCTTTCTGTAAGCGATTATACTATTGACCTGCAGGAAAATATTCAAGTAGAAATTTTAGGTCCAGTAGAGCAAAGGGAAATTTCGGTTTATGCTGATGTCTTCCATCAGAAAAAAGTGCCGGTAGAACTTTCTTTCGCCGATTCATATACCCGTAAGCATTTTACTGCCCTAAATTATACTATTATTCCTGAACAAATTACCATCTCCGGTCCTAAAAGCAAAGTTCAACAAATTGATCGCGTTACTACCGAACCTGTTTCCCGCGAAATGCTTGAACAGCGTGAAGTTACCTTAAAAATAAACCCTTTGGGAAGTGAGGTCTTCGCTTCTGAAAAACAGGTTAAAATTTATCTCTCCACTTCCTATATTACCACCAAAATTTATCATAATCTACCTCTTACCGTGCCACCGGGAAAAAGCTCTATACCTTCATCCGTAACTGTAAAACTCTCCGGTAATTCTGATATTTTACAAAACCTGAAGCCAACAGAACTCAAAGTTAGTATTGCTTCCCAACCTGATGAACAGGGTTTTTATCCTGTCCTTGTAGAAATACCCGATACAGTGAAATTGATTGCTGTTACACCTCAAAAGGTGCGCCTGAAATAAATGCCTGTTCAATATATATTGGCTTTTGAGTCCTCCTGTGATGATACCTCTGTAGCCATTGTGGATACGGATTATAATGTAATTGTAAACCTTATTTCCAGTCAACCGGAACATCTGGAATTTGGAGGTATTTTACCCGAACTGGCTTCCCGCTTGCATTTAAAGAACATAGTTACCTTAACCAAGGTGGCTCTTAATGCTTCTAAGCTTAACTTACAAGATATCAGTGTAATAGCTGTTTCAATCAATCCCGGTTTAATTGGTTCGTTAATTGTCGGTCTGGCTTTTGCCAAAGGACTTGCCTGGAGCTTGTCTTTACCTTTAATAACGGTTAATCATATCCTGTCACATATTTTTGCCAATTTTATTGAACATAAAGCTGTTGAACCGCCTTTTTTAGCCCTCGTTGTTTCCGGAGGGCATACAGAACTTGTCCATTTTGATACCTTAACCACTTTTACCGTAGTAGGAAAAACCCTGGATGATGCCGCCGGAGAAAGTTTTGATAAAGCTGCAAAACTTCTTGGTTTGGGCTTTCCCGGTGGTCCTGCCATTGATGAATTAGCCCAAAAAGGCAACCCCAATTTTATAAAGTTTCCTCGTGCCTTACCCCAAAAAAATAACTTCAATTTCAGTTACAGTGGACTAAAAACAGCTATTCGCACCTGGCTTGTAAATCAGAATCCGGAAACGCTTCAAGCTAAACTTCCCGATATCGCTGCTTCCGTTCAGCAGGCAATAATTGACCCATTAGTGCATAAAACAGTGCTTTGGGCAAGACAGCATAAAATACCCTATATTCTTTTGGCAGGAGGAGTTGCAGCTAATTCTGCTTTACGCCAACAGCTAACAGCAACATCAGCAAAATATGGAATCAAAGTTTTCTATCCTTCCAACGCTCTTTGTATGGATAATGCGGCTATGGTTGGAGCAGCAGCAATTCCTAAATTTTTAACAAAAAATTATGCCTCTCTTTCCATAAATGTCTCCTCCCTCAAAGGAACACGCCAAGTATAAAAATACCGCTCACGGAAATGAAAAATGAAAACTGGAAAGTTTTGACTCACAATTTTGCCACTGCTCTCACAGAAACCACAACCCTCAATTTATCCACACTTACAACCAAATTATTACTATTCTCTTCATTTCAAAATTGTGAGTTAAAACAAGAACCCAACCATCTATACCCTCTCAACCCTCTCACTATTTCTCTTTGTAACAAATGGAGCTAAATGGGGGACTTGAACCCCCGACCTACTGATTACGAATCAGTTGCTCTGCCAGCTGAGCTAATTTAGCTCTTAATAATTTTAAAAATTGATTGTTCTGCGGGAGAATCAATAAAATATCCCTCAGTTATGCGGATATCATCCTTTTCTTTAATAGTGCATTGAGTTCCGAGTTCCATTGTATAATAGGTTGAACTAATCAAGCGTGCATAGACCTTACAAGGACCTGTAAGATTTCGTGGATACCAATTTTGAGCCGAAGAGAAAGTAACATAGCCACGAATATCGGATTCTTTCACCCATTCCGGAATAGGAATAGAATAGCGTAAAGTGAATTTTATTTTGCCTTCGTAGTTTGGCAGATAAAAACTGAAACAATTCAAGTTACTATCTTCATTCAGCATTTCCGGATAGGGAAACACAGGATTGAAATGTTCCGGAACGAGTTTAGTAGAATAAACAGGAGGAACAAACTTATCATTAATCAGAAAATACTCAATTCTGGCATCCTTAGTTAAAAATAAACTATGATACACTGCGTCAGGCAGAGAATCCTTTTCCACAGAAAAATCCGCTGTAATATAAACTCTTTGCATAGGAGCATAGACACGTAATTCAAGATTAATTTCTTTAGGATTTAGTAAGGCAAAATTTATCTTTGGCGTGTCTGCTTCTTCAGCCATAAGGCAAAAAGCCAGCACCAGGAGAACTAAGGTTAAAAGAAATTTACGCACTTTTCAGCTCCTTAATTTTGTTTTATTGTTTAACCCTTTATTATTAGAGGTAAATTTCGTCAAGAAAATTCCCTTTTATTTCATTAGGACTGCTTTACGAATTACCTTGCTATTGCCATTTTCCAGGTAAATGAAATAAACTCCTGAGCCGACAAAACGGTTGTCAATATCCTTTGCATCCCAATTGAAGCGATGAATTCCCGCTTCCAGTTCTCCTTTATACAATTCTTTCACCAATTGCCCTTTAATATTATATATTTTTATAGTAGTTTTGCCAGATACAGGTAAAACACAATATATTATAGTTTCAGGATTAAAAGGATTGGGGCTGATATTTAATTCCGGTTTCATCTTGGAAAAATGGTTTGAGGCATTTGCTCGTTGAACTCCAAAACTGCGTTCTACGAGGGAAAAACTCATTGACTTTGGGGTATCGGCAGTTCGCGCTTGAATCCAGTAATAATTATTAGGCCAGGGTATATTAATTAAGTCCGCTGTAGCAGTCCATTCCGTCCATTCAATCAAACCCACATTGTCAAATAACGCGATTGCTGTCATTCCTGTGCTGCCAGTCATTTGTAGACGGATTTCATAATAGAAAACATCGGTAGGAAGGTTCAATTCTTTATAGTAATATGTCCAATCGTTTGTTCCTATAATGTTTTCCGTTACATAATCCGTATAGGACGCAACTGCTGCTGTTCTGGATGTATAAAATCTGATGGAAATATTGGCAAGAGATACATTTTCGGTTTTCAGCCAACCGTGCAGAGTGTATTTTTTAGTATTATCATAGATTTTACAACGCTGGGAAATTGTAGAAGTTACTGAACCTGCTCCGGTAGTAGTCAGTTTTGCACTACGCGCTCCATCTATAAAGTCCGTTGTAGAATAATCAGGTGGAATCCAAAGAGTTGAGCCCTCATTTTCAAAATTACCAAACCAGATATGTTCTTGACCTAAGCGAAATTGATATTCAGCAGGCGGTTCAACATTAATAATATTGCTAATAGAACCTCTCCGGGGTAATTTAATAGGTGAAGTATAACTCATCCCCCCGCTGTGAAACAGTAAATGTTGCCAGGAACTGAAAGCATTTGTAGTAACGGGTGGATTTTCATCTTCCATTAAAACTCTTGCTTCCAGATTTTCTTTATCTACCATAACGCGCGTGTTAAAATCCATAGACCTGCTGGCAATATAATCCAAAATGTAAACAGCCAATTGCCCTGTTGCCGGTTTTGGAATGTATTGGTCTATATAAAACGGTTTTATGCGAAAGTTTCTAAAGCCATCAAAATAGGCATCTGCATACAAAATCATTGTGGGCATCGTTTCCGGATAATCCAAATCAAAAACAAAATTTCCCAGAGAATGGGCAATCAGCTTATTTTGATATAATTCCAATCCCTGAATAATATGCGGATGATGAACTATAACCAAATCGGCACCACTTTCAATAGCACTATGCCTGATTTCTATATCCCATTGATGAGGAACATCATTCCTATAGAAATAGTCCTCATCTTCCATATCCTCTAAAAAGGGATTAAATTCCTTATCATAACCGGCACCTGGAGCAATAGAATATTCACTACCTCCGTGCATTTCAACAATTTTAAGGTCGGCAATTCCTTCAACTGCTTGAAGTTGCTGTTCTACATAGTAAGGTGTCATATAAGCAAAACCCGGTTTATTGTATCCCGCTTGTAAAAAAGGTTGAGCATTATTATATTGTCCCGTTCTGTCCGAACTGCGTAAGAAGGCAATATTCAAACCCCGGCAATGGTAAAATGTAGGTAAATATGCCTCGTAAGAATTAGCTCCGCAACCGCTATATTTAATTCCCGAGTTACTTAGCAATCCCTGCATTTGTTGATATGCTTCAATGCCATAATCCATAGTATGGTTATTAGCTGTGCTCACAACATCAATTCCTGCGTAAACAAGACCGCTTACATTAGCCGGATTGCCTCTGTAATAAACACTTTTGGTAGGATGATGAACTCCCACATTGGCTAAAACAACTTCCAAATTTGCTACACTAATATCCGCTGCATCCCCAAAATAGGGCTTAGTAGGCGAAAAAATGGCATTAACTCCTAAAGTAGGAATTATACCTCCGGGATTTTCATATCTTCTGGCAAGCATTATGTCCCCTACAAAATTAAGGGTTACAGGCAAATGGGAAGCACCTGTTTCCAATGTAACTTCCGTTGAGGCAAAACCAACTTTTCCCGTATCATCAGTCACTTTCAAGGTTACCGTATAGGGATAGCCGGAAGCAATTGTATATAAATGATAGGGATTGGGTAAATTGCTGAAAGTAGAATCGCCAAAAGACCATTCATAAGTAAATGTATCGCTATCAGGGTCAAAAACATTGCTATAGAAATAAACCCCGGTATTTTTTACGGGATAAGAAGTTGATATGCTTACAGTTGGTGGAACAGGAAGGTCGGAACTGATGTCTATTATATTATCAAACCACACACTGCGAGAGGAAATTCCATCCAAATCGTTAATATAAATTATGCCGTTGATAACAGGAAGATAACCCCAAAATGCCTGCCAATCCAATGCCAGAGGCAATTGAAAGGTATTCCAGACACCGTTACTAAAAGCACCTTGATAAACCGGAATCCAAACCTCAATATCTAAAATTCTACTCCCCGCAAAACTATAAAGAATATTATGCACACCATCTGTAAAACCAATGCCTTGAATCCTTGGGTTTGAACTGGTTTTTACTTGAACCTGAATTACACCTGTGCTGTCTATAGCATAAGGAGTTATTTGCTGTAATTTGTAACAATTACCCGTTAATTTAAGACAATAGGAACTGCTATCGGGAGTAGAAGTATCTAAACTCCAGGCATCTGGTTGCAAATCCTCTTCAATGCTCCAGGAGCTTAAAGAAACAAAACCACTTTCAAAATCCTCCAAAGTTGTATAGCGAAGAGCAGATAGAGAACTATAGACACACATTAGAATCACTACGCTCATTAAAAACTTCTGCAGCATTATCTCCTCCTCTGTTTTGTTTCTTTTCTTTATATAAAAGCAATTTTTAGACCAGATAAACGGATTTCTCTTCTTGAAAAAAGGAAAGAAGGTTTTGACTCACAATTTTGACCAGCGAGAAAGTTTTGACTCACAATTTTGCCACAGCCCTCCCAGAAAGCACAATCCTCAATTTATCCACACTTACAACCAAATTATTACTGGTCTCTTCATTTCAAAATTGTGAGTTAAAACAAGAAGCAGGAGGTGAAAAGAAAAAAAGCGGTCGAGGCTTTCATTTTACGAGGGGTTTACACCGCCATCGCTATCATTGTATCGCCCTTCGGGCTTTTATGGAAGCTCAACCATATAAACCTTCTCAACACTCTAAACACTTCAACCCTCTAAACTCTCTCAACCCCTCTCAACCTTCTCAACCTTCTCAACCTTCTAAACCCTCTAAACCCTTCAACCCTCTCAACCCTCTCAACCGTCTAAACCATCTAAACCCTCTCAACCTTCTCAACCTCTTTTAAATTCATTTTACATTCTCAATTTTTACTCTTTCTCTCTTTTCTCTTTGTAAAAATAAAATCTGCGGAATCAGCGTGAAATAAAACTATTTTTCCTTCGTTTGTGGATTTTTATTCCGCTTTCAGTTCGCGGGTCATCAGTTCTAAGATTGCTTTTCGGGGTTCTTTATCTTCGTAAAGGACTTGATAGACCTTTTCTACGATGGGCATTTCTATCCTTAATTTTCGGGACAGCAAATAAACGCTCCGCGTGGTTGTTACTCCTTCAGCCACCATTTCCATTTGCGCTAAAATATCGGAAAGTTTTCTTCCCTTTCCTATTTCCACGCCTACAAAGCGGTTTCTGCTATGAAGTGAAGTGGCTGTAGTAATCAAGTCCCCTATTCCTGAAAGTCCTAAAAATGTTTCCGGAAGTGCTTTCAAAGCAATTCCCAGGCGTTGTATTTCCACAATTCCTCGGGTTAATAAAGCTCCGATAGTGTTATCTCCAAAGTCCAATCCGTAAATAATTCCTGCTGCAATAGCAATAATATTTTTAACTGCACCGCCGATTTCCACTCCAATAAGGTCTAAATTGCGATAAACCCGGAAATAAGAATTACTAAAAACGGTTTGCAAATAGCAGAGCAAATCCTCATCGCTACCGGCAATAACTACAGTAGTAGGTATTTTTCTGGCAACTTCTTCGGCATGGGAGGGACCAGATAAGGCACAAATTTTGTGCTCTTCCAGAAAAGGCAGTTCATCTTTGATAACAGCATCAAGTGTCTTTAAGGTATTTTCCTCAATACCCTTAGCCACATTTACCACTGCTAAAAGCTCCGGTCTATTCCATAAAGAAACAGGTGTCTTTTGTAAAGTGGAGCGTAGAAACTGCGAAGGAGTTGCTAAAATAATAATTTCCGGAGAAAAAGCAACTATCTCCTGAAAATCGTTAGTGAAACAAACTCCTTCCGGAAGAGTAATATTCGGCAGTAAATGCGGATTAGAGTGTGTTTCTTTTAATAATATTAAATATTCAGGATTATATTCCCAAACCAGAATTTGATGCCCGTTTTCCGAAAGCAGAGAAGATAATGCCAACCCCCATCCCCCACCTCCAAGAGTGGCAATGCGCAAAGTTAATCCTTATCATCCATATTGCGATGAAGGAAATGGCTCAGTTCTTCAATATCTTCATCGTCCAAATCAAAATCTTCTAAATCCTCTTCTTCAGTATCTCCAATCCAGTCAGGACAAAAAAGAAGGTCTTCTTGAAAATCCCATCCGTCCACATTTTCCAATCCAAAACGGGTGAGCATCTCTTCTTCCCAAAAAGAATAAAAGACGGTTCCTTCGTCAACAGCCCAAACTAAAACCGGTTTTTTATAGTGGCGTAATTCCACTTTGGGATTTTCCACTAAAGTAAGGAATTCCTTAATTTTTCGGAGGTCATTCTCTTTTTTAAAAACCATTTATCACCTCTAAATTCAGAATTTGTAACTTAAAACAGCGCTTAAACGATTTTCACTATATTCTTTCAAGCGTTGCACCGTTTCGTTATCTGTTTCTACATTCCTGAAATAGTGAGAGTAGTCAAGAGATAAATTCATTTTAGGAGAAAAAAACAGCTCCATACCAGCCATTAAAGAATAGGTATAATCAGCTCTGCCTCCATACCAGGAACCGCTTCCCTGGTAAAAACGCTGTTCATAATTTAGAGCAAAAGAAGGTTGAATAAGGGTTTTTCCTTTTTCCGAAAGAGGCATTTTGGGCAGAGTTAAAGCTCCTTTATAAATATTGCTTTGATAGGAGCAATCCTTATTAGCTATGCGTTTATCACAGCTGAAATCCCGATAGCCATAAGAACCCTCTACTGTAAAAAAGGGAAATTTGTAGCTGACACCTGCTTCTCCGGTTATGGCTTTGCCGTCAGCTTCAGTAAAATATTTATTATAGCGATAAAGTTCATAGCGCAGATTAGTTTTCACAGTTGTTTTCGGAAGGGGCTTCACAGCTAAATCACCGCGATAAGTATCTCGGCTGTAATTATATTTTTCCAGTTCACCTGTTCCATCCGTATCCACAAAATGACGGAAATAAATATAGGGATTGCTTGTATATTGCACACTGCAATTCCAGTAATAGCGGTCAACTTTAAATTTTAATGTCCAGTCAGTGCGGTATTTATCTTCATTACTAATATTTTGGGAAAAATTTCCGCTTACTGAAGGAGTAAATTTCCACCAGCGATAAGATAACGGATACTTAAGTTCAATGCGGGTATTTAGGGTTAAATCATCAATAGTATCTACAAAATTTAGATTTGGATGATGGTCATCAAACCGGTCAATATCATATTCCGAAAGATGAAACACATTATCCGAATAAACAGCTCCAATTTTAACTGAACCGTTTATTTGCGCTTCAACTTGGGAAAAGCCGAAAAAAAGGAAAAAAGTAAGAAGAAGGATTATGGGACGAATACTGTTTTTTCTTCTTATCTTGCTTTTTTTAACGGTCTTATTTTCCTTTGTTTGCTTGGGGGAAAGAGAATCAAGGGAAGCTATAGTTTCTTTTTCTTTTAATTCCGCTATGGGCTTTGTTTCCTGAGGAAATATTTTCGGATTTGTATCTACCATAAAACAGCTCTACTTCTTCATTAAAACAGGTTTAGCCAAAAACAGATGGTCACTCAAAGCGCGCAGCTCATAATCAGTACTTTTTTCATTTGCCGGTAAAACAATTTTTTTGGCAATTCCCAAACTGCTAATTCCCTGGCAGCTGTATTTTGTCGTGCGTTTGAGTGTAAAATCAATAACTTCCACTAATTCCCCGTTGGCATATAATCCTATTTTAGGCAAAGAACGGTCAAGCAAACGCGGACGCACATAAACATAAGCGTTTCTGCCATTATTAAGAGTAAATTTAAAGGGTTGATTGGGCATAAAAGTGTAATAATCGCTGTTTGAGCCGTTATGTTGCAAACTTACTGTTCCGCTATGAGCTTTAATAGCTATGTTAGGTTGTTTTACTGCCTTAGAGGGTTTTGGAGGTAAAACACTGAAAGCGCGCATATAAATTGAACGGTCATAGCATATTATCTGAATTTCCTTAGTGTTTTCCGGAATATCTATCATAATAGGTTGATAGAGATAATAGTTTCCCTTCTTTTCCTTAAAAGAAAGTGGATAGGTCTTTCTCTGTTTATTAATAATGGTTACAATTTCCGGTTTACGAACTGCTTCCTTACTGAAACTACGGAGTTCAATTTTTTCTACACCCGTAGTATTTAAAATTAGAGGTCTTTCCGGCAAACCGCGATAATAATAATAGTTTCCTGCTTCGGTTTTGAGCAGAAGTTTTGTGCCTGGATTATCAAAAGGCAGGACTTTATACCTGTTTACTGTTTGTGCCAAAAGCAAATTGATTCCCAGAATGATTAGCAAGACGGATATAAAATGTTTACGCATTTTTTAGTTTCCTTAAAGTTCTTCATCAAGGTCTACAATATTAGCCATAAACCGACGGTCGTGACGGTCAAAAATAATAACAATTACTATGGCAATAAGTAAGATAGCTAAACAAATGATATTGACGGTTTGATTATGGATGCGGGAACCGAACATTTTTCCCTCACCAACTTTAGGCATCGTGTCAAAAGAAGTCGGAAGGTTATAGCGTTTTGCCCAGCGTAAAATACGGCGAAAATGCAAGACGGGAACATTATTTTTTGCCATTTTAATAATCACGCCCTCTTTTTCGTAATTATGTTCTGCTAATCTGCGATTAATTCCTTCAGGAATAAGATTAGCATTGGGTTCGCTGCCTACATTAGCCAAACCAGCTCCAATATTCACAAATGCTTTATAGCGTTTTCCTTCCGGCAATAGTTCTTCATAAGCTGCCATTCGGATAGCTATGTTATCTTCAAGATCATTACCGATCAAAAGCGGAACATTATTTCTTTGCATTGCTTCCCGAAGGGCTTTAATTCCATTATCCGATAAGCCAATTGCCAGGTCATCCTTTCCTCCAAAAGAGGCATAACTGGAGCCAAAATCAAAGAGACCTTTTTCTTTCAGAATGCTTTCCATATCCAGCCAGGTAAGTTCCGGACGGTTTGCTCCATAAGATGCGGAAGATAGAGCAACTATTATTTTAGGATTCAGCTCCATTACCTGAATGGCTGAATAAAGAGCTATATTAACTGCCGGATTGCTTCCCGTAATTCCTACTGCAATATAATCCCCGGGCATAAGTTTCATCTTGGATAGTTCTTCTACAAATACAGCTGCTAAATTGGGATTAATAGCAGCCCTTTTTTCCGAAAGCAACCCCCTATCCGTAGTGATAGAACTTAAACGCATTCCAATTAAACCAGTTTGCAGAGGGTCATCTATAGGGTCTATTTCTATTCCTCTTTTATTTATTTCAGCAGATAGGGAATCAATTGCCGATTTCATCAGCTGTGCAGCAGCTATTTTGATTTCATAATTATCCGTTTTTACATTAACATAACTGGTCTGCGCTATATAAAACAAGACAATGGCTAATAAAAGAAGAATGATTAACGAACGATTGGATTTGAGTGAAGGACGATACATCATTTTTACAATTCTCCGTTAAATATAACCATTAAAGCCAAACGAACAACTATTGCAGCTATCCCCATAGAAGATACTGTTTTCCAAAAACCCTGGCGTTCAAACCAGTTGGCAATAAGCCCGGGAATGATGTAACCAATGGATTGCATCTGCAATTGATGAATTGTAATATCTTGAACTACCAAAATACGGGAAAGCCAACCCAAAATAAAGCCAATTAAAATACTTAGCACCATCCTCCGTTTACCGAAAAGCAAGGTAAAATTACCGATAATGCGTATGATTGCCCAGGTTAATAAACTGATTACTAAAGTGCCTAAAATCTGCAAAGGCCTATCCAAATATAATGCAATATAACCTGGAACTACTATTCCTCCCGCAGAAGCACCAAGTAATTCACTGAACATCAGTGAAATAATCACACCCATCCCAACCGCGGCTTGAACTATTGTATCAATCACATCCGGCTCCTTTCATTACACTCTTTCATTTTATGTCTGAAGTGGGCTACTATTTGTGCCCCATATTTTATTGTTCCGGCAATATTACCGATTCCCAAAATATGAGATTCATCCTTAGTAAGTTCCCACACTTTTTGATAGATAACTTCCGGTAAGGGTTCACCTAAAGGAAATATTTTTTCTTTAGGGATACCTGCTTGAATAGCATAGTTTTCTATCTTATCAGGTATTTCTCCCGTTAGCAATAAATAGGAAAAATCCAAGGGCTTGATCGCATCCACTAATTGATGACTGCGAAAAAGGCGGTCTGCTCTGCTATTCAAAATGATAATCTTTTCTATATTTTGCAAATTGCCGGTAACCATTTGAATGATTTCTACAGTTGACTGAGGATCGTTTGCAGCAAATACATTATAGAATATTATTGTTTTGCCTCTATCTTTAATTGGGTATTTTTTTAAGGCACCAGGATCAGGTGTCGCTTTTTGCATTCCCCTTAAAGCTACATCTCGGGGAACTCCTGCTGCAGCACATACAGCTAACGCTAATTGCACATTTTCACTATGCTCAATATATCTGAATTTATTCAATTCCTCTTCCGTAACATCTACAGGACGAATCTTATGAATTTGACATTGTCTGCTTTTTGCCACTTTTTCCAAAAGGGGATATTGTTCTTCTTCTGCCGTGTAACATATTCCCTTTTTCGGTATAGTATTACTAATGCACATAGTTACGCTTTGCACAGTAGAACCCATTAAATCCAGATGGTCTTCCCGACAATTGGTAATAACACTAATAGTACTCCGAATAAATTTACGCTCCGTTATCCACTGTAAAACAGGATTTACTGCCATACATTCAATAACTATGGCATCCGGTTTGTGCTTTACGGCATGACGGAAGATATATTTCTGTTCAATAATATTAGCACCCATCAAACGCAAGATAGCTGCTTCTCTTCCATCCGGAAGAATAACTCTGGGCAAGGTTCCCGTGGTCTTAGCTACCGTTACTTTCCCCCCTTCTCTTAAGCCGGCAGCTATAAGACGAGTAACACTTGATTTCCCCCGTGTCCCGTTAATATGAATCCGAATGGGAATTGACAGAACATTTTTTGTATGCCTTTGATATTCTATAATCCAATGCGTTATCAGTATCAAAGTCACTATTATCAGAACAGTCATCTATTCCTCTGTTAGTAATTATATTACATCCACTTCCAGCTTTGCACTTGGCTAAGCAAGAAGTGACTAACTTTATAAATGCAATTAACATTCCATTTATCACTCTTTATAGAGGAAAAACTAAATCCCCGTCATTCTTCGGGAATTAAGTAAGGAATCAATAGCACCTTTTTTAACCTTTGGCTGTTAGATAATTTTTCGGGAGCAAATGGCTAATGACTACCAAGAATATTTTATAAAATAAATCTGTGTAAAATAAGCGAAAAAAATGGCGGGAACTAAGTCCCGCCCTTGTTTACATATTTGCCGTCAGCTTATCCGCTCCGGGAACATTATCCATAAACCCGTTGGATACAGCAGAGGCAATAGACAGAATGTCGTCGCCTACGGTTTGCAAATCCGAATAAGTAAGTGTTGATAGGTCAATATGTTCCGCATCCTCACTGGCAAATTGGAACATCATTTTTACCCACAACGCATAAGCAGTAGCCGGAAGTTTTCCCTTGGGTGTTAAAATGGAATGCATAGCAGCGTATTGTTTCAGTTCTGCTTTGTAGCTTTCCGAAACATCTCCATAAATAACAGCCAGGTTCTTCATCTTGCCACCAATCAAATTGTTTTGATCTGTAAGCCGAGGAACTACATACCTGCGTGCAATACACACGCGGTCTTTGAAGTAGGAACCAAAAGTTAACTCATCCAGAGTTCCACTATAGGTTCTAATGCCATACTTGAATTTGACCTTCATAATAGAAAGCCCTCCTTGTAATATTTAGTGTTTTATATTTCCTGCGTTAAATTCTCATATCCGTTAACCTCACGCAGAAGCCCTGCTTCAATAGCGTCTTTCACACTTTTGCAGGGCAGGTTATCAGATGTAATTTGTTCTCGGGTAATTGTTAATAAATCAACTGCTGGATTTTGCTTTGCCAACGCATACATCAGCGTTAAATATACATTTTGCCAGCTCATATAATGTCTTTCACCGGGAGAATAATCATAGAGTGCGATATAAACTCGCAGGTCTTTGATAAAACCTTCTGATGGCTTCAGGGACTTCAAATTTCGGGTAATTGCTCCCAAACGCCGGTTTGCTGCCGTTGTCTTAGGTTTCACCCATTTCCTGGCAATCATTTTGCCTAAGCGTTTGTTGTAATAATATACCATTCCATCGCAGTTACCGCAGAAGAGTAATTCAAATTTGGATTCTACAATCATTATTTTATCCTCCTATATATATACGCCGGAAATTTAGACCCTATTTCTCAAATTTTTTTGTTTCCAGCGGTACTCACGCAGATTTTATTTTCTCCTTCTCTCTTTTCCTCTTTGTAAAATTCTCCTCTACCCCCTCTTCATTCTTCCCTCTTTTTTTTCTAATAAATTCTCCACTCTTTTCTCATATTTTACTTGACAAGATATTGTTTATCTATTATTGGTATTAGGTATTTAGTTACTATAAGGAGATGAATATGAATAAGCCCGTTGAACCTATCCAAACAATGCTGCAGACCTATCCTAACTTTAAGGGTAGCATAGTGATAGACCTGCTTTATGCCCATCCTGATACCCCGATTCCGGCTGCGGATATGGAATTGGCTCTTAACTTACAAATTCCTCCTGATTTCATAAACCGCAACCGTTACCGTTTTGCCCCTATTCGTATGACTGATGAACAGACCTTGCGCTGTGTAGATAAACGCCTGAACCGTCTTATTGAACTTAAGGCATTCAATGCTACAACCGCTTATGACGACGAAATTCAAGCCCTCATTCGGTATCGCAAGGAAACCACTTTGCCTACCGGTAAAATAAAATGCTTTAATGATGACGATTCCAAGGCATACGACCGCCTGCGCAAAGATATAGACACCCTGCTGAAACAAGCGGAAAAGGATGGCTACAGCGAAGCAGTAGCTATTGTTAAGCGCTGTCTGAGAAGAGGTCTGAGTTTTGTTTGGGATAGTGACTATAATTATAATTTATTTACAGAAAGATAGATAGAGCGTTTTAACTTCTTTACCAGATTTGGCTAATAACTCTCTAACTATCATATAATTAAAAAAATGGCGATAAAGATGAAAAATATTACTTGACATACTAACAGCAATGGTTTTTATGGTTACGATAATAATAGAGTAAATCAGTAAAAGTGAGGAAAAAGAATAGAAAAGAATAAGATATAAATTTATTATTTTCTGGATACCAATTTCACCTTTTTATGCCTATATATTATAGCAAGTAAAAAAACTGTAGGATTTGCTCATTATCAAAAAGAGCTATTTTCATTAAATGTGGAAATAGTCAAATACATATAAGTTTCCTAATAGGAGAAAAAATGCTAAGAAAAATTAACGAAAACCAAGTGGAAGGGATTACTTCTCCGTCTAACTATGATGCAGAACCGACCGAAAACAAGAAGAGAGGACACCAAGCAATTGTTTTCGTGGATTTGAATGATGCTTGGCTTTATTACGAACATCTGGGTTATAAAATGGTTACATTTACTTTAGAAGAGAAAGAGAGTAAGAAAGTAATCAGAAATATGCCTCAGTGGAAAAATAGTTCTTTATCGGTAGAGTCAATTAAACAGGAACATAATGCGATAGCCATCATTACTGGTGAGGCATCCCAGCTGATGGTGATTGATATTGATAAAAGAGATGCAGATATTTATTCTTTACTCGCAGAATACGGACTGGAAATTGACAATTATTGTTATGCTCTTACACCCTCCGGGGGAATGCATATTTATCTTAATTTATCGCACTCGGAACTGTGGAAAAAGCGTTATAGGTGTAAAACGCTTACTACCACAAACAAGAATATAGGTATTGATATCCGAGCTGAGGGTGGGCTGATTTTTGCTCCCCCTTCCATCATAACGAATGGAGGTTGTTATCAGTGGGTAAATATGCCTGTAAACAAAGAGGATTTGGATTATGATGCGAATAAGTTCATCCCTATTATGGATGCTATCTTTAGCTATAATCCTAAACCTTCCTCTTTGGCACCTATCCAAAAACAATTTCCACAACCTGATTTCACTGCTGCTGGTTATTTTGATAATCAGAAAGATTACGACCTGGCAGATCTGTTAATTAGCAAGCTTAACGGTACTATTATTGAATATAATGATTGGATAAGGATGGGAATAGCGCTGAAGAATAAATTCGGGAAGAGAGGTTTATCTCTTTGGCTGCTGTTTGCCGATAATTCCGCTTATCAGGATACGGAAGAGGAACTGATAAAAAAGTGGAATTCCTTTCCTATAACCGATGATGTTCATTTCGGAACTTTCATCTATCTAACCAAAAAATATCTGAAGAATGAAATTACTTATTATGGAGGAAAAACAAATGCCGTATAATACAATACAACCTATAACAGAACAAAATGAATTACCCGAACCGATTATAGACGGGAACAAACAGGAAAGCAAATTTAATGTGGATTTACTACCTGATTTTTTGAAGGATTATGTAGGGATTGCCCAAAAGGGATGTAATGCATCTGCTAAAGCTTTAGTGGCATCCTTGTTGCCTGTTATCTCCGTTCAGCTTGGCAATAATGTATATATAATGAACAACGGCAATAAAATCTATCCTAATTTATGGGTCATTTTAATAGGACCTTCCAGCCAATCTCAGAAAAGTACAGCAGCGAATATGGCTATATCAACTCTAAATCCCTATTTAAGAAGTTTAGACAATAAAAGCGAAACGGATTATAACAAATTAAACCCTATTATAGGCAGAGTAACTCAAACTAAACTCGGGTCTATGCTGAAGGAAAATCATAGTCGGCTTTTATTTTTAAACGAATTCGGGAATTTTATGGAATTAGCATTTTCTTACGGAAATAAAGGAATGATTCAAACTTTAACTGATCTTTATGACCGTAACGAATACAATTATAATTCTATGAGTAATAATATTAATCCTAAAGATTGCGCTTTATCGTTCCTTAGCTGTTGCACTGATTCCAGTATGCAACAATATTTTAAAACAAATGCCGACCAGAACTCGGGCTTTTTACAAAGGGCTTTATACTGTATTATATCTCCTTCATCGGAATATACGGATATAACATTTAAGGATAATACTGCTTGCGTAGAAGAAATAGAAAATTACGAAAAGATATTCAACTTATTTAGAAATATTCCCGGTCCTTTTGAAATCAAATTAAGCGAGTCCGCTAATACATATGCTGCTTTCTATGTGAAATACCGTAGAAATGAAATTATTAATAAATATGGCAATAATGCTTGGTCTTATGGTGTCAGAATTTATACTCAAGCTTTTTTAAAAATATCTATGATCTTTTTTATGATGGAACATATAGATGACCTAAGAAATGCTATGGAAACGGGCAAATGGGCTGATTTTTTTAAATCTGTACAAATTAACCAGGAACAGGTAACCCAAGCGTTATTGTTATGTGATTATTTCTTTGCTGATGTCTTGAAATTCATTAATATCATTGAATCCGGTAAATTAGAGAACGAAGCAAAAATCATAGAAAAACTATATCTCTGCCCTGATTACAAGGCAACACACTCTGAATTACTGAGAAGTACTCATCTTAATGCTAATATTTTTAAAAAAGCTATAACAACCTTAATACAGCAAAATGCAATAACTAAAATAGCAGAAAAATCTTTAGGAACTTACAAGACGAAAAAAAGTTATACTCTTAATCCTATCGCCTGGGATATGTATAATCTTCCCTATAAACCTCGTTAAATTTAAAGCCATCATCAATAGCCCCTCGTTAATATGGCGCAGGGGCTATTGTTATTTATCGGCTATGGGTTACAGTCCTGAACAAAGCATTAACTGGCTTATTCGTTTGTTATTAAAGCTGTCCCGAAATTCATCTGGTTTCTTGACAGCCGATATAAGCGTAAATATTAGCTGTTTTAAGCAACAATCCCCACTAAAGGTTACATCATCCTATACCTGAAAAAGTCAGAAATGGGTTTGGGGAGGTGTAGGTTAGACAAAACCCGAAGGCAAAATTTATATAAATTCACATAAAATTCACAGTAAAATTTACCCTCAAGTCCTTTATGTTATCTATTATACATCAACAAGTTAGAGCATTGACTCAGATAAATTAACACTTTTCGGGAATAGTCATATATGAGTTCTGGTATTATTATTTTACTTTATTATATATCATTATATATATCTGTATATATTATTATTACTATCTACTCCCTCTCTATATAGTTACAGTAACTTGCGAATTTATCTTATTTTATTATGTAATCTGCTGTCCTTGTGTATGTTATAAATTAACAGTCCTGCCCGGTAACTTATGAATTTATTATCCATTTATATCATCAGCACCTTAACCTTTACCTTCCCTTCTTTACAAACACCTCTCCCCCTCCTTCCCTACTGCCCTCTTAAGTGCCACAAAAATGTCTGTTTATATGCACCAAAACTAAGTTTGAGAACTCCTCAATACATTGTTTATAAGCAGAAAACACTCCAGTAAGGAAGCTCCGCAAGCAAGTCAAAAGGTGTAAAAGTGGGCTTTTTATTTTCTCAATTTTACATTTTACATTCTCAATTTTTCATTCTAACTATTTTTTCGGCATAGTATTAGGGTTAATTTTACAATAGTTGCTATTCGGTTTAATGCTCCAACCCTTTACACTGTCATAATGCAGAGTAGTTACTGTCCATAAATCTCCGGAATCGGATAAATAGCCATAATAATTCACAGGTGTAAGTCCTGATTGACGGATAACAACAACGCAATTGGTGCCGATAGCATTTTCACTATCGTGGTCACTGTAATAATGAACCTGCACCAGGTAGTCACCAGGAATTACACTTTCCGTAGTTATATTTTCAGGACCGTAGCCATTTGTATCATCAACATCAAGAGCTAAACCACTTGCCGTCTGGCGATTAGCATAATAGCATTTTTCGCCGTTGGGATCGGTAATCCAAAAATCCACATCCGTTCCATTAGTATCCCAGGTGAGAGTACAATGCAAAGCCATTAAGGGAACAAGAGAAGTAAAATTCATTGTATCTTCAGCGGTTAGCCCTCCTGAAACTGCTACTACATATACAGTATGCTGAACTTCTTCGGTTGAACCATTCAGAACAACTGCTTGGGAAAAATTTCCGTTATCCAAATTCAATTCAAAGGAATGTTCACTATCATTATCCAGTATNAGNAGAGCNGAATTTAAGCTGGGATTAGCTATTTTCCCAGTTATAATAATGATACGGTCGGTAACTACTTCGCTAATTTCATCTATAGTCACATAAAAATCTATCGGAAGTTCAACTGAATCGCTAATCAGGACGGTGTTATTATTTTGATTCTGAGTGGTAAAGAGATACTGCAGATTAATTTCATCAACACTAATTTCACTATTGATCCTTATAGGAACATAAACGGTTATAGTTGTTCCGGCAGCGATAGTGGCTGTTGTAGAATTAAATAAAGAAGTAAAACCTGTTCCAGAGGGAACATTATGAAAACCGGTCAGATTAGTTGTTCCCGTATTGCTTACAAATAGCTTAACAGTAAGTTGTTCACCGGGATTCAGCTTATTATCCATAAAATCCTCATCCGTAATTTCCCAATCATCAATAGCTAACATTCCGCCTAAGGCAGCAAGGGAGATACTTCTTATTTTATGATTATTGAGGCCATCTGAAACATCAACAGTTACAGTATATTCTTTTTCTTCAGTTGGAGTAAAAGTCAGTTCGGTTCCATTAGCACTAAACCCCGTATAAGAACCTCCGGAAACAGTCCATCCAAAGGAAAGCACCCGTCCAATAGTGCTTACGCAAGTTAGATGGGAATGAACCGGTTGATTTACCGTTATACAACCTTCATCAACTGTTAAATTTTCAATAATAATAGGGTTTTCCGCAAGTTTCAGCAATTCAGCTACAACCGGTGTAACCTGATTCCTAAAAATCTGCAGATATTCATAAACACCCCGAATATAGCCCTCAGCAATAGCAATTATATGATATTCTCCTTGGGGTAATTGTTGTTCCAGATTTTGGGGTGCATTCATAACAACCACAATCCGAGGATTGTCCTCGGGCATATTAGCTTTGGCTATAATCAGTGTTTTTCCACCCGTAACGGGAAAATCAATATTCGTAGTTCCGCAATCAGCGGTTGTTTGATCTTCTTCCATCATTTGATTGACTACTTCATTTGTCCATTCTCCAACATTACCTCCGTAAGCATCCCCAACAGCTTTTACACCTGTTTCGCCAAGTTCTTTGGCTGTTTGGGCAGTGGCTTCCCGTTCATCATCGCTCCAAAGCATAACATCTCTCCGCATTCTCATTTTTACAGGGTCTTCATCACTCATATTCAAATAGGTGTTAGCTTTTTCTTGAGGAGTGGCACCAGCCAAATCATCGTAAGGAATAGTATGATTACAATCTTCAGGAGAAGTTACAGGATTCCAGTGTTCAATCATATCCCGAATTTTAGCATCCCGAGCACTATTTCGCTTCTGGACTGTTTCTGCCCAACCCGAAATTAATGGAATTCCGGAATTAGGATCATTTAATACCTGACGGATACTTTTCTTTCCGCTTAAAACATTCCATCCCGAATTTACCATCCTTCCACCGGATACTACAGCATCTTTTGCTTTGTTATAAACACCTTTGGCAATACCGCTGAGTAAGCCCTTACTTTCGCCATAAGGGACAATAGCATTTTCCGCTTGCACCAGAACTTCAAATTTACCGGCTATAGCATTAGTTTGGCTAACATAATCTTCTACCATAACATCAATATCGGTAAAGGCATCACGATTTTTCTTACTACCCAAGTTAAGAATAGCACTTTGAATATCGTTCATTGTGCCATCATGCGCTTCCATAAGGGAAGTAAGGTCTGTTTGATACTGCCAGTAATTATTCAGGGCAACTGTGATATCCGTATTGACAGGGGGTTTATAATCCTCATCTTTATCACAGGCAGTAAAGAAAAACAGAAGCATAAGGACTCCTATTGTGAAGAAAATTTTGCGTTTCATAATAAATACTCCTTTTTTTTAAGTTGAAACCAAATTGAAGTGTATAAAAAATGCCAATAAGAATAGATATTTCTCCTCTTATTTAAGATAACTTTCTGATTATCTATGAAGATAAGCTTTTGGTTACTCATCCTATTGCACCTCATTATAATCAATATTTAAATACCATAATCAAAAATCGGTTTCTGTCAAGAAAAATATTTTGTTTGATGGGCACGGAATTGTGACGGCTGCTTTTTCATTTTTTTAGCTACCGAGAACACCGAGAACACCGAGAAAATACTTACAATTCACTTTATTTTACACCGAGTACACTGAAAACACCGAGAGCACCGAAATATTTTTTACAAAGAGAAAATCCGGGTTAAAAAAAAAGCAGTTGACATTGAAAGCAAGATTAAAAAAGATAGTAAAATAGATAAATGAGGGGAGAAAAAAATAAGTAATGACGATTGCCGAAGCATTAAAACGGCTGGAAAAAAACATCAAAGAGAATGAGCTTATTCATAAAGGAGATAAGCTTTTACTGGGATGTTCCGGAGGTGCGGACTCCAATGCTATGCTCTATCTTTTTTCACGACTTAGAGTTCCGCTGAATTTAACTTTATTAGTTATTCATATCAATCACCAAATTCGGGGTGCGGAAAGTGATGCAGATGAGGACTTTGTGAAACAGCTTTGTCAAGATTTAAATATCCCGGTAATTATTCGGAAGATAGTAGTTCCTGAAACGGGTAATCTGGAAAATCAGGCAAGAAAATTGCGCTTTGAGGTTTTTAATAAAATTTTAGAGAGTTATAATTTTGATAAAATCCTGTTGGCACATCAAAAAGAAGACCAAGCAGAGACAGTGATGCTAAATTTTTTACGAGGAGCAGGAATAAGTGGAATGGCAGGAATTAAAGGGATAACAGGAAAAGTTGTCCATCCGCTATTATGTTTCAGCAGAAAGGAATTGGAAGAGGTTCTTAAGCAGGCGGGAATTTCCTGGCGAACGGATTCCAGTAATCTGGAGACAAAATTTCGTAGAAATCTTTTACGTAATGAGATTATGCCCCAATTAGAAAAGGAATTCAATCCAGCAATAAAATCGCATCTCTTTTTTTTAGCGGAACTTTTTTCACAGGCAGAGACAATTTTTAAGCAAAGGAGTAAAACTCAATTTCGACGTATATGTATAGACATTCAACCGGGAAAAGTTGTTTTTGAACTTACCCCTTTATTGAAACTAAGCCCAATTGAAAGGTATTATTTGTTTCGCAGTGCTTTTCAGTATGTTTGCGGAAGTGAAAACGATTTTTTTGCGGTTCACTTTCAGGCAATTGAAAATATATTGAATGGGAAAGGCAGCAAATGTCTGAACTTGCCGCATAAAATAACCGTTATCAAACAATATGATGAAGTTATAGTGCAAATAGAAACGGAAAAAGAAGTAAAAGAAACTGAACCATTGGTTATTGATGCCGACCGCACTATGGCAGTTTATGGAAATTATCGTTTTAATTTTAAATACTTACGTGTGTTGCCCAAAGAGCAAACAGGGGATGAATTGGAAAGCCGTGTTATTCTGGATGCGGATAAAATAAATATTCCTTTTATTATTCGTTTTCGCCAACCGGGTGACCAGTTTGTTCCCTTCGGAATGACACAGTTAAAACGGCTGAAAGAGTTTTTTATTGACGAAAAAGTGCCTAAATATGAAAGGGATTTAATTCCCGTTTTTGACGACGGGGAAAAGTTATTTTGGATTGTGGGATACCGTTTGGATAATCGGGTTCGCTATGATGAAAGCACAACCCGCTATTTGCAAATAACGGCAACGAATATTTCAGTAAAATCCCGAAAAGCAATCTTGAAAAAGAAAAGAGGAAACAATGAATCAGATGAATTGTGATATTTCCGCTGTTCTTTTTGACGAATACCAAATTCAAACCCGTATTCGCGAACTGGGCTTGGAAATTTCTAATAGCTATAAAAACAGCACACCTGTGATGATAGGTATTTTAAAAGGCGGTTTCATCTTTTTAGCTGATTTGGTGCGCAGTATAACTATCCCTGTGGAAGTGGATTTTCTGGCTATTTCCAGTTATGGAACTAAAACTAGCAGCAGTGGAGTGGTAAAAATTCGGAAGGATATAGATATTGACATTACAGGCAGGGATGTGATTGTAGTTGAAGATATTGTGGATACCGGTCTTTCTTTGGCATATATCAAGGATTATATTTGGCAGCATAAACCTTCCAGCTTGAAGACCTGCGTGCTTTTGGATAAGCCGGAAGCACATAAGACGGATGTGACCTTTGATTATATCGGATATTCCATTAAAAATGAATTTGTGGTCGGTTATGGACTTGACTTTGCAGAAAAATATCGTAACCTACCCTTTATCGGAATTTTGAAAGAAGAGCTTTATAAATGCTAAAATACATACTTATTGCCTTATGCCTGATAACATTCAGTGCTCTTAATGCTATTCCCGCAGATACCTTAATTACTCCACAGCAAACAATTCCGGAAGCGGGAAAAGTGATTATGCAATTTTCCACGCTGATGAACTGGTTTATTTTGGCTCTGTTGATAATATCGGTAATCAGTATCATCAGAATGATAATCGTGAAAAAAAGAACCCTTAACAGAAAGGATAAACCCAATCCCAATTTACGCAATCCGCAAAGCCCGAAAAATGCTCCTCCTAAGAAATCGCCTTTCTCGCTGCCTTTAATTATAATGTTAATTCTTTTGATAGTGATTATATTTCATACCTACAACAGCAGTGGAACTGCCATCACCAAAGAGAGTTACAGCAATTTTATGACGCGGGTTGCTAATGGTCAGATAACACAGGTGCAATTTGCGGAGAAGGACATCTTTTATACCGATATAGCAAATAAAAAATACTCTACTACTATGCCTTATGAAAATCCTCAACTGGTGGATTCACTTGTTGCCTTGGGAATTAAGGTAAGTGCTACAAAACCCTCTCGTTGGGCTGGAGTTATATCTTATCTTTTGCTATTTCTTTTGCTGATTATCTTCTGGGTGTTTTTCATCAGGGGAATGAATGCTCAAAATGCCAAAGCATTCAGTTTCGGAAAAAGCAAAGCCCGCTTATACGAAGCCAGTAAAACGGGAATCACTTTCAAAGATGTAGCTGGAGTAGATGAAGCAAAAGAAGAACTACAGGAAATAGTGGAATTTTTGAAAGACCCGAAAAAGTTTCAACGCTTAGGTGGCAGAATACCGCGTGGAGTTTTACTTGTAGGGCAACCTGGAACAGGCAAAACCCTGCTTGCTAAAGCTGTTTCCGGAGAAGCAGGGGTTCCTTTCTTTTCCATCAGCGGATCGGACTTTGTGGAAATGTTTGTTGGCGTTGGAGCAGCCAGAGTGCGTGACCTTTTTGACCAAGCTAAGAAAAATGCGCCCTGTATTACTTTTATTGATGAAATTGATGCTGTTGGCAGGCATCGGGGAAGCGGCTTGGGTGGTGGACACGATGAACGTGAACAAACCTTAAATCAGCTCTTGGTAGAAATGGATGGTTTTGAACCGAACGAAGCGGTAATAATCATTGCAGCTACAAACCGTCCCGATATTCTTGACCCGGCATTATTGCGTCCGGGAAGGTTTGACAGAAGAGTGGTAGTTGATTTACCCGATATTAAAGGCAGAACGGAAATTCTGAAGGTGCATACAGCTAAAGTCCCTCTGGCAAACGATGTCCATCTGGAATTGATAGCCAGAGGAACTCCTGGTTTTAGTGGTGCGGATTTAGCTAATTTGGTAAATGAAGCGGCTCTGATTGCAGCCAGTAAAAATAAAACCCAAATCCAGATGGAGGACTTTGAACAAGCGAAAGATAAGCTCCTTTTGGGGAAAGAAAAGAAGAGCAGAGTTATTCCTGAAGAAGATAAACGGCTTACTGCTTATCACGAAATTGGCCATGTGCTTACATCCGTGTATCTGGATAAGGTTGAGCCCGTGCATAAGGTCTCTATTATTCCCAGGGGTTTTACAGGTGGTGCAACGCATTATCTAATGACCGATAAAACCAACTATTCCAAAAGTTATTTACTGCAAATGCTGGTAACACTTTTAGGAGGAAGAGCAGCAGAAGAAGTTGTTTTTCAAGAATATACTACCGGAGCAGGTAACGATTTGGAACGCTGTACCGATATAGCTAAAAAAATGGTTTGTTCCTGGGGTATGAGTGATAAGATTGGTCCTATAACCATCGGCAAGGAGCAGGGAGAAATATTCTTGGGTAAAGAACTCGTTTCTCACGATATTTTCAGTGAAGAGACCTCTCAACTGGTTGACAGAGAAATACGGGATATTATTAGTAATGCTTATTCTCAGGCAATTTCTCTTTTGAACGAGCACCGGGAATTGATGGATATTATGGCTAAAGAACTGCAGGAAAAGGAAACCTTGGGCACTGATGAAATTTTTAATTTAATTTTGGAAAATTGCCGTGAAGAAGAACGAGAATTGGTAGAAGAAAAATATAAAAAAGCCCTGGAACTACGCTTTGAACACAGTGAAAAAACAACTTCCCAACCAACCGAAACCACGGAAACCACTGAAACTACGGAACCCATTGAACAAGCAGAAAACAAGGATAATAAATCTGAGGAAACAGCATAAATGATAATGCACGGTACTACTATAATAGGTATTCACCGCAATGGCAAAACAGCAATTTGCGGTGATGGACAAGTAACTATGGGCGATGCTATTGTAAAAGGTAAAGCTCAAAAAATACGCAAAATTTATGAGGGAAAGGTAATTGTTGGCTTTGCCGGTGCTACTGCTGATGCTTTCAGTTTACTGGAAAGATTTGAAGAAAAACTGAAAACCAATAAGGGTAATTTGAAAAAAGCAGCTATTGACCTGGCTAAGGACTGGCGTCAGGATAGAATCTTGAGACGCCTGGAAGCAATGCTTATTGCGGGTGATAAAGATTCCATTCTGCTTATAAACGGAGCAGGCGATGTTTTAGAGCCCGATGATAATATTATAGCCATTGGCAGTGGCGGAAATTATGCTTTGGCAGCAGCTCGCGCATTAGCACATAAAACCAAACTCGGAGCAAGCGAAATTGCCGTAGAAGCACTGAATATTGCTTCAGGAATATGCATTTATACTAATAATAACTATATTGTAGAGGAAATATAAATTGTTAATTAATGAATACTTAACTCCTAAACGGATTGTTGAGGAACTGGATAAATATATTATTGGCCAAGACCAGGCAAAACGCTGTGTAGCAATCGCTTTACGCAATCGGTGGCGGCGTCAGCAAATTTCCGGTGACATCAAGGGTGAAATTATGCCTAATAATATCATCCTGATAGGACCTACCGGTATTGGTAAGACAGAAATTGCCAGAAGAATTTCCCGTTTAACAAATGCTCCCTTCATCAAAGTGGAGGCATCCAAATTTACCGAAGTAGGTTATGTGGGACGCGATGTAGAATCAATGGTGCGTGAACTGATGAACTATGCGGTTAGCCAAGTGCGCGAAGCAATGATTGAAGAGGTGCGTCCCGAAGCGGAAAAGAATGCTACGGAAATGATTTTAGATATATTGCTTCCTCGTAGTAAAAAGATGAAGCAAAATGCCAATAACACCGATACACCTGAATATGAACGCTATTTACGCAGTCGGGAAAAAATGCGCAAAAAACTGCTTTCCGGTAGTTTGGATGAAAAGGAAATTGAAGTTGAACCTGAAACGGATAACCTTCCCAGTTTTGAGATTTTTCCGGGACCGGGACTGGAATTACTGGATTTTGACCTCAGCGAAATGTTTTCCAATATTTTTCAAGGGAAAGGAACACCCAGGAAAATCAAAACCACTGTGCATACTGCTTGGAAACGCAATGTGGAAAACGAAATTAACCGTCTGATAAGTAAAGACAAACTTGTTGAAACAGCTAAGATAGCAGTGGAAGAAAACGGTATTATTTTCATTGATGAAATTGATAAAATAGCCAATACTGATAAACAGGTAGGTATTGATGTTTCGCGTAGTGGCGTTCAAAGAGACCTACTTCCTATTGTTGAAGGCAGTAAAGTTCCTACCAAATATGGAATGATTGATACTTCGCATATCTTGTTTATTGCAGCAGGCGCTTTTAACACGGCAAAACCATCAGACCTCATTCCGGAATTGCAAGGCAGGTTTCCTATCCGGGTGGAATTGAATAGTTTAACACAGGAGGATTTTGAACGCATTTTAACCGAACCGGAAAATTCTTTAACTAAACAGTATCAAGCAATTTTCCGGAGTGAAGGAGTAGAACTGAAATTTATGCCAGAAGCGATTCGGGAAATTGCCCGTTTTGCGGCTTTAGCTAATGAAAAAATGGAAGATATTGGAGCTCGGCGTTTGCATACAGTGATGAATAAATTATTGGATGATTTTCTGTTTGAAATGCCTTCCGAGACCCTAAAAAGCGTTAAAATTACGAAAAAAATGGTAACCGAGCACCTTAGTCCCGTAATTGAAAGTGAGGACCTTTCCCGATTTATCCTATAGCGATGGTAATCAATAAAATAAAAGAAATTTTTGTCTCTTTAACTATCCGCAACTACCGCATTTTTTTTATAGGGCAGGGAATTTCTTTAATCGGAACTTGGATACAGCGAACAACTATGGGCTGGTTCGTTTATCGCTTAACCGGTTCTGCTTTTTTACTTGGCTTAGTAAGTTTTCTCTCAATGATTCCTTCGGTTTTTGTAAGTCCCTTTGTAGGTGCTTGGGCAGACCGTTTAAACCGTCATCGGACAATGATTCATACGCAAATTGCTTTTTGCCTGCAAACAGGTATTTTGGCATTATTGGTTTTAACCAGAGTAATCAATAAGCAGGTTTGGTATCCAATTTTGATATTATCTTTTATTCAAGGAATTATTGATGCTGTGGATGCTCCTATTCGTCAGAACTTTGTAATGGACCTTGTTTCTTCCAGAACATTATTGCCCAATGCTATAGCAACCAATTCCGCTATGTTTAATGGAGCGCGTTTGATTGGACCTGCTATTGGAGGTTTTTTAATAATGATGTTCAGTGAGGGAGTATGTTTTGCTATTAATGCAATTTCTTATATACCTGTTATTATTTCATTGTGTTTCATAAAGATAAGCTATCCTCCTGTTCCTCCTCAGAAAGAACCGACGCTGAAGAAAATTTTTTCGGGATGGAAGTATTCCTGGGAGAATATGCCTATTCGCTTTTTGCTTAGTAACCTTGCTGTTTTCACTGTTTTCGGGATGTCTTTTTCCACTTTGATGCCTATTTTTGCCAAGGATATTTTACACGGCACTTCGGCAACGCAGGGTTTGCTAATGTCTTCAATGGGTGTAGGAGCTTTATGTGGTTCATTCTTTTTAGCTTCGCGCAAAAATATTCGGGGAATGCCAAGTCGTTTAGTTTATTTATGTTTAACTTTCAGTATTGCCTGTATTTTGTTTTCGCTTTCCGGGTCAATTCCGCTTAGTATGTTCTTTATGGTGTTTTTAGGTTTAGCGGGAATGATGACAATGGCTACTACGAATACTTTAATTCAAAGTATTTCTTCTCTGGAAATGCGAGGAAGAGTTATTTCTCTTTATACAATGGCTTCAGTGAGTATGTCTCCATTAGGAAGTTTGCTAATGGGAACTTTATCCAGCAGAATTGGAGCTCGCTTCACTTTGATTGTGTGTGGTTTGGTATTATTATTGTGGTCATTAAACGGCTTGAGGATAGTTCCGAAATTTTTGCGAGGTGTCTTAAGAATGTTAATTATTAGCGATAATACGGATGTTTACAGGCAAAGAGTTTTGGCACCGGAGATTTCTGCAAGATGAAATTGTTCTATTATTTGGGGAAAAGAGAACCTGACTACCGCACTTTGATGCACTTTCAAAAGGATTTTATTCTGGAAGGAATAAAAATTCCCGTTTCGCGTTTAGTTATTGCTGAACAAACACATTCCAAAGAAGTGCACATTTGTCGGGAAATTGATTGTGGGGCAGGCATCGGTAATAAGCCCCAAATTCCTTTAGCGGATGGTTTAATTACCAATATACCCTACCAATATTTACTTATTCGTACTGCCGATTGCTATCCAATTTTATTAATGGATAGTCGCAGAAATGTAGTTGCAGGTCTTCATTGCGGTAGAGAAGGGACACAGAAAAATATAGTTGGAGAAGCAATAAGAAAGATGAAAAGTCATTTTTATTGCCAGTTGACCGATATCATAGCCATAGTAGGTGCCGGTATTTGTCATAAACATTATGAAGTAAGCCAGGAGCTCTTTGATAAATTTAATATAGCTCTCCAAAAAATGGGATTGGAACCGGATTTAACACAAAACAGACATCTTAACCTCAGGAAAATTCTCAATGCTCAACTTATTAAAGAAGGAATTCCGGAAATCAATATTGAAAATGTTAATGATTGCACTTTTGAAAGTTCCAATTATCATTCCTATCGTCGGGAAAAAACCAATAACCGTCAAATAAATATTGTAGGTATCCTTTATGGCTAAAACTTATGTTAATAAAGAAGGAAATCTGATTTTGGAAATCCGCGAGGAACCTCTATCTGCTTGGCTAACAATCAAAAAAACGGACTTCCTTATAGATGAAAACGAAATTCTTGCCCTTATTGAAGAAGCAGGCATTAAAAGCGGATTTGACGAAGCAATTGATTATATATGCAAACATTCACTGGAAAAGGAATTTGAAGTTCCCTTTCCTATTGCAATGTGCAATAAAAAAGAAGTTACCAGTATGTTACGCTATAACTTTAATCCTGATTTGCTTTCCCATCCTGAAAACGGAATAAATATTAGCACTTTGGAGAAATTGAAGGTTTTTCGTTCAGGAGATGTTGTAGCAGAATATTCCAGTAATATTTTTGCACAAGGTGGCAGTATCTATGATATTTTCGGAAACTTGCTTGATGCCAATTCGGTAGATACGGAACAAGCAAAAGCTCTGGCAGGTGATAATATAGCTTATAATGTCCAAAACAAACAATTTTCCGCTCTTGTAGACGGCTTTCCTTATCTGGATGAAAATGGCTGTATCTGCCTCTTGGATAAGGTATTATTAAACGGAAATGAAATCCCACCGGAAACAAAAGTTAAATGCCCTATCAATTTGATTATTGAAGGAAGCATAACTTATGCCGATATTCATTGTGAGGCAGATATAAGCGTTCAGGGCGATATTCAATTCTCAACTATTAACTGTGCTAAGAATATGTTTATAGCAGGGGATATAATTTCCTCAAACAGGAAAGGAATTATCGTTTGGGGAAACCTGGAATGCCGTAGTATTCTCAATTCTTATGTTCTTTGCCTGAATAACATCCATTTCACGGATAAAATTGAGAATTCTACCGTAGTTTGTGACGGAGAAATAATAGGTGACTTGAACAGCAGTGAGATCTGCGGTGGCTTAACTCAAGCAGGGGAATCAATTACTGTTTTTCAAGCAGGTTCTTATGACCGGACAAAAACCGAAATAGAAATAGCACTTTGCCCCTTTTATCGTAATCTGCTATTGCTTTTAACCAGGGAACTTATTCATCTGAAAGAAGATAAAGAATTATATGCTACTACAATTGCAGAATTAGAAAACCGCATTGAAAAATATGAAAGAGCTTTGGACGAGAAACTAAATCAAATTCTGAAAAGCGAAAAACAAAAACCGAAAATAATAAAAGTGCAGGATGTAATCAGACCACCTGTTGTATTTCGCATCTTAAAACACAGTTATGAAGTTAACAGACAGGAAAAAGGTCTTGAATTTGAGGAAAAGGACTAAGGAAAATGATTAGTGTTAACAGCAAAAAAATCTTGGAGCTATTGTGCATACTGATTTGCGCTTGTCCTCTGGTAGCACAGGAGGCATATTTTACGAGTGAACCCGCCATATCTCCAGATGGAGAAATAGTGTGTTATGTATATAGTAATGACCTTTGGCTTGTTCCTTTTACAGGAGGAATTCCTCGTAGAATAACCAACACAACTTCTTATGAATGGAATCCCCAATTTAGTCCTGATGGTAAAATGCTTGCCTTTTCTTCTGACCGCTCAGGACAGAATCTGATTTATATAATGCCAGCTACGGGAGGAGAAGCAAAAGCCGTAAATTATGAGTCATTCAGAATTTCAGAATGGTTTAGCGATTCCCAAAATCTTTTATGTACCAAATATTCTCCGCGTTGGGGTTTATCTTTCTATAAAGTTCCTATTGATGGTTCCCGTCCTATTCTGCTTGCTGAAATTGGCAGTTCCTTTGCTACTTTAAGTCCTGACAACAAACAAATCGTATTTCAAAAAGGTGGCTATTCCAGAAGAGAAGCATATCGCGGTAGTGGCAACGGAGAACTTTGGCTAATTGATCTTCCTACGAAGAAATATACAAAGCTTACAAATACGGAACTTTCGGAATTGTATCCCCGTTTTTCGCAGACAGGAGCATTATATTATTGTGCCTCCGATGGTAATTGTTTTCAGATCAACAAGGTGAATAAATTATCTTTTCGCAAACCCGAAAAAATTACCAATCTAAAACCCTTTAGCGCCCGCAGAATCAGTTTGGCAAGAAATAATGACCGGTTGGTTTTTGAATATTTTAATACTATTTACAAATACGATCCTACTCTCAAAACGGGAGAGAAAGTAAGTCCACTGTTCATAGACCTTGCCGAAGACGAATGGCAGGAAAATATTGTCCGCAGTTATGAAAATACCACTATTGACGATTATACTATCTCTACGGATGAATTATTGGTTGGTTTTACCCATAATTATGATAGTTTTTTTGCTCCGGTAAAAGGTGGAGAGGCAAAACAGATTAGTTTTGACCACGGTTCAATATTCGGTCTGCAATTTTTAGATAAAAGACAGATGGTAATAAGCAAGCTGGATAATGGAATTGTGAAACTTTTTACGGCAACAGCAGATTCGGTTATCACTCTTTCTCCTGTGGATTGGTTTGGAGCTGATAGTTTATGTGTTACAGAGCTTTATAAAGATAAAAACGGACGCTGGTATTTCAAATATGATGATTATTACAGACACCAAAAAATTGCTATTGCCGATTCGGGTTTTGTTAATATCCGTCCGGTTAATACACCTTGGGCTGTTACGACCAATTTTGCCTTCACTGAAGACGGCAGATATGCGGTGTACGGAACTTTACGCGAAGATAATTATGTGAAAGAATTATATCTGTATGATGTTCAGGCAGATTCCAGTAAACGCCTTTTGGCTGATAACGGTTGGTGGCAAAATCTTTTCTGGACTTCCGATAATAAGTCCATTCTCTTAACCCGCAATAATGATATCTACCGCTTAGATTTGATTCCCAGAGATGAATTTGAATTGGATACAGACCCTTGGGATGAAATCCTGCATCCGGAAAAGAGTAAAGCCGATAGTACTAATGAAGAAAGGCAAAATGAGGAAAATGGCATTCAGGAAATTGAAAGCACTTGGAAAGAGAAAAAAGAAGAAAAACCCAAACCTTTGGAAATCGTGTGGGAAGGACTGGAAAAACGCTTTTATCCTGTTATCACTGCAAAAGATAACCACAATTTCGTATTGGACATTATAAGTGACAGCACTTTCTATTATATTGAGAATAACAGACAGCAGGAAAAGAATTCCATCCTCAAAAAAGCCAATATCTATGGAAAAAATCAGAAAGAAGTGTTTAATTTCGGTAGAAATGCAGGTTATTACAATAAAGTTAATAATACAGTTTATTACCTTATTAATCAAGAACTGAAGTCCTACAATCTGGATACTTCAGCCCGAAAAGATATAAAAATTAAATACGATTACAAGTATGCTAAGGCACTTTTAAATCTGCGGGTGTTTGAAGAGGTATGGTGCGCCTTTGGCAATAACTTTTATGACCCCGATATGCATAATGTTCCCTGGAAAGAACTGTTTCAACTCTACCGTCCTTATGTTGAAAAAGCAAAGGATATCTATGATGTGGCTTTCATTATAGAAGAAATGATTGGAGATGTAAACGCTTCCCATACTGGTTTTTACCCCAGGGAAGAATATAAACCCTTTACCAATCCTGTTGCCTGGCTCGGAGCCGATTTTGATTATAAGAATATTTTAGCAGAAGGAATACGCTTGGAGAGAATTTATCCAACCTCCCGTTTGAGCAGTTTCTATCATCTTCAAGATGGCTGTATCTTAACTCATATTGATGAAGTTAAAATTACTGCACATACTTCTTTAGATTCATTGCTGGCAGGAAAAATTGGGAAAAAGATAAAACTGACTATCCTACAGGAAGGAAATATTACCGAAGCCGTAATTACGGGCTTAAGCTATTCCCAAATGTCTGAATTGAAATATGATTATCAGATAGCTAAGAACAAAAAACTGGTGGATGAACTCTCCCACGGAAAACTGGGATATATTCATATTCCCGCTATGGGAGAAAATGATTGGCAAAAATTCTACCGTGATTTTGTAGTTGATAATTTTGATAAAGATGCACTGGTAATTGATGTGCGTGGAAACTATGGCGGACATATTCACGACAAACTTATTACCCTGCTCCAGAAAAAGAAATATGCCTACACAACAAGCCGTAGATACAGTCGTGTTATGTGTTACGAACCACATAATATTTGGGATAAACCAAGCATTGTATTAGTTAATGAGGATTCCTTCAGCGACGGAGAAATTTTCCCTACTGTGTATCAGGAATTGAAATTGGGAAAAGTTGTCGGAACTCCTTCCAGCGGAGCAGTTATTGGCACTTGGCATTACTATCTCCAGGATGGTTCTTCTATACGAATGCCAGGAACCGGATGGTATAAACTGGATGGCACAAATATGGAAGGAACAGGTGTTCAGCCCGATATAATAGTAGAAAATTTACCCGAAGATATTATTGCAGAACGCGACCCTCAACTCATTCGTGCCGTTAAAGAACTGATGAAAGAGCTAAAGTAAATTATGAACTTAAATGAAATAAATAATCTTATTCAAAGGGCTAATGCCCTGGTAAAAACAAACTGGCTGCAAGCCGTCTATATCCTTCAGGAAGCATTGAAAGAAGAACCCGATAATCTTTCCCTCCTTGTTAACCTTGGTGATATTTATTTGGAACGCCAACTCTATGAAAGAGCCCTCAGCTATTATCAAAAAGCAATTTCCCTGCTTCCAGATAATCCCCAGTTGCTATTTTTGATTGGTACTTGCTATTTTTCCTTAGGGGAATATAGAATTGCTAATAGCTATTATAATCGGATTCCTGACCCACCTCCGGAAATCCTTTATAATATTGCCTTGTCTTATGCTTTTTTGGGTTCATACCAGGAAAGTATTGATATAATTCATAAAATTTTGAAGGTGATGGACGACAATCCTTTTATATATTTTCTTTTGATTGAACAATATGTCCGCATCCAAAACTACGACCGCGCTTATGAAATCATTTTAACTGCTGAAAATAAGTTTGGTAAACATAGACAGTTGTTGCTCCTTTCCGCATTGGTTTACGGAAAAAAGGGTATCTGGCTGAAGTCATACCACTGCTTTGTAGAATATGAATCCTTAGGAGAAATAACCAACCCCGACCATCTTATGGCTTATGCCAATGCAGCTGTAAATATCGGAATGAACGACCGTGCTATTGAACTTTTACAAAGAGCTCAGGAAATAAATCCCTATATCAATGCCGTTTATGAGGAACTGATTCGCCTGTATCTGAAAAGAAACGATTATAAAAACGCTAAAAAAGTCCTTGACACCGCTAAAAGGTATATTTCCCGTTTTTCGCCTGTCCTTTATCTCTTTAAAGAACGACTGGAAAACCCGCATTTGGAATGAAAAATGAATTTAAAAAAGGTTGAGAGGGTTGAGAGGGTTGAGAAAGTTGAGAAGGTTTATATGGTTTAGCTTCCTAAAGGTTCTTGTTTTAACTCACAATTTTTAGGTTGGGAAACCATTTGTAGTGCAGTTGGAAGTGTAGAAGCAAGAGAAGTGGTGATAATTGGGAGAACAGGTGAAAATTGTGAGTCAAAACAAGCATCGTTGCAACTATATTTTGCCGCGGTGGAGTTTTGACTCTAAACCGAACCTTTTGTGTTTGCAACTATATTCTGAAGTAACAGGAAATTTATTCGTTGCCTTCTACTTTCAAAGCTGAAGCTCGGTTTAGAGTTAAAACAAAAGTATTCCCCGAAGTCACAAATTCTGAACAATTCCTACCACACATTTCTGGAGCGGCTGAATATATATTTTTTCCGTGACCGTGGAATTTGAGGGAATGCTTTAGCTCGGTTGCAAGTGTGCAGGTTCTTGTTTTAACTCACAATTTTGAAATGAAGAGACCAGATATAATTTGGTTGTAAGTGTGGATAAATTGAGGGTTTTGGTTTCTGTGAGGGCAGTGGCAAAATTGTAAGTCAAAACTTTCTCACTGGTGAAAATAGTAAGTCAAAATTTTCTCCAACCCTCTCACTACCTCACTTTTCGGTGTTCTCGGTGTTAAATATTATTCCTATTTCTCTTTTTGCACTATCAATGGAGTCAGAAGCATGAACTGCATTTTCGGTAATTCCTTCGGCATAAAGATAGCGGATAGTTCCCGGTTTTCTTTTTTCGGGATTTACATCTCCGATTAAATCTCGCAATTCCTGAACAGCGTTATCTTTCTGGACAATGATTGCTACAGTGAAATCCGACATCATAAAGTTCAACAATTTTTCAAAGAAGCTCTTTCCTTTGTGTTCCGCATAAAAATGCTCCACCAATTCTCTATTAAAACGGAAAATCTTAAGCGCGCAAAAATGAAAATTATTTTCTTCCAGAATGGTGATAATATGCCCTATATGTTTATTGCGAACTGCATTGGGTTTAATTAGCAGAAGTGATTTTTCCTTCATTTTGCCGTATAAACGGTTTCAATAAAATCCAGAGCGGCAACTTTGATAGCAATATCACGGTTTAGAACCATACTCATTTTGATTTTGTGCTTTAGGATATCAGTCCAAATTTCATACATCTCATTGGGCTTAAATTCAATTCCGGTGTAAAGTTTAAGCATATCCTGGTAGAAATCATCCCGGTCAGAATCAACCCTGGCAATTACCAATTTAGGTGTTTCCTGACAAATATCGTATTCCTTATAACGGATATCCACAACTACATAGCCCAACTTTAGCAGGTTTTCATAGTTAATCTGTAAGTCCTCATGGTTTAGCATTTTTTTAACTCCCAAGTTAAATAATTCTGGACAAAACACAGGATTATGAATCCTTGTAAAACAAGGAAGAAATCAAGCCCTGCTCTGTCAAGAAGAATTTATTACCCGCAAAGGAGCCCAAAAAATGCAACACTTCAAGCTTATAAGTGATTATACTCCTTCAGGTGATCAACCCGAAGCCATAGAAGCCCTTATTAAAGGTATTGAAGAAGGCAAAAAGCATCAGGTTCTTTTAGGCGTTACGGGTAGTGGGAAAACCTTTACCATAGCTAATGTGATTGCTCATTTTAATCGTCCTACCCTTGTTTTATCGCATAATAAAACCCTCGCGGCTCAACTTTATGGTGAATTGAAACAACTCTTTCCGGAAAATGCGGTAGAATATTTTATCAGTTATTACGATTACTATCAGCCCGAGGCATACATTCCCGGTAAGGATATTTACATTGAAAAAGATAGCAGTATCAATGAACAGATAGAAAAACTGCGTTTGCGTGCTACAATGAGTTTGATGGAAAGAAGGGATGTAATTATCGTTTCGTCTGTTTCCTGCATTTATGGACTTGGTGTTCCGGAAGAATATCGTGAGGCATTAATTTCCCTAAAAAAAGGTATGAAAATGGACCGTGAAGAACTTATTCATCAACTGATATCGGCTCATTACAGCAGAAATGATATTGCTTTTGAAAGAGGTGCTTTCAGGGTTAGAGGCGATGTAGTGGATATTTTTCCTGCCTATTTGGAACACTGTTTGCGCGTGGAATTCTTTGGGGATGAGATTTATCGGCTGGAAAAAATTCATCCTATTTCCTGTCAACCCTTGGAAGAAGTAGAAAATTACGATGTTTATCCCGCAATTCACTTTTTAATGAATGAGGAAAAATTGCGCAAAGCCCTCATCAGTATTGAGCAGGAAATGAATGAACGGGTTGCCTGGTTTTTACAAAATCAAAAATATGTGGAAGCAGAACGCCTGAAACAACGAACAACTTTTGACCTGGAAATGCTCCGCGAACTGGGTTATTGTAGTGGCATTGAAAATTACACGCGTCACTTAACGGGAGCTAAACCCGGAGAACCACCAAACTGTTTACTGGATTACTTTCCTGAGGATTTTTTAATGGTGATTGATGAATCCCATGTAACTATTCCTCAAGTGCATGGAATGTTTGCCGGGGACTACACTCGCAAAAAGAACCTGGTGGAATACGGTTTTCGTTTACCTTCCGCTTTTGATAACCGTCCTTTGCGTTTTGAAGAATTTGAAAAGTTTATGCATCAGGTAATCTTCGTTTCTGCCACTCCTGCGGATTACGAACTAAGTTTAACTAAAGGCGAAATTGTAGAACAGGTGATTCGTCCCACCGGTTTGCTTGACCCGGAAATTGAAATTAAACCTATAAAACATCAGGTAGATGACCTCATCGCGCAAATCAAAGAACGGGTTGCTAAAAAACAAAAGATATTGGTTATGACACTAACTAAAAGAATGAGTGAAGACCTTAGCATTTATCTGAATAATGCTGGAATCAAAGCCCGCTATATGCACAGTGATATAGACAGCATTGAACGAGCTAAAATCATCAGGGACTTTCGTTTAGGTGAATTTGATGTAATCGTAGGCATTAATCTTTTAAGAGAAGGTTTAGACCTGCCAGAGGTTTCACTGGTAGCTATTTTAGATGCCGATAAAACTGGTTTTTTGCGTTCTACCCGTTCCCTGATTCAAATTTCCGGTAGAGCAGCCAGAAATGTTGATGGCAAAGTGATTTTTTATGCTGACGAAATTACCGATGCTATTAAACAAACAGTTGCCGAAACCAATAGACGCCGTACTAAACAGCTTGCCTACAATGAAGAACACGGAATCACTCCTCAGACCATCTATAAAACAATTGACCAGATTATGCAATCCACCGCTATTGCTGAGGGCTATGATAAAATTGCCAAACAAGCTACATTTGAAAAACCCTCCGCTAAGGAATTTATGGAATATCTGGAACTGGATAATAAAGAAAAAATCATTGAACTGCTCACTAAAGAAATGAATAAAGCCGCTGCTAACCTTGATTTTGAACACGCCGCAGAACTGAGAGATAAACTTTGGGAACTGCAACAAAACTTATAAAAAATGAAGAATGATAACACGCAGATTTTATTTTTACAAAGAGAAAAGAGAGAAAGAGAATAATTGAGAATGTAAAATGAATTTGACTGTTCTTGTTTAAACTCACAATTTTGAAATGAGGAGACCAAATGTAGTTCGGTTGACAGTGTGCTTGCTTCTTGTTTTAACTCACAATTTTTAGGTTGGGAAACCATTTATAGTGCAGTTGGAAGGGTAGAAGCAAGAGGGATGCTGATAATTGGGTAAACGAATGAAAATTGTGAGTCAAAACAAGCATCGTTGCAACTATATTTTGCCGCGGTGGAGTTTTGACTCTAAACCGACCCTTTTGTGTTTGCAACTATATTCTGAG